>Ga0247728_10019_pt1 | contig 215953 bp, 178 predicted proteins | sample SalenrCarbi39_FD_183048 | JGI IMG/M metagenome (GOLD analysis project Ga0247728, IMG submission 183048) | Saline wetland microbial communities from Lincoln, Nebraska, United States - Carb-i39 | ecosystem: Environmental > Aquatic > Non-marine Saline and Alkaline > Salt marsh | place: USA...
GTCCTTGAGGGTGTTAACAACCGCATCAAGGTGATCAAGCGCATGGCCTATGGATTTCGGGACTCGGAATACTTCTTTCTGAAAATCAAGGCCGCCTTCCCCGGGAAAGCGCGATGAACCTTTTTTTATGGCGATCTGGCGATCGACGGCTTTGGCTGTTGCATTGCAAACGTACCGCTTGTCGGCTGCGGGCTATGAACTGCAGCGCGTTCCGGTCAGTCGCTACGCATCTAGGCAAAACCGCGGAGTCCCTTATTTCCTTGTGCTATAAGGCCGCAGAACTATCACAAGACAAGCCGTTGTACAGACCGTTCCATAGTTTTTATCTACCGAAATTGAATTGCCTTCACCCTATTGTTGGCGTCAGGGGGTTGTTATTAAGCGAAGCGCTTAGGTATGCTCAGCCCGCAGCTGGATTAGCTCCGCCGTGCTCATGATGAGCGCGAGGCATTTTTCAGCAGCGGTCGGCTTAGGCCGACTTACCCATTGAGGGGGCCGTGCCCCGATGGGGCATGGCAACAGGCCGGGGCCGACGGGCCCTGTTCCGAATGGAAGCCTGAATGTCGATTCGACTTAAATTGGAGATTTAAAGTAATGGCTGTTACCACCGCACAAGTGCAAGAGCTGTACGTTGCTTACCTCGGCCGCGCTGCCGACAAAGCAGGTCTGGACTACTGGATGGCCGAGCTGAACGCCGAGCCTGCCGTTCTGACTCTGGAAAACCTGCGCGCCAACTTCGTCACTGAGCAGCAGGAATACGCCGACATCTACGGTGGTCTGAGCCGCGAAGAAACCGTCATCCAGATCTACAACAACCTGTTCGGCCGCGCTCCGGACGCCGCTGGTCTGTCCTACTGGACCACCGGTGAAGGCGCTGGCGTCAATGCTGATCAGCTGCTGGTTGCATTCATCAACGGCGCTTCTGCTTCTGATGCTCAGGTTGTGACCAACAAGGCCCTCGTTGCCAACATCTATACTGAAGTCGCGGGTAGCACATTCAGCTTGGCCGATGCTGCTGCCGCTATCGCCAAGGTTGATGGCACTACCGCTTCCGTTTCTGCTGCGATCGCAGCTCTGACCGATCTTCCGAGCGTTGCCGTACCTGGAACCGTCGCGCTGGTACAAGCCGCTGTGACTGCTGCTGCCGCTGTAACCGCGTCTGAAGAAAGCGCTACCAAAGTAGCTGCAATGCTCTCCATCAACGAAAAAGTAGTGGCGATCAACGAGACTCTGCCTCTCGCCGACAAAGCGTCTCTGGTTGTCCCTGCAGACGGTCTTGACGATGGCAATAAGATCGACAAGTACAGTGAAGTCAAAGTTGCCCTGAGCAATGCACAAGCAGTTCGTAATGCTGTTAGCACCGACACTACTGCTGTGCTGACTACCAAGGCTGGGGAAGCTAACTCGACTCTGGTCGCCGCCCGTGCTGAACTGGTCAACGGTGTTTCCGGTGCTCTTGCTGCTGTCAAGGCTTATGAAGCAGCTGCTGCCAAGGCCGCTGCAACTAGCTCGCCTGCTGAAGCTGATGTTCTTCTGCGCACCGGTCAGCTGGAAGCAGTAGCTACCGCCAAGCCGGCGGTATGGGGTGAGGCTGTTGGTAAGCTGTCCGCTGCTACTCTGGCCCTCGTTGATGTTGATGATGATGGCGTTAGCGCTGAAGATTTGTACGACTTTCTTTCCACTTCCGATAGCGCTGCGGTCATCAATGAAGTGAAAGCAGCTTTCGGCGCTGTTGAAGGCTTTGGTGCTGTAGCCGATCTGGCCGCTCAGCGTAATGCTGATGTCGCCGCTGATAAGGCGCTGCTCAAAGCTACCAACGATGTGAAGGCTCTGATTTCCACCAGCGCCTCGACCGATCTGGATGAAGCGTTCCTGGCTGCGTTCACCAAGAATGCAACTGCAGAGAAAACCCTTGCAAACGCCAAGGCCGCCGACGCTTTGGTAAGCGATGCCAAGGCCATCGACGCTGGTCACGAGGCACTGGTAGCCGCCGCGAAAGATGCTGGCATTGCTCTGAGCGCCGCCAAGGCTGCTGTTGCCTTCGGAACTGCGGGTACTACCGACGCTGACGTGTTCTTCTTCGGCACCGAAGGAGCGACCGCTGCTGACGCTTCCACGGTTCGTGCTATCGCTGGCAATGATGATGGCGACGTTACCGTTACTTCTGGTGACGTCATCTATATCGGTTCCGGCTGGACTCTGAATGGTTCCGCTACTCTCAAGGATGGCGTGATCACTGGAGCCAACAACGGCGTGAAGGAAATTTTCCTCCTGCAGGATACCAATGGTATTCACGCTGTAATCGAAACTGCTGATTATGGCAGCGCAGCTGGAATCAACACCGCTGGCCCCGATGCTAACGCCAACGTCGCAGTTATCACCCTGACTGGCGTCGAGTCTCTCGACCAAGTCTCCTTCGCTAATGGCATGATCACCATCGCCTAAGCGAAGTTGCAGTTGCGCGGCCTGCCGCGCTTCGGCAAAAAAAAACCGCCTTTCGAGGCGGTTTTTTTTATGGGCGGTTTTTGCTGTGCATCAGCCAAATCCCTTGGGCGTCCAGTTTCTAATGCAGGTTGCTGAAGCCGAACGTCTCTCCGATATCGAAGCTGTTCAGCTCAGTGCCGGAAGAAGCCCTGTTCAGTGCCGCGTGCTGCGCTAGCTCGGTCAGCTGCTGCATCGAAAGCAGCTGCAGATAGGCCACCAATAATGCCCCCGAATTTCGCAGCTCCAGCAACGCATCGGCGGGCAGTGCGTTCAAGGCGTTCTCGTCTATCTGGTACAACCCTTCGATACGTTTGTCGCCCTCCGTGTCTCGCACGGTCAATGGCCAGGTGCAGACTAGGCCGTGAGTCTCCAGCGCTTCCCCGATCCTCACCGCGGCCTGATGGCTGAGGCGAGTCTGATTCAGAAAGTCCAGCATGGCGCGCGTGCCGTTGCTGGGCTCCCCGCTGGTGTCGAAAAAAGGCTCGCCGTCGCCCATCACGCCGATCAGCTTGCTACTTTCGTCTATGCACATCACCTGTTGGTCGTCCTCGCCAGCCAACAGCCTGAATGGATAGGCGCGGTATGTGGCGGGTATGTAGCGTCCCAGCCACTCACCCGTTGGGGAGACCATCAGGTTTTCACCCGGCTGAAGGCCTAGCAATGCAGCGGGAACGAAGCGGCCGTTCTGCGAAATAAGCGCGATGGGGAGTGCAGTGGCCGCCCTGGGCAGCTCCGCCAGCGCCAGTGGTGCCAGCGCGTCCTTTGCAGCAAAGTGGTAGGTTCGGGGGCATTGCCAGGTTTTGTCGCCATGGCGAAGTTTCGAAACGGGTATGTAGGTCGGCATCAGGTGAGCTCCTGTCGAGCGCCGAGGCGCTCTTGCAGGGGTTGCGATATGCGCGCCGGCAGACCCAAACAGGCCTGCAACGCCGTTGCATGTCAACCAAGGGTTGTGATTGAACTGTCTATGACACCGGTAAGTTCGATCTTCTCTTGCGAATTGGCGAAATTGAGCAGTACTTGCGCATAGCTGTTGCCGTTCTGCAAATCCTGCAGGTGCCATGCCCGGCCCGCTTCATCTGGCGCCCGGCCTAGGGCAGTGACATACAGCATGTCGAGAAAGGCGGCATGCTCGGGCGTGCCATATAGGGCGGTGAATTCTTGCGACCCCATGAAGCCGTTGGCGGTGTCGTTCAGGCTCGCGCCGCGCTCGATCTCGCCAAGCCAGTAATTGATCCCGGCCTGATCCGGGCTGCGGTTGAACAGGCTGCTGTAGAGGCGAATCAGAACGCCTACTTCACTGTGGCTCAGGTCGATGATTTCGGTTCCGAACTGCAGCCGCTCGACGCCCTGCAGCTCGGCGCTCGGCAGGGACTGATCGCTTGGTCGAAGGATGATCCCACCGCTCTCGATGCGCAGACTGTAATCGGTACGGGCTGCCCCGGTGATGACTACGCAATCGTCGCCACCACCGGCAAATATCACGCTGTGTCCGCCGGCAAGTGCCACCCGTTGGGAGCTGCTGTCAGCCCACAGGTGGGTCGCGTCGCCAAGGATGATGGAGCTGTCACCTACGACAATTGCGGCGGTGACACCCGCAAGGCTCAGCTCGGTATCCACCGACGCCCCCCGATGGTCGATCAGCAACAGGCTATTGCCTGTCGCGCTGATCTGTAGCGGTTGTAGCAGAGGCAGCTCGCCGATCGAGGGGGTGAGTGTCTGAACCAGATAGCTGTGCGAAGCCGGCCGCGCATCCAGAAAGCGCAGAATTCCGTCCAGCATTGCAGGGCGGTCGCTGAGTTCGGCCAGCGTAGTGATCTGGCAAATCAGCTGACCCTTTGCACTCGCCAGCCCTGCGGGCGTCGTAGGGCCTTGGGCCTGTAAAGCGATGCCGTTGGGCATCGCAACCGATAGCAGGGACGCCCCGCTGCGGTCGCTCAGCAGTACGATGTCGGCAGTATCCGGCGCGCCACATTCGTCGTTACGGCTGGGCTGGATGGTGGGGACCGCCACGGTTTGCAGGACGCTTCCATCGGGCTGATAGGTCGTGGTCAGCGTCAGGGTGACACCATCCTGAACGGCGTCGGAGACGATACTCGGCGGTACTGGCTGAGTTGGCTTCGGTGTCGGCGTTGAGCGGAAAGCCAGATCATTTCCGTCGATGACGAAATTACCGACGTCGAAGTTGCCGCTCAGGTGTATCTGCAGGTCCGCACCGGCATTTGCATCGAGACCAATATGCAGCGTGGTGGTGCCATTGGCGCCGAACAATTGAATCTGGCCGGCCGTGGCGGCCGTTCCGTCGCCAGCTGACAGGCTTAGGGGTAGTTGCGGACCACCGATACGGATACGGTCACCTGTGCTGAAGTCTTGAGTGGTATCCGTGCCGGCATGTGTTGGGTCGATCAAAAATACGTCGGCGCCTGAACCGCCGACGAGGATATCGTTACCATTCCCACCGGTAAGTTCATCGTCTCCCAAGCCGCCGTCCAGGATATCGTCGCCATCGCCGCCCAGCAGCAGATCAGCGCCGGCGTCGCCGTATAGCGTGTCGTTTCCGGTTCCGCCTTCAAGGGTGTCGTTTCCTTCTCCCCCGTGAACGATATCTGCTCCGGTACCGCCCTCGAGCCGGTCATTGCCTTCGAGTCCGTGCAGAACGTCGTTGCCTGCATTGCCGACCAGGCGGTTAGCCGCCTGGTTGCCCATTATCAGGTCGGAACCGCTGCCGCCAATGGCATTCTCGATCAGTGAGCGCACGTCTCCCTCGAAAAGGTAGGGATTGGCGATATTCGCTGGCGCGAACACTAACGTCTCGATATGGTCCAGTACGGCGTACTGCCCGCCAACATCGGACCAGGTGCCGGGGCGAAGGTCTATCGCCAGGTCAGCTGCATAGTTGGCAAAGTTGTAGGTGTCGTTGCCTCCTCCGTCCCACAAGGTGTGGATTAGGGTCGCGGCGCTAGGATCGAATGTATAGGTTGTGTCGCCGGCGTTGGTCGCCCAGTTGGGGCCGTAGAGGTACTGAATGGCAGCAATGTCATTGAGCATTGGGCGGAAGGGATAGCTGCCAGGCATGATGGTGTATCCGCCAGCGCTGCCGCCCGGGTAGCTGAAATAGCTCATGATCGAAGCGATTATTGAGTCGCTCGCCTTGTCCGCTGCCGGAAAGTCACCGATCGCATCGTGGGGGTGCTTCAGGCCAAGCGCATGGCCGAGCTCGTGAAGCAGGGTGAAATAACTGTAATGGCCTTGATCCCAGGGACCTGCGCTCAAGTAACTGCCCAGCTGGATATCTCCGGCTTCCGGCAGCGCCGATGGAAATTCGACTAGTCGCGCAGTGAGATTGTCGGGGCTTGTGTAGGTGAAGATGCGAATGGTCGCGTCGGCCGGCTGTGCGGCTTCCAGAAACGTCAGACCCGAGACGGTCGACCAGGCATCGAGTGCCATGCGAACCGCGTATTGCGTTGCCGTGGATATTTCGGAAAAGTAAGTGGGTAGAAGTGCGGCCGAGTAGTCCGCCAGGTCAGTGATGGCTTGTGGAAAGCTGTACGAAATCGACTGGCTCAGCCATTTGCTTCCGTAAAGAAGTGAATCGATGGTGCTCTTGCCTGAAGGTGCTGCATGGGTGGCTGGCATTGGGCCGTCCCCTCCTTGGTCCGGTTAATCTTGGTCAGCGCTGCCTTCCATCTCTGTCATTGCAGGGCGGAGTACGTGCCGTGCGAGGATAGCTGACTCAGCTGAAACTTTGTGCGAAGCAGCACCCTGGCTGTTACTCCGTAGCGGGCGCCGCAGTGGGGGGCGCGTCACAGCTACTGCAACTCGCATGACAGCAAGCCTGATATCTGACGAAGTGAATGCACTTCGACTTGCCGCTAATGCATGGCTCGGTAAAGATCGACGCCGACCGAACCTGCATCGGGAAATCCATCGTGAATCATGAAGTAACCGAGCTTGGCGCCTACCCGTTTCGTGCTGTAACTCATCTGCTCGTCACGTTCCCTGACGGGAGTGTCGCATGGGGAACTGGTGCTGTGGTGGGGCGTAACGATGTCCTGACTGCGACGCACGTGGTGTACAACCCTGATGCCGGCGGCTGGGCTCGCGACATCCGGATTGCGGTCGGTGTGGATTACAACTCGAACACCTATCGCTACGAGAGCCATTCGCTGATCAACCTTGATAACGTCCGCTGGAGCATCAATGGCTTCCCGACGCAGACTTTTGCGGACGACGACCATCAGACACTCACGCTCGCGGAGTCTCAGGCGGATGTTGCGTTGATTGGGCTCAGCATGGCGATTGGCGAACAGGTCGGTTACTTCGCAATGGCGCCGGGTTACAACTCTACGCAGCTGGCCTATCAGATTGGCTACCCGGCCGGCAGCACGGGCATGATCTATGGCCCTTTGCTCGTACAGCACAACGGTTTCCATCAGGTGTATCAAGCCTCCGCTGGCGGCGCGAACGAGTTGATGGGCCCTGGGAGTTCAGGAGGGCCGTTGTATGTGCTGGAAGGCGGGACGCCAACCATCATCGGTGTGAGGTCGAGTGGTTCCGAGACGAGCGCTTATTGGGCTGATCTCGGCTACACCTATCAGCAGATTCTGGCGGCTATGAGCGCTAATGATGGGCTGCTTTCGGACTGGGCCTCTGCCAGGCAGATCACTGGAGGGGCGGGAAATGATGTGCTGTATGCGACTGCAGTCGCCGAGTCGGTTGATGGTGGTGCTGGGCTGGATATTCTCGTCTATGCGTCCGCGCGCAGCGGTTTTGAGGTGGTGATCGACCAGGGGCGGGCGGTGGTTTCCAGTCGTGCAGTGCCAGCAGATGTTGACGAGCTTGCTGGCATCGAACGGCTGTCGTTCAGCGATGGAATACTCGCCATAGATGTTGGGGCTGGGGAGATATCTGGCAGCGCTTATCGGCTGTATCAGGCGGCTTTTGCTCGCCAGCCGGATATCGCTGGGTTGAAATATTGGATCGACCGGATGGATTCCGGCATGACGCTCCAAGGCGTCGCGAATTCTTTTGCCCAGAGTGCGGAGTTCAGCAATCTCTATGGCGCACTGCCGAGCGACGAGGTGCTCATAACCGGCTACTACCTCAATGTGCTAGGCCGAACTCCCGATGCCGCTGGATTTGCCTATTGGGCCGACGAGATGAGTAGCGGCCTGGGTGCTTCCGGTATGCTGGCTTCGTTTTCCGAAAGTCAGGAGAATCAGATCAAGCTGTCTGGTTTGCTTGAGCACGGGATCTGGTTGGCCTGACAGGCTCGCTCGCGCAGCAGTATTGGTTTTTTTATGGTGCCATTGTGCGTATTCTTGCCGCCTGTTTCGAGGCCGGCGCTTACATGAACTGGAATCTGATCTTAAATTTCACTCGCCAGGATCTGGTGGATCGTCACTCTGCGTCAGTCCTGGGGGCGGCTTGGACCTTCATCCTGCCGCTCATCAATATTCTGATCTTCACACTGATCTTCTCTCGGCTGATGGGGATGCGGCTCAGCGGCCTCGGGCAGGACCTTGGGCCTTATGGTTACAGCATTTTTCTTGTCAGTGGCCTATTGGCGTGGAACTGCTTTGCCTCGACGTTGAACCGAATCACCCAAGTGTTCCATGAAAAGGCGCATCTCATCGGCAAGGTTCGCCTGTCACTGTGGTCGTTACCCGTATACATCCTGCTGAGCGAGACAGTGCTGTACCTCATTGCCAACACTTTCTTTCTCGTGTTTCTCATCCTGATTGGTTTCGACGTTCCCCTAACCATGCTCTGGTGGCTGCCGATTTTTCTAATCATGCAGTTGATGGCCTACTCGCTGGGGCTGGTATGCGCGATTCTTTCGGTGTTTCTTCGCGATATCAAGGAGGTAGTGGGTGTTGTTATGCAGATCTGGTTCTGGTTAACGCCTATTGTTTACGTGCCGAACATTCTGCCTGAATCGGTACTAAGGCTGTTAATGCTCAATCCATTCTTTCATATAGCCAATGCTTTTCGTGACACGCTGTTGGAGGGCCGGTTGCCCGATCTTCTGGCGCTGTTGGTGCTGGCGTTGTTCAGCAGTCTTGTGGCTATCTCAGCTGTGTGGGTCGGGCGGCGTCTTGAGCGGGACATACGCGACTTTCTGTGACAGGTTGTGCTACCGGGCAGCGAACCCGGTTTATCGATAGCTGAATCTTTTGGGCGGCGAATTTCGCATGATCTTCAGCTCATATTCCTTTCTTTTGCTCTTTCTGCCATCGGTTTGCGGTGCGTTTCTGTTGCTGCGGCATTTGAGGCTGGAGCTAATTGCTACAGCTTTTCTGGTCCTGGCTTCGTTGATTTTCTACGCCGTATGGGATTGGCGCTTTCTTGGTCTGTTGCTCGGTTCCATACTGCTCAATTATCGGCTGGGCTTCCTCGTGGCTGAACGTCGGGGGAGGGGCTGGCTGATCGTCGCCATCGCAGGAAACCTCGGTGCGCTCGCCTATTACAAATATGCAGGCTTTCTGTTCGCCTTTATCCCAAGCAGTTCGAGCTGGGAAATTGTGTTGCCGCTAGGCATTTCATTTTTCACATTTCAGCAAATCGCTTGGCAGGTTGACCTGCATCGCGGTCGCATCCAGCGCCCTGGCAATCTGTTGCAGTACGCCTTTTTCGTCAGCTTCTTTCCTCAATTGATAGCCGGACCCATCGTTCATGCTAGGGATTTGCTGCCTCAAATCGGCTCGGGTTGGCTAAACCGGCCGTTGCATTGGCAGCTAGGCTTGGCCTTATTGGCGGTGGGATTGATGAAAAAGGTGCTGTTAGCCGACTCGCTCGCTCCCGGTGTGGACTTGCTATATGAGCGTGCTGCCGCCGGTGAGGCTCTCACTGCGCCCGATGTTGTCCTAGCAGCCTTCAGTTACGGCCTGCAGCTGTACTTTGATTTTTCTGGTTATGCCGACATGGCCATGGGGCTGGGGTTACTATTTGGTATCCGGCTTCCGGTTAATTTCCGCTCGCCGTACAAGAGCACTTCAATTATCGACTTCTGGCGCCGTTGGCACATCACGCTTTCTCACTTCCTGCGTGATTATCTTTACATTGGACTGGGCGGCAATCGCCGCGGTGCGACGCGTAGGCATATCAATCTGCTAGTTACGATGTTATTAGGCGGACTTTGGCACGGCGCTGGCTGGCAGTTCATTCTGTGGGGTGGAATTCATGGAGGGATGTTAGTTGTCAATCATCGTTGGCGCGGGGTCTGCCCATGGCGGCTGCCCCGTCCGATGGCTCTGAGCTTGACCCTTATAGTTGTGATGCTGGCCTGGGTTCCGTTTCGTGCCGATTCACTCAGCACGGCTGCGCGCATGTATGGTGGGCTGCTGGATTGGCGGATGACTTGGCATTGGGGCGGCTTGTCCTGGCTAGAAGAAGTCCTTTGCATGCAGGTTGTGTCCAGTGCGCCTGTGGTGTGTGTTTTGCTTCTGGCGGTAGTGTTGTTGGGGCCGAACAGCAGGCAGCTATGTCTTTCTATTGGGGGGCTGGGGCGTGGAATACTAGTAGGCGGTGCGCTTTTTCTCGTGCTCAAGGCCCTGGTGGGCCAGCCCGACCGCGCCTTCCTCTATTTCAATTTCTGAGGAGAGGCGCATGAGTAAGATATCGCGCGCTCAGCGATTTTTCGCCGGCCTGCTGCTGGGTGGGTTGGTGCTGGGCCTTGGCTGGGGCGTTTTGCTGGTTGGGCAGCTCGGGCGTCCTAGTCTTGAAAGCCAGTGGGTGGAGCAGGCATACGCGCATAAGCTGCGCGCTGCCGCAGCTGTTTCCGAAAATCGTCTGCTGATAGTAGCTGGCTCGGGGGCTATGTTCGGTCTCGATTCCAAACTGCTGGCTGAGGGGCTAGGGCGGCCTGTAATCAATCTGGGCGTGAACGCTGGTATTCAGTCTGCTTTTATTCGTTTATATGCGCGACAAGCGATCCGACCTGGTGATTGGGTCCTCCTTCCTCTGGAGTATCCTCTTTTTCACGATCGGTTTTCGGTGACTTACCCGTTTCTGGATTATTGGCTAAGCCATCCCTCCTTGAAGGCGCTTGATATTAACTCGGTGCAATTGGTGCGTATTTATTGGCAGACTCCTTTGCAACGGGTATGGCGCGGTCTGAGAGGATCCCCGCGTGATGCCCTTCCTTTGGGGCTATATGGGCCGCATAATCTGGACGCCAATGGCGATCAGTTAGGTACTGAGGCTGCCCGTCAGGAGCCGTGGATGCATGAAGGGGTAATAGCCTCGACAATCCATCGATATGGCCATGACGCCAATAGCCTAAACGGAACTTGGGCGCAGTGGCGGCAGTTCGCCCAAGAGGTTGCGGAGAAGGGCGGGTGCGCGGTCTTCATTCCGCCGGCGCTAATGGACCGGCCGTCCTATCATCTCGACGAGGAAGGACGTTATTACACGACGTTACCTCAGCGAGCAGAAGCGCAGGGGTTGAACTACCAAGGCGAGCCCTTCGATTTCATGTATCCCGCAAGAGACTTCTTCGACACCAATTATCATCTGAATGCCGAGGCGCGTCGGCGTCATACGGAGAGCGTGTTGCGCTTGATCCGACCCGCTTTCGAAGGTTGCAACGCAGTTCAATAACCTCCTGCAACTAACCATGCAGCAAGCTTGTCCCTGAGCTGGTTCCGCTCATAGCGAGCAAGATTTCGCAGGCCGGCGCTCACGAGTTGTTTTTGCAGTTCTTCGTCAGTGTCGATCAGGTGCGCGGCCATGGCAAACGCTTCGGGACTTTCATTTTTTAGCAAAAGCCCGCTCTCGCCTAACGTGTCTGGAATATTTGAGCTGGCCAGCGCAATGATTGGCAGGCTTGCGTGATTGGCTTCGATCAGTGGCATGCAAAAACCTTCGTGCGCGCTGGCGCACCAGTATTGTCTAGCATTGCGGTATAACCAGCGCAACTCGGCATCGGAACACTTTCCGGTAATATGCACTTTGCCTGCGAGACCTAGCTTGTGGATATGTAGTTGCAACCCTCGTGTATAGTCTTCGCTGGTCACGCCGCCGACGAGAAGGAGTTTGGATCCGTCATCCCTTTGCTGCAGCAAATGATAGAACGCCTCGATGAGCAGATTCTGCCGCTTGTTTTCAACTAGTCGACCGACCGACAGGTAAAAAGCGTAAGAGCCCTGCCAGCCTGCGAGGAAGCGCGGCGGAGCTCGCTCTCCATCAAGCCGCCGAGAGTCAATTAGAAGTGGCAGAGTTTGAATGTCCGTGTAACCAGCTTGGCCCAATTCGGCATGATTTAAGGGTGAAAGTGCTAGCGCCCGATCGAACGCCTGTTGCCAATCGGACAGTTGTCGCCGTCCCAGTGAGGCGTAGTAATGCAACGCGCTGTCGCTTGGGAAGAACTCCGCCGGAGTGATATTGTGATAAACGATCTGTTTACGTACAGGCTGATTCAACAGCCAGCTGCCATGGTCATGCCCCATGGAGTGGTGATAAAGCAAAGCAGCGTTTTTATTAGGGCGGTAGCCGGACGCATGGTGTATTTGCCCGGAAAGCTGCGGCGGGATCGAGAAACTATATATATCGGAACTATAACCAAGCTCAATAAGCAGGCTTTGAATGAAAAGGCTGCTATTGGTAACGCCGTCGCCAATCGCAACTGACGGGAGGAATTGATCGATCGAGACGGACTTCATACCTGGCCCTTGATTGCTGTCACTGCGTAGTCCTGAGGACCGTAGAAGAGGACATCGCAGCGTCGAGCTACCTCACTGTCCTCGTTCAACGCATATTCGCGGGGAATTGGGTTCAGTCTGTGGATACGAGTCTCCTGGAAGCCCTTGTACTGCACCATGAATTCCGTGAACGCCGGTGGTAATGGGTGGACGTGCGTTGGGTCCGTGTAAAAGTGAGTAGCGGCGCTGATGAGGTTTTCCGGGTTGGGAGTTTCGAAAATGATCATTCCGCCGGGCGCCAGAACTCGCTGGCATTGGTCAAGTAGCATGTTTAGCTGTTCGAATGAGAGATGTTCAATCACATGAAATGCAGATACTAATGCCAGGCTGTCTTTGGGCTGGCGGGTGAGCCAGTTGAGCGCATCGTCCTGGACCGCATCAAGGCCCTGCTCCATGCAGGTTTGGATGTTTGTCGCGTTGAGGTCCACCCCGATGCGCTGCGAGGTTATTGGGAGCATCTTCAGCCATTCACCCCTCCCGCAGCCTATATCTACCGCTGGCAAGCCGTCGTGTAGTGGCTTGCAGTCCTCAAGTAGGGGCAGGTAATAGGCTAGCCTGGACCGGATGGTTTCAGCGTCGCCGCGAAACCGGTTTTCGAACGCAAGGTAGAAACTATCTGGGATAAAGCTGGGAGTCGGCAGTGCCGACTTTTTCTCGCTCGTAGCTGCCGTAGTCCTTGCCGTTGAATCGACAGTTTCTAGCTGATTGATCCGCATTCGGGCCTCTTGGGCCCGCCGATCCATGTCCTGCTGCCAACTTGTAAATTGCTGGTGCTGTTTCCGGATTTGATCGGAAAGCTGTTGGAGATCGCTCTCCAAACTTTTGCTGCGCTCGCTTAAGAGTTGACGCTCATGCTGCATCTGGCGGTGCAGCGCCTCATGTGACTGGCTTTGGGCGCGCTGCTGAGTTTCCAGCTGGCGCAGCCGCGCCGTGTAGTTCTGATGTCGTGCTTCGGTTCTTGCGATGCCGTAGAGCGTAAAGAGCGCACTGCCTATCAGGGGGATGCGCCGCACCATGCCCTTGAGACGCGCCCGCCGCAAGCCGTAAGTTGGGGCTGCGTGACGCTTGCCTTCGGCCGAGTAGCGGAGGTTTGCCAATACTTCGAACTTATCAATGCCTTGGCGTAACTGGCTGCCCCAGTGCGCAGCACCTGCGGGATCTGCTGGTCGCCCCAGTAGGAATTGGTAGGCGGCACGGATCAATGCATCGTCTTCAAGCGTTACCAGGCGTTCCCAGCTCATAGGTAGCTCGAGCGCATTTGCCGGTGGAGCCGGATCGAAAAACGGCAGGGTGCGAGTCTGGCCTTCAGAATGATAACGAGCAACATCCTCGGTAAGGCGGCGGTTGAGCTCTTCGAAGTCGATGTCGGGATTGTTTGGAATCAGCATGGCTCAATGTCCGTTTTAAGGCTGGTTTGCTCGAGTTCGCTCAGGCTGGCCGATAGGTCACAAACGCCACCAAAGAAGGTACCTCTAATGCCGGCTACTTCGAAGCTGACTGCATTGTCGCGCCAGTGATAACAGCTCACCGTATGATCGGCACCTTGATGCAGCGCTAGGGTAAGGGTGTATTTGCCGGGAGCTAGGCGCATGGGGAAGTGATAGCGGAACCGTTTCCTCTCGCCGGCTCGCATGCGAATCGGTACGCCGAGGTAATGGCTGTTGGTGCCAAAGAGATCTTGGCCAAATCGGTCTCGAATCATTAGGCCGATGGCCAGGTCTTCAATGTTTTCAACTGCGAGCACATTTAGGTCGAGGTTGGCGGTATCGCCACTGGCCAGAATGGAAGTGCCTGAACCTTCTCCCATAAGGCTTATATCCTCGAAGATCGCATCGCCAGTCCCATAGCCCTCGGTCGACGCAAGCCGGTCGGCATACTCATCGTCATCGCCGGCAAGCAGCTGGTTGTAGAGGTTGACAGCGTCCTCAGGCGGGGCGTCTGCAACGACTCGCCCTTCGCTCAGTACGATAGCGCGGTCACAGATCATCTTTACCGCATTGAGATCGTGCGACACAAATATGATGGAGCCGCCCTTCGCGCGGAACTCCTTGATGCGCCGCATGCACTTCTGTTGAAAATGTCCGTCGCCGACTGAAAGTGCTTCGTCGATCAGAAAGATCTCCGGGTCGGCATGGATCGCAATGGAAAAAGCCAGGCGCATCGCCATTCCGGATGAATAGGTGCGGATAGGTTCGTCGATGAACTGACCAAGCTCGGAAAAAGAGATGATGGCTTCGCGGCGCTCTTCTATCTGCTGGCGGCTCATACCTAACAGGAGTCCATTGCTAACGATGTTCTGTGCGCCGCTCAAATTGGGGTCAAAGCCGGTGCCCAGTTCTAGTAATCCTGTAACGCGACCGCCGATCTGAATTGCGCCTGAATCGGGTAGCAGGACCCCGTTCAGAATCTTAAGTAGGGTGGATTTGCCTGCTCCGTTGCGGCCGAGAATTCCGAGAGTCTCGCCGCTCGCCACGGAGAACGAAATGCCGTCCAGAGCCTTATGACGACGGTGATAGCTGCGACGGAGTGCCAGTTCTTTCAGGCGGTGCCACGGACGGGTATAGAGTTTGAACTCTTTGCTGACGTTTTCTACCTGGAGCATCTAACTCACTCGGGACATTAGCTGGGCGCGCGGATTTTAGCACTGTCCGGGCGTTGGGGCGGCGAGTCCGGGAGCCTGTCTGTGACAGCAATGGCTTTTGTTTGACGGGGCTATTACTGCACATCGGTGTTGGTTCGCCAATAGTCCAGCACTGAGCTGAGCGTTTCTTTCAGGTTGTGTCGAGGGCACCATCCAGTCTCAGACATAAGCGCCGCGCAGTCGCCTGCTGCAAACGGTATGTCCGACGGTCTCATGCGTTGCGGATCCGGCTCCACTTCGATGTGAGCTTTACTCAGGCTCAGTAGCGTTTCGAGCACACTCTCAATCGGATGCGGATTGCCGGAGGCGACATTGAAACAACGGGGATATCGGTCTTCTCGCTCTGCCAGGCCAATCAGCGCCAGGTATGCATCGCATACATCGCGCACATCGAGGAAGTCGCGACTCGCCTTGAGATTTCCCACTTTCAGCCGGGGTGGCTGCAGGCCGGCCTCGATCCTCGCTATTTGCTGGGCGAAGGAGGCTGTCGCGTAATCTGGCGACTGACCTGGACCTATGTGATTGAACGGGCGCGCGATGACACCTCGCATGCCCCGGGCAAAGCACTCCTTGAAGGCGATCTCTGCAGCGAGCTTGCTAGCTGCATATGGATTCATTGGCTCACAGAGATCACGCTCATCGACCGGACAGTCTTTTTTGAATGCTGAGCCGTACACTTCGGAGGAGCTTACAAACAAGGTGAAGGCGCTTGGTGAATGACGTTGCAGTGCGTCAAGTAGGTTTACGCTGCCCATCAGGTTCGTTTGCCAAGTGGATTGTGGGTCTGCAAAACTTGTTGGCACGTGGCAAAGTGCGGCGAGGTGGATTACGTGGGTGGGTGCCGCGTAGCGTACAGCTTCTTGTATAGATACGGCGTCGCGAATATCGCATTGGAGGAGTTCGCTCGCTGCAATGCCGGATGAGCTGTGTGTCATGCCGGTTACGTGGTGACCTTGCTCCATAAGCAGGGAGCATAGGCGCCGCCCGACGAAGCCATTTGCCCCAGTGATAAGTATCCGATGCGGGTCCATTTACCCTCCGTTAAGCTTCCTTCAAAATGCGCAGCTGCATAGACGTCAGGTCCCGGCAATAGTCCTGTACGCTTGCGCGGTATTTTCTGCAAATCTTCGCCAGGTGAGTTCTCCTGCTCTTTCAACGCCCAAGGTTGACCTCAGACGACGCAAATCGTTGCTTTCCAATAACTGCCGCAGCGCGTCGGTAAGAGCATCCAGGCAGCCCCTCTCAAACAGCAGTGGGGCTGTGCCCGCAAACTCGGCCATTGAAGTCCCCGCCGTACAGACCACCGGTACGCCGCTAGCCATTGCTTCTAACACCGGCAAGCCGAACCCTTCATACAGTGAGGGGTAAGCAAAGACAGCCGCACCCGCGTATATGTGGGGCAGGTCATTGGCTGGCACATATTGCAACCATCGTAGGCCTGCCGTTGCTTCTAGCTCCGTGATGGCCCTCATCATTTTTTGATTTTTCCAGCCGGGGGAGCCGGCCAGTACCAATGGGAACTCATCGCGCATTGAGGACGGTAGTGCTCTCCAAGCATCGAGCAGCAAGTCAACCCCTTTGCGAGGTTCTAAGGTTCCCACGAACAGCAGATAACTGCCATGTAGCAGTCCATGCCTGCTGAGTGTTTCCTGTGTGTCGGAGGGCGCGCGAGGGTGGAAGCATTCGTCGACGCCAAGATGAATTGCTCTAACGCGATCTGGGTTCACTCCGTAATCATATATAAGTTCTCGCCGAACCAGTTCCGAAACTGTAAGCAGCATATCTGCGCGATTTAGGGTCGCCTGAAGCCCGCCTGTCATCCAATCAACCCGCTCTTTAGGGTGAAACTCCGGGTAATGACTAAAAGAAAGGTCATGAATGGTTGCGATGGTCGGCCCTGCATGCTTTTTAAGGATGAAATTAGGCTCGTGATAGATGAAGCCACTGTGCGCTTGACGTTGGCGTAGCAAGCGGAGATCACGAATAGCCTGGCGCATTCGGTAAGCCAAGGGTAAGCGACGAACCAGAGGAGTGAATCTGTGACTAGCGGATTGTGTGTCGTTCTGGTGATAGTCCCGTGCGGCTCGGTCGTATCGTTGGATCGCGGTTTCGGCGTCATGGAAGCGTTGACCATCGAAACAGGTGAACTCGTCGAGCAAGCCGAGGCCGTTTAGCTCCCTGATCAGGTGGTAGGTGTAATTGCCAATGCCGGTGAGAGGTGGGCGCATTGACTCGGTGTTGAGCAGCAGCTTCATTAGCGTACATTCAGGTAGGCAAAGGCTCGAATTGTAACAGGCGGGGCAGGGACTGGGTTTGAAAGGGTTTTTCCATTTCTGTTGATTGCATGCTGTAGCAAATGACCCCGATAATTCCCGATCTGTCACCTGAATGACGAGTTTCTCATGTTTACTCCGATAATCTTGGCGGGCGGCAGTGGCTCGCGGCTATGGCCGCTGTCACGCCAACGGCTACCCAAGCAATTTCTCGAGCTGGATGGGCAGGGTGCCGGCACCATGTTCCAGCGTACATTGGCCCGGCTCGACGGCCTGCAGCACGACCAGCCACTGGTGGTCAGCAATGTGGACCACCGCTTCGTGGTGGCGGAACAGTTGCGGGCGGCCAAGCGTATCGGCCGGCGCATCATCCTCGAGCCGCTGGCGCGCAATACCGCGCCGGCGATTGCGTTGGCCGCCCTGGAGGCTTGCCGTGATGGCGACGACCCGGTGTTGCTGGTGCTTGCCGCTGATCACTATGTCGCCGATGAGCAGGCTTTTCGTTCGGCCGTGGCGCTCGCCGAGCCGTTCGCGCAGCGCGGTGATCTGGTGACGTTCGGCATCAAGCCGGTCGCGGCCGAGACCGGGTTCGGTTACATCCAGTGCGGTCATCAGCTTGACGGCGGTGCGGTGGCCATAGCCGGCTTCAAGGAAAAACCCTCTCTGGAGCTTGCCCAGCGCTACCTCGCTTCCGGGGAGTATCTCTGGAACAGCGGCATGTTCATGTTCCGTGCGTCGCGCTACCTGGCCGAGCTGCAGCGCCTGCGACCGGATATCCTTTCGGCATGTCGTGAGGCGTTTGCAGCCGCCGAACTGGACAGTACCTTTCTGCACGTATGCGCCAACGCCTTCGCTCGTTGTGACGATGAGTCGGTGGACTATGCCGTTATGGAACATACCGATGCCGGCGTGATGGTCCCTCTGGACGCCGGCTGGAGCGACCTTGGCAGCTGGGCGGCGATCTGGGACATGAGTGCGCGTGACGATCGCGGCAACACGAAGCATGGCGACGTGATGTCCTTCGAAAGTTCCAATACTCTGGTGCGGGCTGAGCACCGCCTGGTCGCGACGGTCGGCGTTGATGACCTGATAATCGTCGAGACCAAGGACGCGGTTCTGGTTGCCCATCGAGACAAATGCCAGCAGGTCAAGCAGATCGTTCAGCGACTGCAGGCCGAGGACCGCGAGGAGCATGCCAGTCATCCGTTGGTGAGCCGTCCGTGGGGACACTACGATACGGTAGACCGAGGTGAGCGCTACCAGGTCAAACGCATAACGGTGCTGCCCGGCGAGTGTCTGTCGCTGCAGCTTCACTATCATCGAGCCGAGCACTGGATCGTGGTGTCCGGTACGGCGAAGGTGGTTTGTGGCGACAAGGAGACGATTCTGACCGAAAATCAGTCGACCTATATTCCCTTGGGCGTCAAGCACTCGCTATCCAACCCGGGCAAAGTGCCGCTGGAGCTGATCGAAGTGCAATCCGGTTCGTACCTCGGTGAGGACGATATCGTGCGCTTCGAGGATCGCTATGGACGCGTTCCGGCCAACTGAGCGTTGTTATGTGCCCCGCTCTATCGCCGCAAGGTGTCGGTGGTGACTGAACCTTCCAGCAGGGAATCGTGGAATTGACAACAAAGCAGAAGGTGTTGGTCACTGGCGGCTCAGGTTTCGTCGGAGCGGCACTGCTGCGCCGGTTAGCCACGCAACCCGGCCTGGAAGTGCTGGGCTGGGTTCGGCGAAGCGATGCGTCACTGCCGGCCGGGGTTGTGCCGGTGCCGGCGTCGCGGGAGCGTCTGTTCGCCGCCGGGGCGGCCCCGGAGAAGCTGGATGTCCTGGTCCACTGCGCTGGTCGAGCGCATGTGCTGCAGGAGCGTTCAACGGACCCACTTGCAGAATATCGCCAGGTCAATCTCGAGCTCACCGTGGAATTGGCTCGAGAGGCCGCCCGGCTGGGCGCCCGGCGCTTCGTATTTGTCAGCACCATCAAGGTCAACGGTGAGCAGACGTCGCTGAAGCCTTTCACCGCTTCGGATGTTGCCGCTCCGGTCGATCCCTATGCGCTGTCGAAGCTGGAGGCCGAGCAGGCACTCGGCACCCTGGCTGCGGAGACGGGCATGGAAATCGTCATCGTGCGACCGCCGTTGATCTATGGACCAGGCGTGAAAGCCAACTTCTTGAGTCTCTTTCGGGCGGTGCAACATGGATGGCCATTGCCGCTGGGTGGTGTTCGCAATCGGCGCAGCCTGGTCGCGCTGGACAATCTGGTGGATCTGCTGGTGGTCTGCATGGACCATCCTGCCGCTGCGAATCAGGTGCTGCTGATCAGTGATGGCGAGCCGATGTCCACTCCCGAGTTATTGAGAGGCATCGGACGGGCGCTGGGCCGCCCGGCACGCTTGGTGGGGGTGCCGCCAATATGGCTCAAGGCCGGGGCCAGTCTGGTCCGTCGCCCTGCTTTGTACGAGCGTCTGTGTGGCTCGTTGGAGGTGGATGATGCCGCGACACGGCAGTTGCTGCAGTGGCGGCCCCCGGTTTCGGTAGACCAGGCATTGGCTGCCACCGCTCGATGGTTTCTTGCGGAGCGCCACCTGTGATCGAACCGGTGATCCTGCTTGCGGTATTGGCTTCCTGGGCGCTGACAGGCGGGCTTCGAATTTATGCAGAACGTCGTCGGCTGATCGATATTCCGAATGCGCGCAGCTCGCATCGCATAGCCACTCCCCGCGGTGGCGGGCTGGCTATTGTGCTCGTCGTGCTGGCTGGCATCGCAGCCTTGCTCCTTTGGGGCTCCGTGGGTCGGGAGCTTGCCTGGGCGGTGCTAGGGGGCGGAGCCGGCGTCGCGCTACTTGGATTTGTCGACGATCATGGGCACGTTGCGGCCGGCTGGCGGTTGCTTGGCCATTTTGTCGCGGCCATCTGGGTGGTTGCCTGGCTTGGCGGGTTGCCGGCAATTGCACTATTCGGCCATACGCTTGACCTTGGGCCGATGGGGTTTGCATTGGCGAGTGTGGGCCTGGTCTGGGGGCTCAATCTGTTCAACTTCATGGATGGGATCGATGGCATCGCTGGTGCCGAGGCGCTCACCCTCGGCCTGCTCGCATCGCTGTGTTATACGCTTGCCGGCATGCCGGGTGATGCCTCGGTCGAGTGGCTGGTTGCTGCGGCGACGCTGGGTTTCCTGTTCTGGAACTTTCCACGTGCGCGAATTTTCATGGGCGATGTGGGTAGTGGCTTTCTTGGGTTGGTTTTCGGCGCACTTGCGCTGCATGCCGCTTGGCAGGCACCGGTGCTGTTGTGGTGTTGGTTGGTTCTGGCTGGCGTATTCGTTGTCGATGCAACTTTTACGCTGCTGCGTCGTCTGCAGCGGGGCGAGGCTATCCATCAGGCCCATCGCAGTCACGCGTATCAGATCGCCGCGCGACGGGTCGGCCGGCATGTGCCGATCACGCTCGGTGTGGTGGCTATCAATCTGGGCTGGCTGGGCCCGATTGCGGCGCTGGTAGCCGTGGGCAGGCTAGAGGGCGTAGCGGGACTGATTGTGGCCTATTTGCCCTTGCTGGCTCTCGCCATTTGGCTTGGCGCAGGCACCCCGGAGCGAACCAGTTGAAAGAGAACCGCGATGCTGCGTGACAGATTGCTGAACCTGCCGCGGCGCTACAAGCGCCTTCTGCAGGTGCTGACCGATGTGGTGCTGGTTTGGCTGGCGCTTTGGCTAGCCTTCGTCGTGCGGTTGGGCTCGTTCAGCAAGGTCGAGCCGCTCTCGGGGCATGCCTGGCTATTCCTCGCCGCGCCGCTGATCGCCGTTCCGATCTTCATCCGCATTGGTATGTATCGCGCGGTGATGCGCTACTTGGGTAACGACGCCCTTTTGGCCATTGCGAAGGCCGTCACGCTGTCTTCGCTGCTACTGGCGCTGGTCATCTACTGGTACCGCGGAGCACCGGCGATTGTGCCGCGCTCGTTGGTGTTCAACTATTGGTGGCTGAGCCTGATCCTGCTTGGAGGGCTGCGCCTGCTTTTGCGGCAGTACGTGCTCGGCGACTGGTACAGCGTTCGTCTTATTAATCCGCTTTCCCGGCAGGATGGATTGCCCCGGGTGGCAATCTACGGGGCAGGTGCGGCCGGTAATCAACTGGCCGCTGCCCTGCGTGCCGGCCGCTCCATGCGTCCGATGGCCTTTATCGATGACGATCCTGACATCGTCAATCGAGTGATTGCCGGCCTGCAAGTATATAAACCTAGCCGCATCGATCAGCTGATCGAGGAAACTGGTGTCAGCGAAGTGCTGCTTGCCATCCCTTCGGCGAGCCGAGCGCGGCGGCGCGAGATCCTCGCCGCTCTGGAGGGGTACCCTGTTCACGTACGCTCTGTGCCAGGGTTCATGGATCTGGCAAGCGGGCGGGTCAAGGTCGAGGATATTCAGGAAGTCGACATCGCCGACCTGCTAGGGCGTGACGCAGTGGCACCTAACATCGATCTGCTTGAGTCGTGCATACGCACCAAGGTGGTTCTGGTGACCGGCGCCGGTGGATCGATCGGCTCGGAGCTGAGTCGTCAGATCCTGGATCTTGCCCCCCGCGTTCTCATCCTGCTTGATCACAATGAATATGGTTTGTACCAAATCCATGCTGAGCTCGAGCGCTTGTCGCTGCAACGCGGGGCAGCTTTGGAGCTGGTGCCGGTGCTGGGCTCGGTCCGACATTCGCAACGACTGCTTGACGTGATGCAGAGCTGGAAGGTCGATACCGTCTACCACGCGGCGGCCTACAAGCATGTGCCGATGGTCGAGCACAATGTCGGCGAAGGCGTACTGAACAACCTGTTTGGCACGCTCTACTGCGCCCAGGCAGCGGTTCGCTCAGGCGTGCGTAACTTCGTGCTTATTTCTACCGATAAGGCCGTGCGACCAACCAATGTAATGGGGGGTACCAAGCGGCTCGCGGAAATGGCGCTGCAGGCGCTCAGTGCCGAAGCTGCGCCTGTGCTGTTCGGTGACCAGGCAGGTATCAACCATGTCAATCAGACCCGCTTCACCATGGTGCGATTCGGCAATGTGCTGGGGTCGTCCGGTTCGGTGATTCCGCTATTTCGCGAGCAGATCCGCGCTGGTGGTCCGGTGACCGTCACGCATCCCAACATAACCCGTTACTTCATGACTATTCCCGAGGCTGCCCAGCTTGTGTTGCAGGCTGGGTCCATGGGGCAAGGGGGCGACGTGTTTGTGCTGGACATGGGGCAGCCGGTAAAGATCCTCGAGTTGGCCTGCAAAATGATCCACCTGTCCGGCTGCTCCGTGCGCGACGCTGACAACCCCGCAGGCGACATCGCCATCGAGTTCACCGGCTTGCGGCCGGGAGAAAAGTTGTATGAGGAGTTGCTGATCGGGGAAAATGTGACGCCGACCGCGCATCCGATGATCATGCGTGCGAACGAACGATTTATGCCATGGAGCGAGTTCTGCTCCATCATCGCTGCGCTTGGGCAAGCGGTGGAGCAGAACGATTTAGCGCATGTGCGGCAGGTCCTGCACGGCGTGGTCGATGGTTATCACCCCGAGGGCGATATTGTCGATTGGCTCTTTTGCCAGCGGCACGGAAAGGGCAGCCCATAGTGGCACCTGCGGCTTGGTGGCCAGTCTATCGGTAGGCCGGCGCTAGCACATCGACCAATGCCTCGCGTGGAATCACCAGTTCAGGGTGCCCGCTCGAATAGGGCGCGATGCTGTAGACGTCGTACTTGAGCAACACGCTGTCTTTCAGCAGCGCAATATTCGGCGTCTGCTGGAAGGGCCAGAAGTCGACGAACTCGGCGTCCTGATCGTGTTCGTTCTCCACCAGCCAACGCTGGTGCGCCTGGCGTGCGACGCGCCAGAAGTTACCTTCCTGCCCCGGAACCAACAGGTCTTCCAGGCGCAGCTCGCGGTTCTGCTCGCGATCGTAGTTGATGAAGCCACGCCCGGGCATGCCGTGGGCGCCGCCGACATACAGGTAGCTGGAGAACTCGACCACCAGGATGTCGCCATGCTGCTCGCGCAGCTTGGCCTGCAGGTAGCTGCTCCAGCCCGGCTCGGCGGTGCTCAGAAAGCGCTGCTGGTAATCCTCTAGCGACGCGGGCAGGCGGTCATCCGGGCCGTTGATGGTCATCCGCCGCAGCCGTGCATCGATCAGGCGGTTGAGTTCAGGTTCGTTGGCGAAGGTCAGGGTATCGATGTTCACCAGTGGGCAGCTGTCGCCCTCGCAGCCTTGGGGGCGATGCTCGGTGACGATTTGACGGACTTCGACGGGGCGTTCGGCGACCAGGTGCTGGCAGCCGCCGAGCAGCAGGAGAAGGCTGCCCAGCAGGATGAGGTGGCGGATGGATGCGATTGAATACATGGTTGGTCCAGGCATGACAGTGCGCTTTCGATCGCCGCGCCTGCGCGAAGTTCGTGCGCTGGCGGCAGTGGAGCGTTCTTCGGTTACGGTGGTCTGCAAAGGGCTGCACCGGAGACAATGCCGCGTTAGGATGACCACAAAGCCGCTCACGACGTGACGGTTGCAGTCATTCGCTGCCGGCAAGGCGCGAATCAAACCGATATGAGTGGTACCCATGAGCGAGACCTTCAAACCCGGTCCGGATGATGTCCAGATCCTCCGTCGAGAGCAATGCTTCAGCGGTTTCTATCGCCTGGAGCGCGTCCACCTGCGCCACCGTCAGTTCAGTGGTGCCATGGGCGCCGAGTTGAGCCGCGAACTGTTCGTGCGCCACGATGCCGTATGCGTGCTGCCCTACGATCCGCTGCGCGACCGTGTGGTGCTGATCGAGCAGTTTCGTGTCGGGGCGCTGGGCAAGGTCGACAATCCCTGGCTGATCGAACTGGTCGCCGGGCTGATCGACAAAGACGAGGCGCCGGATCAAGTCGCCCGTCGCGAGGCGGTGGAAGAGGCCGGGCTGGAGCTGGGCGAGTTGTGGCCGATTACCCGTTACTTTCCATCGCCGGGCGGCAGCGACGAGCGCGTACATCTCTATATAGGCCGCTGCGACAGCGAAGGGGCCGACGGTGTGTTCGGGCTGGCCGAAGAGGGCGAGGACATCCGTGTGCATGTCTGGTCGTTGCAAGAGGCACTGCGCGCCATTTCCGACGGTCGAATCGACAACGCGGCCAGCATCATTGCACTGCAGTGGCTGGCCTTGAATCGCGAGCAGGTGCGGGGGGAGTGGGCATGAGGAAGACGCGCGAGCGATACCGAGTCGATCTGCTCGAACTGCAGGCGGCCTGCGAAGCCAACTATCTGCGTCTGATGCGTCTGTTGCCGGGCATGCGTAGCGGTTGCGAGGCGCGGCGCATCGCCATCAGCCAGGGTGACCTGCTGCTTGGCGTACTGGTACTCGAAGTGCTGGAGAGCTGCCCTTACACCACCACCGTGCGGGTGAGCCAGGAGCACTGCCTGACCTGGTTGCCGGTGCCGAAGATGGAAGTGCGCGTCTATCACGATGCACGCATGGCCGAAGTGGTTCGTGCCGAGAACGCCCGGCGCTTTCGTGGCATCTATCACTACCCCAACGCGCAGATGCACCAGCCTGATGAGAAGAACCAGCTCAATCTCTTTCTCGGCGAGTGGCTGGGGCACTGCCTGGCCTGCGGACACGAGCTGGAGCCGGTGCTCTGACCCCTTGCGTCCAGCCTTGATGGGCTGATACTGCATGTGATCCGCCCTGGATGCGCTGCGCCGTTCTGTGACCCAAGCCCACATCCTGAGGTTTACCCCCCTGCCGGGCACCTACCATAATTCCGTTGCGATTTAGCTCAAGGAGAAGGGCATTGCCTGGTGCGTCCCTGACTGTTGAAGATTCGGTTCTGCTGGTGCAGCTCACCGACAGCCATCTGTTTGCCGAAGCGGACGGCAAGCTGCTGGGCATGAATACCTGTGACAGCCTGGAACGGGTGGTCGAACTGGCCATCGACGAGCAGCCACGCATTGACCTGATCCTGGCTACCGGTGACCTGTCCCAGGACGGCTCGGTGGCGTCCTACCAGCGCTTCCGCCAGGTGGCCGGGCGCATCGAGGCGCCAGCGCGCTGGTGTCCCGGCAACCATGACGAACTCGGTGCCATGCGCGAGGCTACCCGTGGCAGTGAGCTGATGGAACCGGTGCTTGAGATCGGTGGCTGGCGTGTGGTGATGCTCGATACGCTGGTTGCCGGTTCGGTATTCGGCGTGCTGCGCGGCGACCAGCTCGACTTGCTTGAGCGGGCGCTGAGCGAGGCGCCGGATCATTACCATCTGGTCTGCCTGCACCACCATCCAGTGTCCATCGGCAGCCGCTGGATGGATCGCATCGGTCTGCGCAACCCCGAGGCGCTGTTCGAGGTGCTGGACCGCCACGACAACGTGCGTGCGCTGCTCTGGGGCCACATCCATCAGGCATTCGATCAGTCGCGCAATGGGGTTCGGCTGCTGGCCACGCCGTCGACGGGCGTGCAGTTCACGCCGCAGAGCGAAGACTTCCAAGTCGATAGCGCGGCACCCGGTTATCGTTGGTTGCGCCTGTACGCCGATGGGCGGCTGGAGACCGATGTGTCGCGGGTCAGCGGTATCGACTTCGAGATCGACTACAGCGTGAAAGGCTACTGATCGCGGTTGGCGACTGCCGACACCTGTGGCGCGAGCGAGGCGTGACGCCAGGGCGGGTCGCTTGCAGAGCGCAGCATGGGCCTAGTAGCCTTGCGGTTTTTTCAAGAACTGTATCCATGTCCAGTTATCCGCCTTCGATCCTCTATATCCACGGGCTCAACAGCTCCCCGCTCTCGCAGAAGGCGAGCCAGCTGTCGTCGGCGCTGGAGCGACTCGGCCAGGCCGAGCGTCTGCGGGTTCCCGCCCTGCATCACCACCCGCGTCAGGCCATTGGGCAACTCGAGACCTGTCTGGCCGAGCTTGGGCGACCGTTGCTGGTCGGCAGCTCGCTTGGCGGCTACTATGCGACGCACCTTGCCGAGCGCCATGGCCTGAAGGCCCTGCTGATCAATCCGGCGGTGATGCCACACCGCCGTTTCGACGGCTATCTCGGACCACAGACCAACCTGTACAGCGGCGAGGTCTGGGAGCTTACCGAGGATCACGTGACCGCGCTGGCGGAGCTGGAAACGGCGCCACCCGAAGATGCCGAACGCTATCAGGTGTGGCTGCAGACCGGCGACGAAACGCTCGACTACCGTGACGCGGCGCAGTTCTACCGGGGCTGCGCACTGCGCATCCAGGCCGGCGGCGACCACGGCTTCCAGGGCTTCGCCGAGCGCCTGCCGGCGCTGCTGGCGTTCGCCGGCTTCGAGCCGCAGGCCTGGCTGGGGAAACTCTGAGCCGGGATAGAGGTGCGGGCCCAGGCCACCCGAACGGGTTCGCCAGGAGAACTGCAGCGATGGAGCCCGGCCGGTGCGCTGGTTTTTTGCAGCCCGTAGCGGGCTGATTGTTCAGAACATAAGGACCGTACCCGACAGATGTCTTATACCGCAGAAGCCATCGAGGTTCTTTCCGGCCTCGATCCGGTGCGCAAGCGCCCGGGCATGTACACCGACACCTCGCGGCCCAATCACCTGGCCCAGGAAGTCATCGACAACAGTGTCGACGAAGCCCTTGCCGGGCATGCCCGCTCGGTCCAGGTGATCCTGCACCAAGACAACTCGCTGGAAGTGATCGACGACGGCCGCGGCATGCCGGTGGACATTCACCCCGAGGAAGGGGTGCCGGGCGTCGAGCTGATCCTCACCAAGCTGCACGCGGGCGGCAAGTTTTCCAACAAGAACTACCAGTTTTCCGGTGGTCTGCACGGGGTCGGCATCTCCGTGGTCAACGCGCTGTCGACCCGTGTCGAGGTGACCGTCAAGCGCGATGGCAGCGAGTACCGCATGAGCTTCGCCGACGGCTTCAAGGCCAGTGATCTGGAAGTGATCGGCAGCGTCGGCAAGCGCAACACCGGCACCAGCGTGCGCTTCTGGGCCGATCCCAAGTATTTCGACTCGCCGAAGTTTTCCATCAGCCGGCTCAAGCACGTGCTCAAGGCCAAGGCCGTGCTCTGCCCGGGGCTGAGCGTCAGCTTCGAGGACAAGAGCACCGGCGAGAAGGTCGAGTGGCACTACGAGGACGGCCTGCGCTCCTACCTGGTGGACTCGGTCAGTGAGTACCAGCGCCTGCCGGACGAGCCTTTCGTCGGCGCCCTGGCGGGCAATACCGAGGCGGTGGACTGGGCGTTGCTCTGGTTGCCGGAGGGCGGCGAGAGCGTTCAGGAAAGCTACGTCAACCTGATTCCCACGGCTCAGGGCGGCACCCATGTCAATGGCTTGCGCCAGGGCCTGCTGGACGCCATGCGCGAATTCTGCGAGTTCCGCAACCTCCTGCCGCGCGGGCTCAAGCTGGCCCCGGAAGACATCTGGGAGCGCATCGCTTTCGTCCTCTCGATGAAGATGCAGGAGCCGCAGTTCTCGGGGCAGACCAAGGAGCGCCTGTCGTCACGCGAGGCGGCGGCGTTCGTCTCGGGCGTGGTCAAGGATGCCTTCAGCCTCTGGCTCAATGCCCACCCGGAGCTGGGCATGCAACTGGCAGAGCTGGCAATCAGCAATGCCGGGCGTCGACTGAAGGCCGGCAAGAAGGTCGAGCGCAAGAAGATCACTCAAGGGCCGGCGCTGCCGGGCAAGCTGGCCGACTGCGCCGGGCAGGACCCGATGCGCGCCGAGCTGTTCCTGGTCGAAGGCGACTCGGCCGGCGGCTCCGCCAAGCAGGCGCGGGACAAGGAGTTTCAGGCGATCATGCCGCTGCGCGGCAAGATCCTGAATACCTGGGAGGTCGACGGCGGCGAGGTGCTCGCCAGCCAGGAAGTACATGACATCGCCGTGGCCATCGGCGTCGACCCGGGCGCCACCGACCTGGCCCAGCTGCGCTACGGCAAGATCTGCATCCTCGCAGATGCCGACTCCGACGGCCTGCATATCGCCACCCTGCTGTGCGCCCTGTTCGTCCAGCATTTCCGCCCGCTGGTGGAGGCCGGTCATGTCTACGTAGCCATGCCGCCGCTGTACCGCATCGACCTGGGCAAGGACATCTTCTATGCGCTGGATGAGGCCGAGCGTGACGGCATCCTCGAGCGGCTGGTGGCCGAGAAGCGCCGCGGCAAGCCGCAGGTGACGCGCTTCAAGGGTCTCGGCGAAATGAACCCGCCACAGCTGCGCGAGACCACCATGGACCCCAACACCCGCCGGCTGGTGCAGCTGACCCTGGATGATTTCGAGGGCACCCGCGAAGTCATGGATATGCTGCTGGCCAAGAAGCGCGCCGGCGACCGCAAGAGCTGGCTCGAGTCCAAGGGCAACCTGGCGGAGGTGCTGGTTTGATCCGTCGCTGGCTGGCGCTGCTGAGTCTGGCCTCGGCACCGCTCTGGGCCAACGAGCCGGCGCCCGAGCTGAAGCTGTTGAGCGAGCATCCCGTGCAGGGCATGAGCGGCGGCAATCTGTCCGGAATGGCCTGGTGCGGAGATGCGTTGTGGGCGGTATCCGACCGCGAAGACGACGTGCTGTACCGGCTCGATACCAGCGTCTCGCCCTGGCAGGCCGAACCGGAGCGCTTCGAAGCCGGCCCGCCGCCCAATAGTGGTTTGCCCTGGGGCATGCGCATGCGCGCCTGGCTCAGTGGCCATGTGCGCGGCGGCCACCTCGATTTCGAAGGGCTGAGCTGCGATGCGCTGGGCAATCGCTACGTCGTCAGCGAGGCGCATGCCGCCGTGCTGCGGGTGAGCCCGGCCGGCACGGCGGAATGGCTGCGCCTGCCCGAGTCCCTGGTTCGTCAGGCCCGGGCCAGCGGCATGCTCTGGCATTTCAACGCGCTGTTCGAGGGCATTGCGGTCGACCCGAAAGCCGAACGCATGTGGCTGGCCGCCGAGCGCGAACGCCGCGGGCTGCTGGTGATGCACCGCAAGCAGAGCAGCTGGCAGTGCACCGGCGGTTGTGTGCTGATGGCGCAGGGCGGGCATCAGCAGCCGCCCGCGGCGCTCGGCGATACGCCGCTGCCGCGCAGCTTCTCGGCCCTGGCCTATTTCAACGACAAGCTGTTCGTGCTGGAGCCCTCTGCATATCGGGTCTGCCGGCGCAGCCCGGCGAACGGGAAGGTCGAACGCTGCTGGTCGTTCGCCGCCGAGGCGCTGACCGAGGAGCGCCGCTACCGCGAGCCGTTCGGTAATGCCGAGGCGCTGTGGATCGACGCCGAAGGGGCCTGGATCGGCGTCGACAACAACGGCAAGGCGCGCGGCGACGGCGAGAAGCGACCCATCGTCTGGCGTTTCGCCGCACCGAGCGGCGGCTGGATGGCGCGGCCGTGAGCCAGACGGCCGGGCGTCGTGCCGGGCGGGTGATGCTGGTGCTCGCCTGGGGCGTCGGGCTGTACCTGGCGACGCGCTTCTTCGCCGCCTGGGAGGAAGACCGCCTCAACCCGAACCGCCAGCCGGTATCCCAGCTGCATGGCGAGCAGATCGAGGTGCAGCTGGCTGGCAACGTCCAGGGGCATTTCGTCGCCAGCGGCAAGATCAATGGCGAAACGGTCACCTTTCTGCTCGACACCGGCGCCACGGACGTCGCCGTGCCGGCCGAGCTGGCCGAGCGGCTGGGCCTGTCCCGCGGTGCGCCGGTGATGCTGCACACCGCCAATGGCCAGACCACCGGCTATCGCACCGTGTTGAACAGCCTCAGCCTGGGCGACATCGTGCTGCGCGACGTGCGCGCCATCGTCGCCCCCGGCTTTCGCAGCGAACAGGTTCTGCTCGGCATGAGCGCCCTGAAACAACTTGAATTCACCCAGCGCGCCGGCACCCTGGTGCTGCGCCAGCATGTAACGGATCGACCATGAGCGAATCCCTCGACCTGAGCCTGGATGGCGTGGAGCGGCGCTCCCTCGCCGACTTCACCGAGCAGGCCTACCTCAACTATTCCATGTACGTGATCATGGATCGCGCGCTGCCGCATATCGGCGACGGCCTCAAGCCTGTGCAGCGGCGCATCGTCTATGCCATGAGCGAACTCGGCCTGAACGCCGACGCCAAGCACAAGAAGTCCGCGCGTACCGTCGGTGACGTGCTCGGCAAGTTCCACCCGCACGGCGACAGCGCCTGCTACGAGGCCATGGTGCTGATGGCACAGCCGTTCAGCTACCGCTACACGCTGGTCGACGGTCAGGGCAACTGGGGTGCTCCGGACGATCCCAAGTCCTTCGCCGCCATGCGCTACACCGAGGCGCGCCTGTCACGCTATTCCGAGGTGCTGCTGTCCGAACTGGGGCAGGGCACGGTGGACTGGGTGCCGAACTTCGACGGCACCCTGGACGAACCGGCGACCCTGCCGGCGCGGCTGCCCAACCTGCTGCTCAACGGCACCACCGGCATCGCCGTGGGCATGGCCACCGACGTGCCGCCGCACAACCTGCGTGAAGTCGCCGCCGCCTGCGTGCGTCTGCTCGACGAGCCGAGTGCCAGCGTCGAGCAGCTCTGCGAGCATGTGCAGGGGCCGGATTTCCCGACCGAGGCCGAGATCGTCACGCCGCGTGCGGACCTGCTGAAGATCTACGAAACCGGCCGTGGTTCGGTGCGCATGCGTGCCGTCTACCGGGTCGAGGACGGCGATATCGTGGTCACCGCGTTGCCGCACCAGGTGTCAGGTTCCAAGGTGCTCGAGCAGATCGCCGGGCAGATGCAGGCCAAGAAGCTGCCGATGGTGGCCGACCTGCGTGACGAGTCGGACCATGAGAACCCCTGCCGCATCGTCATCATCCCGCGCTCCAACCGGGTCGATGTCGAGGCGCTGATGCAGCACCTGTTCGCCACCACCGACCTGGAATCCAGCTACCGGGTCAACACCAATGTCATCGGCCTCGACGGCCGGCCGCAGGTGAAGAACCTGCGCACCCTGCTCAGCGAGTGGCTGACCTACCGCATCGGTACCGTGCGCCGTCGTCTGCAGTTCCGCCTGGACAAGGTGGAAAAGCGCCTGCACCTGTTGGAAGGCCTTTTGGTGGCGTTCCTCAACCTCGACGAGGTGATCCACATCATCCGGACCGAGGATCAGCCCAAGCCGGTGCTGATGGCGCGTTTCGAATTGTCCGAACTTCAGGCTGACTACATCCTCGACACCCGCCTGCGCCAGCTGGCGCGTCTGGAAGAGATGAAGATCCGCGGCGAGCAGGACGAGCTGGCCAAGGAGCGCGAGCGGCTGCTGGCACTGCTCGGCAGCGAAGCCAAGCTGAAGAAGCTGGTGCGCAAGGAACTGCTGGAAGACGCCGAAACCTATGGCGATGACCGCCGCTCGCCGATTGTCGAGCGCGCCGAGGCCCGAGCCCTGACGGAGAACGAGCTGCTGCCGTCCGAGCCGGTTACCGTGGTGATTTCCGAGAAGGGGTGGGCGCGCTGCGCCAAGGGTCACGACATCGATGCCGGCGGGCTTTCCTACAAGGCCGGCGACAACTTCAAGGCGGCGGCGGCGGGCCGCTCGAACCAGTATGCAGTGTTCATCGACTCCACCGGCCGCAGCTACTCGCTGGCAGCCCACACGTTGCCATCGGCACGTGGCCAGGGCGAGCCGCTCACCGGCCGGCTGACTCCGCCGCCAGGCGCCAGCTTCGAATGCGTGCTGCTGCCCGACGATGAGGCGCTCTATGTGATCGCCTCAGATGCCGGCTATGGTTTTGTCGTCAAGGGCGAGGACCTTCAGGCCAAGAACAAGGCTGGCAAGGCGTTGCTCTCCCTGCCGGCCGGCGCTCGCGTCGTCGCACCACGACCATTGGCCAGCCGCGAGGACGACTGGCTTGCCGCGGTCACCACCGAAGGCCGCCTGCTGGTCTTCCCGGTGCGCGATCTGCCGCAGCTGGGCAAGGGCAAGGGCAACAAGATCATCGGCATTCCCGGGGAGCGGGTGGCCAGTCGCGAGGAGTATCTGGTCGATCTCGCCGTGCTGCCGGCTGGCGCCACCCTGGTTCTGCAGGCTGGCAAGCGCACGCTGTCGCTCAAGGCCGAGGATCTCGAGCACTACAAGGGCGAACGTGGCAGGCGCGGCAACAAGCTGCCGCGAGGCTTCCAGCGCGTCGAAGGCCTGCTGGTAGAAGTGTGACAATGTGCATTGGCGCTGGAATCGACGGCCAGATTCACGGAAGATAGCGGCCTTTCCAGCCTGCGGCGTTTTGCCCGGTGCCTAGTTGCGCGTCGACGACATGCTGTCCGACGCGACATGGGCACGAGGCGACGGCGGCCGAGAGGGTCGCCAGTGGCCTGAACTGTGGTGTTATGACGGTAATGAAGAACTTGCTGCGTGTTCCGACTGTGTTGTTGCTGGCCAGCATCGGCCTGACCGGCTGTGTCGGTCTGCAGCCGGCACCCATGTATCGCCTGGACAGCGGTACCACCGAGGTGCCGGAGCGGATCGATGGCGCGGCCGTGCTGCTGGCGCCGGTTACCCTTGCCGATTATCTGCAGCGCGATGCGCTGCTGCAGCGTCTGGCCGACGGCAGCCTGGCTGCCGATGATCAGCAGGCCCGCTGGGCGGGCAGCCTCAAGGCCGATATCGAGCAGCTCATGCTGCGCCAGTTGGCCTGGCGCCTGGATACGCAAAGTCTGGTGCTCGGTCCCGCCGACGAAGGCTTCGCGCCGGAGGTACAGATCGAGCTGTCCATCACCCGCCTCGATTCCGGGCCTGCGTACCCGGCGGTACTCGAGGCGCAGTGGCGTCTGCGCGACAAGGCCGGCAAGCATCTGGGCAGCCGTCTGGTGCGCCTGCAGGAAGAGCACCTCGGCACCACCGCCGATCAGGTGCGCGCGCAGAGCGCCCTGCTGCAGCGCCTGAGCGAGATGGTGGCCGGGGCGGTCGAGCCCGCGCTGGTCGCCAAGACGCCGCCCAAGCCGGCGCCGGCCAAGCCACAGGTGAGCAAGTCGGCCGAACCGCCGGCACCGCGCATTCCGGCGGCCGAGCCGATCCGAACCGACCTGGAAGTCTTCCGCTTCTGACACCGCTGAGTGGTGGAAGTACGACTGAAAAAGCCCGACCGGTGATCCTGGTCGGGCTTTTCTTTTTTGCGGGTGGAGGAGGCGTCGGCGAGATGCACTGCCGCCTTCGCCAATCGTCAGCCCGTCTTGCTGGCAGCGGGCGCTCGCCCGCGAGCGCGTCAGTAGGTGCGGCTGCGCAGCTCGTGCATCCGGGCCAGTTGGCGTTCCAGCAAAGAAGGGTAGGGGTCCAGCAGGCGCTCGACGCAGCAGGCACCTTCGGGGCTGGCGATCGGGCGGATGCGGGCGCGTTGCTGGATCAGCCGGTCTTCGCTGATGCTGCTTTCGACCAGCAACAGGTTGCGGCTGTGCAGCGACATGTCCAATGCCGCCTGTGCCGGCTCGCTGAGCAAGAGGTCGCCCTGGCTCAGGTCGAACAGGCCATCGCCCTGGGTCAGGCCCAGTTGCAGCTGCAGCGTGATGCCGCTGTCGGCGACGTCGATCTGCAGTGCATGAGCCAGCGCACGCATCAGCTCGCCACAGCAGATCGCATGGGTCAGGTAGTTCTGCTCGTCGTCCTGGCTGTGGAACAGCATCAGGCTGCTGCCGTCGTTGAGCGTGTGCAGCTCGGCCTGGTAGAGCGTGGCGGCCTGTTGCAGGCAATCGCGGTAGCGCTGCAGCAGCTCGGTCAGGCGAGGCCGCGGCAGGCGGCGCAGCTGGTCCTGGGCGCCGAGCTGGATGGCCAGCACGGCACTACGGGTCGAACGCGGAACGCTAGGCTGCGGCGCGCTGCTGGCTGGCGTCGGGCTATCGAATGGCGGTTCGTCGTCGGCGATCTCCAGTTCGTCGTCGTCGAAGTTGGCCGACAGTCGTGCCGGGCGCTGCGGCTCGTCATCGTCCAGATCGATGTCGAAGCGTTCGGGGCGAGATTGCGTGCGCTGCGGGATGGCGCGATCATCATCCTGCTCGAAATAGTCGTCATCCAGCGCATCGCTGAGGTCGAGTTCCGGCTCGGGCTTTTCCGGCACCAGCCGTGCCTGCAACTGGCGCGCAAGGTCACCGATCTCGTCCTGGCGCCCGGCACCCGGCGCAGGATCGTCCGGATCGCGCAGCCAGAGGCGCATCTGCATCAACGGTGTCGCCAGTTGGCGGCCGAGGCGCAGGCTCAGCATCAGCGTCAGGGCCAGCAGGATCAGGCTGAGCAGGCCCATGCTCTGCAGGCTGATGGTCATCGGCTGCTGGAACTGCTGCATGTCGAGGCTGACGCGCAGGTGGCCGGCGATTACCTCCTGGAAGCTGATCGGGGTCGAATAAAGGCCGCTGTCATCGCCGAGCAGGCCCTTCTGCGGGCGCGTGCCGGACTCGGCCAGCACGCGGTTGTCGACGCTGTAGATCGCCGCGTGGGCGACCAGCGGATTCTTCACCAGATTGCTCAGCAGCACGTTCAGGCTGAGGATGTCGTTGGCCACCAGCAGATCGGTGGCCGAGGCGGCAGTCTGCGTGACCAGGCTCTGGCCGAGGGCATCGGCCTGCTGCGCCATGGCGTGCTTGAACTGCATGCCGATCACCCAGGCGTAGATGATCAGCGCCAACGCCACGAGCAGCAGCGTATGGGCGGCGATGCGCAACACCAGCGGCACGCGGTGCTGGCGCACGGCGCGATAGAGCATGAGGAAGAAGTTGTCTGGCTTTACGGATGCGGGCCGGTTCACAGAGCGCGGCTCTTCTCGTCGGGAAATTGCCGAGCAGTATACGGATAGCGCGGGGGGCGCTAAAGGTCTGCAACGGTAAGCTGACGAATTGCGCCGCCGGCGCTGCGCGTGCGGAGGCGGTGGCGGCTGTCCAGCCCCCTTGCCAGCTGATGTAGAATGCCGGCCTTCATTGCCTGCCATGGGAGCTGCGCCTTGCGCGAAATCGTCCTGATCAATATCACCGGTGAAGATCGCCCGGGCCTGACCGCGGCCATTACCGGCGTGCTCGCCCAGGGTGGCGTGAACATTCTCGACATCGGCCAGGCAGTGATCCACGACACGCTGTCGTTCGGCATCCTGATCGAGATTCCGGATAACGAGCGCGCTTCGTCGGTCCTCAAGGACGTGCTCTTCATGGGCTACAAGCACGACCAGCAGGTGCGCTTCACGCCGGTTTCCGAGGCTGACTACCAGCACTGGGTCGCGGGGCAAGGCAAGGCCCGGCACATCGTCACGCTGCTGACGCGCAAGGTCACCGCCGAGCAGCTGCAGCGGGTCAGCTCGATCACCGCCAAGTACGGGCTCAACATCGACCACATCGATCGGCTGTCCGGGCGTATGCCGCTGGACATGCCCGAAGAGCGGGGCAAGGGCTGCATCGAGCTCTCCGTGCGCGGCGAGCCGGCCGACACGGCCGCACTGCGTGCCGAGTTCCTCAGCGTGGCGCAGGAGCTGAACGTCGATATCGCCTTCCAGCGCGATTCGGTCTACCGGCGCAACCGTCGCCTGGCCGTGTTCGACATGGACTCGACGCTGATCGAGGCCGAGGTCATCGACGAGCTGGCCAAGGCCGCTGGCGTTGGCGAGCAGGTGTCGGAGATCACCGAGCGCGCGATGCGCGGCGAGCTGGATTTCCGCGCCAGCTTCAAGGAGCGCCTGGCGCTGCTCGAGGGGCTGTCGGAAAACGTGCTGGCCGATATCGGCGCCAGCCTGCGCCTGACCGAGGGTGCCGAGGTGCTGTTCGCCGAGCTCAAGCGCCTGGGCTACAAGACGGCGATCCTCTCCGGCGGCTTCAGCTATTTCGCCAAGCAGCTGCAGGCCAAGTTGGGCATCGACTACGTATTCGCCAACGAGCTGCAGATCGAAAACGGCAAGGTCACCGGCGTGGCGGTCGAGCCTATCGTCGATGCCCAGCGCAAGGCCGATCTGCTGCGCCAACTGGCCGAGCAGGAAGGACTGTGCCTGGAGCAGACCATCGCCGTGGGTGATGGAGCCAACGACCTGCCGATGCTCGGCCTCGCCGGGCTCGGTGTCGCCTTCCGTGCCAAGCCGCTGGTCAAGCAGTCAGCCAAGCAGGCCATCTCCACCCTGGGCCTGGACGGCATCCTCTATCTGCTGGGCTTCCGCGACCGCGAGGGTTCGGAGTGATGCGCACCGGCCGGGCGGCGAACGGCGCGCCCGGCCAGCACAAGGGTCGTCAGGGCTTAATCGCCACCTTCAGCACACCGTCGCGCTGATTGGCGAACAGGTCATAGGCGGCACCGATATCGTCCAGCGCGTAGTGATGGGTGACCAGCGGGGCGAGATCGACGCGGCCGGACGCCACCACATTGAGCAGTCGGCGCATGCGTTCCTTGCCGCCGGGGCAGAGCGAGGTGACGATCTTGTTGTCGCCCAGGCCGGCATGGAAGGCGCCCAGCGGAATGCTCAGGTCGCTGGAGTACACGCCCAGGCTGGACAGGGTTCCGCCCGGCTTGAGCACCCGCAGCGCACTTTCGAAGGTCGATTGCAGACCCAGCGCCTCGATCGAGGCGTCGACGCCGCGGCCGCCGGTCAGTTTCAGCACTTCCTCCACCACATCCACATTGCGGAAGTTGAGCGTCACATCCGCACCCATCTTGCGCGCGATATCCAGCCGCGCATCCACGCCGTCCACCGCGATGATGGTGCCAGCGCCGCGCAGCCGGGCGCCGGCGGTGGCGCACAGCCCGATCGGGCCCTGGGCGAAGATCACCACGATATCGCCGATCTTGATATTGGCCGCCTCGGCGCCAGCGAAACCGGTGGACATGATGTCCGGACACATCAGCACCTGCTCGTCGGTCAGCGCGTCCGGCACCGGCGCCAGGTTGGCCTGGGCGTCGGGCACCAGCACGTATTCGGCCTGAGTGCCGTCGATGGTATTGCCGAATCGCCAGCCGCCCATGGGCTTGTAGCCATGGCAGGAGCAGCCGCCATCCTGAGCGGGCAGGCCGTCCTGGCAGGCGTAGGAGGTGAAGCTGGGGCAGATGGCGCCGGCGATCACCCGCTGGCCTTCCTGGTAGCCCTTCACGTTGCTGCCCAGCTTTTCGATGATGCCCATCGGTTCGTGACCGATGGTCAGGCCGGGAGCGACCGGGTATTCACCCTTGAGAATGTGGACGTCGGTGCCGCAGATGGTGGTCGTGGTGATGCGCAGCAGCGCATCGTTGGGACCAATCTCGGGGATGGGCTTGTCCTGCAGTTCGATGCGGCCCGGCTCGACGAACACGGCGGCTTTCATCATGGCCATGGTGCGACTCCTCCTGGAAGTGAAGACGTCCGGACACTCTAGCCCAGCGTGGAAGCCGGCGGATGACCGCGATCAAGTCAGGGCGAGTTGGCGCAGAAGGCTGACTTCGGGCTGGTGGGAGCCAGCCCGGAGGTCATTCTTCGTCGGAGGAGAAGTCGTAGTCCATCGACTGGCTCGGGCCCTGCAGGTAGTGGCCCTGGATATAGCTGACGCCGGCCTGCCAGAGGGTGGCAAGTACCGTGGCGCTTTCGACGAAGGGCACGATGCTCTGCTTCTGCTGCTTCTGCTGCTTCTGCTGCTCATGCAGCTCGGCCAGCAGTGCCTTCAGGGCTTCTTGGTTCTCCTGGCGGGTGAGGTCCTGGGTGTAGGAGCCGTCGACCTTGATGAACTCGGCGTCCAGATGCTTGAGCGTGTTGAACGGGTTGAGCACGCAGCCGAACTGGGACAGCGCGATGCGACAGCCGAGCCCGGCCAAACCCTGCGCCAGCGCCTTGGCCGGCTTCAGGTAGGCCACGGCATCGGCTTCGCCCAATTCGAAGGCCAGCGAATCGCCCGGCAGGCGCGACGCCTTGAGCACGACGCCCAGCCAGGCCAGCAGGCTGGCGTCCTGGATGCTGGCAGCCGACAGGTGCAGGAACAGCCGTGTGCGATGGCCCTTGGCGCGGTGTTCGGCCAGCAGCTTGATGGAGTTGAGGATGACCCAGCGATCGATCTTGGTGGCCAGGCCCGCCTCGCTGGCGACGCTGAGGAACTCGCTGGGCGGTACCTCCACGCCTTGCGGATCGAGCAGGCGCAGCAGCACTTCGTAGTGTTCGAAACTGTCGCCACGCAGGCTGATGATCGGCTGGAACAGCAGGCGGAAGCTGTTGTTCTCCAGGGCCTGCTTGAGCATGGCGATGATGTCGCCGCGGTTGGCGGCGGCGGCCAGCTCGTCGGCCGGGTTGTAGATTTTCAGCGCATTGCCGTCGCTCAGGTCATCGGCGCAGCGGTGCGCGCGCTCGATGGCGTCCTGCGCCTTGGCGGTCTTTTCGTCGAGGCCGGCGACGCCGATGCTGAGGGTGGTCTGCACCGTGCGGCCGCCCACGTCGAGCAGATGGCCTTCGACCTTGCTCAGCAGCTTGCGCAGTTCGGGTTCGGCCTGCTGCGGAGTGAGACCGGGCTGCAGCACGGTGAACACGTCGTCGGCGAAGCGTGCCAGCTGGCTGTCGCCGGAAAAGTGTCCGCGCAGCAGGGTGGCCAGCTGACTGAGCAGCTCATCCGAGTCGGCCAGGCCGATGTCCGCCTGCAGCGCGGCGAAGCGGTCGACGCGAACATAGGCCAGGCTGGCGCTCTGTCCGGCGTTCACGGCGCGCTCGACGGCGGCATCCATCACTTCGAGGAAGCTGTTGCGGTTGAGCAGGCCGGTCACGGGGTCCTGACTGCTGATTTCGCGCAGCTTCTGCAGTTCGGCGCTGTCGTTCTCGGCACGGATCACGACCTGGATGCAGGGCTCGCCGTCGTAGGCCGCCGGCGAGAAGATCATCCGTGTCTTTAGCGTGTCGCCGTCGGCGCGCACACCACCGCAGGCAAGCTCGGCGGCGCCTTCGAGGGTCTGGTAGTTCTTCAGGAACGTCTTGAAGCGACTCTGGTCGGTGCCGGCGATCAGGTCGATCATCGGCATGCCTTCCAGATCCTCCACGTCGTCGTAGCCGAACAGCTCGAGGTAGGCGCGGTTGGCGTAGATGTGCATGCCATCGTGCACATAGGCGATGGCATCCACCGAGCTGTCGAGCAGCAACTGGCAGCGCTTTTCGGCCTCGCGCAGCGCCACTTCCGCCGAGCGTCGTGCGCGACGCTCTTCCAGGTTGGCCAGCTCGCGGTTGGCCACCAGCAGGAGCCACTCATCCTCGCCCTGCGGCAGTGCATCCTGGGCGCCGAGCATCAACGCTTCGGTGATCGCTTCGGCATCGTTGCCGGCAGTCAGCTGGATGATCGGGATGTCCTTGGCCTGCCGGCGAATGGCGCCGATCGCCTCGCTGGGGTCGAGGTTCTCGCTTTGCGGTGCATTGATCAGCAGGTCCCAGGTCTGCGTCAGGGCTTCGGCCAGGTCGTCGCTGGACGTCAGTCGATGCACCCGGGTCGCCTGTCCGGCATTGCGGAAAAGGCTGACCAGACGCTCGGCCTCGTTCTGCGAGTCTTCGAGAATCAGCAGGCGGATGGTTTTCTTTTGCAGGGCCATGGCAACAGCTTAAGTGCGCGCCGGTGCGGCGCGGGCAGGCAAGAATGCGAGAGTCGGCAATCTACAGCGACTTCCAGAGTGAGTCAAAATCTTCATCCCCGCCCGCCGTGTGGGTTTTCCAGCCTGTGACAGGTGTCTCTCGCTCCGGCGCCACCTGCCCGAGCGAGCGATATTCGAACTGGTTGTAGTTGCCGGTGCCGGTGCGCCGCCGATTGAGCACGGCGCGCTGTTCCTCGCCCTCACGCTTGATCAGGACCTTGTGGCCTTCCTGGAAGGGCAGGCGCGGTGCGATCAGCATGGCCGGTTGGGAAATCGCACCGATCTCCGGCAGCAGCAAGGCGCGCAGGTATTCGCTGCCCTGGTCGTCCTTGCGCAGCAGGCGCAACCCGCACGGCTGGGCCTGGGGCGCGATCAGCTCGACCCCCATCTGCGTGCTACCGCCACGCACCTGGCGTATCCAGCGCACCACGGCGATGCTCCAGCTCTGCGAGCTGCCCTCGCGCAGCCCCAGCAGCTCGCCGGTCTGCAGCTGGCCGGGCACTTCGCCTTCCCATGCCAGGCAGTAGCCGCCGGGGCTGTGGTCGACCAGCTGCACCTGATACAGGGGATGGTTTTCCGTCTCGCTCGGCCGCCTGGGTTGAGCGCTGGCGGGCGCGGCGGTTTTGGCGGCGGCGGCCGTGCGCGTCAGGTTCGGGCTGACGAATTCGATATGGTCATGGGTCGGCAGCAGCTCGACGGTACTGCTCTGCGCGTCGAAGGCATTCGCCCAGACATCCGCCGCGCCGTTATGCAGCTTGAACACCGCACGGTTGGAGGTGCCTTGCAGCTCCAGGACTTCATTGAACGGGCGTTGGCCGGCCAGTTGATAGTGCAGCGCGGTCATGCCGATGCACAGGGTCAGGCTGCCTTGGGCAGGGATGCGCTGAAAGGTGCGTTCGGAAATTGCGCCCCAGGCGGAGCAGAGGTGCCGCAGCAGGTCATCGTCCAGCCCAGCCGCCGCGGGCAGGCGGGTCAGCTGGCGATTGTCCGGCGCCAGACGAAGATGCTCCTCGATGACTTCCACCAGTGGCTGGGTGCTGATACCGAGCAGGTTCTGCTGCTCCCGCTCGGGAAACAGCGAGCGGTAGCGCGGTGGCCCATCGACCAGCGGGGAAAACAGGAACAGGCTGCCGGCGGCACCGACCGCCTGGATCTGCGCCATGCCGCTCCAGGCCTCCAGCGCGGCGGCGAGCTTGACGATACTCTGCTGACGCATCTGATTGCAGCGCGCACAGCCGAGCAGCAGGGATGCCAGATAGCTTTGTTCCGCGCTCAACCCCTTGGCATGACGGGCCAGCGGGTCGCGGATGAGCAGGCGCTCGGTGCCCTGTTCCACTGCCAGTTGGTAGAGCTGGTGCAGCTCCAGCCATAGCCCGGGTGCCGCTGGCCCGTAAAGCTGGGTCGAGCGGATCAGCAGTGCGCCAAGGCAGTGGATGGCCCGCTGCAGCGCGATGGACAGCAGCTGGTGACGCTCGCGATCGGGTTGCGAGACCACACGTATCACGATCAGCTTGTAGCCCACCGCCAAGTGGTTCTGCAACGCCTGGCAGAGCCCGGCGACCTTGCGCGGGCGCTCGCTGAGCACGATCGGCTGGTTGACGAAGTGTTTTTCCAGCTGGTTGCAGACGAAGTCGACATCCGGACGCAGCAGCTCGAGCAGCTGCAGGCGGGTGTCGGAGGCGATGCGCAGTTGATTGAGCTCGATCAGCGCTTGATAGAGCTGGCGCGCGGTCTCGCCGATGTTGGCTTTCGGCAGGCCGGCGAGCCAGCCGGTCACACCGCGAACGCTGGCGTCACAGAAGGACAGGGTCTGCCGAGTCGGTGCGGGTGCGCGCAACAGCAGATGATGGCTCTGTCTATCCAAAACGGGCGGACTCCGCGGCGGCTCAGGGCATGGGTAATGTGAACTCTATCAATATCTGCCGGCAGGGGCAGGACTAAATGATGGCTCGATGATATTACCCGACATTCGGCAGCTGAGGGCTACCGAAATGTCGCGCCCCGCCTTTTACTGAAGCTCGATGGCCTCGCTCGCGGCTGCGGTGATCGCCGCCTGACCCAGCGACTCGCCCATGCACACCGGGCTCAGCGGGCCGAGCTGTTCGGCCCAGCGCACGCGGTCCGGCCCGAACAGCAGGATAACGGTGGAGCCCAGTTTGAAACGGCCCATCTCCGCGCCCTTTTCCAGGTGGATAGGCGCGCGAGCCGCTTCGTCGTAGCGGAAGGTCTTCAGGCTGCGCTTGGGCGGGGTCACCAGCCCGGCCCAGACGGTCTCGATGCTGGCAACGATCATCGCGCCTACCAGAACCATCGCCATGGGGCCGTGCTCGGTGTCGAACAGGCAGACGACCCGCTCGTTGCGCGCGAACAGCTCCGGCACGCCCTGCGCCGTGACGGTGTTGACCGAGAAGATCCGCCCCGGCACATAGACCATCTCCCGCAGCGTGCCGCTGACCGGCATATGCACGCGGTGGTAGTCCTTGGGCGATAGGTACACCGTGGCGAAGGCGCCGCCCATGAACGGTGCTGCACGCTCATGATCGCCGCCGAGCAGCTCCATGGCGCTGAAACTGTGTCCCTTGGCTTGGAAGATGCGGCCCTGCTCGATCTTGCCGAGCTGGCTGATGGCGCCGTCGCAGGGGTTGAGGATCGCGCCGGGCGTGCTGTCCAGCGGACGGGCGCCGTCCTTCAGGGCGCGGGTGAAGAAGGCGTTGAAATGTCCGTAGGCCGTCGGCTCCTCGATCTGCGCCTCGCGCATGTCGACCTGAAAATGCCGGACGAACCACTTGATGAACGTGTTCTTCACCCAGGGCAGGCGGCATTCGGCCAGGCAGCCGGCCAGGCGGGAAATCAGGTGATGCGGCAGCACATACTGGCTGATGACGAACAGGCGGTCTTTCATGTGTGTCCTTTTCATTGCTGCACCGGGGTGTCAGGCAGGTTGCCCCATTCGGCCCAGGAACCGGCATAGCCCTTGACGCGGGGATAGCCCAGCGCCTTGGCCAGCAGGTAGGTGAAGCCGGAGCGGTGGTGAGTCTGGCAGTGGGTGACGATTTCCTTGTCCGGAACGATGCCCAGTGCCAGCAGGCGCTCGGCGATGTCTTCGCGGATGCGCAACGCGCGGGCGGGGTCCATGGCGGCGGTCCACTCGAAATTGACCGCCCCGGGGATATGGCCTCCGCGGGCGGCGAAGAGCTTCTCGCCGCGGTATTCGGCCGGCGAGCGGGCGTCCCAGATCACCAGGTCGTCGGCGCCGAGGCGGCTCTCGATGTAGTGGCGGGTGGCGGTCGGGGCGTCGTCCACGACCAGGTGTGGTGTACCGGTCGCCGCTTCGGGTATCTCCCGGCTCAGCGGACGGGCTTCGTCCAGCCAGGCATGCAGCCCGCCGTTGAGATAGTGGTAGTGCCGGTGGCCGATCACGTCGAGCAACCAGATGAAGCGTCCGGCCCAGCCGCCGCCTTCGTCGTCGTACACCACGTACACCGCATCGGGGCGATGGCCCAGCGCGCCGAACACCCGTTCCAGCTGCGCCTGTTCGGGCAGCAGGCCTGGTGCGGGCGGTCGGCCCAGTTGGGTCTGTTTGGGATCGACGAAGCGGGCGCCCGGCAGGTGGCCTTCGGCATAGCGGGCAGCACTGGTCAGATCGACCAGGATCAGCTCGGGCGCATCGAGGCGGGTGGCCAGATCGGCGGGCTCGATCACCAGTGGCAGATTGGAAAAGGCGGACACGGCAGGCCTCGACTAGTCGTTGAAGGGGCGAAGTCTAGCGAAAAAGCTCAGCCCCCGCGCCTGCCGAACAGACTCAAAGCGCGCTCGATGCATTGTGATGTTTTAGCGAATGTTTGCACGCTGGCGTCGGACAGCGGCGCGCCGTTCTGATCGGCCACGACCAGCATCAATACCCGACCGTCGACGCCCAGTGAGCGAAGTAGCAGGTGTTCGCCGGCGAACAGTGCCTTGAGGCCGCCGGGCAGCAGAGCGGAAAACTGTGCCATGTTGGCCGGCTGCAGACGCAGCTGGGCCGGTTTTTCCAGCAGGCGACGCACGACCTGGCTCTGCTCCGGTGCAAGCGTCAACCGTGCGGCATCGCCGGGCAGGCCGACGCATTGCTGGGCGACGAGGCGGTTCTGCTTGCGATCCACCAGCAATACCAGCGAGCGTTGCATGCCGGCGCTGGTCAGGGCCTGGCTGGCGGTGGCGGTCAGCTGCAGCACGTTGCTGAACGGGCTGGGTTCGGCAAGCAGGCGGCGGCAGTGTTCGCGCCATTCGGTCAGATCGGCCGTCGGTGCAGATGTGGCCGCGGGTACTTCGCGCAACACCTGGAAGCGGCTGCCACTCGGCCACAGCAACCCTTGGGCGGGGTGCCAGAGATCGGTCGCGCCGAAATCGCGGGCGCTGATGACTGCCTGCTGGTGCACCATCTGCTGCAATTCCCCCAGCGGGACCTGCAGATACAGCCCGGCCAGGCGTTGCCAGCGCAGGCTGTGGATGCCGCTCCAGCTGTGGTGCGCCGACAGCGCCAGGCCGTTGGCCAGTACGATGGTGTTACTCGGCAGCGTCAGCCAGCGCCGCAATTCCGGATCGGCGTCGAGCATCTGCTGCTGGTGCAGCGGGTGCTCGTTGTCGTGGGCGATGTGCAGCGCCTTGATCAGCCTGCGCCGGTCGGCGCCCAGCAGGCGGTAGCCCTGAATGATCCAGTCCGGCAGGCGCCAGTGCTCGGCGAGCGCGAGGCACAGTTCAAGCAGGGAAACGCCGAGCAGTTCGCGCTCGACGCGGCTGGCCGGCTCGCCCTTGACCAGCACTCGCTGCTCCCAGGCGTCCAGCAGATGCGGATAGGCGCCGACCAGCGCCCAGGCCGGGGCGAGAAACAGCAGGCTGCCCCAGTGGATGTCCTGCCACAGCCGTGCGAGGCGGGCGGCGAACAGTCCGTTGGCCTGCTGGCTGGCATGCCGGCTGATCAGCACCACCTGACGCAGCGGCCGCGGCATGTCCTGGGCCTCCATCGCCGGTATGCGAGCCAGCAGCGCCTCGGCGCGTTGCAGGCCGATGCGGCTGAGCGCGACCTCGAGGCTTTCCGCTGGCTGGCCATCGCCGATGCCGCGATTGGCTTCCTGAATGAAGCGCAGCGCCAGCACCGGGCTGTCCTGAATCAGCTCGGCAATCTGCCGCATCGACTTGCTGGCGTCGCGCAGCGCCAGGCGCACCTTGCCATGAACGGCGGCGAAGGCGGGCAGGGGAGCGTCATCGAGTGCCTTGATCCAGGCAGGTAGCGTACGGGGCAGCGGGGGTGTGGTGGTCATGGCCGAACTAGCTTTTCATCGGGATGGCCTTTAGTCTGGCGCAAAAGTTCCGATAACCAGAACAATTCTTCCAACATTCCTTCTGCAAGGCCGTACGGCGGGGTTTTGCGGCAGTTGTTGCCGCAGTCCGAACGGCTCGTAATCAGGTTCCAGACGTACCTCCTATGGTCAAAATCATCGGCATCATCGTCGTGTTCGCCAGCGTGCTGGGCGGGTTCGTACTATCCGGCGGCAAGATCGGCGCGCTCATCCATCCCTTCGAGGTGATGATCATCGGCGGCGCGGCGCTGGGTGGCTTCCTGCAGGCCAACCCGGGCAGCACCACCATGATCGTCTTCAAGAAGTCGCTGAAGATGTTCAGCACGCGCTTCACCCACGCCTATTACCTGGAAGTGCTCAGCCTGCTCTACGCGATTCTGAACAAGAGCCGCCGTGAAGGCATGATGGCCATCGAGGCTGACCTCGAGGACCCGGCCGCGAGCCCGCTGTTCAGCAAGTACCCCGGCTTCCTGCAGGACGAGCGGATGACCGCCTTCACCTGCGACTACCTGCGCATCATGTCTTCCGGCAACATGGCGCCCCATGAGCTGGAAGGCCTGTTCGACATGGAGCTGACCAGCCTGAAGGAGGAACTCGATCATCCGGCCCACGCGGTCAGCAAGGTGGCCGACGGTCTGCCGGCGATGGGTATCGTCGCGGCGGTGCTGGGTATCGTGATCACCATGTCCATCCTCGCTGAGGCGGACAACGCGATGATCGGCTACAAGGTGGGGTCGGCGCTGGTGGGTACCTTCCTCGGTATTCTCGCCTCCTACGGCTTCTTCGGCCCGCTGGCGGCGGCGCTGGAGCACGATGCCAAGGAGGAGCTGAACGTATACGAATCCATCAAGGCGACCCTGGTGGCCTCGGCGTCCGGCATGCCGCCGAGCCTGGCCGTCGAGTTCGGCCGTAAGGTTCTCTATCCGGCGCACCGCCCGAGCTTCTCCGAGCTCGAGCAAGCCATGCGTGGCAGCTAAAGGTTCGCCATGAACAATACCCAACCGATCATCGTCAAGCGGGTCAAGAAGGTCGCTGGCGGTCATCACGGTGGCGCCTGGAAGATCGCCTTCGCCGACTTCGCCACGGCGATGATGGCGTTCTTCCTGGTGATGTGGCTGATGAGTTCGGCCACGCCGGAACAGAAGAAACTCATCTCCGGCTATTTTCAGGACCCCATCGGGTTCACCGAAAGCGCCAGCCCCCATGTCATCGATCTGGGCGGCACGCCGACGCCTTCGCCGGACCGCACCCTCAATCCCGAGCTGGAGCCGGCGCAGAGCGAGGCGCAGATCGACGCCCAGCAGGCCGAGGCGTTCGCCGAGCAGATCGAGCGCGAGCGGCTGGAGTTGCTGCTGCAGGAACTGCAGAACAAGGTCGACGAGAACCCCGAGCTGCAGAAGTTCAAGGACCAGATCCTCTTCGAGATCACCCAGGACGGCCTGCGCATCCAGATCATGGATGCCGAGAACCGACCGATGTTCGCCCTCGGCAGCGCCCAGCTACAGCCTTACTTCGAGGACATCCTGCTGGCGCTGGTGGACACCATCGCCGCGGTGCCGAACAAGATCAGCATCAGCGGGCACACCGACGCCAAGCCGTTTTCCGGGCGTGGTGACTTCGGCAACTGGGAGCTGTCGGCCAGCCGCGCCAACGCGGCTCGGCGAACGCTGGTGTACGGTGGCTATCCGGAAGAGCAGATCGCGCGGGTGGTCGGCTACGCATCCTCTGCGCTGTTCGATCGCAAGGACCCGTTCAATCCGGTGAACCGTCGCATCGACATCCTTGTGCTGACCAAGAAGGCGCAGCGCTCCATCGAGGGCGAGCAGCCCGATGCGTCGCAGAAGTCCGATGCCGGCGAGGCGGCTCAGCCGCCAGCAAGCGGCGGTGGCGGTGGCGCGCCGGCGCTCAATGAGCCGTTGCAGCCGCAACAGCTGCGCGAGCGGCTGAACATCTTCGAGGATGGCGTGCTGAAGTTCAGTGAGCCCGGTGCGCGCTGATCAGCCCGCTTATCAGTAGTCCGATTCCGGCAGGCTGCTGAGGATGTGCCGGTAGCTGGCCATGCGTTGCGGCTGGATGCGGCCGTCTTCCAGCGCCTTGAGCAGTGCGCAGCCCGGTTCGCGATCATGCTTGCAATCGCGGAAGCGACAGTGGCCGAGCAGCTCCTGGAATTCGATGAAGCCCGCTTCCACATCGGCGCGGCTGACGTGGCCGAGGCCGAATTCGCGAATGCCGGGTGAGTCGATCAGCTCGCCGCCACCGGGGAAGTGGAACAGTCGCGCGGTGGTGGTCGTGTGCGTACCCTTGCCGGTCATTTCCGACAGCGCGCCGACACGGGTGTCCACGCCCGGCAACAGGCTGTTGACCAGCGACGACTTGCCCACCCCGGATTGCCCGACGAACACGCTGACATGGCCGTCCAGGCGCTCCTTGAGCGCATCCATGCCGGCGCCGCCATGGGCCGAGACCTCCAGCAGCGGATAATGCAGTTGGCGGTACACGTCCAGGAGCCGGTTCAGCGCCACCTCGTTGTGTTCGTCGATCAGGTCGGCCTTGTTCAGCAGCAGCAGCGGCGCGATGCCCGCGTGCTCGGCGGCGATGAGATAGCGGTCGATAAGGTTGGCGTGCGGCTCGGGGAGCGGGGCGAAGACAATGACGATCAGGTCGACATTGGCCGCCACGGGCTTGAGCTGACCGCGCATGTCGGGCCGGCACAGCTCCGAATGCCGCGGCAGCTGCGCGACGATGACGCCGATGCCCTGGTTGCCCGGGCGCCAGACCACGCGGTCGCCGGTGACCAGTGCCGGCAGGTTGGCCCGCAAGTGGCAGCGGAACACCTGCCCGCTGTGTTCGCCCTCCAGTGCCTCGACCTCGACCTGTACGCCGAAATGCGCGATGACCAGCCCGGTCTGTTCCGGGCCCAGGTCTCCGCCCTCCAGCTCCTCGAGGGCACGGCTCTCGCGACGCGCGGCACGGGCGGCGCGCTCTTCCTGGATCTTCTCGATGCGCCAGCTTTGCCGGCGGTTGAGTTGGCGTTTGGCCATGGGTTGGGGCTGTCTCGGAGTTTTGGTCGGCGAGTCTAGCATGCCGAACCCGGCGGGCTGCGGCCTGTATGGCGCGTCGGTAGGCGGCTAGACTGGGTGACCCTGGTTAGATGATTGCCGGCCATGTCCGCCACCACGCTCACTCGTTTGCCCGTCCTGCGCGCGCTGCTGGCCCAGCTGCTGGCGCTGCCGCTCGTCTGGCTGCTGTCGCTCGGCCTGGTCTGGGGCTTTGCCGTGCGCCCGGGACTGCTCCTCGCGGCGCTCGCACAGGGCGCCCTGGCCGCACTGATCGGGGCGCGGCTCGGCCTGTCGGTCTGGTGGCTGCCGATCAACCTGCTGTTCGTGCCCGGTCTGCTGCTGTTCCGCGATCTGGACGTGCCGGCATGGGCGCCGCTGAGCGGATTTGCGCTGCTCTTGCTGCTCAACTGGAACGCTTTCGGCGAGCGGGTGCCGCTCTACCTGACCGGCTCGCAGACCGAGCGCCGGTTGCGCGCGCGGCTGGCGGTGTTGCCGACGGATTTTCGCCTCATCGATCTGGGCAGTGGGCTGGCCGGTACCCTGGTGCGGCTGGCGCGGGCATATCCGGCGGCGCGCTTCGTCGGGGTGGAAACCGCGCCGCTGACCTTCGCCCTGTCCTGGCTGCGCTGCCTGCCGCGGCGCAACTGCCAGGTCCACCCGCTCAGCCTGTGGCGCGTCGACCTCGGCGAATACGATGTCGTCTACTGTTTCCTGTCACCGGCACCCATGGCGGCGCTGTGGGAAAAGGCGCGGGCGGAAATGCGCCCCGGTGCGATGCTGATCAGCAACAGTTTCGCAGTGCCCGGCGTGGAACCGGCCGAGGTGCTGTCGATCGACGACTGGCGCGGTTCACGTTTGCTGATCTGGTACCCGGCCGGCCCGCCACCTGACGGCACCGGCACGAGCGGCTAAACTGCGCCGCACAGCCAAGGAGCCCCTCATGCAGAACCCGCAGAACCTGATCTGGATCGACCTGGAAATGACCGGTCTGGATCCGGACAACGACGTCATCATCGAGATGGCCACCATCGTCACCGACAGCCAGCTCAACGTGCTGGCCGAGGGACCGGTCATCGCCGTGCACCAGAGCGACGAAGTCCTCGCCCGCATGGATGAGTGGAACACTCGCCAGCACGGCGGTTCGGGGCTGACCCAGCGGGTGCGCGAGAGCCGGATTTCCACGGCGGAGGCCGAGCGCCTGACCCTGGAATTCCTTGAGCAGTGGGTGCCCAAGGGCAAGTCGCCGATCTGTGGCAACAGCATCTGCCAGGACCGTCGTTTCCTCTACCGGCAGATGCCGACGCTGGAAGCCTACTTCCACTACCGTAATCTGGATGTCTCGACGCTCAAGGAACTGGCAGCACGCTGGGCGCCGCAGATCATGGAAGGTTTCAAGAAGGGCGGTACCCACCTGGCGCTGGACGACATCCGCGACTCCATCGCCGAGCTGCGTCATTACCGCGAGCATTTCATCAAGGTCTGATAGAGCCGCTTCAGCGGCAAGCCACAAGCCGCAGAAAAAACCTGATGGGCGTAGCGTCGATGCGAGAAACGACATCCACGCTACGCCGCTTGCAGCTTCCCGCCTGTTATTTCCCCAACTTGCGCAGTTCGTCCGACTCGACGATGCGCACGCCATCGCCTTCCTCCAGCGCCAGGCGCCAGAGCGCCCGCGCCAGGGTGCAGGCTTCGATCCCGTGGTACTTGCCTGGCAAGAGTTGCGACAGCGGCGCGGCGATGCGTTCGCTCAGGCGCATTTCCAGACGCGGGCCGAGCAGTTGCGACGGGCGCGCGATGGTCAGCTGCGGCCAGTCCTGCTGCTGCAGCGCCGCTTCCATCTCGCCCTTGACCTTGAGGTAGAAGATCGAGCTGTCCGGGTTGGCGCCGAGCGAGCTGATCACCAGCAGATGCCGGGCCCCCATTTCCTTGGCGCGGCGGGCGAATGCCAGCACCAGGTCATGATCGATGGCGCGGAAGGCCTCCTGGCTGCCGGCCTGCTTGAGCGTGCTGCCCAGGCAGCAGAAGGCCGTGTCGATCGTGCCGCTCAGCGTCGGCAGCAGCGCCAGCAGCTCGCCGACCGGGTTTTCCAGGCGCTGATGCGCGGCCAGCGGCTTGCGCGTGGGCGCCAGCACGCGCTCGACGGTGGGTTCGTTGAGCAGTCGATCGAGCAGATGCTCGCCAGTGAGTCCGGTGGCGCCGGCAAGCAGAATGCGCTGTGGCGTCAAATACATGGTTGTGCTCCTGTGGCGATCATTGGGCGGCGCGCCGCTGCTGCAGTTCCTGCCAGCGCTGGACGACCGGTTCAGGTGCCCATAATTGCGGTTCTGATGCCTGATAGTCGTCGGCCTGCTCGCGTTCGGCAACCTTTGCCGAAGCGAGCGTGAAGGCCTGCACGATATCGTCGGTTTCCTGCAGGGCTTCGGCGAACAGCGCGCGGCCGAAGTAGGTGAAGTCGCTCTGTTCCGAGCAGCCGAACGACACGCGGTCGGCGCGCGCGGCGGTCATGATCAGGGTCTGCTGGTTCTTCAGCGGCTCGATGAAGCCCCCGGAATAGCAGGCAGAGATCACCACCACCGCCTTGCGCCCGGCCAGCGGCGCGAGCAGTCCGGCAAGGTCGCGGGCAGGCAGATCGTCCAGGCTCAGGCGTGGCTGGCTCAGCACCAGTTCGTGTTCGGCCGAGCCGTGACTGGTGAAGTAGAGGAAGATCAGGTCTTCCTCGCCGCTGCGCTCGGCCAGGGCTCGGATGGCACGTGCCAGGCTCTCCCGGGTCGCCAGTGGGCGGTCGGCCAGGTGGTCGCGATGGTTGACCAGGCTGAGCTGGCCGTGGGCATGGAAACGTTCGGCCAGCAGCCGCTGCACGTAATCCGCCTCGCGCATGAACACGCTTTGGCGACCATCGCCGGCGAGCGTCAGCGTATAGAGCTCCGCCGCCGGCGTGGACGGCGGCAGGGCGTCGATGGCCCTGTCGAGCAGGTCGCCCTGCTCCAGCAAGGCGATTTCCAGCGGATCGGGCAGGGCACGGCCCTGTTCGTCGCGGACGCGTCGGTCGTTGCGCCAGGTGCCGCGCATTTCGCTGCCGTCGGCAGCGGTCAGCACGCCTTCACCGTCGAAGCGTCCGAGGCGAAAGCCGCCGGTATAGAAGCTGCCATCGGCGCGATCGAGGCGGCCTTGGCCGTGATAGCGCCAGCCGCGGAACTGGCCGACGTAGCGGCTGCCATCGCTGGCGATGTGGCTGCCGGTACCATTGAGCTCGCCGCGGACGAAGGTGCCGCTCCAGAGGTTGCCGTCGAGATCCTCGTAGCGGCCCTGGCCATGGAACTGGTCATTCTCGAACTCGCCGCTGTAGCGCTCGCCCTGGCCGGTCACGTAGCTGCCGGCGCCGTTCAGGCTGCCGGCGCTGAAGTGGCCACTGAGCTCGCCGTCGGCGTCGCGGCGGATGCCCGGCCCCTCCGGCTGACCCTGGCTGAACTGGCCGCGATGGCTGAGGCCGTCGGCATAGTCCAGGCGGCCCATGCCGTGGTAGAGGTTGTTGCGAAACTCGCCTTCGTAGACGGTGCCGTCCTGGCTGAAGCGACCGTGACCGTGCATGCGGCCGGCATGGAATTCACCCTGATAGACGCCGCCTTCGGCGTAGCTGAAACGGCCGAGGCCGTCGAACAGACCGTGCTTGAACTCGCCCTCGTAGCGATCGCCGGTGGCGCCGTTCCAGGTGCCGAAGCCGTGCCATTGGCCGTCCTTGAACTCGCCGAAGTAGTAGCTGCCGTTCGGGTAGTCGATACGTCCGCTGCCCTGCAGCAGGCCGTCGACAATCTCCCCGCGGTAGCGGCCGCCGTCGGGCAGCACTGCATCGGCAGGGGTGAATGGCTCGCCCTCGCCGCAGGCGGTGAGCAGGCCGATCAACAGCAGGGGAACGAGGCGCAGCATGCGGGCATCCGCTCAGGCAGGAGGCCCGCAGTATGCCGCAAACCCAACGGCCTGCGACATCCGCGCAGGCGCGCTGCTCAGAGGATGCACAGGGCCAGCGTTTCGGCGATGTAGGCCGGTTTCTCCGAGCCTTCGATCTCCATCACTGCGCGGGCCTTGAGCAGCCACTGGCCGGGGTTTTTCTCGTGAGCGTCGATCAGCGTCAGCCCCAGCCGTACCCGCGAGCCAACGCGCACCGGCTGAATGAAACGCAGGCTGTCCAGGCCATAGTTGACCCCCATGCGCGTGCCCTCGGGCACGACCAGGAGGTCTCCGGAGAGCATCGGCAGCAGTGAGAGCGAGAGGAAACCGTGGGCGATGGTGCCGCCGAAGGGTGTCTGGGCGGCCTTCTCGGGGTCGACATGGATGAACTGGTGGTCGCCGGTACAGTCGGCGAACCGATCCACGCGCTGCTGATCGATGGTCAGCCATTCGGAATGGCCCAGTTCCTTGCCGATGTAGTCCTTGAGTTGCGCGACGGGTACCTGTGGCATGTGTCCTCCGGATTGTTCTTGTGATCCCGCATGGATGGCTGTAGGGAGCGGCACGCGCCGAAGCGCGTCCTGGCACCGGGCTAGATCAGCACGGCGCGCAGCCCTGGCAAACCAGCATCCGCAGCGCGAATGGGCCGTCATAGCGCAGCGCGGGCGCCTGTGCGCGTTGCCCCTTATACTGTCGCCATTTTGCGGGAGGCTCCCATGCTGCTCAGAGGCCTGACCTGGCTGGTCGCGTTCCAGCTGCTCGGCACCGTTCTCAACGTGTTGCTGCTGCCCATGCTGCCGGGACCCATCATCGGCATGGTGCTGCTGTTCGCCGGCCTGCTGGCGCGCGGCCGCGCCAGCGGATCGCTGCAGCTGGCGGCAAGCAGCCTGCTGCGCTACCTGCCGTTGCTGCTGGTGCCGCCGGCAGTCGGCGTGATGGCTTATACCGAGGCGATTCTCGACGACTTCTGGGCCATCGTCGGTGTGCTGGTGATTTCGTTGCTGATCTCGCTGGTTTTCACCGGCTGGCTGATGCAGGCACTGATCCGGCGCAAACAGCGCCGCCAGGAGGGCGCATGATGGAATTGCACTGGCACGCGGCCTGGCAGGCGCTCATTCATCATCCGCTGTTCGGCGTCGGCATCACCCTGACGGCATTCCAGCTGGCGTTCGCCGCCTACGAGAAGACGCGCTGGGTGTTCCTGCAGCCGGTGCTGGTATCCATGCTGCTTGTGGTCGGCATTCTGCTGCTGTGCGGCATCGACTATGCGGAGTACCGCATCAGCGCCCAGTGGCTGACGCTGCTTCTGGGGCCGGCCACCGTGGCCCTGGCAGTGCCGCTGTACCTGAACTTGCGGCGGATCCGCGAGTTGTTCGGGCCGATCGTGATCACCCTGCTCGTCGCCGGTGTGTTCGCCACGGCGTTGGGCATGGCGCTGGCCTGGGCGTTCGGCGCGGACGAGATGATCCTGATGACCCTGGCGCCCAAGTCGGTGACCTCGCCGATCGCCATGCTGGTGGCCGAGCAGATCGGCGGCGTGGTGGCGCTGGCGGCGGTGTTCGTGATGATCACCGGCGTGCTCGGCGCGATTCTCGGTCCGGAACTGTTGCGCCGGTTTGGCGTTCAGCATCCTGCGGCCCGCGGCATTGCGCTGGGGCTGACCGCCCACGCCGTGGGCACCGCGCAGGCGCTGCAGGAAAGCGACGAATGCGGTGCCTTCGCGGCGCTGGCCATGAGCCTGATGGGGGTGATGACGGCGGTACTGCTGCCGCTGGCGGTCGCCCTGCTGCTGTGATGGAGTCCGCATGAAGTTGCCGTTGTTTCCGCTGGATACCGTGCTGTTCCCCGGTTGCATGCTTGATCTGCAGATATTCGAGGCGCGCTACCTCGACATGGTCAGCCAGTGCCTCAAGGCCGGCCACGGCTTCGGTGTCGTGCATATCCTCGACGGCAGTGAGGTCGGCGCGGCGCCGGCGTCCTTCGCGCGCGTCGGCTGCGAAGCGCTGATTCGCGACTGGCAGCAACTGCCCAATGGTCTGCTCGGCATCCGGGTCGAGGGTGGGCGCCGCTTCGACGTCCAGACCTTCGAGGTGCTGCGCGATCAGCTGACCGTCGCTCAGGTCGCCTGGCGCAACGAGGGTGATGCCCTGTCGCTGGCGGACGAACACGCCGACCTGCTGGTGCTGCTCGAGGCGCTCGGCCAGCACCCCATGGTGAAGACTCTGGGGCTCGGCGGCCCGGTGCGCGATCAGGCCGCGCTGGCCAGCCAGCTGGCCTATCTGCTGCCGTTCGAGGCCCGGCAGAAGGTCGAACTGCTTGGGCTGGACGACCCGGAGCTGCAACTGGCGCAGATTCAGAACCTGCTCGAGCAGCTGCAGGAAGGCGCGTAGCGGTGGAGCCGTCGTACTACTGATAGCGATACATCTGCATCGCCGTCGGTAGCGCCCAGACGCTGAACGCACCGAGCAGGCCCAGGCAGGCCGGCAGGATCAGCCACCACACCTTGGCCGGCAGCGCCGCCATCGGTGCGCGCCATTGCACCAGGGTCAGGCTGAGTGCGCAGATGCTCGCCGCGAGCAATGCACCGGCGGTGACGTCGGTCATCCAGTGCACCCCCAGGTAAACCCGCGAAAGCGCTATCGCCGTGGCCGGCAGGCTGGCCAGCACCAGCCAGGCCAGGCGCAGGCGCGGCGGCTGGTCGCGGCCGGCGAGTACGCCCAGGGTGAGAAAAAAGGCGAACGCGGCCGAACTGTGCCCGCTGGGAAAGCTGTAGCTGCTCAGCGGCTCCATCAGAACCTCCGGCCTGACACGGGCGAAGGAGGCCTTGAGTGCGCCGTTGGCCATGGCCGTGCCCAGCAGGGTAAGGATGGAAAAGATCGCGGCACGCCACTGGCGCAGGACCAGGAGCAGCACGCACAGCAATACGCCGGCCCAGAGCTGGGTCTGGAAGTCGCCCACGCGTGTGATCAGCACCATGACCCGATCGAGTGTGATGCTGCGTTCGCCCTGGATCACCGCAAGCAGCCCTTCGTCGAGCTCCTTGAGGTGCGGCCAGCCCAGAAACAGTCCGAGCAGGATCGCGATGCTCAGGCCGGTCGCCAGTGCAGTGACCCAGCGCAGCTGGCGCAGACTGCCGAAGGCAGTGGTGGCGATCAGCGTCAACAACGCGCCGACGACCACCGCCGCCTCGCTCCAGAAACCTTCCTCCAGCGGCAGGCGCATGGCGGCGCCAGCGCTCCAGCCGGGCAGCAGATAGGCCATCGACCAGCCGGCGGCGGCGCACAGGCTGACCAGCAGAAAACGCCCGAACGGCATGTCGAGCATGCCGGCGGTCATCGGCAGCATCGGCCGCAGCGGGCCGATAAAGCGACCGACCAGCAGGCTGGCAACGCCGTAGCGCTGGAAGTAATGCTCGGCACGTAGCAGCCACTCGGGATGGTCGCGCAGGCCGCGCAGGCTGCGGATGCCCTGGTGATAACGGCGGCCCAGGGCGTAGGACAACAGATCGCCGAGCAGCCCGCCGATGAAGCCCAGCACCAGGGTTTCGCCCAGGGTCAGCACGCCGTTGCCGGCCAGCACCGCGATGGCGAAGACCATCACCGTCCCCGGCACGATCAGCCCGACCACCGCCAGGCACTCCATGCAGGCGACGATCACGAGCGCCAGCCCCAGCCATTGGGGGTTGGCGGCCAGCCATTGGGTAAGGGTTTCGAGCCATTGGCCCATGCCGGTTTCCTTGAAGCAAGACCGCCTTTCGACCCGGCCAGAGGGCGCGGGGTTTCCTCGGCAAAGCATACTCGCCGGGACTGCCATGCGTACGCTGCCGTCGCGGCGGACGAATGCCGTGCGGCACCGCATGCCTTTCGCCCGGCGCCGCTGTGCGCGGGCGCGCAGCGTGGCTATAATCAGCCGCTTTCCCTTCAGTCAGGCCAGCTAGATCCATGACCGAGTCAGTACTCGACTACATGACCCGCCTGGGCCGCGCCGCGCGCGAGGCCTCGCGGGTGCTCGCGCGCGCCAGCACGGCGCAGAAGAACCGCGCCTTGCAGGCCGCCGCCGCGGCGCTCGATGCCGCTCGCGACGAACTGGTGCGGGCCAATGAGCTGGACCTGGCCGGCGGTCGTGCCAATGGCCTGGACGCCGCCATGCTCGATCGCCTGGCGCTGACGCCAAAGGTGATCGACGGCATGATCGAGGGCCTGCGCCAGGTCGCCACGCTGCCTGATCCGATCGGCGCGATCCGCGACATGCGTTACATGCCATCCGGCATCCAGGTCGGCAAGATGCGGGTGCCGCTGGGCGTGGTGGGCATCATCTACGAATCGCGGCCCAACGTGACCATCGACGCGGCCAGCCTGTGCCTGAAGTCGGGCAACGCGACCATCCTGCGCGGCGGCTCCGAGGCGATCCATTCCAATCAGGCGATTGCCCGCTGCATCCAGCTCGGCCTCGCCGAAGCCGGTCTGCCGGCTGCTGCCGTGCAGGTCGTGGATACCACCGACCGCGCCGCAGTCGGCGCGCTGATCAGCATGCCGGACTATGTCGACGTGATCGTGCCGCGTGGTGGCAAGGGCCTGATCGAGCGCATCAGCCGCGACGCCCGGGTTCCGGTGATCAAGCACCTGGACGGCATTTGCCACGTCTATGTCGACCTTGCGGCGGATGTGGACAAGGCCATCCGCATCGCCGACAACGCCAAGACCCAGCGCTTCGCGCCGTGCAACACCATGGAAACGCTGTTGGTGCACCAGGGCATCGCCGAGCAGGTGCTGCCGCCGCTGGCCGCCATCTACCGCGACAAGGGCGTCGAGCTGCGGGGCTGCCCGCGCACGCGCGCCCTGCTCGGCAACGAAGTGCTGGCGGCCAGCGAAGAGGACTGGTCCACCGAGTACAACGCGCCGATCCTGTCGATCCGCATGCTCGACTCGCTGGACGAGGCCATTGAACACATCAATCGTTACGGCTCGCAGCACACTGATGCGATCGTCACCGAGAACTTCACCGATGCCCGCCGCTTCCTCACCGAGGTGGATTCGGCGTCCGTGATGATCAATGCCTCGACCCGCTTCGCCGATGGGTTCGAGTACGGGCTGGGCGCGGAGATCGGCATCTCCACCGACAAGCTGCACGCCCGCGGTCCGGTCGGCCTGGAAGGGCTGACCAGCGAGAAGTACGTGGTCTTCGGCGACGGTCACGTCCGTACCTGATGAATCACGCAGGCGGCGCCCGGCGCATCGGCATACTTGGTGGCACCTTCGATCCGGTGCACATCGGTCACCTGCGCGGCGCGCTGGAAGTGGCCGAGATGTTCGGGCTCGACGAGCTGCGGCTGATTCCCAATGCGCGGCCGCCGCACCGCGATACGCCCAACTGCTCGGCGCAGGATCGCCTGGCAATGGTCCGCCTGGCGGTGCAGGATCTGCCGCCGCTGTGCGTCGATGCCCGCGAGCTGGAGCGGGACAAGCCGTCCTACACCATCGATACGCTGATGTCGCTGCGCGCCGAACTGGCGGCAGATGACCAGTTGCTGCTGGTGGTGGGCTGGGATGCCTTCTGCGGGCTGCCGACCTGGCATCGCTGGGAGGAGCTGCTCGATTACTGCCACATCCTCGTGCTGCAGCGACCGGATGCCGGTAGCGAGGCACCGCAGGAACTGCGTGATCTGCTGGCCGCGCGCAGCGTGCCGGACCCGCAGGCGCTCAGCGGCGGCAGCGGACAGATCGCCTTCGTCTGGCAGACACCCTTGGAAGTGTCCGCCACGCAGATTCGCCAATTGCTGGCCAGCGGCAAGTCGGTCCGATTCCTGGTTCCCGATGCCGTACTGGCTTATATCAACGCGCACGGACTGTACCGGGCGTCGAACTGAGGTTGTTTTCACGTTATGCAAACTGAAGCTTTGGTCCAGCTGGCGGTCGCCGCCCTGGAAGATCTGAAAGGCCAGGACATCACCACCATCGATGTCCAGGGCAAGACCAGCGTCACCGACTACATGATCATCGCCAGCGGCAGCTCCAGCCGGCACGTCAAGTCGCTTGCCGAGAACGTGCTGGAAAAGGCCAAGGAGCAGGGTGTACGCCCGCTCGGCAGCGAAGGGCTGGACGGCGGCGAGTGGGCGCTGCTCGACCTGGGGGATGTGGTCGTCCACGTGATGCAGGTGCCGACTCGCCAGTTCTACGACCTCGAGCGTCTGTGGCAGGGCGCCGAGCAGAGCCGCGCGCAGCACGCCCACGACCCGGAGTAAACCGTGCGGATCAAGCTGGTCGCGGTCGGCTCGAAGATGCCGCGCTGGGTCGAGGACGGCTGGCAGGAATACGTCAAGCGCCTGCCGTCCGAGCTGCCGCTGGAGCTGCACGAAATCCCGCTCAACACCCGTGGCAAGAACGCTGACGTGGCACGGTTGATTCGCCAGGAAGGCGAGGCCATGCTGGGCAAGGTCCAGCCGGGCGAGCGTATCGTCACGCTCGAGGTGCATGGCAAACCCTGGAGCACCGAGCAGCTGGCCGCGGAACTCGAACGCTGGCGGCTCGATGCTCGCAACGTCAACCTCATGGTGGGCGGCCCGGAAGGGCTGGCGCCTGAGGTCTGTGCACGCAGCGAGCAGCGCTGGTCGCTGTCGCCGCTGACCCTGCCGCACCCGCTGGTACGAATCCTGATCGGCGAGCAGATCTATCGCGCCTGGACGTTGCTGTCCGGTCACCCCTATCACAAGTAGTACGCGAACGCCTTCGATATGCCGCAACCGATTCAGCTCAAGGATCATGAAAAGGACGCCGTGCTGGTGCGCCAACGCGTGATCGTGGGCCTCGTTTTCGTGCTGCTGCTGATCGGTGTGCTGGTGGCGCGCATGTACTACCTGCAGGTCGTGCAGTTCGAGCACCACTCGACGCTGTCGGAGAACAACCGCGTTCACGTGCAGCCGATCCCGCCCAACCGCGGGCTGATCTTCGACCGCCAGGGGCGGGTCATCGCCGACAACCGCCCGAGCTTCAGTCTGACCGTCACCCGCGAGCGCGCTGGCGACTGGCGGGTCGTGCTCGATGCGGTGGTGGAGATTCTGGAGCTGGGCGAGGAGGAGCGCGGGCTGTTCGAGAAGCGCGTGCTGCAGGGGCGGCGGCCGTTCGAGCCGGTGCCGATCATGTACGAGCTGTCCGAGGAACAGATCGCCCGTATCGCGGTGAACCAGTTCCGCCTGCCGGGCATCGAGGTGGCGGCGCAGCTGGTCCGTCATTATCCGCAGGGGCCGCATTTCGCCCATTCGGTAGGCTACGTCGGGCGGATCAACGAGCAGGAGGTCAAGCAGCTCGACCCGGTCAACTATGCCGGCACGCACCACATCGGCAAGACCGGCATCGAGAAGTTCTACGAGGACGAGCTGCACGGCCAGGTCGGCTACGAGGAAGTCGAGACCAACGCCCGCGGACGGGTCCTGCGGGTGCTCAAGCGGACCGATCCGATACCCGGCAAGGACATCACCCTGTCCCTCGATCTGGATCTGCAGGAAGCCGCCGAGGAGGCGCTGGGCGGGCGCCGTGGTGCGATCGTCGCGCTGCTGCCGGACACCGGCGAGGTGGTGGCGATGGTCAGCCAGCCAAGCTTCAACCCCAACCTGTTCGTCACCGGTATCAGCTTCAAGGACTATGGCGAACTGCGCGACTCCATCGACCGGCCGCTGTACAACCGCGTGCTGCGCGGGCTGTATCCGCCGGGCTCGACCATCAAGCCGATGATGGCGGTGGCCGGCCTCGATGCCGGGGTGATCACGCCCACCAGCCGGGTCTTCGACCCGGGCTTTTTCCAGCTGCCCAACGTGCAGCACAAGTACCGCAACTGGAATCGCAGCGGCGACGGCTGGGTCGATCTCGACCTGGCCATTGCCCGTTCCAACGACACCTATTTCTATGATATGGCGCACAAGCTGGGCGTCGATCGCATGTACGACTACATGACCCGCTTCGGTCTTGGCCAGCGCGTGTCGCTGGACATGTACGAGGAAACCGCCGGGCTGATGCCGTCGCGTGACTGGAAGCGGGCGCGTTATCGCCAGCCCTGGTATCCCGGCGAGACGGTCATTCTCGGCATCGGTCAGGGTTACATGCAGGCCACGCCACTGCAGCTGGCTCAGGCCACGGCGCTGATGGCGACCCGTGGCAAGTGGATTCGCCCACACCTGGCGCGCAGCATCGGTGGCGAGCCGCCGGTGGATCCGGAACCGCTGCCGGATATCCAGCTGCGCGATCCGCGCTTCTGGGATTACGCGACCCACGGCATGGAGCAGGTACTGCACGGCGCCCGGGGTACGGCGCGGAAGGTCGGCGAAAGCTCGGTCTATCGCATCGCCGGCAAGAGCGGTACTGCACAGGTCGTGGCGATCCGCCAGGGCGAGAAATACGACAGTGCCAAGCTGGCCGAGCGCCATCGCGACCATGCCCTGTTTGTTGCCTTTGCCCCGGTGCATGACCCGAAGATCGCGGTGGCGGTGATGGTGGAGAACGGCGAGTCCGGCTCCGGCGTCGCCGCACCGGTGGCCAAGCAGGTGATGGATGCCTGGCTGCTCGACGAGGAGGGCAAGCTCAAGGCCGAGTTCGCGCCGCCGCTGACTGCCGAAGGGAAGAAGCCATGAGCGGCAATTTCGACCGTACCCTGTCCCGCGAGGACGTGTTGCGCCGCCGCGCCAGCCTGTTGCAGCGCCTGCATATCGACGGGCTGTTGCTGGTGCTGCTGCTGGTGCTGGCCGCCGGCAGCCTGTTCATCCTCTATTCGGCCAGCGGCAAGAACTGGGATCTGGTCATCAAGCAGGCCACCTCCTTCGGGCTTGGCCTCGGCGCCATGCTGGTGATCGCCCAGTTCGAGCCGCGGTTCATGGCGCGCTGGGTGCCGCTGGGCTATCTCGGCGTCGTGGCGTTGCTGGTCGCGGTCGAGGTGGCCGGACACACGGCGATGGGGGCGACGCGCTGGATCAACATCCCCGGCGTGATTCGTTTCCAGCCGTCGGAATTCATGAAGATCATCATGCCGATGACCATCGCCTGGTACCTGTCCTCGCGCAGCCTGCCGCCCAGCATCAAGCACACCGCGATCAGCCTGTCGCTGATCCTGGTGCCTTTCGTGCTGATCCTGAAGCAGCCCGATCTGGGTACCGCGTTGTTGATCCTGGCTTCCGGCGCTTTTGTGCTATTCATCGGCGGGTTGCGCTGGCGCTGGATCATCGGTGCGGTGACGGCGGTGGTGCCGATCGCTGTGGCAATGTGGTACTTCGTGTTGCGCGACTACCAGAAGCAGCGGGTGCTGACCTTCCTCGATCCGGAAAGCGATCCGCTGGGCACCGGCTGGAACATCATCCAGTCGAAGGCGGCGATCGGTTCGGGCGGGGTGTTCGGCAAGGGCTGGTTGGCCGGCACCCAGTCGCACCTGGATTTTTTGCCGGAAAGCCATACTGACTTTATCATCGCCGTGCTCGCCGAAGAGTTCGGTCTGGTCGGAGTCTGCCTGCTCCTGCTGGTGTATATCCTGCTGATCACCCGCGGCCTGGTGATCACGGTGCAGGCCCAGACGCTGTTCGGAAAACTGCTGGCCGGTGCGTTGACGATGACCTTCTTTGTTTACGTTTTCGTCAATATCGGTATGGTCAGTGGGCTGTTGCCCGTGGTGGGGGTGCCGTTGCCCTTCATCAGTTACGGTGGAACTTCATTGGTGACCCTGCTGTCAGGGTTCGGGGTTTTGATGTCGATCCACACCCATCGCAAGTGGATCGCACAGGTTTGACGAGAGTGACTTTGTTGACTTCATTACGGCGGGGCTGGGTGGCACGGATGCTGGGTAGCGTAGGCTTGGCCGGCGCTGTGCTGGGGAGCGTGCCGCTGCAGGCCGCGGATTACACCGGCGCCAACGTGGACGAGTTCATCGCGGAGATGACCCGCGACTACGGTTTCGCCAGCGAACAGCTGCGTGATCTGTTCAAGCAGGCCGAGCGCAAGCAGGCCATTCTCGACGCCATTTCGCGGCCGGCCGAACGGGTCAAGCCGTGGAAGGAATATCGGCCGATCTTCCTCACCGACTCGCGCGTCGCCCAGGGTGTCGACTTCTGGCGCGAGAACGAGGCGGCCCTGTCCCGTGCCGAAGCCGAGTACGGCGTGCCGGCCGAAATCATCGTGGCGATCATCGGCGTGGAAACCTTCTATGGTCGCAACACCGGCAGCCATCGCGTGATCGATGCGTTGTCGACCCTGGGCTTCGACTACCCGCCGCGTCAGCCCTTCTTCCGCCAGCAGCTCAAGGAATTCCTGCTGCTGACCCGCGAGGAGCAGGTCGACCCGCTGACTCTCAAGGGGTCCTACGCCGGGGCCATGGGCCTGCCGCAGTTCATGCCGAGCAGCTTCCGCGCCTATGCCGTGGACTTCGATGGTGACGGCCACATCGACATCTGGAACAACCCCACCGACGCCATCGGCAGCGCCGCGAGCTATTTCAAGCAGCATGGCTGGGCCGCCGGTGAACCTGTAGTGGCACGGGCGAAGGTCTCTGGCGAGCGCTTCGAGGAAGGCCTGACCGTCGGCCTCGAGTCGCAGAAGAACGCCGGAGAAATGCGCGCCCTTGGCTGGCAGTTCGACAAGTCGGTGGCAGACCAGACCGCCGTGACCGCTTTCCGCCTGGAAGGCGCCGAGGGCGACGAATACTGGCTGGGCTTGCCCAACTTCTATGTGATCACCCGCTATAACCGCAGCGTGATGTACGCCATGGCCGTACATCAGCTGTCCCAGCTGCTGGCTGACGCGCGAGGCGAACAATGAGCCCTCTCTGGACAAGACTGGTCGCCTTGGGCGTGACGGGAGCCCTGCTGGCAAGCTGCTCCTCGACCCCGGCGCCGAGCACCACGCCGAGCAAGAGCACCACCAGTAGCGGCCCTGGCGATTACGCCCGGCCGCACAAGGATGGCGCGCCCTGGTGGGACGTGGACGTCTCGCAGATCCCGGACGCCGTGCCGATGCCGCATTACGGACCGTACAAGGCCAACCCCTATACGGTGCTGGGCAAGACCTACTTCCCCATCAGCGATGGCCATCGTTACTCGGCCACCGGGACGGCATCCTGGTATGGCACCAAGTTCCACGGGCAGCCCACTGCCAATGGCGAGAAGTACGACCTCTACGGCATGAGCGCGGCGCACAAGACCCTGCCGCTGCCTACCTACGTCAAGGTCACCAACCTGGATAACGGACGCACCGTGACGTTGCGCGTCAACGACCGCGGCCCGTTCTATTCCGACCGGATCATCGACCTGTCCTTCGCCGCGGCGAAGAAACTGGGGTTCGCCGAGACCGGCACGGCGCGGGTCAAGGTCGAGGGCATCGATCCGCAGCAGTGGTGGGCGGCGCAGGGGCGCCCCGTTCCGGCGATGATGGCGCAGCGGCAGATGGCGGCGAGCAAGCCGGCCACCAGCATCGCCCAGTCGATCGAACAGTACACCCCGCCGCCGCAGCAGCACGCTGCGGCGACGGTGCCGCTGGAAATCGACGCAAAAAAAAACGCTTCGCCCGCAGCCTCTGGCCTGTTTCTCCAGGTTGGCGCCTTCGCCAATCCGGATGCGGCACAGCTGCTCAAGGACAAGCTGAGCGGCGTGGTGTCTGCACCGGTGTTCATCAGCTCGGTGGTACACAACCAGCAGACCCTGCACCGGGTGCGGCTGGGGCCCATCGACACGCCGGATGAGGCCGTGCAGCTCGAGCAGAGCGTTCGCCTGGCCAACCTCGGGCAGCCGCGGCGGGTCGCGGCCGACTGAGCCTTTGCAATCCCTGCCTTGTTTTACCTGACTAACTTGAGATTCGGATGAACATCACCAGCCTCGTGCAACGCTTCATTGTCCTGACTCTGCTGACGGTCGCTCCGACCGTCTGGGCGGCCCAGATCCTGCCGTCGGCTCCGCAGCTGGCGGCCAAGTCCTACATGCTGATGGACGCCGCCAGCGGCGAGGTGCTGGTCGAGCACAACGGCGACGAACGCCTGCCACCGGCCAGCCTGACCAAGCTGATGACCGCCTATATTGCCACCCTGGAGATCCAGAAAGGGCAGATCAGCGACAACGACATGGTCACCGTCAGCGAGAAGGCCTGGCGTACCGGCGGCTCGCGCATGTTCATCCAGGTCAACACCCAGGTTTCGGTGGATGACCTGCTGCACGGCATCATCATCCAGTCGGGCAACGACGCCAGTGTCGCGATGGCCGAGCACATCGCCGGCAGCGAAGAAGCCTTCGCCGACATGATGAACAGCACCGCGCAGCGCCTTGGGATGAGCAACACCCACTTCGTCAACGCCACCGGCCTGCCGCATCCGGAGCACTACTCCTCGGCCAATGACATGGCCAAGCTGGCGCGGGCGATCATCTACGAAGATCCTGCGCACTACGCGATCTATGCGCAGAAGGAATTCTTCTGGAACAACATCAAGCAGCCCAACCGCAACCTGCTGCTGTGGCGCGACAAGACCGTCGACGGCCTGAAGACCGGCCACACTGAAGAGGCCGGCTACTGCCTGGTGGCGTCCGCCGTGCGTGACAACATGCGCCTGATCTCCGTGGTGTTCGGTACCGACAGCGAGCAGGCCCGTGCCGCGGAGACCCAGAAGCTGCTGACCTACGGCTTCCGCTTCTTCGAGACCCGCACCTTCTACCAGAAAGGCACCGAGCTGGCCGAAGCCCAGGTCTGGAAGGGGCAGCAGAGCAAGCTCAAGGCCGGTCTGGCTCAGGACCTGACCATGACTCTGCCACGCGGCCAAGTAGAGAAGCTGCAGGCTGTCATGAGCTTCAACGGCACGCTGACCGCGCCGATCCAGCAGGGCGACGTGATCGGCAAGGTCGAGGTCAAGCTGGACGACAAGGTCGTGCGCAGCACCGATCTGGTGGCGCTGGAAACCGTCGAAGAGGGTGGGCTGTTCCGCCGTTTTTGGGATAGCATTCGCCTGTTCTTCTACAGCCTGTTCAACTGACCACGCTCGAGTGCGCTCCGGCTGACCCCACCGCGGCGCACGTGCGGATCACGAGTCCGTTACGCCATGACCAATAGCCAAGACGATATCGCTGCACCCAAGATCGACTTCCCCTGCGAGCGCTACCCGATCAAGGTGATCGGCGAGGCCGGCGAGGGGTTCCGCGAGGTGGTGATCGAAGTCATTCAGCGCCACGCGCCGGACTTCGACGAGACCACCGTTGTCACCCGTGACAGCCGCAACGGACGCTTCCTTTCGCTGCAGGTGCTGATCACCGCCACCGGTGTCGAGCAGCTGCAGGCCATCCATGTCGACCTGCGGGCTACCGGTCGTGTCCACATGGTGCTGTGATGACCCACGACGTGGGTGTGCGTGAGCTAGGGCTGATCGAGTATCGGGCTGCCTGGCAGGCCATGCAGCATTTCACCAATACGCGCGATGCCGACAGTGGCGACGAGATCTGGCTGCTGCAGCATCCGCCCGTATTCACGCAAGGCCAGGCCGGCAAGGCCGAGCATCTGCTGTTTCCGGGCGAAATTCCGGTGGTGCAGGTGGACCGCGGCGGTCAGGTCACCTATCACGGGCCGGGTCAGCTGGTCGGCTACTTGTTGCTGGACGTACGTCGGCTCGGCATCGGCGTGCGTGAGCTGGTCAGCCGCATCGAGCGGAGTCTGATCGATCTGCTGGCCGGGTACGACGTCGAGGCGGTGGCTAAGCCCGATGCGCCGGGCGTTTATGTCGGCGGCGCGAAGATCGCTTCCCTGGGCCTGCGCATTCGCAACGGCCGGTCCTTCCACGGCCTGGCGCTGAACGTGGACATGGATCTCGAACCTTTCCGGCGCATCAACCCCTGCGGTTATGCAGGGTTGCCCATGACCCAGTTGCGTGACCTGATCGGGCCGATCGACATCTCTGAAGTGGCCGATCGACTGCGTGATCATCTGGTCCGGCAGCTCGGATACGCGCAACAGAAGACCCTCGCGGGCGGAATCGAAGCTTATGAGTAGTGTAGAAACGGCAGGCAAGCGCCCGGCCAAGGTTGAGGCTGGCGTCAAACTGCGCGGTGCCGAGAAGGTCGCGCGGATTCCGGTGAAGATCATCCCCACCGATGAATTGCCGAAGAAGCCGGACTGGATTCGCGTGCGCATCCCGGTATCGCCGGAGGTGGACCAGATCAAGCAGACCCTGCGCAAGCACAAGCTGCACAGCGTCTGCGAGGAGGCCTCCTGCCCGAACCTGGGCGAGTGCTTCTCCAGCGGTACCGCCACCTTCATGATCATGGGCGACATCTGCACGCGCCGCTGCCCGTTCTGCGACGTCGGCCACGGCCGGCCGAACGCGCTGGACCCGGATGAGCCGAAGAACCTCGCCCAGGCTATCGCCGACATGCGCCTGAAGTACGTGGTCATCACGTCGGTGGACCGGGATGACCTGCGCGACGGCGGCGCCCAGCATTTCGCTGACTGCCTGCGTGAGATTCGCAAGCTGTCGCCGTCCATTCAGCTGGAGACCCTGGTGCCGGATTATCGCGGACGCATGGAAATCGCCCTGGATATCACCGCCACTGAGCCGCCGGATGTGTTCAACCACAACCTGGAAACCGTGCCGCGGTTGTACAAGTCCTCGCGCCCGGGGTCGGACTTCGAGTGGTCGCTGGATCTGCTGGAGAAGTTCAAGCAGCGCGTGCCGGGCGTGCCAACCAAGTCGGGGCTGATGCTCGGCCTTGGCGAGACCGACGAGGAAGTCATCGAGGTCATGCAGCGCATGCGCGAGCACGACATCGACATGCTGACCCTCGGCCAGTATCTGCAGCCGTCACGCAACCATCTGCCGGTGCAGCGCTTCGTGCACCCGGACACCTTCGCCTGGTTTGCCGAGGAAGGCATGAAGATGGGCTTCAAGAACGTCGCCTCGGGCCCGCTGGTGCGCTCCTCGTACCACGCCGACCAGCAGGCTCACGGCGCCAAGCACGACTGATCGGACCCGGCGGTCCGGTCGTTCCAAGGAAAGCCGCGCAGGCGTCGAATCGCCTCCGCGGCTTTTTTGTTGCCCGCGTGGCGGAATCCGTTCGGTTTGCCAGCGAAGCGTTGGCAAGAAAATTGCGGCATTACGCCGCATTAGACTTTGGTCTATAGTGGCGCTCGTTTACACCATGAGGCCAACCGAGGGCCACTGCAGATGAACGAACCCCAGTTGAAGGACTTGCTTGACGATCTGGATGCCGCAAAGGTCGAGTGCGACGCGATGAGCCGCCTGGTCGTGACGCGTCTGGCCAAGCAGCGTATTCCGTACCGTGCGATGTTGGGGCAGGTCGAGCTGGACGGTAAGGTGGTTGCGCCACACTTCTGGGTCGAAGCCGATGGCTGCGTCATCGACTACCGTGCTCGCCAGCGGCTGGGCGGCGACCAGCGGGTCCCCCATGGCGTCGTACCGCGCGAAGCGGTCAAGGCCCATTACCAGGGGCAGCAGGTGGTGATCGATCCGCTTCCCGATTACCTCTATGAAGTCGCGATCAAGCACTGAGGCCGTCTGGCACTCACGTAGAGGCTGAACGCAAAAAAAAGCCCCGGCATAACCTGCCGGGGCTTTTTTCGTTGGCTGAGGTTAGTCAGGGCTGAGCGCGCAGGCGACCGAGCAGTTCCTGGGTGGGATGACCGTCGGCGGGCCAGCCGAGGCGCTGCTGGAAGCCGCGGATGGCCTTGCGCGTATTGGCACCGATGATGCCGTCCGGGGTGCCGGGGTCGAAGCCCTGAGCGACAAGGCGCTCCTGCAGCTCCAGGCGCTCCGAACGGCTGAGCGGCTGCTCGCCACGCGGCCAACTACCCGCCACCTGGCCCTTGCCCTGGAAGCTCTCGGACAGCAGCCCGATGGCCAGCGCGTAGGCCGAGGAGTTGTTGTAACGCAGGATCGCGCGGAAATTGTCCATGATCAGGAATGCCGGACCGCGGTGTCCGGCTGGCAGCAGCAGGCTGGCATTGGCTTCGTCTCGTCCGCCGGGCAGGCCGCGCAGGCCGAGGCGGCGCCATTCCGCCAGTGGCTTGCGGATCTCGTTGTCGGCCAGGGCGTAGTCGAAGCCGCTGGGCAGTCGCACCTCGAAGCCCCAGGGCTGACCTTGCTTCCAGCCAGAGGCCTGCAGGTAGTGTGCGGCGGACGCCAGGGCATCGGCCGAGCTGTTCCAGATGTCGCGCTTGCCGTCACCGTCGAAGTCCACCGCATGGGTGTTGTAGGTGGTCGGGATGAACTGCGTCTGACCCATGGCGCCAGCCCAGGAACCGCGCATCTGCTGCGGTGACACGTCGCCGTGCTGGAGGATCTCCAACGCCGCGATCAGCTGGCTCTTGGCAAAGGCCGGGCGGCGCCCTTCATGGGCGAGGGTGGCCAGCGAGCGGATCACCGACTTGTCGCCCATGATCTGGCCGAAACTGCTCTCAAGGCCCCAGACGGCAACCAGGGTTTCGCGATCGACGCCGTAACGCGCCTCGATGCGGTCCAGGGTTGCGGCGTGCTCGTTCAACAGGCGCTGTCCGCTGCGGACCCGCTGGGGCGAAATCGCGCTTTCCAGATATTGCCAGACCGGGCGCGTGAACTCCGGCTGGCTGCGATCGGCTTCGATCACCGCCGGATCGGGCTGCACCCCGGCGAAGGCGCGCTCGAACGTGGTGGCGGAAATGCCCGCTGCCAGGGCTTCTGCACGGAACTGCTCGCGCCACTGGCTGAAGCTGAGATGCGTGGCTTCTGCTGGCGCGTCGACGACGGCATTGTCGCTACGCTGACCGGAGGGGGCGGCCGCGTTGCCGACAAGAGAAGACTGCGCGAGGGGTTCGGCGGCACAGGCGACCACCAGGCTCATCGCCGAGGCGGCGACCAGCGTTCGCAGCAGCAGAACGGGAACGAAGGTGTAATACATGCACCACTCTCGAAAGGTGTCGTCGGCCGCTGACATTATCACGCTTTCGGGGTGTTGGGTTTTCAGGCCGTCAGAAGGACCGAAGCCTCCCAGTTGGTGGACTGGGAGGCTTCGCGGCGGTAGCTGCCTTTGCCTTTCTTGGGCGTTTCCTGGCGCTGGCGGAACAGCGGTTGCGCGACCAGCCGTTTGGCCTTGTTCGGCCGCTTCTTGCGTGTGCTCATGATGTATCCCTCAGGTAGCCCGGCATCGGGCGAGGGCATCATAGGGCTTGTACAAAAAATGTCCAGCAGGCGGCGATGTCAGTCCGCGCCCAGCCGGCGGCCGCTCAGCTGCAGGCAGATATTGGCCAGCCCGATCCAGGGGTCGCCTTCGGCCTGGCCCTTGATCTGCTCGTCGATGCGCTGTGCAGCCATCAGCAAGCGGCTCCAGCCTGCGGCGTCGTGCCGTTGCAGTGCCTTGGAGACCAGCGGGCGTCGTTTGTCCCAGACCGGTGGGCGAGCCTGGCTGAAGGCGCGATCGAGCGGAACGCCCTGGCCGTACTGCTGGGAGATGTTGGCCAACAGGCGCAGCTCGCGCGCCAATGCCCAGAGGATCACTGGTGCCTCCACGCCCTCGCCGCGCAAGCCCTCGAGCATGTGCAGCGCATGAGCGGCCTGCCCGTGGAGCGCCGCGTCGATGAGGCCGAAGACGTCGTAGCGGGCGCTGTCGGCGACGGCGGCTTGCACGGTATCGGCGCTGATCTGGCCGGCGTCGGCCAGCAGTTTCAGCTTCTCGATTTCCTGGGCGGCGGCGAGCAGATTGCCTTCGACTCTCGCGGCGATCAGCTCGACGGCTTCCTGGTCAGCGGACAGGCCGACCTGGGCCAATCGCTGGCGGATCCATTGCGGTAGCTGCGCGGCATCCACCGGCCAGATCTGCAGGAACTGCACGTCCTTGCCTTCGATCAGCGCCTTGGCCCACTTGGTCTTCTGCGTACTGCCGTCGAGCTTGGGCAGGCTGATCAACAGCACCGTGTCGTCGGCCGGGCGCGCCAGATAGTCCAGTAGCGCCGCGGCGCCCTTGTCCCCTGGCTTGCCGTTGGGAATGCGCAACTCTATCAGGCGTTTTTCCGCGAACAGCGACAGGCTGGCGCCAGCCTCGATGAGCTGGCCCCAGTCGAAGCCGGTCTCGACATGAAAGACCTGGCGCTCACTGAACCCCTGTGCGCGAGTAGCCGCGCGAATCGCATCGCAGGCTTCCTGGCACAGCAGATGCTCGTCGCCACAGACCACGTAAACGGGCGCGAGACTGCCTTGCAGGTGCTTGCCGAGTTGGGCGGGGGAGAGCTTCATGGGCAGAAGACGGGGGCGCTACGGCCCCCGTGCAGGCTCAGCGGACGGGTAGCTGGATGGGCGACTGCTGCGGTTGCGCGTCCTGGGCGCGGCGGGCGGCTTCGACGGCCTCCGCCTCGGCGCGTGCCTTGGCTTCGGCTTCCTGCTGCAGGCGGTCGAGCTGTGACGGCGTGATGCGCTGGATACGCAGGGCGAGCTGCTGCAGCAGTTCGCGGCGCATTTCCTGGCGCAGCTGGTCGCCTTCCTGGGACGAGCCGATCAGGTTGTTGCTGTCGTGCACGTAGACCTTCTGCACCTCGATGCTGTCTTCGAGCAACAGCAGGTTCTGCGGGCCGCGGAATTCGTAATCGAGAGTGCTGGTCAGCTCGTACTCGGCGCTGCGTGCCGAGCTGGTGTAGCTGGCGGTGCGCTGGCGGGTCTGCTCGCGGGCCAGGTTGAGGCTGTACTTCGCGCTGGGGGTCACCCGCACGCCATTGCTCTGCAGCAGGCTCTCGAGCTGCTGGACCGTCTCGCCATAGCTGTTGCGGGCCTGCAGATCGATTTCCTTGAGACCGAACTCCACATCACCGGTGCCGCGCAGCTGGAAACCGCAGGCGCTCAGCAGCAATGTCAGACCCAGCACCACCAGATTCCGTTTGTTCATCTTGTTATCCCCTTGCAGGCCCGGCGCAGGCGCCGGGACCGAATCAATTAGCGACGATGTTGACCAGCTTGCCCGGCACCACGATGACCTTGCGGATGGTCAGGCCTTCGGTGAAGCGCAGTACGTTCTCGTTGCCGCGCGCGGCGGTCTCCACCTCTTCCCGGCTGGCGCTGGCCGGCACTTCGATCTGGCCGCGCAGCTTGCCGTTGACCTGTACCACCAGGGTCAGGCTGTCCTGCACCAGGGCGGCTTCGTCGACCTTGGGCCACTGCGCGTCGATGATCGCGACCGGCTTACCCAGCTGCTGCCAGAGTTCGTGGCAGATATGCGGGGTGATCGGTGCCAGCAGCAGGGCGACGGTTTCCAGGCCTTCCTGCAGCAGGGCGCGGTCCTGTTCTCCGGCGGTCGGCGCCTTCTCCAGCACGTTCATCAGCGTCATGACCTGAGCGATGGCGGTGTTGAACTTGTGGTGCTGACCGACATCAGTGCTGGCCTGCTTGATCGCCAGATGAATCGCGCGGCGCACGGCCTTCTGCTCATCGTTAAGTGCGGCCACATCGAGCGCGCCCGGAAGTCCGGCGCTGACATGCGCGTGGGCCAGGCGCCAGACGCGGCGCAGGAAGCGGCTGGCGCCCTCGACGCCGGAGTCGGACCATTCCAGGCTCATGTCCGGCGGCGAGGCGAACATCATGAACAGACGGCAGGTGTCGGCGCCGTAGGCATCGATCATCGCCTGCGGGTCGACGCCGTTGTTCTTCGACTTGGACATCTTCTCGGTGCCGCCGATCTCCACCGGCAGGCCGTCGGTCTTGAGCCTGGCGCCGATGACCTTGGCCTTGGCGTCACGCTCGACCTCGACGTCGGCCGGGTTGAACCAGTCCTTGCCGCCGTTTTCCAGGGTGCGGTAGTAGGTCTCGGCGACCACCATGCCCTGGGTCAGCAGGTTCTTGAACGGCTCATTAGAAGACACCAGCCCTTCGTCGCGCATCAGCTTGTGGAAGAAGCGCGCATAGAGCAGGTGGAGGATGGCGTGTTCGATACCGCCGATGTACTGATCCACCGGCAGCCAGTGGTTGGCCGCCTGCGGGTCGACCATGCCCTTGTCATAGTTCGGGCTGGCGTAGCGGGCGAAGTACCAGGACGACTCGACGAAGGTGTCCATGGTGTCGGTTTCGCGCTTGGCCGGTGCGCCGCATTTCGGGCACGTGCATTCGTAGAACTCGGGCATCCTGGCCAGCGGCGAGCCGGCGCCATCCGGCACCACGTCTTCGGGCAGCACCACCGGCAGCTGGTCTTCCGGCACCGGCACGTCGCCACAGCTGTCGCAGTGAATGATCGGGATCGGGCAGCCCCAGTAGCGCTGGCGGCTGATACCCCAGTCACGCAGGCGGAACTGGGTACGCGCCTGGCCGAGGCCCTTCTTCTGCAGCGCCACTTCGATGGCATCGAAGGCGCCTTCGAAATCCAGGCCGTCGAAGATGCCTGAATTGATCAGCTGGCCGTGCTCGCCGTAGGCGTCCTGCCAGGGGGCGGGTGTCTCGTCGCCGGCACTGGTGCGCACCACCGGCTTGATCGGCAGGCCGTACTTGCTGGCAAATTCGAAGTCGCGTTCGTCATGCGCCGGCACGGCCATGACCGCGCCCTCGCCGTAGTTCATCAGCACGTAGTTGGCGACCCACACCGGCAGCAGCTCGCCGGTCAGCGGGTGCTGCACGCGCAGGGAAGTGGCCAGGCCCTTCTTCTCCTGGGTGGCGATGTCGGCTTCGGCAACGCCGCCGCGCTTGCACTCATCGATGAAGGCCTGCAGCTCGGGGTTGTGCTGCGCCGCCAGGGTGGCCAGCGGATGTTCGGCGGCGACGGCCACGTAGGTCGCACCCATCAGCGTATCGGGGCGGGTGGTGAAGACCTTCATCACACCTTCGTTGCCGATGCTGGCGACGTCGTAGGGGAAGCTGATCTCCATGCCGCGCGACTTGCCGATCCAGTTGCGCTGCATGGTCTTGACCTGCTCGGGCCAGCCGTCCAGCTCGTCCAGACTCTCCAGCAGCTCATCCGCATAGGCGGTGATCTTGAAGTAGTACATCGGGATTTCGCGCTTCTCGATCAGCGCGCCCGAGCGCCAGCCGCGGCCGTCGATGACCTGCTCGTTGGCCAGCACGGTCTGGTCCACCGGGTCCCAGTTCACGGTGCCGTTCTTGCGGTAGATCACGCCCTTCTCGAACAGACGGGTAAACAGCCACTGTTCCCAGCGGTAGTAGTCCGGCTTGCAGGTGGTGACTTCGCGCGACCAGTCGATGGCCAGGCCCAGGCTTTTCAGCTGGGCCTTCATGTAGGCGATGTTCTCGTAAGTCCATTTGGCCGGCGCCACCTGGTTCTTCATCGCGGCGTTTTCGGCCGGCATGCCGAAGGCGTCCCAGCCCATCGGTTGCAGCACGTTCTTGCCCTGCATGCGCTGGTAGCGGGCGATCACGTCGCCGATGGTGTAGTTGCGCACGTGGCCCATGTGCAGCTTGCCGCTGGGGTAGGGGAACATCGACAGGCAATAGAAGGTGTCCTTGCCGGGCTGTTCGCTCACTTCAAAGGATTTCTGCGAATCCCAGTGGGATTGCGCGGCGGCTTCGATCTCGCGGGGCTGATACTGTTCGTGCATGGCTACTGGCGTTGGGTAGGGGCTGGCTCTCCGCGAATGCGCTGGCGCAGGCGCGCGGCAGGCAGGTCCGAAGGACCCTGTGCAAACGCGACCCGGCGGGTGGCGGGCGGAGGCATGGAAGCGCCGTAGCATACATGACCCCCCGCAGCCTAGGGAAACCCGATTTGCCGTCAGCGCCTTGGGTTCCGTCCGTCGTGTCCGGCTTGAGCGGGCCAGGCTGAGCTACGCTTGATCCAGGGGCGGGACGAACGTGAGGTGAGGTAGATGGACAGAGAGCCGCGAGCGGAGGACAGCAGTCTATATGCACGGGTGCTGCAGCGTTTGACGTCGGCGCTGCAGGAGGCGGAGCGAAGCGCGTCCGGTGAGGCGGATGTCGCCGGCGAGCTCGAGGTGCGCGGGCTGACCCCCGCCGAGTTCGAGTTGATCCGTGCCTATCTGCAGCGCGATTCCCAGTGGCTTTCCGGCTGGCATGCCGCCGCCGAGGAACAGGCCCATCTCACGCGCCAGGCAATGCGACCCGCCGTACGCGGGGGTAGTCGCCAGCGACATGGCATGCGCCCGAGGCATGCCCCCTTGCATCTGCAGCAAACTCTGAGCTGCGCCCTGTGCAATGCCGAGGTGAGCTGGCCGGAAGGTGCCGGGCCTGCGGCATGCCCGGCATGCGGTTCGCAGTTGCTGCGTGCCCGGCAACGGCTGCACACCTACCCGCGGCATTGAGCTCAGCCTGCGCCGACAAATCGGCTGACAGCCGCTAGAGTGTCGTCCTTTGCCGGAGAGCTGGGATGCCGATTCGTTATTTCTTCAAGCAACTGCTGTTGCCACCAGGTGTGCTGTTGCTTCTGTTGCTGCTGGGCTGGTGGCTGCGCCGCCGCTCGCCAAGGCTGGCGGCGCTGTGTTTCGTCACCGGCTTCACCGGGCTCTGGCTGATGAGCCTGCCGATCGTCGTCGAATGGACGGCGCGCGCGGTGGAGCGCGAGCCGGCACTGGTGGAGGCACGCTGGTCGCAACTGAGCGGGCAAGCCGGGGCCATTGTGGTACTGGGCGCGGGCCGGGAGCAGAACGATCCGGCCTGGGGCGGCGATCAGCCGGGCTACACCGCGCTGGAGCGCCTGCGCTACGCGGCACGACTGGCCAAGGCCAGCGGGCTGCCGATTCTCACCAGTGGCGGTCTGCATTACGGGCAGCCGCCCAGCGAGGCCATGCTCGGTGCAGAGGTGCTGCAGCGCGACTTCGGCGTGGCCACGCGCTGGCTCGAGGAGCGCAGCCGGACCACCTGGGAGAATGCCCTGTTCAGCGCCGAGATGCTGCGCGCCGCCGGCGTCGAGCGGGTGGTGCTGGTCACCTCGGCCGCACATATGCCGCGCTCGCGCTGGTGCTTCGAGCAGAACGGCATCGAGGTGATCGCCGCGCCCGTCGGCTTTATGGGCGGGCACAACGCGCGTCCGCTCAATGGCTGGCTGCCGGAATCCAAGGCGTTCTGGCAGAACGGCCTGCTGCTCAACGAAGTGGTGGGGATGGCGGTGTACCCGCTGGTTTATCGCTCGGCGAACGAATGAGCGGCATGCTTTCTCCCAGTCGCAGGGACACGGAGCGTCCCTATGCGGACTTGCGTCTGACCAGTGCCCAGCCGAGCAGCAACACGCATACCGCGATCAGCGGCCAGGAGCGCCAGCGCAGGTAGGGCGTAAGCCCCTGCATTGGCGTGACCTCGCCATACAGCACGGCCTGTTCGAACTGCGGAATCTGCTCGGTGATGCGCCCATAGGGGTCGATAAGCACGGTGATGCCGTTGTTGGTCGCGCGGATCATCCAGCGCCCGGCCTCCAGCGCGCGCATCTGCGCCATCTGCAGGTGCTGCAACGGGCCGATGGAGCGGCCGAACCAGGCATCGTTGCTCACCGTCAGCAGCAGGTCGCTCTGCGCCGCGAGGCCCGCGGCGAACTCCGGATAGACCACCTCATAGCAGATGTAGGGCGCGATCTGCAGGCCTCTGGCTTGCAGCAGCGGCTGGCCGGGTTCGCCGCGGGCGAAATCGGACATTGGCAGGTCGAAGAAGGCGATCAGCCCGCGCAACAGTTCCTGCAGCGGCACGTACTCGCCGAACGGCACCAGCTTCTGCTTGAGGTAGGTGCCGGCACCCTCGCCAGCGGTGGTCAGGCCGTTGTAGTAGCGCAGCTCGCCGTCGGCGTTGGGCTGGCGCACCGGCACACCGGTGATCAGCGCCGATCCGCGCTGCTCGGCGAAGCCAGCCATCATCGCCAGGTAGCCTTCGGCGTGTTCCTTGAGGATCGGCACGGCGGTTTCCGGCCAGACGATCAGGTCCGCCGGGCGGCTGCGAAAGGTCATGTCGCGGTACAACAGCAGCTGCATCTCCAGCTTCTTGGGGTCCCACTTCATGCTCTGCTCGACGTTGCCCTGTACCGCAACCACGCTCAGGGGGTTGCCCTTGTCCTGGGTCCAGGCGCGATCCTTGAGCGCCAGTCCGGTCAGCCAGGGGGCGATCAGCAACAGGATGCCAGCCGCCAGACGCGGCTTGTCGGCACGCAGCCGCGGCAGCGCGACGAGCAGGGTGGCGCTCAGGGCGATGGCGAAGCTCAGCAGCCAGACGCCACCCACCGGTGCCAGGCCGGATAACGGGCCGTCGAGCTGACTGTAGCCGATATAGAGCCAGGGAAAGCCGGTGAGCAGCCAGCCACGCAGGGCGTCGAAGGCCAGCCAGAGCGCGGTGAAGGCCAGCGCGTCACCGAGCGCCGAATGGCGATTGCGCAGCAGCCGCACCCAGAGCCAGCCGAGCAGGGCGAAGAACAGCGCCAGGCCGGCGACAAAGCCGAACGTCAGCAGCCCGGCCAATGGCGGCGACGCCGCGCCGAAGTCATGGATGCTCACATAGACCCAGCTGACGCCCGAGGCGAACAGGCCGAAGCCGTAGCACCAGCCGCGTTGCGCCGCCTGTTTCGGCCCGGTTTCGCGCAGGCCGAGGTAGAGCAGTGCCACCGACAACAGGGCCAGCGGCCAGATGTCGAAGGGGGCCAAAGAGAGCGTGGTCAGCGTGCCGGCCAGTAGCGCCAGCAGATTGCCCGGCCAGCCGGGGCGGGTGAACCAGTGCATGGGGTTTCCTTGGGCGGGGATTGCGGCGCAGGCTAAGGGCAACGAGGCGATCCGGCAAGCTGGCCGATCGCTTGCCGCCCGCGGGCGGGCGGCAAGTCGCAGGTCAAGCGCTTTCCAGACGGCTCAGGCGCAGCATGTGCACGCGGCGGCTGTCGGCGTTCAATACGCGAACGCGGAAACCGTCGATCTCGGTCACCTCGTTGCGCTTGGGCAGATGGCCAAAGGTGCTCATCACCAGGCCGGCAACGGTATCGAACTCGTCGTCGGGGAAGGCGCTGCCGAAGTACTCGTTGAAGCTGTCGATCGGCGTCAGCGCCTTGACCAGAAAGTCGCCGCTGGGCAACGGTCGGATATAACTGTCTTCCTCGACGTCGTGCTCGTCCTCGATATCGCCGACGATCTGCTCGAGCACGTCTTCGATGGTCACCAGGCCGGCCACGCCGCCGTATTCGTCGATGACGATGGCCATGTGGTTGTGGTTGGCGCGGAACTCGCGCAACAGCACATTGAGGCGCTTGGATTCGGGCACGAAGGTGGCCGGGCGCAGCAGGTCCTTGATGTCGAAGTTCTGCTGGTCCTCCTTGAGGATCAGCGGCAGCAGATCCTTGGCCAGCAGCACGCCGATCACCTCGTCGAGGCTCTCGCCGACGACCGGATAGCGCGAATGCGCGGCAGCGATGATGGCGGGGAGGAATTCGCGTGGAGACTGGTCGGCCTTGATGCTGATCACCTGCGACCGCGGCACCATGATGTCGCGTACCTGCAGGTCGGCGACCTGGATGGCGCCTTCGACGATGGCCAGCGCCTCGTTGTCGAGCAGCTTGTTCTGGTGGGCCTCGCGCAGGATCTCCAGCAGCTCCTGGCGATTCTTGGGTTCATGGGCAAAAGCCTGGGTGATTCTTTCCAGCCAGGTCTTCTGCCCGCTGATCGATCGATCTTCGCTCATGTCGTTGACTCAAGAGTCCTTGCAAATGCCCGTTTCGGGCGAATCTTCAGCATAGGGGTCGGGGTGCCCCAGTTCAGCCAGCAGCTGCCGCTCCAGTGCCTCCATCTCCTCGGCTTCGGCATCTTCGATGTGATCGTAGCCGAGCAGATGCAGGCAACCGTGGATGACCAGATGCGCCCAGTGCGCGTCGAGGGTCTTGCCCTGTTCCACTGCCTCGCGCTCGACCACCGGCACGCAGATGACCAGGTCACCGAGCAGCGGAATGTCGAGAAATTCGTCCGGCACATTGGCCGGGAACGACAGCACGTTGGTGGCGTAGTCCTTCTGACGCCAGGTGCGGTTGAGCTCGCGGCCTTCCTCCTCGTCGACCAGGCGAATGGTCAGCTCGGAGTCGCCACTGCGCTGACGCAGCGCCAGTTCGCACCAGCGCTGCAGGTCCGCCGCAGCGGGCGCGGCGCCAGTGCTGGCGCACTGCAGGTCGAGTTCAATCACCGGCGGCATCCTGCGCGGCGCGCTTGCTGGCCGGCGACTGACGATCCTCGAACGACTCGTACGCCTCGACGATGCGCTGCACCAGCGGGTGGCGCACCACGTCCTTGGGCTTGAAGTGGGTGAAGCTGATGCCGTTGACGTCCTTGAGCACCTCGATGACGTGCGCCAGGCCGCTCTTGGTGCCACGCGGCAGGTCGACCTGGGTGATGTCGCCGGTGATCACGGCGGTGGAGCCGAAGCCGATCCGGGTCAGGAACATTTTCATCTGCTCCTGGGTGGTGTTCTGGCTCTCATCGAGGATGATGAAGCTGTTGTTCAGCGTACGCCCGCGCATGTAGGCCAGCGGAGCGATCTCGATCACCTGCTTCTCGATCAGCCGCGCCACGTACTCGAAGCCGAGCATTTCGTAGAGCGCGTCGTACAGCGGGCGCAGGTAGGGGTCGATCTTCTGCGCCAGATCGCCCGGCAGGAAGCCGAGCTTCTCGCCGGCTTCCACCGCCGGGCGCACCAGCAGGATGCGGCGCACCTGCTCACGTTCCAGCGCGTCCACCGCGCAGGCGACCGCCAGGTAGGTCTTGCCGGTACCGGCCGGGCCCACGCCGAAATTGATGTCGTTGTCGAGGATGGCCTTGACGTAGCGCTGCTGGTTGGCGCCACGCGGGCGGATCATGCCCTTCTTGGTGCGCAGCGCCACGCCCTGCTGGGCGTTCGGGTTGGCCAATTCCTCCATGCCGGATTCCTGCAGGTACAGGTGCACCATGTCCGGGGACAGCTCGGTGGTCTTGGTCTCGCGGTACAGGCGGCGCAGGAGGTTCTCGGCGGACTTGGCCACGTTGCTCGGGCCGACCAGTTCGAACTGGTTGCCGCGGTTGCGGATTTCCAGCTCCAGGCGTTGTTCGATCAGGCGCAGATGCTCGTCGAACTGGCCGCAGAGGTTGGCGAAGCGACGGGCTTCAAAGGGTTCGAGGGTGAAACGATGCGGTTCTATGGGTGCGTTCAAGGGCTTTTATATGTGGCCGTGATCGGCGAAGTGGTGAGGGAAAGAATAGCGCTGCGGGCGCAATGCGGAAAGCACAGTCGGGCAGCCGGTCGCGGCGCCGATGCAATCACACGGGCCCGCGACCGTCACTCTCAAGATAGCAGGCTGCCACGCAGCGAGTGTGGCAGCGCATCGTCGATGTGAACGTCGACGAACTGGCCGATCAGTCGCGGGTTGTCGCAGCGGAAGTTGACGATGCGATTGTGCTCGGTACGGCCCTGCAGCATGCCGGGGTCCTTTTTCGAGTAGTCACTGACCAGGATGCGCTGCGTGGTGCCGACCATTCGTCGGCTGTTCTCGAAGCCCTGCTGGTTGATGCGCTGCTGCAGGATCGCCAGGCGTTGTTTCTTGACCTCCTCCGGTGTGTCATCGGCGAGGTCCGCCGCCGGGGTGCCGGGACGAGCGCTGTAGACGAAGGAGTAGGAGAAGTCGAAGCCGACGTCCTCGATCAGCTTCATGGTCTGTTCGAAGTCCTTGTCCGTCTCGCCGGGGAAGCCGACGATGAAGTCCGAGCTGATCAGGATGTCCGGGACCGCGGCCTTCAGGCGGCGGATGCGCGACTTGTACTCCAGCGCGGTGTGGTTGCGCTTCATCGCTGCGAGGATGCGGTCGGAACCGGCCTGCACCGGCAGGTGCAGGTATTTCACCAGCTGCGGGATGTCCGCGTGGGCCTGGATGATGGCGTCGGAGAATTCCAGCGGATGGCTGGTGGTGTAGCGGATGCGTCCGATGCCATCGATCGCTGCCACTGCATGCAGCAGGTCGGCGAAGTCGTGGCCGTCGTGGCGATAGCCGTTGACGTTCTGCCCCAGCAGGGTGACTTCCTTAACGCCGTTCTCGGCCAGGTGAACGATCTCCGCCAGCACATCGGCCAGCGGCCGGCTGACTTCCTCGCCGCGGGTGTAGGGCACCACGCAGAAGGTGCAGTACTTGCTGCAGCCTTCCATGACCGAGACATAGGCGCTGGGGCCGTCGACGCGCGGCTCGGGCAGGCGGTCGAACTTCTCGATCTCGGGGAAGGAAATATCCACCTGCGGCGTCCTGGTGGTGCGCGCGGCATCGATCATTTCCGGCAGGCGGTGCAGTGTCTGCGGGCCGAAGACCACATCGACATAGGGCGCGCGGTCGCGGATCGCCGCGCCTTCCTGGCTGGCGACGCAGCCACCGACGCCGATCACCAGCTGCGGATTGTCCTGTTTCAGTTCGCGCCAGCGGCCCAGCTGGGAAAAGACCTTTTCCTGGGCCTTTTCGCGGATCGAGCAGGTATTGAGCAGGATCACGTCGGCTTCTGCCGGATTCTCGGTGATCTCCATGGCCTGGTGTTCGCCCAGCAGGTCCACCATGCGCGAGCTGTCGTACTCGTTCATCTGGCAGCCATGGGTTTCGATGAAAAGCTTGCGGGTCATGTTACGGGCCGGCGTTGTGCAAAAAATGACCGGCGATTATATGCCCACCGCCGGGCAGGGGAAAGCGCGGACGGATGCCGCAGGGCGGCTGCCTCGCCAGGCTTCAGGGAATGAGCGGCGCGTCGGCGGCCTGCAGCTGCATGAGATAGTCGCGGAAGATCTGGCCGAGCACTTGAGTGGCGATCTCCAGTTCGTCGCGGCGCATCTGCGCGGAGACACGGTCGGCGGTGTCCAGCGCCTCGTCCTCGCCGTTGACCGCAGCCATCTTCAGCACGATATAGGCCTGGACGTTGTTCGCCTTGACGCCTTCGCCCCGGAAGAACATCACGCCGAGGCGGTGCTGCGCCGCCGCATGGCCGCGCAGCGATGCCTGTTCGAACCAGTACAGCGCCTTGGCCAGGTCGCGCGGTGCGCGGCGGCCATCGTAGTGGAATTCGCCCAGTTCGTAGGCGGCCTGCACGTCGCCTTCGCTGGCGGCCTGCTGGCAGCTGCGCAGCGCCTCGGGCAGTTCTTCGGGGAGCGTGTTGAGCGCGCAACGGGCGGTCGCCGGGATCAGCAGGGTGTTCCCGCCGGCCAGGGCCGTGAGAGGCGAGAGAAGCAGCAGACAGCCCAAAGACAGGATGCGGCCGGTGCGGATCATGAAAATCTGGCGCCTCGAGGAGCAGGGCGATAATGAAAGGCTGGAACGAGCCAGCCGTCACATTATGGATAAGCTGCAGTCTGCTTACAAAGCCTTTAACCGCCTGCCATCGGCTTTTTATGTCGCGGTTGGCTGTTGTTCGCCTGTGCTGCCCGGCAACCGCAGCAACAGCAGCGCCAGCAGCGGACTGGCGATGGCCAGCAGCAGTGGCTCTGCCCCGGCCAGCGGATTGTCGATAGCACTGCCGCTGGGTATCGGCAGCATGAGCAGCAACAGCACGCCGGCCGCGACGCCAGCGCCGCTCGGCAAGCGTTCCGGCCATTGCAGCACCGCCGCGTAGATCACCAGCAGCGCGCTGGCGAGCAGCAGGCCGAGCGTATAGGGCTCGCTCCAGCCCAGCTGTCGTGCCAGTTCGAAGAACACGCACAGGCCGAGCACCACCCGGCCCCAGTTCGGCCGGCTCCAGGCCCAGCGTCGTGCCAGGGTCAGCGCAGCCAGCGCGAGCAGCGGCAGACCGAGCAGCAGGGTGGCGCGTTCCAGCCACTGCTGGGCCTCGGCCAATCCGCCGGCGAGGCCGGTCGCCCCGCTAGCCGCGGCAAGGATGAAGGCGAGCATCGCGCTGAACAGCGCCGGTTGATCCGCTTCGTCGTAACGGCGCCGGGCGCGACCGATCTGGATCGCGCTGGCAGCAGCGGCAAGCGTCAGCAGCAGGGACTGCAGCAGTTCCATCGGCGCGTTCACTTGAGCTTGGCGAAGGCGCGCTCGGCGGCGTCGAGGGTGATGGCCAGCTCTTTATCGCCGTGGGCGATGGAGGTGAAGCCGGCTTCGAACGCGCTCGGCGCCAGGTAAACGCCGCCCTCGAGCATCAGGTGGAAGAAGCGCTTGAAGCGGTCGGCATCGCTGGCCATGACGTCGGCGAAGGTCACGATGTCGTCAGCGCCGCTGAAATACAGACCGAACATGCCGCCCACCTGGGTGGTGACGAAGGGGATGCCGGCGGCATCGGCGCGATCCTGCAGGCCCTGCAGCATGCGGCTGGTGTAGGCACCCAGTTCGTCATGGAAGCCGGGGCGGCTGATCAACTCCAGGGTGGTCAGGCCAGCGGCCATGGCCAGTGGATTGCCCGACAGCGTGCCAGCCTGGTAGACCGGGCCGAGCGGGGCAATGCGTTCCATGATGGCGCGCTTGCCGCCGAAGCAGCCCACCGGCATGCCGCCGCCAATGATCTTGCCGAAGGTCGAAAGGTCCGGCGTCACGCCGTAGTAGGCCTGGGCACCGCCGAGGGCGACGCGGAAACCGGTCATCACCTCGTCGAAGATCAGCACCACGCCGTGCGCGTCGCACAGGCGGCGCAGGCCTTCGAGGAAGCCCGGCGCCGGCGGCACGCAGTTCATGTTGCCGGCCACCGGCTCGACGATGATGCAGGCGACCTGCTCGCCCTTTTCCTTCAGCGTGGCTTCGACTTCGTCGAGGTCGTTGTAGGCCAGGGTCAGGGTGTGTTTGGCGAAGTCCGCCGGCACGCCCGCTGAGCTTGGTACGCCCTGGGTCAGGGCGCCGGAGCCGGCTTTCACCAGCAGGCTGTCGGAGTGGCCGTGATAGCAGCCCTCGAACTTGATGATGGCGTCGCGACCGGTGTAACCACGGGCCAGGCGGATCGCGCTCATGGTTGCCTCGGTGCCGGAGCTGACCATGCGGACCATCTCCATGGACGGCACCAGGCGGCAGACCAGCTCTGCCATCTCGGTTTCCATCGCGGTCGGTGCGCCGTAGGACAGCCCGTGCTCTAGCTGGCGACGCACGGCATCCAGTACCTGCGGGTGGCTGTGGCCGAGGATCATCGGGCCCCAGGAGCCGACGTAGTCGACGTAGCGCTTGTCGTCCTCGTCGATGACATAGGCGCCTTCGGCGTGCTTGAGGAACAGCGGGGTGCCGCCGACGCTGCGGAAGGCGCGAACCGGCGAGTTGACGCCGCCGGGGATGTGGGTCTGGGCGCTGGCAAAGAGGGTTTCGGAACGGGACATGCGGGCCTCGCAAAACAGGGGCGGGCCGGCATCAGCGACCCGCCGTGGCGGAATCAGGGCGTGTTGAACAGTTGGCTGAAGGCCTGGGCGCGGCGCTCGACCTCGGCGGCGCTGTCGGCGGCGAACAGGGCGTGGATCACGGCGATCATCTGCACGCCTTCGGCGATCAGTGATGGCGCGGTGTCCAGCGTGATGCCACCGATGGCGACGATGGGCAGGCCGATACGGGCGCGGGCTTCACGCAGCAATTCGTGATTGGCTGCCGGTGCGCCGGGTTTGGTGTGGGACTGGAAGAAACGGCCGAAGGCGACGTAGCTGGCGCCGTCACGCGCCGCCTGCTCGGCCAGCGGCAGTTGCGCATGACAGGTGGCACCGATGATCGCCTGGCGGCCGAGCAGGGCCCGGGCGGCTGCCAGCGAACCATCTTCCTGGCCCAGATGCAGGCCGACACCCAGGCGCGCGGCCAGCTCGGCATCATCGTTGATGATCAGCTGAGCACAGTGGCGGGCGCAGAGCTCCTGCAGCGCATCGGCCTCGCGCAGCCGCCGCGCCTCGTCGCTGGTCTTGTCTCGATACTGCAGCAGGCGGGCGCCGCCCTTCAGTGCCGCCTCGACATAGGGCAGCAGGCGGCCATCGGCCAGCAATTTGCTGTCGGTGACGGCGTACAGGCCGCGCAGGCGGGACGATTCCTTCATGCGCTGGTCTCCAGTCAGGCCAGGTCCAGGGGCAGGCGGCGCGGCACGTACTGGCCGTGGCCGGGGGCCTCGGCATCGCGCAGCGTGCGCCAGGTGTAGTCGAGTGCCGAGCGGACCGCGCTGGTCAGCTCCTCGCCCAGTGCCAGACGACCGGCCAGGGCGCTGGCAAGCGTGCAGCCGGAGCCGTGATAGCTGCCCGGCAGGCGCGCGCAAGTGAAGTCGTGACGACTGCCGTCGCGGCAATACAGGCGGTTGTGCACTTCGCTCTCGTCGCCATGGCCGCCGGTGATCAGCAGGTGGCGGATATGCGGCAGCAGGCGCTCGGCACACTCGTCGGCGCTGCCCTCCGGCAGTTCGGCAAGGATCCGAGCTTCCGGCAGATTCGGCGTGGCGATGGTGGAAACCGGGAACAGCCGCTCGCGCATGGCGTAGCCGACATCCTCCTTGCCCAGCGCGCCGCCACCGCCGGCGCGCAGCACCGGGTCGCAGACCAGCGGCACGCCCGGCAGCCGGGCCATGATCTCGAGCACCGTCTCGACCATCTCCACCGAGCCGAGCATGCCCAGCTTGACGGCGGCGATGGGCAGGTCGGCGATCACTGCGTTGGCCTGGGCGAGTACCCACTCGCGGTCGAGCACGCGGAAGTCGGAGACGTTGACGGTGTCCTGCACGGTGAGCGCGGTGACGGTCGGCGCGGCGTGGCAGGCCTGTGCCAGCAGGGCTTCGATGTCCGCCTGCAGGCCGGCGCCGCCACTGGGATCGTGGCCGGACAGGCAGAGGACGACGGGACGGGAAGTGAAGTTTTTCATGGCGTGCGAGCTTATCACCAAACCGCGCTGGCGGGACGCGGCAGTTGTGCGTCTATCCGCCACCGCCGCGCGCACCGGTCATCGGCCAAGTCATCCTGGCGAATCGGCTTTTTCCGGGTGCGCACGCCGCTGTGGTAGATTGCTGGCACTTTGGTTTTCGGACCGGGCGACGGAGTTCACCGACGGTGGGTTCGCAGTAGTCGCCTGGCCTGCACGAGGCATCATGCGGTACGTCTTCCTCTTCTTTCTGGCTGTTCTGCCTGCCTTGGCCGCCGCCGTCGAGCTCGACGAACACACCCGTCATTTGCCGCTCGGGCAGATGATGGAAGTGTTCGAGGACCCGCGCGGAGAGATCGGCATAGAGGACATCGCGTCGCCCGCATTCGAAAGCCATTTCCAGCGCAATCGAACGCCGGTGTTCAACGCCGGCTATTCACGCTCCGTGCACTGGGTTCGCATCGATCTGAGCTACCGGCCGCAGATCGCCCAGGGGGCGAGGCGCTGGTTGCTGGAAGTGGCGTATCCGCCGCTGGACAGCCTGCAGCTCTATCTGTCCGACGGGCAGGGTGGCTACCGCCTCGCCCGGGATACCGGCGACACCCGGCCCTGGGCCAGTCGCGAGATCCGTCAGGGCAACTACCTGTTCGAACTCGAGCTCCAGCCCGAGCAGCCGCAGCGCGTCTACCTGCGGGTGGAGAGCGAAGGCTCGATTCAGGTGCCCTTGAGCCTCTGGTCGCAGCACGCCTATCTGGAGGCGCAGCCGGGACGCATCTACGTACTGGGCATGATCTATGGCGTGCTGCTGGCGATGCTGGTCTACAACCTGTTCATCTATATCAGCATCCGCGACCAGAGCTACCTGTTCTACATCCTCTATATCGCCGCGTTTGGCCTCTACCAGGTCTCGGTGAACGGCGCCGGGGTGCAGTTTCTCTGGCCGGATCGGCCCTGGTGGGCCAACGCTGCGACGCCCCTTCTGATCGGCGCCACCGGGTTGTTCGGCTGCCTGTTCACCCGCAGCTTCCTGCGCACCGCCGAGCACAGCCGCTGGATGGACCGGCTGTTGCGGCTGATCATCGGTTTTTCGGTGGTGGTCATGGTGCTGGCGCTGACCACCGACTATGGCCTGTCGCTGCGCCTGGCCACCGCGCTGGCGCTGCTCTTCACCCTGGCGGTGTTCGCCGCTGGCATCCTGGCCTGGCTGCGCGGCATGCGTGTGGCGCGCTATTTCGTCATTGCCTGGAGCGCGTTGCTGGTCGGAGGGCAGATCAACACCCTGATGGTGCTGGGCCACCTGCCGCACAACTTCCTGACGATGTACGCCAGCCAGCTGGGGGCGGCGCTGGAGGTGGTGCTGCTTTCGATGGCGCTGGCCGATCGCATCAACGCGCTGAAGGACGAGCGGGCAAAGATCCTGGAGAACGCCCGCTCCGACCTGGAACAGCTGAACCGCGAGCTGGCCGAGAGCAACCGGCTCAAGGACGAGTTTCTCTCCAACATCAGCCACGAGCTGCGCACGCCGATGATGGGCGTGATGGGCGCGCTCGAGCTGCTGCCGGCGTCGGAAACCCCGGAGGAACTGCAGCAGTACCAGCACATCGCCACCGGTTCGGCGCGGGACATGATGCGCCTGGTCAACAATATCCTTGTGCTCAGCGAGTTGCGCGCCGGCAAGCTGCGCCTGCAGGCCCAGCGCTTCAGCCTGCGCGACACGGCGGTGCGGCTGGAGCAGCAGTTCGGCCCCCAGGCGCGCGCTAAGGGGCTGGCCTTCGATCTGGAATTCGACGGCAAGCTGCCGGACCGCGTGTACGGGGACAGCGAGAAGTTCGAGCAAAGCATCTGTCATCTGCTCGACAACGCGGTCAAGTTCACCTCGCGGGGCGCCGTGACGTTGCGCTTCGGCGGCGCGGTGGAACAGCGCCAGGTGCAGCTCGAGGTAGAAGTGATCGACAGCGGCATCGGTTTCAGCGACGCCGATCAGGCCTACCTCTATCACCAGTTCCGCCAGGTGGATGGCTCCATGACCCGAAGCTACGGCGGGCTCGGCATCGGCCTGGCGATCAGCCGCGGGCTGATCGAAGTGTTCGGCGGGCAGCTGAGCCAGCAGTCGCGGCCCGGCCTGGGCAGTCGCTTCTGCATCCGCGTGCGCTTCCCGCTGCATGGCCCCGAACAGATGCCCGCGAGTCAACCGAACGGCAACCCGCCGTCCGCGCCGATTGCCTGAGGCGCGGACCTTTTGGCCGATACCTCGCTTCAAGCGCCCTGCCGCTGCGTGTTTCACTGCTGATCCAACCGCGCCGCCCATTGCTCGCATGCGCCGACTACGCTTGCTGACAGCCGCCGCGCATCGGTAACGAAACGAGGGCCGTCAGATGATTCCGCAGACCTGTGCCGAAACCCACGAGGTCACCAATCAGGTGCCGCCGCTCGAAGGCGCCAACCTCTACCGCCTCGACCTGCCGTTGCAACAGTGGACGCAGCGCTATCATGCCGGCTGGGCCCAGGGGCGGCTGGATGTCTATGGCGCGCTGGCCGGTGGGCCACTGATGCAGGCCGGCTTTCTCGCCAACGAGAACAGGCCGGTGTTCAAGAGCCATGATCGCTACGGTCATCGGATCGATCTGGTGGAATTCCATCCGGCCTATCACGAGCTGATGCGCACCGCCGTCGAGCATGGCATTCCCTCGCTGCCCTGGACCGATCCCCAGCCCGGCGCGCAGGTGGCGCGTGCGGCGCTGATGTACCTGCACAACCAGGCCGAAGCCGGCAGCAGCTGCCCCCTGACCATGACCTACGCCAGCGTGCCGGCGTTGCGTCTGCAGCCTGACCTTGCCGAACGCTGGCTGCCGAAGATCCTCGCCCGCGAATACGACCCGCGCAACGTGCCGATGGAGCAGAAGGCCGGCGTTACCATCGGCATGGCCATGACCGAGAAGCAGGGCGGCACCGACGTACGTGCCAACACGACCCGTGCCTTTGCGGTCGGTGCTGGCGGGCCGGGGCAGGCCTACGAGCTGATCGGCCACAAGTGGTTCTGCTCGGCGCCCATGTGCGACGCCTTCCTCACCCTGGCGCAGACCGACAAGGGGCTGTCCTGTTTCCTGCTGCCGCGCCATCGCCCGGACGGCACGCGCAACGCCTTCTATATCCAGCGGCTGAAGAACAAGCTGGGCAACTGGGCCAACGCCTCCAGCGAAGTCGAGTACCGCGGCGCGCTGGCCTGGATGGTTGGCGAAGAGGGCCGAGGCGTGCCGACCATCATCGAGATGGTCGCCTCGACCCGTTTCGACTGCATGATCGGCTCCAGCTCGCTGATGCGTCAGGCGCTGACCCAGGCCATGCATCATTGCGCGCACCGCCGGGTAGGTGGGCGCGCCCTGCTTGATCAGCCGCTAATGCAGAACGTGCTGGCCGACCTTGCCCTGGAAAGCGAGGCAGCGCTGGCGCTGACCCTGCGCATGGGCCGCGCCCAGGACCATCGCCGTGACGAGCACGAAGACAAGTTCGCCCGCCTGGTCACCGCCATCGGCAAGTACTGGATCTGCAAGCGCGCCCCGACCATGATCGCCGAGGCCAGCGAATGCCTCGGCGGCGCCGGCTATGTCGAGGAAACCATCCTGCCGCGGCTTTATCGCGAGGCGCCGGTGAATTCCATCTGGGAAGGCTCCGGCAACGTGCAATGCCTGGATGTACTGCGCGCGCTGTCCAAGGAGCCCGGCGTGCTGGAGGTGCTGTTCGCCGAACTCGGCGATGGCCACGGTGACGCGCGCCTGAAGGCGCATATCCAGCGACTGAAGGCGGCCTTCGGCGACACCGAGGACATCCAGTACCGCGCCCGTCAGCTGACCGAAGAGGTAGCCGTGGCGCTGCAGGCCAAGCTGCTGCTCGAAGCGGGCGATGCCGCGGTATCGGATGCCTTCATCGCCAGCCGGCTGGATGGCCACGGGCGGGTGCACGGCACCCTGCCGAGGGGGCTGGATATCGCCGCGCTGCTGGCGCGCAGCGCACCGCATCTATGAGCCCTTGTCCGGCGGCAGCCCCTTGCCGTCGGGCCTGCAGCGTCAGGGACGAGGCTGCTGGCGCAGCAATTCCTTGAGTTCGGCGATCTCCCCGCGCAGGGCGCGGACCTCGTCGTGCAGGTCGGTTTCGATATGCTCGCGCGCCGCCTCGATGCTCGCCTGGGTGGCTTCGCGGTCTGCGTCGGTGACCGTCTGCATCGCATTGACGATGATCGCGATGAACAGGTTGAGCATGGTGAAGGTGGCGATCAGGATGAACGGGATGAAGAACACCCAGGCATAGGGAAAGATTTCCATCACCGGGCGCACGATGCCCATCGACCAGCTTTCCAGGGTCATGACCTGAAACAGGGTGTACACCGAACGACCAAGGCTGCCGAACCACTCGGGGAAGTCGGCGGCGAACAGGCCCGTGGCGATCACCGCCGAGACGTAGAAGACCAGCGCCAGCACCATGGCGATCGAGCCCAGCCCGGGAATTGCCGACAACAGTGCGCCGACCACGCGGCGCATCGACGGCACCATGGTCACCATGCGCATCACCCGCAACACGCGCAAGGCACGCAGGATGCTGAACGGACCGCTGGCCGGCACCAGGGCGATGGCGACCACGCTGAAGTCGAACAGACTCCAGGGATCGCGGAAGAACGCTGCACGGTGGACATAGATGCGCGCGGTGATCTCGGCAACGAATACCGCCAGGATCAGCGAATCCAGCAGTACCAGCGCCTCGCCCCAGCGCGCCACCAGCGCGGCCGAGGTCTGCATGCCGAGAATCGCCGCGTTGATCACGATGAGCAGCAGAATGCCGCGCTGGAACGCTGGCCGTTCGATGAACTGGCCGAGACGACTGCGGCTCGTTTCCGGATGTGCTACCTGCATGATGTCTACCTGTCTGTCGATCGATGCCCCGGCCGGCGCCTCGCAGGCGCGCGCTGAGCCGGGCGGGCGCGAGTATGGCGTTGCGCGGGCCAGACGGGAATTGCCTGCGGCGACGGACTCGTTTCCTGATTTAACAGGCAGCCTTCTGCCTTGCTGGCATCGCACACGTCAGTCGGAACACCGCGCGTGGTCAGCCAGTATCTCCGCCAGCACACGGCGATCGATGTTGGCGCCGCTGAGCACGACCGCAATGCGTTCCCCCGCGTTAAGCTCGCGTTCCTGAATGGCGGCAGCCAGTGCGGCGGCGCCGGCGCCCTCCGCGATGTTGTGGGTGTCTTCGTGGAGCGCGACGATCGCCCGGCGGATTTCGCCGTCATCGACTCGCACGATGCGTGCGGCACCTTCGGCAATGATCTCCAGTGCTTCGGCAGCAGGCATCCGGCAGGCCATGCCATCGGCGAACGTATCGGCGGTCTCGGTGCAGACGATCCGCCCCTGCTCGAAGCTTTGTGCGTATGCGTCCGCTGCGCTGGAAACGACGCCGACGATTTCGCAGTCCAGCCCCAGCAGATCGCGGACGCGAATCAGGCCGCAGATCCCCGAGCCCATGCCGATGGGCACGTAGACGCGGCGCAGCGGCGGCGCGGCCTCGAAGAGCTCCAGGGCATAGGTGGCGACCCCGCGAATCAGGTCCGGATGCAGCGCGGGGACGAAATGCCAGCCGCTCTGTCTCGCCAGCTCGGCGGCTTGCTGGCGCGCCGTGTCGAAATCCTCACCGTGTTCGATGACTTCGGCGCCGCAGGCGCGCATCGCCGCATTCTTTTCCGTCGAGTTGCCCAGCGGTACCAGAATCTTCAGCGGCACGCCGGCCTGTCGCGCGGCCATCGCCAGGCTGATGCCGTGATTGCCGCGGGTGGCGCTGATCATGCCGGGCAGTCGTGGCTCGCGCCCGAGCAGCTCATGCACGTAGAGCAGGCCGCCGCGAACCTTGAATGCACCGGCCGGCGTGTGGTTTTCGTGCTTGACCCAGACTTCGCAGCCGAGGCGTTGCGACAGTAGCGGCCAGTTGTACTGTGGGGTCGGCGGAACATGCCGGCCGATCAGTTCGGCGGCCTGGCGCAGTGCGGTGAGATCGAACATGGCGGCTCCTCAGTGGTTTGACGGAGAGCCTAGGTCGGATCATTGTATGGGTAAATCCTTATATTGCATGGCAGGCAATGTGGCTTCCGAAGCTTAGCGATAACGATCAACCACGCTACCTGGCGCTGGTGGATGCGATCTCCGCGGCAATCGAGCGCGGCGAACTCAAGCCAGGCGATCGCCTGCCTCCGCAGCGCCGGCTGGCCTGGGCGCTGGGGCTCAATCCGAGCACGGCCATGCAGGCCTATCGCGAGGCCGCGCGACGGCATCTGGTTGGCGGTGAGGTCGGCCGCGGCACCTTTGTGCTGGCAAGCAGCCGCGAGGCCAGCCTGTTCCTGCTCAAGCAGCCGGAGGCCGTGCCGGCGCGCCTGGACCTGTCGACCAATTTGCCGGTGCTGGACGCGGACGATCGGGATCTGCACCGCAGCCTGGCGGCGCTGGGAGCATCGTCAGAGCTTGCGCTGTTGCAGGGCTACCCCTCGGCCTCGGCGCTGCAGCGCGGGCGCGTCGCGGTCAGCCACTGGTTGCAGCGTCGCGGGCTGGAGCTGCCGCCGGGGCAGGTCCTGCTCTGTGCCGGTGCACAGCAGGGTGTGTTTGCCGCCATGCTGGGCCTGTGTGCGCCGGGCGAACCGGTGTTGGTCGAGGCGTTGACCTCGCCCGGCATCAAGGCCGCTGCGCGTCAGCTGCGCCTGCCTCTGCATGGTGTGGCGCTCGATCAGCACGGCATCGTGCCCGAGGAGTTCGATCGCCAGGCTCGGGCCACCGGTGCGCGGGTCGCGGTGCTGACGCCCTGCCTGCAGAATCCCACGGGCGTCAGCATGGACCGCGAGCGGCGCGAGGCGATCGCGGAGCTGGCGCGTCGGCACGATCTGCTGATCATCGAGGATGATGTCTACGGAGCCCTCGGTGACGAACCACCGCTGGCGACGTTGCTGGGTGAGCGCAGCGTGTTGGTCGGCAGCCTGTCGAAGACCGTCGCGCCCGGGCTGCGTTTCGGTTTCATCGCCACGCCCGGGTCATGGCTGGGGCGCATCGATCCGGAAGCGCAGGCCACCGGCTGGGCGCTCTCGCCGCTGTGCCTGCGCCTGGCAAGTGAGTGGATCGAGGACGGCACGGCGCTGCGTCGGCTGGCCTGGCAGCGTCGCCAGATCGAGCGGCGCTGGAAGATGGCGCGCAAGCTGCTAGGACCAAGGGTGACGGGGCCCGTTTCGCCGCACCTTTGGTTGACGGCCACGGATGGCGAGGTCGGCCTGGCCGGCATTGCCCACGCCGCTTCCATCGAGTGCGCGGCGGCACAGGTGTTTGCCGTCGGCCCCGATGCGCCGGATGCGCTTCGCCTCAGCCTGAGTGCGGCGCCCGGGCTGGTGCCATTGCAGCAGGCGCTGCAGGCATTGGCCGAGGGGCTTGGCGTGAGGCGAGCAACGGATGAGGTGTCTGCGGCGCTATCGCTGTCATCGATGAGCAGGCAAGATGTTTCCAACGACTGAACAAGGAATCCAGCATGAATCCAGCCGGTGATACTTTCCGCATTGCCACCAGCGCAGAAGCTGCAGTGGACTACCTTGCCGAACTGCACGCGCGCGCCACCACGGCGCTCAACCAGGCGCTCAAACGTTACGTGACCAGCCGCACCGAGCCGAGCCTGCAGGAGCGCAGCCTGTTCCGCTATCCGCAGCTGCGTCTGACCTATGAATGCCACGGCGAAGTGCCGGCTTCGACCCGCGCCTATGCCAAGGTGCAGGCGCCCGGCGTGTACAGCGTTACGGTGACCCACCCGGCCGCGTTTCGCGCCTACCTGCTCGATCAGCTCAAGCCGCTGATCCAGGATTTCAACGTCACCGTTGAGGTCGGCATGAGCGACCGCAACATTCCCTATCCCTACGTGATCGAACAGGGCGACGAGCTGGCCGGTACCGGCGTGACTGCGGCCGAGCTGGCGCGGGTATTTCCCAGCACCGACCTGTCCGCCGCGACCGACGACATCGCCGACGGGCTCTACGACTGGGAGCACGCCGACCCCTATCCGCTGGCACTGTTCGACGGCGCACGGGTGGATTTCTCGCTGCGCAGACTGGTGCACTACACCGGCAGCGACTGGCGCCATGTGCAGCCGTGGATCCTGCTGACCAACTACCACCGCTACGTCGACCAGTTCATCCGCCACGGCCTGGACATGCTGCGTGACGACACCCGTTTCACCCGCATGGTGCTGCCGGGCAACGTGATCATCGAACGTGGCATGGAGGAGGGCGAGGCGCAGGCGATCATCGGCGGTGTGCTCTGGCACCGTTACCAGATGCCGGCCTATCACCTGATTGCCGAAGACGGCCACGGCATCACCCTGGTGAACATCGGCGTCGGTCCGTCCAACGCCAAGAACATCACCGATCACCTGGCGGTGCTGCGACCGCATTGCTGGCTGATGATCGGCCACTGCGGCGGGTTGCGGCAGTCGCAGTCCATCGGCGATTACGTGCTGGCGCACGCCTACATGCGGCGCGACGGCATCCTCGACCGCGTGCTGCCGCCGCACATTCCGCTGCCGGCGCTGGCCGAAGTGCAGCAGGCGCTGCAGGATGCGGCTGCACGCATCACCGGGGAGCAGGGCGAGGCACTGAAGAAGCGTCTGCGCACCGGCACCGTGCTGACCTACGACGATCGCAACTGGGAATTGCGCTGGGCCCAGGAGCGGCCGCTGATCAACCTGTCGCGTGCGGTGGCGGTGGACATGGAGAGCGGCACCATCGCCGCCCAGGGGTATCGCCTGCGCGTGCCGTACGGCACGCTGCTGTGCGTGTCGGACAAGCCCCTGCACAGCGAGATCAAGCTGCCCGGGTCGGCCAATGCGTTCTACGAGCGCGCCGTGACCCAGCACCTGAAGATCGGCATCGCCGCCCTCGACCTGTTGCGCAGCCAGCTGAACTCGCTGCACTCGCGCAAGCTGCGCAGCTTCGACGAGCCGCCGTTCCGCTGATTCGCGCCGGCGCTTTCGCGGGGATGGACGATACTCAAGAGGTTCATCCCCGCGTCAGCATCGGAGGCTCAACATGGACGCATCGACTCACGCCTTCCACAACCTGTTCGAACAGTTGGGGCTGCCCAACGACGACGTGTCGATCAGGCGCTTCATCGAAACCCACTCACCCCTGGCGGACGACATCTACCTGGCGGACGCGCCCTTCTGGACGCCGGCCCAGGCGAGCTTCCTGCGTGAGGAGATCCTCGAGGATGCCGACTGGGCCGAGGTGGTCGATCGCCTCAACGTAGCGCTGCGACGGCACTATCACTGACGCATCGCCGCGCTCAGCTGGCCAGCAGCCAGGCGCCGGTCAGCGCCGAGGCGGCACCGGCGATGCGCACCAGCGGCGCGGCGGCCTGCGGCAGGTAGCGCACCGCTGCGTAACCGGCCGCGTGCAGGGCGGCCGTGGCCAGCACGAAGCCGGTGGCATAACCCCACGGGCTGGACAGCTCCGGCAGTTCCAGGCCATGGGCGACGCCGTGGCTGATGGCGAACAGCGCAGTGAGCAGGGCGGCCATCGGCAGAGGCGGACGTACCGCCAGTGCCACCAACAAGCCCAGTGCGAATACCGAGCCGGCAATGCCGGTTTCCATCAGCGGCATCTCGATACCGGCAAAGCCGGCGAGGCCGCCCAGCAGCATGGTGGCGACGAAGATCAGCGGCAGCGCCCAGCGCGCCTTGCCGGTCTGCTGGGCCGCCCATAGCCCGACGGCGACCATCGCCAGCAGGTGATCGAGACCGAAGACGGGGTGAGCGATACCGGACAGCACGCCGGCGTGATCGTGGCCGGGGTGTGCCAGTGCCAGGGTCGGGCTGAGCAGCAGAAGGGTGGCGAGCAGTGGTTTGCGCAGGTTCATAGAGACTCCTTGGATGATCGGGCGGACGTCAGGCGGCGCTGAGCATTCCCTGTTTTTCGATGAAGGCGATGATCTCCTCGAGACCCTGGCCGACCTTCTGGTTGCTGAAGACGAACGGGCGCTCGCCGCGCATCTTGCGGGCGTCGCGGTCCATCACCTCCAGCGAGGCACCGACCATGGGTGCGAGGTCGATCTTGTTGATCACCAGCAGGTCGGACTTGCAGATGCCCGGGCCGCCCTTGCGCGGCAGCTTGTCGCCGGCGGACACGTCGATCACGTAGATGGTCAGGTCCGACAGCTCCGGGCTGAAGGTGGCCGAGAGGTTGTCGCCGCCGGACTCGACGATGATCAGATCCAGGCCGGGAAAGCGCCGGTTGAGCTGCTCCACGGCTTCGAGGTTGATCGAGGCGTCCTCGCGGATCGCCGTGTGCGGACAGCCGCCGGTTTCCACGCCGATGATCCGCTCGGGCGCCAGGGCCTCGTTACGCACGAGGAACTGGGCGTCTTCCTGGGTGTAGATGTCGTTGGTCACCACGGCGAGGTTGTAACGGTCGCGCAGGGCCTGGCACAGGGCGAGGGTCAGGGCGGTCTTGCCGGAACCGACCGGCCCGCCAATGCCGACGCGCAGGGGTTGGGTGCTCATGGGTGGTCTCCTCTGGGAGGCAGTGTGGGTGCCTCGGGGTTGATGCGAAGGGCGTGCCGCTGCCGATTGGGGCAGGGGGGAATAGAAATCGCTGGGTGATCGATGGTGGCGTACGCAATGTTGTCAGGCGCCGCGCTTTCCTCGGCTGGGACTGCAGGTTGCGCCTTGCACGGCGCGTCACTTTCTCTTGTCTCGCCAAGAGAAAGTAACCAAAGAGAAGGCGACGCCGACATCCGGACCGGGCGCCCCGGTTTGCTGCGCAAAACTCCCCTCCCTCCGGCGTTACTCCGGGGGCTGTGGTCCGAGCCGGTTGGAAGTTTCTAAACGGGTCCGTAGGGTGGGTAACGCGAAGCTTACCCACCGGTTGGAAAAGTAATACGCCATGGCTCGGCGAGAGCGTGCTTGTAGCCTGCGGTGGAAACTGCTGCGCACTTTTCCACCCTACATCGCGTCGCACTGGCGTTCGCTTATCCATCCGCGGACTGGCAGGCAGGACCCGATCCCCCTTCAGGAGGGTGAGCGGAATCGTTGCGTAAGGGGATGAGCCGCATGGATGCGGCGAAAGGCTTAAAGGGCCATGGATGGTCCTTGTAAGCCGGCCCCTGGAGCGGCGATGGAGTGAACGAACCCTGCGCGTAGCGCAGGGCCGGATGCAGGGGCGCGCTTTCTTTTGCTTACTTTTCTTTGCGCGTGCAAAGAAAAGTAAGGCGCCGTGAGAGGCGCAACCTGTCGCTCGCGCCGAGGAAAGCGCGGAGCGCCGGCACTCAGGCAGAAAGCCAACAGTTTTGCGGCCAAGATACCTTCGCACTGGCTCGGTGAGCACCGTGCGCCACGAGTGACCATCGGGTTCGTGAGCAGCGCTCGCTCCTACAGACGAGCATGGCAAAGCCGGACTCAATCCGCTCATGACCTAAACAACCGACTGTACTGCCGCTCATGCGCCATGCTGGTCAGCACCAATCCAAACGGCGCGCTGCCCCAGGCCGCTTCCGGCAGCTGACTCGCTTCCCGCTGCGCCTGGCTCAGGACCGGCAACAGCTGCGAGGTCAACCGCTGCGCCGCCTGCTGCCCCAGCGGCAGGGTCTTCATCAGCACCGCCAGCTGATTTTCCAGCCAGCCCCACAGCCAGGCGGCCAGTGCATCGGCGGGTTCGATCCGCCAGGCACGGGCGGCCAGCGCCCAGGCCAGGGTCAAGCCGGGCTCGTCGGCGGCGGCCAGGCAATCACGCCCCGGCTGGTCGAGTTCCGGCAGGCCGTCGAGCAGCTGCGCGAGGGAATAGCCCATCTGCCGGCTTTCCAGCTGCAGCTCGCGGGTTTCGCGGCTGGCGCGGTGTTCGGCAGCCAGATGCAACAGGCGCGGCCAGTCGTCCTGTGCCGCTGCTTCGCAGTGTGCGAGCAGCAGCGGCGCCTCAAAGCGGGCGAGGTTGAGCAGCAGTTGATCCTCCAGCCAACGCCGGGCGCTGTCCGGGTCGTTCACCTGGCCGTTCTCCACCGCCATCTCCAGCCCCTGGGAATAGCTGTAGCCGCCGATCGGCAGCTGCGGGCTGGCCAGCCGGAGCAGGGCCCAGGCCGGGACGGGCGCGCCCGCCGCGTTCACGGGCGTACGCCGAACTGGTGCAGGCGCGGTGCGTAACTGAACTCCGCCTCGCCGGCGTGGGAATGATGATGGCCGCCACCGTAGGCGCCATGCTCCGGCTGGAAGGGCGCCTCGATGTGTTCGACCTGGGCGCCCAGCTGCAAGAGCATGTCCTTGAGTACATAGTCGTCGAGTAGGCGCAGCCAGCCGTCGCCGACCTGCAGGGCGACATGGCGGTTGCCCAGGTGGTAGGCCGCGCGGGTCAGCTCGAAGGCGCTGGCGCAGGTGACGTGCAACAGCTGTTCGGGGCGGGCGCGCACGCGCACCACACGGCCATCGGCTGCCAGCAGGCACTCACCGTCGGCGAGTGGCGGCTGGCCGCGCTCGAGAAACAGGCCGACGTCTTCGCCGCTGCTGCTGAAGCAGCGCAGGCGACTCTTGCTGCGCGCGTCGTAGGTCAGTTCGAGTTCGGCCTGCCATTCAGGGCGGGCCGCGATGCGTTGGCGAATCACCAGCATTGCAATGTTCCGGTCGGATCGTTTGCCGAAGCAGAGCAAGGGGCTTGCCAATCGGGCGTTCGGACAGGACTGGTGGCGGCTCCAGGGATCTTTGTGCCAGATATTGGGGCCTGCCGCGCACCGTTGCGGTGCGCGTGGTGCGGTCCTGGCGCAAGCGTGCGCCTTACTGGTGCAGGCTGCGCACCATGTATACCGCCGGGATCTGATAGCTGGCCAGGTTGCCGGCCTGTGGCGGCTCGAGTTCGTCATGGGCCTGGTAGCCCAGGCGCGACCAGAAACCGGTCGAATCCTGTACCGAGACCAGCGCCGAATAGCGCAGCCTGATGCTGCTGGCCTGCTTCAGGTTGTGGCGTACCAGCGCCGGACCGATGCCGCGACCGGCGGCGCGACGGGCCACGGCCAGATCATGCAGGTACAGACAATCGGCTTCACCGTCACTGTGGAATTCACCGTCCAGCGGCGTGACCTTGCCCAGGCGGGACGGGTAGGCGAACAGGTAGCCGCAGACCCCCTCGGCGTCCTCGGCTACCCAGGCCAGCTGCGGGCAGGCCGCCAGGCGCGAGCGGATCACCGCTTCGTCTTCCAGTACCTCGGCAGCATAGGATTCTTCCTGGATCGCCAGGACGGCAGGGATATCGCGCTCCTGCATCGCTCTCAACTGGTACATCACGACTACACTCGAATGCCGCGAAACGCCACGCGGCCCGGCAAAAAGCCGGCGATTATACGCGAAACGGCGGTGTTTTGCTTGCCAGCGGACGGCCTGCGGGGCGGGTGTACAGGTCCGAGGTCAGCCGGTGTCAACTGGCCAGCCGGCTCGTCGCCGTGGCAGCACCAGTCAGCCGATTGATGGAGCATCCGCAGGCCTTGGCAGGCATAATGCTTAGTCTGCTAACAAGTGAGGCGAGCGTTGAACGATCATCACCACCCGCTCTATGGCGTTCTGCTGATACTGCTGTCGGGTCTGCTGCTGGCCAGCCATGACGGGTTGGCCAAACACCTTTTGGAGATCTACCCCGTCTTTCTGGTCATCTGGGCCCGCTACGTGGCGCAGACGGTGCTGATGACGGCGCTGTTCGTGCCGCGCATGGGGCAGCGCGTGTTCCGCACCCTGCGGCCCTGGCCGCAGCTGCTGCGCGGATTGAGCCTGGTCAGCGTCAGCCTGCTATTCATCAACGGCCTGCATTTCATCCCGCTGGCCGAGGCGACCGCGGTGATCTTCCTGACGCCGGTGCTGGTGACCGTCGCCTCGGCGCTGCTCGGTGAGCGAATCAATCCCAGCCAGTGGATCGCGGTGGGGTTCGGTCTGCTCGGCGTGCTGATCATCGTTCGTCCGGGGTCGGCATTGTTCACTCCGGCAGCGCTGCTGCCGCTGGGCGCGGCGCTGTCGTTCACGGTCTATCAGCTGATCACGCGGCGCCTGGCCGGAACCGACCATCCGGTGACCAGCAACTACCTGACCAGCCTGGTCGGCTGCGTGGCCCTGAGCGTGCTGGTGATCTTCAACTGGCGCACGCCGACGCTGCACGACGCGCTGCTGATGGGCGCCCTCGGTGGCATGGCCATGCTCGGCCATCTGCTGCTGACCAACGCCTTCCGCTTCGCCAGCGCGGCGACGCTGGCGCCGTTCACCTACAGCCAGATCGTGTTCGCCGGGGTGGTGGGTTACCTCGCCTTCGATCACGCACCGGATGCCGGCGCCCTGATCGGCATGGCGGTGATCATCGCCAGCGGGCTGTGCATGGCCTATGTGCAGCGCCGCCAGCCCGCCGCCGGCGGATAAACGGCAGATGTGCCATTCGGATGGCCGAACAGCTTCTCAGCATCGATATTGAAATGAACAGACAGGGCGATTCGACCCTTGCGTGCAACGCATACAACAAACGGAGCCTATATGCCGCGACTCTCTCATCATGACCTGCGCCGCAACTTCCGCGAGCTGCTCAACGCCGACCGCTGCTTCCACACGGCGTCGGTGTTCGACCCGATGTCGGCACGCATCGCCGCCGATCTCGGTTTCGAGGTCGGCATTCTCGGTGGCTCGGTGGCCTCTCTGCAGGTGCTGGCCGCGCCGGACTTCAACCTCATCACCTTGAGCGAGTTCGTCGAGCAGGCCACGCGCATCTGCCGCGTTGCCCAGTTGCCGGTGCTGGCCGATGCCGACCACGGTTACGGCAACGCGCTCAACGTGATGCGCACCGTTTCCGAACTGGAGCGCGCCGGGATTTCCGCGCTGACTATCGAGGACACCCTGCTGCCACCCAAATTCGGTCGCCGCTCCACCGACCTCATCGGCATGTTCGAGGCCGTCGGCAAGATTCGCGCGGCGCTGGAGGCGCGAGTCGATCCGGAGATGGCCATCATCGGTCGCACCAACGCCGGCGTGATCGGCTTCGAGGAAGTCATCGCACGCGCCCAGGCCTACGAAAAGGCCGGTGCCGATGCCATCTGCCTGGTCGGCATCGAGGATTTCGATCATCTGGAAAGCATTGCCAGCCAGCTCAGCAAGCCGCTGATGCTGGTCACCTACGGCAACCCCAACCTGCGCGACAACGCGCGGCTGGCCGCGCTCGGCGTGCGCATCGTGGTCAACGGCCACGCAGCCTACTTCGCAGCGATCAAGGCGACCTACGACTGCCTGCGCGAGCAGCGTCAGGTCGACGCCCTGGACCTCAACGCCTCGCAGTTGTCGGTCAAGTATTCCACCGCGGACGAGTACGTCGTCTGGGCCGAGGAGTATATGCAGGTCAAGGAGTAAGCTGCTGACCCGCCCGGACAGCCATCGCTGCCCGGGTGGGCAACACCGCCGCCACTGGAGCCTTGATGAGCCCACGCCTGTTGACCTTCATGGTCGCCTTCGCCGCCTTTCTCGGGCCGTTCACTCAGACCGTGTATGCGCCGATCCTGCCGGAGCTCGGTGGTGCGCTGCGCACCACGCCGTTTCTGATCAACCTCAGCATCTCGATCTTCACGCTGGTGCTGGCCTTCATGCAGATCATCTACGGGCCGCTGGTGGATCGCAGTGGGCGCAAACGCACCCTGCTGGCCGGCTTGGCAATCTATATCGTCGCTTCCCTGGGCTGTTTCCTGGCCGATCGCATCGAGACACTGCTGGCGTTCCGCGCGCTGCAGGCGGTCGGCATCGCCGCCGGAGCGGTGGTGGCGGTCACGGTGATCGGCGATCGCTTCGAAGGCGCCGCGCGCGGCCGGGCGATGGGTTCGTTCCAGATGATGGTGGCGCTGGGGCCGGTGGTCGGCCCGGTGGTGGGCGGTTTCGTCGGCGAGCATCTGGACTTCCACTACGTGTTCCTGCTGCTGGCCCTCGTCGGTGCGGCCGCGCTGCTGAGCAACGCCATCTGGCTGCGGGAAACCCGGCCGGCCGGGGAGCCGCGCGCCTTTCATCCGGCGCAGTACCTGGAGGTATTGGGCAACCGCCAGGGGCTGGCGATCATGCTGCTGAGCTTCGTGCAGTACTACGCCTTCTACAACTACCTGGTGTTCATGCCGCGGGTGCTGGATGCGGTCTACGGCCTGAGCGCCAGCGAAAAAGGGCTGGTGTTTCTGCCGCTGTCGGTGGCCGTGGTGATCGGCAGCTACGTCGGCGGTCGGCTGCTCGGGCATTGGCGACCGCGGCCGATGCTGCTGGTCACGGCGCTGCTCAATGCGCTCAGCCTGCTGCTGTTTGTGGCGGTGGCGCCTCTGTCGCTGGTCGCGCTGGTGGTGGCGGTAACGGCGTTCGGGCTGTTTCTCGGGCTGTCGCTGCCGGTGCAGACCAGTCTGCTGATGGACCTGTACCAGCACAACCGCGCCACCGCTGTGGGCAGCTACAACTTCTTCCGCTTCATGGGCATGGCCACCGGGCCGGTGCTGGGCTCCTGGCTGTTTCAGGATGGCAACCTCGGGCTGCTCTACGGCTTCGCCGCAGCGGCCTTCCTGCTGGCGGTCGGCAATGCGCAGCTGCGCTTTCGATGGGGATAGCGCCGGCAGACGTCGGCGACGCTAGAAGAACGAGCGTTCGACCTTGAACATCATGAACCCTTCGCAATAGGTGTTCTGCCCCGAATAGACGCCACATTGCGCGCCGCGCAGGCTGGTATCGGTGTAGGACAGATCCAGCTGCATGCCGAGCAGGCGCCGCGACAGGTTCAGAGACCAGTCGTTGAACACCCGCACGCTGCCGCCGGGGTAGTACAGCGGGCTGTCCAGGGTGTGGCTGGCGTACTTCAGGCGTACCCCGACATCGAACGGCCGCAGCGCACCCAGGTCGAGAAACAGCGTGCTGTCGGTCCGCCCCAGCGAACTGCTCAGCGCGCCACCCAGCCGGCTGCTGCCCAGGTTGACGCCGGCGTAGTACTCCTCGCGGTTCTTGGCCTGCAGCTCGGGAAAGCTATAGCGGATCACGCCGAGCTCGTAACCCAGCGAGTCGTCGAGCCGTGGCTGGGCGTAACCGACATAGCTGTTGAGCTCCAGCTGACTGCCGTCGAGCAGTCCGACGCTGGGCGACCACTGGCCGAGGTAGACGCCACTGGCGTGGGTCAGATCGAGGCCCCCACGAAAGGTGCCGGCCGTGGTGGGCTGCACCAGCCCCTGGGCCATGCTGCGAGTCGGTGCGGTGCCGAGCTTGAGGTCGAACTGGCCGACCTCGCGTTCCACCACTTCAGGTTGGCTGGCGCAGCCGCCGAGCGCGATGGTCAGCGCGAGCAGATATCGTCTGTGCATATGCTGCTTCACTGGTGAGAAGACTGAACGGCCGACCGGTGACGACCACCTGCGGCAAGACCGGATCGGAGCGCTGCTGGCTGCCACGGCTTGCCTGAACCGGGCCGAGGATAGTCAAGCTGGTCGGGCTGCGAGCCCCGCTCGTCGATTTGGCGCCAGCGGATCGACAGGCGGCGCCGGTGCGTGGCCTAACGGAAATCCGGCGGTTCACGGCGCGGCTTTTGGGAAACCCCCGGCGCGAATACCGTTCCAATGCAGGCACACCCAAGAACTGGCCCGGCGGGCCGAGGAGGTTGCGATGGCCACCGGTTGGGCAGGAGATGGCGCGGTACAGGAGCAGATCGACAGCACCGTCGAAGATGCCGTACAGCGCGCCCGCAGCCGACTCGCTCGGGGCGAAAGCCTGAAGCACTGCGAAGAATGCGGAGAGAAGATTCCCGAGGCGCGCCGTCAGGCGGTGCCGGGTGTACGCCTGTGCATCAAGTGCCAGGCGGCGCAGGACAAGGAAGATGCCAGGTTCAGCGGCTACAACCGTCGCGGCAGCAAGGACAGCCAGCTGCGTTGATCAATCGCGGCGGATCGGCATCGAGAAAGTGAAGGTGGTGCCCGCTTCGGCACTGGAACTGACACGCATGCTGCCGCCGTGGGCACGGGCGATCTGGTCGACGATGAACAGGCCGAGCCCCAGGCCTCCTCGGCTGGAGCCTCCCTGGTCCTGCCAGTAGGGCTGGAACAGCCGCTCGAGGTGTTCGGCCGCAATCGGCGTGCCGCGGTTGTGCACGGCGAGTTCGAAATGCCCGTTGTCGGTCTGCGCCGTCACGATCACCGGGCCGGTGCTGGCGCCGTGATGCAGCGCGTTGGTGATCAGGTTGGCGAGCAGCTGCGCGATGCGGTCCGGATCGCACTCGAACATCTCCATTGGCGACAGCCGCTCGAGCAGCACCCGTCGCGGATGCGCATTGCGCAGCTCGTCGGTCACCTGGAGCAGGGTGCGATTGAGCTCCGGTGGCGTCGTCCAGTTCAGCGGAATGCCGTTGCCCAGCTGACCGCGGGCGAAATCCAGCAGGTCATCCACCATGCGCGAGGCACGCTGGCTGGCGGTGCGCACGTGCTCGGCCAGTTGCTGGGTGCCGACTTCCGTCGAGCGGCGCAGCAGCAGGTCGCTGGCCGCCTGGATCGAGGCCAGCGGGGTACGCAGGTCGTGGCCGAGCAGGGCGATGAACTGTTCGCGCTGGTGGCCGGTGAGGCGCTCGTCGGCCAGCGCGGCGCGCGTGCTCTGCTGCTGCTCCTCGGCATCGAGCTGCAGGGTCAGCAGACGGGCGAAGGATTCGAACATTGCGCGCGTCGCCGGGCTGGACAGGTCGCGGGGTAGCGGGTCCAGCGCGCAGAGCGTGCCGAAGAAACTGCCATCGGCGCGCAGCACCGGGACCGAGATGTAGCTTTCGAACCCATAGATCTGCGGCGTGTGATGGTGGCAGTAGTCCGGATCGGCGCTGACCTGGCTGATGATGATCGGCTGATGGGAGGCGTGAATCTCGCTGCACAGGGTGGTGGTCACGTCGAGTTCCCCGCCGACCTTCAGGCCGAACTCGATACGATCGAACACGGCACAGGCGGTCCAGTTCGTCTCGGTAACGCGGGCAACTGCAGCGAAGCGCAGGCCGGTCGTTTCGCTGAGGACCTGCAGGATGGCCGGCACGGCACTGATACGCTGCACCGTGAGCAGGTCGTCGAGGAGGGTTCGCACCATCGCAAGGCCCTGAGCGATGAAAAAGGCTGGACACTCTAGCATGCCCGGCCTCGTTTGCAGCGACGCTCACCCCAGCGGCGCGGGTTGTACCGGGGTGACAAGAAGGGGCTGCCTGCGCATCAGCACATAGTGCAGCGTCCCGCCAAACAGTGCGCCCAGCAGCCAGGCGAAACCGGACAGGCTCTCCAGTCCGGGCGTCCATACCGAGGCCACGGAGAACACGGCACTCACACCGAACGCGATCATTGCCTTGCGGTTCCAGCCAGCGTTGAAGTGGTAGATGCCGGTACGTTCGGCGCAGAACAGCTGCTGTACATCCAGACGCTGACGCCGGACCAGGTAGTAGTCCGCCACAATGATGCCGTACAGCGGCGCCAGCGCCGCGCCCAGCGTATCGACAAAGGCGGCGATGCCCACTTCGCTGATGAAGGCCACCCACAGCGCGCCGATGAAAAAGGCGATGGCGGCAGTGATGAAGCCACCGGTCCGGGCGCTGATCCTGGCGGGGGCCAGGTTGGCGATGTCGTAGGCCGGAGGGATGAAGTTGGCGACCAGGTTGATGCCCACCGTAGCGGCGAAGAAGGTGATCGCGGCGACCACCGTCAGGGTGACATTGTCGATGCGTGCCACGATGTCGGTCGGGTTGGTCAGCGTCTCTCCGAATACGACCACGGTGCCGGCGGTGATCACCAGCGCGATCATCGAGAAAACCGCCAGGCTCACAGGCAGGCCGAAGAAATTACCGATGCGCATCTGCCGCTCGTCTTTCACGAAGCGGGCGAAATCGCCGTAATTGATTACCACCGCGGCGAAGTAGGCGACCATGGTGCCGACCACTGCCGCGAATGCTGCAATCGGACCGCCGGCATGTTCGCCGCTGCCGCTGAAGATGTCGCCAAGGGCGCCCAGCAGGCTCGGGCCGGCCTGATACCAGATGGCGATCATCAGCACGATCATCACCAGGTAGACCAGCGGGCCGGCCCAGTTGAGAAAGCGCGTTACCCAGTCGACGCCGCGAACGAACAGCGCTACCTGAAACACGCAGACCATCACGTAGGCGGCCCAGTCGATGGCAGTCAGGCCGAGCAGTGTCGCCGCCTGTGGATCGGTGCCCATGAAGGCCCGGAGCAGCAGCGCAACGGCAGTCGAAGCAAAGTAGGTCTGCACGCCATACCAGAAGATCGCGACGATGCCGCGGACGACCGCCGGGAAGTTAGCGCCGCGTACGCCCATGCTCGCCCGCGCCATGACGGGGAACGGAATGCCGTACTTCACACTCGGTTTTCCGGTGAGGTGCACCAGCCCCATCACGATAAAGCCGGCCAGGACGATACCCGTCAGAACCGCCCAGCCATTGAGCCCGTAGCTGATGAAAAGCGTGGCGGCCAGCGTGTAGCCGAACAGACTCTGTATGTCGTTGGACCACACGTTGAAGATCTCGAACCAGCCCCATTTGCGTTCAGCCGGGGGGAGCGGCGCGAGATCCGCGTTATAGAGACTGGGGTCGATCTGCTTGATCTGAAAGTCGTCGTGATTCATGGGATGCGCTCTGAGCAAGACTGTGGATTTTTGTATGCAGTTCTTGTTCCGCGTACGACAGAGCTCGCGAATTATCAGGCGACGATCACTGAGGCGGTTGGCGCCCGATGCCTCGAGTCTAGGCGCTTCGAGGCATCGTGCAGGAAAATTTGTATACAAGATTGATGCAAATTTCAGATCAGAAATTCATTCCCGTTCGACTTTGCGGATGCATCGCGGGTATGCACTCAAAAGACGTAGCGCACCAAGGCGGTGCCATCAGTGTTGGCCGGGAACGGGGGCACGGATATGAAAAGCCCAGGCTTGCGGACAAGCCTGGGCTTTTCGTTGGCGCTGCGGTCTGTCGGCTGCCGCGCTGCCCGTGAAGATCAGAACAGAAAGTAGCGCTGCGCCATCGGCAGCACTTCGGCCGGTTCGCACCAGAGCAGCTGGCCATCGGCGCGCACCTGATAGTTCTGCGGGTCGACCTGGATGTCCGGCGTGTAGTCGTTGTGGATCAGGTCCTTTTTCTGCACCTGGCGGCAACCCCGGACCACGCCGATCTTCTTCTTCAGCCCCAGCTGTTCCGGCACGCCGGCCTCGAAGGCGGCCTGGCTGATGAAGGTGAAGCTCGACGCGTGCAGCGAACCGCCGTAACTGGCGAACATCGGCCGGTAGTGCACCGGCTGCGGAGTCGGGATCGACGCATTGGCGTCGCCCATCAGGCTCGCGGCAATGGCGCCGCCCTTGAGGATCAGCGTCGGCTTCACGCCGAAGAAGGCCGGGCGCCAGAGCACCAGGTCGGCCCACTTGCCCACTTCGATCGAGCCCACCTCGTGGCTGACGCCGTGGGTGATCGCCGGGTTGATGGTGTACTTGGCGATGTAGCGCTTGGCGCGGAAGTTGTCGTTACCGGCGCCGTCGCCGGGCAGGGCGCCGCGCTGCTTCTTCATCTTGTCGGCGGTCTGCCAGGTGCGGGTAATCACCTCGCCGACGCGGCCCATGGCCTGGCTGTCGGAGCTGATCATGGAGAACGCGCCGAGATCATGCAGGATGTCTTCGGCGGCGATGGTCTCGCGGCGGATACGGCTCTCGGCGAAGGCCACGTCCTCGGCGATGCTCGGGTCGAGGTGGTGGCAGACCATGAGCATGTCCAGGTGCTCGTCGATGGTGTTGCGGGTGAACGGCCGGGTCGGGTTGGTCGAGCTGGGCAGCACGTTGGCGAAGCCGCAGGCCTTGATGATGTCGGGCGCGTGGCCGCCACCAGCACCTTCGGTGTGGTAGGTGTGGATGGTGCGGCCCTTGAACGCGCCGAGGGTGGTCTCGACGAAGCCCGATTCGTTCAGCGTGTCGGTATGGATGGCCACCTGCACGTCGTACTGGTCGGCGACGCTCAGGCAGTTGTCGATGGCCGCCGGGGTGGTGCCCCAGTCCTCGTGCAGCTTGAGGCCGATGGCACCGGCTTTGACCTGCTCGATCAGCGGTTCGGGCAGCGAGGCGTTGCCCTTGCCGGTGAAGCCGATGTTCATCGGGAAGGCGTCGGCGGCCTTGAGCATCATCGCCATGTGCCAGGGGCCAGGCGTCACCGTGGTGGCGTTGGTGCCGGTGGCCGGCCCGGTGCCGCCACCGATCATGGTGGTCACGCCGCTCATCAGCGCCTCTTCGATCTGCTGCGGGCAGATGAAGTGGATGTGCGAGTCGATGCCGCCGGCGGTGAGGATCATGCCTTCGCCGGCGATCACTTCGGTGCTGGCGCCGATGGCGATGGTCACATCGGGCTGAATGTCCGGATTGCCGGCCTTGCCGATGGCGGCGATGCGGCCGTCCTTGAGGCCCACGTCGGCCTTGACGATGCCCCAGTGGTCGAGGATCAGCGCGTTGGTGATCAGGGTATCGACCACCTCGGCGGCGCACAGCTGGCTTTGGCCCATGCCGTCGCGGATCACCTTGCCGCCGCCGAACTTCACCTCTTCGCCATAGGTGGTGAAGTCTTTTTCGATTTCGATCCACAGGTCGGTGTCGGCCAGGCGCACCTTGTCGCCAACGGTGGGGCCGAACATGTCGGCATAGGCTTGGCGGGAAATCTTCATCCGTATTGTCTCGCGTAGGGTGGATGGCCGAAGCCATCCACCGATCCTGTTCACGGTGGAAAAGCCTTCGGCGTTCTCCACCCTACGAAAAGCGCTGTGCCCTAGAGCGCGCCCATTACCCGCCCGGCGAAGCCGAACACCCGGCGCTCGCCGGCCAGCTCGACCAGCTCCACCTCGCGGCTCTGGCCCGGTTCGAAGCGCACCGCGGTGCCGGCCGGGATGTTCAGGCGCATGCCGCGCGAGGCGGCGCGATCGAAGGTGAGCGCGTCGTTGGTTTCGAAGAAGTGGTAGTGCGAACCGACCTGAATCGGCCGGTCGCCGCTGTTGGCCACGCAGAGGGTCAGGGTGCGGCGGCCGGCGTTGAGCTCGATGTCGCCGTCCTGGATCTGGTATTCGCCGGGAATCATGGTTTCGAGGTCCTGTTCAGGGTCAGTTGCATCATGGTCAGGTCCAGCCAGCGGCCGAACTTGCAGCCGACCTGGCGCATCTGGCCGACATGGATGAAGCCCAGTTGCTGGTGCATATGCACCGAGGCGCGGTTTTCGCTTTCGATGAAGGCAACCATCACGTGCTTGTCGAGCATGCGGGCGCGCTCGATCAGTGCCTTCATCAGGCTGCGGCCGATGCCGCTGCCGCGATGGTCGGGGCTAACGTAGACCGAGTTCTCCACGGTATGACGAAAGCCGTCGTGGGGGCGCCAGGGGCCGAAGGAGGCATAGCCGGCCACGCGGCCCAGCTCGTCGATGGCGACCAGCACGGGGTAGCCCTGCGCGTGACGCTCGGCCAGCCAGGCCTGGCGGTTGGCGAGGTCGACGCAGTGGTCGTTCCAGATCGCCGTGCTGTTCTGCACCGCGTCGTTGTAGATCTGCAGGATGCCTTCGAGGTCAGTGTCCAGGGCGTCGCGTATCTGCACGTTGGTTTCCTTCAAGAACGGTTCAAGGTCGTGGGCAGTAGACATTGACCGATATTTCAGGCGATTGGTTGATGCACCGTGACCAGCTTGGTGCCGTCCGGGAAGGTCGCCTCGACCTGGATTTCCGGAATCATCTCGGGCACGCCTTCCATCACCTGCTCGCGGCTGAGCAGGGTGGTGCCGTAGTGCATCAGCTCGGCGACCGTCTGGCCGTCGCGCGCGCCTTCGAGCAGCGCGGCGGAGATGTAGGCCATGGCCTCCGGGTAGTTGAGCTTCACACCGCGGGCCAGCCGGCGCTCGGCCACCAGGCCGGCGGTGAAGATCAGCAGCTTGTCCTTCTCTCTTGGTGACAGATCCATAACCGCTCCAGTCGTAGGGTGGATGTCGCTCTTCGTATCCACCGGCCGGTGGTCGAGACCACGCAGCGTTGTTCAGGGCGACGTGCACGCAGGCGCGCCGGCGTAGGGAGGGCAGCGGCGCAGCCGTGCCCACCGATCATTCAGGTACTCCAGATTCGCGGCGGTACCGCTTCGCGGCCCAGCAGTGCGGGGCGCAACAGCCGCCACAGGTCGATCAGCCAGGCACGGGCGTGCAGCGCCTCGTCGGCCAGACAGCGCGCCACGATGAGCCCTGGCAGTTGCGTCAGGTCACCGCGCACGCGGCTGGGCAGTTCACGGCAGCGTTCCAGCAGGTCCGCGTCGAGCTCGCCGCTGGCGATGAGGGTGGCGAACACCGAACGCCCGTCGAGGCCTATCGGTGAGTCGAGCAACGCATCGGCGCCGGCGATGCGCTGGCGCTCGTGCCAGATCAGCCGGTCGTCGCGACGGATATCCAGGCGCGCCTGGAAATGCCCGGCGTCGAAGCGCTCGCCTGCTGCCGGCCGGCCGAGGGCGACGATGTCCCAGTAGAACAGCCGGGCGTCGCCGTGCAGCTCAATGCGAGTGTTCAGCTCGGCCTGAGCCGCGGAATAGACGATGGTCTCCTGCGGCAGCCATTCCAGCGTGGCACCGGCCTCGACGCGCAGCTGCAGGTCCTGAAAGGCCGGGCTGGCGGCGCGATACCACTTGGCTGCACCAGGGCAGGTCAGCTGCGCCCAGGCGCCGGGGCCGAGCGTGACGCTGATGTCCAGCCGATCGCCGCCGGCGATGCCGCCCGGGGGGTGAACGATGATGTGCTGGCAGACTTCCGACCCTTCGGGATACAGATGCTTCTGCACCCGTAACGGCCCGCTATGGCGGCGCAGCACCGGGCGCGTCGCGTCGCCGATGCGGGTATAGCCGAGCTCGAGCTCGGCCTGCCAGTGCGGGGTGAAGGGGTGAGTCAGAACGGTCATGCGCGGCTGCCGGTAGTAGTTGACTGGGCAGACAGCAATAGTCGTGCCTCCACCCAGCGGTATGCGCAGCTTCGGGGCGTGCGAGGCCTCGTCGACGACGAGACCCGTGGGGATATGCACCGTTACGGTGCGATCTGCTGCCGCCCGGTGCGCTACGCCCTTTCGTGGTGCGCCTGCAGCGCTCTTGCTCAGGGCTGACGGGATGCGCCGAGCCGGGCGAAGAAGCGCTGCTTGGTCCATTCCGAACAGGCCGCATAGAGCAGCGTGATCAGCAGAACCGCCCCGAGCACCGTGGCCGGCAGCGGCTGCAGGGCGAACCAGCCGCCCACCGGCGTATAGGGCAGCAGCACGGTCAGCAGCGCAATGAGCAGTGAACTGACCAGCAGGAAGCGCCCCGGCCGGCTGCGGTAGAACGGCTTGTGCGTGCGCACCACGAAGATGATGGCGAGTTCGGTGATCAGCGATTCGACGAACCAGCCGCTGCGAAACAGCTCCGGTTGCTCGCCCACCAGGTACAGCAGCACGCCGAAGGTGAGCAGATCGAAGGCCGAGCTGATCAGGCCGAACAGGATCATGAAGCGACGCACCTCGCCGATGTCCCAGCGATGCGGCGTGCGTGACCAGTCGGCATCGACGCGGTCACCGGCGATGCCGATGGCCGGGATGTCGGAGAGAAAGTTGTTGAGCAGGATCTGCTTGGCCAGCAGCGGCAGGAAGGGCAGGAAGAACGAGGCCACGGCCATGCTGATCATGTTGCCGAAGTTGGCGCTGGTGGTCAGGTAGATGTACTTCAGCGTGTTGGCGAAGGTACGCCGGCCTTCGTCGATGCCCTGACGGACCAGGCCCAGTTCGTGGCGCAGCAGGACGAAATCGGCCGCCTCCTTGGCCACGTCCACCGCGTTGTCCACCGAGATGCCGACGTCCGCGGCATGCAGTGCCGGCGCGTCGTTGATGCCGTCGCCGAGAAAGCCCACCACGTGGCCGGTCTTCTGCAGCGCGCGGATGATGCGCTCCTTCTGGTTGGGATCGACCTCGGCGAACAGGCTGACCCGCGGCGCCAGGTTGATCAGCGCCTCGTCGCGCATCTGCCCGATCTCGGCGCCCGTGATGACGCGCTCGACATCGATGCCGACGCTCTCGGCCACCTGCCGCGCGATCAGGCGGTTGTCGCCGCTGATGATCTTCACCGCCACGCCGAGCTCGCGCAGCGCGGCCAGTTCCTCGCGCACACCGGGCTCGGGTGGGTCGAAGAACAGCAGGAAGCCGGCGAAGACCAGCGCCTGCTCATCATCGACGGTGCAGCGCTCGCCTTCCATGGAGCGCCAGGCCAGGCCGAGCACCCGATAGCCGGCGGCGCTCCAGGCAGCGAAGCGGGCCGCCAGCGCCTCACGCCGCTCGGCGGTCAACGGCAGCACGGCATCGCCCTGCTGCACGAACGCCGACACCTGCAGCACGTTATCCAGCGCACCCTTGCAGATCAGCCGTGGCGTGGGCTCGCTAGCGTCGCGCAAGAGCACGCTCAGGCGCTTGCGGACGAAGTCGTAGGGAATTTCATCGAGCTTGTCGGCGCCAGTCATGGCCGGCGCCTTGTCGCGGGCGTAGTCGCCGATCGCCTCGTCCAGCGGGTTGCGCAGGCCAGTCTGCAGCGACGCGTTGAGCCAGGCCATGCGCAGCACCGTGGTGCTGGGCTGGCCGTCGGCGTCCAGCGCGCCGTCGAGGGCCACTACGCCGCGGGTCAGGGTGCCGGTCTTGTCGGTGCAGAGGGTGTCCATCGCGCCGAGATTCTCGATGGCGTTGAGATGGCGCACGATCACGCCGCGCCCCGCCATGCGTCGCGCGCCGGCCGAAAGGGTCGCGCTGAGGATTGCCGGCAACAGCTCCGGCGACAGCCCGACGGCCAGGGCGATGGCGAACATCAGGGTGTCCAGCGGCGGTCGGTCGAGAAACAGGTTGAGCCCGAGCACCGCCGTGACCATCACCAGCATCACCCGTAGCAGCAGACCGCCGAACTGGCGCAGGCCGCGCTCGAACTCGGTTTCCGGCGGGCGCAGCACCAGCGAGCGCTCGATATGGCCGAGCTCGGTATGCAGGCCGCAGCGCACGGCCAGCAGGCGCGCCGTGCCGCTGCGCAGCGAGGTGCCGCGGAACAGGCAGTTGTCGCGCTGCGCCAGGGCGGCGTCGCTGGCGATCCGGCTCGCCTGCTTCTGCACCGGAAAGGTCTCGCCGGTCAGCAGGGCCTGGTTGACGAAGCAGTCGCGCGCCTCGACCAGCCGGCCATCGGCCGGAATCAGGCTGCCGGCCGAGAGCTCGACGATATCGCCGGGCACCACTTCATCTGCGGCCAGGCTCTGCAGGCGCCCGTCGCGCCAGACATCGGCGCGGCTGGCCACCTGTTCGCGCAGGCGTGCAATCGCGCGGTTGGAACGGACCTCGTGCAGGCTGCCGACCAGCGCGCTGGCGATGACGATGGCCAGCACGATCAGGGCGTCCAGCCAGTCATGGGCGATCAGCGCCACCAGCGCGCCGATCAACAGGATCAGCACCAGCGGGCTGGACAGCTGGCGCAGCAGCGAGGCGCCGACCTGCCGCGCCAGGTTCGGCCGGTACGTACGCCTGACCGACGGCTGACGCGCGGCGGCAGCGTCGCTGGCGAGCCCGTTCGGGCCGCTCTTCAGGCTGGCGTAGAGCTCATCCAGCGGCTGGCTCCAGTAGTCCGGCGTGACCGTCTCGTGGTGATCTGCGGCGCCGGCCCGCAAGGTGTCCCGGGAGAGCCAGAAGCCGGGCAGCATCGGCAGCCAGAAGCTCAACACGCGAAACAGCAGCGTTGCCGACAGGCCGGCCGCCAGCGGCACGCCGGCCCAGCTGAGGGTCGCCACCGCGGCGGCCTCGAACGCACCCAGCCCACCCGGCACGATGCCGACGCTGCGCAACACGCTGGCCAGCATGAAGCTGGCGAAGATGCCGGCGAAGGGCGCCGCATGGCCGACCGCGTGAAGCAGCGCCCAGAGGGTCAGGGCGTCAAGCAGGACGATCAGCAGGGAATAGCCGCTGGCCCAGCTCAGCAGGCGCGGATTGCGCGTCAGTCGGGGCTCGGCCGCGAACACCATCGCCAGCAGCCGCTGCATCCAGCGCACGTGTTGCAGGCGCCTGGCCAGGGCGCCCTGCGGCAGCCCGGCGATCAGCGGCGCGGCGATCGCCATGAGGCCGCAGAACAGCATGAAGGCTGCGCTGGTGGCGATCACGGCGAGACTGCCATGGCCGCTGTCGATCGCGATGAAGAGGGCGGCGCCTAGCGCCAGCAGGTAGGCCACGAAATAGGCCGACACGCTGACGATGAAGCAGCTGGAAACCTGAGACGCAGCGATGCCGCGGCGCTGCAGCAGGGCGACCACTGCCACCGCGCCGCTGAATCCGGAGGAAGGCAGGGCCTGGTCGATGAACAGCTTGGTCAGGCTGAGTTTGGTGGCGTCCCACAACGGCAGCGACGTGCCCGCGGCCGTCAGTACCTGGCGATACAGTTGACCCTGGACGACGTAAGTCAGCCCCTGCAGCGCGATGGCGACCAGCAGCCAGGCCGGCTCGGCCTGGCTGAGAACCAGGGCGAAGTGGCTGGCGTCGGCCAGCTGCAGGACGCCGACCACCAGCGCGCCGAGCATGGCCGCGCCCAACAGCCAGGACAGCCAGATCAGCGGCCTGGCATGTTCGGTCGGGGCGGAAGAGTCGAACGCATCGTGCATGCCGTGCACCCCCTGCTGGAGCCAACGCTGTCAATCATCGGCCCGGCGGGGAGAGCCGGACATTGACACCGATCAGGCGCCCCCGTGGGGGCGCTGCAGCAAGGCTAGATCGCCACCAGGCGTTGCACACCCTCGGCGGCCATGTTTTCGCCGCGGCCCTGCTGGATGATCTCGCCGCGGCTCATCACCAGGTACTGGTCGGCCAGTTCGGCGGCGAAGTCGTAGAACTGCTCCACCAGGAGGATCGCCATGTCGCCGCGGGCCGCGAGCTTCCTGATCACCGCGCCGATCTCCTTGATCACCGAGGGCTGGATGCCTTCGGTGGGTTCATCGAGGATCAACAGGCGCGGCTTGCTCGCCAGCGCGCGGCCGATGGCGAGCTGCTGTTGCTGGCCGCCGGAGAGGTCGCCGCCGCGGCGGTGCTTCATTTCCTGCAAAACCGGGAACAGCTCGTAGATGAACTGGGGTACTTCCTTGGCTTCCCTGGCGCTGAAACGGGACAGGCCCATCAGCAGGTTTTCCTCGACGGTCAGGCGGCCGAAGATCTCGCGCCCCTGCGGCACATAGGCGATGCCGGCGTGCACGCGCTGGTGCGGCTTGAAGCCGGTGATCGGCTTGCCCTCCCAGTTCACCGCGCCTTCCTTGGCCGGGATCAGGCCCATCAGGCACTTGAGCAGGGTGGTCTTGCCGACGCCGTTGCGTCCGAGCAGGCAGGTGACTTCGCCGACCTTCGCCTCGAACGAGAGGCCGCGCAGGATATGGCTGCCGCCGTAGTACTGGTGCAGTTGCTGGACTTGCAGCATGTCGATGTCCTTGTTTCTTTCGTGACGCGTGGAAACGGCTGCGCCGCTTTCGGTGGATAAGCCCGCGGGGTTATCCACCCTACGATTCGGCGGGCGTAGGGTGGATGGCCGAAGCCATCCACCTTTTTGCTCAGCGCCCCAGATACACCTCGATCACCCGCTCGTCCGCCTGCACCTGTTGCAGCGAACCCTCGGCCAGCACCTGGCCCTGATGCAGCACGGTGACGTGGTCGGCGATGGTCTCGACGAAGCCCATGTCGTGCTCGACCACCATCAGCGAATGCTTGCGCGCCAAGGACTTGAACAGCTCGGCGGTGAATTCGGTCTCGGCGTCGGTCATGCCGGCTACCGGTTCGTCGAGCAGCAAGAGCTGCGGCGATTGCATCAAGAGCATGCCGATCTCGAGGAACTGCTTCTGCCCGTGGGACAGCAGCCCGGCCGGGCGATGACGCGACTGGCCGAGGCGGATGGTCTCCAGCACTTCGTCGATGCGGTCCTTCTGCTCGCCGGAAAGCCTGGCCCTGAGGCTGGCCCACACCGACTTGTCGGTCTTCTGCGCCAGCTCCAGGTTCTCGAACACCGAAAGCGCCTCGAACACCGTGGGCTTCTGGAACTTGCGGCCGATGCCGGCCTGGGCGATGTCCACCTCGCTCATGCGGGTCAGGTCCAGGGTTTCACCGAACCAGGCGCTGCCGCTGGTGGGGCGCGTCTTGCCGGTGATGACGTCCATCATGGTGGTCTTGCCGGCGCCGTTGGGGCCGATGATGCAGCGCAGCTCGCCGACGCCGATGTACAGGCTTAGATTCGTCAGCGCCTTGAAGCCGTCGAAGCTGACGTTGATGTCTTCCAGGCTGAGGATGGTGCCGTGGCGTACGTCCAGGCCCTTCTCGGCGACCCGGCCGAGGCCGATGGCATCGCGGGTCAGGCCACCCCCGGTGGGGTCGAAGCCGTCGATGACGGCGCTGCAGGGTACGGTTTTCATTCTTCGCCCCTCCGCTTGATGAGGCCGATGACGCCCTTGGGCAGGTACAGGGTGACGACGATGAACAGCGCACCGAGGGCGAACAGCCAGTATTCGGGGAAGGCCACGGTGAACCAGCTCTTCATGCCGTTGACGAGGCCGGCGCCGAGCAGCGGGCCGATCAGCGTGCCGCGTCCGCCGAGTGCGACCCAGACGGCCGCCTCGATGGATTGCGTCGGCGCCATCTCGCTGGGGTTGATGATGCCGACCTGCGGCACGTAGAGCGCACCGGCCAGGCCGCAGAGCACCGCCGACAGCGTCCAGATGAACAGCTTGTAGCCGCGCGGGTCGTAGCCGCAGAACATCAGCCGGTTCTCGGCATCGCGCAGGGCGGTGAGCACCCGGCCGAACTTGCTGCGCGCCAGGCGGAAGCCCAGGTACAGGCTGCCGGCCAGGAGCGCCACGGTGGCGAGGAACAGCGTGGCGCGGGTCGCCGGCGCCGAGATCGAGAAACCGAGGATGGTCTTGAAATCAGTGAAGCCGTTGTTGCCGCCGAAGCCGGTCTCGTTGCGGAAGAACAGCAGCATGCCGGCGAAGGTCAGCGCCTGGGTCATGATCGAGAAGTACACGCCCTTGATCCGCGAGCGGAAGGCGAAGAAGCCGAAGACGAAGGCCAGCACGCCGGGCACCAGCACCACCAGGCACATGGCCCAGAGAAAGCTCGACGTGCCGTACCAGTACCAGGGCAGCTCGTTCCAGGCGAGAAAGCTCATGAATGCCGGCAGGCCGTCACCGGCGCTCTGGCGCATCAGGTACATGCCCATGGCGTAGCCGCCGAGGGCGAAGAACAGGCCGTGGCCGAGGGACAAGAGCCCCGCGTAACCCCAGACCAGATCCAGCGCCAGGGCGACGATGGCGTAGCAGAGGATCTTGCCCACCAGGGTCAGGGTGTAGGCCGAAACGTGCAGGGCATGCTCGGCCGGCAGCAGATGCAGCAGCGGCATGGCGACGAGGACGGCGAGCGCCAGGCCGAGGGCGATGACCGTGGCTTTCGGCCCGGCTTTCTGCGCGGCGGTGAGGGTAAGTGGCTGGTTCAATCGATGACCCTCCCCTTGAGAGCGAAGAGCCCCTGCGGACGCTTCTGGATGAAGAGGATGATCAGCGCGAGGATGAGGATCTTGCCCAGCACGGCGCCGATCTGCGGTTCGAGGATCTTGTTGGCGATGCCGAGGCCGAAGGCGGCGAAGATGCTGCCGGCCAGCTGGCCGACACCGCCGAGCACCACCACCAGGAAGGAATCGATGATGTAGCTCTGGCCGAGGTCCGGGCCGACGTTGCCGATCTGGCTCAGGGCCACGCCGCCGAGCCCGGCGATGCCGGAACCCAGCCCGAACGCCATCATGTCGATGCGCCCGGTGGGCACCCCGCAGCAGGCGGCCATGTTGCGGTTCTGCGTTACCGCGCGCACGTTCAGGCCCAGGCGCGTCTTGTTCAGCAAGAGCCAGGTCAGGAGCACCACGAACAGCGCGAAGCCGATGATCACCATGCGGTTGTACGGCAGCACCAGGTTCGGCAGCACCTGCAGGCCACCGGAGAGCCAGGCCGGATTGGCGACCTCGACGTTCTGCGCGCCGAACAGCACCCGCACCAGCTGGATCAGGATCAGGCTGATGCCCCAGGTCGCCAGCAGGGTTTCCAGCGGGCGGCCGTACAGGTGGCGGATCACCGTGCGTTCCAGCGCCATGCCGATCGCAGCGGTGACGAAGAAGGCCACCGGCAACGCCACCAGCGGATAGAAGGCGAGGGCTTCCGGGGCGAGCCGTGCCATCAGCACCTGCACCATGTAGGTGGTATAGGCCCCGAGCATGAGCATCTCGCCGTGGGCCATGTTGATCACCCCGAGCAGGCCGAAGGTGATCGCCAGGCCGAGGGCGGCGAGCAGCAGGATCGAGCCCAGCGACAGGCCGCTGAAAGCCTGGCCGAGCAGCTCGCCGATCAGGAGCTTGCGCTTGACCTGAGCCAGGCTGGTCTCGGCGGCCTTGCGCACGTTGGCGTCGGTTTCCGCCTCGTCGGCCAGTAGGTTCTCCAGGCGCACCCGCGCCATGGGCGCGCCGGTTTCGCCGAGCAGGCGCACCGCGGCGAGGCGTACTGCGGGGTCGCTTGCGGTCAGCTGCAGGTTGGCCAGCGCCAGGGTCAGCGCTTCGCTGACGGCGGCATCGTCCTCGGCGTCCAGGCGCTGCTGAAGCAGCTCGAGCTGTTCCGGTTGGCCGCTGCGCTGCAGGCGCTTGGCCGCGGCGAGGCGCTGTGCGGGGTCTTCGGCGAACAGCTGGTGGCTGGCCAGGGCGGTGTTGAGCAGGCCGCGCAGGCGGTTGTTCAGGCGCAGCTTCTTCGGCGTGCCGACTGGCTCGGCATCACCTTCGAGGGCACGGTAGGCCCCGTTTTCCTCGATGAAGGGCGTCTTGTTCTGGTCGATGGCCACGCGATTGGCACGCAGCGCTTCGATCAGCGGCAGCCGCTCAGGCGCGGGCGCGGCGGCCCAGCTTTCCAGCAGCCTGGCCTGTTTGGCCGGGCTGGCCTTGGCGTAGTCGGCCGCGTCTCCGGCCTGGGCTGCCCAGGGCAGAACCAGCAGGAGCAGCAGCAATAATCGGTGCAGGGCAGTGTTCATGCGTGAATTCCCCAGGGGGCGCCGCGGGCTCTCTTGATGGAGGTGGCGGCGATGGGCGGGCGGATGAGAACGTCTCGACTACGCGTTCCGATCCGCCCAACGAAAGCCGAGCGATCGTGTGGTGGATCGGGACGCGAAATCGGTGCGTCACCTATCCACCATGACGACCGCAGCGGTTAGTTGGACTTCACCGCGTAATCCGGCTTCTTGTCGTTGCCCGGGATGTAGGGGCTCCACGGCTGGGCGCGGACCGGGCTTTCGGTTTCCCAGACCACCGAGAACTGACCGTCCTCCTGGACCTCGCCGATCATCACCGGCTTGTGCAGGTGGTGGTTCTTCTCGTCCATGGTCAGGGTATAGCCGCTCGGTGCCTTGAAGGTCTGCCCGGCGAGTGCATCGCGTACCTTGTCCACCTCGGTGCTGCCGGCCTTCTCGACCGCCTGCGCCCACATGTGGATGCCGACGTAGGTGGCCTCCATCGGGTCGTTGGTCACCGCCTTGTCGGCGCCCGGCAGGTTCTTGGCCTTGGCGTACGCCTTCCACTTGCTGACGAAGGCTTCGTTGACCGGGTTCTCCACCGACTGGAAGTAGTTCCAGGCGGCCAGGTGCCCGACCAGCGGCTTGGTGTCGATGCCACGCAGCTCTTCTTCACCGACCGAGAAGGCGACGACCGGAACGTCGGTGGCGTCCAGGCCCTGGTTGGCCAGCTCCTTGTAGAAGGGCACGTTGGAGTCGCCGTTGATGGTCGACACCACGGCCGTCTTGCCGCCGGCGGCGAATTTCTTGATGTTGGCGACGATGGTCTGGTAATCGCTGTGACCGAAGGGGGTGTAGACCTCTTCGATGCTGGATTCCGGCACGCCCTTGCTGATCAGGAAGGCGCGCAGGATCTTGTTGGTGGTGCGCGGGTAGACGTAGTCGGTACCGAGCAGGAAGAAGCGCTCGGCGCTGCCGCCGTCTTCGCTCATCAGGTACTCGACGGCGGGGATGGCCTGCTGGTTCGGTGCGGCGCCGGTGTAGAAGACGTTCGGCGACAGTTCCTCGCCTTCGTACTGCACCGGGTAGAACAGCAGACCGTTGAGTTCTTCATAGACCGGCAGCACGGATTTGCGCGAAACCGAAGTCCAGCAACCAAAGGTCACCGCGACCTTGTCTTGGGTCAGCAGCTGACGGCCTTTCTCGGCGAACAGCGGCCAGTTGGAAGCCGGATCGACCACCACCGGCTCGAGCTGCTTGCCGAGCACGCCGCCCTTGGCGTTGATCTCGTCGATCGTCATCAGCGCCATGTCCTTGAGCGAGGTCTCGGAGATGGCCATGGTGCCGGACAGCGAATGCAGGATGCCGACCTTGATGGTTTCGGCGGCCTGCAGGGTGAAGGGGAACAGACCGCTGAGCATCAGGGCACTGGCGGCGAGGGTGGTCTTGATCAGAGGACGGCGTTTCATTTGGGGCTCCTTGGCTGTCCGTGCGCAACTGTGGGCTGGGTACATCGGAACGCCTGGAGCAATGGCAGCATCCGTGCCAAATGGCGCAAAGCCTTCTACGACGCCGCTTTGCGCCGATCCTGGGTTGATCCGGCAGCTTTCGTGGTGAGCCATGCTGGTGCATCGCAGGGCGCGTGGTGCACTGCCAGGGCCCGCTTTGCCCGATTTCGGTGCCCGCCCGCCACTTGCCCGTTGCAGGCCTGGCTTCTAGCATGGCCGGCCCGCTCCGAGACCCGTCGCCATGCCTCGTCCACCGCGTTCTCCATCCTCGCGATCGCCTGCCAGAGCGCCTGCGCCGCGGCGCGTCGCCAAGGCGCCGCCGGCCGAGCCGCGGCTGTTGCTGCTGAACAAGCCGTTCGACGTGCTTACGCAGTTCGCCGATGCCGATGGTCGTGCGACCTTGAAGGACTTCGTCTCGGTGCCGGGCGTCTACCCCGCCGGGCGCCTGGATCGCGACAGCGAGGGTCTGTTGCTGCTGACCAACGACGGTCGGTTGCAGGCGCGTATCGCCGACCCGAAGCACAAGCTGCCCAAGACCTACTGGGTGCAGATGGAAGGCGAGGTGGACGAGACACAGCTGGAGCGGCTGCGCCAGGGCGTCGAGCTGAACGACGGCATGACCCTGCCGGCTGAAGCGCGGCAGCTCGATGAGCCCGAGCTGTGGCCGCGCAACCCGCCGGTGCGCTTTCGCAAGAGCGTACCGACCAGCTGGCTGGAGCTGGTGATTCGCGAAGGGCGCAATCGTCAGGTGAGGCGCATGACGGCGGCGGTTGGCTTGCCGACCCTGCGCCTGGTACGGGTGCGCATCGGCCCCTGGGCGCTGGACGGCCTGCAGCCGGGCGAGTGGCGGGAAGTGCCGGCGCAGCTGTAGCGCGCCGGCCGGTGCCTCAACTCAGTGCGGGATGCCCTGAGTCACTTCGATGATGTATCCGATGACCGGCTTGGCGAGAAAGGCGAACAGGCACAGGCCGAGGCCGAGGAAGAGGATGGCGGTGCCAAGGCGCCCGGCCTTGGACTTCTTGGCCAGGTCCCAGATGATGAAGGCCATGAAGGCCATCAGCCCGCCGACCAGCACGATCATCATCCACTTTTCGAAAACTTCGGGATCCACAGGGTTCTCCTGACTGACTTCGACGACGGCGCCCGTGGCAGGCCGGGCGCGAAAGCGGGGCAGTATACGCCTGCGCAAAGCGGCGCGTGTGCCACCGCTGGTTGGACGGTCGTGCTCGCAAAGCGTTCGGATCGCGCCGACCGGGCGCCGGTGCGGCGAAATGTCTCGCCCGAATTCAGTAGGCCGCCTTGATCACATCGATGCCCTTGTTCAGTACTGCGCGCCAGGCCTGCAGGTCCGCCTGCTGCAGGTCCTCGTCGTGTTGCCCGATGGTCTTGAGCAGCGCATCGATCCACAGGTCATAGAGTTCCGGATGGATGTCCAGCTGTGCCCGCGAATGGCTCTGGCCCAGCGCACGGAGCTTGGTGTCCGGCATGCCGCGGGCGAACAGCACCAGGTTGAGGATGCCGGCGCGCAGCAGCTGCTTCTGCGCAGTCATGTCGGTACGGGCGAACTTCTCTCGTATCGCTGGCGAGCTGGCGAGAAAGGTGGCGTATAAGTCATCGAAGAAGCGGGGGCTCGCGCAGCAGCGGCCATAGCTCTGCATGACGCGGTTGGTGTCGTTCATGGGGCATCCCTGGCACGAAGGTTCGGGAGCGGCGCCTGCACGGGGCGTCGCATTCGGCTGTCCGGCGCGCCTGGCGACACCGGATACAAGGACGCGGATTATAGGCAGTAACCCTTTGGAAAGTAGGGTAAAGCCTGTGCGCTGCGTCTCAGCTGCGCAAATGCTCCAGTGGCAGCTCGGTGCTCGATGCCACCTGACGCAGGACAAAGCTGGAACGCACGCTGGAGACGCCTTCGATACGCGTCAGGGTGCCGAGCAGAAACTGCTGATAGTGCTCCATATCGGGCACCACCACCTTGAGCTGGTAGTCGGCATCCATGCCGGTGACCAGGCTGCATTCCAGCACTTCCGGGCAGCGTCCGATCACGCCCTCGAAGTGCTCGAAGCGCTCCGGGGTGTGCCGGTCCATGCCGATCAGTACATAGGCGGTCAGCGTCAGGCCGAGCTTCTTGCGGTCGAGCAGGGCTACCTGGCGAGCGATATAGCCGTCGTCTTCCAGTTGCTTGACGCGGCGGGAGCAGGGCGAGGGCGACAGTCCGATGCGTTCGGCCAACTCCTGGTTCGAAATGCGGGCGTCGTGCTGCAGTTCGGCGAGAATGCGCAAGTCGTAGCGGTCGAGTTTGCTCATGGAGAGGTGCCTTTGGGATCAGATTGCGCATGATGATGAATCCAGGGCTGTTGATTGCGCAAGAGGTGCCTTGATCAGCAATCTTCGCAATCCGGTGCCGGTCGGGGCGGCGTAAGCTTTATCTCAACTTCAGCCCCCGGCAGAACGACCACGGCACGCGATCCCCGCCGCGGTCACCGAAAGTCTTACCGAGACCGACGGTCCGGGCCTCCGGCGCTCACGAGGCACCGTGCGAAGCAGCCGTTACCATCGGCCAGACGAATCGAAGAGACCACGCCCAGGCGTGGTCTTTTTCGTTGTGGGCGTTGTGGGGTTTGGATGTGATCGACAGGGGCTCTCTCGTCCCGACGCCTGACACTGGTCGAAGGCTCACCGCCTCGGCGGCGCCACCTCAAGCGGGTCGGCATGCACCAGCACCTCCGCGTTCGGATAGCGGTCGTGAATCGCATTCTCCACCGCCACACACAGATCATGTGCCTGCGACAGCGGCAGTTCACCAGGCAGTTCCAGGTGCAACTGGACGAACCAGCGCGTGCCGGAAACCCGCGTGCGGAAGTCATGGCAACCATGTACCCCAGGCACTTCGCAGACCAGTTGCTGCATCTGTTCGCTGATCTCCGGCGACAGCTCGGTATCCATCAGCACGGCCCCGGCCTCGCGAACGATGCTGATCGCGCTCCAGAAGATGTAGAAGGCGATGGCGATGCCGAACAACGCGTCGGTACGCTCCCAGCCAAAGCTGGCGAGGACCAGCGCGAGCAGGATGCTGGTATTGAGCAGCAGGTCGGAGCGGTAGTGCAGCGAATCGGCGCGAACGGCGGTGGAACCGGTGATTTTCACCACGTGATGCTGGTAGGTCAGCAGCACGGCGGTCATCACCAGCGAGAAGATCATCACCGCGATGCCTACACCCTGCGCGCCCAACGGTTGCGGATGCAGCAGGCGGTCGACGCCTTGCACGCCGACGAGGATCGCGCTGACGCAGATGAATGCCGCCTGCCCCAGCCCGGCCAGCGCCTCGGCCTTGCCATGGCCGTAGCGGTGATCGTCGTCGGCTGGGCGCAGCGAGTAGTGCACCGCCAGCAGGTTGAGCAGCGAGGCGGCGCCATCGAGCAGCGAGTCGGTCAGACCGGCGAGCAGGCTCACCGAGCCGCTCAGCCACCAGGCGACGGCCTTGCTCAGCGCCAGCAGGATGGCCGTCGCCAATGCCGCGGCGGTGGCCCGGCGCATGAGCCGGGCGTGGTCGCGATTGATGCTCATCGGCGGCGGCTGTCCCTCGTGGGCATCAGGCGGCCGGGCGCAGGCCGAAGGCGGCCAGCTGCTCGACGCTGCCGTTGTGCTGGATCAGTCGCGGGTCGTCCAGCGGCAGGCTGCGGCCGGTTTCCGCCTCGATGATGGCTTTCAGGCGGGCCTGGTCGATCTGCCCATCGGCGCCGATCGCTTCCTGCAATTTCTCCGGCGCCATGGAGTACTGGTTGTCCGGCAGGTAGATCGCACCGGTGGCGAAGTCGATGCCGAACGCGATCAGTCCGGGGATGACGTAGAACAGCAGGCCGACGGCGTTGAGCACGGCGATGGCCGGGTCGATGCGGCCTTCGATCTGCCCGCGGCGATCGGGGTAGAACAGCGTGCCGCAGGCGGTCAGCTGGGTGAACAGGGACGCGGCCAACACGCCGCCGATGATTCGGTTACGGGTACGCATAAAGACCTCCTGGAAAAGTGGCGCAACTATACAAGGGCTGGATGATGTTTTCTCGACATCAGACCATGCCGCATGCACGGGTGTTCGGCGCCCGGCAGCTTTACCCAGTCCTTACCGAGCATTGACGGAGCCCGGCGCGGCTCCGGCGGATAATCGCGTGGCGATTCCTCTCACTCGGAGTGCACCACCATGTTCGGATCATTGCCGCGCGCCGCGCTCGGCGCGTTCCTTTCCTTCTGCGTTGCAGCGACCGCCCTTGCCGCACCGCCCGGGCCGGGACCGGGGCCGGGAATGCAGCGTGGGCCGGGCGGCCCGGGGCCCTACCCTGCGCCAGGGCCGCGTCATGGGCACGGACTGCCAGCCGGCGCGCGGGAAGTGTGGATCGGCAGCATGCTCTACTTCGTCGCCGCCGGAACCTATTACCTGTGGAATGCCGAGCGCAACGTCTACGAACCCGTCAGCCAGCCGCCGCTGCCGGCCAGCGAGGCCACGCGATATGATGTGATCGCCTATCCGGCCAAGGGCCAGAGTGCCGAGCAGCAGAGCCGCGACCGCTACGAGTGCCATAGCTGGGCGGTCAGCCAGAGCGGTTTCGACCCGGCCAGCGCCCGGACGGCCCCGGCGGCCAGCGTTGCCGACACCTACAAGCGCGCCCTCGGTGCCTGCCTGACCGGACGCGGCTACAGCGTCAACTGATGCGCCCAGCTTCGGGCGGGCGCTTCGGTTGTTGAATCGTCTGCCCGAAGCGAGTGCTCATGAATTCCCTACCGATCGACGAAGTTCTGCCGGCGTTGCGCCAGGCCCTGCAGCAGCGCGACGAAGCCGTGCTCGAGGCGCCGCCCGGCTTCGGCAAGACCACCCGCGTGCCGCTGGCGCTGCTCGGCGAAGCCTGGCTGGCCGGGCAGACCATCATCATGCTCGAACCGCGCCGGCTGGCCGCCCGCGCCGCCGCCGAACGCCTGGCCAGCGAGCTGGGCGAGCGGGTCGGCGAGACGGTGGGCTACCGCATCCGCCTGGACAGCAAGGTCGGGCCGAACACCCGCATCGAGGTGGTCACCGAGGGCATCCTTGCGCGCCGCCTGCAGGACGACCCGGCACTGGAAGGCGTCGGGCTGGTGATCTTCGACGAATTCCACGAGCGCAGCCTGGATGCCGATCTGGCCCTGGCGCTGACGCTCAATGCGCGTCAGCTGCTCCGCGACGAGCCGCTCAAGCTCCTGCTGATGTCGGCGACGCTGGAGGGCCAGCGCCTGTCGGCGTTGCTCGACGAGGCACCGGTGGTGCGCAGCGAGGGGCGCATGCACCCGGTGGAGCAGCGCTGGGGCCGCCCGCTGGCGCCGGGCGAGCGCATCGAGCCGCGGGTGGTGCAGACGGTGCTGCAGGCGCTGCAGGACGAGCGCGGCAGCGTGCTGGTGTTCCTCCCCGGGCAGGCGGAGATCCGTCGGGTGAACGAGGCGCTGGCCGAGCAGCTGGAGGGGCGCGGCGACATCCTGCTCTGCCCGCTGCATGGCGAACTGGAGCTGGCCCAGCAGCGTGCGGCCATCGAGCCTGCACCGGCGGGCCTGCGCAAGGTGGTGCTGGCGACCAATATCGCCGAGACCAGTCTGACCATCGAAGGTGTACGGGTAGTGGTGGACGCCGGGCTGGCGCGGGTGCCGCGCTTCGATCCCGGCAGTGGCATGACCCGCCTGGAAACCCGGCGCATCTCCCGCGCCTCGGCCACGCAACGGGCGGGGCGGGCCGGGCGGCTGGAGCCGGGCGCCTGCTACCGGCTGTGGTCGGAGGAGCAGCACGGGCAGCTGGCGGCCTACGGCGAGGCGGAAATTCTCCAGGCGGATCTTGCCGGCGTCGCGCTGCAGCTGGCGCGCTGGGGTGTCGAGCCCGACGAGCTGGCCTGGCTCGATCGTCCGCCGACCGCCGCCTACGGTCAGGCGCAGGCCCTGCTGGAGCGCCTCGGTGCGCTGCAGCGCAGCGAGCACGGCGGCTGGCAGCTGACCCGCCACGGCCAGGCGATGGCCGAGCTGCCGGTGCATCCGCGCCTGGCGCACATGCTGCTGCGCGGGCAGGCGTTGGGCGTGGCTGCCTTGGCTGCCGACGTGGCGGCGCTGCTGGTCGAGCGTGACATTCAATCCGGCGGGCCGCGCGGCGGCGGAGCCGATCTCGCCCTGCGCCTGCATCAGTTGCAGGATGGTCGTGGTGCTGGGGTGCAGCGCGTCCGGCAACTGGCCCGGCAGTTTCGCAGCTTGCTGCGCGCTGCCGCGGCGGCGCCGGCTGCTGAACTCGATGAGCAACACGCGCTGGCCGCGCTGCTGGCCTTCGCCTATCCGGACCGGGTGGCCCGCCAGCGCCGCGAGGGCGGCGGTGGCTATCGGCTGGCCAACGGCCGCGCGGCGCAGTTCGGCGAGCCGGACCCGCTTATGAAGGAATCCTGGTTGGTGATCGCCGAGCTGGGCAGTCACCAGGGCCAGCGCGAGGAGCGCATCTATCGCGCCGTGGCGCTGGACCCGGCCTTGTTCGAGAGCGCGCTGGCCGAGCAGGTCGCCGCGCGTGACGAGCTGGAATGGGACGAGCGCGAGGGCGTGCTGCGCGCCGAGCGACAGCGGCGGGTCGGCGAGCTGGTGCTCAGCCGCGAACCGCTGCCGACGCTGGATGAAGAGGCGCGCGGCAAGGCGCTGCTCGCTCTGGTGCGGCGCAAGGGGCTGGAACTGCTGGCCTGGACGCCGGAGCTGCGCCAGTGGCAGGCGCGTATCGGCCTGCTGCGCCAGCTCGAGCTGGATGCGGGCGACACCAGCGACTGGCCGGATGTCAGCGACGCCGCACTGCTGGCACGCCTGGAGGACTGGCTGCTGCCTTACCTGGGCAAGGTCACGCGGCTGGCGCACTTCGCCCAGCTCGATCTCGCCGCGATGCTCGCCACCCTGCTGCCCTGGCCGCTGCCGCAGCGCCTGGAGGAGCAGGCACCGGTGGCCGTCACGGTGCCCTCCGGCTCGCGCATTCGGCTGGACTACAGCGAGCAGCCGCCGGTGCTGGCGGTGCGTCTGCAGGAGCTGTTCGGCCTGGCCGACACGCCGCGTATCGCCGCTGGCCGGCAGGTCGTCAAGCTGCATCTGCTGTCGCCGGCGCGCCGGCCGGTACAGGTCACCCAGGACCTGGCGAGCTTCTGGGCCAATACCTATGCCGAGGTGAAGAAGGATCTGAAGGGGCGCTATCCCAAGCATTACTGGCCGGACGATCCGCTGATCGCCGAGCCCACCGCCAGGGCCAAGCCCCGCGGGCAGTGAGGCTCAGTCGGAGGGCAGGCTGAGGTCTTCGCCGGCCTGGCGCAGCGTTTCGTAGGCCTGATCCAGTGCCTCGACGATGGCTTCGGCGTCTTGCGCATGGCGTGAAACGATGAAGTGGATCGGCACCTGGGTCAGGCGCAGGTAGGGCAGCTCTTCCATGTTCAGGCGCTGCCGGGCCTGCTCCACCGGGATCTGGTAGTCGAGCAGGTAGTCGCCGCGCTTGCGCCGCAGCATTTCCAGGGCCGACAGGTGATTGCTGGTGCGCAGCAGGCGCAGGTCGAGCGCCGGGTTTTCGAGGATCGCGTTGATGTTCGGCCAGTAGCTGTAGCCGCCGATCAGAATCAGCGCCTTGCCGGCCAGATCGTCGGGAATACGCGGCACCGGTGTACCGGCGCGGTGATAGAGGTTGAGGTTGATCTGGCTGAGGGTATGCCGACCCTCCAGCGTATGGGCGGCCAGCTCGGGCTTGCCCTGGGCGCCTGGCCAGAGGTCGATGCTGCCATTCTCCAGCGCCGCATAGAGCCGTGCGCCGGGTAGCGCGCGAAAGTGCACGCCGTAGCCGGCCTGGCGGGCGACACGCCGGGTCAGCTCCGCCAGCTCGCCACGCGCCGTGCCGTGGGCGTCGGTATAGATGGCGGGGGCGAATTCGTAATAGCCGACGTTGAGAATTCGCTGCGAAGCCATGGCCCCGGCAGACAGACTGCAGAGCAGGGCCACGGCCAGTTGGAGAAATGCTTTCAAGAGATCGATCACTGGCTTGCGCTGGTCCGGCAAGCATGCGCAGGCGTTGCGCTGTTGTCCATGAGGCATCTTGCCGTGACGTGAGGTATGTCCGCTTATCTCGACCTATGCTCAAGGCAAGGCGCGATGTCGCGGGCGAGGAGTACAGGTATGCAGCGCAAGGTGTTCGATCGCAAGGTGTTCAACCGCAAGCTGGTGCTGATCACCGGCGGCTGCGCCGGAATCGGCCGCGCCCTGGCGGTACGCATGGCCCAGGCTGGCGCGCGGCTGGTGATCTTCGATCTGCATCAGGATGCGCTGGATGGCCTGGTGCAGCATCTGGCCGATCACCACAACGCCGAGGCGCTGGGGCTGTGTTGCGACGTCAGCGATGCCGAGGCGGTGCAGCGTGCGGTGACGCTGGTGATCGAGCGTTACGGCGGCATCGACGTGCTGGTCAACAATGCCGGCATCACCCATCGCAGCCCGGTGGCCAACACCAGCCTGGCGGTGTTCCAGCGGGTGATGGCGGTGAATTTCTACGGCGCGCTGCATTGCACCCAGGCGGCGCTGCCCAGCCTGATCGCCCGGGACGGGCAGATCATTGTGCTCAGCTCGCTTTCGCAGTATGCCCCTGTGCCCAACCGCGCCGCCTACAACGCCAGCAAACACGCGCTGCACGGGCTGTTCGAGACGCTGCGCGGCGAGCTGAGCGATACCGGGGTGCATGTGATGCTGGTCTGCCCCGGTTACACCGCCACCGACCTGCGCAAGAACGTGCTGGTCGGCGACGGCTCCACCGCGCCGTCGCCGGTGCTGGACATCGGACGGGTCGCCTCGCCGCAGGATGTCGCCGAGGCGATCTACCAGGGCGCGCTGCGTCGGCGCGCGTTGCTGGTGCACTCCAATCTCGACTGGAAGGCGCGGCTGCTGGCGCGCTGGTGCCCGCGGCTGTACCAGCACCTGCTGCTGCCACGGCTGCTCGGCAGTCGAACCTGATGCTCCGCGGTCACTCGCCGCTGCCGTAGAGCTGCTCCATCAGCGCGGCGTCCCAGTAGGCCGCCTCGATCTTGTGACCGTCCAGATCACGGACGAAGCAACCGTAATAGGGCTCGCCATACTCCGGCCGTGGTCCGGGGGCGCCTTCATCGACCGCGCCGGCGGCGATGGCGGCTCGGTGGAAGGCATCCACGGCAGCCTGATCGGCGGCGAAGAAGCCCACATGGGTGCCGTTGCCGACGGAGGCGGTGCCGCCGTCGAAGGGGCGCTGGACCCAGAATTCGGGATATTCGCGGCCCCAGGCGACCGCACCCGGGTGTTCGAGGATGCGTTTGCAGCCGAGGGTGGCGAGGACCTGGTCATAGAAGGCAACCGCCTCGTCGAAGCGATTGCTGCCCAGGGAAATGTGGGAAAGGATGCTGGGGTTCTGTTCGGCCATGGTGCGTTCTCCTTGAATGGCCACGCAAGCCTAGCAGGCCGTCGACGGCTGACCGCGGGTCCAGCCGAACGGCGTCTCAGCCGGGCTCCGACTGCCTTGCCGGCGGTTCGCTGCAGAGCATGAAGCAGCGGAACAGCATGATGGTCGGCAGCAGTTGCAGCAGGCCGACCACGCCATCCAGCAGCATCGCCGGCAATAGCGGCGGGGTCTCGTCAGCGAACAGCTGAGCGGCGATCCAGACCTCGAGCATCCAGACCGGCAACAGCACGGTCATCACACAGCCCAGGACCAACAGGAAATGCCCGCGGGTGAGCTGGAAGCTCTGCTTCAGCGCTGCCAGCGGCGTCAGCCCGCGCAGTACTAGCAGGTACTCGGCGAAGGCGATCTTGACCATTACCCAGATGCCCGGCAGCACGAACAGCGAGGCGCCGAGCAGGATCAACAGCGTGCCCAGCCCCGAGAGCACGGCCAATGCTGGCCACAATGGCAGCGCCCGGGCATAGACCGCGCCTAGAGCCGGATCATGGCCACGGCTGCGTGCGTCCAGAAAGAGGATCAGAGCGCCAACGTACAGCGGGTAGAAGATCAGGCCCACCAGCAGGTCCAGGGCAGGCGGTGCGTCGTTGGCGAGCCAGTGATCGATCCCCAGACGGGTCAGACTTTCCAGCAGGATCAGCGGCAGGCAGAGCCGGACGATGGTCAGGAAATGACGGGAGTAGAAGAACCAGGCGTCGCGCAGGATGGCAAGAACGTTCATTGCAGACCGAAAGTGAGGAATCGATTCGGGGCGCCACTGTAACGGATGTGCTCGGGGCGGGACATGCGCGATTTCGCCGTCCATACTGATGGCCCATTCCAGACCCAGGCTGCCGCGTGAAGAAGATTGCCCTGTTCGCCGATGTGCAGAACCTCTACTACACCGTGCGTCAGGCCCATGGCTGCCACTTCAACTATTCGGCGCTGTGGGCTGACGTCAGCCGGCGCGGCACTATCGTCGAAGCCTATGCCTACGCCATCGAGCGCGGCGATGCGCGGCAGCAGCAGTTCCAGCAGATTCTGCGCAACCTTGGTTTCACGGTGAAGCTCAAGCCCTATATCCAGCGCAGCGACGGCTCGGCCAAGGGCGACTGGGACGTGGGCATCACCATCGACGTGCTGGACGCGGCGGCCCGGGTCGACGAGGTGGTGCTGGCATCCGGTGACGGTGATTTCGACCTGCTGCTCGAACGGGTGCGTGCCGGTGGCGCCGAGGCCACTGCCTACGGCGTGCCGGGGCTCACCGCGCAGTCATTGATCCGTGCGGCGACGCGTTACGTGCCGATCGAGGGTGATTTGCTGTTGCGTGGCTGAGATCCGTTGCTTTTGAGAGAACGGGATTGTCTGCCAACGGGGCGACTCGGAGTTGCCAGTGTAGGGTGGATGACGCTCCACCCATCCACCACAGCGGAGCCACGCCGTGGAAAATGCTGCGCAGTTTTCCACCCTACGCCTCCAACCCAGAGGCGCTGTGATCGCAGGGTGGTGACGCTTCACCCATCCACCAAAACGACGTCAGGCTTTGCCGAGTGCCGCCAGGCGCTTGCGCACCGCCGCTTCGATGCCGGCTGCATCCAGGCCGCACTCGGCGAGCATTTCGCTGGGCTTGGCGTGCTCGACGTAGTAGTCCGGCAGACCCAGGTGCAGGATCGGTCGCAGCACGCCTTCGGCAGCGAGGAACTCGGCCACCGCACTGCCGGCACCGCCCATGATGCTGTTCTCCTCGACCGTCACCAGCAGCTCGTGGCTGCCCGCCAGTTCGCGCAGCAGGGCTTCGTCCAGCGGTTTGACGAAACGCATGTCGACCACCGTGGCGTCCAGCGCCTCGCCGACCTGCAGCGCCTCGGGCAGCTGCACGCCGAACACCAGCAGCGCCACCTTGCTGCCCTGACGGCGCACCACGGCCTTGCCGATTTCCAGCGGTTCCAAGGCCGGCTCGATGCTGGCGTTGGGGCCGCTGCCGCGCGGGTAGCGCACCGCGGCCGGCCCTTCGAAGTGGTAGCCGGTGGTGAGCATGCGGCGCATCTCGTTCTCGTCGCTGGGCGTCATCACCAGCATGCCGGGGATGCAGCGCAGGTAGGACAGGTCGAAGCTGCCGGCATGGGTCGGGCCGTCCTCGCCGACCAGGCCGGCGCGGTCGATGGCGAACAGCACATCGAGGTTCTGCACCGCGACGTCATGGATCAGCTGATCGTAGGCGCGCTGGAGGAAGGTGGAGTAGATCGCCACCACCGGCTTCAGGCCTTCGCAGGCCATGCCGGCAGCCAGGGTGACCGCGTGCTGCTCGGCGATGGCGACGTCGAAGTAGCGGTCCGGATAGCGTTCGCTGAACGCCACCAGGTCGGAGCCTTCCTTCATCGCCGGGGTGATGCCGGTCAGGCGCGGGTCGGCGGCGGCCATGTCGCACAGCCACTGGCCGAAGACGTTGGAGTATTTCGGCCCCGAGGGCTTCTTCGGCGCTGGCGGCGCGCCGACTGGCTCCAGTTTGCTGATCGCATGCCAGGTGATGGGGTCGGCCTCGGCCGGGGCGAAGCCCTTGCCCTTCTTCGTCACCACATGGAGGAACTGCGGGCCGTCGAGGTCGCGCATGTTGCGCAGGGTGGCGATCAGGGTCGGCAGGTCGTGGCCGTCGATGGGGCCGATATAGTTCCAGCCCAGCTCCTCGAACAGCGTGCCGGGCACCAGCATGCCCTTGGCGTATTCCTCGGTGCGGCGGGCGATTTCCCAGGCGCCTGGCAGGCGCGAGAGGATCTTCTTGCTGCCTTCGCGCATGCTCGAATAGGTGCGGCTGGAGAGGATCTTGGCCAGGTAGTTGGACAGGCCGCCGACGTTGCGCGAGATCGACATGTCGTTGTCGTTGAGCACCACCAGCATGTTGGCGCCGACTTCCGGGGCGTGGTTGAGCGCCTCGAAGGCCATGCCGGCGGTCAGCGCACCGTCACCGATCACCGCGATGGACTTGCGCTGCTCGCCTTTCAGACGCGCGGCGACCGCCATGCCCAGGGCGGCGCTGATCGAGGTGCTGGAATGACCGACGCCGAAGGTGTCGTACTCGCTCTCGACCCGGCGCGGAAAGGCGGCCAGGCCGTCCTTCTGGCGCAGGGTGCCCATGCGCTCGCGGCGGCCGGTGAGGATCTTGTGCGGATAGGCCTGGTGGCCCACGTCCCAGACCAGCCGGTCGTCCGGTGTGTCGTAGACGTAGTGCAGGGCGATGGTCAGTTCGATCACGCCGAGGCCGGCGCCGAAGTGCCCGCCGGTGCGGCCGACGCTGTACAGCAGCTCCTGGCGCAGTTCGTTGGCAAGCTCTTCGAGTTCCGCCTCGCCCAGTCGGCGCAGCTGCTCGGGGGTCGCCGCTCGGTCAAGAACGGGCGTCGCGGGGCGCACCCGAGGAATCTCATGGAACGTCTTGGGCATCAGGCGGATCGTTGTCGTTGAAAAAAGAGCGGCAGTTTACCCGATGGGCCCCTCGATAAGAACGGCCCCGGGTCCGGTAGGGGTTTGACTGCGATTTCGGCGAAAGGTCAATTGCGCCGTTCAACGATGTAGCGCGCCAGTTCCCTTAGCGGCTCGGCGGCGAAGTCGAAAGGCCGCAGGGCGTGCAATGCCTGGTCGCGCAGTTCCAGGGCGTAGGCCTTGGCCGCGTCCATGCCGAGCAGGGCCGGGTAGGTCGGTTTGTCCCGGGCAATGTCGGCGCCCTGGTGCTTGCCGAGCGTGGCGGTATCGCTTTCCACGTCGAGGATGTCGTCCTGGACCTGGAAGGCCAGGCCGATGGCGCGTGCATACTGGCTCAGCGAGGCGAGGTTGTCGGCATCGGCACGGCCACTGGCGAGGGCGCCGAGTTGCACGCTGGCCTCGATCAGCGCCCCGGTCTTGTGTCGGTGCATCAGCTCGAGGGCATCGCGATCGAGCTTGAGGCCCACCGAGCCGAGGTCGATGGCCTGGCCGCCGACCATCCCCGCAGGCCCGGCGGCGCGCGCCAGCACGGCGAACATGCGCAGGCGCAGGGCGGCATCCTGCGGGTTGTGGCGTTCCTGGGCCATGGCCTCGAAGGCCAGGCTCTGCAGGCCGTCGCCGGCAAGGATGGCGCAGGCCTCGTCGAAAGCCTTGTGGGTGGTGGGCTGGCCGCGACGCAGGTCGTCGTCGTCCATGGCCGGCAGATCGTCGTGCACCAGCGAATAGGCATGGATCAGCTCGACCGCGCAGGCGGCGCCGTCGGCGCTTGCCTTGTCACCATTCAGTGCTTCGCAGGCGGCGTAGACCAGCAGCGGGCGGACGCGCTTGCCACCGTTCATCACGCTGTAGCGCATGGCCTGGTAGAGCCGCTCGAGCTGCGGCAGCGGCGGGACGAAGAGGGCTTCGAGGCAGCCGTCGACGCGCTGCTGACAGCCTTTCTGGTAGTCGCCGATCATCATGCTTCGGGGGCCGACTCGAAGGGGGCTTCCTGCAGGCTGCCGTCGCGTTCCAGCAGGATCTGCACCTTCTGCTCGGCCTGGCTCAGCGCCGCCTGGCAGTCGCGGGTCAGGCCGATGCCCTGTTCGAAGCAGGTCAGCGAGTCTTCCAGCGACAGCTCGCCGCTCTCCAGGCGCTCCACCAGCTGTTGCAGCTCGGCAAGGGATTGTTCGAAATCGAGTGCAGCTTTCTTGCGGGCCATGGCGGGAACCTGTCGTCGGCGGCGAGTCGGAAACGGGCGCGACATTAGCAAAGAAACGCCGGTGGCAGCCACAAGGTTTGCCCGCGTGATGTGTATCAACCTGCGTAGCCCGGCGGGGTGCCCGTCAACCCGCGCCGCCGCTCAGTGGGCCTGCTCGCGCAGTCGCCTTTCCCGTTCGGCGAGCGGCAGCTTCGGACAGCTGTCGCAGAGTTCGCCATCGGCGCGGCGAAAGTGCTGGCAGCACGCCTTGCGCTGCAGGCCCAGGCGCGTACCGCCTTCGGCCAGCGGTACCGCGAGCAGGCCGCTGGCGCCGGACATGGCGCAAGCCGCCAGCCAGACGTCAGCCGCCCGGCACAGTTGCAGGTTGCCGCAACCGTCGAGGCGCTGGCTATACAGCAGTGCGGCCATGACGCAGTCGGCTGCCAGCCGCTGCGCCAGCTTGGGGTGCAGCCCGAGCAGCGGCCCGCTGACGGCCTGGGCCTGTTCACAGAAGCCACGGATCTGGGCGCCGGCATGGCGCAGCAGGCGCTGGGGCTCGCCCTGCAGTGGCTGGTGATCGGGCAGGCAGAACCCGGCGACGAAGCCCTGTTCGACGCCCTGCGCCAGGCCGTCCAGGCACGGGGCCTGGCCGGCCAGGCGCACCGCGAGCACCTGCAGGTAGATGGGCTGCCAGACCAGCAGCGTCCAGCAGCGCGCCGCCCAGTAGTGGCGGCCCGCTTCCGGACAGGCCGCCCGCCAGTGCGCCAGCAGCCTGGCCACAGACTGTGGATGCTCCAGCGTCAGCTCGTCGGCGCGGGGTGCGCCGACCCGACCATCGAGGCCCGGCAGCACGCGACGCAGGCGCAGCAGCAGGCTGCCCAGCGCATCCGTGGGCGGCCAGCGCGCTTCAGCGCTCCGGTGCATAGCGCGCCACGGGGTTCTTCAGGGTGCCCGCGAATTTCAGCGCTCCGGCCGGATCGGCGAGGTCGAGCATCTGTCGGTTGTTGCCCAGCTGCAGGCGGTTCAGGCAGGAGCGGGCGAATTCCTCGGCGAACAGGTCGTAACGGGCGAACTTGTCGCGCAGCTGCGGCTGGCTGGCCTGGTAGTCGGCAATGCAGTCGGCGACCTGCTGCCAGAAGCGCTGCTCCGGCAGGCCGCCCTGTTCGTCGAGAATCTGCGCCAGGTAGCGGAAGAAGCCGTCGAACACGTCGGTGAAGATCGACAGCACCTTGAGCTCGTCCGGCACCGAGACGGCGAGACGGCCGACCGCTTCGGGAATCTTCGCCTCGGCATCGAGGATCACCGCTTCCTCACCGATGTCCTTCATCAGCACGCGGACCGGCACATGGTCTTCCAGCACCAGGATCAGGTTTTCGCCATGGGGCATGAAGACCAGGTCATGGGCATAGAAGCAGTGCAGCAGCGGCTGCAGGTAGGCATTGAGGTACTGCCGCAGCCAGCGGTCGGCGGTGAGTCCCGAGGCGCTGATCAGCGTCGGCAGCAGGGCGCGCTCGTCGCCGTCGCTGTGCAGCAGCGCGGCCATGGTCATCAGCCGCTGGCCGGGTTCGATGTGGCCCAGCGGGCTCTCGCGCCAGAGCGCCGAGAGCATCTTGCGGTAGGGGCTGCTGGCCGGCAGCGCCTGCTCGTAGTAAGGGTTGCGATAGCCGATCGCCGCCACCTCGCGCAGCAGCTGGAAGCCGCAGTCGCGCAGCAGCGGGTCGCGCGCCACGCGGCCGGCGAGGTAGGCGTTGATCGCCGGGGTCGCCTGCATGTAATAGGGCGACAGCCCGCGCATGAAGCCCATGTTGAGGATCGACAGGGCGGTCTTCACGTAGCGCCGCTGCGGCTCGCTCTGGTTGAAGAAGGTGCGGATCGACTGCTGCGCCAGGTAACGGTCGTTGCTCAGGCCGAGATAGACGATCTGCCGGTTGGCGATCTCCGCGGCGAAACCGATGGCCAGGATGTTGTGCCACTGCCAGGGATGCGCCGGCATCAGCAGATAGTCGTCCGGGTCGAGCCGCAGCGCCTGCAGCTGGTTGTGGAACACGCCGAGCTGGCCACCCAGTTCCTCGCGCAGCAGGGTCGCCTGGTCGAGCCCGTCGATGGCGCTGTAGCTGGCGCGGCTGCGGTGCACGGCGAGCCAGACCAGACGCACCGGGCTGGCGGCTTCCGGCGCGTAGGCGCGGTAATCCTGGGCGTCGAACCCCATCCGCCCGTTGTTGGCGACGAATCCCGGATGACCTTCGCGCATGCCGGTCTCGATCTGCTGGAACTCCGACAGGGCCAGCTGGGCCGCGCTCAGCGGGCTGTTGGCGAGCTTGTAGGCGCTGCCGAACAGGGTGCTGCTGATCTCGTCCAGGTAGAGCGGCAGGTTGGTTTCGGAAAGGCCGAGGACGTCGCTGAACTCGATGATGAATGCAAGGGCATCCAGCGGCTGTGGTTCCCCGTCGCTGAGCTTTTCGATGGAGTCGGTGGCGATCGACCAGTGATCCAGCGCCAGCCGCCGCGCCCTGAAGCGGTACTCGGTCGAGCTGTCCGGCACGGCGACGCGGTAGTGGCTGTCACCCAGCGGCTCGGGGGTGAGCAGCTTCTCGTGGCTGAACTCGGCCAGCGCCTTTTTCAGCAACAGGCGATTGGCGCGGGCCCAGAGTTCGGCTTGCAGATGGTCGGTGGCCAGGTCGCTGGTAGCGGTCGGCAGGCGTACGAGCTGATTCATTGCGGGTTCTCCTGAAGGGTGGCGAGGAACTGCGCACGGGTGCAGAACGCCAGGCAGGCGTCCTTCTCCGGCAGATGCAGCAGGCACTGATAGATGAAGCCGACCCGGCGGTTGAGCGCATGTACCTTGGCGTTGCGCGCGTCGGGCTCGACGACGATGCGGCGGGCGAAAGGGTCGGCGAACTGATAGGCGAGGATGCTGCGCATCACCTCCAGGCTGAAGCCGTGCACCGGGCGCTCGCAGGGGGCGAGCAGCAGGTGCATGCCGCGGTCGCCGGGGCGCACCTGATAGTGGTCGGCGAGCCGGTCGTGGGCAGGGTGGTAGCCCTCGAACAGGAAGGCCGGCTCGCCGTTCCACAGGCCGAGGGCGATGTCGCGGTGACTGCTGCGCTGGATCTCGTCAACGTAGTCGGCCAGCTGCGTCAGGCTCATGTGGCCCATGCCCCAGAAGCGCGCGTAGTCGCGGCGCAGCCAGTCCTGCAGCAGCGGCAGGTGCTCGGGTTGCAGGGTTTCGAAGTGCATCGCGCCGAGGGCGCAGTAGCGGACGAAGCGCGGACCGTCCGCGCGGGAAAGAGCGGTGTTCATGGTTTGGCTCCACAGAGAGGCGCCCCGGCTGGTGCCGAAACCAGCAGCCAGCGCAGGGTGCATGCGGTGAGAACGAGGCCCAGCGCCGAGAGCAGGAACGGCGCGGTGAGGCCGGCATCACGCACCACCACGCCGGCCAGCCAGGAGGCGGTGAGTACGCCGAGGTTCTGGAAGATGTTGATCAGGCTGTAATCGCGGCCGTAGTGCTCCGGCCGGCTGAGGGCGAACAGTCGCGCATCCAGCGCCACGGTGAGCTGGTACAGCGCCCAGCCGAACAGCACGCGCCCGGCCAGCACCAGCGGCATCTGCTCGACGCCCTGCAACGCCAGCCCGGCGGCACCGAGCAGCAGCCAGGCGGTCAGGTGCTGCCCGGCGTGGTAGTGCAGGGCGAGGGCGAGCAGTGCCAGCATGCCGGGAATGGCATAGACCAGGCCGGTGATCCAGCTGGCCTGTGGTCCGCCGAGCTGTTCCCAGTACAGCGTGAAGAACGGCCGCGCCAGGTAGACGCAGAAGTAGAAGGCCAGCATCAGCAGGCACAGTCGGGCAATGGCCAGATGCTCCTCCCGCGGCCTCGGTGGCGTGCTCGCATCGACCCGTGCCGGCTGCGGCGCATGGCGCAACAGCAGCAGGCTGACGGCCATCTGCACGAAGTCCATCAGCCCCATCAGCACGAACATCCGCGCCGGACTGAGGTAGTGCAGCACGCCGCCGCCCAGCGTCGCGCCGGCGATTGCGCCCAGGTGCACCACCACCGAAAGCAGGCCGATGGTGCGTACCTGCTGGTCGGTGCCTACCAGGCCCATGACGTAGGGATACATCAGCAGGTAGCTGGCCTTGAAGGCGATCATCCCCAGCGACACCGGCCAGAACAGCCACTGCCGGTCGATGGCCGCGCAGGCCAGTGCCAGCACGCCGGCTACCAGCTGACCGACGATCAGCAGCCGCAGCGGGTGAGCATGGCGTGCAAGGCGCACCCACACGGGCAGTGCGAGCATCGCCACCAGGCACACCGCGGCCAGGTACAGCCCGACCTGCTCGCTGCGCAACTCGCCGAAACGCTCGGCGAAGTATTGCGGGTAGAACGGCATCAGCAGGCTGTCGCCGAGCACGGCCAGCAGCGTCATGCCGATCAGTGCGCGTCGCAGCGTCATCGCGCCGCCACCGCGCCCTGGGGTGTGAGCGGCTGCGGCAGGCTGAACTGCTGGAAGGCGATCTTCGTCTCCACCGCGTAGTGCTCGCGCCCGCAGATCTCGCGCAGGATGCAGGCGTTGCGGTAGCAGCCCATGCCGAGATCCGGCGTCACCAGGCCGTGATCGGCAAGCCCGGCGTTCTGCACGAAGACCTCGCCGCCGTTGCGGTCGATGCTGTAGTTGCGCGCCACGGCGAAGCGTTCCGGCGCCTGCCAGACGATGCGTTCGGCGATCGGCTGGATGAAGCGTGGCAGGCGGTACTGATACCCGCTGGCCATCACCAGCGCCTCGCAGCGGTGCCGGTAGCTCTGCTGCAGTTCGTGCTGGAAGAACTCCAGCTCCAGCGTGCCGTCGGCCAGGCGCTGGCAGCGGCGCAGCTCGGCGTTGGTCAGCAGCTGGGTCGGCACCTCGCCCTTGAGGCTCTGGTTGTACAGCTCGTCGTAGATGGCGTTGATCAGCGTACCGTTGATGCCCTTGTACAGACCCTTCTGGCTGTCGATGAGCTTTTCCCGGGTGCTGCGCGGCAGGCTGTGGAAGTAATCGATGTACTCGGGGCTGGTCATTTCCAGCGTCAGCTTGGTGTATTCCAGCGGGAAGAAGCGCGGCGCGCGGGTGATCCAGTTCAGCTGATAGTCGTGGCGGTCGATTTCCTGCAGCAGGTCGTAGTAGATCTCCGCCGCGCTCTGGCCGCTGCCGACCACCGTGATCGAGCGCTTGCCCTGCAGGCGTGGCTTGTCCTGCAGGTAGTTGCCGCTGTGGCTGACGTGGTCGGCCAGGCCTTCACAGCAGCTCGGCAGATAGGGCGTGGTGCCGGTGCCGAGTACCAGGCGGCGGGTGAGGAACTCGAAACCCTCGCCGCTGCGCGCATGCACCCCGCGCACGCGGTAGCAGCGACGCTCGTCGAGGTAGTCGACGTGCTGGACGAAATGCCCGAAGCGCAGGCTGTCGAGCTGCTCCACCACCCACTGGCAGTACTGGTTGTATTCGCGGCGCATCAGGAAGAAGTCTTCCTTGATGTAGAAGGCGTACAGCCGCCCGATCTGCTTGGCGTAGTTGAGAAAGCTGAAACGGCTGGTGGGGTCGGCCAGGGTCACCAGATCGGCCATGAACGGCGTCTGCAGGGTGGCGCTGTCGAGCATCATGCCGGGATGCCAGTTGAAGCCCTCGGCGCGGTCGAGGAACAGGCAGTCGAGTCCGTCGATGGGCTCTGCCAGGCAGGCCAGGCCAAGGTTGAACGGGCCGATGCCGATGCCTATGAAGTCGTAGATCTTGTTCATGAGCGATCTCCTACTGGTTGGCGGTCGTCGAGCAGGCGGGCGCCGTGGTCACGAATCAGCTCGACGATGGCGCGTAGGTCGTCCAGCGTGGTTTCCGGGTTGAGCAGGGTGAACTTGAGGTACTGCCGGCCCTTGACCAGGGTGGCGGCAATGACCGCCGCGCCGGAGCGGAAGATGGCCTTGCGGATCTCGCGGTTGATCTCGTCCAGGCGCTCGTCCGCCACGCCTGCGGCGACGAAGCGGAACACCAGCGTGCTCAGGCGGGGGGCGAAGACCTCGAAGGCCGGGTCGTCGGCGAGCAGGCGATGGGTGTCGGCGGCGCGGTCGATGACTTCCTCGAACATCGCGCCGAGATGCTCGGCACCGAGGATGCGCAGGGTCAGCCAGAGCTTCAGCGCGTCGAAGCGGCGGGTGGTCTGGATGCTCTTGTTGACCAGGTTCGGCGTGCCCTCGCGGGTCTGGCTGCGCGGGTTGAGGTAGTCGGCGTGGTGAGTGATGTAGCTCAGGTGCTGACGCTGGCGAACAAAGAAGCCGCTGCAGCTGACCGGCTGGAAGAACGACTTGTGGTAGTCCACGGTGACCGAGTCGGCATGCTCGATGCCGGCTAGCCAGTGGCGGTAGCGCGGCGCGACCAGCAGGCCGCCGCCATAGGCCGCATCGACGTGCAACCAGACGCCGTAGTGCTGGCACAGCGCGGCGATCTCCGGCAGCGGGTCGATGCTGCCGAAGTCGGTGGTGCCGGCGGTGGCGACCACGGCCATGGGCAGCTCGCCCAGGCGCTGACAGTCCGCCAGCGCCTGGGCCAGCGCCGGCACGCTCATGCATTGGGCACTGTCGGTTTCGATGCTGCGCACGGCGTCGTAGCCCAGCCCCAGCAGCGCGGCGGATTTCTGCACGCTGAAGTGGCTGGCGCGGGAGGCGAAGATGCGCAGTCGGCCCGCGTCCGGCGGGAGCCCGTGCTGGAGGTTGCTGCCGTGGCCGGGCAAGCGGTTGCAGACGTGCTCACGGGCCAGCAGCAGCCCCATCAGGTTGGACTGGGTGCCGCCGCTGGTGAATACGCCGTCGGCCTGACTGCCGAGGCCGATGCGCGCGCAGGTCCAGTCGATCAGGCGTTGTTCGATCAGCGTGCCGCCGGCGCTCTGGTCCCAGGTGTCGAGCGAGGAATTGAGCGATGACACCAGCACTTCGGCGAGCAGCGCCGGCAGCACCACCGGGCAGTTGAGATGGGCGACGTAGCGCGGATGGTGGAAATACACCGCGTCGCGCAGATAGAGCTGATCCAGCTCGCGCAGCGCGGCGCCGGCGTCGCCCAGCGGGCGCTCGAGATCGACGCGTTCGAAGTCGGCGGCCAGCTCCTGCGGAAGGATGCCGCTGAACGGCTGCTGCTGACGCTGCAGGCACTGCTGCACCAGGTTCAGCCCCTGCTGCAGGAGCCGGCGGTAGTCATCATGATTGCTGCGGGTGAACAGCCCGCTGCTGGCGGGGCCGGGGGCGAAGGGCACTACGGTACTGGACGGGGTCATGCACATTCCTCGGGCCGAGCGCGGCCGCGACCCGGAGTGGGCCGTTTTCGCGGCATCGGAGGTTTCTTGTCTGGCGGCGTGGCAGCACGAAAGCATCTGCGAGGATGCCGTTTAATCGAGAATTACTCTCAATTGCGCAAGGGCACAGGCAAGACGAATCAGCGCGGAAAAACCATTACGGGTGACAGAACCTTTTATTCTTCCTTAATCCCGTTACCATAGACTCGCTAGCAGGGACAGGATGGCCCGTTGATCCTTATCTCCCGAGAGTAAAGCGATGTTGAGTGTGAGCGCGGGCCCGCTGGCCCTGGGCATGCCACAGGTCATGTTGATCGGCAGCTTCCTCCTGGCCCTGCTGGTGGGCTGGTGGAGCGGCAGACGATCCGCCTGCAATCCCGAGCCGCAATTGTTTCTCCTGCTGCTGGCAGGCCTCCTCGTCGCGCGGCTGTCCTTTGTCGCCCTCTATTTCGAGCTGTACCGCGAGTCCCCCTGGAGCATGCTGGACTTGCGCGATGGCGGCTTTCTGGCCATGCCGGGACTGCTGGCCGGCCTGGCGCTGGGTGTCTGGCTGGCCTGGCGGGATGCCCGGCTGCGGCGTCCGCTGTGGCTGGGGCTGCTGGTCGGCGTGCTCTGCTGGAGCGGTGGCCACCTGATCCTGCAGGCGCTGGAACGTTCCAGTCGCTTGCCGGAGCAGGCGCTGGTCGACCTTCGCGGGCACCCGGTCCAGCTAGGCGATTATCGCGGCCGCCCGCTGGTGATCAATCTGTGGGCCACCTGGTGCCCGCCCTGTCGACGAGAGATGCCGGTGCTTGCCGAGGCCCAGCAGCGTGAATCCGGGGTGACCTTCCTGTTCGTCAACCAGGGCGAGGGCGCGCGCACGGTGAGCGATTACCTGACCGAACACGGCCTGTGGCTGGAAAACGTGCTGCTGGACAGTGGCAGCCGCCTGGGCGCCCAGGTGGGCTCCGGCATGCTGCCCACCACGCTGTTCTACGACGCCGACGGGCAGCAGCGAGGCAGCCATCTGGGCGAGCTGTCGAGCGCCAGCCTGGCTCACGGGCTGAAACGCATCGTCGGCGAGCCGCCGCCCGCTCCCGAACGCCCATGAATTCAACGATCCCGAATGCTTGAGTAGTGCTTGCGAGGAAACGCCATGAGCAAATCTGATGAAACGCTTTCGACCGGCCGGCGCGGCCTGCTCAAGGACCTGCTGGGCCTGAGTGCCGCGGTGAGCCTGCTGCCCCTGGCCGGCGCCGCCCAGGCCGGGATCGGCGACCAGCCGCCCCGGCGTCCGGGCATCGAGGGCAAGCGTTACGGCATGCTGGTCGACCTGCGCAAATGCATCGGCTGCCAGGCCTGCACGGTGAGCTGTTCGGTGGAGAACCTGCCGCCGATCGGCCAGTTCCGCACCACGGTGCTGCAGTACGAGGTCACCGAGACCCCGGACGCGCCCTCGGCGCTGATCAACCTGCCGCGCCTGTGCAACCACTGCGACGAGCCGCCGTGCGTACCGGTCTGCCCGGTGCAGGCCACCTTCCAGCGCACCGACGGCATCGTGCTGGTCGACAACGAACGCTGCGTGGGCTGCGGCTACTGCGTGCAGGCCTGCCCGTACGACGCTCGCTTCATCAACCACGAGACGCAGACCGCCGACAAGTGCACCTTCTGCGAGCACCGCCTGGAGGCCGGGCTGCTGCCGGCCTGCGTGGAAAGCTGTGTGGGCGGCGCGCGAGTGATCGGCGATCTGAACGATCCGCAGAGCGAGATTTCCCGCCGTATGGATGCCCACAAGGACGAGATCCGCGTTCTCAAGCCGGGCATGAACACCGACCCGCACGTGTACTACATCGGCCTACCCGAGGCCTTCGTCAACGAAGTGGACGGCCAGGCGGGTATCCGTCTGATCGCCAAGCACTGAGGAAGTCGCCATGCAGATCGTCGAGCTTCTGACTCCTGACTACGAAGCCGCCTGGTTGCCCTGGGCGGTGCAGTACTTCTTCTTCATCGGCATCGCCGCCACCACGGCGCTCACTGCAGCGGCCCTGGCCTTCGGCAAGCCCGGCTCGCCGTCGGCGCGCCTGCTGCCGGCAGCCGTGGTGGTGCTGCTGGTCACCGCCATCGCCGCGCCGGTCTCGCTGCTGGCCGACCTGCACCAGCCGGGGCGCTTCTGGCACTTCTACGCGCATTTCACACCCTGGTCGTGGATGTCCATCGGAGCCTACCTGCTGCCGCTGTTCGTCATGCTGGCCCTGGGTTTCTGCCTGCTCTGGTGGCTGCGCCGCGAGCGCCTGCTGCGCCTGACCGGCCTGGCCATGGCGCTGCTGGCGGTGAGCATCCTGGTGTACACCGGCGCCGAGGTGATGGTGGTGCGCGCCCGGCCGCTGTGGAACACGCTGCTGCTGCCGTGGAACTTCGCCGTCACCGGCTGGCTGGCCGCGCTGGGCGCCATGCTGCTGGTCGGCCGCTGGCTGCCGGGCGGTCTGGGTGCCATGCCGATGGAGCTGCTGCGTCGCCTGGGCATCAGCGCGCTGGTGCTGGTGGTGCTCGGCGTGCTGGTCTGGGTGGCTACCGGCAGCCTGGGGCTGGATCCCTCGTTCCCGGCGGCGCTGCGCCTGTTCGAGGATTTCCCGGTGTGGCGCCTGAGCCTGCTCGGCGCGGTGCTGAGTGGTGTGCTGATGCTGGTCATGCTGGCCCGGCCCGCGGCTCGCCTGGGCGGCGCGGGGTACTCGCTGCTGGTGGCGCTGGTCATGCTCGGCTCGGCGTGGGTGTTCCGCTGGGTGGTGTTCATGAGCGTGCAGGGCGTACCCAAGTACGGTGCGGGCCTTTACCTGTACAGCATGCCGCTGGGCGGCGACGGGTTGCTGGGCATCCTCGGCATGTTCGGGCTGTGCCTGGCACTGCTGGTCGCCGTGGTGTTCGTGCTGGAACGTTTTCCGTCTTTCAACCCGGCCCGGGCCGGTCACTGATCAGGAGTCGATGACATGACCGACAAGACCAAGCAACAGGACACGCTCGAAGATGCCGGCCGGCGCAAGCTGATGGCCCAGGGCGCCGCCGTAGCGGGCGGCCTGGCGGTGTTTGCCGCCGGCTACAGCGAAACCGTCGGCCGGGCGGTGACCGGGTTGGTGCACGGCACCGCCGGCACGCCGACCGCCGACGCCGTGCGCGGCAATTCGCTGACCCCGGAATTTCGCATCGATCCGCTGAGCGGTGCGCTGTCCACTCAGCCCGGCCAGACGGTCAGCCCGTCGGTGTGCCTGGGTTGCTGGACCCAGTGCGGCATCCGCGTGCGGGTGGACAACGAGGCCAACCGCATCCTGCGCGTGGCCGGCAACCCCTACCACCCGTTGGCCACCACCCAGCCGGCGGACATGCGCACGCCGGTGCGCGATGTGTACAGCGCGCTGGGCGGCGATGCCGGCATTGAAGGCCGCGCTACCGCCTGCGGCCGCGGCGCGGCGATGTTCGAGCAACTCACCAGCCCCTATCGCGTCCTGCAGCCGCTCAAGCGCGTTGGCAAGCGCGGCGAGGGCAAGTGGCAGACGATTTCCTTCGAGCAACTGGTCGAGGAAATCTGCGAGGGTGGCGACCTGTTCGGCGAAGGCCATGTGGACGGGCTGCGCGCGATCTTCGACCGGGAGACCCTGATCGACCCGGCCAACCCGGAATACGGCCCGCTGACCAACCAGCTGCTGTTCACCGATGCCGGCAACGAAGGCCGCACGCCGTTCGTGCGCCGCTTTACCCAGCAATCCTTCGGCAGCGTGAACTTCTCCAACCACGGTTCCTACTGCGGTCAGACGCATCGCGTGGGCACCGCCGCCGCGCTCGGCGACCTGCCGGGCATGCCCCACGGCAAGCCGGACTGGGACAACGCCCGCTTCGGCCTGTTCATCGGCACCGCGCCGGCCCAGGCCGGCAACCCGTTCCAGCGTCAGGGCCGGCAGCTGGCCGAGGCGCGCACCCGCACCGACAAGCCGGTGTTCGAGTACGTGGTGGTCTCGCCGACCCTGCCGGCCACCTCCAACGTGCTCAGCGACGGCAGCGAGTGGCTGGCGGTCAAGCCGGCCGGCGACCTGGCGCTGGTGATGGGCATGATTCGCTGGATCCTCGACAACCGCCGCTACGACGCCGGCATGCTGGCCCAGCCCGGGCCGGCGGCTATGCAGGCGGCGGGCGAAGCGTCCTGGAGCAACGCCACCCACCTGTTGGTGGACGAGCCCGAACACCCGCGCTTCGGCACCTTCCTGCGGGGTGCCGACCTGGGCTGGAGCGATGCCGAAGCCTATGTGGTGCAGCGCGCCGACGGCGAGCTGGCTGCGCACACCCAGGCCGAACCGGCCGAGCTGTTCGTGGAGCGCATGGTGACCCTGGATGGCCAGCCGGTGCGGGTCAGCAGCGCGCTGAGCCGCTTGCGCGCCGAAGCGCGACGCATGGGGCTGGAGGAGTACGCCCGCGAATCCGGCGTGTCGGTGGAGAAGATCACCGCGCTGGCCGAACGCTTCACGCGCTACGGCAAGCAGGCGGTGGCCAACTCCCACGGCGGCACCATGAGCGGCGCCGGTTTCTACACCGCCTATGCCGTCGGCATGCTCAACACCCTGATCGGCAACCTCAACGTCAAGGGCGGCCTGGTGGTCGACGCCGGCCAGTTCCCGCCGTTCGGCCCGGGGCCGCGCTACAACATCGGTGGCTTCGCCGGCAAGGTCGACCCCAAGGGCGTGGCCCTGTCACGCCATCGCTTCCCCTACGAAAAGAGCAGCGAATACCGCCGCAAGAAAGAGTCCGGCCTATCCCCGTACCCGGCCAAGGCGCCCTGGTACCCGGCGGTCGGCGGCCTGAGCTCGGAAATGATCGCCGCCGCCCTGGACGGCTACCCGTACCGCGCCAAGGTGTGGATCAACCACATGGGCAACCAGCTGTACGGCATCGCTGGCTGGCGGCAGGTCATCGAGGAGCGCCTGCGCGATCCGAAGCTGATGCCGCTGTCCATCGCGGTCAACCCCTTCATCAACGAAACCGCCGCCCTGGCCGATTACATCGTGCCGGATACCCTGACCTATGAAAGCTGGGGTGTCTCGGCGCCCTGGAACGGCGTGGTGGCCAAGGCCTCCAGCGTGCGCTGGCCGGTGGTCGAGCCGCGCGTGGCGAAGACCGCCGAGGGTCAGCCGATCAGCCTGGAAAGCTTCCTGATCGCCATCGCCAAGCGCCTCGGCATGCCGGGTTTCGGCGCCGGCGCGATTCGCGACGCCGAGGGCAACCGTTACGACCTGAACAGCGCCGCCGATTTCTACCTGCGTGGCTTCGCCAACATCGCCTACGCCGGCGGCCAGGCGGTGCCCGAAGCCAGCGACGACGACTTGGCGCTAACCGGCGTGCAACGCTTCGCCGAGCAACTGCAGCACGCCCTCAAACCCGAGGAATGGCGGCGGGTGGCGCTGTTGATGAGCCGGGGCGGTCGCTTCGCGCGCATCGAGGAGGCCTGGAACGACAAGGGTCAACTGCGCCAGGGCTACGCCAAGCCGCAGCAGGTCTGGTACGAGGATCTGGCCAGGATGCGCCACTCGCTGACCGGCGAGCGCTACAGCGGCTGCCCGACCTGGTACCCGGTGCGCATGGCCGACGGTCGCTCGATGCGCGAGCTGTATGACGAAGACCGGTGGCCGATGCTGATGATCTCCTTCAAGTCGCACCTGATGAGCGCCTACTCCATCGGCGCCGATCGCCTGCGCCAGGTGCACCCGCACAACCCGGTGTACCTGCATCGCGACGACGCGGCGCGCCTGGGCATCGGCCATGGCGACAAGGTGCGTCTGGTCACGCCGGGCGGCGCGCGGGAAGGGGTGGCGCTGGTGCGCGACGGGCTGATGCGCGGCACCATCGCCGTGGAGCACGGCTACGGCCACACCGAACTGGGCGCCCGCGCCCATCAGGTGAACGGCCAGCCGATGGCGCACAACCCGGCGCTGGGGGCGGGGGTCAACCTCAACGACCTGGGCTTCGGCGATCCAACCCGGCCGGACACCAACGTCTGGATCGACTGGGTCTCGGGCGCCGCGGTGCGCCAGGGGCTGCCGGCGCGCATCGAGCGCGTCTGACCCGCTCCGCGCCGCCCGGCCGCGGGCGGCGCTCAGCGCATCAGCGCGCCATCGGCGTCGGCGTCCAGACGCAGGCCCTCGACGCCGATTTCCTCCTCCAACGCCAGCAGGTAATGGCGCAACGCGCGCCGGGTGGCCTGCTCCCGCAGGCTGTGGCGGACCCGCTCGGCCACCTGCTCGTAGGGCAGGGGCCGTTCCTCCCGGCGCTCGTCGACGCTGACCAGGTGCCAGCCGTAGCGCGAGGCCAGCGGGCGCTCGTGCAGACCGATGGCCAGGTGGCGCAGGGCGCGATCCAGCTCCGGCACGGTCTGCCCCGGCGCCAGCCAGCCCAGCGCCCCGCCATCCTCCTTCGACGGGCAGGCGGAATGACGCTGGGCCAGCTCGGTGAAGCGCGCCGGTGCTGCCTGCAACTGACGCAGCAGTTTCTGGCCCAGGCGGTACTGGGCGTCCCTGGCCCGGGCATCGTCCGGCGCGGCCGGCAGCAGGATGTGGCGGACCCGCAGCAGCAAGGGTTCGGCGAAGCGCTCGCGGTGGTGCTCGAAGAAGCGCCGGCAGGCGGCGTCGTCCGGCTCGGGGACCTGCAGTTCGCGCTCCAGCAGGCTGGCCAGGGTGCGGTCATCCTCGCGGCCCTCGGCATCCAGCAGGCTCAGGCCCAGGGCCTCGGCGCGCTGGCGCAGCAGTTCACGCACCACCAGGGCACGGGCGGCCTGAAAATTACGGGCGCTCCAGCCCTGGCGCGCCTTGGCCAGCTGAGCGATCACGGTGTTCACCGAAATGCCCAGACGCTCGGCGATCTCCGCCTGGCTGAGCCCTTCCAGCCGCGCCAGTTCGAACACCTGGCGACAGCGTGGCGGCAAGTCGTCGAGCTGGCGCAGGACGCATCGCAGCGCACACTGGTGTTCCACCAGCCCGCAGGGGTCGGCCTGCACGGCCTCGATCAGTTCCAGCGGTGCCTCGTCGCCGGCACCGACAAGCGCGCGATGGCGCAGGGCATCACGCAAGAGATTGGTGGCGATGCGAAAGAGATAGGCCTTGGGGTTGGCGAGGCTCTGCTCGGGCATGACCTGCGCCAGTTTCAACCAGGCATCCTGGGCCAGGCCCTCGGCCAGTGCTCGGCAGCCGCCGAGGCGAGTCAGATGGGCTACCAGCCGTTGGCGGTGATGGACATAGCATTGCAAACAGGCATCGGGAATCTTGTTGTTGTCGCGCATGGGTGCGTGCCACCGGGAGGGGGCACGAACCTAACTCAGATGCGAACGCTTCGCAATTGCAGGCGCTTTGCCGCTATCGATGCCGATCAGCCGTCCAGCGGCAGCTGCAGATTGACCGGCCGGCCATTCAGCTGCAGACGGCACTGCGCTGCTGGCTGCGGTCGCGCATAGTGGAAGCCCTGCAGGCTGGGGCAGCCGTTGAGGCGCAGGAAGGCCGCCTGACGCTCGTTCTCCACCCCTTCGGCCACCACATGCAGTCCAAGGTGGCTGGCCATGGTGAGGATGCCCCGCACCAGGGCTACCGATTGCTCGCTGTCGGGCAGCCCGCTGACGAATTCACGGTCGATCTTGATACCGTCGAAGCGGAAGCGCTGCAGGTACGTCAGCGAGGCATAGCCGGTGCCGAAGTCATCGAGCAGCAGTGGCAAACCGGCGGCCTTGAGACGGCCGAGGGTCTGCTGCACATGCTCGTCGGCCTCCAGCAGCGCGCTTTCGGTGATCTCCAGCTCCAGCATGGCGGGCGACGCACCCTCTTCGGCGAGGATCGCCAGCAGGCTGCCCGCCAGATCGGCCTGGCGGAAGTCCAGCGGCGACAGGTTGATCGCGATGCGTAGCGGATGGCCCATGGCGTGCCAGCGGCAGGCCTGGCGGCAGGCCTCTCGGACCACCCAGCGGGTCGCCTCGATGATCATGCCGCTCTCTTCCAGCACCGGGATGAACTCTCCGGGCGGTACCAGTCCGCGCTCCGGCGAATTCCAGCGCAGCAGCGCTTCCATGACTTCGGGCTCGCCCTGGGCGTTGACCTGGGCCTGGTAATGCAGCACGAACTCGTCCCGGTCCAGCGCCCGGCGCAGAGCCTGCTCGAGGGCGCGGCGGCCGGCGGCGGCATCGCTGAGCGACTCGTTGTAGAACACCGTGCAGTTGCGCCCCGCGTCCTTGGCCGCATACAGCGCGAGGTCCACCTGCTTGAGCAGGTCGCTGGCACTGTGCCGGCCGTCGCTGATGGCAACGCCGATGCTCGGGCTGACGTAGCACTCGTACTGGCCGATGCGCACCGGCGGCTGGAAGCCTTCGATGATGCACTGGGCCAGCTGCTCGGCGCGGGCGTGGTCGCTGCCGTCGAGCAGCAGCATGAATTCGTCGCCGCCGCTGCGTGACAGCAGCGCATGCTCCGGCATCAGCCGGCCCAGGCGGTCGCCGATCTGCACCAGCAGCTTGTCGCCGATCTCATGGCCGAGGCTGTCGTTGATGCGCTTGAAGTGGTCCAGGTCGAGGTAGAGCAGTGTCAGCGGCAGGCGCGCCGCGAGCAACTGTTCGAGGCGCTGCACCAGGTAGTTGCGATTGGCCAGCTGCGTCAGCGGATCGAAGTGGGCGAGAAAACGCAGGCGCTGTTCGGCGCGCAGGCGGTCGCTGATATCGCGCAGCAGCACGAGAAAATGCTGCTCGCCGTAGCGATGAAAGGGCGTACAGCTGACCTCTAGTGGCACGTCCCGGCCGTTGCGCCGCCCGGTCAATTCCAGCGTCGTGTTCGGCGGCGTGCTGCGCAGGCGTGCCGTGGCGTCGCTCTCGGCCAGGCGCTCGCCGGGCAACGTGCCGCGCAGCTCGTCTGGTGAGCAGCCGAACAGGCAGGCGGCGGCCGGGTTGGCCTGCAGCACGCGTAAGTCGTGATCAACCACCAGCATACCGACCGGTGCCGTTTCGATCAGATTGCGCAGCAGATGCTCGCTCTCGCTGAGCGCCAGCTGGCGCTCGTGCAGCTCGCTCATCATGCGGTTGAGGGTGACGGCCAGCCGACTGATTTCATCGCGACCACCGACCGCGAGGGGCCGGGGCTGTTGGTCGATGGCGAACTGGCGGGCCGCTTGATCGATAAGGGCCAGGCGCCGCGTCAGCAGCCGACCGTACAGCCGGTTGAGAATCACGCCAAGCAACAGCAGCAACGTCAGCGTTTGAGCCAGATAGAACCAGGCTTCGCGTTTGGTCTGCGCAAGCATCGGCGCGAAGTCGTATTCCACCAACAGCGCTTCACGCAACGGCGTGCCGTCCTGGGCGACGCGGTCCAGCGGGTAGATCGCCAACTGCCTGGAGCCTTCGCCGAACCAGCCCGCGCGGCCGCCGTTCACCTGTTTGGCGAGTTCGCTGGCATCGATCAGCGTCAGGCGCTCGGGGGACAGACCCAGCTGGGTCGTGGCGATCACCTGTAGGCTGCGGTCGATCACCATCGCCCAGCGCACACCTTCCAGGCTGGCCAGATCGGCCAGCTCGGTTTCCAGCTCGGCGTTGCGGCCGAGGCGGCGATGATCGCTCAGGCTGCTCTGCAGCAGGGCAAGATGCTGCGAGGTGTGATTGCGCCAGCCGGCGAGGGTTTCCTCGATACGGGTCGGCAGGTGCCAGGCGGTCAGCATGACCGTGAACAGCAGACCGAAGATGCCCAGCAGCAGGGGCAGTGATCGACGCAGCGACAACCTTGTCAGCATATTGGGCCCTCGCAGCGAGCGATCAGATTGGCTGGGTTCGAACCGTTGAGCAGCCGGCGTTCGCGCAGATACTGGCTGAGCTGGCCGATGCTCTGCTGCAACTGGCCCTCGTCGAACCACTCACGGTTGACGGCGCGATCACCCATCAACAGGCCGTCGAGGGTGACCTGCAGTGCCATCGGCGTCAGGCCCAGGCGCGCATGCAGGCGCGGATCGGTTTCGCCACGATTGTCCTGCCAGGTGCGCAGCGCATCGAACCAGAGGGCCCGGAGGCGCCGACGCTGCTCGCGGGTGACGCGTTGCCGGTCGACCACCAGTACGTCGACGATCTCGCCCGGCAGCTGGCGGCTGTCGAAGATGCGCCGGGCGCCCTTGCTTTCCAGCGCCGGGCCCTCCGAAGCGAAGGTGATGACAGCGTCGACTTCGCCGGCGGCGAAGGCGGCGGCCTGCTCATGCACCGGCAGGCTGACCACCTGCAGATCGTCGATCCGCAGCCCGGCCTGATCCAGCACGCGGGAAAGGAAGTAGGCGCCCAGCGCAGTGTTTTCGACGCCGATGCGCTGGCCGGCCAGGTCCTTGAGATTGGTCAGCGGCGCGCGGGCGAACAGCGCATCGGCGCCAGCTGAGACGTTGGTGACCAGAATGATCTCCAGGTCGAGCTCCGCCGCGCTGTCCTGCAGCAGCAGCGTTTCGTCGAGGGTGAGCATGGCGGCGTCCAGCATGCCGTTGCGAAAGCCGCGCAGCACACCTGTGGTGTTCGGGTATTCCACCAGACGGATGCCACTGGGGGCAGTCCAGCCCAGATCGTCCGCCAGATAGATCGGCGCATAGCCAAGCCAGCGGTTGCTGCCGATACGGATCGAATCCGATTCGGGCTGGCAGCCGAGCAAGGCGACAAACAACAGCAAGAGGATTGAGCCCCGAACCATGCGATCACTCCGTGATACCTGTTAGCCACCATAGCGAAACCGTACGGTCACGGGAATCCCTTCGAAAGCAGGGGATATAGGCGCGACGTATCGGCGGTGCGCTGAATCGCATCAGCGACGCTCGTCTGCAGCGGCACCGTGCTCAACTCCGGCAAGTGGCACGGGCATAGTCGGTGATCAACCTGGGCAGGTTTTCCAGGGCCTCGGTGCTCTGGGCGGTTTGCTGGTCGGCTGCCTGCAGGATGTGACCGAGCAGCAGCGGCGCGAGGCACGTCTGGAAGACGCCGAGGCGTTCACCCGCGGGATCATCGATGCCTTGCCGCTGGCCATCGGGGTGGTCGATGGCAACGGCAGGCTGATCACTGCCAATCAGGTCTGGATGGCCGGCGGCAACGCTCCGGCTGCCTTGTCCGGATGCAAGTCGCTGGACTACCTGGCGCGCTGCCGTGCGGCCACTGGCGACGGGTTCGATGCCGGTGCCAGGCTGGCAGACGGCATCGAGGCGCTGCTCGCCGGCACTGGCGATCCGTTTGTCTTCAGCTACGAGCACGGCCGTGATGGTCAGCGGCGCGCGTACCAGAGCTCGGCCTTGCTGATGAGTACGCTGACCCGGCAGGTGCTGGTCGTCCACGAACTTCTTCCGGTGCGCCAGCCAGTGGCGATGGCCTGATCCAGCCTGATGGCTGTGTTGCCCTTGCGTACAAAGCGCGGGCGGGCGCGCGTCGTGCCGGTGCGTTGTCCGGTCACGTGTCTGGCCGGCGCTACCGTTCGTCTGTTAGCTTCGAGAACAAGAACTTCGCGTAGGACGCGACGGGGTGAAGCTTGAAACGCAAGGCAGGACTTCTGGCAGCCCTGGTGCTCGTGCTGACGCTGGGACCGATGTGGGCGTTCGTGCTGGACGAGATCAAGCATGAACGTACGCTGACGGTGCAGGCGGCGCGCAACAACGCGATGAACCTCGCCACCGCCTTCGAGGCCCACGTGCTCAGCACCATCCGGCTGATGGACATCGTGTTGCTGGACATGCGTGAAGACGTCCTGGAGCACATGGACTTCGGCCGCCACGTGGACGAGGAGCTCAAGGCCTATGGCGGCTTCATTGCACAGCTGGCGGTGATCGACCGGGACGGCCGGCTGGTCTTTTCCAACCTCGGGCCGTCCGGAAAGCATGTGGACCTGAGCGATCGCGAGCACTTTCGCGTGCATCGCGACAACCCGCAGGAGGATCGGCTGTTCATCAGCAAGCCGGTGCTTGGTCGGGTTTCGAAACAGTGGACCATCCAGTTCACCCGCCCCATCCACCAGAACGGCGAGTTTGCCGGGGTACTGGTGCTTTCCGTGCCCACCAGCTTCTTCGCCGACTACTACCAGCAGATCGACGTCGGCCCCAACGGCAGCATCGTTTTGCTGGGCACCGATCGCAGCGTGCGAGCCATCGCCTCCGGAACGCAGATTCCGGGGCGCTACGGGCGCTTCAAGGTGCCGGAGGACAAGCCCTACTTCGATCCGGAGGCCCCCCAGCGGGGCTTCTACGAAGGCGTCAGCGTCATCGATGGGGAGTATCGCCTCGGCGCCTATCGGCGCCTGATTGACCAAGGCGTGGTGGTGGTCGTGCTGTTGTCGCCGACGGACTTCATGGCGGCATTCCAGGAGCGCAAGACATTGCTGACCGTTTCGGCAGGTGTCATCTCCCTGGCATTGTCGGTGGTGGCGCTGCTGATCTTTCTGCTGAGCAGTCGCTACTTCCAGAGCATCGCTCGCTTGCGCCTCGCCCACGGCCAGCTGGCACAGCTGGCCAACACCGATGTACTGACCGGCGTCAGCAGTCGCCGGGCCTTTCTCGCAGGTCTGGAGGCTGAGCTCGCGCGGGCGCGCCGCCACAACGAGAGTCTGAGCCTGCTGATGCTCGATATCGATCACTTCAAGCGCGTCAACGGCGTGCACGGCCATCCGATCGGCGATGCCGTGCTCAAGCAGTTCAGCGAGACCTGTGCCGGAATGCTGCGCGCTCACGACCTGTTCGGTCGGCTCGGCGGCGAGGAGTTCGCCATCGTGTTGCCGCATACCGATACCGAAGGGGCACGCTGCGTGGCCGAGAAGATCCGCACTGCCGTGGCCCAGACGCCGATGCCCACGGCGGCCGGTGACATCATGGTGACGGTCAGCATCGGTCTGGCGCAGATGGAGGGCCTACCGGGTGAGGTGGATCAGCTGATGGCGCGAGCGGACCAGGCGCTCTACGAAGCCAAGCGTGGCGGGCGCAACCAGGTGCGGGGCTAGTGATAGTCGAAGCGGGGCTGGTGGCACAAGGCCGATTTGCGGGCATTAAAAAGCCGGCTTGTGGCCGGCTTTTCTTCAGTGCCTCGACTTACTTCTGGTAAGCCTCGGCAGCTTTGATGATGGCGGCACGGGCGGCGTCGGCGCCTTCCCAGCCTTCGACCTTGACCCACTTGCCCTTCTCGAGATCCTTGTAGTTCTCGAAGAAGTGCTTGATCTGCTCGATCAGCAGCGGCGGCAGGTCGGTGTATTCCTTCACGTCCTTGTACAGCTGGGTCAGCTTGTCGTGCGGGACGGCGATCAGCTTGGCGTCACCGCCGGCTTCGTCGGTCATGTTCAGCACGCCGACCGGACGGCAGCGGATGACCGAGCCCGGGGCAACCGGATAGGGGGTCACGACCAGCACGTCGAGGGGGTCGCCGTCATCGGCCAGGGTATGCGGGATGAAACCGTAGTTGGCCGGGTAGAACATCGGGGTGGCCATGAAGCGGTCGACGAACAGGCAGTCGGTGTCGTGATCGATCTCGTACTTGATCGGCGCATGGTTGGCCGGGATCTCGATGGCGACGTAGATGTCGTTCGGCAGGTCTTTGCCAGCCGGGACTTTGCTGTAGCTCATGAACGATGGGCTCCTGATCGGCCAGCGCGGCCTGGGGGCGGAAAAAAAGTGGGCGCGATTATAGGCGCAATGTCGCGCGCAATGCACGCCGGCTTCGACGCGCCAGCCCTACGCAGGTTCCCGATAGGCGGGATGTTCGGCCTGCAGGCGTTGCAGTCGAGCGAGCGGGTCCTGCCGGTAGAACGCCGCCAGCTGCGCGTAGACGTCGGGAAAGCTCTGCTGCAGCACGTCCGGGGCGCTGAAGAAGTACTCGCTGGTGACGGCGAAGAATTCCGCCGGGTTTTCCGCGGCGTAGGGGTCGATCGGCGTCTCGGCTTCCGGGTCGGCGTCCAGCGCGGCGTTGAGTCGGTCGTAGGCGCCCTGCATGGCGCTGGCCCAGGCATCGATGCGCATCTGCCGATGCAGCGGCGGCAGGCCGTTGGCATCGCCGTTGAGCATGTCCAGCTTGTGCGCCAGTTCGTGGATCACCAGGTTGTAGGCCTCCCAGCCGCCGCTTTCCTGCACCCCGGGCCAGGCCAGGATCACCGGGCCCTGCAGCCAGGCTTCGCCGCTGTGTTCGGCGTCCCATTCATGCTCGACGCCGGCGGCATCGCGGTGCTTCTGCGGGCTGAGGAAATCATCGGGGTAGATCACGATCTCGTGGAAGCCGTGATACCAGCCGAGGTCCGCCAGGTGCAGCAGGGGCAGTTGCGCCTGCAGCGCCAGGCGCAGACGGTCCTCGGCCTGCAGCTCGACGCCGGGCAGCGCGGTGAGGCGCTTGTCGTGCAGGAACAGCACGGCGCGCTCACGCAGGCGGGCGAGTTCGTCGTCGCCGAGACCGTCGAGAATCGGCAGGCTGTCGAGCACCCGCTGCCACAGATCGACATCGACCGGGTTGCGAGCGAGGATGCGTTTGCGCTGCCAGGCGCGAAAGGACCACATGGCTGATGTTTCCAGCGGGGCGGGGCGCTCACCATAAGCGCGGCGTTCACCAGCGGCAAGCCGGACCTCGGCTGCCATGAAAGCCCGCGACCGCCTCTGCGAAACACCGGTGGGATCGCCGGGCGGCTGCTACGGTGAGTACTCCGGGCGAGTGGCGCTACTGCTGGCCTTGCCCGCCGAACCCTGTAGACGAGGAGCCTGCCATGCGTGAACAGAACCGCCCAGGGGGACTTTCCCTGATCAACCCGCCGGGCTTGTACGACCCCGCCCCGAACGGCTATTCCCATGTGGCGCTGTTGCCGCCCGGCGCGCGACTGGCCTTCATCGCCGGGCAGGGCGGTGAAATCGCCGACGGAGAGCTGTCCGAGGACTTCCGCCAGCAGGTGCGCCAGGCGCTGCGCAACCTGTGTATCGCCATCGAGGCCGTGGGCGGTACACCGCAGCAGATTGCCAGGCTCGGTGTACTGATCGTCGATCACAGCGAAGCGCGGCTGCAGGTGTTCGGCGACGAACTCGCGCGGGCGCTGGGGCCGGGTCCGAAGCCGGCCTGTACGCTGATTCCCGTGCCGCGTCTGGCACTGGACGGCATGCTGTTCGAGATCGACGCGGTGCTGTTGCTGGCGGCCGGCTGAGCGTGCCGTCGGTCGGCGCGTCACGGGACTGTCAAGCGGGACGGGTACATCGGAATGACCCCACTCGCCAGGAGACTTCCGAAATGACCGCACCGGATCAAAAGCGCCGCCAACTGCTGCAGGGTATCGGCGCCGGCCTCGCCCTGCCGGCCCTGGGCGTCGCGCCTGCCATCATCGCCGCGCCGCGGGCGCGCCCGCAGATGCTTGACGGCGTGCAGTCCGGCGACGTGACGGACGATCGCGCGCTGATCTGGAGCCGCTGCGACCGCCCTGGCCGGCTGATCGTCGAGTGGGATACGCGCAGCCGCTTCGGCAACCCGCGGCGCATGGTGTCCTCCGTAACCGATGCCGGTCAGGACTTCACCGCCCGCGTCGACCTGCGTGGGCTGCCGGCGGATCAGTCGATCTTCTACCGGGCACGTTTCGAGGATGCCCGCAGCGGCGTGCTCAGCGAGCCCTGGTTCGGCCACCTGCGCAGCGCCGCGAAGCGCCCGCGCGATATCCGCTTCGTCTGGGGCGGCGACACCTGCGGCCAGGGCTACGGTATCAACCCGGACTTCGGCGGCATGCGCATCTACGAAAGCATGCGTCGGCGGCGGCCGGACTTTTTCCTGCACAGTGGCGACGTGATCTACGCCGACGGGCCGATTCCCGCCGAGGTGACCGCCGAGGACGGCAGCGTCTGGCGCAACCTGGTCACCGAAGAGAAGAGCAAGGTTGCCGAGACGCTCAATGAGTTTCGCGGCAACTACCGCTACAACCTGCTGGATGAGAACCTGCGGGCCTTCAACGCCGAGGTGCCGCAGATCTGGCAGTGGGACGATCACGAGGTGACCAACAACTGGTCGCCGAGCAAGGAGCTGGACGATCGCTATCAGCAGGTGCGCGACATCGACACCCTGGTCCGCCGTGCGCGCCAGGCCTACCTGGAATACGCGCCGATGCGCATCGCCCGCGGCGACAAGCTCGGGCGCATCTATCGCAAGGTCAGCTACGGGCCGTTGCTGGACGTGTTCGTGCTGGACATGCGCAGCTACCGCGGGCCGAACACCGATAATCTGCAGAGCGAGCAGGGCGCGCAGACGGCTTTCCTCGGCCGTGAGCAGTTGCGCTGGCTCAAACGCGAGCTGCGCGCCTCGCGGGCGACCTGGAAAGTGATCGCCGCCGACATGCCCATCGGCCTGCATGTGCCGGACGGCGTGGACGCCCAGGGCATGCGTCGCTGGGAGGCGATCGCCAACGGTGACGATGGTCAGGCGCTCGGTCGCGAGCTGGAAATCGCCGAGCTTCTCGCCTTCATCCAGCGTGCACGGGTGCGCAACACCGTCTGGCTGACCGCCGATGTGCACTATTGCGCCGCGCACCACTACCACCCCAACCGCGCCGCTTTCCAGCAGTTCGAGCCGTTCTGGGAGTTCGTCGCAGGCCCCTTGAACGCCGGCAGCTTCGGGCCTAATCCGCTGGACGGCACCTTCGGCCCGGAAGTGGTGTTCCAGAAGGCGCCGCCGACGGCGAACAGCTCGCCGCGGGCGGGCTTCCAGTTCTTCGGCGAGGTGGAGATCGATGCCCAGAGCGGTGCGCTGAGCGTGAGCCTGCGCGACATCGACGGCGCGGTGGTCTACAGCCAGACGCTGGAGCCCTGGCAGCCGGCCTGATACCGGCTAGCCGAGCAGGAAGTTGCCGGCGCGCGGCTGACCGTCCAGCGCCGGCACGTCGGCCTCGTCCTTGAGCTGGACGCCGGAGAGCTGTCGGCGGCTGGCTTCGCGCATCAGGTAGAGCAGGCGGTGCGCGGCCAGGTTGTAGCTCAGCCCCTCGGGGCGGATGTTGGAGATGCAGTTGCGCTGCGCATCGTGCCGGCCGACCTGCGGTGCCCAGGTGAAGTAAAGGCCCAGGCTGTCCGGCGAGCTGAGGCCCGGTCGCTCCCCGAGCAGGATCACCACCATGCGCGCCTTGAGGCGCTGACCGATCTCGTCGGCCACCGCCACGCGGCCCTGTTCCACCAGCGCGACGGGACCGAGGGACCAGCCTTCGGCCTGGCATTGTTCGGCGATCTTCAGTGCCATGGGTGCCGCATGACGCTGCACGGCCAGGGCCGAGAGGCCATCGGCGATTACCAGCGCCAGGTCGCAGCCGTCGCCGGCCTCGGCGTCGAGCGTGGCGGCGCTGGTTTCGTCGAGGCGTCGGCCGAGGTCAGGGCGTTGCAGATAGGTCTGGCGGTCGCTGGCAGCGCTGTGTAGCGCCAGGCAGGCGAGGCCGTGCTTGTCCAGCTCTGCGGTCAGCGCTTCGCAGTCCAGCGGCAGGTGCACGGCATCACGGGCCTGCGCATGGGCGAACTGGAAATCCAGTTGCGCCACCGTCGGCAGACTGGTGCCGGCACGGCCGAGGGCGATGCGCGCCGGGGTCAGCTGGCGCAGGTGCTGCCAGGGATTGGGGATGTGGTTCATTGCGGCTCCCGATAGTCGATACGCAGGCCCAGGCGTCGGACGCTCATGGCGGCGGCCTCGTCGGCGAAGCCGTGCGCGGCCACTGTGCGGTCGAGGCCGCTGCCGGATTTGCCCTGGCATCTCATGCCTGCTGCTCCAGCGCCCGGCGGAAGGCTTCGGGCAGGTCACGGCCGAGCTGCAGGCGATTGCCGTCCTGTCGGAGGATCTGCATCTTCGCCAGCCATTCCTCGAATTCCGGTGCTGGCCGCAGGCCGAGCACCTGACGCACGTAGAGGGCGTCGTGGAAGGAGGTGGTCTGGTAGTTGAGCATCACGTCGTCCGAGCCCGGGATGCCCATGATGAAGTTGATGCCCGCCGTGCCGAGCAGGGTCAACAGCATGTCCATGTCGTCCTGGTCGGCTTCGGCGTGGTTGGTGTAGCAGATGTCGCAACCCATGGGCACGCCGAGCAGCTTGCCGCAGAAGTGGTCCTCCAGCCCGGCGCGGATGATCTGCTTGCCGTTGTAGAGGTATTCCGGGCCGATGAAGCCGACCACGGTGTTCACCAGCAGCGGCTTGTAGCGGCGCGCGACGGCGTAGGCGCGGGCTTCGCAGGTCTGCTGATCGACGCCGTGATGGGCGTTGGCCGACAGCGCGCTGCCCTGGCCGGTCTCGAAATACATGAGGTTGTCGCCGAGGGTGCCGCGCTTCTGCGACAGGCCGGCCTCGTAGCCTTCCTGCAGCGTTGCCAGATTGATGCCGAAGCTGGCGTTGGCCGCCTCGGTGCCGGCGATGGACTGGAACACCAGGTCCAGCGGCGCGCCGCGGTTGATCGCCTCGATGGAGGTGGTGACGTGGGTGAGGATGCAACCCTGGGTCGGGATCTCGTAGCGGCTGATCACCGCGTCGAGCATCTTCAGCAGCTCGCAGATGCCAGCGGTGCTGTCGGTGGCCGGGTTGATGCCGATCACCGCGTCGCCGTTGCCGTAGAGCAGGCCGTCGAGAATGCTCGCGGCGATGCCGGCGCCGTCGTCGGTGGGATGGTTCGGCTGCAGCCGGGTGGACATGCGTCCGGCCAGGCCGATGCTGTTGCGAAAGCGGGTGACGACGCGGACCTTCTGCGCGACCAGGATCAGGTCCTGCACGCGCATGATCTTCGACACCGCGGCGACCATTTCCGGCGTCAGCCCCGGTGCGAGGGCTTTCAGCGACGACTCGTCCACCTCCTCGCCGAGCAGCCAGTTGCGGAAATCGCCCACGGTCAGGTGGCTGATCGGCGCGAAGGCGGCGGCGTCATGGCTGTCGATGATCAGCCGGGTGACTTCATCGCTTTCGTAGGGGATCAGTGCTTCTTCGAGAAAACGCCTGAGCGGCACATCGGCCAGGCACATCTGCGCCGCCACTCGCTCGGCGTCGCTGCCCGCCGCGACCCCGGCGAGCAGGTCGCCGGAGCGCGCCGGGCTGGCCTTGGCCATCACCTCGCGCAGATCGTCGAAGCGCCAGGTGGTGCCGCCCACGCTGTGCGAGTACGTCATGGCTGCTCTCCCTACTTGAGTGTCGCCTCGGCCTGCTCGATCGCCGCGAACTCTTCTTCCGGCGTGCCGGCCACCAGATGGTGTCGACTGTAGATCGCGAAATAGGCGATGAAGATCCCGTAGATGATCGCGGCGCCGATCACCACCCGCGGGTCGACCAGGAAGCCCGCGATAACCGCGATGCAGGCCAGTACCAGCGCCACGCCCGAGGTGACGATGCCGCCGGGTGTCCTGTACGGGCGATGCAGATCCGGCCGGCGCAGGCGCAGCACGATGTGCGAGGCCATCATCAACACGTAGGAGATGGTCGCGCCGAACACCGCGACGAGGATCAGCAGGTCGCCCTGACCGGTCAGCGAGAGCAAAAAACCGATCACACCAGGGATCACCAGGGCCAGCACCGGCGCCTTGTTCTTGTTGGTCAGCGAGAGGTTGCGCGGCAGGTAGCCGGCCCGCGACAGGGCAAAGATCTGCCGCGAGTAGGCGAAGATGATCGAGAAGAAGCTGGCGATCAGCCCGGCCAGGCCGACCAGGTTGACGAAGCCGCTCATCCAGGTGGACGAACCGTAGGCCGTGGTCAGCGCTTCCACCAGCGGGTTGCCGGATGCCACCAGAGTGCTGGAGCCGGCGCCGCCAGGGCCGACCAGGAGGATCAGGCCGGCGAAGGCGACCAGTATCAGCATGGCGCCGATCAGCCCGCGGGGCATGTCGCGCTGCGGGTTCTTGGTTTCCTCGGCGGCCAGCGGCACGCCTTCGACGGCGAGGAAGAACCAGATCGCGTAGGGGATCGCCGCCCAGATGCCGACATAGCCATAGGGCAGGAAGTTGCTGGCACCGGCAGCGGTGGTCGGCGCGATATCGAGCAGCTTGTCCACCGAGAAGTGCGGCACCATGGCGACGATGAACACCGCCAGGGCAAGGGCGGCGACCGCGGTGATGATGAACATCAGCTTCAGCGCCTCGCCGACGCCGAAGATATGGATGCCGATGAAGACGATGTAGAAGGCCAGATAGATCATCCAGCCGCCGATGCCGAACAGTGACTCGCAATAGGCGCCGATGAACACGGCGATCGCCGCCGGCGCGATGGCGTATTCGATGAGGATCGCCGTGCCGGTGAGAAAGCCGCCCAATGGGCCGAAGGCGGTGCGGGCAAAACCATAGCCGCCGCCCGCGGTCGGGACCATCGAGGACAGCTCGGCCAGCGAGAAACACATGCACAGGTACATGGTCGCCATCAGCAGCGTGGCGATGAACAGCCCGCCCCAACCGCCCTGGGCGAGGCCGAAGTTCCAGCCGGCATAGTCGCCGGAAATCACATAGGCGACGCCAAGGCCGACCAGCAGCACCCAGCCGGCGGCGCCTTTCTTCAGTTCGCGTTCCTGGAAATAACTACTGCCAACGGTTTCGAAATCGATTGCGTGGTGCGGTGGCGTTGAACTGCTGTGTTCGAGAGCCATGGGGGAATCCTCTTGGACGGGTTGGCACCTCTCTCCCTAGCAAGCGTCATGCCCCGGCACCGGAATACGGGATTCCCGGTGTTTTGTCGGTGGATGTCGGCAGGAACGCACCTTTTGCGGGCTCCACAGCACCACGGCGGAGCCCGGCAGGTGTCTTGTTCGAACGCGCGGTGAGCCGAAGCCCACCGCGCTCAGCCCATCAGAAGAAGCCCAGCGGATTGATGTCGTAGCTCACCAGCAGGTTCTTGGTCTGCTGATAGCTGTCGAGGATCATCTTGTGCGTCTCGCGACCGACGCCCGACTTCTTGTAACCACCGAACGCCGCGTGCGCCGGGTAGAGGTGGTAGCAGTTGGTCCAGACACGACCGGCCTTGATCGCCCGGCCCATGCGGTAGGCGCGGTTGATGTCGCGGGTCCAGACGCCGGCGCCGAGGCCGTACTCGGTGTCGTTGGCGATGGCCAGCGCCTCGGCCTCGTCCTTGAAGGTGGTGACGCCGATCACCGGGCCGAAGATCTCCTCCTGGAACACGCGCATCTTGTTGGTGCCCTTGAGCAGGGTCGGCTGGATGTAATAGCCGGTGGCGAGCGAGCCTTCGAGTTTCTCGGCCGCCCCGCCGGTGAGCACTTCGGCGCCTTCTTCCTGGGCGATCTTCAGGTAGGACATGATCTTGTCGAACTGCTGCTGGCTGGCCTGGGCGCCAACCATGGTGTCGGTGTCCAGCGGGTCGCCGCGCTTGATCTGCGCGACCTTCTTCATCACCGCTTCCATGAACGGCGCGTAGATCGACTCCTGCACCAGTGCGCGGGACGGGCAGGTGCACACCTCGCCCTGGTTGAAGAAGCCCAGCACCAGCCCTTCGGCGGCCTTCTCGATGAAGGCCGGTTCGGCCTGCATGATGTCCTCGAAGTAGATGTTCGGGCTCTTGCCGCCCAGCTCCACGGTGCTCGGAATGATGTGCTCGGCGGCGCGCTTCATGATGTGCGAGCCCACCGGGGTGGAGCCGGTGAAGGCGATCTTGGCGATGCGCTTGCTCGAGGCCAGTGCTTCGCCGGCTTCCCGGCCGTAGCCGTGCACCACGTTGAGCACCCCCGGCGGCAGCAGGTCGCCGATGCATTCGAGCAGCACGTTGATGCCCAGCGGGGTCTGCTCGGCCGGTTTGAGCACCACGCAGTTGCCGGCGGCCAGCGCCGGGGCGAGCTTCCAGGCGGCCATCAGGATCGGGAAGTTCCACGGGATGATCTGCCCCACCACGCCCAGCGGCTCGTGGAAATGGTAGGCCGCGGTGTGTTCGTCGATCTCGGCGCTGGTGCCTTCCTGGGCACGGATGCAACCGGCGAAGTAGCGGAAGTGGTCGGCGGCCAGCGGGATATCGGCGTTGAGCGTCTCGCGCACCGCCTTGCCGTTGTCCCAAGTCTCGGTGATGGCGAGCGTCTCCAGGTTCTGCTCGATGCGGTCGGCGATCTGCAACAGGATCAGCGAACGCGCCTGGACGCTGGTCTTGCCCCAGGCATCGGCGGCGGCATGGGCGGCGTCCAGGGCCTTCTCGATGTCGGCGGCGTCGGAGCGCGGGAACTCGGCGATGGGCTGACCGTTGACCGGGGAAAGGTTGGTGAAATACTGACCACCGGCCGGCTCGACGAACTGGCCGTTGATGTAATTGCCGTAGCGGGATTTGAAGGAAACGACAGCGCCTTCGCTGCCGGGATGGGCGTAACGCATGATGAGTCTCCGGTCTTGTAATTGTGATGACTGCTGTCTTTCAGCGTAGAACAGGCTCCGTTCGTCGGCAGGCGAGGCGACGTGCGGTGCGACCGCCCCGCAGCGGACCCTGTGCTAATCTGCGCCGCAGTTTTCCAGCGTCGAATGCGCGGCCATGCCGTCTGGCGCGGCGTCTTTCAGAGGTCATCAATGCATATCCATATTCTCGGCATCTGCGGCACCTTCATGGGTTCGCTCGCGGTGCTGGCCAAGGAACTCGGCCATCGCGTCACCGGCTCCGATGCCAACGTCTATCCGCCGATGAGCACCCAGCTCGAGGCTCAGGGCATCGAGCTGATGCAGGGCTACGAGCCGGCGCATCTGGAACCGGCACCCGATCTGGTGGTGGTGGGCAACGCCATGTCGCGTGGCAACCCCGCAGTGGAATACGTGCTGAACAAGGGGCTGCCCTATGTCTCCGGCCCGCAATGGCTAGCCGATCACGTGCTGCAGGGTCGCTGGGTACTGGCGGCGGCCGGCACCCATGGCAAGACCACCACCAGCAGCATGCTGGCCTGGGTGCTGGAACATGCCGGCATGAGCCCGGGCTTTCTCATCGGTGGTGTGCCGCAGAACTTCGGCATCTCCGCACGGCTCGGCGGTACGCCGTTCTTCGTGGTGGAGGCCGACGAGTACGACAGCGCCTTCTTCGACAAGCGCAGCAAATTCGTCCACTACCGCCCGCGCACCGCGATCCTGAACAATCTGGAGTTCGATCACGCGGATATCTTCCCGGATCTCGCTGCCATCGAGCGGCAATTCCATCATCTGGTGCGCACCGTGCCGGGCGAGGGGCTGATCATCCATCCCGAGTCGGAAACGGCGCTCAAGCGCGTCATCGGCATGGGCTGCTGGACACCGGTGCAGACCACCGGCGACGGCGGCCAGTGGCAGGCGAAGCTGCTCAGCGCCGACGGCTCGCGCTTCGAGGTGATCTTCGACGGCGAGGTGCAGGGCGTGGTGGAGTGGGAGCTGACCGGCCGGCACAACGTCAACAATGCGCTGGCGACGTTGGCGGCGGCACGGCATGTCGGCGTGCTGCCGAAGCAGGGCGCCGAGGCGCTGAGCGAATTCCGTAGCGTCAAGCGGCGCATGGAGAAGGTCGCCGAGGTCAATGGCGTGACCATCTATGACGACTTCGCCCATCACCCGACCGCCATCGCCACCACCCTCGACGGCCTGCGCAAGCGCGTCGGCGATACGCCGATCATCGCCGTGGTCGAGCCGCGTTCGAACTCGATGAAGCTCGGCGCGCACCGCGAGGGGCTGGCCGAGTCGGTGGCGCTGGCCGATCAGGCGATCTGGTACGCACCGGCCAACCTCGGCTGGGATCTCGCCGCGACCGTCGCCGGCTCGCCGGTGCCGACCACGGTCTGCGATTCGCTTGAGGCGATCATTACCAAAGTGAAAGCCGATGCCGTGCCGGGCACTCAGGTGGTGGTGATGAGCAATGGCGGTTTCGGTGGGTTGCACGGCCAATTGGCCGCCGCACTGGCGTAGGTTGGAAATCGCCGCAGGCATTTCCACGCGAATGGCATCAGGAGCAAATTGAATGAGCGGACCGGAACGCATCACCTTGGCCATGACCGGCGCCTCCGGCGCGCAGTACGGTCTGCGCCTGCTCGATTGCCTGATCCAGGAAGACCGCGAGGTGCACTTCCTGATTTCCAAGGCCGCGCAACTGGTGATGGCCACCGAGACCGACGTGGTGCTGCCGGCCAAGCCGCAGGCCATGCAGGCCTTCCTCTCCGAGTACACCGGTGCCGCCGCCGGGCAGATCCGTGTGTTCGCCAAGGAGGACTGGATGGCCCCGCCGGCGTCCGGCTCCGGCGCACCGACGGCGATGGTGGTGGTGCCCTGTTCCACCGGCACGCTGTCGGCAATCGCCACCGGCGCCTGCAACAACCTGATCGAACGCGCCGCCGACGTCACCCTCAAGGAGCGCCGCCAGCTGATTCTGGTGCCACGCGAGGCGCCCTATTCGAGCATTCATCTGGAAAACATGCTCAAGCTGTCGAATCTGGGTGCGGTGATCCTGCCGGCCTCGCCCGGCTTCTATCACCAGCCGCAAAGCATCGACGACCTGGTGGATTTCGTCGTCGCGCGCATCCTCAACCTGCTCAACATTCCCCAGGACATGCTGCCGCGCTGGGGCGAGCACCATATCGTCAGCGACGACTGAGATGATCGGTCGGGCGCTGCTGGTACTGACGACGCTGAGCGTGCTGGGTGGCTGCGCCACGGTGCGCACGCTGGACGCGGCCAAGCCCGGTGCGCCGATCATCTATTCCGGCACGCGTCTGGACTGGTACAGCCTCAACGGTGGCTGCTGCCCACTGGATCGCTTCGGTGCCGTGGCGCCCAAGTATGCCGCGCTCGATCTGCCGGCCAGCGCCTTGCTGGACACGCTGTTGCTGCCCTTCGCCGTCGCGGCGGAGCTGGGCGTCGGGCTCGGTGTACGCGGCGGGCTCTGATTGCCGGCAACCGCGGCATAACTGATCTGGGTCCAGGCAAGCTCGCGGCCGCACAGGCATAGTTGACGGGTCCGCGCCACAAGGAGAAACGGTGTGAAAGACCGCGCTCAGTTCCATTTCAACTACTGGATGATCGCCATCCTGGTGTTTCTCGGCCTCCAGTACCTGCTGTCGGCGCAGCAGGAGGTGGCGACCATCCCCTACAGCGAGTTCGAGCAGCACCTCAAGGAAGGGCGCATCGAAGAACTGGCCATCACGGACCGGCGCATCGAAGGCCGGCTCAAGGAGCCCCTGGCTGGTGGTCAGCGTCGTTTCATCACCAACCGCGTCGAGCCACAGCTGGCCGAGCATCTGCAGCAGTACCCGGTACGCTACACCGGCAAGGTGGAAAGCACGCTGGTGCGCGACCTGCTGTCGTGGATCATCCCGGCGGCGATGTTCTTCGGCATCTGGCTGTTCCTGCTCAAGCGCATCGGCAGCGGCCTGGGTGGCGGCGGCATGATGCAGATCGGCAAGAGCAAGGCGCGGGTTTACGTCGAGACCGACATGAAGGTGAGCTTCGCCGATGTTGCCGGCGTGGACGAGGCCAAGGACGAGCTCAAGGAAATCATCGAGTTCCTGCGCGACCCGCAAACCTACGGCCGCCTCGGCGGGCGCATGCCCAAGGGCGTACTGCTGGTCGGCCCGCCGGGCACCGGCAAGACGCTGCTGGCGCGCGCCGTGGCGGGCGAGGCGAAGGTGCCATTCTTCTCCATTTCCGGTTCCGAGTTCGTCGAGCTGTTCGTCGGTGTCGGTGCGGCGCGGGTGCGCGATCTGTTCGAGCAGGCGCGGGCGCAGGCACCGGCGATCATCTTCATCGACGAACTGGACGCCCTCGGTCGCGCCCGCGGTGCCGGCCCCCTGTCCGGCGGGCATGACGAGAAGGAGCAGACGCTCAACCAGCTGCTGGTGGAGATGGACGGCTTCGACACCTCCAGCGGACTCGTCCTGCTGGCGGCCACCAACCGCCCCGAGATCCTCGACCCTGCGCTGCTGCGCGCCGGCCGTTTCGACCGCCAGGTGCTGGTGGACCGGCCGGACAAGGTCGGACGGGTGCAGATTCTCAACGTGCACCTGAAGAAGTCGCGGCTGGGCACCGATGTCGATCCCCAGGCCATCGCCGCGCTGACCCCGGGCTTTACCGGCGCCGACCTGGCCAACCTGGTCAACGAGGCGACGCTGCTGGCGACCCGGCGCAACGCCGAGGCGGTGGCGATGCAGGACTTCACCGCGGCCATCGAACGCATCATCGCCGGGCTGGAGAAGCGCAACCGCCTGCTCAACCCGCGCGAGCGCGAGATCGTCGCCTACCACGAGATGGGCCATGCGCTGGTGGCCATGGCGCTGCCGGGCGTCGATCCGGTGCACAAGGTGTCGATCATCCCGCGCGGCATGGGCGCGCTGGGCTACACCATCCAGCGGCCCACCGAGGATCGCTTCCTGATGACCCGCGAGGAGCTGGAAAACAAGATGGCCGTGCTGCTCGGCGGCCGCGCGGCGGAGTGGCTGGTGTTCGCCCATCTGTCCACCGGCGCGGCGGACGACCTGGCCAAGGTCACCGACATCGCCCGCGCCATGGTCACCCGTTACGGCATGTCCACGCGCCTCGGCCATCTGGCGCTGGAACGTGAGCCCAACGCCTTTCTCGGCAACGAAGCGTTGCTCGGCCTCAAACCGCAGCACGACTACGCCGAAAGCACCGCTACGGCCATTGACGAGGAAGTGCAGGAGCTGGTGCAGGCGGCTTTCCAGCGCAGCCTGTCGTTGCTCGAGGCACGGCGCGAGCTGCTCGAGCGCTGCGCCCGGCAGTTGCTGCAACAGGAAACGCTGGATGCCGAGGAGCTGCGCCAACTGAGCGCCGCCGCGCCCGACGCCGCGGCGCTCCCGGCGCCCTAGCCGGGTGTTTCAGGCCGGTGCGCGACCGGCGTGCTGGGCCAGGGCCCACTCCACATGCTCGCGCACCAGCTCCGACGGATCGTCGCGGCGTGCCTGAAGCGCTTCCAGCACCGGGATGCTCGACGGCGCATTGCCCAGGCCCACTGCGAGATTACGTAGCCAGCGTTCGTAGCCGGCGCGGCGTAGCGGCGAGCCCTCGGTGCGGCTGAGAAATTCCTCTTCCGTCCAGCGGAACAAGGTCGCCAGTTCAGCGTTGTCCAGGCTATGGCGCGGTTGAAAGTCGCTCTGCTCGGTGGGGCGTGCGAAGCGGTTCCAGGGGCAGACGATCTGGCAATCGTCGCAACCGAATACGCGGTTGCCGATCTTGTCGCGCAGCTCGACCGGGATCGGCCCCTTGAGCTCGATGGTGAGGTAGGAAATGCAGCGCCGCGCGTCCAGCAGCCGTTCGCCGACGAACGCCTCGGTGGGGCAGATGTCCAGGCAGGCGTGGCAGCTGCCGCAGTGATCGCGGGACACCGGCTCGTCCACCGGCAGCGCGATGTCGACGAACAGCTCGCCGAGAAAGAACCAGCTGCCGGCCTTGCGGTTGAGCAGCAGGGTGTTCTTGCCGATCCAGCCGAGCCCGGCCTGCTGGCCGGCGGCCTTCTCCAGCACCGGCGCGCTGTCGACGAAGGCGCGGAAACCGAACGGACCGACCACCTGCTGAATGCGCTCGGCCAGCTGCTGCAGGCGCTTGCGGATCAGCTTGTGGTAATCCCGGCCCAGGGCATAGCGCGACACATAGGCCTTCTCCGGGTCGGCCAGCTGCTGGCTCATGCGGGTGTCGCCCGGCAGGTAGTCCATGCGCAACGAGATGACCCGCAGCGTACCGGGCACCAGTTCGTCCGGCCGCGAGCGCTTGCTGCCGTGGGCGGCCATGTAGTCCATCTCGCCCTGATAGCCCGCCTGGAGCCAGGCCTCGAGGTGCGCCTCGTGCTCGCCAAGGTCGACGCCGGTGATCCCCACCTGCTGGAAGCCGAGCTCGCGGCCCCACTCCTTGATGGAGTCGGCGAGTACGACGGGATCGAGAGCGGAGCTGGACATCGGAGACTGCGGCTGGAAGTGAGCGGGTGCGTATAATTCTGCCAGACATTCCGCCGCGATGATCCCTGCACCGATGACCGATTCTCTGCCCGTCGCCCTGTACAACGCCACCCAGGTGCGCGAACTCGATGCGCGCCTGATTGCCGCCGGTACGTCCGGTTTCGAACTGATGCAGCGTGCCGCTCATGCCGCCTGGCGCGCGCTGCGCCGGCGCTGGCCCGATGCAGGTGCTGTCACGGTGCTCGCGGGGCGCGGCAACAATGCCGGCGATGGCTACCTGCTGGCGGCGCTGGCGCAGCGCGCTGGCTGGCAGGTGCGGGTGCTGGCGGTGGGCGATCCGCAGACGCTGCAGGGCGACGCGGCGCTGGCCTGCGCCGAAGCGCGAGATTGCGGAGTGCCCATCGAACCCTGGCGAGCGGAGGCGCCGCTGCAGGGCGTGCTGGTGGATGCGCTGCTCGGCACCGGTCTGACCGGCGCGGTGCGCGAGCCCTATGCGAGCGCGATCGCGGCGATCAACGCCAGCGGCCGTCCGGTGCTGGCAATCGACCTGCCCAGCGGGCTCTGCGCCAACACCGGTCAGGTGCTGGGGCAAACAGTGCGCGCCGATCTCAGCGTGACGTTCATTGGCCTCAAGCTCGGCCTGTTCACCGCCGGCGGCCCGGATCGCGTCGGCGCGCTGGTGTTCGACGACCTGCAGGCCGACCCGGGAACCGTCGCGCAGGTGGCCAGTGAGGCCGTGCGCCTCGACCATGGCTCGCTGGCGCGGGTCGCACCTCGTTCGCCGACCGCGCACAAGGGCAGTTTCGGCCAGGTGCTGGTGATCGGCGGTGATCTGGGTACCGGCGGCGCCGCGCTGCTCAGCGCCGAGGCGGCGCTGCGCTGTGGGGCCGGCATGGTGACCCTGGCGACCCGCCCGGAGCACGTCAGCGCTTCGCTGGTGCGCCGGCCGGAGGTCATGTGCAATGGCGTCGAGTCCACCTACAGCCTGACGGCGCTGCTGGAACGTGCCGATGTGCTGGTGGTCGGTCCCGGCCTCGGCCAGGCGCCGTGGGGGCGTAGCCTGATTTCCGCGGCTGCGCAGCGCGAGCAGCCGCAGGTCTGGGATGCCGATGCGTTGAACCTGCTCGCTACCGGTGCCGTCGAATTGCCGTCCGGCTGCCTGATCACGCCGCATCCGGGCGAGGCAGCGAGACTGCTGAAGTGCTCGGTCGGCGAGGTGCAGGCCGATCGCCCGGCGGCGGCGCGGGCGCTGGCGCAGCGTTATGGGTGCGTCGCGTTGCTCAAGGGGGCCGGCACGCTGGTCGCGGCGCCGGATGGCCGGCTGGCCCTGTGCGATCGCGGCCATCCGGCGATGGCCAGTGCCGGGCTCGGCGACGTGCTGGCCGGAGTGCTCGGTGCCTTGCTGGCGCAGCAGCTGGCGCCGTTCGAGGCGGCCTGCCTGGGCGCCTGGCTGCACGCCGCCGCCGGTGAGCGCCTTGGCCCGCTGGGTCGCGGCCTGGCCGCCAGTGATCTGATTCCGGTGATTCGTCAGTTGTTCGAGGAGCAGTCGCCATGCCTGAAGTGAATCTGTATGCCGGGGACGAGGCGGCGATGCTCGCACTGGGCGCGCGCATTGCCCGGGTGACCGGCGGTCGGGGCGTCATCTATCTGCATGGCGACCTCGGCGCCGGCAAGACCACGCTGTCACGCGGCCTGATCCGTGGTTTCGGCCACGAGGGCAAGGTCAAGAGCCCGACCTTCACGCTGGTCGAGCCCTACGAACTGGGCGAGGTCCAGGTGTTCCATTTCGATCTGTATCGCCTGGTCGATCCCGAAGAGCTGGAGTTTCTCGGCATCCGCGATTATTTCGAGGGCAACGCGCTGTGCCTGATCGAGTGGCCGGAGCGCGGGGCCGGCATTTTGCCAAAGGCCGACATGGACATTACCATTACGCCGCATGAGGCCGGCCGAACGCTGCGCCTGTCGCCCCATACCGCGCGGGGCGAAGCCTGGTGTGTCGCCCTGACCGACGGAGAGCTATGAATAACATGGGTTTGGGGATGCGCATTCGCACCCTGGTTGTTGGCCTGGTGCTGTCGCTGATGACGGCGGACCTGTTTGCTGCCAGCGATGTACAGAGCGTGCGTCTGTGGCGTGCGCCGGACAACACCCGCCTGGTGTTCGACCTGTCAGGGCCGGTCGAGCACAAGATCTTCACCCTCACCGCACCTGATCGGCTGGTCATCGACGTCACTAACGCCACGCTCAAGGCGCAGCTCGATCAGTTACCGCTGAGCAATACCCCCGTTGCCTCCCTGCGCGCCGGTCAGCACGATGCCAACACGCTGCGCGTGGTGGTCGACCTGCATGCACCCGTTTCGCCGAAGAGCTTCAGCCTGGCGCCCAACCAGCAGTACGGCCACCGTCTGGTGGTCGATCTGTTCGACCAGGCCACTGCGGCCCGTGCCGCCACCCAGCCGCCGGCGACCGCCACGCCGTCCACCCCGGCTGCTCCGGTCTCGCCGACCCTGCCGGCGGTGAAGCTGCCGGCCACCTCGGGTGGCAAGCGTGACATCGTGATCGCCATCGACGCCGGCCACGGCGGCGAAGACCCGGGCGCCATCGGCCCCGGCAAGGTCTACGAGAAGCACGTGGTGTTGCAGATTTCCAAGGAGCTGCAACGCCAGATCAACGCCGAGAAAGGCTTCCGCGCCGAACTGGTGCGCACCGGCGATTACTTCATTCCGCTGCGCAAACGGACCGAGATCGCCCGCAAGAAGGGCGCCGACCTGTTCGTCTCGATCCACGCCGATGCCGCGCCGCGCTCGGCAGCGTACGGCGCCTCGGTGTTCGCCCTGTCGGACCGCGGCGCCACCTCGGAAACCGCCCGCTGGCTGGCCGACAGCGAAAACCGCTCCGACCTCATCGGTGGTGCCGGCAACGTCAGCCTCGGCGACAAGGATCAGATGCTCGCCGGCGTACTGCTGGATTTGTCGATGACCGCCTCGCTGTCGTCCAGTTTGAACGTCGGGCAGAAGGTGCTCAGCAACATGGGGCGCATCACGCCGCTGCACAAGCGGCGCGTCGAGCAGGCCGGCTTCATGGTGCTGAAGTCGCCGGACATCCCCTCGATCCTGGTCGAGACCGGCTTCATCTCCAATCCGTCGGAAGCCAAGAAACTGCAGACTTCCAGCCATCAACAGGCGCTGGCGCGCTCCATACACAGTGGCGTGCGGCAGTTCTTCCACGAGAATCCGCCGCCGGGGACCTACGTTGCCTGGCTGCGTGATTCCGGCAAGATCGCCGCCGGCCCGCGCGAGCATGTCGTGCGCTCGGGCGAAAGCCTGGCGCTGCTTGCCCAGCGTTATCAGGTCAGCCTGGCCTCGCTGCGCAGCGCCAACAACCTGAGCAACGATGTGATCAAGATCGGCCAGACGCTGAACATTCCCGCTACCACCCTGGCGTCCCAGCCATGACGCAAGCGCCACGCATCCAGCTGCTCAGCCCGCGGCTGGCGAACCAGATCGCCGCTGGCGAGGTGGTCGAACGCCCGGCCTCGGTGATCAAGGAGCTGCTGGAGAACAGCCTGGACTCCGGCGCCGGTCGTATCGAGGTGGACGTCGAGCAGGGCGGGGTCAAGCTGTTGCGGGTTCGCGACGACGGCTGCGGTATACCGCCGGACGACCTTCCGCTGGCCCTGGCCCGCCATGCCACCAGCAAGATCCGCGATCTGGAAGATCTCGAGCGAGTCATGAGCCTGGGCTTTCGCGGCGAAGCGCTGGCCTCGATCAGCTCCGTCTCGCGTCTGACGCTGACCTCGCGTACCGCCGATGCCAGCGAGGCCTGGCAGGTGGAAACCGAGGGGCGCGAAATGGAAGCGCGAGTGCAGCCAGCGGCTCACCCGGTGGGCACTTCGGTGGAAGTGCGTGATCTGTTTTTCAACACGCCGGCACGGCGCAAGTTCCTGCGCACCGAGAAGACCGAATTCGACCACCTGCAGGAGGTCATCAAGCGCCTGGCGCTGGCGCGATTCGATGTGGCCTTCCATCTGCGCCACAACGGCAAGGGCGTGCTGGCGTTGCATCAGGCCAACGACGACAGCGCCCGTGCGCGGCGCGTCGCTGCGGTATGCGGGCCGGCCTTCCTGGAGCAGGCGCTGCCCATCGAGATCGAACGCAACGGGCTGCGGCTCTGGGGTTGGGTCGGACTGCCGACCTTCTCGCGCAGTCAGGCGGACCTGCAGTACTTCTACGTCAACGGGCGCATGGTGCGCGACAAGCTGGTCGCCCATGCGGTGCGCCAGGCCTATCGCGACGTGCTGTTCAACGGCCGGCATCCGACCTTCGTGCTGTTCCTCGACGTCGATCCGGCGGTGGTGGACGTCAATGTGCATCCCACCAAGCACGAGGTGCGTTTCCGCGACAGCCGTATGGTCCATGACTTCCTCTACGGCACGCTGCACCGCGCGCTGGGCGATGTGCGTCCCGAGGACCAGCTGGCCGCGCCGGCGAGCGTAGCGCCGATGACCCAGGTGTCCGGACTGGCTGCCGGCGAGTTCGCCGGACAGAGCGAGATGAGCCTGTCGGCCAGCGTGCTCGAGCGGCCGCAAGGCGAGACATCCGCCTGGCGGGGTGCGGGGGCGGGCTATCAGGCGCCACGCCCGGCGTCGGCCGGCTATACCGCCGAGGCCCAGGGCGCCTACCGCGAGTTTTTCACTCCGCTGCCCGAAAGCGCCGCGGCGCCGCTGCCGGCCAGCCAGGATGACGTGCCGCCACTGGGTTACGCGCTGGCGCAGCTCAAGGGGGTCTATATCCTCGCCGAGAATGCCCAGGGCATGGTCCTGGTGGACATGCATGCCGCCCACGAACGCATCACCTACGAGCGGCTGAAGACTGCCATGGCCAGCGAAGGGCTGCGCGGCCAGCCGCTGCTGGTGCCCGAGTCCATTGCACTCAGCCAGCGCGAGGCCGATTGCGCGGAAGAGCACGCGCAGTGGTTCCAGATGCTCGGCTTCGAGTTGCAGCGCCTCGGTCCGGAAACCCTGGCGATCCGTCAGATTCCTTCGTTGCTCAAGCAGGCCGAGGCCACCCAGCTGGTGCGTGACGTACTTGCCGATCTGCTGGAGTACGGCACCAGCGACCGCATCCAGGCACACCTCAACGAGTTGCTGGCGACCATGGCCTGCCACGGCGCGGTACGTGCCAACCGCCGCCTGACGCTGCCGGAGATGAATGCCTTGCTGCGCGACATGGAACACACCGAGCGCAGCGGGCAATGCAACCATGGCCGCCCGACCTGGACGCAGCTGGGCATGGACGATCTGGACAAGCTGTTCCTGCGCGGCCGCTGATCGGGTTCGGCGGCAGGCCGTGCTTGCGACCTGCCGCCTGCCACTGGAAACTATGCGGCCACGCCTGCCGAGCCCGCCGATGTCTTCTCTGCCTCCCGCCATCTTTCTCATGGGTCCCACCGCCTCGGGCAAGACTGACCTGGCGCTGGAGCTGGCGCGCGTGCTTCCCTGCGAACTGATCAGCGTCGACTCGGCGCTGGTCTACCGTGGCATGGACATCGGCACGGCGAAACCCTCTGCCGAGGTACTGGCGCAGTTCCCGCACCGCCTGGTGGACATCCTCGATCCGGCTGAGAGCTACTCGGCTGCCGAGTTCAGCAGCGATGCGCTGGCGGCCATGGCGGAGATCACCGCCGCCGGCCGCATTCCGTTACTGGTCGGCGGAACCATGTTGTATTTCAAGGCGTTGCAGGAAGGGTTGGCGGACATGCCGGCGGCTGATGCTTCGGTGCGCGCGGAACTTGAAGCCCTGGCAGCAAGCGAGGGGCTGCAGGCGCTGCACGACCGGCTGGCGCAGGTGGACCCGGAGTCGGCGGCACGCATTCATCCCAACGATCCGCAGCGGCTGGTGCGCGCGCTGGAGGTCCATCGTGTCAGCGGCTTGACCATGAGCGAGCATCGCGCCCGACAAAGGTCGCAAAAAGCCGGCCCAGACGCGCCAGGCTCCGGCGTCTTGCCTTATACTGTCGCGCAACTGTGTATCGCTCCCGCGCAACGCCACATCCTGCACGAGCGCATCGAGAGACGTTTCCGGCACATGGTTGAACAGGGCTTCGTCGAAGAGGTCGAAGCCTTGCGGTCTCGTGGCGACCTGCACCTCGGCATGCCATCCATTCGCGCGGTTGGCTATCGTCAGGTGTGGGAATACCTGGACGGCTCATCGACGCGCGAGGAAATGGTGGAGCGCGGCATCATCGCCACCCGGCAACTGGCCAAGCGTCAGTTCACCTGGTTGCGAAGCTGGGGGGAGGTTCACTGGCTGGACAGTTTGTCCTGCGACAATCTGCCGCGCGCATTGAAATACCTGCAATCGCTCTCCATATTGAGCTGACACTGCTAATTGACCGTCTATTCTCAACAAGTGGATCGTCGGTTGTACGTTTAGAACACTAATGAAAACAGATCCTCTAAGGAGTGCGGCACATGTCAAAAGGGCATTCGCTACAAGACCCTTACCTCAACACACTGCGTAAGGAACGCGTCCCGGTTTCCATCTATCTGGTCAACGGCATCAAACTGCAGGGCCAGATCGAATCCTTCGACCAATTCGTCATCCTTCTGAAAAACACCGTAAGCCAGATGGTGTACAAGCACGCCATTTCCACCGTGGTTCCGGGCCGCCCCGTGCGTCTGCCGACCGCTGGCGATGCCGAGCAATCCGAGTCGGGTAACGACTGAGGTAGGTTTCTTTGTTCTTCGAACGTCCCGGTGGCGGTGAGCGGGCTATCCTGGTGCACCTGGACGGCCAGGATCCCGCGGCGCGCGAGGACCCTCAGGAGTTCCAGGAGCTGGCGCGTTCGGCGGGGGCGGAAACGGTTGGCTTCGTCAATGTTTCCCGCCACCAGCCCTCCGCCAAGTTCCTGATCGGCAGCGGCAAGGTCGAGGAGCTGCATGACCTCGTCAAGGAAGGCGAGGCCGAGTTGGTGATCTTCAATCACACGCTGACCCCCAGCCAGGAGCGCAACCTCGAGCGCGCGCTCGAATGCCGTGTGCTCGATCGCACCGGCCTGATTCTGGACATCTTCGCCCAGCGGGCGCGTACCCACGAGGGCAAGCTGCAGGTCGAACTGGCGCAGCTCGAACACATGAGCACGCGGCTGGTCCGCGGCTGGACCCACCTCGAACGGCAGAAGGGCGGTATCGGCCTGCGGGGGCCGGGTGAAACCCAGCTGGAGACCGACCGTCGCCTGCTGCGCGTGCGCATTCGGCAGATCAAGCAGCGTCTGGAAAAGGTCCGTGGCCAGCGCGAGCAGGCCCGCCGGGGACGGCGTCGTGCGGACATTCCTTCCGTGTCGCTGGTGGGCTACACCAACGCCGGCAAGTCCACGCTATTCAACGCCCTGACCGAATCCGAGGTCTACGCAGCCAATCAGCTGTTCGCCACGCTCGATCCCACGCTGCGCCGCCTCGAGCTCGAGGATGTCGGGCCGGTGATCCTGGCCGACACGGTGGGCTTCATCCGTCATCTTCCGCACAAGCTGGTGGAATCGTTCCGGGCGACGCTGGAAGAGTCCAGCAACGCCGACCTCCTGCTGCACGTGATCGATGCTCACGAGCCCGAACGTGATCAGCAGATCGAGCAGGTGCTCGCGGTGCTTGGCGAGATCGGCGCCAACGAGCTGCCGATGCTCGAGGTGTACAACAAGCTCGACCTTCTCGAGGGTATTGAGCCGCAGATACAGCGCGATGCCGATGGCAAGCCGCAGCGCGTCTGGGTGTCCGCCCGTGACGATTTGGGGCTGGACCTGCTGCGTCAGGCCGTCGCCGAGCTGCTCGGCGACGATCTCTTCGTCGGCACGTTGTGCCTTCCGCAGAGGCTGGGGCGCTTGCGTGCGCAGTTCTTCGAGCTGGGTGCGGTGCAGCGCGAGACGCACGACGAGGAGGGTGGCAGCCTGCTGGAAGTTCGTTTGCCGCGGGTCGAACTGAATCGCTTGATCAGCCGCGAAGGGTTGCGGGTGGACGAGTTCATCGAGCAACACACTTTGCAATAAAGCCTCGATCGGCAATTTTGCCGGTCGTTCGGGGCTTTCTGTAGCATTGGCGGGCGCGCCGTGGGCGCGTCTTTAGCTTTATTTGAATGGAGAGCGCTATGGCTTGGAATGAGCCGGGTGGCAACTCGAACAACCAGGATCCCTGGGGCAGTGGTGGCGGCGGCCGTCGTGGCGGCGGTGGCGACCAGAAGGGGCCACCGGATCTCGATGAGGCTTTCCGCAAGCTGCAGGACAGCCTGAACGGCATGTTCGGCGGCAAGAAACGTGGTGGCGGCAACTTTGGTGGCTCCGGCAAGCGCGGCGGTTTCGGCCTTGTCTGGGTGGCGCTGGTGGTGCTGCTGGCCGTGTGGCTGTTCAACGCCATCTATATCGTCGACGAGCAGGAGCAGGCCGTGGTGCTGCGCTTCGGCAAGTATCACGAGACGGTGGGGCCGGGCCTGAACATCTACTTCCCGCCGATCGACCGCAAGTTCCAGGAGAACGTGACGCGCGAGCGCTCGTACAGCAAGCAGGGGCAGATGCTTACCGAGGATGAGAACATCATCGAGGTGCCGCTGACCGTTCAGTACAAGATCAGCAATCTGCAGTCCTTCGTGCTGAGTGTCGATCAGCCTGAAATCAGCCTGCAGCACGCCACCGACAGTGCCGTGCGCCACGTCGTGGGCTCCACTGCCATGGATCAGGTGCTCACCGAGGGTCGTGAGGTCATGGCCGGCGAGGTCAAGGAACGCCTGCAGCGCTTCCTCGACAACTACGGCACCGGCATCGTCGTCACCCAGGTCAACATCCAGAGTGCTGCGGCGCCGCGTGAAGTGCAGGAAGCGTTCGATGACGTGATCCGGGCGCGGGAAGACGAGCAGCGCGAGAAGAACCAGGCCGAGTCCTACGCCAACGGCGTGATCCCCGAGGCTCGTGGTCAGGCCCAGCGCATGCTGGAAGAGGCCAGCGGTTACCGCGATGCGGTGATTTCACGGGCGACGGGTGAGGCCGACCGCTTCAGCAAGCTGGTCGCCGAGTACCGCAAGGCACCGGAAGTCACGCGCGAGCGTCTGTATCTGGAAACCATGCAGGAAGTCATGAGCAATACCAGCAAGGTCATGGTGAGCGGCGATGGTGGGCAGAATCTGCTCTATCTGCCGCTGGACAAAATGATCAACAGCCGTGGCGCAAGCACGCCGGCACCTGCCGGAGTGGCGTCGGGTGCGGCGGCAACCCAGGGCACTCGTCTGCCGCCGGAGCTGGATCCGCGTGAAGTTCGTACGAGGGAGAGTCGCTGATGAGCAATAAATCCCTTACCGCCCTGATCGTGGGTGTGGTGCTGGCCATCGTTCTGTGGAACAGCTTCTACATCGTTTCCCAGACCGAGCGTGCCGTGCTGCTGCGCTTCGGCCGGATCGTCGAGCCTGACGTGAAGCCGGGTCTGCACATGAAGATTCCGTACGTGAACTCGGTGCGCAAGTTCGATGCGCGACTGCTGACGCTTGATACCACCACGTCACGCTTCCTGACGCTGGAGAAGAAGGCGCTGATGGTCGACTCCTATGCCAAGTGGCGTGTGGACGATGCCGAGCGTTTCTATACCGCGACGTCGGGGATGAAGCAGATTGCCGATGAGCGTCTGGCGCGTCGTCTCGAGGCGGCGCTGCGTGACCAGTTCGGTAAGCGCACCCTGCACGAGTCGGTCTCCGGCCAGCGTGACGAACTGATGGCGCAGGTCACCACCAGTCTCAATCGCGCCGCTCAGCAGGAGCTCGGTATCGAGGTGGTGGATGTGCGCGTCAAGGGCATCGATCTGCCCCGCGAGGTCAACCGCAGCGTGTTCGAGCGGATGAGTTCCGAGCGTGAACGCGAGGCTCGCGAGCATCGCGCAAAGGGTAAGGAGCTGGCCGAAGGTATTCGTGCCGACGCCGATCGTCAGCGCCGGGTGCTGCTGGCCGAGGCCTTCCGCGAGGCGGAGGAGCTGCGCGGTGATGGTGATGCCAGGGCTGCTGCGATCTATGCCGCCGCGTACGGACAGGATCAGGAGTTCTACGCGTTCCATCGTAGCCTGCAGGCCTACCGTGAGAGCTTCTCCAGCAAGGAAGATGTGCTGGTGCTCGATCCGAAGAGCGACTTCTTCCGCTATCTGCAGAGCAACAAGTAGCGTTTCACGGCCATTTGCCCGGGGTTCTCCGGCGGCACGCGCGTGTCGCCGGGTGACCCATGGGGAAAAGGTTGCTATGATCCGCCAGCCGGGAAAATCCCGGCTTTTTTGCGTCTGTGCCCTTGAGGTCGCAGGCTATCCCAGGCATGCGGTGGTCATGCCGACCCCTCAGGGGCATGGCTCGGATGCCATGGTTCGAACACAACTGCACGCGACCGGAGGCCAGCTGAGGCTGCAGCCGCGGTTTTCGTCTGGGCTTACCGGAACGAGAGGTGATTTCGCGAATGGCAACGGTAGACCGCTGGCTCTTGCCAGATGGCATCGAAGAGGTGCTGCCGCCAGAGGCGGCGCGTATCGAAACGGCGCGTCGGCGCGTGCTGGATCTGTTCCAGCGCTGGGGCTACGAGCTGGTCATCACCCCGCACGTGGAATTCCTCGAGTCATTGCTCACCGGTTCCGGGCAGGACCTGGACCTGCGCACCTTCAAGGTCATCGATCCGCTCTCCGGTCGTCAGATGGGGCTGCGTGCCGATATCACCCCGCAGGTGGCCCGCGTCGATGCGCATACCCTGCGTCGTGAAGGGCCGAGCCGGCTGTGCTATGCCGGCAGCGTGCTGCATGCCAAGCCGCAGGCGCTTTCCACCTCGCGCAGCCCCATTCAGCTCGGTGCAGAACTGTACGGTGATGCGTCTGCGTCCAGCGATCTCGAGGTCATCAGCCTGATGCTGGAGATGCTCGAACTGGCCGATGTGCCCGACGTGCACATGGACCTCGGTCATGTAGGCATCTATCGCGGCCTGGCAAAGGCTGCCGCACTGAGTGGCGAGGCCGAGCAGCGCCTGTTCGACGCGCTGCAGCGCAAGGCCATGGACGAGATCGAGCAGTTGACCGCGGCGCTTGATCCGGCCCTCGCCTCGATGCTGCGCGCGCTGGCGCGTCTGTGTGGTGGGCGCGAGACGCTCGACGACGCTCGGCATGCGCTGGCCGCTGCGCCCGCTGACGTACAGGCGGCGCTGGAAACCCTGGCGACGGTGGCCGACCAGCTCGCGCTGCGCTATCCGCAGGTGCCGCTGTACTTCGATTTGGGCGAATTGCGTGGCTATCACTACCATACTGGAATGGTGTTCGCCGCGTTCGTGCCGGGCGTGGGGCAGTCGATCGCCCAGGGCGGGCGGTACGACGACATCGGTGCCGATTTCGGGCGTGCGCGCCCGGCGACAGGCTTCTCCACCGATCTGAAAACGCTGGTCGGTCTGGGTAACGCCGATCTGACCGCGCCGGTTGCCGGAATCTGGGCGCCATACGGCGACGAGTCCGGCCTCTGGGGGGCGATTCGCGATCTGCGCCGCCAGGGTGAGCGCGTGGTGCAGGCGCTGGACGGCCAGTCGCAAGCCGATGCCGCGCAGTTGGGCTGTGATCGGCAGTTGCAGTTGAGTAATGGTATCTGGACGGTGGCTTCGCTGGCGTCCTGATGGCTATGGCGCCGCATGCTCGCGGCGCCGGCCAGGTTTCGATTATCGCCGGTTGCGGCCGGCATGCTTCGCCGAAGAGGACAAAGGGTTATGGGTAAGAATGTCGTGGTCCTGGGCACCCAGTGGGGTGATGAGGGCAAGGGCAAGATCGTCGATCTGCTGACCGATCAGGCGGCTGCGGTCGTGCGTTACCAGGGCGGCCACAATGCCGGTCATACCCTGGTCATCGACGGTGAGAAGACCGTGCTGCACCTGATCCCGTCCGGCATCCTGCGTGACAACGTGCAGTGCCTGATCGGCAATGGCGTAGTGGTCGCGCCCGATGCGCTGCTGCGGGAAATCACCAAGCTGGAAGAGAAGGGTGTGCCGGTGCGCGAGCGCCTGCGCATCAGCCCGTCCTGCACCCTGATCCTGCCCTACCATGTGGCGCTGGACCAGGCCCGTGAGGCGTCGCGTTCGGAAGGCAAGATCGGTACTACCGGCCGCGGCATCGGTCCGGCCTACGAGGACAAGGTGGCGCGTCGCGGCTTGCGCATTGGTGACCTGTTCAATCCGGAGCGCTTCACGGTCAAGCTGCGCGAACTGCTGGACTACCACAACTTCGTGCTGCAGAACTTTTACAAGGTCGAGCCGGTTGATTTCCAGAAGACTCTCGACGAGGCCCTCGGCTACGCGGAAATCCTCAAGCCGCTGATCACCGATGTCACAGCCCGTCTGCACGAGCTGCGCAAGCAGGGTGCCTGCATCATGTTCGAAGGTGCGCAGGGCTCGCTGCTGGACATCGACCACGGCACCTATCCGTACGTGACCAGCTCCAGCACAACGGCTGGCGGCACGGCGACCGGTTCCGGCTTCGGTCCGCTGTATCTGGACTACATCCTCGGCATCACCAAGGCCTACACCACTCGTGTGGGCTCCGGTCCGTTCCCCACCGAGCTGTTCGATGACGTCGGCGCCCGCCTGGCCGAGCGTGGTCATGAGTTCGGCTCGACCACCGGGCGTGCGCGTCGTTGCGGCTGGTTCGATGCCGTCATCCTGCGCCGTGCGATCGAGATCAACAGCATCTCCGGGATCTGCCTGACCAAGCTCGACGTGCTCGACGGGCTGGAGACCATCCGCATCTGCGTCGGCTACAAGGATCGCAATGGCGAAGTGTTGGTCGATGCACCGACCGATGCCGACAGCTACGACGGTCTGCAGCCGGTGTACGAGGACATGCCGGGTTGGAGCGAGTCGACCGTTGGCGCCAAGAGTCTCGACGAGCTGCCGGCCAATGCTCGCGCCTACATCAAGCGACTGGAAGAGCTGATCGAGGCGCCAGTGGATATCATCTCCACCGGTCCGGACCGCAACGAGACCATCGTGTTGCGTCATCCGTACGCCTGATAGCGCGCATGGTAGAAAGACCGCCTTCGGGCGGTCTTTTGCTGTCTGGAGCTGGCGACAGCGCGAGTCTGGGGCGATGGGGATTTTTATCGGGCTGAAACGAAAAAAAACCGAGCCAGGGGCTCGGTTTTTTCTTGAAGAGTGGTGCCCAGGAGAAGACTCGAACTTCCACGGTGTTGCCACCGCTAGGACCTGAACCTAGTGCGTCTACCAATTCCGCCACCTGGGCACATTGCGATGATTGCTCACCGACTTTTTTGCCATTTTGCCGATTCACATCGGCCGAAGTCGGCAATCTTCGTTACTGCCTGAGACACGCATCGATGATGCGGGTTTCATTTGAAGAGTGGTGCCCAGGAGAAGACTCGAACTTCCACGGTGTTGCCACCGCTAGGACCTGAACCTAGTGCGTCTACCAATTCCGCCACCTGGGCACGAGAAACGATGATACTTGGCCGTTTCCGTGTTACAACGTCTGCCAGACATTGTGGGCGCGAACTATACGGCCGAGGTTTGGCCTTGTAAACCCCTGATGGCGAAAAATAATTCGCATGAAAGCTGCCGTCCGGCAGCGATTCGCGCTTCAATAGAAAAAGGGCGTTCTGCCTCTATAAATGAATGAAAGGTGACATCTCTTAATGGCCGATTGGCAATCCCTCGATCCCGAGGCCGCTCGTGAAGCGGAAAAGTACGAAAACCCTATTCCCAGCCGTGAGCTGATTCTTCAGCATCTCGGCGAACGTGGCTCGCCAGCTGCCCGTGAAGAGCTGGTGGAAGAGTTCGGGCTGGAGTCCGACGAAGATATCGAAGCGCTGCGTCGCCGCCTGCGTGCGATGGAGCGAGACGGCCAGCTGATCTACACCCGGCGCGGCACCTATGCCCCGGTGGACAAGCTGGACCTGGTCTGCGGGCGCGTCAGCGGCCATCGTGACGGTTTTGGCTTCCTCATCCCCGATGATGGCAGCGACGACCTGTTCCTCAGCCCGGCGCAGATGCGCCTGGTGTTCGATGGTGACCGCTGTCTGGCGCGTGTCGCGGGCCTCGATCGCCGTGGGCGCCGCGAAGGCGCCATCGTCGAGGTGATCAGCCGCGCTCACGAGAGCATCGTGGGCCGTTATCACATCGAGAGCGATGTCGGTTTCGTCGTTCCGGACAACCCCAAGATTCAGCAGGAAGTGCTGGTCACGCCCGGGCGGGCGCTGGATGCCAAGCCGGGTCAGTTCGTCGAGGTGAAGATCACTCACTGGCCGACGCAGCGCTTCCAGCCGCAGGGCGATATCGTCGAGGTGATCGGCAACTACATGGCGCCGGGCATGGAGATCGACGTCGCGCTGCGCAGCTTCGATATTCCGCACGTATGGCCCGAGGCGGTGCTCAAGGAGGCTGCGCGGCTCAAGCCGGAGGTGGAGGAAAAGGACAAGCACAAGCGCGTCGACCTGCGCCATCTGCCGTTCGTCACCATCGACGGCGAGGATGCTCGCGACTTCGACGATGCGGTCTACTGCGAGAAGCCGGGCGGCTGGAAGCTGCTGACCGGCGGCTTCCGTCTGTATGTGGCCATTGCCGATGTGTCGCACTATGTGAAGGTGGACTCGGCGCTCGACAAGGAAGCTGTGGTTCGCGGCAACTCGGTGTATTTCCCCGAGCGCGTGGTGCCGATGCTGCCCGAGGAGCTGTCCAATGGTCTCTGCTCGCTGAATCCCCATGTCGATCGTCTGGCCATGGTCTGCGAGATCACCCTGAGCAAGTCTGGGAAGATGACCGACTACCAGTTCTACGAAGCGGTGATCCACTCCCATGCGCGGCTGACCTACAACAAGGTCAGCGCGATGCTGGAGCAGCCCAAGTCTGCCGAAGGCAAGCGGCTGAGCGCCGAGTACGCCGAAGTGCTACCGCACCTCAAGCAGCTCTATTCGCTTTATAAGGTGCTGCTCAAGGCGCGCCATACCCGCGGTGCGATCGATTTCGAGACTCAGGAAACCCGTATCGTCTTCGGTGCCGATCGCAAGATCGCCGCGATCAAGCCCACCGAGCGCAACGATGCGCACAAGCTGATCGAGGAGTGCATGCTCTGCGCCAACGTCGCCACCGCGGCGTTCCTGCAGAAGCATGAGATCCCTGCGCTGTATCGCGTGCACGACGCACCGCCGCTGGAGCGTCAGGAGAAGCTGCGCGCCTTCCTCGGTGAGTTGGGGCTTTCCCTGCACAAGGGCAAGGAGGGGCCGACGCCCAAGGATTACCAGGCGCTGCTGGAAAAGATCCAGGGGCGTCCGGATTTTCACGTGATCCAGACGGTGATGCTGCGCTCGCTGAGCCAGGCGGTCTACAGTGCCGAGAACCATGGCCACTTCGGTCTGAATTACGAAGCCTACGCACACTTCACTTCGCCGATCCGGCGCTATCCGGACCTGCTGGTGCATCGCGCCATTCGCAGCGTCATCCGGTCCCGGCGAGACACGCCGCACGTGCGGCGTGAAGGCGCCCCGAGCATGCCCAAGGCGCGCATCTACCCGTATGACGAGGCGGCGCTGGAGCAACTGGGCGAGCAGTGTTCGATGACCGAGCGGCGCGCCGACGAGGCCACCCGCGACGTGGTCAACTGGCTCAAGTGCGAGTTCATGAAGGATCGCGTCGGCGAGACCTTCCCCGGTGTGATCACCGCGGTGACCGGCTTCGGCCTGTTCGTCGAGCTGACCGACATCTATGTCGAGGGCCTGGTGCATGTCACGGCGATGCCGGGCGACTACTACCACTTCGACCCGTTGCATCACCGTCTCTCCGGTGAGCGTAGCGGTCGCAGTTTCCGCCTTGGCGACAGCGTCGAGGTGCGTGTCATGCGCGTCGACCTGGACGAACGCAAGATCGACTTCGAGCTGATCGCCGGTGGCAGCAAGACAGCTGGCCAGCGTGACAGCGGCGAGCGCGGCCGTGAGCCGGGTAACGCCGATATCCGCAAGAGCCGTGAGCTGAAGCAGGCATTGATGGCCGAAGCCAAGTCGGGCGGCCGCAAGGGCAAGGCCGACAAGGCAGTCGGCAGCAAATCCAGGTCCGGCGCATCCAAGCCGAAGTCCGCTGGCAAGCCGGCCGAGAAGTCGCCAGCCTCCAGCGGTGGTCCCAGAAAGCGCAAGGCCAAGTCATGAGTCAGCTGGAAAAGATCTATGGCCTGCACGCCGTGGAAGCGTTGCTGCGCCACCATCCCAAGCGCGTCAAGCAGGTATGGCTGGCCGAAGGCCGGGGCGACCCGCGTGTGCAGGTGCTGATCGAACTGGCCGCGCAGGCGCGGGTCAGTGTCGGCCAGTGCGAGCGCCGCGAGATGGATGCCTGGGTCGAGGGCGTGCATCAGGGCGTGGTGGCCGACGTCAGCCCGAGTCAGGTGTGGGGTGAGGCGATGCTCGACGAGCTGCTCGATCGCGCCGAAGGCCCGCCATTGCTGCTGGTGCTCGACGGGGTGACCGATCCGCACAACCTCGGCGCCTGTCTGCGTACGGCCGACGCGGCCGGCGCGCTGGCGGTGATTGTGCCAAAGGACAAGTCCGCCACCCTCAATGCCACGGTGCGCAAGGTGGCCTGTGGTGCCGCCGAGGTGATTCCGTTGGTGGCGGTCACCAACCTGGCGCGCACCCTGGAAAAGTTGCAGCAGAAAGGGTTGTGGGTCGTCGGAACCGCTGGCGAGGCTGAGCAGTCGCTCTATGCGCAGGACCTCACCGGCCCCATCGTGCTCGTCATGGGCGCCGAAGGGCGCGGGATGCGTCGACTGACCCGCGAGCACTGCGACTATTTGGTGCGCCTGCCCATGGCCGGAAGCGTCAGCAGCCTCAACGTATCGGTTGCCACCGGTGTCTGCCTGTTCGAAGCGCTACGTCAGCGTGGGCGGGGTGCGGCGACCGATTGATCCCGGACCGATCCTTCCGGTTCGTTCGGAAACCGACTGACCTTTTTGTGGTCAATCGCTGTCACAGGCTGGTTCGCCGGATAGCGTCTTTTCATCATATTGCTTGAGGGCTCCAGACTCGGAGCCTTGCTGGGTTCGTTACGCGGCGTCAGGCTCGTACCATGGAGGTTGTATGCAGCAGCGCCCGTCTTTTGAAAGCCTGTTCCGGCTGTCGCCGAACGCCTATGTTCTGCTCGACCGCGATCTGGTCATCCTGGATGCCAACGCGGCCTACCTGGCCCTGACCGGCCGCAGGCTGGAGGAGATCCAGGGGCAGCGCCTTCACGAAGCGTTCGCAGCAGACCCGCTCAGCCCCGAGACGACTCGTGTGCAGGAGCTGCTCGACTCCTTTGCCCGCGTGCTCAGCCGCAAGGCCATCGATACGCTGCCGGTAATCCGTTATTCCATCGCCCGCCACACGCCGCTCGGGTCTGTCTACGAGGATCGCTACTGGAGCGCCACGCACACGCCGATCCTGGATGAGCAGGGCGAAGTCGTGGCCATCCTGCAGCACACCTCGGACATCACCGAGCTGCAGGCCATGAAGGATTCGCTGAAGCAGGCTGCTGGGCGTCAGCCTGTGCAGCAGCTCGAGCAAGGCGTTATGTCCCGCGCCAGGCTGCTGCAATCCGAGGGCGAGCAGTTGCGGCGCCTCTTCGCGCAGGCGCCAGGATTCGTCTGTTTCCTGCGCGGGCCGAATCACGTCTATGAGCTGGTCAACGATGCCTACCGAGAGGTGACCGGGCATCGCCAGCTGCTGGGCAAGACGGTTCGCGAGGGCCTGCCCGAAGTTGTCGACCAGGGGCTGATCGACCTGCTGGACGAGGTCTACCGCACCGGGCAATCCTACATCGGCAAGCGCGTGTCGCTGTTTCTCAAGCGCCAAGCGGACCGGGAGCCGGAAGAGACGATTCTGGACTTCGTGCTGCAGCCGATCATCGAGAACGAGGGCAACGTCACCGGCATCTTTGTGCAGGGTCAAGATGTAACCGAGCAGCAGCGCAACGAAACGGAATTGCAGCGCTATCGTGAACATCTCGAGGAGCTGGTGCGCGAGCGGACCCTGGCGCTCGAGCAGAGCGAGGCGGAGCGGCAGGTCGCCGAACAGGCTCTGCAGCAGGCGCAGCGGCTGGAGGCGGTGGGCAAGCTGACCGGCGGCATCGCGCACGATTTCAACAACATGTTGCAGATCATCGGTGGCAACCTGCAGCTGCTGCGTCGCAGCCTCGGTGGCGACGAGACCGCTGCCCGGCGTCTGGATTCGGCCGTCAGCGGCGTGGAGAAAGGCGCCCGGCTGGCTTCGCAGTTGCTGGCCTTCGCCAGTCGTCAGCCATTGCTGCCAAGGCAGGTGCATCTGCCCCAGCTGCTCGAGCAGATGCATGAATTGCTCAACGGCGCGCTGGGTTCGGCCGTGCAGCTGGAGCTGGAGGTGCTCGGCCAGCCCTGGCCGGTGTTCGTCGATGTCGGCAATCTGCAGAGCGTGGTGCTGAATCTGGCCGCGAATGCGCGTGATGCGATGTCTGGCAGCGGCCGCGTGGTGCTGCGCCTGGAGAATCGTCTGGTCGCTGCCGATGCCCCGTCGGGGCAGGGCGGCGACTATGTGCTGCTCAGCGTGATCGATGAAGGCAGCGGCATGAGCGAGGACGTCCGCGCCCGGGCGTTCGAGCCCTTCTTCACTACCAAGCAGGCGAGCAACGCATCCGGCCTCGGGCTGAGCATGGTCTATGGCTTCGTCAAGCAGAGCGGCGGTTTCGTCAGCCTGGAAAGCGGCGAGCGCGGAGGCACCGCCGTGCGTGTGCATCTGCCCCGTCATATTGACGAGCAGGCATGCGCGGCTGATGGGGAGTTTCCGGCTGAACCAACGCCAGCGTCTGCGGGCGCGCCGTCCTCTTCCGGGGCTGTTGCGCCAGAGGCCGATGGCGGTGCGCTCAAGATTCTCTTCGTCGAGGATGATCCCACGCTGCGCATGCTGACCGGCGAGGTGATGATGGAGCTCGGTCATGATGTCGTGGCCAGCGAGACAGCCGAGGAAGCGCTCGAGGCGCTCGCGCGGGAGCCGTTCGACGTGCTGCTGACCGATGTCGGTCTGGCCGGCATGAGTGGCATCGATCTGGCGCGCGAGGCGGTGACTCGGCATCCGCGACTGTCCGTGGTGATCGCCTCGGGCTACGCCGTCAACGCTTCGGACGTCGGCGTCGAGCGGTTGCGCACCATGCTCAAACCCTACGATATCCACCAGGTGCGCGAGCTGCTCGACGGCATTCGCGCCGAGCGCGAGGTCCTGCGCGGCTGATTACCACGTGCTGGTTAAATAATCACCAGTTTGCCTTGCGCCGCTGTTGCCCCTTCTCTAGAATGGCGCCCCTTGCCTGGATGGCAGGCGTTTGCGCGCCTTTCTGCAAGCAAGACAACAAGTCATTCACTCCTTGCCTGACCGCATCGTCGGCAGGCTGCAACCCGTAAGGAGCAGTTATGCGTCATTACGAAATCATCTTTCTGGTTCACCCGGACCAGAGCGAGCAGGTCGGCGGCATGGTGGAGCGTTACACCAAGCTGATCGAAGAAGACGGTGGCAAGATCCATCGTCTGGAAGACTGGGGCCGTCGTCAGCTGGCTTATGCCATCAACAACGTGCACAAGGCTCACTATGTGATGCTGAACGTCGAGTGCAGCGGCAAGGCCCTGGCCGAGCTGGAAGACAACTTCCGCTACAACGACGCCGTCATCCGCAACCTGATCATTCGTCGCGACGAAGCCGTGACCGAGCAGTCCGAAATGCTCAAGGCCGAGGAAAACCGTAGCGAGCGCCGCGAGCGTCGTGATCGCCCTGACAACACTGACGGCTCCAACGAGAACGACAGTGACAGCGATAACAACGCTGACGAGTAATCCACGGATCTATTGAGGAGCCTATTTCATGGCACGTTTTTTCCGTCGTCGTAAGTTCTGCCGCTTCACCGCCGAAGGCGTGAAAGAGATCGATTACAAGGATCTCAACACCCTGAAGGCCTACATCTCCGAGACCGGCAAGATCGTTCCTAGCCGCATCACCGGAACCAAGGCACGTTATCAGCGTCAGCTGGCCACCGCTATCAAGCGCGCCCGCTACCTGGCCCTGCTGCCCTACACCGACAGCCACGGCCGTTGATCCGGCTGGTCGACAGAAGTAAAGGATAAATCGCATGCGCGCCCTGGCTGAGTTCATCATGCGCGGCCGCATGCAGGCCATCTTCGTGGTGGCCGGTGCTGCGGCACTGCCCATGTTGTTCTGGCTGAGCGCTGCCGCAGGCAGTCTCGTGCTGCTGCGACGCGGGCTGAACGATGCGTTGAGTGTGCTGGTCTGGGCGGTGATACCGGCCCTGGCCTGGTGGTACTTCGGCGATCCGCGAACCCTGCTGGTACTGCTCGGTTCGCTGGCGCTGGCGCTCCTGCTGCGCAGTCATGCGTCGTGGGTGCGAGTGATGGTATGTAGCGTGGGCCTCGGACTGCTGTATGTCTGGGCGCTCGGTGCGGTGTTCGGCGAGCCGATTGCGGCGCTGGCCAGCGAACTGCAGAAAGTGTTGCCCGACGCGCTGTCGGGGGCCTATCAGCAGCTTTCGGTGGAAGAGCGCGGGCGTCTGGAGTCGCTGTTGGTGCCCGTGCTGACCGGCCTGCTGGCCGCGTTGCTGCAGATCGTCACCCTGCTGAGCCTGATGCTTGGGCGCTACTGGCAGGCCGCGCTGTACAACCCGGGCGGTTTCGGCAGCGAGTTTCGTGCGCTGCGGTTTCCGCCGATGCTGGCGATGCTGCTGTTGGTGGGCATGCTGCTGGGGCCGAATCTCGGTGCGCAGCTGGCCGTGCTGACGCCGCTGTGCAGTGTGCCGCTGGTGTTCGCCGGTCTCGCGCTGATGCACGGACTGGTCGCTCAGGGGCGTCTGCCGCGGTTCTGGCTGGTGGGGCTGTACGTCACGCTGGTGCTGTTCATGCAGTTGATTTATCCGCTACTGGCCGTTTTGGCCATTGTCGACAGTCTGTTTGATTTTCGTGGTCGCGCGGCCGGCAAGAACGGCGCGGGACCTGCGAACGGTGAAGGTTAAAAGTTAAGAGGTAAGACTCAAATGGAAGTCATCCTGCTGGAAAAGATCGCCAACCTGGGCAACCTGGGCGACAAGGTAAACGTCAAGGCCGGTTACGGCCGTAACTACCTGCTGCCGCAAGGCAAGGCTACCGCTGCGACCCCGGCCAACATCGCCGAGTTCGAAGCCCGCCGCGCCGAGCTGGAAAAAGCTGCTGCCGAGAAGAAGGCTTCTGCCGAAACTCGCGCTGCTCAGCTGGCCGAACTGGAAGTCACCATCACCGCTACCGCGGGCGATGAGGGCAAGCTGTTCGGTTCCATCGGCACTGCCGACATCGCCGATGCCCTGACCGCCTCCGGCGTCGAAGTGGCCAAGAGCGAAGTTCGTCTGCCGAACGGCACCATTCGCCAGACCGGCGAATACGACGTGGCTGTGCACCTGCACACCGACGTCGAAGCGACCGTCAAGCTGATCGTCGTAGCCGGCTAAGCCGTCGTCTGGCACCGCTGGTGCCTGACGAGTAACATCGGGCACGTTTCCGCGCGAGTGGAACGTGCCCTTTGTTTTTTCCGTAGTTTCGAATTTCGAGTGCCATGAACGACATCAGTGTCCCCCAGCAGTACGATCTGGAAACCGCCGCGCTCAAGGTGCCGCCACACTCCATCGAGGCTGAGCAGGCGGTGCTTGGCGGTCTGATGCTGGACAACAATGCCTGGGAGCGTGTGCTCGACCAGGTATCCGACGGCGACTTCTATCGCCACGATCATCGCCTCATCTTCCGCGCCATCTTCGCCCTGGCCGAACGCAACTCGCCGTTCGACGTGGTCACCCTGTCCGAACAGCTGGACAAGGAGGGGCACCTGTCCCAGGTCGGCGGCCTCGCCTATCTCGGCGAACTGGCCAAGAACACACCGTCGGTTGCGAACATCAAGGCGTACGCGCAGATCATTCGTGAGCGGGCGACGCTGCGCCAGCTGATCGGCATCAGCAACGAGATCGCCGACAGCGCCTATGCCCCGCAGGGCCGCACCGGCGAGGAGATCCTCGACGAAGCCGAGCGACTGATCTTCCAGATTGCCGAAGCGCGACCGAAGACCGGTGGGCCGATCGGCATCAACGACATTCTGGTCAAGGCCATCGACCGCATCGACACCCTGTTCAATGCTGGCGAGGCGATCACCGGCCTGTCCACCGGTTTCACCGATCTGGACGAAGCCACCAGCGGCCTGCAGCCGGCCGACCTGATCATCGTTGCCGGCCGTCCGTCCATGGGCAAGACCACCTTCGCCATGAACCTGGTGGAAAACGCCGTGCTGCGTACCGACAAGGCGGTGCTGGTGTTCTCTCTGGAAATGCCCGCCGACTCCATCGTCATTCGTATGCTCGCTTCGCTCGGGCGCATCGACCAGACCAAGGTGCGCGCCGGTAAGCTCGATGACGATGACTGGCCGCGACTGACCTCGGCCGTCAACCTGCTCAACGATCGCAAGCTGTTCATCGACGATACCGCTGGCATCAGCCCCTCGGAGATGCGTGCGCGGACCCGTCGCCTGGCCCGCGAGCACGGCGAGATCGCGCTGATCATGGTCGACTACCTGCAGCTGATGCAGATTCCAGGGTCCAGCGGCGACAGCCGGGTCAACGAAATTTCCGAAATCTCGCGCTCGCTAAAGGGCCTGGCGAAGGAATTCAACTGTCCGGTGATCGCTCTGTCGCAGCTCAACCGCTCGCTGGAGCAGCGACCCAACAAGCGCCCGGTGAACTCAGACCTTCGTGAATCGGGGGCGATCGAGCAGGATGCGGACATCATCATGTTCGTCTACCGCGACGAGGTGTATCACCCGGAAACCGAGTACAAGGGCGTCGCCGAGATCATCATCGGCAAGCAGCGGAACGGCCCGATCGGCACCACCCGGCTGGCCTTCCTCGGCAAGTACTCGCGCTTCGAGAACCTCGCGCCGGGCAGCTATCAGTTCGACGACGACTAGTCGTCCGCCTCGCTCGGCGTCGGGGCAGGGTGTCGTCCATGCCTCTCGCCGAGTTCCGGTCTGCACGGTCGTGCCGAGCGGAGTAAGATTCCAGCCTCACCCGCCGTTGTACAGGAACAGTCCCATGCGTCCGCTGGTTGCCACGGTCGACCTGACCGCGCTTCGTCACAACTACCTGCTCGCCAAACAATGCGCACCCCAGCGCAAGGCCTTCGCCGTGGTCAAGGCCAACGCCTATGGTCATGGTGCGCCAGAGGCGGTAACGGCATTGCGCGAGATTGCCGATGGTTTCGCCGTGGCCTGCCTGGAAGAGGCGGAGGTGATTCGCGGATGCGCACCCGAAGCGCGCATCCTGCTGCTGGAAGGCTGCTTCGAGCCATCCGAGTATCTGCGCGCGGCCGAGCTGGGGCTGGACATCGCCGTTCAGGACGCGCGCCAGGCCGACTGGCTGCTGGCCGCCGACCTGGCGCGGCCTTTGAACGTCTGGCTCAAGCTGGATTCGGGCATGCACCGGCTGGGCTTCAGCGTGGACGGCCTGCGCGAGTGTCACGCGCGGCTCAAGGGAGCGCCCCAGGTCGGCGAACTCAATCTGATCAGTCACTTCGCCTGCGCCGACGAGCGTGGCCATGCGCTGACCGAAACCCAGCTGGAGCGCTACGCAGAGCTGCTGGAGCTCCCGTTCGAGCACTGTTCGCTGGCCAATTCCGCCGCCGTGGTGACCCTGCCGCAGGCGCATATGGCCTGGATCCGGCCTGGCATCATGCTCTACGGTGCGACGCCATTCGCCGAGCTGAGCGCCCGGGAGCTTGGACTGAAACCTGTGATGACGCTGACCGGGGCGCTGATCGCGGTGCGCGACGTGCCGGTGGGTGAAAGCGTTGGCTACGGTGCGAGCTGGGTGGCGCAGCGTCCTTCGCGTATCGGCACTGTCAGCTGCGGCTATGCCGATGGTTATCCGCGTACCGCGCCTTCCGGCACCTCGGTAGTGATCCATGGGCAGCGCGTGCCGCTGGCCGGGCGGGTGTCGATGGACATGCTCGCCGTGGATCTGACCGACCTGCCGCAGGCGCAGCTCGGCGACGCGGTGGAGCTGTGGGGTGCACAGATGCCTATCGATGAGCTCGCCCAGGCCTGCGGCACCATCGGCTACGAGCTGCTGACCAAGGTGACCGGGCGGGTGCCGCGCCGTTACATCGGCTGATCGGCCGGCGCGCGGCCGTCCTGCTGGACCCAGCTCGCCCGGCCCTGCTGCTTGGCGCGGTAGAGCGCCTCGTCAGCGGCCTTGTAGAGCCGGCTGAACTCCTCGGCATGGTGCGGAAAGAACGCGGCGCCGACGCTCACGGTCACCGCCAGGCTGGTGCCCCGGTAAGGCACCGGCAACGACAGCTCGTGCAACAGGCGTTCGGCGACCTGGCCGGCGTCCTGCTCGACGTTCGGCCCGGTCAGCAGTATTGCGAACTCATCCCCACCCAGCCGGGCTGCCATGTCGCTGCTGCGCACCAGGCCGCGCAGTCGCTGGCCCAGTGTGTGCAACAGGAGATCACCGGCATCGTGGCCGTGGCCGTCGTTGATCGGCTTGAAGTGGTCCAGATCGATCAGCAGCAGCGCGATCGACTCACCGCGCCGCGCGGCCTCGGCCATGGCCGCTTCGACCCGCTCGACGAGGTAGCGCCGGTTGGGCAGCTCGGTCAGCGGGTCGTGGAAGGCGGCCTGTTTGAGCTCGATTTCCCGTTCGCTGAGGTCGCGGTTGGCCTGCGCCAGCTCGGCGGTACGCGCCTCCACCGCCAGGCTGAGTTGTTCGGCGCTGGCCAGGACCTGCTTCAGCCGGGCGGACTTTTCCCGGTCGGCGTGTTCCAGTGCCGCCGCGCGCTCCTGCTTGAGTATCTGGATGCGCGAGGCCAGGGCGAAGGAGAACAGGATGGACTCGGCAGCCACCGCCAGCGGAAAGACGTAGCCGCTCCAGGCCGCCGGTTGGATCACACCGGTGGCGCGCAGCAACAGCAGGTTGACGCTGCCCAGGATCACGCCGAAGCCGCAGAGGTAGAGCAGGGCGGGAAAGTAGCCCTGGCGCCAGCGGCGGAACGAGGCCCACAGCGACGCCGGGATCGCGGTCAGGGCCAGCACGACGAAGACCCAGGCGCCGAACGCACGCAGCCCGAAGATGTTGAGCATTACGGCTGTGACATAGAGGCACAAGGCAAAGGTCAGCAGGCGGTGGGCCCAGGGCACGAAACGGCGGGTCTGCAGCAGGGTCTGGGTGAAGCGGCAGGCGCTGAAACCCCAGAGCGCCGGGATGCTGATGCGATCCAGCCAGAAAGGCACCGGTCCGTTCGGCCAGAGGTACTGAAAGCCATGTCCGGTCATGCCCAGAATCATCAGCAGCGCGCCGCTGGTGGTCATCACGTACCAGAAATAGGCGGTATCGCGCAGGCTGAGGAAGATGAACAGGTTGTACAGCAGCATGGCCAGGATCAGGCCATAGATCAGGCCGAGAAAAAGGTTCTCGCCCACCGCCTGCTCCTGCAGGGCGTCGAGCTGCCAGACCTTGAGCGGAAAGGAGTTGCCGGCCGGATCGTAGCTGCGCAGATAAAAGGTCAGGGGGCGCTGGTCGCTAAGCTCCGGCAGGCGGAACAGCATGCGCCGGTACGCGTGGTCGCGCCCTTCGTGAAAGCCGACCAGCTCGCCGGACTGACGCTCGGTCCAGCCACCGTTGCCGTCCGGCAAATAGATGCGCAGGTCTTTCAGGGTCACCGAGCCAACTTCCAGCCACCATTGAGATGGCGCGTCGCTGGCCCGCTGCAGCGTGATCCGAACCCACCAGGGGTGCGGGCTCTGGCCGACGCTGGCCTTGCCCTGCGCCGGCTGAAAGCGCGCCTGCACCTCAGGGCGTTGCAGGTCCGTCACCTTCAACTCGGCGCCGGGATCCATCAGCAATTCCACATGGGCATTCAGACTTCGGCCGCTGTCATGCACGCCGATCAGGGCGGTATCGGCATGGGCTGGCAAGAGCGTGCCTAGGCACAGCAGCAGGGCAAGGAGGACGGCGTGCACCAGGATCTCCCGGGCTCGATGCGTGGGTCGGGTGGCGCGAGTATAGCGGGAGGCGAAAGCGCAGCGCGCGCCTGTCGCCAAGGTCGATAAAGACCCTGCACGCTGGTCGGATTTGGTTATTTTTTGTGCTATATTCCGCGCCCGTTTTCGTTGCCCCGGTTTTCCGCCATGCACGCCGTCAAGCCACTGTTCGACTATCCCAAGTACTGGGCCGAGTGTTTCGGTCCGGCGCCGTTCCTGCCGATGAGCAGGGAGGAGATGGATCAGCTCGGCTGGGACTCGTGCGACATCATCATCGTCACGGGTGACGCCTATGTCGATCATCCGTCCTTCGGCATGGCGATCATCGGTCGTCTGCTCGAGGCGCAGGGCTTTCGCGTGGGCATCATCAGCCAGCCGGACTGGCAGAGCAAAGACGACTTCATGAAGCTCGGCGAGCCGAATCTGTTCTTCGGCGTCGCGGCCGGCAACATGGACTCGATGATCAATCGCTACACCGCCGATCGCAAGGTCCGCTCCGATGACGCCTATACCCCGGGCGGTCTGGCCGGCAAGCGGCCGGATCGCGCCAGTCTGGTCTATAGCCAGCGCTGCAAGGAGGCCTACAAACATGTGCCGGTGGTGCTCGGCGGCATCGAGGCCTCGCTGCGCCGCATCGCTCATTACGACTACTGGTCGGACAAGGTGCGCCGCTCGATCCTGATGGACGCCACCGCGGACATCCTGCTCTACGGCAATGCCGAGCGCGCCATCGTCGAGGTAGCGCAGCGCCTGGCGCGTGGCGAGCCGGTTGAAGCGATCACCGACGTGCGCGGCACCGCGTTCATTCGCAAGGACACACCCGAAGGCTGGTTCGAGATCGACTCCACTCGCATCGACCGCCCGGGCAAGATCGACAAGATCATCAACCCCTACGTCAACACGCAGGATCTGTCCGCCTGCGCCATCGAGAAGGACAAGGGGCCGCAGGACGACCCGAACGAAGCCCGGCCGGTGGAGCTGCTGCCGCACCCGAAGCTGGAGCGTGACCGCACGGTGATCCGTCTGCCGTCCTTCGAAAAGGTGCGCAACGATCCGGCGCTGTACGCCCACGCCAACCGGGTGCTGCACCTGGAAACCAACCCAGGCAACGCCCGCGCGCTGGTGCAGCGTCACGACGACCGTGAGCTGTGGCTCAATCCGCCGCCGATTCCGCTGACCACCGAGGAAATGGACTACGTGTTCGCCGCGCCCTACGCGCGCGTGCCGCACCCGGCATACAACGGCGCGAAGATTCCCGCCTACGAAATGATCCGCTTCTCGGTGAACATCATGCGCGGCTGCTTCGGTGGCTGCACCTTCTGCTCGATCACCGAGCACGAGGGGCGCATCATCCAGAGCCGCTCCCACGAGTCGATCCTGCACGAGATCGAGGAGATGAAGAACGTGCCGGGCTTCACCGGTGTGGTCTCCGATCTCGGCGGGCCGACTGCCAACATGTATCGCCTGGCCTGCAAGAGCCACGAAATCGAGAAGCACTGCCGCAAGCCGTCCTGCGTGTTCCCCGGCATCTGCGAGAACCTCAATACCGATCACAGCTCGCTGATCGAGCTGTACCGCAAGGCGCGTGCACTGCCGGGCGTGAAGAAGATCCTGATCGCCTCCGGCCTGCGCTACGACCTCGCCGTCGAGTCGCCGGAGTACGTCAAGGAGCTGGTCACCCACCATGTCGGCGGTTACCTGAAGATTGCGCCGGAGCACACCGAGCGTGGTCCGCTGGACAAGATGATGAAGCCGGGCATCGGCACCTATGACCGCTTCAAGCGCATGTTCGAAAAGTACTCGAAAGAGGCGGGCAAGGAGCAGTACCTGATCCCGTACTTCATTGCCGCGCATCCGGGCACCACCGACGAAGACATGCTCAACCTGGCACTGTGGCTCAAGGCCAACGGCTTCCGCGCCGACCAGGTGCAGGCCTTCTATCCCTCGCCAATGGCCACCGCCACCGCGATGTACCACAGCGGCAAGAACCCGCTGCGCAAGGTGACCTACAAGAGCGAGGGTGTGACCATCGTCAAGAGCGAGGAGCAGCGTCGCCTGCACAAGGCCTTCCTGCGCTATCACGACCCCAAGGGTTGGCCGCTCTTGCGCGAGGCTCTGATTCGCATGGGTCGCGCCGACCTGATCGGCAGCGGCAAGCACCAGCTGATTCCGGCGCACCAGCCGGCGGTGGACGGCTACCAGAGCGCGCGACGCAAGAACTCCACGCCGGTCGGCAGCAAGAAGGCCGGGCAGGGTGGCAAGATCCTCACCCAGCACAACGGCTTGCCGCCGCGCAGCCACGACGGCAACGCCTGGGACAAGCGCGAGCAGGCCAAGGCCGCCGCCGAGGCGCGGCGCAAGGCGGCCAACGGTGGCAAGCCCGCCGGCAAGGGCCGCAAGCCGCAGCGTCCGGTCGCGCCGCGCTAGCGGAGCATCGCCTGGAGCGCGCATCGGCAAGCGCGCCGGCTAGAAGCGAAAGGCCTGGGTCGCTCGATCCAGCTCGCTGCCCAGTTGCAGCATCTCGGCGCTCTGCTCACGGCCGCGGCTGATGTGCCCCAGGTTGGCATCGCCCAGCTGATGGATACGTTCGCTGTGGCCGCGGATTTCGCCCACCGCTTCGCCCTGCTGGGCCGTGGCCTGGGCGATCTGCTCGGCCATATGGTTGATGCTGGCTATGGTCGAGACGATCTGTTCCAGGGCCTGATCGGCGCTTTGCGCCAGGCTGGCCGTGCTTTCGGCATGCTCGACCTGACTGCGCATCGCCTCCACGGACTGCCGCGCGGCCTGCTGCAGACGGCCGATCAGCTGCTGGATTTCCTCGGTGGCCCCGCTGGTACGCTGTGCCAGTGAGCGCACTTCGTCCGCGACCACCGCGAAGCCGCGGCCGTGACCACCGGCGCGGGCCGCTTCGATCGCCGCATTGAGCGCCAGCAGATTGGTCTGCTCGGCAATCGCGCGAATGACTGTCAGGACCTTGCCAATGGTGACGGTTTCGTCGGCCAGTCGTTCGATTGCCACAGCGTTGCCCTGCACCTCGCTGACCAGCCCATGCAGGCCGGTCAGGCTCTCGCCGATGACCTGCTGGCCGTGCTGCACCGCACGCGCCGCTGCGCGGCTGGCTTGGGCGGCTTCGCCGGCGCCATCGGCCACCTGCTGGATGGTCGCCTCCAGCTCGCCGAGCGAGTCGCGAATCTGCGCGGTGTCGCCGGTCTGGCGCTGGGCGCCGTCATGCAGGCTGCTGCTCATCTCGTCCAGGCTGCGGCTGCTTTCGGCGACGCGCGTCGCCTGCTTGCGCAGCGTGCCGACCAGTTCCAGCAGGTAGGTACGCAGCTGGTTCAGCGAGGTCTCGATGTCGTCGATCTCGCGAATCCGGCTCGCGATGCGTACCTCTGCGCTGAAGTCGCCTCGCGCCCAGTTGGACAAAGCCGGCACCAGCTGGCCGAGGGCTCGAGTCAGCTGACGCTGCAGGCGGTCGATGGCCAGAGCGATGAGCAGGATCAGCGCAATGATGCCGATCTGGATCAGGCGCACTTCGCTCTGGATGCGGCTGTGTTCGGCCCGTACCGCGGGCTCCAGCGCGGCCAGCGCCTGCTCGACGCTGGCGATCTTCTGCACGCTGCTGTCGAGTAGCGCGCTACGCTGGCGGATCAGCTCGCGGGTGCGCTGCAGCTCGGCCGGGTAGCGCTTGATCAGGCTGGCGAACTCGCGCTTGAGGGCAATGCCACGGTCTTCGCTGTGCTGATCCGCTGCCGCCCCCAGGTCGAGCAGCGCGGCAAAGGTGCTGGTGGCGGACTGGTTCTGGGTTAGCACGCCGAGCAGCGGCAGCGTGTCGAGTCGTGCCGCCTCCTGCTCCAGGCTGCGCAGCACCTGCTCCACCTCGGAGTTCAGCTCGTCACGGCCGCTGCTCACCAGCTTGCCGCGGGCGTGGCTCAGACGAAACAGCTGCTGCCCGGCGGCGAACAGGGGGCGCTGGTAGTCTGCGGCGCGTGGATGATCGGCGTGCGCGCGGTAGTCGTCGAGCTGCGAGAGCACGCCGGCCATTTCGCGCTCGGCCTGCAGCAGCAGCCCTTGCGGGTCGCCGGCCAGCTTGCCCGCGGCCAGCAGCTCGTCGGCGGTGAAGCGCGACAGTTCGGCGAGACTGGGACGCAGCCGCGCGGCCAGGTCCTCCGGTAGCGCGCTGCTGTCATCGGCGAATTCGGTGAGCGCCTGCTGCGCCTGGCTGTGGCGCAGCGCGTCTCCGCTGGCGAGGTAGCCGTGAATGTTGTCCACCGCCTGCTGCTGAAACTGCTGGGACAGCGCCAGATAGCGCACCATCAGCAGGTAGGGGCGCTCCATGGCGCGCTCGGACCACCAGAGCGTCGCGCCCAGTGCCAGACACACCGCGATCAGCAGCAGGGTATTGAGAGTGGTGAGCGACTTCAGGCGCATGCTCGCCTCGCAAAGCAATTCGGAGGCCTTGCAAGGTATGGCAGTTTGATGTCATTCGCGTGACAGCCGGCCGCTCCGACGATCGCTACACGACCCGCGACGTTGGCGGCCGCGCCTGTATTGGCGGCTAGTAACGCTCGACGCGGTTACGACCGGCGTGCTTGGCACGATAGAGCGCCTCGTCGGCCTGCTGGGTAAGCGTCTTGACCTCGGCATCGGCGGTCAGCTCGGTGATGCCGCAGCTGAAGGTGCAGCTCAGATCGCGCGGCTGCGCCGGGAAACGGATCTCGGCGAAACGCTGGCGGATCTCGTTCAGCACCTTGCAGGCGGCCTCTGCCGGGGTGTCTGGCAGCACCACGGCGAACTCCTCGCCACCGTAGCGGCCGATGTGATCGGTCTTGCGCAGGCGCTGCTTGAGAAACAGCGCCAGGCTCTTGATGACCCGGTCACCCATGGGGTGGCCGAAGGTGTCGTTGACCTGCTTGAAGTGATCGATGTCGAGCATGGCGAAGCTCAGCGGTCGATTGTCGCGACGGGCGCGGAAGCGAGCATCCTCGAGCAGCTGCAGGCTGTGGGTGTGGTTGTACAGACCGGTGAGGCTGTCGCGCACGATGCGCGCCTTCAGGCTGCGCGCGCGGGTGGCGCGGGTGCGTACCGTGGCGATCAGGTGGCTCGGCTTGATCGGCTTGGTGAGAAAGTCGTCGCCGCCTTCGCCCATGGCGTCCAACTGCTTGTCCAGATCGTCCTCGGCGGACAGGTAGATGATCGGCACGCTGACGTAGCGCTCATGCTGACGGATTACCTTGGCCAGCTCGGTGCCCTGGCAGTCGGGCATGTACATGTCGAGGATGATCAGGTCCGGCTGGAACTCGGCGAGTGCGCCGATGGCCTGGATCGGCTCGGTCAGGGTCTGGGTGACGATGCCGGCGTTGTTCAGCACCCGCTCGGTATGCGTCGCCTGGGCACGCGAGTCATCGATGATCAGTACGCGAATCGGCTCGTAATGCGCGGTGCGGGTGAAGATCTCGATCTTCTCCAGCAGGCTGCTGGCGTCCAGGGTACCGGTGAAGAACTCCAGACCGCCGGCGCGGACGGCGGCCAGGCGAGTCGGCGTGTCGGTTTCGGCGTGGCTGAAGAACAGCATGGGCAGCTTCGGCTCCAGACCGAGTTGCACCTGTTCGGCGAGGCGCAGCCCTTCGCCCGGTCCGTTGAAGTCCACCTCCATCACGATGGCGGCCGGGTGCCGGCGATGCATCGCCGTGCGGAACGCGGCGACATTGCTGAAAGCCTGTGCGGACATGCTGAAGAAGTCCAGCTGGCGTACCAGATGCTCGGCGCGCTCCTGGTCTTGCAGGGCGATGTACACCGGCTTGCTCAGCGGCGGCAGGAACGACTGGTTGTGCGGATCGCTGTGGCGCAGTCCGGTGCGGGCAAGGCGATAGATCAGCTGACTCAGTGTGGAGATGGTGCTGCTGGACAGACGCCCGCGGTTGTCGCGGATGTCGCTCAGGCAATCCTCGATGTTCAACGCCAGCTCGCTGTGCTCGGTCTGCTCGAAGCGATCGGCAAAGCGCCGAAGACGAGTCGTCGCTTCGGTCAACGCGGCATGGTAGTCCTCGTTCCATTCGCTGCGTTGCAGTTGCTGCCAGACCTCAAGCACTTCCCGTGCCTGGTGGATGACCCGCTGGGCGAAATGCTGTTTAAGCTCTTCCTGATCCGACATCGCGATTATTCCTGGCGCGCCAGGTGCGCTGCCCTGGTGCATTGTAATGGCGGCATGCTATCACCGTCGGTGCGCTTTGGAAGGGCGTTGCGCGGTAGTGGTTCTCAATTTGGCGCTGAGCACGCCTGGGCCCTGCGTTATAGTAAAGACATGCCTGCGCAACGTCTCCGGTGCCGGGCGGTCGAACCCCTGAACTCGCCAGAAGGACACACAGCCCATGTCGGATTGGAAGAATCGCTTCGCTCGCCTCGGCCGCTCCAACGGCTCGGCCGGAGCGGCTGGCCAACGCGCAGGCAACCCGCTTCTGCTGATTCTTGCCGCTCTGCTGGGCATCTACCTGCTGGTGACGCTGCTGCTGGGATGGTACTGGAGTCGCGAGCCGGACCTGTTTCCGGTACAGCAGCATACGCGCCAGGCGGCGGAGGCTTCGCAGCGCCAGCTGGTCAGCGGCTATACCACGGTGGAAACCCTCAAGCGCGTGGCCAGTACCCTGCTGGACAAGCCCGGCGGCTATCTGAGCAATGACATCGCCCCGCCGGGGCTGTGGCTGGACAACATGCCGAGCTGGGAATACGGCGTGCTGGTGCAGGTTCGTGATCTGGCGCGGGCGCTGCGCAAGGATTTCGCCCGTTCGCAGTCACAGTCCACTGAGGACCCGGATCTGGCCAAGGCCGAGCCGCTGTTCAACTTCGACAACCGCAGCTGGACCCTGCCCGCCTCGGAAAGTGAATACCGCAACGGCATCCGCAGTCTGGATCGCTATCTGGCGCGCCTCAGCGAGCCGGAGCCCAAGGCGTTGTTCTATACCCGCGCCGACAACCTGAACAACTGGTTGGGTGACGCGGCGACCCGCCTCGGATCGTTGTCCCAGCGCCTGTCGGCGAGTGTCGGTCGGGTGCGCCTGGATGCCGATATCGCACCGGAGCAGGAGCGGGCCGGCATCGTGCCGCAGGTCAAGGAGCAGGTGGTCGAGACGCCCTGGATGCAGATCGACAATGTGTTCTTCGAGGCACGTGGTCAGGCATGGGCGCTGTCACATCTGCTGCGGGCGATCGAGGTGGACTTCGCCGACGTGCTGGCCAAGAAGAACGCCACGATCAGCGTCAGGCAGATCATTCGTGAGCTGGAGGCGGCGCAGGAGCCGCTGTGGAGTCCGATGGTGCTCAACGGCAGCGGCTACGGCGTGTTGGCCAATCACTCGCTGGTGATGGCCAACTACATCTCCCGCGCCAACGCGGCGATCATCGATCTGCGCAACCTGCTGTCGCAGGGGTAGGGCGCAGCGTTCGTGTCCGGTGGCAGGCGTCTACGCCTGCCACTCAGTCCAGTCCGAGTTTCTTCAGACGGTAGCGCATCGAGCGGAAGGTCAGCCCCAGTCGTTGGGCGGCCGCGGTGCGGTTCCAGCGTGTTTCTTCGAGGGCCTGCATGATCAGCTTGCGCTCGATCTCCTCCAGGTGGTCCTCCAGGTTGTCGATCTGCGCCAGGCTGGCTTCGCCGTTTTCCGGCAGGCCGGGGCTATCCGCCAGGCGCAGGTCGCCAGCCTTGATCTCGTCGCCTTCGCACAGGGTGTAGGCGCGTTCGAGCATGTTCTCCAGCTCGCGGACGTTGCCCGGAAAGCGATAGTTCTCCAGCTTGGCCAGGGCATCGGGATGCAGGCGGGCCGTGGCCTCGCCGCATTCCTGCGCCAGACGGCGCAGCATGACATCGGCGAGCAGGCCGATGTCTTCCCGGCGTTCGCGTAGTGGCGGTACACGCAGTTCGATGACATTCAGGCGGTAGTAGAGATCCTGGCGAAAACGGCCTGCGGCGACCTCGCTGGCGAGATCCTTGTGGGTGGCGCAGAGGATGCGTACATCGACCATCACTTCCTGCGCACCGCCAACGGCACGCACGGCCTTTTCCTGGATGGCGCGCAGCAGCTTGACCTGCATCGGCAGCGGCAGGTCCGCCACCTCGTCGAGAAACAGCGTGCCACCGTTGGCGGCCTGGAACAGGCCGGGCTTGTCCTCGATGGCGCCGCTGAAGCTGCCCTTCTTGTGGCCGAAGAACTCGCTTTCCATCAGCTCCGACGGAATGGCACCGCAGTTGACCGGCACGAATGGCTTTTCGCTGCGCGGGCCCTGCTCGTGAATCAGGCGTGCCACCAGTTCCTTGCCGCTGCCCGACTCGCCGCTGATGTAGACGGGTGCCTGGCTGCGGGCGAGCTTGCCGATCTGCTTGCGCAAGGTTTTCATCGGCGGCGAGCTGCCCAGCAGGCGACTGTCCACCGGCGCCTCGGCTGCGGGCGCGCGCAGGCGCAGGGCGGTGCTGACCAGCTCGCGCAGGCGGTTCAGGTCCACCGGTTTGGTGAGAAAGTCGAACGCACCGGCCTTGAGTGCACCGATGGCGGTATCCAGGCTGCCATAGGCGGTGATCATCGCCACGGGCAGTTGCGGGTACTGTTGCTGGATGTGCTGGACCAGCTCAAGGCCACTGCCGTCGGGCAGGCGCATATCGGTCAGGCACAGGTCGTAGTGCTCGCGTGCCAGCAGCTCGCGCGCCTCCTTTAGGTTGCGTGCGCTGCGGGTATCGAGCTTCATGCGGCCGAGGGTGATCTCCAGCAGCTCGCGGATGTCCGGCTCGTCGTCGATGATCAGGGCTTTCTGGCGCGCGGTCATGGTCTTGCTCTGGTTCCTGAAGCGGGGGTCGCCTTCCGGGCGGCTGGCGAGCATGTTAACTCTCCCGGCGCCGCCGTGGCTGCCGCTTTGGTCGATGTGTGATGCGTTGCCGGCAACTGTTCTGCTGCGCCTAGCTCAGCTTGCGCGGGTGCGCGAAGACGATGCGGAAGCAGCTGCCGCCTTCGGCGCGCTCGCGGTAGTCCAGGCGTGCCTGGTTGCTTTCGCACAGCTCGCGGGAGATGTACAGCCCGAGCCCGGTGCCTTTGCTCTCGGTGGTGAAGAAGGGTTCGAAAACGTTGTGCAACTGCTCGGCGGCGATGCCGGGTCCATCGTCGAGGACCTCAACGACCGGCAGATCGCTGGCTTCGTCGCGAAACAGGCGAAGCCAGACCTGAGCGCGATCGTGCTCCTTGCCGCTGTAGCGCAGGCCGTTCTGCACCAGGTTGGTGAGCACCTGGGTCAGCTGGTTGGGGTCCATGCGCGTCTGCAGCGAGCTGCCGATGGTTTCCAGGTGAACCGTCTGCTGCGGGCTGAGCCCCTGGCGGAACTCGCTGACGAAGCGATGCAGCCAGTATTTGAGATCCAGCAGCTGGGGCTCCGCCTGGCGGCGCCGGGAAAGCTGCAGCACGTTCTCGATGACCAGATTCATCCGCCGCGAGTGGTCCTGGATGATCTGCGCCAGTCGCCGATCCGGGCCGTCCAGCTCTTCGGATTCCTGTAGCAGCTGAGCAGCATGGCTGATGGCGCCCAGCGGATTGCGGATTTCATGGGCAATGCTGGCTGTGAGTCGTCCGAGGGAGGCGAGCTTGAGTTGCTGGGCCTTCTGGGCGATCTGCGAGATGTCCTCGAGGAACACCAGAGTGTCGAGCTTGTTGCCGTGCTGCAGGGCGGCGAAACTCGGCTGCAGCGTCGGTCCGCCGGGGGTGGCCTTGAGGTTCGGCGGGCGCAGTGTGGGATTGCCACGCCAGTGCTGCAGTGCCTTGAGCAGCTCCGGGCAGCGCGGCGCGAGGCGCTCGCCGGCCAGCGATTCCTGGCCGAGCAACTGCAGCGCCCCCTGGTTGGCCAGGAGCACGCGCTCCTGCGGGTCCAACACCATGATGCCGGTGCGCATGCGCTGCAGGATCAGCGCGTTGAGGGCCTCGAGGTTGGCGACCTCCTCGGCGCGCTGGCGGGCCAGAGTCTCGCTGACCTGCAGGCGCCGAGTCAGTCCCTGGACGAGAAAGGCTGCGGCGAAGCACAGCGTGCCGAGCGCACCGGCCTGGACGTACTGGCTGCTGGCTTCGGAACGGCTGATGCTCAGGTAGAAGGTCAGGTAGATCAGGCCGGTGGCAGCGACCGCGGCGATGAAGAAACCGACCCGCCCCCGCAGGAGAATATTGGCGATGGCGACGGCGACGATCAGCAGGTTACCGATGCCGCTCGGCGTTCCTCCGCCAAAATAGAACAATCCCGACAGCAGGATCACGTCCATCAGCGCCAGGCTGAGCACTGGCAGGTCGCGCTCGGGGCTCTGCACCAGCACCGCGACGATGATGTTGAGGATCAGATAGAGCCAGGCGCCGTACTGGAACAGCTGCGGATTGCTCATCTGCAGCAGATCGTTGTGCAGGTCGCTGCTGATCAGCAGCACCAGCGCGAGGCCAATGGTCAGGCGGTAGAGGTGATACAGGCGAAGGATGCGCCGCCCCTGGTCGCCGAAGAAGGTGAGGTTCTCAGTGCCCACCAGAGGTGCTGTCCTGCTCGAGGTGAGCCTGGCTGCAGTACCAGCGGTCATGGGCCTGCAGGGCCTGGTTCTGCGGCACGTGCACGCCGCATTGAGCGCAGCGGACCATCGGCAGGCTGCCCTGCTGTTGCGCGGTAGGCGTCTTCTTCCGGGTCAGGCGGCGCCACAGCCAGAAGGCGGCGGCGATCAGTGCGATCCAGAACAGCAGTCGAAACAGCCCCATATCGATTCCTTCCTGTTTATGCGTGGCGACCGGCCACCGGACTAGCCAGGGCCGGTCCTGGCCCGGTGCGCCGACGGTGACGAGCACAGGGCTCGACGCAGCGGCGCATGGTCAGCCCATTTCAGTCGAACAGGCCGAAGGTCAGGCGGCTCCACCAGGAGCGCTTCGGCTCCTGCTGTTCCACTTCCTTGAGTACGGGGCGCAGTTCTTCCGGCAGATCACGCGCAGCGTTCTCGTACTGGCGCAACACGTCACGGTTGGCACGGGAGGTGTCGGGACGCGGCGCTTCGCCTTCGATCAGGCCGAGCGTGGCCTTGCTCAGCCAGCTGCGGGTGTCTTCTTCGCGCTCGATGGGGGTGAACTTGCCGTCCTCGAGGGTGGCATGATCCGGGTAGTTGAGTTGAAGGGTCTTGAGGCTGGCATCGGCGAGGTCATCGAGGCCAAGGCGCTGGTAGGCCTCGGTCATCACAGCCAGACCGTCCGCCACGGCCGGTGTGCCCTGGAAGTTTTCCACCACATAGCGCCCGCGGTTGGCGGCGGCCACGTAGGCCTGGCGCTTGAGGTAGTAGTGGGCGACGTGAATCTCGTTGGCTGCCAGGAGGTTGCGCAGATAGATCATGCGCGCCTTGGCATCCGGCGAATAACGGCTGTTCGGATAGCGGCTGGTGAGCTGGGCGAACTCGTTGAACGAGTCGCGGGCAGCGCCCGGGTCGCGCTTGGTCATGTCCAGCGGCAAGAAGCGAGCGAGCAGGCCGCGGTCCTGATCGAACGAGGCCAGGCCCTTGAGGTAGTAGGCGTAGTCGACGTTCGGGTGCTGCGGATGCAGGCGGATGAAGCGCTCGGCAGCCGAGCGTGCAGCTTCCGGCTCGGCGTTGCGGTAATAGGCGTAGATCAGCTCGAGCTGCGCCTGCTCGGCGAAACGACCGAACGGGTAACGCGACTCCAGCGCCTTGAGCTTGCTGATGGCGCTGGTATAGCTCTTGTTGTCCAGGTCGGCCTGTGCTTGCTGGTACAGCTCGACCTCGCCCAGGTTTTCGTCGACGGTTTCGTTGGATGAACAGGCGGCGGTAAGGGCGAAAATGGCGATCAGCAGCAGGTGTTTCACTTGCATGGCGGCTTGCGTCCCTGTGACGGCTGGCTGTCTCGCGCGGAGCCGTCCTGTTATGATGGGCGCCCCGGTGCGCCGGGACAAAGACGCCGTATTTAAACACAAGCGTGTAGCCGAAACCAAAGGCCGCTCCGCCATCTGCGGTCCTCCGGGCATCCATCAGCAACGGATGCCGCTCGCCTCTCTCTGACGAATCTATCTCGCCGTATGTCCACGATCTCCAAACAGGCCATTCAACTCCGTGCCGAGGTGCCGTTTGACCTAGGCGGGCAACGTCTCGATCAGGTCGCGGCGCAGCTCTTCTCCGAACACTCGCGTTCGCGCCTCGCGGCCTGGATCAAGGATGGTCTGCTGACGGTGGATGGCGCCGTCCTGCGCCCCCGCGACACCGTGCATGCCGGTGCGGTGCTCGAGCTGAGCGCCGAACAGCAGGCGCAGGGCGAATGGGTGGCGCAGGACATTCCGCTCGACATCGTCTATGAAGACGACCAGATTCTGGTGATCGACAAGCCGGCCGGGCTGGTGGTGCATCCGGCGGCCGGGCATGCCGACGGCACGCTGCTCAACGCGTTGCTGCATCACGTACCTGACCTGATCAACGTGCCGCGCGCCGGCATCGTTCATCGTCTGGACAAGGACACTACCGGGCTGATGGTGGTGGCCAAGACGCTGCAGGCACAGACCCGCCTGGTGGAGCAGCTGCAGGCGCGCAGTGTCAGCCGTATCTACGAAGCCATCGTCATCGGCGTAATCATCACCGGCGGCACCGTGGATGCGCCGATCGGTCGTCACGGCCAGCAGCGCCAGCGCATGGCGGTGGTGGAGGGGGGCAAACCGGCGGTCAGTCACTATCGTGTGCTCGAGCGCTTCCGCTCGCACACCCATGTGCGGGTCAAGCTGGAAACCGGGCGTACCCACCAGATTCGTGTGCACATGACCCACCTCGGCTACCCGCTGGTGGGCGATCCGCTGTATGCCGGGCGTTTCCGTATTCCGCCAGCTGCCAATCCGACACTGGTGCAGACGCTGCGCGAGTTCCCACGGCAGGCGCTGCATGCCCGTTTCCTCGAGCTGGATCATCCGGTGACCGGGCAGCGCATGAAGTGGGAGTCGCCGTTGCCGGACGACTTCGTCTGGCTGCTGACGCTCCTGCAACAGGATCGCGAGGCCTTCGTCGGGTGACTGTCGGCGACGAGAATTGGCTGCTGCCCGACTGGCCGGCGCCGGCCCGCGTTCGTGCCTGCGTGACGACCCGCCAGGGGGGTGTCAGCGCGGCTCCGTTCGACAGTTTCAATCTCGGCGATCATGTCGGCGATGATCCGGCTGCGGTGGCCTGCAATCGCCAGCATCTGCGCGATGTGTTGGGTTGCCAGCCGATCTGGCTGGAACAGGTGCATTCCTGTGTGGCCGTGAAGGCACTTCCCGGTGTCTGCGCCACTGCCGATGCCAGCTGGAGCGAGACGCCGGGCGAAGCCTGTGCGGTGCTCACCGCCGACTGCCTGCCGGTGCTGTTCTGTGACCGCGCCGCCAGTCGTGTCGCGGCGGCGCACGCCGGCTGGCGCGGGCTGGCTGGCGGCGTGCTGGAAACAACGCTCGAGGCGCTGGCGATTCGTGCCGAAGACGTGCTGGTCTGGCTGGGGCCGGCGATCGGGCCCGCTGCCTTCGAAGTGGGGGGCGAGGTGCGCGAGGCATTCGTCGCGCAGCACCCGGCGGCTGCGGCGGCATTCGTGCCGAGCCGCAACGAGGGGCGCTTCATGGCCGATCTGTATCAGCTTGCGCGTATTCGCCTGGCCGCGGTCGGAGTCGAAGCCGTCTACGGCGGCGGGCTGTGCACCTTCAGCGATCCGCGTTTATATTCCTATCGCCGTGCCTCACGCACGGGGCGCTTCGCCAGTCTGATCTGGCTGCAGCCTTAGCCCTACCTAGCGGTTCGATAGCGCCGTGACTCCGCGGTCCCGGCATGACCTGCATCAATGTCATCCGCCTTGAATCTCCAACAATCATCCTCATCTATGCTCCATCTCGCGGGTTATTTGTAAGGCGCGATTCACGGTGCCGGCCCGCTTTACCTGAGGATGAACATTCATGCGTATCGATCGATTGACCAGCAAGCTTCAGCTTGCGCTCTCCGATGCCCAATCCATTGCCGTTGGCCTGGATCACCCTTCCATCGAGCCGTTGCACCTGATGCAGGCGCTGCTGGAGCAGCAGGGCGGTTCGATCAAGCCCTTGTTGATGCAGGTCGGCTTCGACATCAACGCGCTGCGCCAGGCCCTGACCAAGGAGCTGGACCAGCTGCCCAAGCTGCAGAACCCCACCGGTGACATGAACCTGTCGCAGGATCTGGCGCGTCTGCTCAACCAGGCCGATCGCCTCGCCCAGCAGAAGGGCGACCAGTACATCTCCAGCGAACTGGTACTGCTTGCCGCGCTGGACAGCAACACCCGTTTGGGCAAGCTCCTGCTGGCCCAGGGCGTGAGCAAGAAGGCCCTGGAGAACGCCATCAGCAACCTGCGCGGTGGCGCGGCGGTCAATGACCCCAATGCCGAGGAGTCGCGTCAGGCGCTGGACAAGTACACCGTCGACATGACCAAGCGCGCCGAGGAGGGCAAGCTCGATCCGGTGATCGGCCGTGACGACGAAATCCGCCGCACCATTCAGGTCCTGCAACGGCGCACCAAGAACAACCCGGTGCTGATCGGCGAGCCCGGTGTCGGCAAAACCGCCATCGTCGAAGGGCTGGCCCAGCGCATCGTCAATGGCGAGGTGCCGGATGGCCTGAAGGACAAGCGTCTGCTGGCGCTGGACATGGGCTCGCTGATCGCCGGTGCGAAGTTCCGCGGCGAGTTCGAGGAGCGTCTCAAGGCCGTGCTCAACGAGCTGTCCAAGCAGGAAGGCCGAGTCATCCTGTTCATCGACGAGCTGCACACGATGGTCGGTGCCGGCAAGGCCGAGGGCGCCATGGATGCCGGCAACATGCTCAAGCCCGCTCTTGCCCGGGGTGAGTTGCACTGTGTCGGCGCCACCACCCTTGACGAGTACCGTCAGTACATCGAGAAGGATGCCGCGCTGGAGCGCCGCTTCCAGAAGGTTCTGGTGGACGAGCCGAGCGAGGAGGACACCATTGCCATCCTGCGCGGCCTCAAGGAGCGCTACGAGGTGCACCACGGCGTGACCATCACCGATGGCGCCATCATCGCCGCGGCCAAGCTCAGCCATCGCTACATCACGGATCGTCAGCTGCCGGACAAGGCCATCGACCTGATCGACGAGGCCGCCAGCCGCATCCGCATGGAGATCGATTCCAAGCCGGAAGAGCTGGATCGTCTCGACCGCCGGCTGATCCAGCTGAAGATCGAGCGCGAGGCGCTGAAGAAGGAGGACGACGAGGCCACCAAGAAGCGCCTGGCCAAGCTTGAGGACGATATCGCCAAGCTGGAGAAGGAATACTCGGATCTGGAGGAGATCTGGAAGTCGGAAAAGGCCGAGGTGCAGGGCTCCGCGCAGATCCAGCAGAAGATCGAGCAGGCCAAGGCCGATCTCGAGGCGGCGCGGCGCAAGGGCGACCTGGCGCGCATGGCCGAGCTGCAGTACGGCATCATCCCAGACCTCGAGCGCAGCCTGGAAATGGTCGACCAGCACGGCAAGAAGGAAAACCAGCTGCTGCGCAACAAGGTGACCGACGAGGAGATCGCCGAGGTGGTCTCCAAGTGGACCGGCATTCCTGTGTCGAAGATGCTCGAAGGCGAGCGGGACAAACTGCTGCGCATGGAAGACATGCTGCACACACGTGTCATCGGCCAGCATGAGGCGGTAGTGGCAGTGGCCAATGCCGTGCGTCGGTCGCGCGCCGGGCTGGCCGACCCGAACCGGCCGAGCGGTTCCTTCCTCTTCCTCGGTCCGACCGGTGTGGGTAAGACCGAGCTGTGCAAGGCACTGGCCGAATTCCTCTTCGATACCGAAGAGGCGATGATCCGCATCGACATGTCCGAGTTTATGGAGAAACATTCGGTCGCACGTCTGATCGGCGCACCGCCGGGCTACGTCGGCTACGAGGAGGGCGGCTACCTGACCGAGGCAGTGCGTCGCAAACCCTACTCGGTCGTGTTGATGGACGAGGTGGAGAAGGCTCATCCGGACGTGTTCAACGTGCTGCTGCAGGTGCTCGAGGATGGTCGTCTGACCGACAGCCATGGCCGGACCGTAGACTTCAAGAACACCGTGATCGTCATGACCTCGAACCTGGGCTCGGCGCAGATCCAGGAGCTGGTCGGCGACCCCGATGCGCAGCGCGCTGCGGTGATGGATGCGGTGGCGCACCACTTCCGTCCGGAGTTCATCAACCGTATCGACGAGGTGGTGGTGTTCGATCCGCTCGGCCGCGAGCAGATCGCCGGCATCGCGGAGATCCAGTTGGGCCGGCTGCGCAAGCGCCTGGCCGAGCGCGAGCTGAGCCTGGAGCTGAGCCAGGAGGCGATGGACAAGCTGATCGCCGTCGGCTACGACCCGGTTTACGGTGCGCGGCCGCTCAAGCGCGCGATCCAGCGCTGGATCGAGAACCCGCTGGCGCAGCAGATCCTCGCGGGTCAGTTCGCCCCGGGCAGCAGCGTCAAGGCTCGGGTGGAGGGCGAGCAGATCGTCTTCGATTGAGGCCCAGGGCAATCCGCATGGCATGACGAATGCCATGCGGTCGTCCGATCAACGGGTCGCGGTCGCGCGCCGGACGCAAACTGTTGTCGCTAATCGCATTTTTAGGGTTGACAGCAGGGTTTGGAACCGTAAAATGGCGCGCCTCTGAGGCGGGAACGTAACGCCAAGGAGCTGGAATGCTAGTTGTTCCGCGATAGCTCAGTCGGTAGAGCAAATGACTGTTAATCATTGGGTCCCTGGTTCGAGTCCAGGTCGCGGAGCCAAATTCCAATCGGGGTATAGCGCAGTCCGGTAGCGCGCCTGCTTTGGGAGCAGGATGTCGGGAGTTCGAATCCCCCTACCCCGACCATTTTTGGGTCGTTAGCTCAGTTGGTAGAGCAGTTGGCTTTTAACCAATTGGTCGTAGGTTCGAATCCTACACGACCCACCATACAGGCTTGCTCGGCAAGCATGAAAAGCTGGATGTCCATACGGGCATCCAGCTTTTTTATTGCCTGCCGTTTAGTGCTTGCCAGATGGCGCACCGCTCGGGTGCGCCATCAATGCGTCAATGGAGTTTCAGGCGTGGTTCGGTACTACGGCTGAGCTTGTCGCCCAGCATCATCAGCAGCGTGCGTGGCATGCCGTACAGTGCGATCTGGTGCATGCGGTACAGCGAGATATAGAACATCCTCGCCAGCCAGCCCTCGAGCATGACGTTGCCTGTCAGATTTCCCATCAGGTTGCCCACGGCCGAGAAGGTCGAGAGCGATATCAGCGAGCCGTAATCCTTGTAGCGGTAGGTCGGTAGGGGTTTGCCTTCCAGTCGGTTGCGGATCGACCGGGCCAGCATTGACGCCTGCTGGTGGGCTGCCTGGGCGCGAGGCGGCACGTTGCGGTCGCTGTCCGGCTGCGGGCAGGCGGCGCAGTCGCCGAAGGCGAATATGTTCTCGTCGCGGGTGCTCTGCAGGGTGGGGTGGACGACCAGTTGATTGATCCGGTTGGTCTCCAGCCCATCGATTTCATGCAGGAAGGCGGGTGCCTTGATACCGGCCGCCCAGACCTTGAGGCTGGCCGGCACGAATTCACCCTGCTTGGTGTGCAGGCCGTCGGCGGTGACTTCGCTGACCGCTGCGCCGGTCAGCACCTTCACACCCAGGTCGAGCAGTGTCTGGTGTACCGGTTGGCTGATGCGCTCGGGCAGTGCCGGCAAAACCTTCGGGCCGGCCTCGATGAGCGTGATCTTCACATCTTCCGGCTTGATGCCATCGAGGCCATAGGCGGCCAGCTCCTTGGCTGCATGCAGCAGTTCGGCGGCCAGTTCGACGCCAGTGGCGCCAGCGCCGACGATGGCCATGCTGATGCCGCTCGGCCCGGTTTCACCGGCATGTGCCTTCATGTAACGGCTCAGCAGCTGGCGATGGAAGCGTTCGGCCTGCTCGCGGGTATCCAGGAAAATGCAGTGCTCGGCGGCCCCGGGGGTTCCGAAATCGTTGGTCGTGCTGCCGACCGCTATCACCAGGGTGTCGTAATTCAACGCACGCGAGGGCACGAGCTCCACGCCGAACTCGTCGCGTGTGGCTTCCAGGCGGATGCACTTGTTCGCACGGTCCAGGCCGGCCATGCGGCCCATCTGGAACTCGAAGTGATTCCACTTGGCTTGCGCCACATAGTTGAGCTCGTCGGCTGACGAGTTCAGCGAGCCGGCTGCCACTTCATGCAGCAGCGGCTTCCAGATGTGGGTGAGATTCGCGTCGACCAGGGTGACCCTGGCTTTGCCGCGCTTGCCCAGGGTTCTACCCAGGCGGGTAGCAAGCTCCAGGCCGCCAGCGCCGCCGCCGACGATTACGATTCGATGTGACATGGGAATGACTCATAGCTGCAAGAGAAACGGCGGCGCGACGGGGCGAGCGAGGCTCAAAGCACCAGGCGACTCAGGAGGCGGCTCAGAAGCCCGAGGCCGACTACCACCGCCAGCACGACGAGCAGCAGGATCCAAGGGCGAAACGGCTGGCGTTCGACCTGATGCTGCGGGGCGCGGAGGTATTCATCGACGCGCTGCTGGTCTTCGGGGTTCAGGCGGCTGGGCATAGGCACCTCGAGTAGAATGCAGGCATTCTAGCTGCGCGGGGTCAAAAGCCAAGCGCGAAGTGCGGCGCTTTGCCGCGCAGGGGAAGGAGCATGCCGGCAGGCATGCTCGGCGCGGATCAGGTGTTCTTCAGCTTTCGCAGGTTGCCGATCACTGATTCCAGGGCGCGGTCGAACAGCAGGGTATCGTTGAGCAGGCGAATGGCGCCGCGCTGGAACTCGCTGGCCAGGCCCATGCGGGTCTTCTCCAGAACCTTCATGCCGGTGCGGTTGACGAAGATGTACTTGCCGGTGGGCTTGATCACCGCGGCCAGCTTGCAGCGCAGCTTGTGCTCTTCATCCTCCTGGAATTCCACCCAGCTGCCGACTCGCAGATTGTCCACCTGGATCAGCGCTTCGTCGTTGTCCGGCAGGCTGATTTCCGGCTCGGGCTCGCGACTCTCGCCGGGTGCCAGCAGCACGATCTCGTCCACCACCTCGACCATGGTCGGCGCAGCTTCGACCGCTGCAGCGGCGATCAACTCGCCTGACGCGTCAGCGGCCGGTCCGGATGCGCCTGGAGTGGCTTGCGGTTGCTGAATGCGCTGCAGGGTCTGTACGTGCAGTGCTTCGAGCTGGGTGAAGAAGTCGCCGGTGGAGAAGGGGTCGAACGCGGCGCTGACCAGCCCCTCACGCAATGCCTTGAGCAGGCTCGGGACCAGCTCCAGCAGGCGCGCGCGGGATTCGTCGTCCTCGTGGGGAGTCACGCTCCACACAAGATCATCCATGGTGTCCAGGGCTGCCTGCCATTCCTCGGACTGGGTGCCGTGCTTCAGGCAGGTAAGCAGCAAAACCTTGCTCCAGGCCTCCTGCAGCAGACGCACCACCACTTCCGGCAGCGTCTTGCCCAGCAGGCGCTGGTTCAGCGCGTGCTCGACTTCCTGGCGAGCGATTTCAGCCTTGGCGCGACCCTCCTCGGCGTCACGGGTGCGCTGCTCGAGCAGTTCGCTGCGGCGTCGCTCGTCACCGATGAAGGCGAGGAAATCGGCCAGAAGCTCGGAGAAGATCGCCGGATCATCGACGAAGTCATTGAGCAGGCGGGCCACAATCTGCTCGATCTTTTGATAGAGGCTGTCGCGTTGCGCCTCGTCCTGATCGCCCCAACCCATCGCCGCCGACGCGATTTCGTTCAGCAGGCGGCGCGCGGGGTGACTGCCGCGGCTGAAGAAGGTCTTGTCGATCACCGCGACCTTGAGCAACGGGATCTGCAGGCGCCCGATCAGAGCTTTGAGAGAATCCGGCAGGGTACGGTCGTCGAGAATGAACTCGAACAGCATGGAGACGAGGTTGATGACGTCGTCATCGATCTCGCCAACCACCCGCGATTTTCCGGTCTTGGCACTTACCCGGCTCAGCAGGCTGCCGAGCTGCTCTTGCAGATCGAAATCGTCGACCGTCTGTGGCGCGCGGGTCTGCATGTGCGACAGCAGGCGGAGCAGGTCTCCGCTGGAGATCGGGATGGCGTCGCTGGGCACGTTGCGGGCAGGCAGAACACTGCTGCCGCGCAGGTCGGACAGCAAGTTGTGCAAGGCGCTGAAAGCGGCTTCCTGTAGCCCCTCGTCGACATGGACCGGCTGGCTATGCGTCGCTGGCGAGGTGTGACTGGCAGCCGGACCGCCCGGGCGCTGCTGCCGGCGCGGCGGCGCAGACTGGAGTTCGGGCAGGATGCCGGCAGCCACCAGGGTCTGATTGGCTTCGGCATATAGCTGGTCGATATCGCCAAGAACATGCTTCTCGAACAGCTTGAATATGATCAGCTTGACCTTGATCTGCACGCCCAGGCTGCTGCTGGCTTCGATGAAATAGTCACAGAGCGCATGAGGGCCGAGGGGGTTGCTCTTGTCGTCGAGCTTCTTGCTGATCAGCGCGTTCATGCGCGTGGTCAGGTGGCCCAGCGGCTGGGCGGCACGACTCATGACCTTGGCGACCATGGTGTCGACGGCTACGGATTCTTCCAGCTCGTCGTTCTGCACCAGGGAAAGGCTGTCGAAGGAGACGGCATCCAGCGCGGGCGGCTTGCCGATTTCATACTGGTTGAGCTTGGCGAATGCTTCGAACAGCTGCTGCAGGAAGCCGCGTTCGATGTTGCGGCGCTTCATGCGCAGGTCGCGCATAGCCTCGAAAAAAGCGTTCTGTTCGGCGTTGCTGGTCGCGCGATCGGCGATCTCGAAGAGCGAGTCATCGGCGTTGTCGAACAGCGATTGCAGCGCCTGACGCAGTTGCTGGGCGGCCTTGTCGCGCACGCTGATGAGCGCCACCGGAAGGCGGCCTGCCGGTGAAGACGGCTTGTGCTCAGGGGCAACCTTGTTCAGGTGCACCACTTTCGCATCGGTTCGCATCGAGACTCTCCTGCGGTCGCCTGCTTTGCGGCGGTCACAACGCTTGAATTCGGCAGCGTCTTATATAGGTAACCAAGTCGGCAGGGCAAGGCGGAAGGTACCGGGCGAGCCCGCAATCTTGTGCGGGTTTCTTCTGTCGAACCGGATCCAGACGCAGCATAGCCGAGCGCTTTGATTTTACAACGACGCCTCGTCAGCAAGTATCGTCAGTTAGGTGGCGTCAATATTCTTGGAGGGGATTATAAGCATTGTGCTCCCCTGCCAAGGTCAGTTTTTCATTGGACATGACCTGGCTCACAGATGCTCGCAGGTTTTCCGCCAGGAGGTAAAAAAAGGTTCTTCGCGGACTCTGGGGGAAGAGCGAGTTGACAGTCAGGGAAGGCAGGTAAATTGGCAGTCGCCAAACACACCCTTCACCTGTCCCTGCTGTCGCCGTGCATCCTATTGATCTTGCCTCGTTC
>Ga0247728_10020_pt1 | contig 213973 bp, 187 predicted proteins | sample SalenrCarbi39_FD_183048 | JGI IMG/M metagenome (GOLD analysis project Ga0247728, IMG submission 183048) | Saline wetland microbial communities from Lincoln, Nebraska, United States - Carb-i39 | ecosystem: Environmental > Aquatic > Non-marine Saline and Alkaline > Salt marsh | place: USA...
CGGCACGAAAGGCGGTCAAGCAGAGTCGTTGGCTGCTGCTGCGCAACCGCGACAACCTGAAGGACGGACAGGCCGTGCAGTTACAGGAGCTGCTTGCTGCCAACCAGCCGTTGGCTACGGTCTATGTACTCAAGGATGCCTTGAAGGATGTCTGGTACGCCCCCAGCGTACGAGAGGGTTGGCGACGCTGGCGAACCTGGCTGCGACATGCTCGCGAGAGCGGCCTCGCGCCGCTGCAACGCTTCGCTCGCAACCTGCGCAAATACGCCCGAGGCATCCTTGCCAGTGCTCACTTCCACATGCATACCAGCGTCCTTGAGGGTGTTAACAACCGCATCAAGGTGATCAAGCGCATGGCCTATGGATTTCGGGACTCGGAATACTTCTTTCTGAAAATCAAGGCCGCCTTCCCCGGGAAAGCGCGATGAACCAATAAAAATGGCGTCCCCTAGGGGACTCGAACCCCTGTTACCGCCGTGAAAGGGCGGTGTCCTAGGCCACTAGACGAAGGGGACGAAACCTTCGACGATCCCGAAATTTTGGAATCGCTGGCAATTTGGTGGAGCTAGACGGGATCGAACCGTCGACCTCTTGCATGCCATGCAAGCGCTCTCCCAGCTGAGCTATAGCCCCGGATTTAGCGTCTCTCGACGTGCGATGCGAACATCGCGAATAGTGGCGTCCCCTAGGGGACTCGAACCCCTGTTACCGCCGTGAAAGGGCGGTGTCCTAGGCCACTAGACGAAGGGGACGCAAACCCTTCAAGCGCAACCTGTATCTACAACTACAGGCTGGTGGCAATTCTGCTCTTCGAGATTGGTGGAGCTAGACGGGATCGAACCGTCGACCTCTTGCATGCCATGCAAGCGCTCTCCCAGCTGAGCTATAGCCCCATCTCGAGGACGGGGCGCATATTAGGGGCGCCCCTGGGCAGTGTCAACAACAAATTTCCGCGCGACTAAAGTTTTTTGGCAGCAGGAACAATTACTTACCGCCGACCAACGGTCCTGCCCCGCAACGCGGCGGCGCCGAACGTCGGCACCGCCTTGGCTGCGTTGGCTCAGCCGAGGCTGGCCAGCAACTTCTCCCACTCCTTGGCTTCCTTCTTCGAAGCGCCGCCAAGCAGTTCCAGCGCGTTGCGCAGACGGAAGCGCGTCAGGTCGGGACCGAGGATTTCCATCGCATCGAGCACCGAGACGGAACTGGCCTGTCCGGTGATCGCGGCGAACATCAGCGGCATCACATCCCGCAGCTTGAAGCCGAGGTGTTCGGCCACCTGCGTGATGCAGGCGGTGATGCGCTCCTTCTCCCACTGGCGCAGTGCCTCGAGCTTCCACAGGATCAGTTGCATGACCTGACGGACCTGCGTGGCATCGAGCTTCTTGTGGGCGAACAACGCCTGATCGAGTTGCAACGGCCCGGAGAAGAAGAAACCGGCCAGCGGCGCGATCTGACTGAAGGTCTCCACTCGCTGCTGCACATGCGGAGCGATCTTCATCATGTACTCGGGATTGAACGCCCACTTCCGTACCTCGGCAGCGAACTGCTCGACCGGCAACTCGCGCAGCCACTGGCCATTGAGCCAGGACAGCTTCTCCAGATCGAAGATCGGCCCACCGAGCGACACGCGCCGGATGTCGAAATGCTCGATCATTTCCTCGAGGGTGAACTTCTCGCGCTCATCCGGCATCGACCAGCCCATGCGGCCGAGATAGTTGAGCATCGCCTGCGGCAGGAAGCCCATGCGCTCGTAGAAGGTCACCGAGGTCGGGTTCTTGCGCTTGGACAGCTTGCTCTTGTCCGGATTGCGCAGCAGCGGCATGTAGCACAGCTGCGGCTGCTCCCAGCCGAAGTATTCGTAGAGCTTGATCAGCTTGGGTGCCGACGGCAGCCACTCCTCGCCACGCAGCACATGGGTGATGCCCATCAGGTGGTCGTCGACCACGTTGGCGAGGAAGTAGGTCGGCAGGCCGTCGGCCTTCATCAGCACCTGCATGTCCATGCGATCCCAGCCGATCTCGACGGTGCCGCGCAGCATGTCCTGCACCTGGCACACGCCTTCGCTCGGTACCTTCATACGGATCACGTGGGACTCACCGGCGGCGATGCGGCGCTCGGCCTCGGCTGGGTCGAGGTGCATGCAATGGCCGTCGTAGCGCGGTGTCTCCTTGTTGGCCATCTGCTCGGCGCGGACCTGGTCCAGGCGCTCGGCGCTACAGAAGCAGGGAAAGGCGTGCCCCTTGGCGACCAGCTCGTCCGAATACTTCTTGTAGATCTCGCCGCGCTCGCTCTGCCGGTATGGGCCATGCGGGCCACCGACGTCCGGACCCTCGTCCCACTCGATACCCAGCCAGCGCAACGCATCGTAGATCTGCCGTTCGGACTCACGGGTCGAGCGCAGCTGATCGGTATCCTCGATGCGCAGGATGAACTGGCCGCCGTGCTGACGGGCGAAGCACAGGTTGAACAGCGCGATATAGGCGGTGCCGACGTGAGGATCACCGGTCGGGGAAGGCGCGATGCGGGTGCGAACCGTGGTCATGGAAGCTCTCGGACGAAAATGGAGAAACGAAAATCGAAGGGGCGAATGTTAGCAGGCACGCCGCGTCAGGCTCCAGCCGAACGCCTGCGCAGCGCTCGCCATGGCACGCCTCATACAGGCCGCTCGCAGGAGCGGGCCTGGGGACTCTCGGGAGGAAGCCTCACACCTGCAGCAACAGTTCGCGCAGCTTGTGAATCTCGTCGCGCGCCTCGGCCGCCGCCTCGAACTCCAGGTCGCGCGCCAGCAGCAACATCTTTTCCTCCAGCTGGCGGATGCGCTTGGTGATCTCGCTCGGCGAGCGCAGCTCGCTCTCGTAGCGCGCGCTCTCCTCTGCCGCCTTCGCCTCGCCTCGACGCTTCTTGCTGCGTGAGCCGGGCACCGTGGCACCCTCGAGGATGTCCTGCACATCCTTCTTGACGCCTTTGGGCACGATGCCGTGAGCTTCGTTGAAGGCGATCTGCTTGGCTCGACGACGCTCGGTCTCGTCGATGGCCCGCTGCATGGAGCCGGTGATGTTGTCCGCGTAGAGAATCGCCCGTCCGTTGAGGTTGCGCGCAGCGCGGCCGATGGTCTGGATCAGCGAGCGCTCGGAGCGCAGGAAGCCCTCCTTGTCCGCATCGAGAATTGCCACCAGCGAGACCTCGGGCATGTCCAGCCCCTCGCGCAGCAGGTTGATGCCCACCAGCACGTCGAAGGTGCCCAGGCGCAGATCGCGAATGATTTCCACCCGTTCGACGGTGTCGATGTCCGAGTGCAGGTAGCGCACCTTCACATCGTGATCGCCAAGGTAGTCGGTGAGGTCTTCAGACATGCGCTTGGTCAGCGTGGTGACCAGCACCCGCTCCTCCTTGGCCACGCACTTGCGGATCTCCGACAGCAGGTCGTCCACCTGGGTGAGCGCAGGGCGCACCTCGATCTGCGGATCGACCAGGCCGGTCGGGCGCACGACCTGCTCCACCACGCGGCCAGCATGTTCGGCCTCGTATGGCCCGGGCGTCGCGGAGACGAAGATGGTCTGCGGGCAGATCGCCTCCCATTCGTCGAAGCGCATCGGCCGGTTGTCCAGCGCCGACGGCAGACGGAAGCCGTACTCCACCAGGGTTTCCTTGCGCGAGCGGTCGCCCTTGTACATCGCGCCGACCTGCGGCACCGAAACGTGAGACTCGTCGATCACCAGCAGCGCATCGGCCGGCAGGTAGTCGAACAGCGTCGGTGGCGGCTCGCCGGCATCGCGCCCGGACAGGTAGCGCGAGTAGTTCTCGATGCCATTGCAGTAGCCCAGCTCCATGATCATTTCCAGATCGAAACGCGTGCGCTGCTCGAGCCGCTGCGCCTCCACCAGCTTGTTCTGACTGCGCAGGTAATCGAGCCGCTCGCGCAGCTCGTCCTTGATCTTCTCGACGGCGTCGAGCAGCGTCTCCCGAGGGGTCACGTAGTGACTCTTGGGGTAGAAGGTGAAGCGCGGGAGCTTGCGGATCACCTCGCCGGTCAGCGGATCGAAGGCTGACAGGCTTTCCACCTCGTCGTCGAACAGTTCGATGCGTACCGCCTCGAGGTCCGATTCCGCGGGGAAGATGTCGATCACGTCGCCGCGCACACGAAAGGTGGCACGGGCGAAATCCATGTCGTTGCGGGTGTATTGCAGGCCGGTCAGCCGCCGCAGCAGCTCGCGTTGATCGAGACGGTCACCCCGATCGACGTGCAGCACCATCTTCAGGTACGACTGCGGATCGCCCAGGCCATAGATGCACGAGACCGTGGTGACGATGATCGCATCCGGCCGCTCCAGCAGCGCCTTGGTCGCCGAAAGGCGCATCTGCTCGATGTGGTCGTTGATCGAGGCATCCTTCTCGATGAAGGTGTCCGATGACGGTACGTAGGCCTCCGGCTGGTAGTAGTCGTAATAGGAAACGAAGTACTCCACCGCATTGTTCGGGAAGAATGCCTTGAACTCACCGTACAGCTGCGCGGCGAGCGTCTTGTTCGGCGCCAGCACCAGCGTCGGTCGCTGCACGTGAGCGATCACATTGGCGATGCTGAAGGTCTTGCCCGAGCCGGTCACACCAAGCAGCGTCTGGTGCGACAACCCCGCCTCGATTCCCTCGATCATCTGCCGGATGGCCTCCGGCTGGTCGCCGGCCGGTTTGAAACGCGTGACCAGTTCGAACTTGGACATTTCGCCTCTCTAGTAAACGTGCATGGCCTTGATGTCGGAGCTGTGAAAGGTCAGTTCAGCACCTTTGTCTGCCCCATCGGCCTTTGCCAAAACTGGGTTGCCAGTCGATGCCGCCGGAGCAATCAAACCGCCCATCCGCCGGCGGGCAAAACGCACCAAAAGGCCGCAGAAAACCTCGGTAGCATATCGCAGGCGCCAGGCATGACCGCTATACTACCGCCCCGTTTGCGCATCACCCTGCGCGCCGACGCGAGGGTGGTGAAATCTGTCACTCCTTCTCTTTCGAGCCCCCTCACCATGAGTTTGTTCTCTGCTGTCGAAATGGCGCCGCGCGATCCTATCCTCGGCCTCAATGAAGCCTTCAACGCCGACACGCGGCCGAACAAGGTCAACCTCGGTGTCGGTGTCTACTACAACGAAGAAGGTCGCATTCCGCTGCTGCGCGCCGTGGCCGAGGCCGAGCAGGCACGCATCGCTGCCCATGCGCCGCGCGGCTACCTGCCGATCGAAGGGATCGCCGCCTACGACAACGCGGTGCAGAAGCTGCTGTTCGGCAATGACGCGGCCCTGATCGCCGAAGGTCGCGTGGTCACGACCCAGGCACTGGGTGGCACCGGAGCTCTAAAGGTCGGCGCCGACTTCCTCAAGCGTCTGCTGCCCGATGCCGTTGTAGCGATCAGCAACCCGAGCTGGGAAAACCACCGCGCGCTGTTCGAATCGGCCGGCTTCCCGGTACAGAACTACCGCTACTACGATGCCACCAGCCACGGCATCGACCGCGCCGGCCTGCTGCAGGACCTCAATGAGCTGCCAGCGCGCTCCATCGTCGTGCTGCATGCCTGCTGCCATAACCCGACCGGCGTCGACCTGAACCTGAACGACTGGAAGCAGATCCTCGAGGTGCTGCGCGCCCGGGATCACGTGCCGTTCATCGACATCGCCTACCAGGGCTTCGGGGACAGCATCGAGGAAGATGCCGCCGCCGTGCGCCTGTTCGCCGAGTCGGGCATGACCTTCTTCGTATCCAGCTCGTTCTCAAAATCCTTCTCTCTGTACGGCGAGCGGGTCGGCGCCCTGTCGATGGTCACCCAGAGCCGCGACGAGTCGGCGCGCGTGCTGTCGCAGGTCAAGCGGGTGATCCGCACCAACTACTCCAACCCGCCGACCCACGGTGCCACCGTGGTCGCCTCCGTGCTCAACAGCCCGGAACTGCGCGCCATGTGGGAAGCCGAGCTGGGCGAGATGCGCAGCCGAATCCGCGAGATGCGCCTGGGTATGGTCGAGCAACTGGCAGCCAAGGGCGCGAAAGTCGACTTCAGCTTCGTCGCGGCGCAACGCGGCATGTTCTCCTATTCGGGCCTCACTGCCGAACAGGTCGAGCGCCTGCGGGTCGAGTTCGGTGTCTATGCCATCAGCACCGGCCGCATCTGCGCCGCAGCGCTGAACCGCAACAACCTGGGCACCGTCACCGACGCCATCGTCCAGGTGCTCTGAGCCGACGCACCGGGGCCACGGCGCACCTCGCGTCCGGCCCCCGGCGCACTGCTGGAGGGGTTGACTTCTCCTTTCCAAACAGTAGGATACGCACCGTCGTTCCGCGATAGCTCAGTCGGTAGAGCAAATGACTGTTAATCATTGGGTCCCTGGTTCGAGTCCAGGTCGCGGAGCCAAATTCAAGAACCCAGCCAGCGCGCTGGGTTTTTTATTGCCAGCTGGACTCTCACCAGGGACTGCGTCCCAGGTTATTCGCTTCGCTCACCCCTGCGGGGCCGCGCTGAAGCGCGTTCTGCTGACGCAGTCGAGTCCAGGTCGCGGAGCCAAATTCAAGAACCCAGCCAGCGCGCTGGGTTTTTTATTGCCTGCCGGACTCTCACCAGGGACTGCGTCCCAGGTTATTCGCTTCGCTCACCCCTACGGGGCCGCGCTGAAGCGCGTTCTGCTGACGCAGTCGAGTCCAGGTCGCGGAGCCAATTCAACAACCCAGCCAGCGCGCTGGGTTTTTTTATTGCCTGCTGGGCTCTCACCAGGGACTACGCCTCCTCTCATACAGAAGTCGAGGACAGCGCTTGCAGCCGACTCACTCGGGCACCGGAGTACCCATCCGCTGACGCCACCAGCCTTGTGCGAGCATCCAACAGCACCAGCCGGAAATCACGCCAAGCACGTTCGCGACCATATCCCAGCGCGAGGCGGTGCGATGCGGCAGCATGCCCTGTGCCATCTCGATGCCCAAGGCCGCCACGAGCGTGAGGCCGACACCCCAGAAGATCGGCAGCCGAGGAAACGCCAGCCGCAGGGTGAAGACCAGTGCTGCGAACCCCATCATGTGATGCAGCTTGTCCTGCTGGCTGAACAGTTGGGGCACGGGCTCGGGTTTGAGACCTGCAAACAGAACGACCGCCAACACGATCAGAAAAGGCAACACTCGCAAATAGGGCATACGGCGGAATTTCTCACTCGGAAGACTGATTGATGGTGGGCGAGGCCCTTGCCGCGATCTCTGACCGGCAAATGGCAACAAAGGTCAGTGGAGCGGCTCGCTGTCCTTTTACCGGATATCTCTGCCTCCCAAAAAAAAGCCCGCATCCATGGATGCGGGCATTCACTGGCGCGCTGTTGCGGCGCCTGAAACTCAAGCCTCGGTCTTGCCTACCGCGGACTTGATCAGGGTCTGCAATTCGCCCTTCTCGAACATCTCGAGGATGATGTCGCTGCCGCCGACCAGCTCACCGTTGACCCACAGCTGGGGGAAGGTCGGCCAGTTGGCATAGATGGGCAGGTTGGCGCGAATTTCGGGGTTCTGCAGGATGTCGACGTAAGCGAACTTCTCGCCACAGCCCATTACCGCCTGGGTCGCGCGGGCGGAGAAGCCACACTGCGGCGCATTGGGCGAGCCCTTCATGTACAGCAGCACCGGGTTGTTGGCGATCTGCTCTTTGATGGTTTCGATGATATCCATGGACTACCTCGGCTAGACACGGTTGCCGGGCATTGTACCGGAAAACCTCTCGGAAAGCCGAGTGCGAGACTCGGCTATGTTGCCGCGCAAAGGCCGTCATTACTGAGATTCAGCCCTGCCAGGCCCCCGGACCGAGGATTTGCGCCTGCGCTTGCTTTCTGGATAAGATCGCGCCTTTCCCGTTTCGTCGCTCCCCGTGCGACTCCCCAGTCGTCGGTCCCCTTTTCTGTCGAAAATCCTCGGATCGCGCGCTGCGGCAATAAAGGTAGTTGATATGAGCGCAAGGCATTTTCTCTCACTGATGGACTGCACGCCCCAGGAGCTGAACAGCCTGGTCCGCCGCGGCATCGAGTTGAAGGATCTGCGCAAGCGCGGCGTCCTGTTCGAGCCCTTGAAGAATCGCGTGCTGGGCATGATCTTCGAGAAGGCCTCGACCCGCACCCGACTGTCCTTCGAAGCCGGCATGATCCAGCTCGGCGGCCAGGCGATCTTCCTTTCCCCGCGCGACACCCAGCTTGGCCGCGGCGAGCCGATCAGCGACTCGGCCATCGTCATGTCGCGCATGCTCGACGCGGTGATGATCCGTACCTTCGCCCATTCGACCCTGACCGACTTCGCCGCCAACTCCAGCGTACCGGTGATCAACGGCCTGTCCGATGACCTGCACCCCTGCCAGCTGATGGCCGACATGCAGACCTACCACGAACACCGCGGCAGCATTGCCGGCAAGACGGTGGCCTGGATCGGCGACGGTAACAACATGTGCAACACCTATATAGAAGCGGCCATCCAGTTCGACTTCCGGCTGAAGGTCGCCTGCCCCGAAGGTTACGAACCCGACGCCGAGCTGCTGGCACGCGCCGGCGAGCGTGTGCAGGTGCTGCGCGACCCACGCGAGGCAGCGGCGGGCGCCAACCTGATCAGCACCGACGTCTGGGCATCCATGGGCCAGGAAGATGAAGTGGCCGCGCGCCTGGCCACCTTCCGCCCCTATCAGGTAAACCGCGCGCTGCTCGACTGCGCAGCCGCGGACGTGCTGTTCATGCACTGCCTGCCGGCCCACCGTGGCGAGGAAATCAGTCACGATCTGCTCGATGACCCCCGCTCGGTCGCCTGGGATCAGGCCGAGAACCGCCTGCACGTGCAGAAGGCACTGCTGGAGTTTCTTGTCGAGCCGGCCTATCACCACGCATGAAACCTGAACTGCCGCTGCTACAACTGCGCGACCTGGCCTGCGGCTATGGCGAGCAGCGCATCGTTCAGCATCTCAACCTGCACCTGAATCGCGGCGACATCGGCTGCCTGCTGGGCCCGTCCGGCTGCGGCAAGACCACCACATTGCGCGCCATCGCCGGCTTCGAGCCCGTGCACCAGGGCGAGATCCAGCTAGCCGACACCGTCATTTCCCGTGCCGGCTTCACCCTGGCGCCGGAGAAGCGCCGCATCGGCATGGTGTTTCAGGATTACGCCCTGTTTCCGCACCTTACCGTGGCGGAGAACATCGCTTTCGGTATCCGCAAACAGCCCGATTGCGCGCGCATCGTCAACGAAATGCTCGAGCTGGTGCACCTGAGCGCGCTCGGCAAGCGCTATCCCCACGAGCTCTCCGGCGGTCAGCAGCAGCGTGTGGCGCTGGCCCGGGCACTGGCGCCGGAACCGGCCTTGCTGCTGCTCGACGAGCCCTTCTCCAACCTCGACGTAGAGCTTCGTCGGCGCCTCAGCCACGAGGTGCGCGAGATCCTCAAGGCGCGCAAGACCAGCGCCATTCTGGTCACCCATGACCAGGAAGAAGCGTTCGCCGTCAGCGATCAGGTCGGCGTGTTCAAGGATGGTCGACTGGAGCAGTGGGACACGCCGTTCAACCTCTACCACGAACCGCTGACGCCCTTCGTCGCCAGCTTCATCGGCCAGGGTTATTTCATTCGCGGGCAACTGCTCGACCCGGAAACCGTGCAGACCGAGCTCGGCCCTATTCGCGGCAACCGTGCCTACAACTGGCCAAGCGGAAGCTCGGTGGACGTACTGCTGCGCCCGGATGACATCGTCTACCGCCCGGACAGCCCGTTGCGTGCACTGATCGTCGGCAAGACCTTCCTCGGCGCGTCCACGCTGTACCGACTGCAACTGCCCACCGGCAACCAGCTGGTGGCGATCTTCACCAGCCATGCCGACTACCCCACCGGACAGGAAGTCGGCATCGCCATCGCCGCCGACCATCTCGTCATCTTTCCGGCACAGGGCAGCGTTGCCGCCCACGAAACGCTCCAGCCGGCAACGGCGGCGCGCTAGCCCTTCTGCCGGCGCTGGCGAAAGAACTCGCTGAGCACCGCCCCGCACTCCTCGGCCAGCACGCCACCTTCGACCAGTACCCGGTGGTTGAGAAAGCCCTGATCGAAGAACTGACCACGACTGACAACCACGCCGGCCTTCGGCTCGGTGGCACCATAGACGACTCGCTGAACGCGCGAATGCACGATCAGCCCGGCGCACATGCTGCACGGCTCGAGCGTCACGTAGAGCGTACTACCGGGTAGCCGATAGTTCTGCAGCGCCTGCGCGGCAGCACGTATGGCGACCATCTCTGCATGAGCACTGGGGTCGTGGCGCGAAATCGGGCAATTGAAGCCGCGCCCGACGATCTGCCCCTCATGCACCAGCACAGCCCCCACCGGCACTTCGCCCAATGCGGCACCCTGCGCTGCCAGCGCCATTGCTTCGCGCATGAACCGCTCGTCCTGGCTGCGATCGATGATCAGCGGTTTCCTCACGACTGCGCCCTACCCTGTTTCATACCACCTCGATTGCCGCCATCAGTCCGGTTTCCATATGGTCGATGACATGGCAGTGGAACATCCAGGTGCCCGGATTATCGGCGACCAGCGCGATGCGTGCCGTCTCGTTCTTGCCCAGCAGGTAGGTGTCGGTGAACCAGGGGTCGATCTTGCGTCGGTTGGACGAGATCACCTGGAAGGTCATGCCGTGCAGGTGGATCGGATGCTGATACTGACTGAGATTGCGCAGCTCGAAGATGTAATGGCCATTCTTTTTCAGCGTCGCGATCGGCCGTTCGGCGCAGCTCTTGTCGTTGATGTCCCACGCCTGGCCGTTAATCTGCCAGAACGTGTAGGCCGCCCCCTGCTCGACATCTGCCGACAGATGGCCAGCCCACTCGAAATTGAAGCGCAGCGTCTCCGCCCGCTGCAGGTCCGGCACCTCGACCGGGTTGGCCGGCAGCGCCGGCGGCCAGTCGCCAGCGGTTTCGTCATGGGCCACCGCGCGCAGCGTTGCCAGCCGCAACGGGCCGTTGCGCAAGGACAGCTCGGTGCCCGCCTGTGGCACCTTGAGCGCGAGGTCGATGCGCATGCCCGGGCCGAGCCAGTATTCCTTGCCCAGCGGACGCGGCGCGACCGGATGGCCGTCGAGGGCATAGACGCGCGCGTCGCCGTCCGGCAGGTTCAGTCGATAGGTCAGCGTATTGTCGAGATTGAGCACGCGCAGCCGTACGACCTGCCCGGCCGGCAGATCCAGCAACGGGGCATGTCTGCCATTGACCGTCGACAGCACCCCAGGTGTGCCTCCGCGGGCCGCCTCGCGGGGCACGCTGAACTCGGTGAAGGCGCCCTGCTTGTCGATGTGCCAGCTCTTCAGATTGAGCGTGCGCTCGTGATGGAAGCCGCTCGGCTCACGCTCCTCTACGATCAGCGGGCCGACCAGCCCGCGTCCCAGCTGCGCGGCGCTGGTGGTGTGCGGGTGATACCAGAAGCTGCCGGCGTCGTGCAGCTGGAAGCGATAGTCGAAGAATTCGCCGGGCAGCACCGGCAGCTGCGACACATAGGGCACGCCGTCCATTTCCAGCGGCAGACGGATGCCGTGCCAGTGGATGGTGGTGGCCTCCGGCAGCTGATTGATGAAGCGCACACGCAACCAATCGCCCTGGCGGCCGCGCAGCTCCAGGCCGGGCGCCTGCCCGCCATAGGCCCACGCCGGCGTAACGTGACCGGGCACCAGCTCGACATCCAGCGGCGCGGCGATCAATTCGTAATCATGGGTGGTGACATCGACCGGGCGACCGAGCCAGTAGCGCACGCCACTGCCGGCCAGGCCAACGACACCGAGGCCGGCCAGGCCGGCGAGAAACTGTCTACGGGTAAAGGACATTGCATGGGCTCCAGCCAGTCCGAATTCATGGGCCCATCAGGCTCGACGCGCCTCTCTGCGGAGGCTGCGAATAGCATGAGGGCAGCCTGGGCTGCCCTCATTGCTTCAGATCATTCCCACTCGATGGTGGCCGGCGGCTTGCTCGACACATCGTAGGTGACGCGGGAAATGCCTTCGATTTCGTTGATGATGCGGTTGGACACCTTCTCCAGCAACTCGTATGGCAGGTGCGCCCAGCGCGCGGTCATGAAGTCGATGGTTTCCACCGCGCGCAGCGCGACGACCCAGGCATAGCGGCGGCCGTCGCCGACCACGCCGACCGACTTCACCGGCTGGAACACTACGAAGGCCTGGCTGACCTTGTGGTACCAGTCGGCGTTGCGCAGTTCGCTGATGAAGATGTCGTCGGCGCGACGCAGCAGGTCGGCGTATTCCTTCTTCACCTCGCCGAGGATACGCACACCCAGGCCCGGGCCCGGGAAGGGGTGGCGGTAGACCATGTCGTAGGGCAGGCCGAGTTCGAGGCCGATCTTGCGCACTTCGTCCTTGAACAGCTCACGCAGCGGCTCGACCAGCTTGAGGTTCATCTCTTCCGGCAGGCCACCGACGTTGTGGTGAGACTTGATCACATGAGCCTTGCCGCTCTTGGCGCCTGCCGACTCGATGACGTCGGGGTAGATGGTGCCCTGGGCGAGGAACTGGATGTTCGGCAGCTTGCTGGCCTCGGCATCGAACACGTCGATGAAGGTACGGCCGATGATCTTGCGCTTCTTCTCCGGGTCCGCCTCGCCTTCGAGGTTGCCTAGGAACTGCGCCTCGGCATCGGCACGGATCACCTTGACGCCCATGTTCTCGGCGAACATGGCCATCACCTGGTCACCCTCGTGCAGGCGCAGCAGGCCGTTGTCGACGAATACGCAGGTCAGCTGGTCGCCGATCGCCTTGTGCAGCAGCGCCGCGACCACCGACGAATCCACACCGCCGGACAGGCCGAGCAGCACGTTGGCGTCGCCGACCTGGGCACGCACCTGGGCGATGGCGTCCTCGACGATGTTCGACGGGGTCCACAGTGCTTCGCAGCCGCAGATTTCCAGGATGAAGCGCGACAGGATGCGGCCGCCCTGGCGGGTGTGGGTCACTTCCGGGTGGAACTGCACACCGTAATAGCCGCGGGCATCGTCGCCCATGGCGGCGATCGGGCAACTCGGGGTGCTGGCCAGGATATGGAAGCCGGCCGGAATCTCGGTGACCTTGTCACCGTGGCTCATCCACACGTCGAGACCGAACACGCCATCGTCGTCCATGTGGTCTTCGATGCCGTCGAACAGCCGGGACTTGCCCACCAGATCGACGCGGGCATAGCCGAACTCGCGCACGTCCGAGCCCTGCACCTTGCCGCCGAGCTGCTCGGACATGGTCTGCATGCCGTAGCAGATGCCGAACAGCGGCACGCCCAGGTCGAACACCGCCTGCGGTGCACGCGGGCTGCCCGCTTCATGAACGGACTCAGGGCCGCCTGCGAGGATGATGCCGCGTGGCGCGAAGGCACGGATGTCGTCCTCGCTCATGTCCCACGGATGCAGCTCGCAGTACACGCCGATCTCGCGCACGCGGCGGGCGATCAGCTGGGTGTACTGGGAACCGAAGTCGAGAATCAGAATGCGGTGAGCGTGGATGTCAGGATGAGACATGGAGCCTTCCTTCGGAAAGAGCTTGAAGCTGAAAGCCGAAAGCTGGAAGCGCAGACCGGATCGTGCAATGTCCGGTCTCCACCTTCCAGCTTCCAGCGCCTGTCAATCGAGGCTTATCAACCGACGCGGTAGTTCGGCGCCTCTTTGGTGATCTGCACGTCGTGCACGTGCGATTCGGCCATGCCGGCACCGGTGATGCGCACGAACTGCGGCCGGGTGCGCATCTCGTCGATAGTGGCGCTGCCGGTGTAGCCCATGGAAGCGCGCAGGCCACCCATCAGCTGATGGATGATCGCCGACAGCGAACCCTTGTACGGCACACGACCTTCGATGCCTTCGGGTACCAGTTTCTCGGCACCGGCGGACGAGTCCTGGAAGTAACGGTCCGAGGAGCCCTGGGCCTGGGACATGGCTCCCAGCGAACCCATCCCACGGTAGGCCTTGTAGGAGCGGCCCTGGAACAGTTCGATCTCGCCCGGCGCTTCCTCGGTACCGGCGAACATCGAACCCATCATTATTGCGTTGGCACCAGCGACGATGGCCTTGGACAGGTCACCGGAGAAGCGGATGCCGCCGTCGGCGATCATCGGCACGCCGGTGCCTTCCAGCGCGGCGGAAACGTTGGCGATGGCGGAGATCTGCGGCACGCCGACGCCGGCGACGATGCGGGTGGTGCAGATCGAGCCCGGACCGATGCCGACCTTGACCGCGTCGGCGCCAGCCTTGACCAAGTCCAGCGCGGCTTCGGCGGTGGCGATGTTGCCGCCGATCACCTGCACCTGCGGGAAGTTCTCCTTCACCCAGCGCACGCGATCGATCACGCCACGGGAATGGCCATGGGCGGTATCCACCACCACCACGTCGACGCCGGCCGCAGCCAGCGCCTCGACGCGGTCACCAGTGTCGGCGCCGGTACCGACCGCCGCGCCGACGCGCAGGCGGCCCTGGCTGTCCTTGGACGCCAGCGGGTAGGTCTTGGCCTTCTCGATATCACGGAAGGTCACCAGGCCGCGCAGGTGGAAGTTGGCGTCGACCACCAGCATCTTTTCGATGCGGTGCTTGTAGAGTTCGGTCTTGATTTCTTCCAGGCCGGTGCCTTCGAGCACGGTGACCAGCTTTTCCTTGGGCGTCATGATCGCCGCGACGGAATCACCGGCGTTCGGCGTGAAACGCAGGTCACGACCGGTGACGATGCCCACCAGCTCTTTGCCGGATACCACCGGGAAGCCGGAGAAGCCCAGTTCATGGGCCTTGCGCAGCAGCTCGCTGATCTTGGTTTCCGGGGTGACGGTGACCGGGTCGTGGACGATCGCAGTCTCGTGGCGCTTGACCTTGCGCACCTCGGCGGCCTGCTGCTCGATGCTCATGTTCTTGTGGATGATGCCAATGCCACCTTCCTGCGCCATGGCGATGGCCAGGCGGGCTTCGGTAACAGTGTCCATGGCAGCGGAAACCAGCGGAATGTTCAGCTCGATTTCGCGGGTCAGGCGGGTCTTGAGGCTGACATCCTTCGGCAGAACCTCGGAATATCCCGGGATCAGGAGAACATCATCGAAAGTCAGGGCTTCTTGGCTGATACGCAGCATGGCGGGGGCTCCCAGGCGGGAAAAAGGAAGCGCGGCATTATACCCACGCACCCCCTTGCGCTCAATGCGGATGTGAGCGACGGCACGAACGACGACAGGCACAGCCTCGCCGGAGTGACCGACTGGTCACGGTCGATCGATCACCAGCGCCACGGCAAACCCCAGGCGCTCGGCGAACTCGTCGAGAAACACCTGAGTGAAACCGGCCTCGCCCCAGCCATTGAAGATGAAGCCCAGGTTGGAGAAGGCACACGCCGGGATGAACAGGAAGCCGTTGATGTCGTCCTCGTGGCCGCATTCCGGGCAGGTGAAGTTGTCGGTCTGCCGCGGCATCCACTCGTCCAGGCTTTCGAACAGCGCCTCGCCGATTTCACGCCGACACTCGGGGCAACCGGCTTCCTCGGCGAAGCCCTGCGTCGGGGTGTAAATGCAGCGCTTGGTGACCACCTCAAGGCCGTTGATGGCCTCGCCAAAGGGCAAGCGCTCCGGATGCTGCACGACGCTGCGCGCGCCGGAAGCGATGGCGTAGCCCATGCCGCCAACACCGCGGCCACAGGTGGTCGGCAGCGACTCGACGATGCGCCGCTCGGCCAGCCAACGCAGGATCATCCGCGCCTTGGCTTCGTGCGCCGGGAACGTGGAAATGCGCGGCACGATGATGGCTTGACTGTGGCTCATGACGGCTCGGAACCGGAGATGGAGAAAGGCCGCGCAGCTTAGCGCCGCCCGTTGGCTGGTCAAGGCCCGCTGGACGGACGCCAAGCAGATTCGGTTTCCGCTTGGCCGCGCGCGGCTTATCATCGCCGCCATGCTCAAAGATCCCTTCCAGCGCCTCAATCTCGATCGCGAAGTGCTGACCGTCAGTCAGCTCAACGGTCGCGCCCGCCTGTTGCTCGAGGACGTGTTCGCCCAGGTCTGGGTCGAAGGCGAGATTTCCAACCTCGCCCGCCCCGCCTCCGGCCACGTCTATTTCACCCTCAAGGACAGGAACGCCCAGGTGCGTTGCGCCCTGTTTCGCCAGAATGCCGCGCGCATCCGTCAGGCACTGCGCGACGGCCTGGCGGTGCGGGTGCGTGGCAAGGTCTCGCTGTTCGAAGGCCGTGGCGACTATCAGCTGATCCTCGACATGCTGGAGCCGGCCGGCGACGGCGCACTGCGCCTGGCCTTCGAAGCGCTGAAGGAAAAGCTCGCCGCCGAAGGCCTGTTCTCCGCCGAGCGCAAGGCCGCCCTGCCCGCTCATCCGCGGCGCATCGGCATCGTCAGCTCACCGACCGGCGCAGTGATCCGCGACATCATCTCGGTGTTTCGCCGCCGCGCACCGCAGGTGGAGCTGACGCTGATCCCCACCGCCGTACAGGGCCGCGAAGCCACTGGGCAGATCGTCCGTGCGCTGCAGCTGGCGGACGCCCAGGGCTTCGACGCCCTGATCCTCGCCCGCGGCGGCGGCTCGCTGGAAGATCTCTGGTGCTTCAACGAGGAAGCCGTGGCGCGTGCGGTGGATGCCTGCGTCACGCCGATCGTCTGCGCGGTTGGCCATGAGACCGATGTGTCCATCGCCGACTTCGTCGCCGATGTGCGCGCCCCGACGCCGTCCGCGGCGGCAGAGCTGCTGGCGCCTAGCAGTGCCGATCTGCAGCAGCGGCTGAACGGCCTGCAGCAACGGCTGGTACTGCGCATGCGTGATCGCCTGCACCGCGACGCCATGCGCCTGGACGGCCTGACCCGCCGCCTGCGCCATCCCGGCGAGCGTCTGCAGCAGCAGGCCCAGCGTATCGATGACCTGGAGCAGCGCCTGCTGCGGGCCCTCGACCGCCGCCTGTGCAGTGGCCAGGAGCGCCTGGCCCGACTGGAAACACGCCTGGCCGCGCAGCATCCGGGGCGCACGCTGAATCTGCTGCGCCAGCGCCTCGACCATCTGTCCTCGCGCCTGCCGCGGGCGATGCAGGCCAATATTAAAGGCCGCCGCCAGCAGCTGCAGGGCCTGGCCCAGACGCTCAACGTGGTCAGCCCGCTGGCCACGCTCAGCCGCGGCTACAGCATCCTGCTCGACGACCGCGGCCAGGCGATCCGCAGCGCCAGTCAGACGCAACCCGGCCAGCGCCTCAAGGCCAGGCTCGGCGACGGCGAGCTCGACGTACGCGTGGAGGACAATCACCTGCAACCGGTCACCCTGCCGCTGCTCTAAGCAAGCCGAGCCGGCAATCTGCTGACATTCTTGGCCCTTTCTCTTGCCGGAGGTTTACGCGAGGATGGGCCGTTTCCTGCAACGGACCCATCCATGTCTCGCGTCTTCGCCCTGCTGTTCGCCCTCTCCCTCGCATTGCCTGCCCAGGCCGAGGGCTTCATCACCCGCCTGCTGAACAAACCGGTGCCCGGCGGCGTCGCCGTGATCGAACTCGGCAACGGCCCCAGCGCACCGCAGGCCCGCTATCAGGGCAAGCCGACCCTGGTGGTGCGCGAGGATGGCGAGCGCTGGATCGCCATCGTCGGCATCCCGTTGTCGGCAAAGGCCGGCCCCCAGCAGCTGGAGGTCGATGGCCGCAGCACCAGCTTCCAGGTTGGCAACCGCGACTATCGCGCGCAGCACATCACCCTGAAGAACCAGCGCCAGGTCAACCCGAACCCCGCAGACCTCAAGCGCATCGAGCGTGAACTGGATGAGCAGAACCGCGCGTACCGGCAGTTCAGCACCCGCCAGCCGAGCAATCTGTTGTTCGACCGCCCGGTGGACGGCCCGCTGTCCTCGCCGTTCGGCCTGCGCCGTTTCTTCAACGGCGAGGAGCGCAACCCGCACTCGGGCCTGGATTTCGCCGCCAAGACCGGCACGCCGATCAAGGCGCCGGCGGCCGGCCAGGTCATACTCACCGGCGACTATTTCTTCAACGGCAAGACCGTGTTCGTCGACCACGGTCAGGGGCTCATCAGCATGTTCTGTCACCTGTCCGAAATCGGCGTGAAGGTCGGCGATCAGCTGGCGCGCGGCCAGGTTCTCGGCAAGGTCGGCGCGACCGGCCGTGCCACCGGCCCGCACCTGCACTGGAACGTCAGCCTGAACGACGCCCGTGTCGATCCGGCGATCTTCATCGGTGCCTACAAACCCTGAACCACGAGGAAGCACAGCGATGCGCATCAAGGCAACGGATTCCACCCTGTTGATCGTCGACATCCAGGAGCGCCTGTTTCCGGTGATCCTGGACGCCGCCGCGATGGCCGAGCACACCGCCTGGCTGCAACAGGTGGCCAAGCGGGTCGGCGTACCGGTACTGCTGACCGAGCAGTACAGCAAGGGCCTCGGCCAGACCATCGCCGCGCTGCGCGACGGCGTGGAAGACAGCGCGATCCTCGAGAAGCTGGACTTCTCCGCCGCTGGCGACGGTGAGCTGTTCAAGCGCCCCGGTGGTGAACGTCGCCAGTTCGTCGTCTGCGGCTGCGAGACCCACGTCTGCGTGCTGCAGACGGTGCTCGACCTGCGTGCCCGCGGCAACGAGGTGTTCGTCGTCGAAGAAGGCGTCAGCTCACGCCGCGCCAGCGACAAGGCCCTGGCCCTGGAACGCATGCGCCAGGCCGGTGCGCAGATCGTCTCGCGGGAGATGGTCGCCTTCGAGTGGATGGAACGCGCCGGCACCGAGCTGTTCAAGAGCATCAGCCGCGAGTTCATCCGCTGAGCCGGACGCTGCGAACCGACGGGCCGCGACCACCGTGCGCTGCTGAGGTCGCGCCCGACCTTCTGTGATGGAGAACCCCATGTCCGACGACCTGGCCGGCTGGCTGGAATGGCTAAGAGCCCACCCCGAACTGCAGACGCTACTCGCCAGCGCCACGCTGATCTTCGCCGCCTGGCTGTCCAACTGGATCGTCAAGCGCATCCTCGTCCGCGGCCTGTACCACCTGTTGCAGCACACCCGCGAGAACAAGCTGCAGGACTTCGGCGTCATCAAGCGGCTGTCGAATATCGTCCCGGCACTGGTGCTGTCGATCGGCGTCACGACGGTCCCAGGCCTGCCGGAAGGCGCCGTGACCGTGGTGCGCAACGTCTGCGGCGGCTTCATCGTGCTGACCATCGCACTGGCCCTAGGCGCGGTGCTGGACATCATCAACCTGATCTATCAGCGCCGTCCGGATGCGCGCCTGCACCCGATCAAGGGCTATCTGCAGGTGGTGAAGATCGTCGTCTATGCCATCGCGACGATCCTGATCATCGCCACGCTGATCGACCGCTCGCCGCTGATCCTGCTCTCCGGTCTGGGTGCCATGGCCGCGGTGCTGATGCTGATCTTCCAGGACACCCTGCTGTCGCTGGTGGCCAGCGTGCAGATCACGTCCAACGACCTGATCCGCGTCGGCGACTGGGTGGAAATGCCGCAGCTCAATGCCGACGGCGACGTGATCGATATCGCCCTGCACACCGTCAAGGTGCAGAACTGGGACAAGACCATCACCAGTATTCCCACCAAGCGCTTCATTTCCGACTCGTTCAAGAACTGGCGCGGCATGCAGGAATCCGGAGGACGGCGCATCAAGCGCAGCCTCTATCTGGATCAGCAGAGCGTGCATTTTCTCAGCCGCGAAGAATGCGAGCGCCTGCATCGCTTCAACCTGCTGGACGAGTACCTGACCGAGAAGACCAAGGAAATCGAGGAGTGGAACGCCAAGCTCGCCGAGCGCGGCAAGGAGCCGGTGAACACGCGCCGCATCACCAATATCGGCAGCTTCCGCGCGTACGTCGAACGCTACCTGCGCAGCCACGGCGGCATCCATCAGAACATGACGCTGATCGTGCGGCAGCTGAGCCCGACCGCGGACGGCCTGCCGCTGGAGGTCTACTGCTTCACCAATACGGTGGCATGGACGCAGTACGAGGCGATCCAGTCGGACATCTTCGATCACCTGCTGGCGATCCTGCCGGAATTCGGCCTGCGCGTGTTCCAGCACCCGAGCGGTGCGGACATGCGCAATTGGGGCGAATCGCTGACGCAACGCGGCACGCCGGCATTGCCCGAGGCACAAACGCCTCCGTTCGACGCAGGTGCCGATCGAACCGGCTAATCGTAGGTTGGCGCTGAGGCACGAAGCAGATGGCGCAGCCTTGAGCACTGCCCATTGCGTCCTCCCTGACGCCAGCGCCGCGGGCCACGCCTTCAAACCCCGCGCCTCAGCGCCAACCTACGTCCGGAGCGAGGGAACGCCCCGCTCCTTTACCGTCGTCAGTTCCTTCAGAAGCTCATGTCGACCCGCGCCCAGTAGGTGCGGCCCGGCTCGTTGACACGACTGGTGGGTTCGAGTCCGTAATCGGCAAAACCCGCACTACCGGCGAGATTGAGGTGCTCGCTGTAGGCCTTGTCCAGCAGGTTGTCGACGCCGGCGCTGAGCTTGAAGTTCTTGTTCAGCCGGTAGGCGCCATTGACCGCCAGTACACCAAAGCCAGCGCTCTCGTCGAAGTCCTTGCCGACCACGGTGCCCTGGTTCTCGGCAACACGGTTCTGCGCAGCGACGACTCGCCAGAGGCCGCTGGTGCTCCAGTTGTCGCGCTCGTAGGTCAGGCCAAGACGCCCTTCCAATGGCGGAATCTGCGGCATTGCGCGGTCATCGCTGCGGTTCTTGCCCCAGGCGTAGGCCAGGCTCGCGTCACCCTTCCAGTTGCTGGTGAAACGGTAGCTCGCACCCATCTCGGCACCGGCGATGGTGGCGTCGATATTGCTGACTTCGGCGCGGACCATGCCGGGCATCACGCCTGGCACATAGCTGAACAGGATGTAGTCTTCGACCACCCCGGCATAGGCGGAAACCCAGGCCTCCAGCGGCCCCCTGGCGTACTGCAGGCCGACGTCCAGCTGCGTGGTCTTTTCCGGGCGTACCGAGTCGAACGGCTGTACGGTGCCCACCGGGCCGGGGTTGGAGACGAACAGCTCCCAGTAGTCGGGGAAGCGTTCGGCATGGCCGAGGCCGGCATACCAGGTCGCCGGCACGCTGACCAACTCTTCCTCGTAGCGTACGAACCCGCTGTACAGCGTGTCGCGACGGGTCTCGCCGGCAGTGGGGTTGTCCCAGTTGCGCGAGACGATGGGCATGCTGGAAGGATCGTGGCTACGGAAAAAGGCGCGCTCGTCGGTCGCCTCATGCAGGTCCAGACGCAGCCCGCTGATCAGCTTCTCGCGCTCGCCGAGCTGCCAGCTCAGCTCACCGAACACACCGTAGCTGTGCAGCATCGCATCCGGCACCCAGGGCAAGGCGTCGCTGCCGGCGGCGTTGACCATCTGATTGGCGGCGCCAGCCGGGTTCATCACCTTGCGATGTTCACTGCGCTGGGCGTCGACCCCGGCCTTGAGCTCGACGTCGGTCCACTGCCAGGTGCCGACCAGACGGCCTCCCAGGGTACGACGATCGACGCGCGACAGCGTCGGGTTGGGCATCATCATCGACGGCACGAAGTCGCGCAGGCTGTAGTTGTCCATGATGTGATCGGCGTAGTTGTAGTAGACCTGTGCCTCCAGGCCATAGAAGGTCTCTCCAATGTTGGTCTTCTCGAAACGCAGGCCAAGGCTCTCGCGCTGGAACTGGCTGCCGTCCATGCCGCGCCCGGCATAACGGGCGAAGCCGTCGCCGCGGCCGGCGGTGAACTCGACGAGCGTGTCTTCGTCGGGCGCCCAGCCCAGGGCGACATCGGTGTTCCACTTGTCATAACGCGACGGCACGGTGTCGCCGTTGCCATCGGCGTAGTCGTCGGCCTGGGAACTGTTGGCCATCAGCCGTGCATAGCCCTGACTGTTGCCAGCAGCGGCGTCCAGGTTGCGGTCGAAGCGCCCGTTGGAACCGGTCAGCAGGCTGCCGTTGATGCGGTAGTCGGGCTCGCTGAACTGCTCCGGCTCGCGCTCGAACAGCACCGTCGCCGCCGAGGCACCAGGGCCCCAGAGTACGGTCTGCGGGCCCTTGATGACGGTCAGCTTGTCGAAGGTATCCGGGCTGATATAGGAACTCGGCGAATCCATGCGGTTGGGGCAGGCGCCGAGCATTTCACCGCCATTGGAGAGCAGTTTCAGACGCGAGCCGAACATGCCGCGGAACACTGGATCGCCGTTCACCCCGCCGTTACGCACCGCGGAGAAACCGGGAATGGTCTTCAGGTAGTCGGCGCCATCGCTGGCCGGCATCGGCTGGCGGGGGATCTTCGGGTCGGTGACGACCGTCAATGGCGATTGCTGGGCAACTCCGGTGATGACCATGGGCGCCAGTTCGACGCTGTCGCCCGGCTCGCCGTGGGCGGCATGATCATGCTCGGCGGCCAGGGCGCCGCTGGCGAGCATTCCCAGCAAGGCGGCGTGGGCGAACTGCCACCGCCGCCGCGACGGTTGAATCGAAAAACGCTCGGACAGGCGCGCACGCGCCGTACAGCCATGAGTAATGCTGGACATAGAACTTCCACTTCTGCAGGTGATTGAACCGCCAAGGGCGGTCGATGACGTCAGCTGTGCAGAAGCGGGGGTGCGCGTGGATGACCACTGCTGCGTCGCAGCGCTGGCGGCAGCGGTTGTTCGGGAAGGGGCTGGAGATGGTCGGCTTCGTGGCGCGGCAGCACCAACTGCAGGGCCAGACTGAGCGGCGGGTTGACCGTCAGCAGTTCGCAGTAGCCGCACAGTTCCAGCGCGGTCAGCCAAGCCGGCTCACCCGTGCGCGGCTGACCATGATGCCCCTGGGCGTGATGCCGCTGCCCAAGGTCATGGGCGGACGGTTGGTGTTCGGCGTGGTGATGGTGTTGCACGCCCGCTTGGGCGGCCTGGATGGCGGAGAACAGCGGGCCGGCATGAATCATCAGCATGGCGAACAGGCCAAGCCAGATGCTCATTGTCGATAGCCGTTTGCGTGTCACCGCCATGTCCTTAGTCGCCCGAACCGATCCTGCGGGGTTGACCGGATGATCGCACGTCCGTCGCGCCTAGACCGCTGCGACAAGAGGCCGCAAGCCGAGCGAGCAATTGAACGCGAAGATTCCCCCTTCAAGAGAAATAAAACGCTCACCAAGCGAAATAATCGAAATAAATCACCAATTTTTTTCGATGTATTGCAATGCGCGCGTACGAAGCAATAGCTTTGCACCATAAACCGGTGTCCGCACCGGGCAGACAACTTGCTTAGCTCGAGCTTCACCTGGGGAAACGCCATGACCATGCTCAAGAATCCATCGAATAAATACCGTGCCTTCCCGGCCATCGACATTCCCGATCGCACCTGGCCGTCGAAGGCCATCACCCAGGCGCCGATCTGGCTGAGCTCCGATCTGCGCGACGGCAACCAGTCGCTGATCGAACCGATGGATGCCGCGAAGAAGATGCGTTTCTTCAAGACACTGGTGCAGGTCGGCCTCAAGGAAATCGAGGTGGGCTTCCCCTCCGCTTCGCAGACCGATTTCGACTTCGTTCGCGAGCTGATCGAGGGCGGCCATATTCCCGACGACGTCACCATCCAGGTGCTGACCCAGGCGCGAGAGGATCTGATCACCCGCACCTTCGAGTCGCTGAAAGGCGCCAAGCAGGCCATCGTCCATTACTACAACGCCACCGCGCCGAGCTTCCGCCGCATCGTCTTCAATCAGGACAAGGCCGGCGTGATCCAGATCGCCGTGAACGCAGGCAGGATCATCAAGCGCCTGGCCGAGCAGAACCCGGAGACCAACTGGCGCTTCGAGTATTCGCCGGAAATCTTCAGCTCCACCGAGCCGGAGTTCGCCGTCGAGGTGTGTAACGCGGTGATCGAGGTCTTCCAGCCAACGCCGGAACAAAAACTGATCCTCAACCTGCCGGCCACCGTCGAAGCCGCCACGCCGAATGTCTATGCCGACCAGATCGAGTGGTTCTGCCGGCACATCGACCGTCGCGACAGCGTGCTGGTCAGCCTGCATACCCACAACGACCGCGGCACCGGCGTGGCCGCCACGGAACTGGGCCTGATGGCCGGCGCCGATCGCGTCGAAGGCTGCCTGTTCGGCAACGGCGAGCGTACCGGCAACGTCGACTTGGTCACCGTGGCGCTGAACATGTACACCCAGGGCGTCGACCCGCAGCTGGACTTCTCGGACATCGATGCCGTGCGCAAGGTGGTGGAGGAATGCAATCAGCTGCCGGTGCATCCGCGCCATCCCTATGTCGGCGACCTGGTGCACACCGCGTTCTCCGGCTCGCACCAGGATGCGATCCGCAAGGGCTTCAGCCAGCAGGACCCGAACGGCCTCTGGGAAGTGCCCTATCTGCCGATCGACCCGGCCGACATCGGTCGCAGTTACGAGGCCGTGATTCGCGTCAACAGCCAGTCCGGCAAAGGTGGCATCACCTTCCTCCTCGAACAGGAATACGGCATCAGCCTGCCGCGGCGCATGCAGATCGAGTTCAGCCAGGTGGTGCAGAAGGAGACCGATCGGCTGGGCCTGGAAATGAACGCCAAGCAGATCTATGCACTGCTGGAAGCCGAGTATCTGCAGGCAACCGCGCCCTATACGCTCAAGGGGCATCGTCTGCAGGAAGAGAACGGCACCAGCGCGGTGGATGTGGAAGTGGCTGCCGATGGCGAGGTCGTCCATTGGCGCGGCATCGGCAAGGGTCCGCTGGAGGCACTGGTGGCCGCGTTGCCGGTCAAGCTGGAGATCATGGACTACCATGAACACGCCATCGGCGCTGGCAGCAACGCCAAGGCCGCTGCCTATATCGAGGTGCGTCTGGATGGTGAGCGGCCATTGCACGGTATCGGCATCGACGAGAACATCACCACCGCCAGCATTCGCGCCCTGTTCAGCGCCATGAACCGCGCGCTGCGTGAAGCGCAGGTGGCAGCCGCCTGAGGCTGATCGCTCAGTTCTGACGTGACGACGGGCGCCATCCTCGATGGCGCCCGTTTTCTTATGGCAGCTCATCACCGCAGCAACATGCGGCTGAACTGTCCCCACCCGACGCTCTCCCAGTTCAGTCGGCAGCGCGAGCCTCGGCAATCAGCAGAAACACGTAAGCCATCGGCAGGATTGTGCAAACGATGCCGATGCGCTCGCCATTAGGCTTGCCCTGTGCAACCCCGATCATCAAAGGAGCCGTCATGAGCCAGACCCTCGGTTACGCCGCCCTCGACCCGAACAGCCCGCTCGCACCCTATTCGTTTTCGCGCCGCGAGGTGGGCCCGAATGACGTGAAGATCGACATCCTCTACTGCGGTGTCTGCCATTCGGACCTGCATACCGCACGCAACGAGTGGAACAACACGCTCTACCCATCCGTGCCCGGCCACGAGATCGTCGGCCGTGTGACGGCAGTCGGTTCAGCCGTGAGCGCATTCAAGGTCGGCGACGTCGCCGGCGTCGGCTGCCTGGTCGACAGCTGCCGCACGTGCTCGTCCTGTGGCGAAGGGCTGGAGCAGTATTGCGAGAACGGTTTCGTCGGCACCTACAATGGTCCGGCGTTCGGCGGCGGCGAAAACACCCTCGGCGGCTACTCGGACAACATCGTGGTGGACGAGAAGTACGTGCTGCGCATCAGCCACACCGACAACCTGGCCGCGGTCGCGCCGCTGCTCTGTGCCGGCATCACCACCTACTCGCCGCTGCGCCAGTGGAAGGTCGGCCCGGGACAGAAGGTCGGCGTGGTCGGCCTTGGCGGACTCGGCCATATGGCGGTGAAGATCGCCAATGCCATGGGCGCGAAGGTCGTGCTGTTCACCACCTCGCCGGACAAGCGGGAAGATGCCCTGCGCCTCGGCGCCGCCGAAGTGGTGGTATCGAAGAACAAGGAGGAGATGGCGGCGCACGTCAACAGTTTCGACTTCATCCTCAACACCGTTGCCGCGCCACACAACCTCGACGCGTTCGTGAACCTGCTCAAGCGCGACGCCACCATGACGCTGGTCGGGGCACCGGCCGCGCCGCATCCGTCGCCCAGCGTGTTCGGCCTGATCTTCAAGCGCCGCCGCATCGCCGGCTCGTTGATTGGCGGCATCGCCGAGACCCAGGAGATGCTCGACTTCTGCGCCGAGCACGGCATCGTCTCGGACATCGAGATGATCCGCATGCAGGACATCAACGAAGCCTACGAGCGCATGCTCAAGAGCGACGTGAAGTACCGCTTCGTCATCGACATGGCCACCCTGAAGGCGGCCTGATCGTTCGGCTGGCGAGCCCGCAGGCGCGCCAGCCCTTCCCTCTTTCATGCGCAGCCGCTAAGGTCGCCCGCCTTCGTCGTGGAGGCGGCATGCGCTATCTGATCTTCGTCACCCTGCTCTGGGCCTTTTCCTTCAACCTGATCGGCGTCTACCTGGCCGGCCAGGTGGACAGCTATTTCGCCGTGCTAACGCGGGTAGTTCTCGCCGGGCTGGTGTTCCTGCCATTTACCCGCTGGCGCGGTGTCGCCCCCGGCTTCATCGTCGGCGTGACCCTGGTCGGTGCGTTGCAGTTCGGCGTCACCTACCTGTGCCTGTACCTGAGCTTCAACGTGCTGACGGTGGCCGAGGTGCTGCTCTTCACCGTGCTCACGCCGCTGCACGTGACGCTGATCGATGACGCGCTCAACCGCCGCTTCAACCCCTGGTCACTGGTCGCCGCCGCCGTCGCGGTGTTCGGCGCCGGACTTATCCGTTACGACGGCGTTTCCAACGATTTCCTCGGCGGCTTCCTGCTCATGCAGCTGGCCAACTTCACCTTTGCCGCCGGCCAGGTGGCCTACAAGCATCTGGCGCAGCGTTACCCGTCCGACGTACCGCTGCATCGTCGCTTCGGCTACTTCTTTCTTGGCGCGCTGGTAATCGTGCTACCCGCGTGGCTGCTGTTCGGCGATGCGCAGAAGCTGCCGACCACAACGACACAATGGTCGGTACTGATCTGGATGGGGGTGCTGGCCACCGCCCTGGGCCAGTTCTGCTGGAACAAGGGCGCCACGCTGGTGGATGCCGGCACGCTGGCGGTGATGAACAACATGTCGGTGCCGGTAGGCCTGCTGCTCAACCTGCTGATCTGGGGCACCAGCACCAACCTCGTGCTGCTCGCGGTGGGCGGGACGATCATCCTCGCCTCGCTGCGGATCAATCGCCTGGGCCAGATGAAGGCCAGGTGACATCATACAAGTTGTTGTTTTATATGGCTTTTCATAGCCGTAGCGGTAGAATGCCGGCCCTTCGCATGGATGCGGAACTCGTTCAGTCGTCGAGATTTCCATGCGCCGCTTCAGCTTTCTCCTGCTCGTCCTGCTGTTTTCCTCCAGCGCCTGCGCCGACGCGCCTCGCACCTTCCGCGAGGCCAAGAAGGTGGCCTGGACCATCTATGCCGACCGCCCGGTGGATTTCTATTGCGGCTGCCAGTTCAAGGGCAACCGCATTGATCTCGCCAGCTGCGGCTACATTCCGCGCAAACAGCCCAAGCGGGCCGAGCGGGTCGAATGGGAGCATATCGTGCCGGCCTGGGTGATCGGCCATCAGCGGCAATGCTGGCAACAGGGCGGACGCAAGCACTGCACGGCCAACGACCCGGTGTTCAGTCGGGCGGAGGCCGACCTGCACAACCTGGTCCCGGTGGTCGGCGAGGTGAACGGCGACCGCAGCAACTTCGGCTTCGGCATGCTCAGCGAAAAGCCCAGCCAGTACGGCGCCTGCCCCTTCGTGGTCAACTTCAAGCAGCGTACGGCGATGCCGCCCGAATACAGCCGCGGCGCCATTGCCCGCACCTATCTGTACATGAGCGAGCGCTACAAACTGCGTCTGTCGAAGCAGGACCAGCGCCTGTACGACATCTGGAACCGTCAGTACCCGGTCAGCGAGTGGGAGCGCTGGCGCAATCAGCGCATCGCCTGCGAACAGGGCAACGCCAACGACTTCGTCGGTGCAGTCGATCTGCAGCGCTGCAACCGTGCGCTGTCCCATTCAGCGAAACGCACCGACGGCCAGGGTTAACCGGCGTCGGTTGCACGCCGCCCGGCGCCGCTGCATGCTGCCGGCTGGTTGGGCCATGCTGGCAACTTCGATGCAGGACAGAACGCTTCACCTGACGCTCGGCACTCTCGTGCTGCTGGCGCTGATCGCCTCGGCCATCGCGCCATACGACCGCGCCACCTGGCTGCTGGAGGTCGCACCGGTGCTGATCGCCGCGCCGATGCTGCTGCTCAGTCATCGGTCGTTTCCGCTGACCCGCCTGCTCTACGTCGTGATCGCCATTCACGCACTGATCCTGATTCTCGGCGGCACCTATACCTATGCCAGGGTACCGCCGGGGTTCTGGGTGCAGGAATGGTTCGACCTCAGCCGCAACCCTTACGACAAGCTCGGGCATTTTATCCAGGGCGTGACGCCGGCCCTGCTCGCCCGGGAAATCCTGTTGCGCCTGCGCTTCGTCGTGCCGGGGAAGATGCTGGGCTTTCTCGCGGTCTGCATCGCGCTGGCATTCAGCGCCTTCTATGAGCTGATCGAGTGGTGGGTGGCGCTGCTGGCGGGACAGGGCGCCGTGGACTTCCTCGGCACCCAGGGCGATCCCTGGGACACCCAGTCAGACATGCTCATGGCGCTGCTCGGTGCGCTACTGTCAGTCAGCCTGCTGGCGGGCAGGCAGGACCGGCAGATCGAGCATCTGCAGCGTACTGGCGCGGCGGGCTGACGCCATGCTCTATCGGATCGGTGCCGACGCCGTACTGCTGTTGCACCTGAGCTTCATCCTTTTCGTGCTGTTCGGCGGTCTGCTGGTGGCCTGGAGACGCGGTTTTTTGCTGCTGCATCTTCCGGCCGTAGCCTGGGGCATCTATATCGAACTGAGCGGCGGCGCCTGCCCGCTGACCTATTGGGAAAACCTGCTGCGGCGGCTGGCCGGCAACGAAGGCTACGAGGCGGGATTCATCGAGCACTACCTGCTGCCGCTGATCTACCCCGACTGGCTGAGTACGCCGGTGCAATATGTGCTGGCCGCCGTGGTGGTGCTGACCAATCTGCTGGTCTATGGCTGGTTGCTGTGGCGGCTACGCCACAGGTGACCCGGACGGAAGGCGGAACAGGCAGGCATATCCTTCACATCGCGTTACAAGCCGGTAGTTCGAGGGCAACGCCCGTGCCACGCGGCCTGGGAGGCAGCGAGCGAGCCTCGCCGAGCATTCCATCAACCGGCGACGAGAACCTTGCGAGCAGCCGTGGGTCCGGACATTAACGTCCACCCAAGCCCAACGGGCCGAACCAAGGGGATCACCCATGTCGCTCGCCACCGCCCGCCGTCCGGCGTCGCTTGCAGTCCTGGCCTTGCTGCTGACCGCACTGCTTCCCGCTCACGCGCAGATTGCGCCGGAGCTTGACGTTCCCTACGTGCCGACGCCCGATCGCGTCGTGGCGCGGATGCTGGCGATGGCCGATGTGAAGGCCGGCGATACCGTCATCGACCTCGGCTCCGGTGATGGCCGCATCGCCATCGCCGCGGTCCGCGATCGCGGCGCCGACTCGGCGCTGGGCATCGACCTCGACCCGGAACGCATCCGCGAGGCCAAGGCCAATGCCGAGGCGGCGGGGGTTGCCGACAAGGTCAGCTTCGAGCAGGGCGACCTGTTCAAGAAGGACATTGCCGAGGCTACCGTAGTGACCATGTATCTGCTGCCGCGGATCAACATGCGCTTGCGCCCGGTCATCCTCGATACGCTCAAGCCTGGCACCCGGGTGGTATCGCACGCGTTCGACATGAACGATTGGCCGGCCGATCGCACCGACTACGTCGGCGGCAGCTACGTCTACCTGTGGGTGGTTCCGGCCAAGGTCGACGGGCGCTGGGAAGTCGAAACAGCGGACGGCCGCTTCACCCTCGAGCTGCAGCAGCAGTTCCAGCAGGTGCTCGGCGTCGCGCGCTCCGGGGGGCTGCACAACAGCGTGACCGGTAGCCTCGAAGGCGACGTGTTCCACTTCAACGTGGGCGGCATGGACTACGTGGGCAAGGTGGAAGGCGACCGTATCAACCCGCTGCAAGGTGAAGGAGTCGCCTCCGGCTGGAGCGCGCGGCGTAGCTGAATATGAGTAGCCAGATGCGCTCGCGGCACAGCGGCGACCTCTCGGTGATCGATGGCGTAGCCGTGCTGGTCGGCGTGGTGGTGGGCGTCGGCATCTTCGGCTTCCCGCCCCTGGTCGCCCAGCATGCCGACAGCGGGACGCTGTATATCGCCCTCTGGCTGGCCGGAGGCGCGCTGATGCTGGTCGGCGCGCTGTGCTACGCGGAGCTGGGCGCGAGCTTCCCCGACGAGGGCGGCGAGTACCACTACCTGCGGCTGGCCTGGGGTCGCCGTTTCGGCCTGATGTTCGCCTGGGCCCGCGGTACCGTGATCCAGACCGGCGCCATCGCCGCGGTGGCCTTCATCTACGGCGACTACGCGCAACGGCTGATGCCCCTGGGCGACCACGGCGGCACGCTGCACGCCCTGCTCTCAGTGGCATTGCTGACCACGCTCAACGTGTGCGGCACGCGCGAGTCCAAACGCGTCCAGATCGCCCTGAGCAGCCTCACCCTAGTCGCCGTCATCGGCGTGATGCTGGCCGGCCTGCTTTCCAGCGGCCCCAGCTCGCCGGCCGCGATCGAGCCGCGCGACGGAGGCCTCGGCATGCTGGGCATGGGCATGGTCTTCGTGCTGCTGACCTACGGAGGCTGGAACGAAACCGCCTACCTGTCGGGCGAGCTGCGCAACCCGGCGCGCAACATGGGCCGAGTACTGCTGCTCGGCACGCTGCTGGTGACCACCCTCTATTTGCTGACCAACCTGGCACTGCTGCAGATATTCGGTCTGCAGGCGCTCAGCCAGTCGGACGCGATCGGTGCCGATCTGATGGAGATCGTCGCCGGTAGCTGGGCGGCCCAGGGGCTGAGCCTGCTGATCTGCTTTACCGCGCTCAGCACGCTCAACGCGACGATCCTCACCGGAGCACGGGTGTATTACGCATTGGGCCGGGACGTGCCGCGACTGCATCGGCTCGCGGCGTGGAACGAGCGTGGCTCGACGCCCGTGCGGGCATTGCTGGTACAGGCGGCGATCACCCTGCTGCTGATCCTGTTCGGCGCGCTGAGCCAGAGCGGCGTGCAGGCGATGGTCGCCTACACCGCACCGGTATTCTGGTTCTTCATGTGCATGACGGCGCTGTCGCTGCTGCGACTGCGCCGGCTGGAGCCCTCGGCGCCACGGCCATTCCGCGTGCCCTGGTACCCCTGGCTACCGCTGCTGTTCGCCAGCAGCTGCCTGGGCCTGTTCGTCTCCAGCACGCTCTACGCGGGACCGGGCGCGCTGCTGGGGCTGCTGGTCCTTGCCTTCGGCCTGCCGCTTCTGCTGGTGCGCAGCCCGGCTGCAGTGAGCGCAACCTCGGGCGTCGAGCCCTAGAGCTTCAGCTCGAACTCGTCGCCGTCGTGGTACGCCGGGAAGCGCTCGCGGAATGCCGCCAGGTCACGGGCGCGCAGGGAACAGCGGAACACGCCATCGCGATCTCCGGCATCGAGCAGCGTATCGCCCTTGAAATCGAGCACCTGGCTGTCACCGCTATAGGGGTAGCCCTTGCCGTCCTCGCCGACCCGATTGACCGCCGCCACGTAGCAGAGGTTTTCGATGGCACGCGCCGGCAGCAGGCGGTTCCAAGCATCGCGGCGCGCCGCCGGCCAGTTGGCCGTGTAGAGCAGCAGATCGGTGCCGTGCGGGTCGCGACTCCACACCGGGAAGCGCAGGTCGTAGCAGATCAGCGGACGCACCCGCCAGCCGTTCACCTCGAACAAGGCCTGTTGCAGGCCTGGCGTGTAGTGCTTGTGCTCACCGGCCATGCGGAACAGGTGGCGCTTGTCGTAATGCAACACCTCACCATCGGGACGCGCCCAGAGCAGGCGGTTGCGATGGCTGCCGTCGGCGGCCTCGATGATCACGCTGCCGGTGACGACCGCATCCAGCCGCGCCGCCTGGCCGCGCAGCCAGGCATAGGTTGCGCCCTCTTCCGGCTCGGCCAGGGCTGCCGAGTCCATGGAAAAACCGGTGGTGAACATCTCCGGCAGGACAATCAGATCGGCACCGCGGGCCTGGTCGAGCAGCCCGGCGAAACGCTCGCGGTTGGCATCGGCATCCTGCCAGACCAGGGTGGTCTGGATCAGGGCCAGTTCGAGATCGGGCAGGTTGTTCAGATCGCGCATAGTCGTTCCGCCGCCTGACGCAGCGTCTCCTCTCGTTTGGCAAAGCAGAAGCGCACCAGCCTGAGATCGGCCGGCGCATCCTGGTAGAACAACGAGATCGGGATGCTCGCCACACCGTGCTCGCGGGTCAGCCATTCGGCCATGGCGACGTCGTCGAGGTCGGGGCGGATCGCCGAGTAATCGGCCAGCTGGAAGTAGGTGCCAGCGGCGCGGGTGAAGCGGAAGCGGGAGCCAGCCAGCAGGTCGCAAAACAGATCGCGCTTGGCCTGATAGAACGCTGGCAGCTCGGAGATGTGCTCCGGATGCGCCGCCATGAAGTCAGCCAGTGCCCATTGCAGTGGCGTGACGCCGGTAAAGCTGACGTACTGATGCACCTTGCGCAGTTCGCTGCTGAGCGACGCCGGCGCCACCACGTAACCGGTCTTCCAGCCGGTGACGTGATAGGTCTTGCCGAACGAGCTGATGACGAAGGCACGCTGATACAGCTCCTCGTGGCGCAGCACGCTGGCGTGCTCCCGGCCGTCGAATACCAGGTGCTCGTAAACCTCGTCGCTGAGCAGGTAGATGTCGCGCTCGCGGATCAGTGCCGCCAGCCGTTCCAGATCGCTGCCATCGATCAGCGCACCGCTGGGATTGTGCGGGGTGTTGAGCACGATCATCCGCGTGCGCGGGGTTATGGCGTCGACCAGGCGCTGCCAGTCGATCCGGAAGTCCGGCAGGCTCAGCTGCTGGTGGATACAGGTGCCCCCGGCCAGTTGCACGGACGGCTCGTAACTGTCGTAGCAGGGATCGAACACGATCACCTCGTCGCCTGGGCGGACCACTGCCTGGATCGCGCAGAAGATCGCCTGGGTGGCGCCAGGGGTGATGGTGATTTCGCTGGCGACGTCCACCTGCCGTCCGTACAGGCCGGCCACCTTGGCCGCCACCTGCTCGCGCAGCGCCGGCAGGCCGGCCATCGGGGCGTACTGGTTGTGGCCCGCCATGACGTGGCGCGTAAGGGCTTCGCGCAACGCCTCGGGGCCATCGAAGTCGGGAAAGCCCTGGGAGAGATTCAAGGCACCGGTGTCGGCAGCGAGCTGCGACATGGTGGTGAAGATGGTCGTGCCGACATTGGGCAATTTACTGGTGAGCATGACGATCGTCCGACAGGCCTGCCGTTTGAGAGTCGGCAGCGAAGGCCGACAGGATAGCCGATGAGCGCGACCCGATACGAGACGCGCCGGCCGACGGCCTGTTCAGGCTGCTACAGTTCAGGCAATGGCCAACCCGTCATCGACCCTCAAGGAACTGCCATGTCGAACCTTTCCGTCAGCGACCTGTGGAACGAGCTGCGCGCACAGGCGCAACGTGCCCTGGACACCGAGCCGACCCTGGCCACGATCGTCCGCCAGACCATCCTCGATCAGCCGGACTTCGGTGGCGCGCTCGCCCACCGCATCGGCCATGCCCTGGCCGACAGCATCGAACAGAGCCACACCCTGACCGATCGCTTCGCCGGGCTGCACCACCAGCAGCCTGCGCTGGCCGAGACGGCCTGCTGCGACCTGCAGGCGATCGTCAGCCGCGACCCCGCATTCGACAGTGCACTGGAGGTCTTCCTGTTCTCCAAAGGCTTTCTGGCGCTGCAGGCGTACCGCATCGGGCATCAGCTGCACGGTCGCGGCGAGCGCTTGCTGGCGATGTACATCCAGGCCCGCTGCAACGAACGCCTCGGCATCGACATCAATCCGGCCAGCCGTATCGGCAGCGGCATCATGCTCGATCATGGCACCGGAATCGTCATCGGCGAGACGGCCGTGGTCGGCGATGATGTGTCGATTCTGCAGGGCGTGACCCTGGGCGGGACCGGCAAGGAAGGTGGCGACCGTCATCCGAAGGTTCGCAGCGGCGTGATGATCGGCGCGGGCGCGAAGATTCTCGGCAACATCGAGATTGGCGAGGGGGCCAAGGTGGGTGCCGGCAGCATCGTGCTGCACCCCGTTGCGCCACATACCACCGTGGTCGGCAACCCAGCCCGCCAGGTCGGCAAACCGCGCCACGCACGACCGGCCCTGGACATGGACCAGTCGTTCGACGGCGACAGCTGAGGCATCACCGAGCCCACTCGCGAGGCCCGACAGCGGGAACGGGAGGAAACACCTGCCCAATTCCCAAGCTTGCAGAAATGCGCGATCAGCGCTTCTTGTCGCGGCGCTTCTTCTCGGCCTTCTTGTGGTGGGACATGAGACGCCGCTTCTTGTTGACCTGGCGGTCGGTGAGCGTGTTCTTCTTGCCCTCGTACGGATTGTCGCCGCCCTTGTACTCGATGCGGATCGGCGTACCGACCAGCTTCAGTACACGCCGATAGGTGTTCTCCAGGTAGCGCGTGTAGGACTTGGGCACCGCATCGACCTGGTTGCCGTGGATGACGATCAGCGGCGGGTTGGCGCCACCCAGGTGCGCATAGCGCAACTTGATGCGCCGGCTGTTGACCATCGGCGGCTGGTGCTCGCGCACGGCGTCTTCGAGGATCTGCGTCAGGCGGCTGGTCGGCCAGCGGGTGATCGCCGACTTGAACGCGGCCTGCACCGACTTGTAGAGGTGCCCGACGCCAGTGCCATGCTTGGCTGAGATGAAATGGATATCGGCGTAGTCGACGAAGAACAGCCGGCGCTCAAGCTCCGTCTTCACGTAGTCCTTCTCGCCCTGCTCCATGCCGTCCCACTTGTTCAGCGCGATGACCAGCGCACGACCGGTCTCCAGCACGAAGCCCAGCAGGTTGAGATCGTGCTCGACGACACCTTCGCGGGCATCCATGACGAAGATCACCACGTTGGCGTCCTGGATCGCCTGCAGCGTCTTGACCACCGAGAACTTTTCCACCGCCTCGAAGATCTTGCCGCGACGACGTACGCCGGCGGTGTCGATCAGGGTGTACTTTTCCTCGTCGCGCTCGAAGGGGATGTAGATGCTGTCGCGCGTGGTGCCGGCCTGATCGTAGACGATGACCCGCTCTTCACCGAGCATGCGGTTGACCAGCGTCGACTTGCCGACGTTGGGCCGCCCGATGATGGCGATCTTGATGCCTTCCTTCTCGCTCGGGCCCGGAATGCGCTTGGGCTCCTGGCCTTCGGCTACCACTTCCTCGCCTTCGGCGAGCTCCCCGCCCTCCTCGCCTTCCGCGTTCTCGTCGGCGTTGTCCTTGGGGAAAATGCCCAGCGCCTGCTCGAGCATGTGGCTGATGCCACGACCGTGGGCGGCAGCGATCGGCAGCGCATCACCCAGGCCCAGCGGACTGAATTCCGCACGGGCAATATCCGGATCGACGCTGTCGACCTTGTTGGCCACCAGGAAGCAACGCTTGTTCCGCTTGCGCAGGTGTTCGCCGATCATCTGGTCCGCCGCGGTCAGCCCGGCGCGGGAGTCGACCATGAACAGGACGGCATCGGCTTCCTCGATGGCCTGCAGCGACTGCTCGGCCATCTTCGCATCGATGCCTTCCTCGTCACCGGAAATACCGCCGGTGTCGATCACGATGTAGGTGCGCCCCTGCCACTTGGCCTCGCCGTACTGGCGATCGCGGGTCAGCCCGGCGTACTCGGCGACGATGGCATCGCGGCTCTTGGTCAGGCGATTGAACAGGGTGGACTTGCCGACATTCGGGCGACCCACCAGGGCGATTACGGGAACCATGCGGCTCTCCACTGCGATATTTCAGAAAACACGAAGGCCGCTGCAGGGCAGCGGCCGAATATTCATGGCTCCGCCAGGCGGAGCCGCGGGTCCAGCAGGCGGTCAGTCGGCCTGACGAATCGTCAGTGCGACCAGCTTGCCGTCATTGCCGAACGCATACAGCCAGTCGCCCTCGACCACCGGGCGAGCCCGGACGCCGGAGCTGTCGACCCGCTCACGGGCGACAAAGCGGCCATCTACCTGACTCAGGAAGTGCAGGTAGCCCTCGACATCACCGACCACCACGTAGCTGGACAACACGGCAGGAGCCGACAGCTGACGACGCGCCAGCGACTCGTTGCGCCACAGCGCAGTGGTGGAGCGCTCGTCGATGCCCTCGACGGTACCGTCGGCCAGGCTCAGGTAGACACTGCCGTAGCCCAGCGCCACACCGGAGTAGCTCGACGCGTCACGCTGCCAGAGCACGCGGCCGGTCTCCAGTTCCAGCGCCGCGGCGCGCCCCTGGTAGGTCGCCACGTAGAGGGTGCCACCGGAGAGCAGCAGTCCACCGTCGATGTCCACAACCCGCTCCAGCTCGGACCGGCCCTGCGGGATGGCGACCCGCTGCTCCCATACCGGCAAACCGCGACGGGTATCCAGCGCGATCACCTTGCCACTGGACAGACCGGCGATGGCCAGCTGATTGGTCAGCAGCGGTGCACCGGTACCCCGCAACGTCAGCACCGCCGGCGAGCTTTCGTAGCTCCAGCGTTGTGCGCCGGTGTCGATCTCCAGAGCGATCAGCCGGTCATCCTGGGTCTGCACCAGCACGATATCGCCGTTCACGGCCGGGGCGGCCAGCACTTCGCTGCTGACCTGGCTGCGCCAGCGCTCTTCACCGGTGCTGACATCCAGCGCCAGCACTTCACCGCGCAGGGTGCCGATCAGCACCAGGCCGTAGCCGGCACCCACCGCACCGGAAACCGGCTTGTCGAGCTTCTTCTTCCAGTTGACCTTGCCAGTCAACCGATCCATGGACACCACCAGACCTTCGACGTCTGCGGCATAGATCTGGTCGCCATAGACCACCGGGGTCAGCAGGTTGTAGGTCTTGCCCTGCCCTTCGCCGATAGAACGACTCCACTCCTTCTTCAGCGAGATCTCCGCATCGAACTTGGTCAGCTCCGCCGGCTCTGGCTCTTTGGAACTATTGCTGCTGCAACCTGCGGCCAGTACGGCCAGGGTCAGCAATGCTGCAGTCTTCCAGCGCATCGGTTACGCCTCCCCTCGGGCCAGATCATCCAGTTTCATTTGCAGACCGCCAATGGCCGCATCCTGGGACAGCGACTCCTTGGCCTTGCTGTAAGCGGCGTGCGCCTCGTCGTTACGGCCGAGCTGCACCAGCAGATCGCCGCGCAGTTCCTCACGGCTGGCTACGAAGGCGGCATCCACCTTGCCATCGAGCAGCTTGATCGCCTCGTCGGCCTTGCCCTGCGCAGCCAGCACACGTGCCAGACGCTGGCGCGCCAGCTCGTCCAGCGTCTTGTCCGCAGGCTTGTCGACGATGGCGCGCAGCTCGCTGGCGGCCTCGTCCAGGCGGCCGGATTCCACCGCCACCTTGGCCACGAACAGGCTGCCGTACTGCGCATAGTGCGTACCGGCAAAGTCCTTCTTCAGCAGATTGCCCAGCCGCGACACTTCGGCGGCATCAGCCTCGCCGGATTCCAGGGCGGCGCCGAGCAGTTGCTGATAAACCACCGAGGCGCTCTGCGCCTGATTGATCTGATGCTTCTGCCAGAACTGCCAGCCGAACACCAACACCAGGGCGATCACGGCACCCAGCACAAGCGGCTTGCCGTTGCGCTGCCACCAGTCTTTGATCTGCGCCAGTTGTTCTTCTTCAGTACCCGAGGTCACGCTGTCACTCCTTTTATTCGCTAAGTCTCAGACCTGCTCGAGGCAGGCAGCCAGACGCTCGGGCAGAGCATCCCAGGCAATGCTTTGTTGCTCGCTGTCATCGCGCAGCGGCTTGCAACCTACCACGCGCCCTGCCAGTTCGTCGTCACCCAGAATCAGCGCATAGCGCGCTCCGCTCTTGTCGGCCTTCTTGAACTGACTCTTGAAGCTGCCACCGCCAGCGTTGACCAGCAGGCGCAGCCCCGGCAGTTCATCACGCAGACGTTCGGCCAGCGCCAGTGCCGCCAGCTCGGCGGCCTCGCCGAATGCACAGATGTAGGCATGCGGTGTCGGGTTCAACGTCTCCGGCACCAGGCCGAGCGTTTCCAGCAGCAGCACCAGACGCTCGACGCCCATGGCGAAGCCGACGCCTGGCGTCGGCTTGCCGCCGAACTGGCTGACCAGACCGTCATAACGCCCACCGGCACAGACCGTGCCCTGCGCGCCGAGCTTGTCGGTAACCCACTCGAATACGGTGCGGCCGTAGTAATCCAGTCCACGGACCAGTTTGGGATTGATCTCGTAGGCGATGCCGACCGCATCCAGACGGGCCTTGAGCCCTTCGAAATGCGCCCGCGACTCCTCGTCCAGATAGTCGTGCAGGGTCGGTGCATCGGTCAGCAAGGCCTGGGTCTGGGCGTTCTTGCTGTCGAGGATGCGCAGCGGATTGGTGGTCAGGCGACGCTGACTGTCCTCGTCGAGCTGCTCGAAACGCTGCTGCAGGTAGGCCACCAGAGCATCGCGGTAGCGCGCCCGAGCCTCGCTGGAGCCCAGGCTGTTGAGCTGCAGCGTCACCGCATCGGCGAGGCCGAGCTGCTTCCACAGGCGCGCGGTCAGTACGATCAGCTCGGCATCGATATCCGGTCCCGGCTGGTTGAAGACTTCCACGCCGATCTGGTGGAACTGCCGGTAGCGACCTTTCTGCGGCTTCTCGTAGCGGAACATCGGCCCGGTGTACCAGAGCTTCTGCACCTGCCCGCCACCCGTCATGCCATGCTCGAGCACGGCGCGCACGCAGCCGGCGGTACCTTCGGGACGCAGGGTCAGCGACTCTTCGTTGCGATCGAGGAAAGTATACATCTCCTTGTCGACCACATCGGTGCCCTCGCCGATACCGCGGGCGAACAGGTCGGTGAACTCCAGGATCGGCAGACGGATCTCGCTGTATCCGTAGCTGTCCAGTAGCTGCGCAAAGGTGCTTTCCAGATAACGCCAGGTCGGCGTCTGCGCAGGCAGGATGTCATTCATGCCACGAATGGCTTGCAGGGACTTGCTCAATGGGATTCCTTAAAGATCAGCTGCGCGCGATGACCGCCGCGTCGGACGCAAGCTTCTCGGCGGCCTTGCGCCGGATGAGCTGCTCCAGCTCATCGACGAGGTTTTCGTTGTTCAGTTTCTGCGCCGGCTTACCATCGATGTAGACCAGGTTGTTCGGGGTGCCACCGGTCAGGCCGATGTGGGCCTCCTTGGCCTCGCCCGGACCGTTGACCACGCAGCCGATCACCGCGACGTCCATCGGCACCAGCAGGTCCTCGACGCGGGTCTCCAGCTCGTTCATGGTCTTGACCACATCGAAGTTCTGCCGCGAACAGCTCGGGCAGGCGATGAAGTTGATGCCGCGCGAGCGCAGACGCAGAGACTTGAGGATATCGAAGCCGACCTTGATCTCCTCGACGGGATCGGCCGCCAGCGACACACGAATGGTGTCGCCGATGCCTTCGGCGAGCAGCATGCCCAGACCCACTGCGGACTTCACCGTGCCGGAACGCAGCCCGCCCGCCTCGGTAATGCCCAGGTGCAGCGGCTGCTCGATCTGCCCGGCCAGCAGCCGATAGGCCTCCACGGCCATGAACACATCGGACGCCTTGACGCTGACCTTGAAGTCCTGAAAGTCCAGGCGATCGAGATGGTCCACATGACGCAGTGCGGACTCCACCAGCGCCTGTGGCGTCGGCTCGCCGTACTTCTTCTGCAGGTCCTTCTCCAGCGAACCGGCGTTGACACCGATACGGATCGGGATGCCCTTGTCACGCGCAGCGTCAACCACTGCCCGAACGCGATCCTCGCGGCCGATGTTGCCCGGGTTGATGCGCAGGCAGTCGACGCCGAGCTCGGCTACCCGCAGGGCGATCTGGTAATCGAAATGGATATCGGCGACCAACGGCAACTGTACGCGCTGCTTGATCCGGCCGAAGGCCTCCGCAGCCTCCATGGACGGCACCGAGACCCTGACGATGTCAGCGCCGGCATTGGCTAGGCGCTGGATCTGCCCGACCGTTGCCTCGACGTCGCAGGTTTCGGTGTTGGTCATGCTCTGTACGGAAATCGGCGCATCGCCACCGACCGCAACGCCGCCTACCCAGATCTTGCGGGACTGGCGACGTTTGATAGGAGATTCGGAATGCATGGTGAGCTTACTGTCCGAGCTTGAGGCGCGCCGTCTCGCCGCGCATGTGGGTGGCGAGATTCACCGCTTCGCCGTTGTAACTGAGTTGTGCACCGCGAGCGTACCCCAGATGGACGTCCAGCGGCGCCTTGCCTGTGACTGTCCTGCTGGTACCGGCCTTGGCCAGGGCACTGAACAGCACGCGACCATCGGCATCCGTCACACGGGTCCAGCAATCGGCGGTAAAGCGCAACTCCAGTTGAGCCTCACCCGGCGCGGCGACAGGTGCCGGTGTGTCAGTGGCTGCGCTCGGAGCGGTGGCTGCAGGCGCCTGCACGGGCACTGGCGCGCTATCACCGGTCTCTGGAAGCGGCAACGGCTGCGATTGCTGGGGAGGAGCCGCCGTCGCGCTCGAGCCTGTAGTTTCCGGTGTGCTTTCTGGCGTTACGGCCGCCTCGCTCGCATCCGAATCGACGACAGGTGGCTGTCCATCCGCTACGTCGACCGGCGCCTCGGCCACTTCGTCGGCCCGATCGAGCAGATGAATCTCGGTGGTGCCGTCGGCGCTTTCGACTTCGATCCGCTCAAGTGCCGAGACCGGCGTTGTGCTGGCTTCCCGCGCCGTATGTTCCTGCCACCAGAACCAGGCCGCTGCCGCCAGAGCCAGCAGCAAGGCGAAGCCGAAGAAACGCATGAAACTGCGCGACAGACGGCTGGGCTCCTCGATACGACCGAGACTGTTGACGCTGCTGCCGGATGCGTTGGTGCCGGTGTGCTGGTCGAACTCCTGGACCAGGCGGGTCTGATCCAGACCCAACAGCTTGGCATAGGCCCGAACGTAACCGCGGGCAAAGGTATGACCCGGCAGCTGGCTGAAGTCGCCTGCCTCGATGCGGGCGAGCGCCCGCTCGGTGAGATTGAGCTGCTGTGCAACCGCAGACAGCGTCAGGCCCTTGTCTTCACGAGCCTTGCGCAGCGTTTCCCCGGGGTTGTTGCCCATCGGTGCAGCCTGTTCTTGGTGCGGCGCGGTCATCGTTGCTCCGAAAGATATTGCTTGTACTCATCCGTACCGGGATACAACCGCCTCAACTGCAGCGCCAGGCTGGCAGCCGTGTCGCGGTCCTGATGGATGTTGGCCAGGCGAATGCCGAGCAGCAGACTTCGTGCAGTCTGATCGGACATCTGGCTGAAGCTGTCGTAGTAACGCTTGGCTGGGACGTACTGCTTGTCTTCGTAGGCCATCATCGCAAGTTCGAGCAGCGCTCGGGGCTGGCGGCCATCCAGACGCAGCGATCGGCTGAAGTAGCTTTCGGCTTCCTCGCGCTTGCCCAGTTGCAGGGCGGTCATGCCGAGGTTCTGGAAGACACGGGCGCGCTCGGGATACATGTTGTCTTCGGCGGCCTGGCTGAAACGCTCCATCGCTTCCGGATAGCGCTTCTGCTCGAAGAGGAAGCTGCCGTAGTTGTTGAGGATGCGCGCGTCCTTGCGGTTGGACAAGGCTTCACGGTAGTGCTTGTCAGCCAGGTCGTTTTCCATTTCGGTCTGGAATACCAGTGCCAGCGCCGCATGCGCGTCGGCGCTGCGTGGGTCGATTTCGAGCGCCTTGCGCAGCGGCGTCTTCGCACGGGCGGCCGCGCCTTGCTGCAGATAACCGATACCCAACTGAATATAGGCATCCCGTGCCTGCTGCCGACCTTCGTCGGTCTTCAGTGGATCGACGGTGCCAGAAGACACGCAACCGGCCAACAGGCCGGTCAGTACAAGCAGCAGCGCAGCGCGCAGAATCATCAGCATCCCCCTCAGGATCGGTTCGAAGCAGTTTGCGCCGCACCCGGCTCGCTCTGCAGCTCGCGTACAGCGATGTATCGCTCGCTTCGACGCGTCCGGTCCAGAACCTGACCGACAAGCTGACCGCAAGCCGCGTCGATGTCTTCGCCGCGGGTGGTACGCACCGTCACATTGTGCCCGCCTTTATGCAGGATGTCCTGAAAACGGCGGATCGCATTGTTGCTCGGCCGCTCATATCCGGAATGAGGGAACGGATTGAACGGAATCAGATTGATCTTGCATGGAATGTCCGCCAGCAGAGCGATCATCTGCTCGGCATGCTCGGGCTGATCGTTGACACCCTTGAGCAGCGTGTATTCGATGGTCAGCACGCGCTTCTCGCCCAGGCGCGACACATAGCGTTTGCAGGCCGCCAACAGCACGTCCAGGGGGTACTTCTTGTTGATCGGAACCAACTGATCGCGCAGCGCGTCGTTGGGCGCATGCAGTGACAGCGCCAGGGACACGTCGATGACCTTGGCCAGCTCGTCGATCATCGGCACGACGCCGGAGGTCGACAGGGTCACCTTGCGCTTGGAAATGCCATAACCGAGGTCGTCCATCATGATCTGCATGGCAGCGACGACGTTGTCGAAATTCAGCAACGGCTCGCCCATCCCCATCATCACCACATTGGTGATGGCGCGATCGATCTTCGCCGGGACGGTGCCGAAAGACTTGTTGGCAATCCACACCTGACCGATCACCTCGGCCGCCGTGAGATTGCTGTTGAAACCCTGTTTGCCGGTGGAACAGAAGCTGCAATCCAGCGCACAGCCGGCCTGCGAGGAAACGCAAAGCGTTCCACGGCCGCCCTGGGGGATGTACACCGTTTCCACACAGCTGCCCGATGCGACCCGAACCACCCATTTGCGGGTGCCGTCGCTGGAGATGTCTTCACTGACGATCTCCGGGCCGCGAATCTCGGCGCAGGCCTTGAGCTTTTCGCGCAGGGCCTTGCCGAGATTGCTCATGGCATCGAAATCATCGACGCCGAAGTGGTGAATCCATTTCATCACCTGACCGGCGCGAAAACGCTTCTCCCCGATGGACTCGAAGAAGCTTTCCAGTTGCGGCTGGGTCAGACCCAGCAGATTCACCTTACCGGTCGTGGCAATCATTGGACTCACCTTCGCTCACTCAGCGAATGCGTGCGCACACTTCGGTGGCAGCAAAGAAGTAGGCGATTTCACGGGCGGCCGAGGCTTCCGAGTCGGAACCGTGAACGGCGTTCTCGTCGATGGAGACCGCGAAGTCGGCACGGATGGTGCCCGGAGCCGCTTCCTTCGGGTTGGTGGCGCCCATCAGCTCGCGGTTCTTGGCGACGGCGTTCTCGCCTTCCAGAACCTGAACGATGACCGGACCGGAAGTCATGAAGGCAACCAGATCCTTGAAGAAGCCGCGCTCGCTGTGCTCGGCGTAGAAACCGGCAGCTTCGCGCTCGGACAGCTGAACCATCTTGGAAGCGACGACACGCAGGCCGGCCTTCTCGAAACGGGTGGTGATCTCGCCGATCACGTTCTTGGCGACAGCGTCAGGCTTGATGATGGAAAAGGTGCGTTGCAGGGCCATGTAGGACTCCAAAACTGATGGGTTAAAGCGAACGAGTAAACCCGCGGATTATACGCGGGTTGGCGTTAAAAACATAAGGGTAGAGGGCCTTGCCGCGGACGCGTGGCCCGATCGCCGAACGGTAACGGCACGCTGGGTGCGAACGCCCCAGGAGGCGTTACTCTGCCTCTTCGATCCAGGCGGCCTGGATGGCTTCGAGCACCTTTTCGCCGCCACGACTAGGCTCGTCAGCGAAGTCAGGCAGCTCGAGTACCCAGCGATGCAGATCGACGAAATTCACATAGCGCGGATCGACATCGGCCTTGCGCTCGGCGAGTTCGATGGCGATGTCCTGCACATCAGTCCATTTCAGTTGCATGTCCTTGCCCTCAATGCCCTTCCGACACCTGGTTGATGGTGTACTTCGGAATCTCCACGACGAGATCGGTATCGGCCACTACCGCCTGACAGGACAGCCGCGAGTAGGGCTCCAGCCCCCAGGCCTTGTCGAGCATGTCGTCCTCCAGCTCATCGGAGGCCTCGAGCGACTGGAAGCCCTCGCGAACCACCACGTGACAGGTGGTGCATGCGCAGGACTTCTCGCAGGCATGCTCGATATCGATGCCGTTGCGCAGCGCGGCGTCCAGCACCGTCTCGCCGGTTTTCGCCTCGATCACGGCACCTTCGGGGCAATGATCGGCATTAGGCAGGAAAATAATCTGCGGCATCTGGGTCAATCCTCGATATCGTTAAGCCGCCGCCCGGCCAAGGCGGCCTTGACGGTGGAATCCAGACGACGCGCAGCGAAGGCGTCGGTGATCTGGCTCAGGCGTTTGGTCTGGCGCTCGATGGCGGACACGTCATGACTGTCGAGCAACGCACGCAACTCGGCCATCTGCGCCTCGATGGCGGCACGCTCCTCGGCGGAAAGCAGACGTTCCCCGTCGGCAATCAGCGCTGCTTCGACAGCCTCCAGCAAGCGCTGGGCATCGACCAGCTGCTCGCGCAGAGCGCGGGCGTCGCGATCCTGATCCGCCTTGCGGAACGAGTCCTCAAGCATCCTGGCGATCTCGCCATCGGTCAGGCCATAGGACGGCTTGACCTGAATGCTGGCCTCGACGCCGGAGGCCAGCTCACGCGCCGAAACGCTGAGCAGTCCGTCGGCATCGACTTGGAAGGTCACGCGAATCTTCGCCGCGCCCGCAACCATCGGCGGGATGCCACGCAGTTCGAAGCGCGCCAGCGAACGGCAGTCGGAGATCAGCTCGCGCTCACCTTGCAGCACATGGATCATCATGGCCGACTGGCCATCCTTGTAGGTGGTGAAGTCCTGCGCACGTGCAACCGGAATCGTGGTATTGCGCGGAATGATCTTCTCCATCAGCCCGCCCATGGTCTCCAGACCCAGCGACAGCGGGATCACGTCGAGCAGGAGCAGCTCTTCGCCGTCCCGATTGTTGCCCGCCAGGGTCTCGGCCTGGATCGCGGCACCGATCGCCACCACTTCGTCCGGATCGATATCGGTCAGCGGCTCCCGACCGAACAGCTGGCCCACGGACGAACGTACTTTTGGCACGCGGGTCGAGCCGCCGACCATGACCACTGCCGTGATCTCGTCCAGCTCGACACCGGAATCACGCACCGCGCGCCGGCACGACCTGAGGCTTCGGGCAATCAGCGGCTCGATGAGAGCATCGAACGTCTCACGGCGGAGCTCGCCCGCCCAACCGGCGTAGGCGACCTGAACCGTCTCGTCCACACTGAGGCGCTCCTTGGCATCGCAGGCGATCTTCAACAGCTCGCGCTGCTCGCCGGGCGCCAGATCCTCGGAAACCCCGGCCTGCTGGAGAATCCAGTCAGCCACAGCGTGATCGAAATCGTCGCCGCCCAAGGCAGTATCACCGCCTGTGGCCAGCACCTCGAACACACCCTTGGTCAGACGCAGAATGGAGATATCGAAGGTTCCGCCGCCGAGATCGTAGATCGCGACGACACCCTCGGCCTGACGGTCCAGACCGTAGGCGACCGCCGCTGCGGTCGGCTCATTGAGCAGGCGCAGCACATTGAGGCCGGCCAGCCGCGCCGCATCCTTGGTCGCCTGACGCTGGGCATCATCGAAGTAGGCCGGCACGGTGATCACCGCCCCGACCAGCTCGCCACCCAGCGTCGCCTCGGCGCGCTCGCGCAGCGCCCGCAGGATCTCCGCCGAGATTTCCACCGGGCTCTTGGCCCCCTGGACCGTCTCGATGAAGGGCATCTGCGATTCGGCCTGACGGAAACGATAGGGCAACTGTTCGCCCAACTGCTTGACGTCCGCAAGCCCTCGCCCCATCAACCGCTTGACCGAGCTGATGGTATTGAACGGATCAGCAGCTGCTGCACGCTTGGCACACGCACCGACCTCCACACGATCGGCGTGATAACGCACAACGGACGGCAGAATCACCTGCCCATCGGCATCGGCCAGCGGGGCGGTGACGCCACTGCGCAACGCGGCAACGAGGGAGTTGGTAGTGCCCAGGTCTATTCCGACAGCCAGGCGCCGCTGATGGGGCTGAGGGCTTTGTCCGGGCTCGGCAATCTGAAGTAAGGCCATGTCTGTCTGGTATCGGGCGCAACGCGAGCGTCGCGCGGGTTAATCGTCGAGGCGCTCTTCGAGCTGGCGCACTTCCTGGGTCAACTTGTCGAGAAACTGCATGCGGCGAACCAGTCTTTCGGCATCCACACGGCGCGCGGGGTCTTGCCAGATCTGACCGAAGTCGTCGTTGAGACCTTGCTGAGCCTGCTTGAGCCGCGACTTGAATGCCGCAACACCATCGAGATCGGCCTGCTCGTGAAGCTCTTCGAGCTCTTCGCGCCAATGCATCTGCTGCATCAGGAAGGCAGGATCCTGAACGGTCGCCTCCAACGGCACATCGTGCCCCTCCAACGCCAGCAGATAGCGCGCGCGCCGGCTCGGGCTCTTCAGGGTCTGATAGGCCTCGTTCAGATTGGCCGAACGCTCCAGCGCCTGGCGCTGCTCGCTTTCGCCAGCATCGGCGAAGCGATCCGGATGAACCTGGCGCGCAAGCTCGCGATAGCGATCGGCGAGTTGCGCAAGGTCCAGCTCGAAGTCAGGCTTCAGATCGAACAGTGCAAAGTGACAGGGAGTACCCACGGCGTCCTCAGATATTGAAGCTCTCGCCGCAGCCGCATTCGCCACGAACGTTCGGGTTGTTGAACTTGAAGCCCTCGTTGAGACCTTCGCGAACGAAGTCGAGCTCGGTGCCATCAAGGTAGACGAGGCTCTTCGGATCGATGATCACCTTCACCCCGTGGCTTTCGAACACCGAATCTTCCGCTGCGGTCTCGTCGACGAACTCGAGGACGTAAGCCAGCCCCGAGCAGCCCGTGGTGCGAACCCCAAGCCGCACACCCACACCCTTGCCGCGCCCTTCCAGCGAGCGACGAACATGCTGAGCTGCAGCGGGCGTCATGGTGATAGCCATCACAATCTCCTGTCAGAGCAGACCTTTCTTTTCCCGGTAATCACGCACCGCGGCCTTGATCGCATCCTCGGCGAGAACGGAGCAGTGAATCTTCACCGGCGGCAGCGCGAGCTCTTCAGCCAGCTGGGTGTTCTTGATGGTTTCCGCCTCTTCCAGCGTCTTGCCCTTCATCCATTCGGTGGCAAGGGAGCTGGAGGCAATCGCGGAGCCGCAGCCATAGGTCTTGAACTTGGCGTCTTCGATGACACCCTGCTCGTTGACCTTGATCTGCAGGCGCATGACGTCGCCGCAGGCCGGCGCGCCGACCATGCCGGTGCCGATGTTCGGATCTTCGGCGTCGAACTTGCCGACGTTGCGCGGATTTTCGTAGTGGTCGATGACCTTGTCGCTGTATGCCATGGTGCAATCCTCTTAGATCAGGCTGTGCGGCGCTTGACGCCGGTCAGTGGGCTTGCCACTCGACCTTGGAGATGTCGACGCCGTCTTTGAACATGTCCCACAGGGGCGAAAGCTCGCGCAGCTTGGTGACGGCCTCGCATACCTTCTGCGCTGCGTAATCGATTTCTTCTTCAGTGGTGAAGCGACCGAAGGTGAAACGGATGGAGCTGTGCGCCAGCTCGTCGTTGCGCCCGAGAGCGCGCAATACATACGAAGGCTCCAGCGAAGCAGACGTACAGGCGGAGCCGGACGATACGGCCAGATCCTTGAGCGCCATGATCAGCGACTCGCCCTCGACGTAGTTGAAGCTGAGGTTGAGGTTGTGCGGCACACGCGCCGTCATGCTGCCGTTCACATACAGCTCTTCGAGATGCTCGACCTGCTTGTAGAAGCGGTCACGCAGTGCACGAATACGCTCGTTCTCCTGCGCCATCTCTTGCTTGGCGATACGGAAGGCCTCGCCCATCCCCACCAGCTGATGCGTAGCCAGGGTGCCGGAGCGCATGCCGCGCTCGTGACCACCACCGTGCATCTGGGCCTCGAGACGAACGCGCGGCTTACGACGGACATAGAGGGCACCGACGCCCTTCGGCCCGTAGGTCTTGTGCGCGGAAAAGGACATCAGGTCGACCTTCATCTTCTCCAGGTCGATCTCCACCTTGCCGGTGGATTGGGCGGCATCGACATGGAACAGGATGCCGCGCGCCCGGGTCAGCTCGCCAATGGCGGTGATGTCGTTGATGGTGCCGATCTCATTGTTCACGTGCATCACCGACACGAGGATGGTGTCCTCGCGCAGCGCCGCCTCGACCATCGCCGGGGTGACGATGCCGTCTTCGCCCGGCTCGATGTAGGTCACTTCGAACCCTTCACGCTCGAGCTGGCGAGTGGTATCCAGAACCGCCTTGTGCTCGATCTTGGTGGTGACGATGTGCTTGCCCTTGGACGCGTAGAAGTGGGCGACACCCTTGATCGCCAGGTTGTCCGACTCGGTGGCACCCGAGGTCCAGACGATCTCACGCGGGTCGGCATTGACCAGCTCGGCCACCTGGCGACGCGCATTTTCCACCGCTTCTTCCGCTTTCCAGCCAAAGGCATGCGAGCGCGACGCCGGGTTACCGAAATTGCCTTCGTTGGTCAGGCATTCGATCATCTTCTCGGCGACACGCGGGTCGACCGGCGTGGTTGCGGAGTAGTCCAGGTAAATCGGCAATTTCATTCAGATATCTCCTATCAGGCGGTCGCCCTGCTCAATCGATGGCGGACGTTTCTATCTTGTCTATCTGCGGCGAAGTGCCGCTGGCCTTGCGCATGTCCTGGCGCAGCGCGACCTGCTGTACGTCCTGACGATTGACCAGATCGGCCAAACTGATGCCGCTGAGGAATTCATGGATCTGCTGACTGAGGTCGCACCACAGATGATGGGTCAGGCAGGTATCGCCGGAGTGACAACCCCCGAGCCCCTGGCAACGGGTGGCATCGACCGATTCGTTGACCGCGTCGATAACCTGAGCAACCTGGATACCGGCCATGTCGCGAGACAGCTGATAACCTCCGCCAGGCCCGCGCACACTGGTGACGAGACTCCCACGGCGAAGCTTGGCAAACAGTTGCTCGAGATAGGAAAGCGAAATTCCCTGGCGCTCGGAAATGTCGGCCAGGGAAACCGGCCCATGCTGCGCATGCAGCGCAAGATCAAGCATGGCGGTAACGGCATAACGGCCTTTGGTGGTCAATCGCATCGGTCTGCACCAAGCATTACGGTTTGGCGCAATTATGCAATTCCCGAGTATTTGAGTCAACTATAAGACCTATTAAATTAGTAGGTCTTTAGCGAGACACCCTGATCGTACAGGCGGATGGCAAAGCTGAACGCATGATACCAGCTACTGCCAAGACCCGCACTTCAGCCGCGCGCTTCTCCGGCATCAGGCTTCACTTCGACGAAATCCTCTTCGCGCAACTCGGGTAGTTCCTTGGCGCAGTAGTCGCTACCGAGCGCCTTGAGCGCGCCACACATTCCCTCCAGTCGCTCCTCGACGGCCTGTACGTGATCGAGCAACTGCCCGATCGCCCGCGCCACCGGGTCCGGCATGTCCTCGCTGACACCGTAGGCGTCGAAACCGATCTTTTCGGCAATCGCCTTGCGCTTCGCCTCCTGCTCATCGCTGGATTTGACGATGACACGCCCAGGAATACCCACGGCCGTCGCACCCGGCGGCACTTCCCGCGTGACCACTGCGTTGGAGCCGATCTTCGCACCTGCACCCACCGTGAATGGGCCGAGAATCTTCGCGCCCGCACCGACGATCACGCCATCCTCGAGCGTCGGATGGCGCTTGCCCTTGTTCCAGCTGGTCCCGCCCAATGTCACGCCGTGGTAGAGCGTCACGTCGTCGCCGATCTCGGCGGTCTCACCAATGACGATACCCATCCCGTGGTCGATGAAGAAACGACGCCCGATCCGTGCACCCGGGTGAATCTCCACCCCGGTCAGCCAACGCCCGAGATTCGACGACATGCGCGCCAGCCATTTCCACTCATGGGTCCACAGCCAATGGGAAAGTCGATGGATCCAGATGGCGTGCAGCCCCGGGTAACAGGTCAGCACCTCGAACGCGTTGCGGGCTGCCGGATCGCGATGGAATACGCTTTGGATGTCTTCGCGCATGCGTTCGAACATCAATCACTTCTCCGCTTGTGAGGTTCGCCGCGGGCCGCCTTTTGCGTCTCGGTGAGAATGCCCCGCAGGATGTTCATCTCCAGCTTGCTGATTCCGCTGCGCCCATACAGCCTGCGCAGGCGCGGCATCAGATGGCGCGGCTTGGCCGGGTCGAGAAAACCGATATCCACCAGCGTCTGCTCAAGGTGGCCGAAATAGTTTTCCAGCTCGTCCACCGTGACCGGCTGCGCGTCAAGCATTGCCGTGGTCTCCAGTTTTTCCACCTTGGTCGGCCGCCCCTCGGCCGCCAGCCAGGCCATGCGCACCTCGTATGTGAGCACCTGGACGGCTGCGGCGAGATTCAGCGAGCTGAACTGGGGATCGGACGGGATATGGACATGGTATTGGCAGCGCTGCAGCTCTTCATTGGTCAGGCCGGCGTACTCACGACCGAACACCAGTGCCACGTCGCTACCGGCAGCAGCCTGCTCCACCGATACCGCGGCGCACTCGCGCGGGTCCAGGAGCGGCCAGGGTATGCGCCGATCCCGGGCACTGGTGCCAAGCACCAGACTGCAGCCGACCAGCGCCTCTTCCAGCGTGGCGACGACCTGGGCCGAATCGAGAATATCGGTCGCGCCGGACGCCCGGGCGACCGCGTCCGGGCTCGGAAAGTCTTCCGGATCAACCAGCACCAGACGCGACAGGCCCATGTTCTTCATGGCCCGCGCCGCGCCGCCGATATTGCCGGCGTGGCTGGTATTGACCAGCACCACTCGAATGTTCTGCAACGACACGATGAGTCTCAGCAAGAAAACCAGCGGAAAGCTTACAGGAAGCCGCTCGCCGTCCGCCATCGACCAAAGCCTGCAGCGACGCCGGTGACGCTACATGCGCCCGAGCTTTCCTGATAGAATTTCGCGCTTTCTTTAACGACCAGGTAATTGATCCATGCAGCCCATGCTGAATATCGCGCTGCGCGCCGCCCGCAGCGCCGGCGAACTGATTGTCCGTTCCACCGATCGCCTGGATGCAATCTCGGTCAACGAGAAAGAAGCAAAGGATTACGTCACCGAGATCGACAAGGCGGCCGAGCAGAGCATCGTTGCAGCGCTGCGCAAGGCCTATCCGAATCACGGCATCCTTGGCGAGGAAGGTGGACTGCTCGAAGGCAGCGGTGACGGCGCCGATTACCTGTGGATCATCGACCCGCTGGATGGCACGACCAACTTCGTGCGCGGCATTCCGCACTATGCCGTGAGCATCGCCTGCAAATACCGCGGCCGTCTCGAGCATGCCGTCGTCCTGGACCCGGTCCGCCAGGAAGAATTCACCGCAAGCCGCGGCCGTGGCGCAGCCCTGAATGGCCGGCGCCTGCGCGTCAGCTCGCGCAAGAGCCTGGACGGCGCCCTCCTCGGTACGGGCTTTCCGTTCAAGGACGGCCAACTGGACAACCTGGACAGCTACCTGAACATGTTCCGCAGCCTGGTCGGCCAGACCTCCGGCCTGCGACGCGCCGGAGCGGCGAGCCTCGATCTGGCCTACGTAGCTGCGGGCCGCTTCGATGCGTTCTGGGAGTTCGGCCTTTCCGAGTGGGACATGGCAGCCGGCGCGCTTCTGATCCAAGAGGCTGGCGGCCTGGTGAGCGACTTCAGCGGAGGCCATGAATTCCTCGAGAAGGGGCAGATCGTGGCCGGCAACACCAAGTGCTTCAAGGCTGTGCTGACGACCATCCAGCCCCACCTTACGCCGTCGCTCAAGCGCTGAGCGTGACGCAAAGAAAAACGCCCCAACAGGGGCGTTTTTTTATGCAGCTTGTTCAGTTCACTGCTGAGACACCATCAGCTGCCCATCCTGTACCGGAATCTGGCTGCCCGGATCACGATCCATCCGTACACGCCCGACCTTGCCAGCCAGATCGTACTTGACGTCATAGCCGACGATCTTATCGTGCGTGTCGGTGACCGTACTGCAGCGGGTCTCGGTGGTGGTGTAGGTGCTGTTGGCCTGCATGCGCCCCTGCACCTGATTGCCGGCATAACCACCGCCGACCGCACCGGCGACCGTGGCGATCTTCTTGCCATTGCCGCCACCGACCTGGTTACCCAGCAGACCGCCGACGACGGCGCCCACTGCGGTACCTGCGATCCGGTGCTCGTCCTGCACAGGCTTCTGCCGGGTCACTGTGACGTCCTTGCAGACTTCACGCGGCGTTCGGATGGTTTCCTTGATGGGTTCGACCGCCAGCACCTCGGCGAACTTCGGACCGCGATCAACCAGGCTATAAGTAGCGAAAGCTCCACCAGCCGTGGCGACGACCACTCCAAGTGCCGTACCGACCAACATGGACTTGTTCACTGTGACATCCTCTTCCTTCGGGCTGCGCCCGTTCCGCAGCCTTGGACCTCGCAAGGCTGCGGAAGTTCGAAAGAGGATCAGGGGCGCTCGTCGCCCTCTTCTTCCACCACCGGCGGAATCAGATCGTCACGCGTGAGTTTGAGCCAGACCAGCAGGGTGCCGGCAACGTAGACCGACGAGTAGGTACCAACGCCGACGCCGATCAGCAGCGCCAGCGAGAACCCCCACAGATTCTCGCCCCCGAAGACCATCAGCGCCCCAACTGCCAGCAGCGTGGAGACCGAAGTGGCCATGGTGCGCAGCAGCGTCTGGCTGGTGGAGATGTTGATGTTCTCCAGCAGCTCGGCCTTGCGCAGCATGCGGAAGTTCTCGCGGATCCGGTCGAAGATGACAATGGTGTCGTTCAACGAGTAGCCGATCACCGCCAGCACCGCCGCCAGCACCGTCAGGTCGAAGGATATCTGGAAGAAGGAGAACACACCCAGGACCACGATCACGTCGTGGAACAGCGACAGCACGGCGCCGAAGCCGAACTTCCACTGAAAGCGGAACGCCACGTACACCAGGATGCCGCCCAGCGCCAGCAGCATGCCGAGACCACCCTGATCGCGCAGCTCTTCACCGACCGCCGGCCCGACGAACTCCACGCGCTTGACGCTGACCGCGTTGCCGCCATCGGCGTTGCGCAAGGCGCTGGCGATGCGCTCACCCAACTGGGGATCGTCGCCCGGCATGCGCACCAGTACGTCGGTAGTCGCACCAAAGCTCTGCACCACAGCATCGGTGAAGCCGGCCTGGACCAGCTGACCACGAACCTGCTCGAGCTCGACTGGACGCTCGTAGCCCAACTCGATCAGCGTGCCGCCGGTGAAATCCAGCCCGAAATTCAGCCCCTTGACCACCAGGCTTCCCAGCGAGGCGACCGTGAGCAGCACGGTAAGGGCGAAGGCCACATGGCGGACGCCCATGAAATTGATAACGCGTTTCATCGTGCTAGCCCCTTAAATCCACAGCTTCTTGAGATCGCGGCCACCGTAGATCAGGTTGACCATGCCGCGCGTCACGATGATTGCGGTGAACATCGACGTCAGGATGCCGATCGACAGGGTCACCGCGAAGCCCTTGATCGGGCCGGTACCCATGGCGAACAGGATGCCGCCCACCAGCAAGGTGGTGAGGTTGCCGTCGAGGATCGCCGAGAAGGCCCTGTCGAAGCCCTCGTGGATGGCCCGCTGGATCGACATGCCATTGGCAATCTCCTCACGAATACGCGAGAAGATGAGCACGTTGGCGTCCACCGCCATACCCATGGTCAGCACGATACCGGCGATACCTGGCAGGGTCAGCGTGGCGTTGAGCATCGACATCAATGCCGTCAGCGCGACCATGTTGAACAGCAGCGCAATAGTGGCAAGCACGCCGAAGAACTTGTAGATCAGCACCATGAAGATGGCGACGAAGAGGAAGCCCCACATGGCGGCCTGCACGCCCAGCTTGATGTTCTCGGCGCCCAGGCTCGGACCGATGGTGCGCTCCTCGGCGAAGTACATCGGCGCCGCCAGACCACCAGCGCGCAGCAGCAGGGCAAGTTCCGACGATTCGCCCTGACCATTGAGGCCAGTAATGCGGAACTGACTGCCGAGCGGCGACTGGATGGTCGCCAGACTGATGATCTTCTTTTCTTCCTGAAAGGTTTCGACCCGCACTTCCTGCTCGACGCCATCGACCATCTGCCGCACATAGCGAGTCAGCGGCCGCTGCTCGATGAAGATCACCGCCATGCTGCGCCCGACATTGCTGCGGGTAGCGCGGTTCATCAGATCGCCGCCATGTCCGTCGAGGCGAATATTCACCTGCGGGCGGCCGTTTTCGTCGTAACTGGCTTGCGCATCGGTCACCTGATCACCGGTGATGATCAGGGTACGCTCGAGCTGCACGGGCGGGCGGCCTTCCTCGCGGAACTCGAAGGTTTCGGTCGAGGCGCGCGGCGCATCGGACTCGGCCGCAAGGCGGAACTCCAGATTGGCCGTCTTGCCGAGAATGCGCTTGGCTTCGGCAGTGTCCTGTACGCCCGGCAGTTCGACCACGATGCGGTTGGCCCCCTGGCGCTGCACCAGCGGCTCGGCGACGCCCAGCTCGTTGACGCGGTTGCGCACGGTGGTCAGGTTCTGCTTGATCGAATATTCGCGAATCTCAGCCAACTTGGCCTCGGTCAGCGTCAGCCGCAGCACGAACTGGCCGTTGCGCTCGCTGGTGGTCAGCTCGAAATCGGTGAAGTTCTTGCGAATCAGCGACTGAGCGGCGCTGAGGGTTTCCTGATCGGCGAAGCCCAGCTGCACGGCATCCTTCAGATTCGGCAGGCTGCGATAGCGCACGCGCTCCTTGCGCAGCAGGCTTTTGACCTCGCCTTCGGAGACGTTCAGCCGCGTCTCGATGGCCTTCTCCATATCGACTTCCAGCAGGAAGTGCACGCCGCCGGAGAGGTCGAGACCGAGCTTCATGGGGCTAGCCCCGAGACTGCGCAGCCAGTCTGGAGTGGTCGGTGCAAGGTTGAGCGCAACGACATAGGCATCACCCAGCGTGCGCCGAACGATATCTTTGGCCGGCAGCTGATCATCCTGACGCTCCAGACGCACGAGACCACCACGGCCCTGTTCGTCGAGCGAAGCGGACTTCACCGCAATGCCGCCTTCCTCGAGCGCCTGGCTTATGCGCTCGAGATCGGCCATACCAATCTCCTGTGCCGCGCTGGCACCGGTGACCTGGATCGCCGGATCGTCCGGATAGAGGTTGGGCGCCGAACAAACAAAAGCAACCGCGAGCACTGCCAGAATCAGCAGGTATTTCCAGAGAGGGAATCTATTGAGCATGACGCAGCCCGTTTAATGAACGCGGGGCGCCTTGCGCGCCCCGTCGGTGTTGAATGAAGTCAGCTCAGATCGCTTTCAGCGTGCCCTTGGGCAGCGTGGCGGCGATAGCCACTTTCTGGAACTTCAGCTCAACGTTGTCGGAAACCTCGATCACCACGAAATCGTCAGCGACCTTGGTGACCTTGCCGGCGATGCCGCCGGAGGTGACCACTTCGTCGCCCTTCTGCAGGCCGGCGATCAGGTTCTTGTGTTCCTTGGCCCGCTTGGCCTGGGGGCGCCAGATCATCAGATAGAAGATGACCAGAAAACCGACCAGAAACACCCACTCGAAGCCAGTGCCGGCAGGACCAGCGGCAGCCTCCTGGGCATAGGCGGCGGGAATCAGAAAGCTCATGTAGCACTCCTGTTGCAGAAAGGATTGTTTTGCTCTGGCACGTCACGCAAGCGGCGGCGTTGGCAGACCGCGCTTGGCATAAAAGGCGTCGACAAAGGCCGCCAATGTACCCTGTTGAATGGCGTCGCGTAAACCAGCCATCACCCGCTGGTAATGCCGCAGGTTGTGGATGGTATTCAACATGCTACCCAGCATTTCGCCGCATTTATCCAGGTGATGCAGATAGGCGCGGGAGAAGTGTTTGCAGGTGTAACAATCGCAGCTCGGATCGAGTGGCGAATCGTCGTGCTTGTGCACCGCGTTGCGAATCTTGATGACGCCGGTGTCGGTGAACAGATGGCCGTTGCGCGCGTTACGCGTCGGCATCACGCAGTCGAACATGTCCACGCCCCGCCGCACCCCTTCGACCAGATCTTCCGGCTTGCCCACGCCCATCAGATAGCGCGGCTTGTCGGCTGGCATCTGCGGCGGCAGGAAGTCCAGCACGCGAATCATCTCCTCTTTCGGCTCGCCCACGGAAAGCCCGCCAATCGCCAGGCCGTCGAAGCCGATCTCGCACAACCCGTCCAGCGAGCGCATGCGCAGCGACTCGTGCATGCCGCCCTGAACGATGCCGAACAGTGCCGACGGGTTGTCGCCATGAGCGACCTTGGAGCGCTTGGCCCAGCGCAGCGACAATTCCATCGAGCGGCGCGCGACGTCCTCGTCAGCCGGATAGGGCGTGCACTCATCGAAGATCATCACGATATCCGAGCCCAGGTCACGCTGGACCTGCATGGACTCTTCCGGCCCCATGAACACCTTGGCGCCATCGACCGGCGACGCGAAGTAGACGCCCTCCTCCTTGATCTTGCGCATCGCTCCCAGACTGAACACCTGAAAACCACCGGAATCGGTAAGGATCGGCCCCTGCCACTGCATGAAGTCGTGCAGGTCGCCGTGGCGCTTGATCACTTCGGTGCCGGGTCGCAGCCAGAGGTGAAAGGTGTTGCCCAGGATGATCTGCGCACCGATCGCTTCGATGTCCCGCGGCAGCATGCCCTTGACGGTACCGTAGGTGCCTACCGGCATGAAGGCCGGCGTTTCCACGGTTCCGCGAGGAAAGGTCAGGCGCCCCCGACGCGCCTTGCCATCGGTGGCGAGTAGCTCGAAAGACATGTGGCAGGTACGGCTCATCGGGTTTCCTCGGGACCGCGCGCGGCGGGGTTGCGGGTAATGAACATGGCGTCGCCATAGCTGAAGAAGCGGTAGCGCTGAGCCACAGCCTCGGCATACGCCGCCATGGTTTCCGGGTAGCCGGCAAAGGCAGAAACCAGCATCAGCAGCGTCGACTCGGGCAGATGGAAATTGGTCACCAGCGCATCGACCACATGAAAGGTCTTGCCCGGATAGATGAAGATATCGGTGTCGCCACTGAACGGCTTGAGCTCGCCGTCGCGTGCAGCCGTTTCCAGCGAGCGGACACTGGTGGTACCCACTGCGATCACCCGACCTCCGCGCGCGCGGCAGGCCGCCACCGCATCGACCACCTCCTGCGTCACTTCCAGCCACTCACGATGCATATGGTGTTCTTCTATGCGCTCCACGCGCACCGGCTGGAAGGTGCCGGCACCGACATGCAGGGTGACATAGGCGGTCTGGACACCGGCATTGCGGAGTGCATCCAGCAGGGCCTCATCGAAATGCAGCCCGGCGGTCGGAGCCGCCACGGCGCCGGCTCGCTGCGCGTAGACGGTCTGGTAGCGCTCGCGATCGGCGGCATCGTCCGGCCTGTCTATATAAGGAGGCAAAGGCATGTGACCGATGCGCTCGAGCAGCGGCAACACGTCCTCGTCGAAGACGAGTTCGAACAGGGCATCGTGCCGCGCGACCATTTCAGCTGCGCCACCACCGTCGAGCAGGATCTGAGAGCCGGGTTTGGGGGACTTGCTCGAGCGCACATGCGCCAGCACGCTGCGATTGCCGGTCACGCGCTCGACCAGAATCTCCAGCTTGCCGCCGGTAGCCTTCTGGCCAAACAGCCGCGCCGGGATGACCCGCGTATTGTTGAAGACCATCAGATCACCGGGCCGCACGTAGTCCAGCAGATCGGCAAAGTTGCGGTGCGACATCTGCCCGGACTGACCGTCGAGCACCAACAGCCGGCTCGCTCTGCGCTCGGCAAGTGGATGACGGGCGATCAGGGCGTCGGGGAGCTCGAAGTAGAAATCGGCGACTTGCATGGGCGGTTTCGGGGCGCGGAAAGGGCGCAAATGTTATCCGAAAGACGTCGAGCTGGCCACGCCAAACGATTGACCACTCAGCCCCGCATCCCTATACTGCGCCGCCACTGTGCCTCGATGGCGGAATCGGTAGACGCAGCGGATTCAAAATCCGCCGTTGGTAACAACGTGAGAGTTCGAGTCTCTCTCGGGGCACCATCACAGTACCAAGCCTGTGCGCAGCGAGCTCCGTATCGATATGCGACACAGGCAGAAGCGCCTGCTTTACCGCCTTCTCGCTGACTGAAAAACAACACAGTCAGCCGTGGCTTTGACGATCCGCCGTAGCGGAGAAGCATGTCGAACCACCCTTCAAAAGCGCTGAAATGGCGCCGCCTGGACAGGCAAATTCTATGGCTCCGAGGGGTTGGCATTCCCCGGCGAGTTATCGTAGAGTGTGCCCACTGTGTTTGCATGGGTCGCTGTTGAATCGTGACCTGGTGCAGTAGATCTTCAGATCCGCTACTCCGCTCGACTCTCTTACTCCTTGCAACCAGTTCCAGCTTCCTGCTTTGCGGGGGCAATTCTACTTTTGAGTTTCAAGGATACAAAGACATGTCGAATCGTCAGAACGGTACCGTCAAGTGGTTTAACGACGAGAAAGGTTTTGGTTTCATCACTCCTGAGAGCGGTCCGGATCTGTTCGTGCACTTCCGCGCGATCGAAGGCAACGGCTTCAAGAGCCTGAAAGAAGGCCAGAAAGTCAGCTTCATCGCCGTGCAAGGCCAAAAGGGCATGCAGGCCGACCAGGTTCAGATCCTGGGCTAAGCCTTCTCTCCGAAAAGCCCCTGATGGCAACATCAGGGGCTTTTTTATGCGCGCAATTCCGTAGAATGCCCCGCCTTCCCCTTGATCGAGACAAGCAATGCGCCGACATCTGCTGAGCCCGCAGGGCCAATTCCCCGCTGCCGGTCTGATGCGCCGACTGGCAGCAATGTTCTACGACAGTCTGCTCTGCATCGCCCTGATGATGGTGGTGACGCTGTTCTATCAACAGGTGCTGCTGCGCCTGCTATATGGCAGCGAACAACTGAAGGTGCTCGCCGACGCCGGCCGCCTGGATATCGACCCACTGCTCTCGACGCTGCTGCTGTTCAGCCTGTTCGGCTTCTTCGCCAAGTTCTGGACCCACAACGGTCAGACGCTGGGCATGCAGGTCTGGGGCATCCGCATCCAGAACAGCGACGGCCGCGCCATCGATCTGTGGCAGGCGCTGCTGCGCTTTCTGATCGCGATCGTTTCGCTGCTGTGCCTGGGAATGGGCTATTGGTGGATGCTGATCGACAAGCAGAAGCGCACCTGGCACGACATCTATTCCGAGAGCCAGGCGGTGCAGCTGCCGAAAAACATCCACAAGAAGTAATCGCAGCGCCCGAGCCACCAGACCTGGCCGGCCGCGCGCCTCTCTACCGGTCGCCGTCGCCATGCGCGACGGCGATACCTCAGCCGGCGCGCCTCAGCAACCAGGCGCCGATCAGCGCACAGACACAGGCCGGCAACACCACCGCCAGCAGCGGCGAGAAACCGAACACCTGACTCGCCGGCCCCAGCAGATCCTGAATGATCCGGAACACGAAGCCGACGACCACGCCGGTGAAGATCCGCTGCCCCAGCGTCACCGAACGCAGCGGCCCGAAGATGAAGGAAATCGCCAGGAGCACCAGCGCCACGGTGACCGCCGGCTGCAGGACCTTGGTCCAGAACGCCAGCCAGTAGCGGCTGTTGTTCAGCCCCTGCTCGCCCAGATAGTGAATGTATCGCCACAAGCCGGTGATCGACAGCGCCTCCGGCTCCATCACCACGGTGCCGAGCAGCTGCGGTGTCAGCTGGACGTCCCAACGCTCCTCGGGCGCGCGCGCGACTTCGGTGTGATCGCCACGAAAATGGGTGGTGGCAATGTTCTCGAGCCGCCAGTGATCGCCCTGATAGCTGGCGCGACGCGCGAAGCTGGAGGACAGCAGGCGACGTTCCTCGTCGAAGCGGTAACGCGTGACTCCCACCAGCACACCGCCGGGCTGTACCGCGTTGACGTGCACGAACTCGTTTTCCTGACGATGCCACAAGCCGCGCTTGCTGCTCTGCGCCTCACCCGCCCCCTGCGCCAGGGAGCGCCTGGCCTGGGCGATGTCTTCGGTCAGCGGCGCAACATACTCGCCAATCAGAATTCCCGCGACGAGCAGGACGAGCATCGGCTTCATCACTGACAGTACGATGCGCCCCAGGGAAACCCCGGCCGCGCGCATGATGGTCAGCTCGCTGCTGCTGGCCAGCGTGCCGAGACCGATCAGGCAGCCGATCAGAGCCGCCATCGGCAGCATGTCGTACAACCGGCGCGGCGAGGTCAGCAGGACGTATTGCAGGGCGTCGCCCAGACCGTAGTTGCCCTGGACGTCGCCCAGCTCGTCGATGAACGCGAACAGCAGCGCCAGACCGACGATGATGCCGAGCACCGTGAGGATGGCGAGAAAGACGTGGATACCGATGTAGCGATCGAGCTTAACCACGAGCCACCTCCAGCTGCGCGCGACGCTTCTTCATTCGCAGCCTGATGGGCTCCCAGAACAGCATCAGCAGGCCGATCGCCAGAAACAGCCCGTGCACCCACCACAGACCCAGCGCCATGGGCAGGCGCCCCTTGTCCAGCGCACCACGCACGGCGATCAGCAGCGCGAGATAGGTCATGTACAGAAGGATGGCCGGCAGCAGCTTGAGGAAGCGCCCCTGCCGCGGATTGACCTTGGCCAGCGGCACGGCGAGCACGGTGACGACGAATACCAGCAGCGGCAGCGACAGCCGCCAGTGCAGCTCGGTGCGGTGCCGAAGGTTATCGCTACCCAGCAGCTCGCGGGTCGGCATCGCCTCGCGCTCGCTCAGCTCCATGCTCACTTCCGGCTTGGGCAGCAGCACACCGTAGGTGTCGTACTGAATCGCACGGTAATCCGCCTGCCCCGGGTTGCCGTCATAGCGATAACCGTTTTCCAGAATCAGGTATCGGCTGCCGTCCGGCTGAATCTCCTGCCGACCGCTCTCGGCGACGAGTACGGACAGCCCGCTCTCCTTGCCGGTCTGACGCGAAACGTTGGTCTCGGAAATGAACACGCCGCCCAGCTCACTGCGGTCGGCCGAGAGCTCACGGGTATAGGTGACACGCGAACCGCCGCGCAGGGTCTGGAAACGCCCTGGCACCAGGGTGTCGAACTCGGTCAGCGAATCCTGCTGATTGAGTATCCGATCCACCTCGGCGATGCCTTGCGGCGCCAGGCCCAGGCTCAGCCAGCCGACCAGCGCAGCGACCAGGGCTGCCGGTGCCAGGCTGTAGGCCAGCAGGCGTCGCTGACTCATGCCCGTGGCCGAGAGCACGGTCATTTCGCTTTCCAGATAGAGGCGCCCGTAGGCCAGCAGGATGCCGAGGAACAGCCCCAGCGGCAGAATCAGTTGCAGGAAGCCCGGCAGGCGGAAGCCCATGATCAGCAGCAGCACGCCCGGATCGAGCACCCCCTGCGCAGCCTGGGCCAGATACTTGATGAAGCGGCCGCTCATGATGATCACCAGCAGCACGGCACTGACCGCGCTCATGGTGATCAGCAGCTCTCGGGACAGGTAACGAAAGACGATCAAACCAGACACTCCAGGGTTGTCAGGCTCTGGCGGCAACGCTCAAACTAGCCGCCAGTTGCCGGCCCGCCGCAGCAGACCGTTGGAAATTGGTAATGGCGCGCAAGTCGCGTCGTCGCGATCACTGACAAGCTCAGGCGATTGCAACGTTTCTAGCCTAGCGCAGTCGTCAAGTAACGACCGAACAGGCGAACCACCGGAAAATAAGCCCGGCATTATCCTGCAAACCCGACTCTTTGTCTTGGGGACACCACGTCATGGAATTTGTTGTCAAAAGCGCCAAAGCCTCCACCCAGAAGACCGCCACCCTGATCCTGCCGCTCGGCGAGAACTGCCAGCTCGGCAGCGTCGCACAGAGCGTGGACAGCGCCAGCGCTGGCGCGCTCAGCACTGCGCTCAAGCGGGGCGACATCCAGGGCAAGCCGGGACAGACGCTGCTGCTGCACGGCCTGCCGGGCCTCAAGGCCGAGCGGGTACTGCTAGTCGGCACCGGCAAAGCGGATGAACTCGACAGCCGCCAATGGCGCAAAGTGGTCAATGCAGCGCTGGCGGTCATCAAGAATCTGGGTGGTGGCGATGCTGCTTTCGCCATGCAGGACGTGCAGGTCAAGGGGCGCGACAGCTATGCCCGCACACGCCTGCTGGTGGAGATCGTTGCCGACGGCCAGTACGTGTTCGACCAATTCAAGAGCAAGAAGGCCGAACCGCGTGCACTGCAGAAGATCATCCTGCTCTGCGACAAGGCCGAACAGGCCGGCGTCGAGCGTGCCGCCCGCGAGGCCTCGGCGATCGCCACCGGCATGGCCTTCACCCGCGACCTGGGCAACCTGCCGCCGAACGTCTGCCACCCGACCTTCCTCGCCGATCAGGCCCGGCAGCTGAGCAAGGCCTACAAGGGCGTCAAGCTCGATGTGCTGGACGAGAAGAAACTGCGCGAACTCGGCGCCGGCGCTTTCCTCGCGGTATCCCAGGGCAGCGACCAGCCGGGCTGCATCATCGTTCTGCAGTACAACGGCGGCAAGAAGGGCGACAAGCCCTACGCACTGGTCGGCAAGGGCATTACCTTCGATACCGGCGGCATCAGCCTCAAGCCGGGCCTGGGCATGGACGAGATGAAGTACGACATGGGCGGCGGCGCCAGCGTGCTCGGTACGCTCAAGGCCGTGCTCGAACTGCAGTTGCCGATCAACCTGGTCTGCCTGCTGGCCTGCGCCGAGAACATGCCCAGCGGCGGCGCGACTCGCCCGGGTGACATCGTCACCACCATGAGCGGCCAGACCGTTGAGATCCTCAACACCGACGCCGAAGGCCGACTGGTGCTGTGCGACACCCTGACCTACGCCGAGCGCTTCGAGCCGCGAGCCGTGGTCGACGTGGCCACCCTGACCGGCGCCTGCATCGTCGCGCTGGGCAGCAATACCTCGGGCCTGCTCGGCAACAACGACGAGCTCATCCAGCAGCTGCTGCAGGCCGGCGAAAGCGCCGCCGACCGCGCCTGGCAATTGCCGCTGTTCGACGAGTATCAGGAGCAGCTGGACAGCCCCTTCGCCGACATCGCCAATATCGGCGGGCCCAAGGCCGGCACCATCACTGCCGCCTGCTTCCTCTCGCGCTTCACCAAGAAGTACCCCTGGGCCCACCTGGACATCGCCGGCACCGCCTGGACCAGTGGCGGCAAGGAAAAAGGCGCGACTGGCCGTCCCGTGCCCCTGCTGACCCAGTATCTGCTGGACCGGATCAACGGATGAGCCCGATCACCGCGCGTGACAGCGGCCGACACGGCCCCGCGCTCGCCGGGCCGGCGGGCGCACGTCCATGACACGCATCGAGTTCTACGTGCTGCCGGACGACAACCCGCTCGGGCGGCTGCGCGCGGCCTGCCAGCTGGCAGCCAAAGGCTGGCAACATGGCCTGCAGGTATTCGTCCGCTGCAGTGACGAGGACCAGTCGACCCGGCTCGACGAGCTGCTCTGGAGCTTTCGCGCGGAACGTTTCATCCCGCACGAGCAGTACGCCGAGGAGGTGCAGGCGCCAGTGGTCATCGGGCTCGAACAGGAACCACCGACCGCCCAGGGCCTGCTGATCAACCTGGCACCGACACTCTCGGCGCATATCGACCGTTTCAGCCGTGTCATCGAGATCGTCAACCAGGAGCCGCAGCTGCTGACCGCCTGCCGGGAGAATTTTCGCCTGTATCGGCGCCAGGGCTATGATCCACAAAGGGTCGAGCTCTAACCGCTCCAATCTTTAGACAGCAAGGGATACCCCCTGGCAAACAGCCGGGATGCACCAGCCCGGAACCACGCAGATGACACCGAAAGCCCCGAACAAACCCGCCGAACTGCTGAACGATCTCGAATCCATTCGCGCGCTGCTCGGCGACGATTTCCCCGACACCGCCGCAACAGGCGCCCCCGTGGATCCGGACAGCATTCCGCTGCTGTCCGATATCGTCGAACCCGGGCCGGCCATCGCAGCGGCCACCCCCAGCGACGACGAGCCACGGGAAACCAGCGTGCGCAGCGCCTTCCGCTCGCTGGCCGAGCGGCATATCGATCACGAGTTGCGCACCGCGGCCAACCTGATCCTGCAGGAAGTGATCGACGACTTCGTGCCGCAGATCGAAGCCGAGCTCAAGCGCCGCCTGGAAAGCCGGATCGACCGGCTGGTGCGCACACCCCCGCCTCGCAGCTGACCGGTGAATGCGTAGTTAATCCGCACGGCCGCGAAATCTCGCGGCCGTTTGCCTTTATACTTGCCCGTTTTTCCGACCAGCCGTTTTAAGGGTCCCGCCGCATGGACAAGACCTACCAGCCGCACGCCATCGAGACTTCCTGGTACCAGACCTGGGAATCGAACAATTACTTCGCCCCACAAGGCTCCGGCGAGCCCTACACCATCATGATTCCGCCGCCGAACGTCACCGGCAGCCTGCACATGGGCCATGGCTTCAACAACGCAATCATGGATGCGCTGATCCGCTGGCGCCGCATGCAAGGCCGCAACACCCTGTGGCAGCCAGGCACCGACCATGCCGGTATCGCCACGCAGATGGTGGTCGAGCGCCAGCTGGCCGCGCAGGGCACCAGCCGTCATGACCTGGGACGCGAGAAGTTTCTCGAGAAGGTCTGGCAATGGAAGGAAGAATCCGGCGGCAACATCACCCGGCAGATCCGTCGCCTGGGCAGCTCGGTGGACTGGTCGCGGGAGCGCTTCACCATGGACGACGGCCTTTCCGAGGCGGTCAAGGAAGCCTTCGTACGCCTGCATGAAGACGGCCTGATCTATCGCGGCAAGCGTCTGGTCAACTGGGATACCAAGCTGCACACCGCCATTTCCGATCTGGAAGTGGAAAACCACGACGAGAAGGGTCACCTCTGGCACCTGCGTTATCCGCTGGCCGATGGTTGCAAGACCGCCGATGGCCTGGATTACCTGGTGGTCGCCACCACCCGCCCGGAAACCATGCTCGGCGACGCCGCCGTGGCAGTGCATCCCGAGGACGAGCGCTACAAGAACCTGATCGGCCGCCACGTCATGCTGCCGCTGGTCAACCGCCTGATCCCCATCGTGGCCGATGACTACGTCGATCTCGAGTTCGGTACCGGCTGCGTGAAAATCACCCCCGCTCACGACTTCAACGACTACGAAGTCGGCAAGCGCCACCACCTGCCGCTGATCAATATCTTCGACCAGAACGCCTGCGTGCTGGCCCGCGCCCAGGTGTTCAACATCGACGGCACGGTGAACGACAAGATCGACGGCAGCCTGCCGGACGGCTATGCCCACATGGACCGTTTCGATGCGCGCAAGGCCATCGTCGCCGAGTTCGAGGCCATGAGCCTGCTGGAAAAGATCGACGACCACGCGCTGAAGGTCCCGCGCGGCGATCGCTCGGGCACCATCATCGAGCCCTGGCTGACCGACCAGTGGTACGTTTCCACCAAGCCGCTGGCCGAGAAGGCCATCGCCGCCGTGGAAAGCGGCGAGATCCAGTTCGTGCCCAAGCAGTACGAGAACATGTATTTCAGCTGGATGCGCGACATCCAGGACTGGTGCATCAGCCGCCAGCTCTGGTGGGGCCATCGCATCCCGGCCTGGTACGACGAAGCCGGCAACGTCTATGTCGGCCGCGACGAAGTGGAGGTACGCAGCAAGTACAACCTCTGCAACAACGTCGAGCTGCGTCAGGACGAGGATGTGCTGGACACCTGGTTCAGCTCCGGCCTGTGGACCTTCTCCACCCTCGGCTGGCCGCAGCAGACCGAGTTCCTCAAGACATTCCACCCCACCGACGTGCTGGTCACCGGCTTCGACATCATCTTCTTCTGGGTCGCCCGGATGATCATGCTGTCCACCCACCTGACCGGGCAGATTCCGTTCAAGACCGTTTACGTGCACGGTCTGGTCCGCGATGGCCAGGGGCAGAAAATGTCCAAGTCCAAGGGCAACGTGCTCGATCCGCTGGACATCGTCGATGGCATCACCCTCGATGAACTGCTGACCAAGCGCACCAGCGGGATGATGCAACCCAAGCTGGCCGAGAAGATCGCCAAGCAGACCCGCGCCGAATTCCCCGAAGGCATCGCCAGCTACGGCACCGACGCCCTGCGCTTCACCTTCTGTTCCCTCGCGTCGACGGGCCGCGATATCAAGTTCGACATGGGTCGTGTCGAGGGTTACCGCAACTTCTGCAACAAGATCTGGAACGCCGCCAACTTCGTCTTCGAAAACACCGAGGGCAAGGACACCGGCGTCAATGGTGAGCCGGTTGAGCTGTCCTCGGTAGATCGCTGGATCATCTCCGCGCTGCAGCGCACCGAAGCCGAAGTGACCCGCCAGCTCGAGGCCTTCCGTTTCGACCTGGCCGCCCAGGCGCTCTACGAGTTCATCTGGGACGAGTACTGCGCCTGGTATCTGGAGCTGGTCAAACCGCTGCTGTGGGACGAGACCGCCAGCGCTGAACGCCAGCGCGGCACCCGTCGCACCCTGGTGCGCGTACTGGAAACCGCACTGCGCCTGGCCCACCCGTTCATGCCGTTCATCACCGAGGAAATCTGGCAGCGCGTCGCGCCGCTGGCCGGCAAGTCCGGGCCGACGCTGATGCTGCAGCCCTGGCCGGAATTCAACCCGGAGCGCATCGATGAAGCCGCTGAAGGCGATATCGAGTGGGTCAAGGCCTTCATGCTCGGCATTCGCCAGATCCGCGGCGAGATGAACATTTCCATGGCCAAGCGTATCGACGTCATGCTGGGCAACGCCTCGGCCGAGGACCAGCGCCGTCTGGCCGACAACGAACCGTTGCTGAAGAAACTGGCCAAGCTGGAAAGCGTACGCCTGCTCGGCGAGGGCGAAGAAGCGCCGCTCTCGGCGATCGCCCTGGTGGGCGACATGCAGGTGCTGGTGCCGATGGCCGGCCTGATCGACAAGGACGCCGAACTGGCACGCCTGGACAAGGAAATCGCGCGCCTGGACGGCGAGGTCAAGCGCGTCGGCGGCAAGCTGTCCAACGCCGGCTTCGTCGACAAGGCGCCGGCCGAGGTGATCGACAAGGAGCGCGCCAAACTGGCCGAGGCGGAACAGGCCAAGGCCAAGCTGCAGGAACAGCGCGACCGCATCGCCACGCTCTGACGCGAGCCCGGCAAAACAGAAAGGCCAGCCCGAAAGGTGCTGGCCTTTTTGCTTATGGCGGTCATCTTGATTGATGACAAGTTATTACCGGCATCGCTGATACACTATGTCGCACATGAAACACCCCTTTACATACTGGCAGGCCGTTATAGCCAAAACGAACCGCTCGACGATGTGAAATGAGCACCCGCTGCGAAGCGCCGCTGCACGGCGCCGAACGCGCACCGTTCCCCTGGGCAGACCACCGCCTCGACTTGTTTCACCTTCGACAGCCAATCGTGCCCCTGCCAGCCGCCGAGGCTGCGTCGCCACGTCCGCATGCCCGGCAAGGTTCCTCAAGATGGAGTCCCTCCGATGTATGCACTCATGGCTGTCGTGTTCGTCATAGGCTATCTATGCATAGCCTTCGAGCATCCCCTGAAGATCGACAAGGCCGCTGCGGCGATTCTCACCGCGGTGCTCACCTGGACCATTCTGGTACTGGGTGCCGACCATATCCTCCCGCTGCTGCAACACGGCAGCCACGATCCGGCAGATTCGTCGGCCGTGGTGGTCGAGGCGCTGCGCCACCACCTCGGTGAAGTGTCGGAGATCCTGTTCTTCCTGCTCGGGGCGATGACCATCGTCGAGCTGATCGACTCCCATGAGGGCTTCAAGGCCATCACCGACCGCATCCAGACCCGCAAGCGCGTGCACCTGCTGTGGATCGTCGGCTTCCTCACCTTCTTCCTCTCCGCGGCACTGGACAACCTGACCACCACCATCGTCATGGTCTCGCTGCTGCGCAAGCTGATCCGCGGTCGCCCGGAGCGCTGGCTTTTCGTCGGCGTCGTGGTGATCGCCGCAAACTCTGGCGGTGCCTGGTCGCCCATCGGTGACGTGACCACCACCATGCTCTGGATCGGCAACCAGATCACCGCCTCGGGCGTGATCGTCAACCTGTTCCTGCCGAGCCTGGTCTGCCTGCTGGTGCCGCTGATCATCCTCAGCTTCACCCTGCGCGGCGAAGCTCCACGGCCGCGGCCGCGTGCCCACCTGGCCGAGAAGCACCCGCCGACCACCACCGTTTTCGAGCGCAACCTGGTGCTGGGTCTCGGCCTCGCCGCCCTGCTGTTCGTGCCGATCTTCAAGACCGTGACCCACCTGCCGCCGTACATGGGCATTCTCTTCGGCCTCGGCGTGCTCTGGGTGACCACCGAATTCATTCACCGCAACAAGAATGCCGAGGACAAGCACCCGCTCTCGGTGGTCGGCGTGCTGCGCAAGGTCGACACCCCCAGCGTGCTGTTCTTCCTCGGCATCCTGCTGGCGGTTTCCAGCCTGGCCACCGCGGGCCATCTGACCCAGGTTGCCACCGCGCTGCGCGAGTCGCTGGGCCATATCTATGCGATCAACTACGCCATCGGCCTGCTCTCGGCCGTGGTCGATAACGTGCCGCTGGTGGCCGGTGCGATGAAGATGTACCCGCTGGTGAGCGAGAAGATGTTGGCGGCTACCGCTGCAGAAGAACTCGGCTGGATGTCGCAGTTCGTCGTCGACGGCAACTTCTGGGAAATGCTGGCCTACTGCGCCGGCACCGGCGGCAGCACGCTGATCATCGGCTCGGCCGCAGGTGTCGCCGCGATGGGCATGGAGAAGATCAGCTTCACCTGGTACATCAAGCGCGTCAGCCTGCTGGCCTTCCTCGGTTACACTGCGGGCGCCGCGACCTACATCGGCATGCTCGCCCTGCGCTGAACGTAGCGAGCCCGGCCAGGTCGCAGTCCCCACAGACGACCTGGCCAGGGACCTTCCATGACCGTCAGCAAGACCAAAACCAGCTTCTACCGCCGACTCTACGTCGCCTGGCTGATCGACAGCGGCACCGCCTGCAGCGTCCCGGCGTTGATGGAAGCCACCGGTATGCCGCGCCGCACCGCCCAGGACACCCTGGCCGCCCTGGCCGACCTGGATATCGACTGCGTCTTCGTCCAGGACGACGGCGAACGGCATAACGCCGGGCGCTACCTGATCCGCGACTGGGGCGCCATCGACAAGGGCTGGATCGAACGCCAGCTGCCGCAGATCAAAGCCATCCTCGATTACCCCTGATTGCCATGAACGGCGATCTGCTTCTGGTCCTCGCCCTGCTGGCCGGCTGCGTCGGCCTGTTCGTGCTGAACAGGCCGCGCATGGACGTGGTCGCGCTGCTGGCCATGGTCGCCCTGCCCCTGACCGGCGTGCTCAGCGTGCAGGAGGCATTGGCCGGCTTCAGCGATCCGAGCGTGGTGCTGATCGCCGCACTGTTCGTCATCGGCGACGGCCTGGTACGCACAGGCATCGCCTACCGCCTGGGCGACTGGCTGATGCGCGCCGCGGGCAGAAGCGAAACGCGCCTGCTGGTGCTGCTGATGCTGGCGGTCGCCGGGCTCGGCTCGGTGATGAGCTCCACCGGTGTGGTGGCCGTCTTCATTCCCGTGGTGCTGGGTATCGCCAACCGCATGAAGGTCTCGCCGCGGCGCCTGCTGATGCCGCTGGCCTTTGCCGGCCTCATCAGCGGCATGCTGACCCTGGTGGCGACGCCGCCGAACCTGGTGGTCAACAGCGAACTGCGCCGCGCCGGGCTCGAGGGCTTCGCCTTCTTCGACTTCACGCCCATCGGCCTGGCGATCCTGGCGCTCGGGATTGGCTACATGCTGCTGGCGCGGCGCTGGCTCGGCTCCGACAAGCACGGCCCGGCCGTGGAACCGCGACACACCCTGGCCGATCTCGCGCGAGATTACCGGCTCGACGAGCGCGAGCGACGCCTGCGCGTGCTGCCCGGCTCGATCCTGGCCAATCAGGCACTGGACGCCCTGCGGCTGCGCAGCGAGTACGGCATCAACGTGATCGCGGTAGAGCGCCACGAACGTTTGCGCAACCTGCTGCTGATGGCCACCGGCAATACCGAACTGTTCGTCGGCGACGTCTTGCTGGTGGACCTGGCCAGCCCGGCCATCGGCCTGCTTGGTGCCTACCGCGAACTCGGTCTCGAGCCGCTGCAGCTGAGCACCTCCTACTATGCCGACCACGCCCGCGAGCTGGGCCTGGCGGAAGTGGCGCTGCCACCGGACTCGCGCCTGCCGGGCAAGACCATCCAGCAGCTGGGTTTTCGCAGCCGGCACAAGCTCAACGTCGTCGGGCTGCGGCGCAATCGAGAGGCGCTGCAGGGGCTGCTGGTGGACGAGAAGCTCAAGCCGGCCGACACCCTGCTGGTTGCCGGCAGCTGGAAGCACATCCACCGCCTGCAGGGTCTGAGCCGCGATTTCCTGGTGCTGAGCCTGCCGGCGGAGGTGGACGACGTGGCGCCCGCGGCCAACCAGGCGCCATTCGCCCTGCTCGGCCTGGCGCTGATGGTCGCACTGATGGTCAGCGGTCTGGTGCCCAACGTGCTGGCGGCGCTGATCGGCTGTCTGGTCATGGGCCTGTTCCGCTGCATCGACATGGACAGCGCCTACAAGGCGATCCACTGGCAGAGCCTGGTGCTGATCGTCGGCATGCTGCCGTTCGCCCTCGCGCTGCAGAAGACCGGCGGCATCGCCCTCGCCACCTCGGGGCTGGTCGGTCTGCTCGGCGATGCCGGGCCGCACGCGCTGCTCGCCTGCCTGTTCCTGCTCACCGCACTGATCGGCCTGTTCATCTCCAACACCGCCACCGCCGTGCTGATGGCGCCGGTGGCGCTGGCCACCGCCGAACAGCTGGGTGCCTCGCCGTACCCGTTCGCCATGATCGTCGCGCTCGCCGCCTCGGCCGCCTTCATGACGCCGATCTCCTCGCCGGTGAACACCCTGGTGCTCGGCCCGGGGCAGTACCGTTTCGGCGACTTCGTGCGCATCGGCGTGCCCTTCACCGTGCTGGTGATGATCGTCGCGGTGCTGCTGGTACCGCTGGTGTTTCCGCTCTGAGACGGCATCACGCAGGGCGCCGTGACGCTCAATGTGGCATGGCGGGCAAGCGGCACAGCCGTTAAGCTCGGGGCCTCATTCGAAAAAGAACAACTCCATGCCTCAACGCGTCGCGCTGTTTCCGGTCCTGCTGGCCGGTGCCATTCTTTTGCTGGTCGTCCACGGCCTTGGCCGCTTCGTATACACCCCGCTGCTGCCCTGGCTGGTGGAGGACGGCCTGCTGACCGTGCAGGAAGGCGCCAGCATCGCCAGCTGGAACTACCTCGGTTACCTGACCGGCGCGCTGCTCGCGGTGCGCTGGCACCGCGTCGCGCAGATCCGCCGCAGCCTGCCCTGGGCACTGGCGCTGCACGTACTCAGCAGCCTGCTGCAAACCCAGGCCGAATCCGCCGATGCCCTCGCCGCGCTGCGCCTGGCCAACGGCATCAGCAATGGCCTGGTGTTCGTCCAGGCGCCCTCGCTGATCCTCGAGTGGCTGGCACGACAGCAACGCGTGTCGGCCAGCGGGCTGGTCTACCTTGGGGTTTGCGTCGGCCTGATCCTGTCCAGCCTGCTGGTCAGCCTGAGCGACGGCTATCTGCTGGGCGCCGATCGCTGGTGGCCGGCGGCGCTGCTGTCGATACCACTGGCCTGGTGGGGCTGGCGCCAGCTTTCGCGACTGGACCTGCCAACCGAGCAGGCACCCGCCCCGTCCGCGACGGCGCCGAGTGGCAAGCTGCTCGACCGCGCCAGCACGCCACTGTTTCTCTCCTACGCCGGCGCCGGGATGGGCTACATCCTGCCGATGACCTTTCTGCCCATGGTGGCGCGCCTGCAGGTGGAGCCCGGCGACTTTCTCATCGGCGGCAGCTGGCTGGTGGTGGCGCTGGCAACCCTGCCCTCGCCCTGGCTGTGGAACCGTCTGGGTGTGCGCCTGGGCGACGACATCGCCCTGCGCCTGAGCTATCTGACCCAGCTGCTCGGCGTGCTGGCCGCTCTGCTGTTGCCGGGGGCCGTCGGCATCCTGCTGTGTGCGGTGCTGGTCGGCGGCACCTTCCTCGGCACCGTACTGCTGACCCAGCGCCTGGCCCGCGCGCTGCAGCCACATCAGGGCCCACGCCTGTCGGCGGCACTGATCGCGCTGTACGGCCTGACCCAGCTCGCCGCGCCCTGGCTGACCAGCATCTGGATGGGCATGGGCGGAAGCCTGCACAGCGCCTTCTGGCTTGGCGCCGGCGCGCTGCTCTGGGGGCTGCTGTGGATGCTGATGGTGCCGCGCCGGCACTAGCCAGCCGAGGCGGTTGTGGGACAATGCGCGCCCAGCCGCCAACCTCCAGTCGACCCGATGCCACGCAAAACCTCGTCCCAGCCGCGCCCTGCCGAGCCGAAGGCCGTGCTGCATCCACGCAACCGCCACAGCGGCCGCTACGACTTTCCCAAGCTGATCGCCGCCTGCCCGGAGCTGGGCGAGTACGTCATCCTCAATCCCTACGGCAAGCAGAGCATCGACTTCGCCAATCCGGATGCGGTAAGGGTGTTCAACCGCGCACTGCTGCGGCAGTTCTACGGCATCCAGCACTGGGACATTCCTGCCGGCTACCTCTGCCCGCCGGTGCCAGGGCGGGCGGATTACCTGCACGGCCTGGCCGACCTGCTGGCCGCCGATAACGCCGGCGTCATCCCGCGTGGCGCCGCGGTCCGGGTGCTCGATATCGGCACCGGCGCCAACTGCATCTACCCGCTGATCGGCCATCGCGAATATGGCTGGCGCTTCACTGGCAGCGACATCGACGCCACGGCGCTGGCCTCGGCGCGCACCATCGTCGCGGCCAACAGGCTAGACAAGGCCATTGAGTTGCGCCGGCAGGACACCTCGACGCAGCTCTTCAAGGGCATCCTGGCGGCGGACGAGCGCTTCGAGTTGACCCTGTGCAATCCGCCATTCCACGCCTCGCAGGCCGAGGCTGCCAGCGGCAGTCAGCGCAAGTGGCGCAATCTCGGCAAGCTGGACCCGAGCCGCAAGCTGCCGAAGCTGAACTTCGGCGGCCAGGCGGCAGAGCTCTGGTGCGAGGGTGGCGAGGCGGCATTCGTCGCGCGCATGGCGGACGAGAGCGTGGCGTTCGCCAAGCAGGTCTACCGGTTCAGTACGCTGGTATCGAAGGGTGGCAACGTGGCACCGTTGATGGCGCGCTTGCAACGCCTGGGTGCGCTGCAGGTTCAGGCGCTGGATATGGCCCAGGGGCAGAAGAAAAGTCGCTTCGTCACCTGGACCTTTCTCGATGCAGCCGAGCAGGCTGCCTGGCGCACCGAGCGCTGGCCGCGGTCCTGACCGCGGCGACGCTCAACGCCGTAGATGCATCAGACGGCAATATCCCAGACCTGGCGGTCTTTGAGCGCCAGCGTACGGATGTAGCGCGGCTCGCCGTTGATCTCTTCCAGTTCGGTCATCCCGGCCAGCTCGCCCACCACGCGGTATCGCTTGCCGACGCGCTTGTCCTTCAGCGGATAGAGCTTGGCGATTTGCTGGGCGAGTTCGGTGAGAGTGGACATCGGTTATTGCTCCATTGACTGCGTGCGGCAGGTATTTACCAACTGTTGATGACGGTTATGCGACAGCCGTGCCTGAAATCAGGGGACGCGGACAGTCACGTGTTAGTGGGCGTGCACGCACAAATGCCGATAGCTTGCTGCTAAAAACCGGCGATTTGTTCTTAACTTCTTCTACGCCGCTTCGTCTTTGAGCAGTGAACGGCCAATTGATTCCCTGCTTGCCGTACCGTTTGGCGGCCGTTGCGGTGCCAGACTGCGGGAGCGGAAGAAGAAAACGGATCGAACGAGGAAACCGGCGGCACGGCCGCCAGGCTCAGCAGGTGCCCAGGCCCAGCTGCAGCAGCGCCAGGCCACCGCGCTGCCAGCCCCACCAAGCGAGCAGCGCCAGCGCGCCCAGTAGCAGGGCACCCGCCGCGCCGAGCCACAGGCGACGCATCAGTTGGCTTGCGCCGCACGCAACCTATCCACCGGCTGCTCGCGAATCGGCCAGTTGAGCACCGCGGCGATCAGGCTGAGGGCGATCGCGATCTGCCAGACCAGGTCATAGCTGCCGGTACGGTCGTACAGCCAACCGCCCAGCCAACCGCCGAAGAACGAGCCCAGCTGATGGAACAGGAAGGCGATGCCACCGAGCATGGACAGGTTGCGCACGCCGAACATGGTAGCCACCGTGCCGTTGGTGAGCGGCACCGTGGACAGCCAGAGCAGCCCCATGACGATGCCAAACGCATAGGCGCTCCACACGCTCAGCGGCATCAGCAGGAAGATGCTGATCACCACCCCGCGGATCAGGTACAGCCCGGCAAGCAGCTTCGGCTTGGAGTAGCAGCTGCCGAGCCAGCCGGCGGTGTAGGTGCCTACCACGTTGAACAGCCCGACCAGCGCCAGCACGGTGGTGCCGACCTGCGCCGGCAGGTGCTGGTCGACCAGATAGGCCGGCAGGTGCAAACCGATGAACACCACCTGAAACCCGCAGACGAAGAAACCCAGCGCCAGCAGGCGGAACCCCGAATGACCGACCGCTTCGCGCAGCGCCTCACCCAGCGACTGCTGCGTTCCGGCCGCCGCCGGCGCCTGAGCGGGGCTGCGCATCATGCCGGCGAGCGGCACGATCAAGGCGACCAGCAAGGCCAGCGCCAGCAATGCCGAGGACCAGCCCAGCCATTCGATCAGCCCCAGGCTACCCGGCAGCATGATGAACTGGCCGAAGGAGCCGGCCGCACTGGCGATACCCATCGCCATGCTGCGCTTCTCTGGCGGCACCGCGCGGCCGACAGCGCCGAGAATCACGGAAAACGAGGTACCCGACAGGCCCAGGCCGATCAGCAGTCCGGCGCTGAGGGTCAGCGTCGCTGGGGAATCGGACATCGCCATCAGCGCCAATCCCACCGCATAGAGAATGCCGCCGATGAGCACGGCACGTGCGACGCCGAAGCGATCGGCCAGCGCACCGGTCACCGGCTGCACCAGCCCCCAGATCAGGTTCTGCACGGCAATGGCGAAGGCGAACACTTCCCGCCCCCAGCCGAACTCAGCACTCATCGGCGGCAGGAACAGGCCGAAGCCGTGCCGCACCCCGAGGGAAATGGCGAGGATCAGCGAACCACCGGCGAGTATCCAGGCAGCATTGCGCCATGCAGCAGTCATAGAAACGTACCCTGTTGAGAGGGCAGCCAGTCTACTCGCGGCGGCTACCCTTCCGGCAAGCCCGATTTGCCTCGGGCCGCCGCATGCCGCCTGGTTTGGCGTTAGAGGATCGTCAGTCCCAGCGCCATCAGCAGCGGTGTCGCGACGCTGATGCCCGCGTTCAGCCCCAGGGCAGGCAACAGTCGCTGCGGCCGGTGCCACAGCAGCCATGTCGCGCGCAAAGCCAGCGGCAGACAGAGCAGCCCCAGACCGGCGCCGGAAATCTCGGCCTGATAGAGCGCCAGCAGCAACGCGCCGTAGGCCAGCAGCCATTGGCCGATGACCACCCACAGCGCACCGTCGCAGCCGAGCTGCATCGGCAACGTACGCCGGCCCACCGCCCGATCCGCCTCGACGTCCGGAAACTGGGCGAGCAGCAGCAGGTTGTTGCACAACAGCAGCGGCGTCAGGGTCAGCCACAGATCGCCTGCGCTCGGCGGGCCGGCCAGGGCGATGCGCGTCCCCAGGACCATCAGGGCGAAGCCCAGCCCAGGGGCGAACAGGCAGAGCCAGGGGTGTCGTGTCAGCCAGGGCGTGTAGCCAACCACCAGCAGCAGGCCGACCACTCCGAGCGGCGCCAGGCTGCTCAGCAGCTGTGGCTTGCGCAAGAGGAAGGACAGCCCGATCAGCACGCAGAACAGCAGACAGCCGAGCCCGAGCAGCAGTGTGCGACGCAGCAGGTGCGGCAGGACCACGAGCGTGCCGCTGCCGCCGCTGAACGCGGTGCGACGGGTTTGCAGATCCAGCCCGCTGCGGTAGTCGCCCCACTCGTTGAGGGCATTGACCGCCACATGCGCCGCCAGGGCGCCGAGCAGCACCAGCACGGCTTCGCCGATCACCAGTTCCCCGCCGGGCGCACTTGCCGCCAGGGCGATGCCGAGCGCCACGCAGCTCAGCGTCAGGAGGAGGAAACGCCCACGCGCGACGCCCAACCAGGCCAGGAATTCATTGTTCACATGCCGTACCTCGCAAAGCCGATGCAGTCAGCAGGCTAGCGCTGCATGCGATCCCCGACATTGATCCGTGTCCGCTACCCTGAGCAGAACCGACAAGCGCTCATGCCCGTGCTCTCGGGTAAACTGCCGCTCCTGTTGCATTCAGCCCGCGAGTTCGCCATGCCCATCCGTCACTGCATCGTCCACCTGATCGAGAAAAAACCGGACGGCACACCTGCCGTTCTCCACGCCCGCGATTCGGAGCTGGGCGAATCGCAGGCCATGGAGAACCTGCTGGCGGACCTCAACGAAAGCTACAACGCCAAGCAGGGCAAGGCCTGGGGCTTCTTTCACGGCGAATCCGGCGCCTATCCGTTCAGCGGCTGGCTGGCGCAATACATGGAAGGCAGCCAGGGCTTCACCGCCTTCAGCCGCCAGGCCGTGGAACACCTGCAGAAGCTGATGGAAGAGTCCAATCTGTCCACCGGTGGTCACGTGCTGTTCGCCCACTACCAGCAGGGCATGACCGACTACCTGGCCATCGCCCTGCTGCATCACAGCGAAGGCGTGACGGTGACCGAGTCGCTGGATGTGGCGCCAGCCAAGCATCTGGATCTGGGCCAGCTGCATCTGGCAGCACGCATCAACATTTCCGAGTGGCAGAACAACAAGCAGTCGAAGCAGTACATCTCCTTCATCAAGGGCAAGAACGGCAAGAAGGTCTCCGAGTACTTCCGCGATTTCATCGGCTGCCAGGAGGGCGTCGATGCCCCCGGCGAGACGCGCACCCTGCTCAAGGCGTTCAGCGACTACGTGGAGAGCGAGGACCTGCCGGAGGAGCAGGCCCGCGAAAAGACCTCGGCATTGGTGGACTACGCCAGCACCCAGGCCAAGCTCGGCGAGCCGATCACCCTCGAGGAACTGTCCGGGGTGATCGACGAGGACCGGCCGCGGGCCTTCTACGAGCACATCCGTAACAAGGATTACGGCCTGTCGCCGGAGATCCCGCCGGACAAGCGCACCCTCAACCAGTTCCGCCGCTTCACCGGCCGCGCCGAAGGGTTGTCGATCAGCTTCGAATCGCACCTGCTGGGCTCGAAGATCGAATACGACGAGGACCGCGACATGCTGATCATTCGCCAGCTGCCCACCCAGCTCAAGGATCAGCTCAAGCGCCGCAAGGACTGAACCCACCATGCGCCTGCCGGACAGCCTGCTCGATGACTGCCTGTGCGACCCCAGCGCCCCGCTGGGGCGTGATCCGGCGCGGGACTACGGGCTGGACAGGCCGCAGGCGCAGACACAGCTGGCCGGGCTGAAGGAGTGGCTGCGCGAGCAGCAGAGCATGCTCATGGCCAATCGTCAGGACGCCGTGCTGCTCGTCCTGCAGGGCCCCGACTGCGCAGGCAAGAACGGCGTGGTGCGCCGCGTGCTCGCCGGCCTCGACCCGCTCGGGATGTCGGCCATCGGTTTCCAGGCACCGACTCCGGACGAGCGCCGCGAGGGGTTTCTCCAGCGTTACCGCGAGCGCCTGCCGGCCCCTGGCACGCTGGGCGTGTTCAACCGCAGCTACTACGAGGCGCTGGTCAGCGATGTACGTGACGGCCTGTGCGCGGTGGCGCACCTGCCGCAACGCTACGGAGCGATCGCCGAATTCGAACAGCGGATGCACGCGCAACGGATTCACCCCCTCAAGTGCTACCTGCAGCTCTCGCTCGGCGAGCAGAAGCGGCGGCTGCATCGCCGTCTGGATCATCCGGAAAAACGCTGGAAACTGACCCTGGGCGATCTGCGCGACCATCGCCACTTCGCCGATCACCAGGCGCAATGGGCCGAGGTGCTGGGGCGCACCCACCGCGACGCGGCGCCCTGGTACGTGATTCCTGCCGATCATCGCTGGCTGCGCGACCTTATCGTCGCCAGCCTGCTGGCCCGTGAGTTCGAACGCTTGGCGCTGAGCTGGCCGAGCCGCCCGGCGCCGTTCAGCCATGCAGATCTGGACGGCACACCATGAAGCGGTTCGCCGGGTTGCTATGGCTGCTGCCGATGCTGGCCCCGGCGCAGGACGGCGGCACCGCGCCCGAGCTGTCGGTGGAAGCGGTGCGCTTTACCGTGGCCAACGCCGAGTTCACCCTGATGCACGAGATGGGGCACCTGCTGATCAGCGAACTGCAGCTGCCTGTGCTTGGCCGCGAGGAGGACGCCGCCGACCAGCTCGGTTTCATGGGCCTTTTCCTGTTGCAGCAGGAACAGCACCGCGACGATTTCTATGCCAAGCTGATGGACGTCGCCGACTACTGGCGTATGGAATGGCAGAACGCGGAACGCGACGGCTCCCCGGTACCGGTCTGGGACAGCCATGCGCTGGACGCCCAGCGCTTCTACAACATCGCCTGCCTGGCCTACGGCAGCGACCCGGATCGGCTCGACTGGGTGCTGGAAGTCAGCGGCCTGCCAGTGGAACGCGCGCTGTACTGCCCCGACGAATACGAGCAGGTCGCCCATGCCGTGCAGTGGTTTCGCGAGCACTTCGGGCGCAGCGCCGCGCAACCGCTGCGACACCGCATCAAGGTGGTCTACGACACCCCTCCCGCGCACCTTGCAGGCGGTGCCGAGCTGCTGGAGAAGATCCGTGCCAGCGGTGAGCTGGAAGCGGTGGCGGCCAAGGCCAGCGAAGCCTTCGCCCTGCCGCGGGACCTGACCCTGCGCATGTCCACCTGCGGCGCCCCGGACGCCTGGTTCAACCGCATCAGCGGCGAACTCACGCTGTGCTACGAGCGCATCGCCTATTTCCGCGATCTGGCCGCCGAGCTGCCCAGCGTGCACCAGGCGGCCCCGGCGGCGCAGTAGGTCTCAGCGCGCCTCGATGCGATAGCCGCTGCGCGGGAAGTGCACATGCACGACGCCGGCGCGATCGTCGCTGCGGCGCAGGATCAGCTCTTCCGCTCCGGCGAACACCAGCTCGCCCTCGACCGGATCGGCCCCATAATCCACCGCGGCGATGGTCACCGGCTGGCCTTCCTGGAAACCGTTGGGATCGGCGAACTCCTCCTCGGGCAGCGCAGCCGGTTCGGCCTCGCGGGCCACGCGCACGGCATCCTCGCCAGACATCTCGCTGCTCGAGCCATGGCCGACGCCCAGCACCTTGCCGAGCCAAGCACGAATCTCCGGATAGTCGTCCACCAGCGGGGCGGTGACCGGCGTCGCGCGCAGGAACCAGAGGCAGTGCGCGACGGCGAAATCCGCCAGCGAAGGCGCAGCGCCCAACAGGAACTCGCCCTCCTCGCGCGCCAGTTGCTGCTGCAGGCGCGACATGAACACCGGCCAGTCGCTCTTGGCCTGCTCCAGCGGCACCCGGCTCACCGAGCCGTTGGCGAACAGCTGCGCGCGGTCCTTGCTGAACACCTGGACGAACTCCTTGGGCACCTGGGCGAAACGCAGCGCCATGGATTCGGGCTGGAAGACCAGGCTCACGGCATTCAGAAACAGTACCGAGTCGGCCCATTGAGCGAGCGTCGCCGCAGTGAACTCCTGACCTTCGGGGAACAGCGCCGGAGTGGCCTTCTCCGCTTCCAGCCGACGAGCGATCAGCGCCGTGTCGCAGTAGATATCGGCGCCGACCTGCAACACCGGCGTACGCCGGTAGCCCCCGGTCAGCGCGGTGAGATCCGGCTTGGGCATGACCGGCGGGATCATCACCGAACGCCAGGACAACTGCTTGAATCCGAGCATCAGGCGCGCCTTCTCGGCGAAGGGCGAGGTGGGATAGTGGTGCAGGATCAGCTCGTGCATGACAGGCTCCGCCAGAGGAAGTGTCGAGATGCCCCGTGAAGCGGAGCATCGTCGTGGAAAGATGCATCAGCTTAGACGCTCCGCTCGGGCGAGCCTACCGGCTGATTAGGGCGTCATTCACGCCACGGGCCCGGCCTGGCTGACCAGGCGTTCCTTGGCACGCTTGTCCAGTCGCTTGATGGCGATTTCCCGGCGCAGCGCGTCGCCCTTGCTGGCACAGGCCTCGACGTAGACCAGTGCCTGCGCCGGACTGGAATGGAAGAAACGCGCCCCGCGCCCGCGCTGGTGCTCGGCGAAACGCCGCTGGGCATCGTCGCTGATCCCGCAGTACAGCGCGCCATTGGCGGCACGCACCAGGTAGACGAACCAGGGTTTGGGCAGGACCTCGGTCATGTTTGGCAACGATCTCGGCGACGACAACGGCAGGGCCGGCATTATGCCCGACTGCCGCGCTGCGGTCGTCCACCCAGGCCCGCTTAGCAGAGAGGCCGAACGCTGTCCAGATATGGTGGCGGTTCGCCTTTGCGTATACTGCGCCGATGTTTGCCCATACCCTGTTCCGCAAGCGCTGCGCCATCTGGCTGTTGGCGATCGGAATCTTCCTGATGCTCGGCAGCTGCGCCGAAAAGCCCAGCGAGCTCGAGCGCATTAAGGAGGAAGGCGTACTGCGCGTGATTACCCGCAACAGCCCTTCCACCTATTTCCAGGATCGCAATGGCGAAGCCGGCTTCGAGTACGAGCTGGTCAAGCGTTTCGCCAGCACCCTGGGCGTCGAACTGCAGATCGAAACCGCCGACAACATCGACGACATCTTCAGCCGTCTCAATCGTCCCGGCGGCCCGGCACTGGCCGCTGCGGGACTGGTCGCCAGCGAAGGCCGCCAGGAACTGGCGCGCTTCACCCGCTCCTACCTCGACGTCACCACCCAGGTCGTCTACCACAGCGGCCAGCGCCGACCGACCAGCCCGAAGGATCTGATCGGCAAGCGCATCCTGGTGCTCAAGGGCAGCAGCCAGGCGGAGAAGCTGGCCTCGCTGCAGGTGGAATTCCCCGAGCTGCGCTACGACGAATCCGATGCGGTGGAAGTCGTCGACCTGCTGCGCATGGTCGATGAAGGCCAGATCGACCTGACCCTGGTGGAGTCCAACGAGATGTCCATGAACCAGGTGTATTTCAGCAACATCCGCGCCGGCTTCGACGTCGGAGAACAGAACAGCCTGGCCTGGGTGGTCGCCAAAGGCGAGGATGACAGCCTGCTCAAGGCGGCCGATGCCTTCCTCGAGCAGGCCCAGCAGAACGGTACATTGCAGCGCCTGCGCGAGCGTTACTACGGCCATGTCGACGTGCTCGGCTACGTCGGTGCCTATGCCTTCGCCAAGCACCTGCAGCAGCGTCTGCCACGTTATGAAAAGGCCTTCCGTGAAACCGCCAAGGAACATGGCATCGACTGGCGCCTGCTGGCTGCGATCGGCTACCAGGAATCCCACTGGCAGCCGGAAGCCACCTCCAAGACCGGCGTGCGCGGGCTGATGATGCTGACCCTGCGCACCGCCAATGCCATGGGCGTGACCAATCGCCTCGATCCGGTACAGAGCATTCAGGGTGGCGGCAAGTACCTGGTGCAGGTGCATGCCAGCCTGCCGGAGAGTATCGAGGAGCCGGACCGCACCTGGTTCGCCCTGGCCGCCTACAACGTCGGTGGCGGCCATCTGGAAGATGCACGCAAGCTGGCCGAGGCTGAAGGGCTGGACCCCAACAAGTGGCTGGACGTGAAGCAGATGCTGCCACGCCTGTCGCAGAAGCAGTGGTACAGCAAGACCCGCTACGGCTATGCCCGCGGCGGTGAGCCGGTGCACTTCGTGGCCAACATCCGCCGCTACTACGACATCCTCACCTGGGTGACCCAGCCGCAGATGGAGGGTCAGCAGCTGGCCAAGAGCGAGCTGCACATCCCGGGCATCAACTCCACCGACCTCATGGAAGAGCTGCCGCCGCTCTGACCCCTACGGCGCCGTTTCACCTCAGGACGGGCCGACGCCCATGCGGCGCAGCAGCGCCTTCTCGATCTCCAGGATCAGCAGCACCGCCACGCCGGCCAGTACCACCAGCATGCCGGTGTCCAGCCGCAAGGCCTCGGAGGCGAACAGCGACTGCATGAACGGCGCGTAGGTGAACAACAGCTGCAGGCCGAACACGCTGAACACCGCCACCAGCACCCGCGGCGTGCCTTTCACGCCCTGCACCGTGAAGGACGGCGCCTTCAGGTAGCGCACGCTGAACAGGTAGAACACCTCCATGCATACCAGCGTGTTCACCGCAACGGTGCGCGCGGCCTCGACCGTCGCGCCCTGCGCCAGCATCCACTGGTACATGCCGAAGATCCCGACCAGGAACAGCGCCGAGACGAAGAAGATCCGCCAGATCACGAAGCGCGACAGCATCGGTTCGTCCGGTCGCCGCGGCGGGCGCTGCATCACGTCCGCCTCGGTCGGTTCGAAGGCCAGCACCATGGCCAGCGCCACGGAGCTGACCATGTTGACCCAGAGCACCTGAACCGGCGTGATCGGCAGCGCCAGGCCGAGCAGCACCGCCAACAGCAGCGACAGCGACTCGCCGCCGTTGATCGGCAGTAGGAAGGTCACGGTCTTGCGCAGGTTGTCGTAGACGGTACGCCCTTCTTCCACGGCATGCGCGATGGAGGCGAAGTTGTCGTCCGCCAGCACGATGGCGCCCGCCTGCTTGGCCGCCTCGGTCCCCTTCATGCCCATGGCCACGCCGACGTCGGCCTGCTTCAGCGCAGGCGCATCGTTGACGCCATCGCCGGTCATGGCGACGACCTCGCCATTGGCCTGCAGCGCACGTACCAGACGCAGCTTGTGTTCCGGGCTGGCACGGGCGAACACCCGTGCCTCGGCGACGGCCTGGCGCATGGCAGTGTCGTCCATCAGCTCCAGCTCCGGGCCGGTGATCGCCTTGATGTCCTCGCCCATGCCCAGCTGCCGGGCGATGGCGCTGGCGGTCACACCGTGGTCACCAGTGATCATCACCACACGAATGCCGGCCGCGCGGCACTGCGCCACCGCCCGGATCGCCTCGTCACGGGGTGGATCGATGATGCCGACCAGGCCGAGCAGGGTCAGCCCGCTGGCGACATCGGCATGCTCGAGGTCCTGCTTGCCTGCGCCCAGCCGACACCGGGCGAAGGCCAGTACCCGACGCCCGGCGCGCGCCTGCGCCTCGATCTGGTTGTGCCAGTGCGCCTCATCCAGCGCGCGCTCGACGCCGTCGGCCTCCAGCTGCTGCGAGCACATGGCCAGAATGCGTTCCGGCGCGCCCTTGACCAATACCTCGCTGCCCGCCTCGCAGGCATGCAGCGTCGCCATGAACCGATGCTCGGATTCGAACGGAATCACGTCCAGCCGCGGCCGGTCGACCTGCACTACCGTCGGCGAAAGCCCGGCCTTCATCGCCAGAGTCAGCAGCGCGCCCTCGGTGGGATCGCCAGCCAGCACCCAGTGCTGTTCCTTTTCGTGCAGGCTGGCGTCATTGCACAGCGCGGCGGCTTCGACCAGCGCGGCCGCCGCCGGCGAGTGGGCAGCCAATGCTGCCGCATCGACCGCCGAACCCTGCAGCAGCAGGCTGCCGGTCGGCGCGTACCCGGCCCCCTCGACGTCCAGCGACTGGCCGGCACAGATCACCTCCTGCACGGTCATCTCGTTGCGCGTCAGGGTGCCGGTCTTGTCCGAGCAGATCACCGTCACCGAACCCAGCGCCTCCACCGCCGGCAGCCGACGGATCACCGCGTTGCGTGCGGCCATACGCTGCACACCGATCGCCAGGGTGATGGTCATGATCGCCGGCAGTCCTTCCGGGATCGCCGCGACCGACAGGCCTACCGCGGCCATGAACATCTCACCGGCCCCCATGCCACGCACCAGCGTGCCGAACAGGAACAGCAATCCGCCGGTGGCGAGAATGAAGAGGGTCAGGATGCGGCCGAAGTCCTGCATCTTTCGCAGCAGCGGCGTGGTGCCCTGCTCCACCGCTTCGAGCATGCGGCCGATACGGCCGATCTCGGTGGCGGCGCCGGTGGCAACCACCACGGCCCGCGCCTGGCCCTGGGTGACCAGGGTGCCCGCATAGCCCATGCAGATCCGGTCGCCGATGGCCGCGTCATCGGCCACGGCATCGACCTGCTTGTCCACCGGCACCGATTCACCGGTCAACGCCGCCTCGTCGATGCGCAGGCTGCGCGCCTGCAGCAGTCGCACATCGGCTGGCAGGCTGTCGCCGGAGGCCAGCAGCACCACATCACCGGGCACCAGATCGGCGGCATCGATGTCCTGCTGCCGGCCGTCGCGCAGCACCACTGCGTGCGGCGCCAGCAGATGGCGGATCGCCTGCAACGCCTTTTCCGCCTTGCCTTCCTGAACGAAACCGATGGCAACGTTGAGCACCACCACCGCAATGATCACGAAGGTGTCGACCCAGTGCCCCATCAATCCGGTGACCAGCGCCGCGGCGATCAGCACATAGAGCAGCACGTTGTTCAGATGCCGCAGCACGCGTTGCCAGACGCTGGCCGGCTTGGCTTCGTCGAGCCGGTTGGGACCGTAGCGGAGCAGACGCTGCGCGGCCTGCTCGTGCGTCAGGCCGGCGGCGGTTGAGTCCAGCTCCAGCAAGGCCTCCTCGGCCTGACGGGCGTGCCAGCGGGTCGATTGGATCTGCTGTTCGGGCATTGGGTCCTCCAGGGCGGATGATTCGTTGCCGGGCGCACTGCAAAACTAGCCCATGAGAGCCGAAACAGAGCGGTTCTGACCATCGCAACGAAACGGCTTGCAACACTCGGGCAGTGGTCGATTGCCGCACGCCGGCCCGCTGCGCGCGAGGCTGGTCCTCGCGCTATTCTTGCCCACGTCATGACCTTCGAGATTGCTCCATGCCAAAGAACATACTGATTGTCGGCGCCTCCCGCGGCCTGGGCCTCGGCCTGGCGAAGCAGTTCTCCAGCGCAGGCTGGCAGGTGATCGCCACCGTCCGCGATCCACAGCGTGCCGAAGCGCTAAACGGGTTGCCGCAGCTGCGCATCGAGACCCTGGACATGGACGACGCGACCAGCGTCGATCAACTGGCCGCACGCCTGGCCGGCACCCCGATCGACGTCCTGTTCGTCAACGCCGGCATCGCCGGGCCGCAGGGCAAACCGGCCACCGAAGCCAGCCAGGCGGAAGTCGGCCAGCTGTTCTTCACCAACGCCGTCGCTCCGGTGCGCCTGGCCGAACGACTGTTGCCACTGGTGAACCCGGATCAGGGCGTGGTCGTCTTCATGAGTTCCATTCTCGGCAGCGTCGAAGTCGGCCCAGGCATGGGCATGGACCTCTACGGTGCGAGCAAGGCCGCGCTGAATCACATGACCCGCACCTTCGTTGCCAAGCTCGGCGAGACGAAGCTGACCGTGCTGTCGATGCATCCGGGGTGGGTCAAGACCGACATGGGCGGCGATCAGGCCCCGCTGGATGTCGAGACCAGTGCTCGCGGCATGGCCGAGCAGGTGACGCGGGCGATCGGCCAGGGCGGGCATCGGTACATCGACTATCTGGGGGACGCGCTGCCCTGGTGAGCAGGCAAGACCGTGATCGACCGTGAACGGACTCACCCCGGTGTCCCGGTCGCGGCCGGGACCGCTCCGCTAACCGGCCCTTGGCAGCCCCTGTGGCATCCCTTATCTTTCCGTCCGCGGCACAAGCAACCCCCTCCGCCCCTGGATCAGCAGACAGGGCATAACTGAGCTGGCTACTCTGAACTCAACCCTTCAGGAGAAAGCCGGCCATGCCTGCTGACCGTATCTGGATCAAGAATCCGCTTGCCCTGTTCACCGCCAACGACCAGGAAGCCCCGGGTGGGCTGGTGGTCGAGAACGGCGTCATCGTCGAAATGCTCGCCGCCGGGGCCTCGCCCGCGCTGCCGGTGAACGAGACCTTCGACGCCCGCGAGCACGTCGCGCTGCCGGGGCTAGTCAACACCCATCACCATTTCTACCAGACCCTGACCCGAGCCTGGGGGCCGGTGGTCAACGAGCCGCTGTTCAACTGGCTGCTGACCCTCTACCCGGTCTGGGCACGGCTGACGCCGCAGGCGCTGCAGCTGGCGAGCAAGGTGGCGCTGGCCGAGCTGCTGTTGTCCGGCTGCACCACGGCGGCGGATCACCACTACCTGTTTCCGGGCGGGCTCGAGGACGCCATCGACATCCAGGTCGGGGCCGTCCGCGAACTGGGCATGCGTGCCATGCTCACCCGCGGTTCGATGAACCTGTCCAAGGAAAACGGCGGCCTGCCATGCAAGAGCGTGGTGCAGGACGCCGAGGCCATCCTCGCCGACAGCGAGCGGCTGATCGACCGCTACCACGAGCGCGGCGACGGCGCGCAGATCCAGATCGCCCTGGCGCCCTGCTCGCCGTTCTCGGTCACCACCGACATCATGCGGACCTGCGCAGAGCTGGCCGAAGCGCGGGATGTGCGTCTGCATACCCACCTGGCCGAGACCCTGGACGAACAGGAGTTCTGCGCGAAACGCTTCGGCATGCGCACCGTGGACTACCTGCAGAGCGTCGGCTGGCTCGGCCCGCGGACCTGGCTGGCCCATGGCATCCATTTCAACCAGGTGGAAATTCACCGCCTGGGTGCAGCCGGTGTGGGCATCTGCCATTGCCCGAGTTCCAACATGCGTCTGGCCTCCGGCATCTGCCACACGCTCGAGCTCGAGGACAAGGGCGCCATCATCGGCCTGGGCGTGGACGGTTCGGCCTCCAACGACGCCTCCAACATGATGCTCGAAGCGCGTCAGGCGCTGTTCATCCAGCGCCTGCGCTACGGCGCCGAGAAGATCACCCCGCAGAAGGTGCTCGGCTGGGCGACCCGCGGCTCCGCGCGCCTGCTCGGGCGCAGCGACATCGGCGAGTTGGCGGTCGGCAAGCAGGCCGATCTGGCCCTGTTCAAGCTGGACGAACTGCGCTTCTCCGGCAGCCACGATCCCATCGCCGCGCTGCTGCTTTGCGCCGCCGACCGTGCCGACCGGGTGATGGTCGGCGGCAAATGGCGCGTCGTCGACGGTCAGGTCGAAGGCCTCGACGTGCAGGGACTGATCGCCGATCACCAGCAGGCGGCCCGGCAACTGGTAAACGGCTAAACAACCACGATCGAGGCTTGCACCAAAGCTGGGCGCCGTGGATTACTGGCGCACCAGCGCAAGTCTCGATCTGGCCTCGGCGTCGAGCCGAATCGGCCGCAATCCGGCACAACGAAGGTATCTGTCCAGTTGGTCAGCTTTTTGCTAACCAGCTATCAGCCAACACAGGCTCTGTAGCTAGACAAACAGGAGCGTCACCCGCCATGCAGAACAACTCACGGAAAACCCTGCTGCGCGCCCTTGCCGCAGCGATCGGCTTCAGCGCCGCTCTCACCACGGTCGCCGCTTCGGCCGCCGACCCGCTGAAGGTCGGCTTCGTCTATATCGGCCCGATCGGCGACCATGGCTGGACCTACCAGCATGAGCAGGGTCGCAAGTACATGGAAGAGCAGCTGGGCGACAAGGTGAAGACCAGCTTCGTCGAGAACGTGCCGGAAGGCGCCGATGCCGAGCGGGTTATCCGCAACATGGCCAAGAGCGACTATGACCTGATCTTCACCACCTCCTTCGGCTACATGAACCCCACGCTGAAGGTCGCCAAGCAGTTCCCCAAGGTCACCTTCGAGCACGCCACCGGTTACAAGCAGGCGAAGAACGTCGGCACCTACCTGACCCGCTCCTATGAAGGCCGCTACGTCGGCGGCTTCCTCGCGGCGAAGATGACCAAGACCAAGAAGGTCGGCTACATCGCGTCCTTCCCGATTCCGGAAGTGATCCGCGACATCAACGCCATTCAGCTGGCGCTGGACAAGTACAACCCTGGCACCGAGATCAAGGTGGTGTGGGTCAACACCTGGTTCGATCCGGGCAAGGAAGCCGATGCCGCCAACGCGCTGATCGACCAGGGCGTGGACGTGATCTTCCAGCACACCGACAGCCCGGCACCGATCCAGGCCGCCGAGCGCCGTGGCGTCTATTCCGTCGGTTACGCCTCGGACATGCAGCACTTCGGGCCGAAGGCCGTGCTGACTTCCATCGTCAACGACTGGGGCCCGCACTACACCAAGTCCGCCGAAGCGGTAATGGCCGGCGACTGGAAATCCGAGGACTTCTGGGGCGGGCTGGCACAGGACAGCATCAGCCTGCCGATCAGCGATCTGGTGCCTGCTGACGTCAAGGCCGAGGCCGAGCAGATCATCGCCCGCATCAAGAGCGGTGAATTCCATCCGTTCACCGGCCCGATCAAGGACCAGGCCGGCGAAGTGCGCATCGCCGAGGGCGAGACCGCCAGCATCAAGGACCTCGCCTCGATGAATTACTACGTCCAGGGCGTCAAGGCTGAAATGCCGAAGTAAGCGTCACCTGCGCCGGCCCCACCGGCGCACTGCGGAATCTCGCGTGCCGTCCCGCCTCCGGGCGAACCGCACGCAGGGGGCATTGCCCTCGAAGGCCGCCGGTACGAGAAGACCGGCGGCACCGTACCCGGAGTCAGCCATGAACTCACTGCCCATCATCGATATTTCTCCGCTCTATAACGCCGACGAGGCCGGCCATCTGGCCGTCGCCGAGGCCATCGACCGCGCCTGCCGCGAGTGGGGCTTCTTCTATATCAAGGGTCATCCGATCAGCGCCGAGCGCATCGCCACCCTCACCGACCATGCCAAGCGTTTCTTTGCCCTGCCCGCCGACGAAAAGCTGAAGATCGATATCACCAAGAGCCAGCATCACCGCGGCTACGGTGCCGTCGCCACCGAGCAGCTGGACCCGAGCCAGCCGTGCGACCTCAAGGAAACCTTCGACATGGGTTTCCATATGCCTGCCGATCATCCGGAGGTACTGGCCGGCAAACCGCTGCGCGGGCCCAACCGTCATCCGCTGCAGATCGAAGGCTGGACCGAGCTGATGGAAGGGCACTACCGCGACATGCAGGACCTTGCCTGCACGCTTCTGCGTGCCATCGCACTCGCGCTTGGCATCGAGCGGAACTTCTTCGACAAGCGTTTCGTCGAGCCCATCAGCGTGTTTCGCATGATCCACTACCCGCCCCGGCAGACCGCCACAAGTGCCGATCAGCAAGGCGCCGGCGCGCACACCGATTACGGCTGCGTCACCCTGCTCTATCAGGATCAGGCCGGCGGCCTGCAGGTGCAGAACGTCAAGGGCGAGTGGATCGACGCACCGCCCATCGAGGGCACCTACGTGGTCAACATCGGTGACATGATGGCGCGCTGGAGCAACGACCGTTACAAGTCGACGCCCCATCGCGTGATCAGCCCGCTGGGCGTGGACCGCTACTCCATGCCGTTCTTCGCCGAGCCGCATCCGGACACCGAGATCGCCTGCCTGCCCGGTTGCTACGACGAAACCAACCCGCCGAAATACCCGAGCACCACCTGCAGCCGGTACATGCTCTCGCGCTTCGCCGAGACCTATGCCTACCGACGGCAGGGCGAGGCCGAACCCGTCTGAACGGGCTTTAATTGCAGTATGCGAACAGGGGCGAGCGCATCGATATGCCTCGCCCGATCTGCGCGCGTCTGCCGCATTGACTTTTGAGTCAGGAATTAGTTGACCGAAAAGTCAGATAGCGATAGTTTGCGTGTCAGAACAACAACAGCGGAGGCTTCGCCTTGATCCAGTTTCTTCTCAATCGAGAACTGCGCAGCGAGCGCGCACTCGATCCCAACACCACGGTGCTGCAGTATCTGCGCGAGTATCGTGGCAAGACCGGAACCAAGGAGGGCTGCGCCTCCGGTGACTGTGGCGCCTGTACCGTGGTGGTCGGCGAATTGGTGGGCGACCGCCTGCGCTATCGCACCCTCAACTCGTGCCTGACCTTCGTCTCCGCGCTGCACGGCAAGCAGCTGATCAGCGTCGAAGACCTCAAGGACAAGGGCCGGCTGCACAGCGTCCAGCAGGCGATGGTCGACTGCCACGGCTCGCAGTGCGGCTTCTGCACCCCCGGATTCGTCATGAGCCTGTTCGCCCTGCAGAAGAACGCCGGCGCGGTCAATGAATACGATCCGCACCAGGCCCACGAAGCCCTGGCCGGCAACCTCTGCCGCTGCACCGGCTACCGGCCGATCCTCGAAGCCGCCGAACAGGCCTGCTGTGCCAAGCAGCCGGACCAGTTCGATGCCCGCGAAGCCGAGACCATCGCCCAGCTCAAGGCCATCGCCCCGCGTGAAATGGCCGAGCTCAGCGACGGCGAAAAGCGTTGCCTGTCGCCGCTGACCGTCGCCGAACTGGCCGAGGTCTACGCCGCCAATCCCGATGCACGTCTGCTTGCCGGTGGCACCGACCTGGCCCTGGAGGTCACCCAGTTCCATCGCGAGCTGCCGGTGATGATCCATGTCGGTCAGATCACCGAGATGAAGCAGGTCCAGACCGCGGACCGCCATATCGAGATTGGCGCAGCCGCCCCGCTGACCGACTGTTACGCCGCGCTGGCCGCCGAGTACCCGGATTTCGGCGAGCTGCTGCAGCGCTTCGCCTCGCTGCAGATCCGCAACCAGGGCACGCTCGGTGGCAACATCGGCAACGCCTCGCCGATCGGCGACTCGCCGCCGCTGCTGATCGCTCTGGGTGCCGACGTCGTCCTGCGCAAGGGCGCCAGCAGCCGCACCCTGCCGCTCGAGGATTACTTCATCGACTACAAGGTCACCGCGCGCCAGCCCGGGGAATTCATCGAGAAGGTACGAGTGCCGCGCGCCACACCGGATCGCTTGTTCCGCGCCTACAAGGTTTCCAAGCGACTGGACGACGATATCTCCGCTGTCTGCGCCGCCTTCGATCTGCAGATCACCGATGGCGTGGTCGCCGATGCCCGCGTCGCCTTTGGCGGCATGGCGGCGACTCCCAAGCGCGCCGCGGCCTGCGAGGCGACCCTGAACGGTGCGCCCTGGAACCAGCAGACCGTGGAGGCGGCCTGCGATGCACTGGCCGAAGACTTCACGCCGCTGACCGACTTCCGCGCCAGCCGCGAGTATCGCCTGCTGGTCGCACAGAACCTGCTGCGCAAGTGCTTCCTCGAACAACATGCACCGAAGACCGAGACGAGGGTGACCGCTTATGTCTAACCACGTAACCACCCGCACTCAGGAAGAAATCGCGGCGCTGTTCACCCAGGACCTGGTCACCGGCGTCGGTCGCAGCGTCAAGCACGACAGCGCGCCCAAGCATGTCTCGGGCGAGGCGGTGTACGTCGACGACCGGCTGGAGTTTCCCAATCAGCTGCACGTCTATGCCCGCATGAGCGAGCGCGCCCACGCCCGCATCGTCCGCATCGATACCAGCCCCTGCTACCAGATTCCGGGTGTGGCCATCGCCATCACGGCGAAGGACGTGCCGGGCCAGCTGGACATCGGTGCCGTGATGCCCGGCGACCCGCTGCTGGCCGACGGCAAGGTCGAGTTCATCGGCCAGCCGGTGATCGCCGTGGCTGCCGACAGCCTGGAAACCGCACGCAAGGCGGCGATGGCCGCGATCATCGAATACGAGGATCTGGAGCCGGTGCTCGACGTGGTCGAGGCGCTGCACAAGAAGCACTTCGTGCTCGACAGCCACACCCACAAGCGCGGCGACTCGGCCACCGCCCTGGCCAGCGCGCCACGTCGGCTGCAGGGTTCGCTGCACATCGGCGGGCAGGAGCACTTCTACCTGGAGACACAGGTGTCCTCGGTCATGCCCACCGAAGATGGCGGCATGATCGTCTACACCTCGACGCAGAACCCCACCGAGGTGCAGAAGCTGGTGGCCGAAGTGCTCGGCGTGCCGATGAACAAGATCGTCATCGACATGCGCCGCATGGGCGGCGGCTTCGGCGGCAAGGAAACCCAGGCCGCGGGACCTGCGTGCCTGTGCGCGGTGATCGCGCACCTCACCGGTCGGCCGACCAAGATGCGCCTGCCGCGCATGGAAGACATGACCATGACCGGCAAACGCCACCCCTTCTACGTCGAGTACGACGTCGGCTTCGACGATGACGGTCTGCTGCACGGCATCGAGATCGACCTCGCCGGTAACTGCGGCTACTCGCCGGACCTTTCCGGCTCGATCGTCGACCGCGCCATGTTCCACTCCGACAACGCCTACTACCTGGGCGACGCCACCATCAATGGCCATCGCTGCAAGACCAACCTCGCCTCTAACACCGCCTACCGCGGCTTCGGCGGCCCACAGGGCATGGTCGCCATCGAGGAGATCATGGACGCCGTGGCCCGCGAGCTGGGCAAGGACCCGCTCGAGGTGCGCAAGCGCAACTACTACGGCAAGACCGAACGCAACGTCACCCACTACTACCAGACCGTCGAGCACAACATGCTCGAGGAGATGACCGCCGAGCTGGAAGCCAGCAGCGACTATGCAAAGCGACGCGAAGATATCCGCGCGTTCAATGCCGCAAGCCCGATCCTGAAGAAGGGCCTGGCGCTGACGCCGGTGAAGTTCGGCATCAGCTTCACCGCCAGCTTCCTCAACCAGGCCGGCGCGCTGGTGCACGTCTACACCGACGGCAGCATCCACCTGAACCACGGTGGCACCGAGATGGGCCAGGGCCTGAACACCAAGGTCGCGCAGGTGGTGGCCGAGGTGTTCCAGGTGGATATCGAGCGCATCCAGATCACCGCCACAAACACCGACAAGGTGCCCAACACCTCGCCGACGGCAGCCTCCAGCGGCGCCGACCTGAACGGCAAGGCGGCGCAGAATGCGGCGCAGACCATCAAGCAGCGGCTGGTGGAGTTCGCCGCGCGCAAGTGGCAGATCTTCGAGGAAGACGTCGAGTTCAAGAACGGCCAGGTGCGCCTGCGCGACCACTACATCAGCTTCGAGGAGCTGATCCAGCAGGCCTATTTCGGCCAGGTCTCGCTGTCGTCCACCGGCTTCTACCGCACGCCGAAGATCTACTACGACCGCAGTCAGGCGCGCGGGCGGCCGTTCTACTACTTCGCCTATGGCGCGGCCTGCTCGGAAGTGATCGTCGATACCCTGACCGGCGAATACAAGATGCTGCGCAGCGACATCCTGCATGACGTCGGCGCCTCGCTGAACCCGGCCATCGACATCGGCCAGGTCGAGGGCGGATTCGTCCAGGGTCTGGGCTGGCTGACCATGGAAGAGCTGGTCTGGAACGACAAGGGCAAGCTGATGACCAACGGCCCGGCCAGCTACAAGATCCCGGCGGTGGCGGATATGCCGCTGGATCTGCGGGTCAAGCTGGTGGAGAACCGCAAGAACCCCGAAGACACCGTGTTCCACTCCAAGGCCGTGGGCGAGCCGCCGTTCATGCTCGGCATTTCGGTCTGGTGCGCGATCAAGGATGCGGTGGCGAGCCTGGCCGACTACCGGGCGCAGCCGCAGATCGATGCTCCGGCGACCCCCGAGCGCGTGCTCTGGGGCGTGGAACAGATGCGCAGGTTGAAGCAGGCGGCGAGCAAGTCTGCGACAACGGAGACCACCCCGGCCTGACGCAGGGTGGACAACGCTGTGCTTGTCCACCGTTAGCGCAACACGAACGTCCCGGTGGCAACGCTTTGCACGCGCCACCGGGCGATACGAAGGACAGAACCATGAGCAACACGGCCTGGATCGAAGCACTCGCCGACCTGCAACAACAAGGCGAACCCTGCGTGCTGGTGACCATCATCGAGGAGCGCGGCTCGACGCCGCGCAATGCCGGCTCGAAGATGGTGGTCAGCCGTGAGCGCCTGTACGACACCATCGGCGGCGGCCACCTGGAGTACAAGGCCCAGCAGATCGCCCGTGAAATGCTGGAAAAGCGCAGCCGTGACACCCGCCTCGAGCGCTTCTCCCTCGGCGCAAGCCTCGGCCAGTGCTGCGGTGGCGCCACGGTGCTGCTGTTCGAGCCCATGGGCCAGCCGCAGGCGCATATCGCCGTGTTCGGTGCCGGGCATGTCGGGCGCGCGCTGGTGCCGCTGCTGGCCAGCCTGCCGTGCAAGGTGCGCTGGATCGATTCGCGCGATAACGAATTTCCCGCCGAGATTCCGCGCGGCGTGGAAAAGGTGGTCAACGACGATGTGGTCGAGGAAGTGGATAACATGCCCGCCGGCAGCTACTTCATCGTCATGACCCACAATCATCAGCTCGACCTGGAACTGACCGCCGCGATCCTTTCGCGCAACGATTTCACCTACTACGGGCTGATCGGCTCCAAGAGCAAACGCGCCAGGTTCGAACACCGTCTGCGGGACCGCGGCTTCCAGCCGGAGACCGTACAGCGCATGCGCTGCCCGATGGGCATCGCCGAGGTGAAGGGCAAGCTGCCGGTGGAGATCGCCGTGTCCATCGCTGGCGAGGTGATCGCCACCTACAACGCGCATTTCGGTGAAAAGGGTGGGGAGAACGCCGAGGACGGTGAAAAGCCGGTACCGATGCTGGTCCCCGCTTCGCGCCGCGCCCAGACCAACTGACCACCCGACCTTGTTGCAGGCACGCCATCGGCGGCGGCCTGCCCATGTCAACGCATCACCCTCATACAACGATTTTCGAGAGTCACCATGCCAAGCACCAAAGCCTACCGTGCCGCCCTGCTCCACTGCCTCGCCGACCCGCGCGAAGTGGGCATCGAGCAATCCCATGAATACTTCGAGGACGGCCTGCTGGTCGTCGAGGACGGCAAGGTCGCGCGCATCGGCCACGCCGCCGAACTGCTGCCGACCCTGGCGGCCGGCACCGAAGTTGTCGAATACCCGGACGCGCTGATCACTCCGGGTTTCGTCGACACCCATATCCACTACCCGCAGGTCGGCGTCATCGGCTCCTACGGCGCGCAGCTGCTGGATTGGCTGGAAACCTACACCTTCCCCAACGAGGGCCGCTTCTGCGACATGGCCCACGCCCGCCAGCAGGCCGAGCTGTTTCTCAGCGAGCTGCTGCGCAACGGCACCACCACCGCGCTGGTGTTCGGCACGGTGCACAAGCAGTCGGTGGACGCCTTCTTCGAGGCGTGCGAGAAGCGCAATCTGCGGATGATCGCCGGCAAGGTGCTGATGGACCGCAACGCCCCGGAGTTCCTCACCGACACCGCCGAGTCCGGCTACGCCGACAGCCGCGAGCTGATCGAGCGCTGGCACGGCAAGGGCCGTCTGCATTACGCCGTCACCCCGCGTTTCGCCCCGACCAGCACGCCGGAGCAGCTCACCCTGGCCGGCAAGCTCTTCGCCGAATTCCCCGACCTGTACATGCACACCCACATCTCCGAGAACAAGCAGGAGGTCGAGTGGGTCAAGGAGCTGTTCCCCGAGCGCAAGGGCTACTTGGACGTCTACGACCACCACGGCCTGATCGGCCCGCGTTCGGTGTTCGCCCACGGCATCCACCTGTGCGACGACGAGTGCAAACGCCTCGGTGAGACCGGCTCGGCGGTGTCGTTCTGTCCCACCTCCAACCTGTTCCTCGGCAGCGGCCTGTTCGACCTGGCCAAGGTGGAAGGCTTCGGTGTGCGCGTCGGCCTGGGCACCGACGTCGGCGGCGGCACCAGCTTCTCGCAGCTCGCCAGCCTCAACGAGGCGTACAAGGTGCTGCAGCTGCAGGGCCAGAAGCTCGACGCGCTCAAGGCACTCTATCTCGCCACCCTTGGCGGCGCGCGGGCGCTCTATCTGGACGACCGGATCGGCAACCTGCAGCCGGGCAAGGAGGCCGACTTCGTGGTGCTCGACTACAAGGCGACGCCGCTGATCGACTATCGCCTGAGCCAGGCGACAACCCTGCAGGAAAAGCTCTTCGCCCTGATGATCCTCGGCGACGACCGCGCGGTGAAGGAGACCTTCGCCGCCGGCGTCTCGGTGCATCGCAAGGCTGGCTAGGGCTGCAACGCCTGCATCAGCGTATCGAGGTTGTGCTCGAACATGCCCAGGTAAGTGCTGGCCGGCCCTGCGCTGGCCAGCGCATCGGAGTACAGGGTGCCGCCTACCGTGGCGCCCGCCTCTTCGGCGATCTGCTCGATGAGCCGCGGATCACGAATGTTCTCCACGAACACGGCCCTCACCCCTTCCTCGCGGAGCTGGCGGATCAACGCGGCCACGTCGGCGGCCGAGGGTTCGTCATGGGTCGACAGCCCCTGCGGCGCGATGAACCGGAGCTGCCAGGCCTGCCCCAGATAGCCGAAAGCGTCATGGCTGGTCACGACCTTGCGCTGGCTGGCCGGCAGGCTGCCTATACGGGTATCGGCCTTCTTCAGCAGCGCGTGTAGCCGGCTCAGGTAGGCGTCACGACGCCGCTCATAGTCGTTGCGATGCGCCGGATCGAGCGCCACGAGCGCCTTGGCGATATTGCGCACGTAGATTTCGGCATTGGTCAGGCTCTGCCACGCATGAGGGTCAGGCACCGCCTCGCCCTCCTCTTCCAGCATCAGAGGCACGACACCCGCACTGGCATCGATCCGCTTGCCCGCCGGCTCGCTGCTGGCCAGCAGGCGCTCCAGCCAGGGTTCGAAGCCCAACCCGTTGGCTATGATCAGGTCGGCGCGGAGCAAGGCCTGGGCATCATCCGGGCTGGGTTCATAAAGGTGCGCGTCAGCGTCGGGACCGACCAGATTGGTCAGTTCGATATGCTCGCCACCGACCTCCCGCGTCATGTCGGCAAGGATGCTGAAGCTGGTCACGACGCTGGTCTTTTCGGCCGCCTGCAGGGAAAGGGGCAGCCAGAGGGCCAACAACAGAAACAGGTAACGCATGGGTTGATACCTCAGACGGTCTGGATTGAAGCGCGCGAACGCAGCAGGCCATATACCGGGCCCGCAACGACTGAAATCAGGTAGAACGCCCCCGCGAGCAGGACGATGCACGGCCCGCTGGGCAGGTTGGCGTAGAACGACAGCAGCAGCCCCAGCCATACGCACAGGGCGCCCAGCAGCGCAGCCAGCGGCAACAGGACGGGCAGGCGTCGGCTCCAGAAGCGCGCGGCCGCAGCCGGCAGCATCATCAGCCCCACCACCATCAGCGCACCGATGGCCTGGAAGCCGATCACCAGGTTGAGCACCACCAGTGTCAGAAAGCCCGCATGGGCGAGTGGCCCGATTCGGCTGACGCTGCGCAGGAACAACGGGTCCAGGCTGTCCAGCGCCAGGGCGCGGTAGATCAGTGCCAGCACCAGCAGGCTGAACGCCGCCGTGGCGAGCATGCCGCTGAGGGTGTCGGCGTCCACGGCCAGCGCGGAGCCAAACAGCAAGTGCAAGAGGTCGAGCTTGCGTCCCGCCAGGCCGAGCAGCAGCACGCCGCTGGCCAGCGAAATGGGATAAAGCGCGGCGAGACTGGCGTCTTCGCGCAAGCCGGTACGGCGGCTGACCCAGGCCGCTGCGCCGGCCATGCCGAGCCCGGCGGTCAGCCCACCGAGCGTCAGTGCAGGCAGGCTGAGACCGAACAGCCAGAATGCCAGCGCCGCACCCGGCAGGATGCCGTGGGCGATGGCATCGCCGATCAGACTCATCCGCCGCAGGATCAGGAAGACACCCAGCGGCGCCGCGCTGCAGGCCAGCGCCACGCCGCCGAGCAGTGCGCGGCGCATGAAGGCGAACTCGGCAAACGGGCTCCAGAGCAGATCGGCCGTCACGCCACTCGCCCGAGCGGATCACGATCGAGGAGCTGATCGATCGGCGCTGCGACGCAGCCGCTGCGCGCGATACGCAGTGCGTTGCAGCGCTTCTCCCGAAGGCGGTCGAGGTTGTGGCTGACCAGCACCAGCGTTCTGCCTTGCTGCTGCCAGCGTCGCAGGTGCTGCCAGAGCAGATCGAGACCGGTCTCGTCGAGTGCCGCCTCGGGTTCGTCGAGCAGCAGTAGCTGCGCATCGGTCAGGCTCATCCGGGCCAGCAGCGCCCGCTGCAGTTCGCCACCAGACAGCGCGTGCAGGCCCTGGGTCTGCAGATCGAGCAAGCCCCAATCGGCCAGTACCTGACGTAGCCGAGCCTGGCGTTCGCTACGGCCGAGCCGACTGCCCCAGAAACCGCCCCTGACCAGCTCCAGCAGACGTATCGGAAACTGCCGGTCGATCTGTTGCTGCTGCGGCAGATAGGCCACACCGCCCGGACGCGCCACGCCCAGTCGAATATGACCGGCCAGGGGGCGATCCAAACCGGCCAATACCCTGAGCAGGCTGCTCTTGCCCGAACCATTGCTGCCGATCACCGCGGTCAGGCTGCCGGCCGCTAGCTTGAGGTTCAACGGCGGCGTGAGGGCCCGCCCGCCGGCGCCCCACTGCAACTCACGACATTCGATCACGATCAAGAAACTCCATCTCCGCACCGCTCGGAAAGCGGTGCCAGCAACCAAAACAATAAAAGTTATAACATAACATTTGCCAGCAGGCACAGCGCGGTAGCAGAGCGGTTCAATAAGCGTGAGACAGATTCAGCCGGCGGCGGCTGGAGGCTGACGCTGCCGCCTGCGATGCCGCACCGACACAGGAAAGATGGCGAGGCCAGCGGGATACGCGCGCTGCCGCCTGCAACGGCAGCGCGAACGAGGTCAGCGGGGCGTACGTGCCTTTTTCTTCATCAAGGTCAGATGCGAGAACACCGCGTGCAGGTCGTTCGAGGCACTGTCTTCCTCGAGGTTGAGCTTGCTGTCGATGTGATCCATGTGATGCATCATCAGGTGCACGGCCTTGTCGGCGTCGCGCGCGGCTATGGCATCGATCAGCTCATTGTGTTCGTCGTAGGAGCAATGCGAGCGACTGGCCCCTTCGTACTGCGCAATGATCAGCGAAGTCTGCGACACCAGGCTGCGCTGGAAGCTCACCAGTGGCGCGTTCTTCGCCGCCTCCGCCAGCTTGAGGTGGAACTCGCCTGACAGACGGATGCCAGCGCCGCGATCGCCGCGCGCGAAGCAGTCGCGCTCGTCGATGACCATCTGCCGCAGTTCGGCCAGTTGCGTGTCACTGGCGTGCTGCACGGCCAGTTCGGTAATGGCCTTTTCCACCAACCGACGGGCGAAGAAGATCTGCCGTGCCTCCTCGACGCTCGGGCTCGCCACCACCGCGCCGCGATTGGGGCGCAGCAACACCACGCCCTCATGCGCCAGCCGCGACAATGCGCGGCGGATGATGGTGCGGCTGACACCGAAGATCTCGCCCAGGGCCTCCTCGCTGAGCTTGGTACCAGGGGCCAGGCGTTGTTCGAGGATGGCATCGAAGATGTGCGCATAAACGATATCGTCCTGCGTCCCGGTGCGAGTCTTGCCGGTCTTGTTCGGCTTCTTCAGGGGCTGCAACTGTTCGTTCATCGATGGCTCGCAAGTGAAGTGTCGGCAAGGCCGAACTTTACTGCGTTCGCGGCTTCACTGGCAGTCGTCGGACGAACAAAACGAGCAAAAACATCGTTGCGCTTGTGCACAATCAATTTCCTACCGTTCTGTCTCCCAATCACCGCCATATCCGCGATGTGCGCCACGCAAGCCAGCTCCCGTGACAAGCGAGGGCGATTTAGTGTTTGCAATTCTTGTATACAAAAGCATAATCCGGACAGCCCTTCCTGACCTTTCGGTCAACTAACAGAACGAAGGGCACACCATCACCCGCCCCTCGGGAGTGTCGTGCTCCGGGTGATCGACAACAAGAACGATGAGGAAAGCCCAGTGGAAAGCATCAAGCGCAAGCCCCAGGCAGCACCCTTGCAACGCACCGCCCCCGGCTGGCTGGACCGGCTATTCAAGCTCAGCGAACACCGCACCAGCATCCGTACCGAACTGCTCGCCGGCCTGACGACCTTCGTCACCATGGCCTACATCATCTTCGTCAACCCGAACATCATGGCCGACGCCGGCATCGACCACGGCGCCGCCTTCGTCGCGACCTGCATCGGTGCGGCGCTCGGCTGCCTGTTGATGGGCCTGTACGCGAACTGGCCGGTGGGCCTGGCACCAGGCATGGGCCTGAACGCCTTCTTCACCTACACGGTCGTCGGCGAGATGGGCTACAGCTGGCAGATCGCCCTGGGTGCGGTGTTCATCTCCGGCGTGCTGTTCATGATCATGAGTCTGTCGCGCATCCGCGAATGGTTGCTCAACAGCATCCCCATGAGCCTGCGCTTCGCCATGGGCGCGGGGGTCGGCCTGTTCCTCGGGCTGATCGGCCTGAAGACCGCCGGCATCGTGGTCGACAGCCCGGCCACCCTGCTGACCATGGGCTCGTTCGGCGAACCCACCGCCCTGCTCGCCGCGGTGTGCTTCCTGATGATCGCGGTGCTCAGCCACCGCAACGTGTTCGGCGCGATCCTGCTGAGCATGCTGGCCGTCACCGGTATCGGCTGGGCCTTGGGGCTGGTGGAGTACAACGGCCTGGTATCGATGCCGCCGAGCCTGGCGCCGACCTGGCTGGCGATGGACATCGCCGGCGCGCTCAACGTGGCGATGGTCAGCGTGATCCTGGCCTTCCTCTTCGTGAACATGTTCGACACCGCCGGCACCCTGATGGGCGTCGCCCATCGTGCCAACCTGGTGAACGAGGACGGCAAGATCGAGAACCTGTCCCGCGCGCTGAAGGCCGACAGCAGTTCCAGCGTGGTCGGCGCCTTCGTCGGCTGTCCGCCGGTGACCAGCTACGTGGAAAGCGCCTCGGGCGTCGCCGCCGGCGGCCGCACCGGGCTGACCGCCGTGACCGTCGGCGTGCTGTTCCTGATCGCCATGTTCTTCGCCCCGCTAGCCGGCATGATTCCCGCCTACGCCACCGCCGGCGCGCTGATCTACGTGGCGATGCTGATGATGAGCGGGCTGGCCAACATCGACTGGAAGGACCACACCGACACCATCCCGGCCATCGTGACCGTGGTGATGATGCCGCTGACCTTCTCCATCGCCAACGGCATCGCCCTGGGTTTCTTGACCTACGCAACGCTCAAGCTGTTGACTGGCCAGCGCGACAAGGTCTCCATCAGCCTCTACGTGCTGTGCGTGATCTTCATCGCCAAGTTCGCGTTTCTCTGAACGAGGCGCGCCTCACCGCCCCGTCGCATGCGGCGGGGCTTTTTCATTTCTCAGGAGACTGTAATGAGTCTGGAAACATGGTTGTTGTATGCGAGTGCCGCGCTGGTGGTGATCCTCATCCCCGGGCCGCTGTCGCTGTTGATGATCAGCAACAGCCTGAACTACGGAGTGCGCCGCTCCTGGCCAGCCTTTCTCGGCGGCGTAACCGCTTCCATCGCCCTGCTCAGCGCCTCGGCATTGGGGCTTGGTGCGCTGTTGATGGCCTCGGAGCGCCTGTTCAGCGCGCTCAAGCTGATCGGTGCGCTGTACCTGTTCTACCTCGCCTGGCAGAGCTGGCAGGCGGCACGTCAGGCACCGGCTGCCCGCGAGATCGAAAGCCCTGCCCTCGCCCCGCGTTTCAGCAGGCTGTTCGGCCGAGCGTTCATTCTGGGGGGCAGCAACCCGAAGGACATGCTCTTCTTCGCCGCCTTCCTGCCGCAGTTTCTCAACGCGGGGCAACCGTTGCTACCGCAGCTGCTGGTGATGACCCTGACCTGGGCCATACTGGATCTCTGCTGCAAGCTGGCCTATGGGCTGGGAGCGCGGGGAGCGGCGCGCTATCTGCGCACCGGGAAAGGGCATGCGTGGTTCAACCGGACCAGCGCGGCACTGTTTGGAGGCGCGGGAGCGGCGTCCTTGATGAGTCGGTGACTCGGCTGGCGTTGGCAGCGCCGGCTCGCGACCTGATGGAGGGCGACACGCCTGCCGCGGTGCAACCTGCAGTCCGACCCGAGAAACGCGCGGCGCATCCGTACCGACCCCTTTGCGGTCCACGCCACCCGACGCAGGTGCCGCAGACGGCTCTTGTCACGCACTTCGACTCTCAACAATAAAAAGCCCGCCATTACGGCGGGCAAAAGGGACTCCAGAAGAGTCAGCACTGAACAAGCGCCGCCTCAGCTACCCCGGTAGGTCGAATAGCTGTACGGCGAAATCAGCAGCGGCACGTGATAGTGATCCTGCCCGGCGTCGATGCCGAAGCGCAGCACCACCTCGTCGAGGAACGCCGGCGCCCCCAGCGTCACACCGCGACCACGGTAGTAGTCGCCAGCGTGAAAATGCAGCTGATAGACCCCGGATCGGTAGTCCGTGCCATCCAGCAACGGGCTGTCGCAGCGGCCATCGGCGTTGGTCTCACGCGTGGCGACCAGCGTCAGGCCCTGATCTTCGACGCGATACAGCTCCACCTTGATTCCGCTGCCCGGGCAACCGTGGGCGGCATCGAGTACGTGTGTGGTCAAACGGCCCACGGGCACCTCCGCTCTGTTGAATGGAAACTGACCCGGAGCATAGCCAGCGCGAACAACAGACTCAAGACAATTTGTAGATATTTTTGTACACAGTTTCAGAGGCCCGCACTTGGCCCGTTCTCTGCAGATACCGTCTGTCGTGGCGGCCTGCTCGAAAACCGCCGACCGCAGCGCTTCACGGTAGGCGCTACGAAAAAGCTATTTACAAGCCACGCATCGACTTGTATACAATCTGGCCATCCGGTCGTTACATCACGACCCGCCACACAGGAAGCAGCCCAGTGAGCGCCGACTACCCACGCGACTTGATCGGTTACGCCAGCAACCCCCCCCATCCGCAATGGCCGGGCGACGCCCGTATCGCCCTGTCCTTCGTGCTGAACTACGAAGAAGGCGGCGAGCGCAGCGTGCTGCATGGCGACAAGGAATCCGAAGCCTTTCTCTCCGAGATGGTCGCGGCGCAACCCCTGCAGGGCGTGCGCAACATGAGCATGGAGTCGCTCTATGAATACGGCAGCCGCGCCGGCGTCTGGCGCCTGCTCAAGCTGTTCAAGCGCCACGATATTCCGCTGACGATCTTCGCCGTGGCCATGGCCGCGCAGCGCCATCCGGAGGTCATCAAGGCCATGGTCGCCGACGGCCACGAAATCTGCAGCCACGGTTATCGCTGGATCGACTACCAGTACATGGATGAGGCCCAGGAGCGTGAGCACATGCTCGAGGCCATCCGCATCCTCACGGAGCTCACCGGCGAGCGCCCGCTGGGCTGGTACACCGGCCGCACCAGCCCCAACACCCGGCGCCTGGTGCGCGAGGAAGGCGGCTTCCTCTACGACTCGGACACCTACGATGACGACCTGCCCTACTGGGACCCGGAATCCACGCCGGTCAAGCCGCACCTGGTGATCCCCTATACGCTGGACACCAACGACATGCGCTTCACCCAGGTGCAGGGCTTCAACAAGGGTGACGACTTCTACCAGTACCTGAAGGACGCCTTCGACGTGCTCTATGCGGAAGGCTGCGAAGGTGCGCCGAAAATGCTGTCCATCGGCATGCACTGCCGCCTGCTGGGTCGCCCCGCTCGTCTGGCCGCGCTGCAGCGCTTCGTCGAATACGCCAAGGGGCATGACAAGGTCTGGTTTGCCCGCCGCGTCGATATCGCCCGCCACTGGCACGCCACTCACCCCATGACCGCGGAGCGCAATTGATGACCCCGTTCAAGACGATCAAGCCCTCGACCCTCGACCGCGATGCCTTCGTCGCCGCCTTCGCCGATGTCTACGAGCATTCGCCCTGGGTCGCCGAGACGGTCTACGGCGCCGGCGTCGACGAGACGCTGGACTACGTCGAGGTGATGCACACCCGCCTGTCCCAGGCGATGCTCGCCGCCGACCACGACACCCAGCTCGCGCTGGTCAATGCGCACCCGGATCTGGCCGGCAAGGCGGCCGTGCGCGGCGAGCTGACTGCCGCCAGCACCTCCGAACAGGCAGGCGCCGGCATCCATGAGTGCACGCCCGACGAGTTCGCCCGTTTCACCGAACTCAACGACGCCTACAAGGCGAAATTCGGCTTCCCCTTCATCATGGCGGTCAAGGGCAGCAACCGGCACCAGATCCTCGCCGCGTTCGAGGAGCGCATCCACAACAGCCCGGAACAGGAATTCGCCCGGGCACTGGCAGAAATCAACAAGATCGCCCTGTTCCGCCTGCAGGCCATGTAGCCGGAAAGGGACCGGCAACACCGCACTACAGGCTGCAAGGGCAGAACGCTCCACTCCATTTCAAGGCAGATCGCGATGAAAGCTTACGCCGTACCCTTCGAGAAATACGTCAACCTGGCCGACGCACGCCTGGGCACCCGCGCCATTTCCGTCACCGACGACTGGTTCGCCGACGTCAACCGGCTGTTCCAGCCTACGCCGGCCGTATGGAAGGAAGGCGTGTTCGATGACAACGGCAAGTGGATGGACGGCTGGGAGTCGCGCCGCAAGCGTTTCGAAGGTTACGACCATGCGGTGATTCGCCTCGGCGTACCGGGCTGGATCAAGGGCGTGGATATCGACACCAGCTTCTTCACCGGCAATTACCCGCCATCGGCCTCGCTGGAAGCCTGCTTCGTCGCCGATGGCGACCCGAGCGACGCGACCGTCTGGACCGAAATCCTTCCGGCCGTGGAGCTCAAGGGCAACAGCCACCACTACCATGAGATCGCCTTCGACAAGCCGGTCAGTCACCTGCGCTTCAACATCTACCCGGACGGCGGCGTCGCCCGCCTGCGCGTGCACGGCATCCCGTACCGCGACTGGAGCAGCGTCGGCGACAACGAGCAGGTCGACCTGGCGGCCGCCCTCAATGGCGGCCGCGCACTGGCCTGCTCGGACGAGCACTTCGGGCGCATGAGCAACATCCTCAACCCGAACCGCGGCGAGAACATGGGTGACGGCTGGGAAACCGCCCGCCGCCGCACCCCTGGCAATGACTGGGTGATCGTCGCCCTCGGCCACCCGGGCGAGATCGAGCGCATCGTCGTCGACACCCTGCACTTCAAGGGTAACTACCCAGACAGCTGCTCGATCCAGGCGGCCTACGTGAAGGGCGGCACCGACAGCCAGATCGAAACGCAGAGCCTGTTCTGGCGCGAACTGCTGCCCAGCCAGAAGCTCTCCATGCACGCCGAACACGAATTCGCCGAGCAGATCGCCAAGCTCGGCCCGGTGACCCACGTACGCCTGAACATCTTTCCGGACGGCGGCGTCAGCCGGCTACGGCTGTTTGGCAAGGTGGTGAAGTAAGGAGCGGGACTCAGCCCTCAGCCGAACCCTCTCCCTTCGGGTGAGGGCGCGGGCTCCAGCGAACAATGAAAAGCATCCACTAATTGAACGAGCAAACCATGCGCACCCTGACCATCGAGCCACTGACCAAGGAAGCCTTCGCCCCCTTCGGCGAAGTCATCGAGACCGAAGGCAGCGACTACTTCATGATCAACAACGGCTCGACCCGCCGCTATCACAAGCTGGCCACGGTCGAGACCGCCGCGCCCGAGGACCAGGCGATCATCAGCATCTTCGCCGCCGAGGCGCTCGAGATGCCGCTGGTCATCCGCATGCTGGAACGTCATCCGCTGGGCAGCCAGGCCTTTATCCCGCTGCTCGGCCATCCCTTTCTGGTCGTGGTCGCGCCACTTGGCGATGCACCTGTACCGGGCCACGTCCGCGCCTTCCGCAGCAACGGCAGGCAGGGCGTCAATTACCACCGCGGCGTCTGGCACCACCCGGTGCTGACGATCGAAAAGCGGGATGAATTCCTGGTGGTCGATCGCAGCGGTTCTGGCAACAACTGCGACGAGTACTTCTTCACGGAGGATCAGCAACTCCTCCTCGACCCCCAACAGGTTTCGCGCTGAGCCCAACCGCGCGCGGTGACTCGGACCGATACCCATAAGAAGAAAGGACGGCGGCGACAGCCGCCGTGCAAGAGGTAATCAACGTGGACGCACATCTGACCGAATGGCTGAACCTGGGAATTCGCTGGATACACATGATCGTCGGCATCGCCTGGATCGGTGCCTCCTTCTATTTCGTCTGGCTGGAAAACAACCTCAACCGCAGCAACCCCCGCGAAGGGCTGTCGGGCGACCTCTGGGCCATCCACGGTGGCGGTATCTACCACCTGGAGAAATACAAGCTCGCCCCGCCGCAGATGCCCGAGAACCTGCACTGGTTCAAGTGGGAGGCCTATACCACCTGGCTGTCGGGCGTGGCCCTGCTGATGGTGGTCTACTACCTAAACCCGGGCCTGTACCTGATCGCCCCCGGTAGCGACCTGTCGCCAGCGGCGGCGGTGCTCATCGGTTTCGGCTCGCTGATCGTCGGCTGGTTCGTCTACGACCTGCTCTGCGACTCGCCGCTGGGCAAGACGCCCGCGCTGCTGGGCCTGGTGCTGTTCGTGCTGGTGATCGCCGCCTGCTGGGGCTATTCGCAGATCTTCAGCGGCCGTGCCGCGTACATCCATACCGGCGCACTGATCGGCACCATCATGGTCGGCAACGTGTTCCGCATCATCATGCCGGCGCAGCGCGCTCTGGTCGCCGCCATCGAGCAGAACCGCACGCCCGATCCGGTGTTGCCGGCCAAGGGTCTGCTGCGCTCGCGGCACAACAACTACTTCACCCTGCCGGTGCTGTTCATCATGATCAGCAACCATTTCCCGAGCACCTACGGCAGCCAGTACAACTGGCTGATCCTCGCCGCCCTGGGTGCGCTGTCTGTACTGGCCCGCCACTATTTCAACACCCGCCACGACAGCAACCGCTTCGCCTGGGCGCTGCCGGCCGCCGCGGTGGGGATGATCTGCCTGGCCTTCGTCACTTCGCCGAACCGCCCGAGCAGCACGCCGAACCTGACTGCCACCACGCCCGAGCAGGCCAGCGCCGCCGCCCAGGCCCATGGCGATGCGCCGCGCTTCAGCGAGATCAATGAAGTGATCGAGCAGCGCTGCACCGTCTGTCATTCGGCCAGTCCGAGCAGCCCGATGTTCTCCAGCGCACCGGCCGGGGTGATGTTCGACACGCCCGAGCAGATCCGCCAGCAGGCCGCGAAGATCCACGCGCAAACGGTTGCGAGCCAGATCATGCCGCTCGGCAACATCACCCAGATGACCCAGGAAGAGCGTGACCTGCTCGGCGCCTGGATCGCCAAGGGCGCACCGACCAACTGAGCCCACCCCCAGCCGCACGCCTGGCGTGCGGCTTTTTTGCAATGACGTTTCACTGCCGGGCAAATCCCGGTGCAGGCCATACCGGCCCCTCCGTGCAGGGGGCTGTCGCGACAATCAATAACAAACGCGCCCGAGGTATCTTGCATGAACGACCTGAACGCCCGCCCCGCCGGGACGACCCGGCTGCCCTGGCTGCAGCAATTGCTGGTGAGCCTGCAGCATGTGCTGCTGATGTACGGCGGTGCCGTCGCCGTACCGCTGATCGTCGGCCAGGCGGCCGGGCTGTCCCGCGATGAAATCGCCTTTCTGATCAATGCCGACCTGCTGGTCGCCGGCATCGCCACACTGGTGCAGTCGCTGGGCATCGGGCCGATGGGCATTCGCATGCCGGTGATGATGGGCGCCAGTTTCGCCGCGGTGAGCAGCATGGTGGTCATGGCCGGCATGCCAGGGGTCGGCATGACCGGCATCTTCGGCGCGACCATCGCCGCCGGCGCCTTCGGCCTGCTGATCGCCCCCTTCGTCTGCCGCATCGTGCGCTTCTTCCCGCCACTGGTGACCGGCACCGTGATCACCGCCATCGGCCTGTCGCTGTTTCCGGTAGCGGTGAACTGGGCCGGTGGTGGCAGCACCACCAGCCAGTTCGGCGCGGTGCACTATCTCGGCATCGCCGCCGCGGTGCTGGCCACCATTCTGCTGGTCAACCGCTTCCTGCGCGGTTTCTGGGTCAACGTTTCGGTGCTGATCGGCATGGGGCTGGGTTACGCCCTGGCCGGCGCGCTGGGCATGGTGGACCTTTCCGGCATGGCGGCAGCGCCGGTAGTGCAGGTGGTGACGCCCAACCACTTCGGCACGCCGACCTTCTCGCTGGCACCGATCCTCTCGATGTGCCTGGTGGTGGTGATCATCTTCGTAGAGTCGGCGGGCATGTTTCTCGCCCTCGGACGGATCACCGGCGAAACGGTCGACCCCAAGCGCCTGCGCCGCGGGCTTCTGTGCGATGCAGGCGCGACCTTTCTGGCCGGCTTCATGAATACCTTCACCCACTCGTCCTTCGCGCAGAACATCGGCCTGGTGCAGATGACCGGCGTGCGCAGCCGCCACGTCACGGCCATCGCCGGACTGATCCTGATCGCCCTGAGCCTGCTGCCCAAGGCCGCCTTCCTGGTCGCCTCGATCCCGGCCGCGGTGCTCGGTGGCGCGGGCCTGGCGATGTTCGGCATGGTTGCGGCCACCGGTATCAAGATCCTGCAGGAAGCGGACATCGCCGACCGCCGCAACCAGCTCCTGGTAGCGGTGAGCATCGGCCTGGGCATGATTCCGGTGGTGCGCCCCGAGTTCTTCGCCCAGCTGCCGCACTGGCTGGAGCCGATCACCCACAGCGGCATCGCCCTGGCGACGCTGAGCGCGGTGACCCTCAACCTGCTGTTCAACGTGCTCGGTGGCCCCGAGCGCGAGGCGCTGACCGGCGGCGCCCACGCCTGAACCCGATGGGGCGGCCATACCGGCCGCCTTCCTCTCCGCCCGTTTCTCGCCCTTCCCAGCCCCGCTTAAGCTGCCTCGACAACCGGCTACAGCCCGTTACAATGCCGCGCCCTCCCCTTGCCGGACGCCGCCCCCGTGATTGAAGCCAGCTGGATTGCCTTCGCCTTCGCCCTCGGCCTGCTTGCCCGCTTCATCGGCCTGCCGCCACTGATCGGCTACCTGGGCGCCGGCTTCGCCCTTGCCGCAGCGGGCGACTATGTGGGCGTGACCCGTGACGACAGCATCATCCTCGATCACCTGTCGCACCTGGGCGTGCTCCTGCTGCTGTTCACCGTGGGGCTCAAGCTCAAGCTCGGCAACCTGGTGCGCCGGGAAGTCATTGGCGGCAGTCTGCTGCATTTTCTGATCTCCAGCGTGCTGGTGCTGCCGGCCATCATGCTGATCCTCGACAGCGACTGGCGCGAAGCGATGCTGCTGGCCATCGCCCTGTCGTTCTCCAGTACCGTGCTGGCGGCCAAGGTGCTGGAAAGCAAGCGCGAGCTGCGCGCCTTCCATGGCCGCGTCGCCATCGGCGTGCTGATCATCCAGGACCTCATCGCCCTGGTGGTGATGAGCCTGGCAGCCGGCAAGATGCCGTCCGCCTGGGCTTTGCTGGTGTTTCTCCTGCCGCTGCTGCGGCCGGTGCTGTTCCGCCTGCTCGATCACAGCGGCCACGAGGAGCTGATGGTGCTGCTCGGCCTGATGCTGGCGCTGGTCGCCGGCGGGCTCGGCTTCGAGTACGTGGGCTTGAGTTCCGAACTGGGTGCCCTGGCCTTCGGCGCCATGCTCGCCAAACACAAGCGCGCCGGCGAGCTGTCCAACTCGTTGTGGGCGATCAAGGAAGTGTTCCTGGTGGGCTTCTTCCTCAAGATCGGCATCGGCGGCCTGCCGGACGCCGACGCCCTCTGGTTCGCCTTCGCCATGGCCTTGCTGCTGCCGCTCAAGGCGGTGCTGTTCTTCGGGCTGTTCATCGCCTTCCGTCTGCGCGCGCGCAGCGCCTTTCTCAGCGCCGCCAGCCTGACCAACTACAGCGAGTTCGGCCTGATCGTGGCCAGCGTGGTGTTGCCGCAGTGGCTGATGCCGCTGGCGATCACGGTGGCGCTGTCGTTCATCATCTCGGCGCAGATCAACCGCGTTGCCCACCCGCTATACGAGCGGCTGGCGCCGCGACTGATCCGCTGCGAGCGCAACATCCGTCACCCGGACGAGCAACCGGTGTCGCTGGGCGATGCGCAGATCCTGATCATGGGCATGGGCCGCACCGGCCGCGCCGCCTACGACCACCTGAGTGCCAAGGGCTATCGCCTGGTCAGCCTCGACTCCGACCCGGTGATGGTCGAGCGCAATACCGCCGAGGGCCGCCGCATCCTGTTCGCCGACGCCGAAGACCAGATGTTCTGGCAGAGCCTGGAAATGAACGACGTCAAGGCGGTGATCCTGGCGATGAACGATCCCGAGGCCAAGATCATCTCCACCCGCAAGCTGCGTGAGAGCGGCTTTGGCGGGTTGATCGTCTCCCATGCGATGTACGAAGACATCGCCCAGCGCATCCAGGAAGCCGGCGCGGATCGCACTTACCTGACCATGAGCGAGGCCGGTGCCGGCCTGGCGGAGAACGTGGCGCGGGAGCTGCAACCCGACCGCTGAGACGGGTGCGACCATCCGTCATCTTGTACACAATGCATAAATTTATTGTTCCAACGCCTGTCCACAGATTGCTATAGTCAGGTCACCCCGACGCCAGCCCTACAGCCGGTGTCGCGCAGAGAGGTGCCGTGACCCTCGAAAGCCCATGACCGTACAACAACAAATGGCAGGCTTGACCATGACCGCAACCGATTCGAGCAGCGGCAGCGCCACTGCACCCCAGCAGGATCTCATCTACGGGCTGGACGATCGCCCGGCCCCACTCCCGGCACTCTTCGCGGCGCTGCAGCACGTGCTGGCGAGTTTCGTCGGCGTCATCACCCCCACCCTCATCGTCGGCAGTGCCCTGGGCCTGGGTGCCTACGTGCCCTATCTGGTCAGCATGGCGCTGTTCGTTTCCGGCCTCGGCACCTTCGTCCAGGCCAAGCGCATCGGTCCGATCGGCTCCGGGCTGCTCTGCCTGCAGGGCACCAGCTTCGGCTTTCTCAGCGCCATCCTCAGCGCCGGCTTCATCGTCAAGGCGCGCGGCGGCACGCCGGAGGAAATTCTCGCCACGCTGTTCGGCGTGAGCTTCTGCGCAGCCTTCGTCGAGATCGCCTTCAGCCAGTGCATCAACAAGCTGCGCCGGGTGATCACGCCGGTGGTGACCGGCACCATCATCTGCCTGATGGGCCTGTCGCTGATCAAGGTGGCGATGACCGACATCGCCGGCGGCTATGGCGCCCCCGATCTCGGCGCCCTGCCGAACCTGGCCCTGGCGGGGCTGGTGATCGGCATCATCGTGGTGCTCAACCGCTTCCCCTGGCCGGTGCTGCGGCTGTCCGCGGTGATCGTCGCGCTGTCCATCGGCTACGCCGTGGCGCTGGCGATGGGCAAGGTGGATCTGTCCGGCCTCGCCGAGCTGCCGCTGGTGAGCGTGCCGCAGCCATTCCGCTTCGGCTTCGCCTTCGACTGGATGGCCTTCATTCCGATCGCCGTGATCTTCCTCATCACGCCGCTGGAAACCGCCGGCGATCTCACCGCCAACTCGATGATCTCCCGCCAGCCGGTGCGCGGCCCGCTGTACATGCGCCGCATCAAGTCCGGCATTCTTGCCGACGGCTGCGCCTCGGCCACCGCGGCGGTGTTCAACAGCCTGCCGATGACCACCTTCAGCCAGAACAACGGCGTGATCCAGCTGACCGGCGTGGCCAGCCGTCACGTGGGCTTCTACATCGCCGGGCTGCTGATCCTGCTGGGCCTGTTCCCGGTAGTCGGCGGCGTGCTGCAGGCGATGCCCAAGCCGGTGCTCGGCGGCGCCACGCTGATCATGTTTGGCACCGTGGCCATTGCCGGCATCAAGATCCTCGCCGAAGCCGGCCTGCATCGGCGCAACATGCTGATCGTGTCCATTTCCCTCGGCCTGGGCCTCGGCGTGGCCGGCGTGCCGGAAGTGCTGAGCGCGATGCCAGACGTGCTGAAGAACATCTTCGGCTCACCGATCACCATCGGTGCCTTCAGCGCCATCCTGCTCAATCTCTTCCTGCCCCGCGAACCGAGCGAAGCGGATGTCTTCGACCCGGAAGAGCTGATCGAGGACGCCGTGGGCACCAATACCCTGTCGGTGAACATCCCCGATTACCGCGAGCACGACGGCCACCGTCGCGACGCCTTGCCGCAACCAGCAGGCGCCGACTTCAAAGGCTGATCACGCCACTTAGTTACAAACCGTACGACCGGAGCAGTGCCGGTCGTGCGGCCCTGCCTATAACAAAAACACAAGGGAATATCCCATGCGACTGAAGACTGCTCCCTGCTGCCTGGCGCTCACCGGCGCCCTGCTGACGACCCCTGCCCTGGCAGCCGACCTGATGCTCTGGCAGAACAACAGCCTGACCTATCTGTACGGCAAGAACTTCGCTGTCGACTCGGGCGAGGACGGCCGCGAGGCCTCGATCCAGCAGACCATCACCTTCGAACACGCCAGCGGCTGGAGCTGGGGCGACATGTTCCTGTTCGTCGACCACAAGTGGTTCAACGGCCACTCGGGCAAGGACGGCCGGACTTACTACGGTGAGTTCAGCCCGCGGCTGTCGCTCGGGAAACTCACCGGCACGGACCTGTCGTTCGGGCCGGTGAAGGACGTGCTGATCTCGGCCACCTACGAGCGTGGCGAAAGCCTGGCCAACGGCACACCGAACCAGAACTACCTGCTCGGCCCGGCCGTCGACCTCAGGGTGCCGGGCTTCGACCGTTTCGCCATCAACACCTACTACCGCAAGCCCGACGGCGCCACCGGCAAGCCGAGTGGTCAGTGGCAGATCACCCCGACCTGGGCAATGACCATCCCGGTGGGCAAGTCCGACATCCTGTTCGACGGCTATATCGACTGGGTGGTGAACGACGCCGGCTCCAAGGCACGCGGCAACTACCTGGCGAAGAACTTCCACTTCAATCCGCAGGTGAAGTACGACCTGGGCAAGGCCTTGGACCACGAGGCCGGCCGGCTCTATGTGGGCATCGAATACGACTACTGGAGCAACAAGTACGGCATCGAGGACAGCAGCGTCTTCAACACCGACAACAACGTGGTCAACTTCATCGTCAAGGCCCACTTCTGACCAGACGCAAGCCGGCCCATCAGGCATGAACGCTGCAGCGTCGGGCCGGCAGCATCGCCGGCAATCGGCATACTGCGACGCCATGTCCGAGTCAATGCGGCTAATTCAGCCGCGAGCCGAGGCGTTAGGCGCTTCTCGCCACGACGGCATTGGACGACAATGACAACAAAAAGCCACCATCGACCCTAGGAGCACCACCATGCACCTGAAGACTCTCCCCATCGCAGCCGCAGTCGCCGGCAGCCTGCTGTCAGCTCCGGCGATGGCCGAAGGGCTGCTGCACTGGCACAGCAACAGCCTGACCTACCTGTACGGCAAGGATTACAAGATCGATTCGCCGATTCAGCAGACCGTCACCTTCGAGCACGTCAATGGCTGGAAGTACGGCGACACATTCTTCTTCGTCGACTCGATCCACTACAACGGCAAGGGCAACGACAACGGTCGCGATGACAGCACCTTCTACGGCGAATTCTCGCCGCGCCTGTCGTTCGGCAAGATCCTTCAGCGGGACCTGAGCTTCGGTCCGATCAAGGACGTGCTGGTCGCCATGACTTACGAGTTCGGCGAAGGCGATGTGGAAACCTACATGATCGGCCCGGGCTTCGACCTGAATGTCCCCGGCTTCGACTACTTCTCCGTCAACATCTATCACCGCGACACCGACGGCGACCGCGTGGGCGACGGTGTCTGGCAGATCACCCCGGTGTGGGGCTACACCCTGCCGGTGGGCAACTCCGACATCCTCATCGACGGTTTCATCGACTGGGTGGTCGACAACGACCGCAACTCCCGTGGCGAGGAATACCATGCCAACTTCCACTTCAACCCGCAGATCAAGTACGACCTGGGCAAGGCGATGAACTGGGGCGAGAAGCAGCTCTACGTCGGTATCGAATACGACTACTGGACCAACAAGTACGGTATCGAGGACGGCGGCGAGTTCAGCAGGCAAGTTGTTGGCAAGACCGACCAGAACACCTTCAGCGCCATCGTCAAGGCGCACTTCTAAAAGGTCGGGCAGAAAAAAGGGGCGCCGAGAGGCGCCCCTTTTCATTTCGGCGGCTCCGTCGTCTACAGGCGGAAGCTGCCCATCTGCCGGCCTAGGTCCTCGGCCAGCTTCGACAGCGTCTGGCAATCCGCCCGGCAGCCCTGCACATCCTGGGCGGTGGCCTGGGCGAGATCGGCGATGCCCTGCACGTTGTGGGTGATCTCCTCGGTGACGCTGCTCTGCTCCTCGGTCGCGGCGGCGACCTGGGTGTTCATGTCGCTGATGGCTTCCACCTGGGCGGTGATCGCCTGCAGGGACTGGCCGGTGCGCTGGCTGGCCTGAACACCGGTACCCGTTGCGGCCTGGCCGGCGTGCATCGCGCTGACGGCGGTTTCGGCGCCGTTCTTCAGCCGTCCGATCATCTGCTGGATCTCGTCGGTCGAGGCCTGGGTGCGGCTGGCCAGGGTGCGCACCTCGTCGGCCACCACAGCGAAGCCACGGCCCATGTCGCCGGCACGGGCCGCCTCGATGGCGGCATTGAGGGCCAGCAGGTTGGTCTGCTCGGAGATGCTGCGAATCACCGCCAGCACCTGATCGATGGAGGCCACCTGCTGGGCCAGTTCGGTCACAGAGCCCGCGGCCTGGCCGATCTCGCCGGACATCCGCTCGATATGCCCGATCGACTCGCCCACCACCTGACGCGCCTCCAGCGCCTCGCTGCGCGCGCCCTGGGAAGCCTGCGCCGCATTGCTGGCGTTGCGCGCGATCTCCTGCACGGTGAGCCCCATTTCGTGCACCGCAGTGGCCACCATGTCGGTCATCTCGTGCTGCCGCCCGGCACGCACCGCGGTGTCGTCCACCACCCGTGCCACCTGGCCGACCGCGCTGCGCAGCTGCTCGCTGGTCTTGAGCACATCGCCGATGAGGCTGCGCAGGCTGCCGATGAAACGGTTGAAGCCACGCGCCAGGTCGCCGAGTTCGTCGGCCCGGTTTTCGTCCAGGCGACGGGTGAGATCGCCGCCGCCGCCACCAATCTCCACCAGCGCCGCCGTCACCTGGCGGATCGGCCGAACCAGGCCGCGCGCCAGCAGAACGATAACGCCGAGAAAGAACAGGCCGATGGCCGCGCCGATCAGGCTGGTGGTCCAGAGCGTGCGCCGCGCCTCACCGAAGATCTCCGCCTCGGGCACCTCGGCGATCAGCGCCCAGCCGAGCCCTTCCAGCGGCTGCGCCATGGCCAGGAACGTTTCACCATCACGTTCGAAACGCACCACCTGCCCCGCCTGGGTTTCCAGTTGCCGCGCGGCCTGCGCGCCGGCCAGCTCAGCCAGCGCAGCACGGCCGTTGTGCTCGCTGCGCGGGTGGATCTTCACCTGGCCATCGCTGCCAACCAGATAGACCTCGCCGCGCTCGCCGAAGCGGAAGTCGGCGATCAGTGCGGACATGGCGCTCAGGCTGTAACCCAGCCCGGCCACGCCAAGCACTCGTCCGCCGGCGCTGATGCGCTGGTTGATGAACAGGGTCGGCTGGCCGGTGGCCTTGTCGACGTCCAGCTCCACCCGGCGTTCGAGGGCGCCGTCCACCAGGCTGTAGAACCAGCCATCGGCCGGTGTCGAGCGTGACAGGGTCCGGCTCAGCCCAGCGTCGGAGTAGTAGTGGCCGCTGCCAAGCACCGCGACCGAGGTGGTCAGCGCGTTCTGCTGGGCTTTCACACCATTGAGGTAGCGACCGATGGCCTCGGCCTGCCGCGAATCCTCGCCCTGGATCAGCCAGTCGTGCACCAGCGTGTTGCCGGCGATTCCGGCGGTGGCGGTGATGGGAGCCGCCAGGGTGCGCTCGATATCGTTGCGGATGGCATTGATATTCGCCGGCAACGCCTCGTCGAGCAGGTAGCGCTCGGCGAGGCGCTCGACAGCCGAGGCATACACCAGGATGACGATCAGCAGGCTCGCCAGCAGCGCCGCGCCCATGCTGAGGATCAATTGCCACTGAATGCTGCGCTTGAAGAACTGCATGGAAGGCCCTCGCGTTATTATTGGACACATCAAAGTGCCACTACTGTACACAATTTATGACGCACGCAAGGCCATTTAGCGGCATGGCCGTCGGGAACTTGATGGCGTTTAGCCTTGGCTCGGCCTGAACCGACGGATGGCGGCTCGGTTGAGGCCGCAAAGAAGCGAGTGCTAGCATGCCGAACCGCCGCCAGGCCGGGCGGCGCCAGCCAAACAGGTCCGCATGTCCAGCATTCGAGAGCGCAACCGAGACGTGATCCTGCGAGCCGCCAGCGAGGAATTCGCGGAAAAGGGCTTCGCCGCCACCAAGACCAGCGACATCGCCGCCCGCGCCGGGCTGCCGAAGCCCAACGTCTACTACTACTTCAAGTCCAAGGAAAACCTCTATCGCGAGGTGCTGGAGAGCATCGTCGAACCGCTGCTCGAAGCCTCGGCACCGTTCAATCAGCCAGGCCATCCGGCCGAGGTGCTGCGCGCCTACATCCGCACCAAGATCCGCATCTCCCGCGATCACGCCTATGCCTCCAAGGTGTTCGCCAGCGAGATCATGCATGGCGCCCCGCACCTGTCACCGGAGCGCACCGCCCAGCTCAACGCCCAGGCCGCCCACAACATCGCCTGCATTCAGGGCTGGATCGACCAGGGTCTGATGGCCCCCATCGACCCCAGCCACCTGCTCTTCAGCATCTGGGCCGCGACCCAGACCTATGCCGACTTCGACTGGCAGATCAGCACCGTCACCGGCAAGGCCCGGCTCGACGAGGCGGACTACGATGCCGCTGCCGACACCATCATCCGCCTGGTCCTCAGGGGCTGCGAAATCGCCGAGCCGACGGCGGCCTGAGACTGCGCACGGCAGCGCCCGCTGCTGGCGATGCCGTGATCGGGTGAGCGGAGGGCGAAATTCGTTGCAGCGCTTGTCCTACCTAGGACCGCGCCCGTCGGCGCAACAAGCTGCCGAGTCCAGATGCCCGAATACCTTGCCCCGGTACCACGCTGGGAACCCCACGAACGCCCGTCCATGCCCGGCTCGCCGGCGATCCTGCTGCACAGTCCACCGCGGCGCCTGGCCTACGCCGCGGTTGCCGTACTGGTGGGGTTGACCGGCGGGCTCGGCAACGCGCTATTCATCGCCAACCTGCCGGCGATCCAGGGCGATCTGGGCCTGACGCCCACGCAGGGCGCCTGGCTGCCGGCCGCCTACTTCATGGTCAACGTCTCGACCAACCTGCTGCTGATCAAGGTGCGCCAGCAATACGGCCTGCGGCATTTCGCCGAGCTGGGGCTGGCAGTCTATGCGCTGCTCAGCATCGCCCATGTGTTTGTCGAAGGCCTGGGCATGGCGATGTTCGTGCGCGCGGCGAGCGGTTTCGCCGCGGCGGCCACCACGTCGCTGGGGCTGTTCTACATGCTCCAGGCCTTTTCCAAGGCCCACCTGCCGCGCGGGGTGATCGTCGCCTTCGGCCTGACGCAAGTCGCCACGCCGCTGGCCTGGCTGTTATCGCCACCATTGGTGGATATCGGCCAGTGGCATCGCCTGTACGTGTTCGAAAGCGGCCTGGCGCTCTGCTCGCTGGCTGCCGTGGTGGTGCTCAAGCTGCCGCTGGGCGAACGCATCAAGGTGTTCGAGCCGCTGGATTTCCTTACCTTCGCCCTCTTCGCCCCGGCGCTGGCGCTGGTTGCCGCAGTCTTCGCCCAGGGCCGCGTGCAGTGGTGGACCGAGGCGCCGTGGCTGGGCTACGCACTGATCGCGGCCCTGCTGCTCAGCTGCCTGACCTTCATGATCGAACATCACCGGCGCAACCCCTTGCTGCAGACACGCTGGCTGGGCACCGCCGAGATGCTGCGCTTCGCCTTCGGTGCGCTGGCGCTGCGCTTTCTGCTGTCCGAACAGAGCTATGGCGCGGTCGGCCTGCTGCAAACGCTCGGCATGGGGCCGGATCAGCTGCGCCCGCTGTACGCGGTGATTCTGCTGGGGCTGGTGATGGGTATCGCCGCCAGCGCGCTGAGCTTCAGCCCGCGGACCGCCGCGGCGCAGATACTGCTCTCGATCCTGCTGATCGGCATCGCCAGCTTTCTCGACGTCGATGCCACCAGCCAGACCCGCCCGCACGACCTCTTCCTCAGCCAGGGATTGCTGTCGTTCGCCAGCGGCATGTTCCTCGGCCCGCTGCTGATCACCGGCATCGGAAAGGCGCTGGCCAACGGGCCGAACTACCTGGTCAGCTTCATCGTGCTGTTTTCCATGACCCAGAGCCTGGGCGGGCTTGCCGGTCCCGCCGTGTTCGGCACCTATCAGATCGTCCGCGAGCAGTACCATTCGGCACACCTGACCGAGCAGGTGGTGCCGGACGACCCACGCATCGCCGCCCGTCTCGCCCAACAGAGCCAGGCAGTGGCCGCCACCCAGCTCGACCCGCAGCTGCGCCAGGCACTCGGCGGCGCTCGCCTGTCGCAGACCGTCACGCGTGAAGCCAACGTGCTGGCCTTCAATGACGTGTTCCGCCTGATCGGCCTGCTCGCCATCGCCGTGCTCGGCTGGTCACTGTTCCACACCCTGCGCCTGGCGCGACAGAAGAAGGCTTCCGCCCCATGAGCGATGCGCGCACACCCGACGCCGAGACCACGCCGACCACGGACGCCGGAGGCACACCGCCCGAGCCGCCCAAGACGATCCAGCCAAGCCGCCGCTCGATCGTCCTGATGACGCTGGTGGCCCTGGTCGGCGTGCTCGCCATCCTCTATGCCTGGCAGCTCTGGCCGTTCACCGGCAGCCTGGTCACCACCGAAAACGCCTATGTGCGCGGCCAGCTCACGGTGCTCGCGCCGCAGGTCGCCGGCTACGTCACCGAGGTGCGGGTGCAGGACTTCGAGCAGGTCCGCCAGGGCCAGGTGCTGGTACGCATCGATGACAGGCAGTACCAGCAACGGGTCGCCCAGCGCCGCGCTGAACGGGACGCCGCACGCTTCGAACTGGAAAACCTCGACCAGCAACTGGCCGCCGACCGCGCCACCCTGGCCGCGCGCCGCGCCGACCTGTTCGCCGCCGAGGCCGAAGAGGCACGGGCACGAGCCGACGAGCGTCGCGTCGACGAACTCGCCGAGCGCGGCTCGGTGTCCATCCGCGAGCGCGACCAGACCCGCGCCAGCGCCCGCGCCGCGTCGGCCAACGTGCGCAAGGCACGCGCCGCCATCGAGATCGCCGAGCAGACGCTCAAGGCCAGCGGCATATCCCGGGGCGGCCTGCAGGCCCGGGTCGAGATCGCCCAGGCAACGCTGCACCAGGCCGAGATCGACCTGGCCAACACCGAGATCGTCGCCCCTGGCGATGGGCGGGTCAGCGAGGTGGGCGTGCGCCTGGGCCAGTACGTTACTGCCGGCACGCAGCTGCTGTTCCTGGTGCCGCCGAAGCTCTGGGTGATCGCCAACTACAAGGAGACCCAGACGGCGAACATGCGCCCCGGCCAGCCGGTGAGTTTCGAGGTCGATGCCCTCAACGGCGCGCGCCTGACCGGCCGCATCGAGCGCATTGCCCCGGCCACGGGCTCCGAGTTCAGCCTGCTGCGCCCGGACAACGCCACCGGCAATTTCACCAAGGTGGTCCAGCGGCTGCCGGTGCGCATCGCCATCGACCCGGACCAGCCGCTGGTCGAGCGCTTGCGGCCGGGGCTGTCGGTGGTCACCCACGTGGACACCGCGGCGCCATGAGGAAAACCGGCCTGCTCGGCACGCTGGCGCTGACGCTGGTGATGGCCGGCTGCGTGCCTCCGCGCCAGCCGCTGCCACCCGAAGCCCGGCTGAACGAGGTGCCCTCGCAGTGGCGCCAGCCCAACCATGGCAACGCACCGGTTGCACAGTGGTGGCGCGGCTTCGGCGATCCGGCTCTGCTCGATCTGGTGGATCGTGCGCTGGCGCGCAACACCGATGTGCTGATCGGCGCCGAACGGCTGGCGGCGGCCCGCGAGCAGATACGCCTGTCCCGCGCCGCGCTGCTACCGAGCCTGGACGCCGTGTTCGGGCTGGAGCGCAGCCAGGACCTCGGCCCCCTTGGCCTGACCCGCACCACCGCCGCGCAACCCGGCCTGCAGTTCGCCTATGAGGTCGATCTCTGGGGCCGCCTGGCCAGCCTGCGCGAGGCGGCAGAGTTGCAGTTCCAGGCCAGCGAAGCCGAGCAGCAGACCCTGCGCCTGGCGCTGGCCGCGACCGTCGCGCAGGGCTATGTGGCGCTGCTGTCACTGGATCGTCAGCTGCTGCTGACCCATGAGACGGTGCGGTCCCGTCGCGCTGCCCTGGCGGTTGCCGAGGACCGGTCGCGCATGGGCTACACCTCCGAACTGGAGCAGACCCAGGCGCGTTCGGAGTACGAGGCGGCCGCGCAACTGGTGCCGCAGCTGGAGCAGGCCATCCTCGAGCAGGAACACGCCCTGCGCCGCCTGACCGGTGACCCGCCCGGGCCGGTGCCACGGGGCACGCTTGCCGCACTGCAGGCTCCAGCGGTGCCGGGCAGCCTGCCTTCGGCGCTGCTGCGGCAGCGGCCGGATCTGTACCAGGCCGAGCTGCAGCTGGCCGCCAGTGACCGTTTCCTCGACAGCGAGCGCGACCGCTTTCTGCCGCGGGTGCAACTCTCGGCAAGCCTGGGCCGGCTATACGTCGATGCGCTGGATTACGACCCGGTGAAGGTCTGGAGCCTCGGCGCCAGCGTACTGGCCCCGCTGTTCGATGGCGAGCGGCTGGAGGCCGGTGTGGCGGTGGCCACGGCCGAGCGCAATCAGGCTGCCTACGCCTATCGCAGGGCGGCGCTCAATGCTTTCAGCGAGGTGGAGAACGCGCTATCCGGGCTGGACAGCCTCGCCCGTCAGAGCCGCCGTCTTGAAGCGCGCCGCGAAGTGCTGGCGCGCTCGCTGGCGATCGCCGAGGACCGCTATCACGGCGGTTATTCCTCTTATCTGGAGGCGCTGGATGCGCAGCGCAATCTGTTCGATACCCAACTGGCCGAGGTGCAGCTGCAGGAGGCGCAGCTGAACAGATTGATCGAACTCTACCGCGCCCTGGGTGGCGGCTGGCGGGCGCCGGAGCAGGCAGCTACCGAGCGCACGGAGTGAGTGCGGGCATAAAAAAACGCCAGCAAGTGCTGGCGTTTCGTGCAGACGGGTAACGCGCGATCAGCCGCGTGCGCGAGCGGCGTCACGCAGTGCCTTGACCTGATCATGGTTGCGCTGCACGCCCTGGTACTGGCGTTCCACAACGATCCGCACCTCGGCTGGCAGGTCTTTTTCCAGCGCCTTGCGGTAGCTCTTCACCGCCACGTCCTCGCCACGTTCGCATTCGTTGAGAATCGCCTCGTCGTCCTTGCCGGTGATCATCGCCTTGAGGTCGACCCAGCGGCGGTGCATGTCGGCCGAGAGGCTGGTGCTGGTCTCCGGGTCGCCACCCATCGAGCGCACCAGTTGCTGCAGTTCGGCTGCGGCGGTGGCGCAATCGCGCGAGCGCTGGTTCATGGTGCTCTTGAACTGCGGGTCGCGCAGATCCTCGGCACATTCGAGAAAGCCCTTTTCCCCATCCTTGCAGGTCTCTATCAGATCGTTGAGCACGGAAATCGTCTCTTTCGTATCCATCTTGTACCTCCTGGCAAGTCGACTCGAAGGGCCAAAAGCACTGGCCCGTGTTAAAAATCGACTGCCCGCGCACCATAAAGGTTCAGCGAAACCGCCCGAAGGCGCAGGCACGCCGAGACAGCTGCGGACAGCCGCTCAGCCCGTTGCCACGCGAGCGCTGAGTGCGGACGGTTGGCCGAGCAGGTAGCCCTGGGCCTTGTTCACTGCCAGACGCCGCAGCATCGCCAGCTCTTCCTGCGTCTCGACGCCCTCGGCGACCACCTTGCAGCCAGTCTCCTCGGCGAAGCGGATCAGCGCCGCGGCCAGGGCGCGACAGCCGGTGTCGCTGTCGACGTTGCGGATCAGACTGGCGTCGAGCTTGATGACGTCCGGCTTGAGTTTGAGGATGTGGCGGAAGCTCGCGTAGCCGGCGCCGGCATCGTCCACGGCGAGCCGCAGGCCCTCGCGGCGCAGCGGTTCCAGTGCCTCGGCGAGCAGCTCGTAGTCCTGCACCAGGGCATGTTCGGTGACTTCCAGCATCAGCCGGTCCAGTGGCTGGCTGGCGAGCACCTCGCCGACCGCCCCGGCCAGGATGGTTTCGGGCGAGACATTGAGCGACAGGTAGCTGTCGGCCGGTAAACGGTCGAAGCCCTGCAGCGCGGCCTCGATCATGGCGATCTCCAGTTCCTTCTGCAGCCCGACCTGACCCGCTTCATCGAACCACTTGTCCGGCGTGCGCTGCGGGTCGGCGCGGAAGCGCGCCAGCGCCTCGTGGCCGACGATGCGGTTCTCCACCAGATGCACGATGGGCTGGTAGACCACCCCATAGCTCCGCTCGGCCAGCACGTTCTCGACCCGGCTGCGCTTGCTGGCGCAGCTCTGCTGGCTTTTCGCCTGAGTCTCCAGCAGCCGCCCGGCGAAGGCGGCAAACAGCCGCAGCGTGTTGAGATCGCGCTCGTTCAGGCTGCCATCCGGCCGCGTGCTGAAGCAGCAGAAGGTGCCGTACACACCGCCGTCGCTGAAACGGATCGGCACACTCAGGTGCGCGCCGACCGGCAGTTCCCGGGTAACCGGCAGCTCCAGCGCCGCAGGCAGCTGGGTGGCGTCGTTGATCAATTCCGGCAGGCGGCCATCGACGACGCGCTGGCAGTAGCTTTCTTCCAGCGGATTGGAGTCGCCGACACACAGCATCAGGTGCTCGGTCCGCCCATCGACATGGCGGAACACCCGGGCCCCCTCGCTGAACTCGGCGATAAACGCGACTTCCATTCCGAGGTGGCTGCGCACCGCATGCAGCGCCTCGCACAGCATGGAGCCGATCGGCACATTGCCGGCTTCGAGCTTCGCCAGCACGGCAACCGGGTCGATCAGGTCCTCAACGGCCGCAACCGGCCTTAAATGTCCGAGCATCCATACCTCCGGGGTCTACGCCTGCAACATAACCCGCCGGCCCTGACGACCGGCCGGCCACAACCGCTGCGCGCCAGCCAGCGGCCACGCAGCCTCACCTCCAGCGGTCACACGCACGTCGCGACCGCCTTGGCCATCAGTCCGCCTCGCGCGCCAGGCTGACCCAGGTCGGCGCATGGTCGCTGGCGTGCTCCTGACCACGCACCCAACGATCGACACCGGCCGCCTGCAGGCACGGCGCAAGATCGGGGCTGAGCAGCAGATGGTCGATGCGCAGCCCGGAATTTTTCTGCCAGTGCTGACGGAAATAGTCCCAAAAGGTATAGACCGGTTCGTCCGGAAACTGGGCGCGCAAGGCATCGGTCCAGCCCTGAGCCAGCAGGCGCTCGTAGCACGCGCGGCTTTCCGGCTGCAGCAGCGCATCCTTGCGCCAGGAGCGCGGGTTGTAGATGTCTTCGTCAGTGGGCACCACGTTGTAGTCGCCGGCCAGCACCACCGGATGCCCGCTGGCGAGCAAGCCTGCGGCGTGCTCGATCAGCCGCTCGAACCAGGCCAGCTTGTAGTCGAACTTCGGCCCGGGCTGCGGGTTGCCGTTGGGCAGATAGAGGCTGGCGACGATCACCCCGTGCACCGCGGCCTCCAGATAGCGGCTGTGGCTGTCGTCCGGGTCGCCGGGCAGGCCGCGGCGGATCTCCAGCGGCTCGCTGTCACGGGCGAGTATCGCTACGCCGTTCCAGGACTTTTGCCCGTGCCAGATGGCGCCATAGCCGGCGCCGCGGATGTCGTCGATGGGGAAGTCGGCATCCTGCGCCTTGAGTTCCTGCAGGCAGACCACGTCGGGCTGCTCGCGCTCGAGCCATTCGAGCAGGTTGGGCAGGCGCGCCCGGATGCCGTTGATGTTGAAGGTGGCGATTTTCAGACGATCCACAAGCGCCTCTCTGCTCAGCTGGTGATATTCACCTTAGCTGTGACCTCACGGGCCGGCATCCGTCCTTGGGCGCCGTCAGTCGGGATCAGCCGGCAAGCACAGGGTGAAGCGGGTCGCGCTGGCGTCGCTGTGCACCTCCACCTCGCCGCCATGCAGCTGCGCGATCGAACGTACGATGGCCAGCCCCAGTCCGCCGGAGTCGCCCGGCTCGGCGCGGGAAGGGTCGCAGCGGTAGAAGCGGTCGAACAGGCGTGGCAGATGCTCCGGGGCGATGGGCGAGCCCTGGTTGATCACGCTGACGCGCCGCCATCCGTCCACGGTAGCGCTGACGATGCGCACCGGGCTGTCGGCCGCGCCGTAGCGCAGCGCGTTGGCGACGAGATTGGCCAGCGCCCGGCGGATCAGTTCGGGGTCGCCGCACAGCTCGCCCTCGGTCTCGTCGAGCAGCTGGATGCCGCGCTCTTCGGCGACGCCTTCGAAGTAGTCGCACAGTTGCTCGACCAGTGCCGGCAGTGCAAAGCGCTGCCGCTCGATGGCCGCCGCCGGCTGCTCGGCACGCGCGATGAACAGCATGTTGTCGATCATCCGCGCCAGGCGCTCGTACTCCTCCTGATTGGAGACCAGCAGCGCCTGGTAATCCTCCACCGAGCGGGCACGGTGCAGCAGTTGCTGGGTCTGGCCCATGAGGTTGCCCAATGGCGTGCGCATCTCGTGGGCCAGGTCCTCGCTGAAGCGCGACAGACGCGCGAAACCCTGCTCCAGCCGGGCCAGCATCTGGTTCAGCGCCGCACGCAGCGGTTCCAGCTCGCTCGGCACGGTCGAGTCGTCGAGGCGCAGGTGCAGGTGCTGCACGTCGATCGCCAGGGCCTGACGCGTCAGCCGGCGCACCGGGCGCAGCGCGCGCCGGCTGATCAACCAGCCGAGCACGGATGCCAGCAGCGCGCCGACACTCAGCGCCCACCACAGCTTGGTGCGATAGGCGCCCAGCATCTGTTCGCGCTCGCTCAGCAGGCGCCCGGCCACCAGCGTCAGCCCCGCCTCGCCGGGCAGCTGTCGCCAGGCCAGACGCGCCTCGCCGATATCCCGCAGCGCCACAGGATCGGCGGCCGGCAGTGGCGGAATCGCCAGACGGGTCGGGTTGATCTCGATCAGCGCGCGCCCCTGGGCATCCAGCAGCCAGAGCAGGCTGTCGCGGTTGCCCAGCATGTTCTCGTATAGCTGCGGCCGCTGGCGCAGCGCGTCGACGCTGGCGCTGTCGTCCAGCAGGGCCTGCATGCGCTCCAGCCGGCCGAGCAGCGCCTGGTCGTCGCGCCAGACGATCTCGCGTTCCAGCGAGCGGTACAGGTAGAGGCCGATGGCCCCGAGCAGCACCACCGCGACGAGGGCGAAGGCCAGTGCCAGGCGCAGGCTGAGTGAGCGTGGCAGCAGGCTCATGCCGAGACGTCCAGCACGTAGCCCATGCCGCGCACGGTGTGGATGAGTTTGAGCGGGTACGGATCGTCGACCTTGGCGCGCAGCCGGCGGATCGCCACGTCGACCACATTGGTATCGCTGTCGAAGTTCATCTGCCAGACCTGCGAAGCGATCTGCGCACGGGAAAGCACCTCGCCCTGACGGCTGAGCAGCAGGTGCAGCAAGGCGAACTCCTTGTTGGTCAGGTTGATGCGCTCGCCCTGACGGGTGACGCGGCGGCGCAGCAGGTCCAGCTCCAGGTCGGCAACGTGGAAATGCTCGACTTCCCGCGGCGGGCCGCGACGCAGCAGCGTGCGCACCCGCGCCAGCAGCTCGGCGTAGGAAAAGGGTTTGATGAGGTAGTCGTCGGCGCCCAGTTCCAGCCCGCGCACCCGGTCTTCCACCGCATCGCGGGCAGTGAGGAACAGCACCGGCGTGTGCGCCGAGCGCTGGCGCACCACCTGCACCAGCTGCCAGCCATCGAGCCCGGGCAGCATGACGTCGAGGATTACCAGATCGAACGTTTCCTCCTCGATCAGGTGTTTGCCGTCGACGCCGTTGCGCGCGACCTCCACCCGGTAGCCGGACTCCTCCAACCCTCGCTTGAGGTAGTCGGCCGTCTTGGCCTCGTCCTCCACCACCAGAATTCGCATCGGGTCACCTTGCCAAATGTGCGTCGCAGGCCGTTGAAGAACGTCAGCGAGGCAACGCAGGCAGTTCTTCAACGGCCCGCTAGGTTATGGGAGCCGGCGACCACCAGCCATTACAAAAGCGTAATGCGCTGGCAACGGTTCTGACGGACAGGCATCGGCACCATGCGTCCCGAAGCCACGTCACCCAAGGAACAACCGATATGCGTATCGCCGCCACACTGTCACTGCTGACCCTGGCAGTGCTTACCCCGGCCCTGAGCGCCAACGCCGCCACGCCGACGCCGATCACCCAGCAGAACGTCTCGCTGGCGCTGGCCGACGGCCTGATCCAGCAGACCCTGGATGCCTGCCATGCGCAGAACCGCACTGCGGTGGTCGCCGTGGTCGATCGCGGCGGCAACCTGGTTGCGCTGCGCCGCGACGACAACGTCGGTCCGCACAACACCCTGGCCGCGCAGCGCAAGGCCTACACCGCGCTGTCGAGCAAGACGCCGACCCGGCTGTTCGCCGAACGTGCCGCCAGCACGCCGGATGCCGCCAACCTCAACACCCTGGACGAACTGTTGCTGCTCGGCGGCGGCGTGCCGCTGAAGGTCGGCGACGAGGTGATCGGTGCCATCGGCGTGGCCGGTGCCGGCGGTGCCAAGAACGACGAGGCCTGCGCCGTGGCCGCCATCGAGAAACTGCTGCCCTCCTCCCACTGAAGAAAAGGAAAACACCATGAAAGCACTACGTTCAATCGCCGCCGGCTTGATGCTCAGTGGCCTGTCCGGTCTCACCCTCGCAGCTGGCAACCCGCTCAGCGTGCACGTGCTGAACCTGGAAAACGGTCTGCCCTCGCCGGATGTGCGCGTCACCCTGGAACAACGTCAGGGTGACACCTGGAAATCACTCAACAGCGGCGAGACCAACGCGCAGGGGCGGATCACGGCGCTCTACCCGGAAGGCAAGGCGCTGGAGAAAGGCACCTACCGCGTCACCTTCAAGACCGGCGACTGGTTCGCCACGCAGAAGGCCAGCACCTTTTTCCCCGAAGTTCCGGTGATCTTCGAAGCCGATGGCAGCGTCGAGCACTACCACATCCCGCTGCTGCTGAGCCCCTACGGCTTCTCCACCTACCGCGGCAACTGAGTCGCTCAGCGCACTTCCCAGTAGCCCGGTGCGTTGTAGATGTCCTTCAGGTAGTCGATGAAGAAACGCACCTTGGCCGGCAGGTAGCGCTGCTGCGGGTAGACGGCCTGGATGTCGTAGGCCGGCAGCGCGTACTCGTCGAGTACCGTGACCAGCTCGCCGCGCTTGAGCTCGGCCTGGATCTCCCAGGTCGAGCGCCAGCCGATGCCCAGGCCCTGCTTGACCCAGTCGAACAGCAGCTCGCCGTCATTGCAGTCCAGATTGCCGGCCACGCGGATGGCCACCTGCCGGCCGTCGCGCAGAAAGGTCCAGCCGCGCTGCTGACCGCCCTGCAGGTTGAAGGCCAGGCAGTTGTGCTCGGTCAGTTCCTCCAGCGTCGTCGGCGTACCGTGGCGGGCGAAGTACTCCGGCGAGCCACAGACCACCCGCCTGTTCGGGAACAGCCGCACCGCCACATAGTTGGGGTCGGTCACCTCGCCGATGCGAATGCCCATGTCGTAACCGTGGCGCACCAGGTCGACCACGCTGTCGGTGAAGTTGAACGACAGTTGCAGGTCCGGGTAGCGCGCCTGGAACGCCGGTGCGTGCGGGCCGATATGCCGCCGCCCGAATGCCGCCGGCGCCGACACCACCAGGTGGCCGCGTACCGAGGTGCGGTCGTGGCTGATGCTGGCATCCACCTCATCGAAGTCCTTGAGCAGCCCGCGGGCGCGCTCCAGATACTGCTCGCCCAGATCGGTCAGCGACAGGCCGCGGGTGGAGCGGTGCATCAGCTTCACACCCAGATGCCGCTCCAGCGCATCCAGCCGCCGCCCCATCACCACCGGGGTGACGTTCTCCTTGTGCGCGGCGGCGGCGAAGCTGCCGCAGTCGGCCACCAGCACGAAGCTGCGCAGGGTCGTATAGCGATCCATTCGATACTCCTGATATCGACAGAACTGAAGTCTCGGCCAATTCCGCCACAGAATCCAGGGCGGCATGCTTGGGCCACGTATAAAAACTATCGAGTTACCCAGGAGGAACGATCCATGGCCCGAATGAGAGCAATCGATGCCGCCGTCGCGGTGTTGCGCAAGGAAGGCATCGACACCGCCTTCGGCATCCCCGGAGCCGCGATCAATCCGCTGTATTCCGCCCTGCGGGCCGATGGCGGCATCCGTCATATCCTCGCCCGCCACGTCGAGGGTGCCTCGCACATGGCCGAGGGCTATACCCGTGCCAAGCCAGGCAACATCGGCGTGTGCATCGGCACCTCCGGCCCGGCCGGCACCGACATGATCACCGGCCTGTACTCGGCTTCCGCCGACTCCATTCCGATCCTCTGCATCACCGGGCAGGCACCGCGTGCCCGCCTGCACAAGGAAGATTTCCAGGCCGTGGACATCGAGTCCATCGCCAAGCCGGTCACCAAGTGGGCGGTCACCGTACTCGAGCCGGCACTGGTCCCGCGCGTATTCCAGCAGGCCTTCCACGTGATGCGCTCCGGCCGCCCCGGCCCGGTGCTGATCGACCTGCCGTTCGACGTGCAGATGGCCGAGATCGAGTTCGACGTCGACACCTACGAGCCGCTGCCGGTCTATAAGCCGGCGGCAACCCGCAAGCAGATCGAGAAAGCCATCGACATGCTCTGCGCCGCCGAGCGCCCGCTGATCGTCGCCGGTGGCGGCATCTACAACGCCGCGGCCGAGGCCTTGCTGGTGGAATTCGCCGAGACCGTGGGCGTGCCGGTGATCCCGACGCTGATGGGCTGGGGCTCGATCCCCGACGACCATCCGCTGATGGCCGGGATGTGCGGGCTGCAGACCAGCCACCGCTACGGCAACGCGACCCTGCTCGAATCCGACTTCGTGCTCGGCATCGGCAACCGCTGGGCCAACCGTCACACCGGCTCCGTGGAGACCTATACCAAGGGCCGCACCTTCGTCCACGTCGACATCGAGCCGACCCAGATCGGTCGGGTGTTCGCGCCGGACTACGGCATCGTCTCCGATGCCCGCGCCGCGCTGGAGCTGTTCGTCGACGTGGCCAAGGCGCGCAAGGCCGAAGGGCGTCTGCCGGATCGCCGCGCCTGGGCCGCCGACTGCCTGGAACGCAAGCGCACGATGTTGCGCAAGACCAACTTCGACAGCGTGCCGATGAAGCCGCAGCGCGTGTACCAGTGCATGAACAATGCCTTCGGCAAGGACACCTGCTACGTCAGCACCATCGGCCTGTCGCAGATCGCCGCCGCGCAGTTCCTGCACGTCTACCAGCCGCGCCACTGGATCAACTGCGGCCAGGCCGGTCCGCTCGGCTGGACCATTCCGGCGGCGCTCGGTGTGGTTGCCGCGGACCCGACCCGCAAGGTGGTGGCGCTGTCCGGCGACTACGACTTCCAGTTCATGATCGAGGAACTGGCCGTCGGTGCGCAGTTCAAGCTGCCCTACCTGCACATCCTGGTGAATAACGCCTACCTCGGGCTCATCCGCCAGGCGCAGCGCGGCTTCGACATGGATTACTGCGTGCAGCTGGGCTTCGAGAACATCAATGCCGACCAGAGCGGCATGGAAGGCTACGGCGTCGATCACGTCGCGGTGGTCGAGGGCCTGGGCTGCAAGGCGCTGCGCGTGTTCAAGCAGGAAGACCTGCGCCCGGCCATCGAGCAGGCCCAGGCCTGGATGGCCGAACACCGCGTGCCGGTAGTGATCGAGGTGATCCTCGAGCGGGTGACCAACATCGCCATGGGCACCGAGATCGACGCGATCAACGAGTTCGAGGCGCTGGCCGCAGGTCGGGAAGATGCCCCGACCGCGGTCGGATTGCTGGACTGATTCAACCGTAACCAGACGCGTGGAAGACGCTTCGCGGTCTTCAATCCTACGAACACTTCGGACCGTAGGGTGGCTGTCGCGAAGCATATCCACCGCAAACGCAACACCCAGGGTGGCCACCACACCACCGCAATGCGAAACCGAATGCGATCCCTACAGATCAGGAGAAAACCATGCCCCGCTTTGCCGCCAACCTGTCGATGCTGTTCACCGAGCAGGACTTCATGGACCGCTTCGCCGCTGCCGCCCAGGCCGGCTTTTCCGGTGTCGAGTACCTGTTCCCCTATGACTTCCCTGCCGAGCAGATCAAGGCTCAGCTGGATGCCAGCAAGCTGACCCAGGTGCTGTTCAACCTGCCGGCCGGTGACTGGGCCGGCGGCGAACGTGGCATCGCCATCCTGCCGGAGCGGGTCGAGGAGTTCCGCGCCGGCGTGGACAAGGCCATCGCCTACGCCAAGGTGCTGGGCAACACCCAGGTCAACTGCCTGGCCGGCATCGCCCCGCGTGGCGCCGATCTCGGCCAGCTGGAAATCACCTTTATCGAAAACCTGCGCTACGCCGCGCAGAAGCTCGAGGAGGCCGGCATCCGCCTGGTGATGGAGATGATCAACACCCGCGACATTCCGCGCTTCTTCCTCAACAACACCTCCCAGGCGCAGGAGATCCGCGGCAAGGTCGGTCACGCCAACCTGTTCCTGCAGTACGACATCTACCACATGCAGATCATGGAGGGAGACCTGGCGCGCACCATCGAGAACAACCTGGCGGCGATCAACCATATCCAGCTGGCGGACAACCCCGGACGCAACGAGCCAGGCACCGGCGAGATCAACTATCGCTTCCTGTTCGAGCATCTGGATCGCATCGGCTACCAGGGCTGGGTCGGCTGCGAGTACAAGCCGGCCACTACCACCGAAGCCGGCCTTGGCTGGCTGAAAAGCCACAACGCCATCTGACCAACAGCGCGCCGCCCAGGCAGCAACGCGGGCCGCACAGCGGCCTGCACCACAGAATCGAGGAGAACACTCATGGCTAAAATCGGATTCATCGGCACCGGCATCATGGGCAAGCCCATGGCAATCAACCTGCAGAAGGCCGGCCACCAGATCTTCCTGTCCCAGCACCACGACCAGGCACCGGCCGAACTGACCGAAGCCGGCGCCATCGGCCTGGCCAATCCGCAGGAAGTCGCCCAGGAAGCCGAGTTCATCATCGTCATGGTGCCGGACACCCCGCAGGTCGAAGACGTGCTGTTCCGTGCCGATGGCGTGGCCGCCGGCGTCGGCGCCGGCAAGGTGGTGATCGACATGAGTTCGATCTCCCCCACCGCCACCAAGCAGTTCGCCGAGAAGATCAAGGCCACCGGCGCTGAATACCTCGACGCCCCGGTATCCGGTGGTGAAGTCGGCGCCAAGGCGGCCACCCTGTCGATCATGGTCGGCGGTAGCGAAACGGCCTTCGACCGCGCGCTGCCACTGTTCCAGGCGATGGGCAAGAACATCACCCGCGTCGGCGAGAACGGCGACGGCCAGACTGCCAAGGTGGCCAACCAGATCATCGTCGCGCTGAACATCCAGGCGGTCGCCGAGGCACTGCTGTTCGCCGCACGCAACGGTGCCGACCCGGCCAAGGTGCGCGAGGCGCTGATGGGCGGTTTCGCCGGCTCGAAGATTCTCGAGGTGCACGGCGAGCGCATGATCAAGGGCACCTTCGACCCGGGCTTCCGCATCAGCCTGCACCAGAAGGACCTCAACCTCGCCCTGGCCGGTGCCCGCGAGCTGGGCCTGAACTTGCCCAACACCGCCAATGCCCAGCAGGTGTTCAGCACCTGCGCGGCAATCGGCGGCAGCGGCTGGGACCATTCGGCGCTGATCAAGGGCCTGGAGCACATGGCCAACTTCTCGATCCGCAAGGAGTAAAGCCTTCGAGCACGCTGCAATGGGCCAGCGACCCCACCTTCAGGGACAGACAGACCGGGTGGTGGGTCATCGCAACGCCCGCGCAGCGCCGCTCAAAGGGCCGGGCCAGAGGTGCGTCAGGTCGGAATCATCGCGTCTCCCCACGACCAGCATGACCTGCGCATCTCAGCCCGACCGCCGTCACCAGACGGCACCTTTTCGATTCGCCCGGCACAAGGAGTCACGGCCCGACTGCCGGGCGGGTCGATTTCAATTGCAGACCTTAGCGCTTGCATTGGCGAGCCCTAAGGTCTGGAATCGGTTGCAGACCTCATACAAGGAGCTTCAGATGACCCTCGACCCGCAAGCCCTGCTGCGCCAGTTGTTCGACAGCGCCATCGAGGCCGCCCATCCGCGCCATGTACTCGCCGACCATCTGCCCGAAGACCGCAGCGGCCGTGCCATCGTCATCGGCGCCGGCAAGGCGGCCGCGGCCATGGCCGAAGCCATCGAGAAGGTCTGGGAAGGTGAACTGTCCGGACTGGTGGTGACCCGCTACGAACACCACGCCGACTGCCGGCGTATCGAAGTGGTGGAAGCCGCACACCCGGTCCCGGACGACGCCGGCGAGCGCGTCGCCCGCCGTGTGCTGGAGCTGGTCAGCAACCTCGAGGAAAGCGATCGGGTGATCTTCCTGCTCTCCGGCGGCGGCTCCTCATTGCTGGCATTGCCGGCCGAAGGCATCTCGCTGGCAGACAAGCAGGCGATCAACAAGGCGCTGCTGCGCTCCGGCGCGCACATCGGCGAGATGAACTGCGTGCGCAAGCACCTCTCGGCGATCAAGGGCGGCCGCCTGGCCAGAGCCTGCTGGCCGGCCAGCGTGTACACCTACGCGATCTCCGACGTGCCCGGCGACGAAGCCACGGTGATCGCCTCCGGCCCCACCGTCGCCGACCCCACCACGTCGGCCGAGGCGCTGGCGATTCTCGAGCGTTACCACATCGAGGTGCCAGCCAATGTGCGCGCCTGGCTCGAGGATCCGCGCTCGGAAACCCTCAAGCCGGGCGATCCGATGCTCTCGCGCAGCCACTTCCAGCTGATCGCCACGCCGCAGCAGTCCCTCGATGCCGCGGCCCAGGCGGCCCGTGACGCCGGTATCACCCCACTGATCCTCGGCGATTTGGAAGGCGAAGCACGCGAAGTGGCCAAGGTGCATGCCGGCATCGCCCGCCAGGTGGTGCTGCACGGCCAGCCGATCGCCGCGCCCTGCGTGATCCTGTCCGGCGGCGAGACCACCGTCACCGTGCGCGGCAACGGACGCGGCGGGCGCAATGCCGAATTCCTGCTCGCCCTGACCGAAGCGCTGCAAGGCCTGCCCGGCGTTTACGCCCTGGCCGGCGACACCGATGGCATCGACGGCTCGGAGGACAACGCCGGCGCGCTGATGACCCCGGACAGCTTTGCCCGCGCCGAGGCGCTGGGCCTGCGTGCCGCCGACTCGCTGGCCGACAACGACGGCTATGGTTACTTCGCCGCGCTGGACAGCCTGATCGTCACCGGCCCGACGCGCACCAACGTCAACGACTTTCGCGCCATCCTGATCCTGCCGTCGTCGGATTGACGGCCTCCACCTCGTTCAGGCGCGCATCAGAACAACAACTGCCCCAGAGCACCGCCATGACACACGACAAGAAGGTCAAGATTCTCGCTACCCTCGGCCCGGCCACCCGCAGCGTCGACGACGTGCGCGCACTGGTCGAGGCCGGCGTGAACCTGTTCCGCCTGAACTTCAGCCACGGCGAGCACAGCGACCACGCCGAGCGCTTCGCCTGGATTCGCCAGGTCGAGCAGGAGCTGAACCAGCCGATCGGCATCCTCATGGACCTGCAGGGGCCCAAGCTCAGGGTCGGCCGTTTCGCCGCCGGCAAGGTCCGCCTTGAGCGTGACCAGGCCTTTCGTCTGGACCTGGACCCGACACCGGGCGACAGCCGGCGCGTGAACCTGCCGCACCCGGAGATCATCGCCGCGCTGGAACCGGGCATGCAGCTGCTGATCGACGATGGTCGCCTGCGCCTGACGGTCGTCGAGCGCCATGCCGACGCCATCGAGACCCGCGTGGGGGCCGGCGGCGAGCTGTCCGACCGCAAGGGCGTGAACGTGCCGGAGGCGGTGCTGGAGCTTTCGCCGCTGACGGCGAAGGACCGCCAGGACCTGACCTTCGGCCTCGAGCTGGGCGTGGACTGGGTGGCGCTGTCGTTCGTGCAACGCCCGCAGGACATCCAGGAGGCGCGCAAGCTGATCGGCGAGCGGGCCTTCCTCATGGCCAAGATCGAAAAGCCTTCCGCGGTGCAGCACCTGCGCGAGATCGCCAGGCTGTCGGACGCGATCATGGTGGCGCGTGGCGACCTGGGCGTGGAGGTACCGCCGGAAAACGTGCCGCGCATCCAGAAGAACATCGTGCGCATCTGCCGCCAGCTCGGCCGCCCGGTGGTGGTTGCGACGCAGATGCTCGAATCCATGCGCTTCGCCCCGGCCCCGACCCGTGCCGAAGTCACCGACGTGGCCAACGCCGTGGCCGAGGGTGCGGACGCGGTGATGCTGTCGGCTGAAACCGCCTCCGGCGATTACCCGCTGGAAGCGGTGAGCATGATGAGCAAGATCATCCGCCAGGTGGAAAGCGGCCCGGACTTCCAGGCGCAGCTCGACGTGCACCGGCCCAACGCCGAGGCGACCCTGCCGGATGCCATCAGCTGCGCAATCCGCCGCATCAGCGGCATCCTGCCGGTGGCGGTGCTGGTCAACTACACCGAATCCGGCCGTTCCAGCCTGCGCGCCTCGCGCGAGCGGCCGGCCACGCCGATCCTCAGCCTGACGCCCAGCACCGCCACCGCACGCAAGCTGACGGTGGCCTGGGGCGTGTACTCGGTAGTGGATGCGCCGATGCGCGACATGGAGCAGGTCAGCGGCCACGCCGTCGAGCTGGCACGGGCGCAGGGCATGGCCGAGAGCGGCGATACGGTGCTGATCACCGCCGGTGTGCCACTGGGCCAGCCGGGTACCACCAACTCGCTGCGCATCGAAGTCCTGCCCTGAATGGAGCCGGGCGCAAGCCCGGCCCACCTCCCCACGACAGCGGTCGTCGCCCCCTTGCGGGTCGGCACCCTTGCGCTCGCCTGGATTTCGCCGATGCCCGACTCTTCGCACCTGCGCGCCGTGCTGCATGCCTTCGCCCAGATTTTTTTGCAGCGCCATGCCGGCTGCGGAGCGCTGGTCATGCTCGCGCTGGCCAGTGGCGCCCCGGCACTGCTCGTCGGCGCCTTGAGCGGCGTGCTGGTCGCTCACCTCGGCGCCACCTGGCTCGGCTATCCGCAGGCTGATCGTGACGACGGTCTCTACGGTTACAACGCCGCGCTGCTCGGCGCGCTGCTGGTGACCCAGCTGGGCCTGTCAGGCGCCAGCCTGGTGCTGGTCGGCGTGGCGGCGCTGGCCAGCTGTCCGCTACAGGCCTGGCTGCTCGCTCGGCTGCGCCACAACGGCGGCCTGCCGGGCTTCACCCTGCCCTTCGTGCTGATCGGCCTGCTCGCGCTGTTGTGCATCGCGCCGGTGTCGGTTTCATCGCCCGATGTCCCCGCACCCGACGCAACGACGCTGCGCGACGCCTGGCTGCTGGGTATCGGCCAGGTGGTCTTTCTCCACCAGCCGCTCGCGGCCGCCTGCCTGCTGGCGGCCGTGGCCCTGGCCTCCTTGCGCGATGCCCTGTGGCTGCTGGCGGGCTCGGCGATGGGGTTGTTGGCTGCGGGCCTGTTCGGCGCACCCTGGGCGGACGGCCAGGCCGGTTTCAACCCGGCCCTCGCCGCGCTGGCCCTGGTGCAATGGCGTGGCGGTTGGCGCCTGCCGCTGCTGGGCATGGTTGCCGCAGTGGCGATCTGGCGGGTGTGCATCGAACTGGGGCTGCCGGCCCTGACCCTGCCGTTCCTGCTGGCGACCTGGCTGGGCCTGGCGCTGCGCGCCCCCCATCCCAGCCGGGTCGATTAGCCAGCAAAAAGCCTCACCCTCCGGTTGCCAGCGGGTCCTGTTCCTGCGGGTAGCGGTGCTCCTCGGCGACGTCGCCGCCCTCGGCGTGCACCTTGACCAGCGCCGTGCGCAACTTCATGTAATCCCGGGTTTCGTCGAGGATGTCCTGCCGGTTCGCCGCTTCGAGCAGGGCGCGCTGGTCGCCCTCTTCGCGCAGCACCCAACGGTCGTCTTCATGGGTGATGTGATAGATCTCCATGCCTTTCTCCAGCTGATGAAATGTTCGGGCTCTCCCATAGGAAAGCCGGACGGCGACGAAGGTTCGGCACGCAAGCGGAGTGTACATTCAACCCTCATGGGTTCGGATGACCCCTGCAGATCAGGGTTAATTTCACCAGCAGCACCCCGAAAACCTTGATTCAAGTCAATTTCAGAGCTGGAACGATTGTTGAAAGCCCTCTGCATGACGTTCGCCACGGCGACGTCGGTTTTTCCCACCAGAGGAATATTCGATGCTTTGCGCTGAACAGATCGCCCTTATCAAAGCCACCGTGCCATTGCTGGAAAGCGGTGGCGAAGCCCTGACCAACCATTTCTACAAGCTGCTGCTGAGCGAGCATCCCGAAGTTCGCCCGCTGTTCAACCAGGCGCACCAGGCCAGCGGCGAGCAACCGCGCGCCCTGGCCAACGGCGTGCTGATGTATGCCCGGCATATCGACCGGCTGGACGCCCTCGGCCCGCTGGTGGCACAGATCATCAACAAGCACGTCGCCCTGCAGGTGCTACCCGAGCATTACCCACTGGTCGGCAATTGCTTGCTGCGCGCCATCCGCGAGGTGCTTGGCGAGGCCATCGCCACCGATGCGGTGATCGACGCCTGGGCGGCGGCCTATCAGCAGCTCGCCGACCTGCTCATCGGCCAGGAAGAACGCCTCTACCAGGCCAAGGCCGAAGCGCCGGGAGGCTGGCGCGGCGCGCGCCCGTTCCGCATTGCGCGCAAGGTCAAGGAGAGCGAGGAGATCACCTCGTTTCACCTGCAAGCGGAGGATGGCGGGCCGCTGATGGAGTTCCTGCCCGGCCAGTACATCGGTCTGAGGCTGGAAATCAATGGCAAGGAAGAGCGCCGCAACTACTCGTTGTCCGCTGCCGGCAACGGTCGCGAGTATCGCATCAGCGTCAAGCGCGAGCCTGGCGGCGTGGTCTCCAATGCGCTGCACGACATGCCGGAGGGCACGATCGTCGAGCTGTTCGCGCCGGCAGGCGAGTTCACCCTCGCGCCCGGGAACAAGCCGTTGGTGCTGATCAGCGGCGGCGTGGGGATCACCCCGACCCTGGCGATGCTGGAGCAGGCGCTGGCGACGTCCCGGCCGGTGCACTTCATCCACTGCGCGCGCAATGCCGGGGTGCACGCCTTCCGCCGCGCCGTGGACGCACTCGCCGAGCGCCACACGCAGCTCCAGCGCTTCTACTGCTACGAGGAGCACGACGGCTCGGCTGACGCACCGGACGCCATCGGCCGGCTGACCGAACAGCAGTTGGCGGACTGGCTACCGCAGAGCCGCGATGTCGACGCCTACTTCCTCGGCCCGAAACCATTCATGGCGGCCGTGCGCCGGCAACTCAAGGCCATTGGCGTGCCGGAGCAGCAAACGCGCTACGAGTTCTTCGGTCCCGCATCAGCCCTCGATTGACCCATTCGAGGCTCGCGCCACGCGAGCCTCCTCCAGAGGAGATTCAGTCATGCCGTTCCAGCCCGGTTGTTCCCGAAACCTGTGGTTCATGGCCGACAGCTTCATGGTGGGTGGCGTGCTGCTGTTGCTGCTCGGCATCAGCGGTGCCTATCTGTTCGATCATCGGCTTGCGATGGGCAGTGTGGTCGCTGCCCACGCTCTGGTCATACTTGGCCCGACGGCGCTGAAGATCGGATACGTCATGCGCCTGCTCGCCGAGCGAAACGCGCGCTTCGCCTATCAGGCCAAGCTGACCGGCTGCAATTAACAGAACTCTTTTCTACGCCAATAAGCCCATTTACCGCTTCGCTTGTAATTTCATCACGCCATAGTCCTACTGCATATGAGGAAAACCATTCGTCTGCACTTTGAAACAGGGCGAAACTCCTGTGGCGATACCCCCTCTGAGACAGTGAAGGCTGATTGATCTCTCTCTTTCAGCCGTTTGTGAAAGTGTCTATCCAATCGAGGAGAAAAACACATGGCAAATAACAACCCTGGCAACTTCGCCAACGATCGAGAGAAAGCTTCCGAAGCCGGCCGCAAGGGCGGTCACAACAGTGGCGGCAACTTTGCCAATGACCGCGAGAAGGCCTCCGAGGCCGGCCGCAAGGGTGGCCAGAACAGCCACGGCGGTGGCCGCAGCAGCTAACTAACGCTACGGCAAAACAGAAAAGGCAGGCGCTTCGGCACCTGCCTTTTCTTATTTAACAAAGGCCGCTACCCGTCACCGACGGATATTATTATCTTTTACCGTACGCATTAAAAAATCTGCGCTAAGTTGCTATCGAATAGATATCAAATCGATACACTAAACAATGGCGATCGATATATATTTGCCAGCCCGTTAATATCAAAAACCCGCAACGAGCGCTACGTGACGATAATATTCCGACCAACTGCACGACCGCACATGTTCGCCTTTCGAATTCTTGATCGACAGCGCGAGTCGACCAATGGCAGCACCCGCTCGGCAACACGCCAAAGGCCTTCGGGCAGCGCCTTGCTCGCCATTTGCCGCTACCATCACCCGATGTCCAGAACGGAACGACCCGATGAGCAGCGCATTTTCGGACCGCATCATCCAGAGCCTGCTGGATACCGACTTCTACAAGCTCACCATGATGCAGGCGGTCCTGCATCACTACCCCAATGCGGAAGTGGAATGGGCCTTTCGCAGCCGCTCCGGCGAAGACCTGAGCCCTTACCTGAGCGAGATCCGCCACCAGATCGAAGCGCTGGCCGAGCTGCAGATGTCCGCCGAGGAATTGGCCTTCCTCGAGCGCGTCCCCTATATGCAGCCCGACTTCATCCGCTTTCTCGGGCTGTTCCGCTTCGACCTCCGCTACCTGCGGGTGGATGTCGAGGACGGCGAGCTGGTGATGTACCTGCGCGGGCCCTGGCTGCATGTGATCCTGTTCGAAGTACCGCTGCTGGCCATCGTCAGCGAGGTGCGCAACCGCGCGCGCTATGCGCAGGTGACGCTGGAACAGGCGGGCGCCAGGCTGGACGAAAAGTTCGCCTGGCTGCGCAGGCAGGCGACTGCCGAGGAGCTGGCCAGCTTCACCCTGGCTGACTTCGGCACCCGGCGACGATTCTCCTTCGCGGTTCAGGCCATGGTGGTCGAGCGCCTGCGCTGCGACTTTCCCGGCCGTTTCGTCGGCACCAGCAACGTGCATCTGGCCCGCACGCTGGACGTGAAACCCATGGGCACCATGGCCCACGAATGGATCATGGCGCACCAGCAGCTCGGCCCGCGCCTGATCGACAGTCAGGTCGCGGCGCTCGACTGCTGGGTTCGCGAATACCGTGGCGCACTGGGCATCGCGCTGACCGACTGCATCACCATGGATGCCTTCCTGCGCGACTTCGATCTGTACTTCGCCAAGCTGTTCGATGGCCTGCGCCACGACTCGGGCGATCCCCTGCAATGGGCGGAGAAAGCCATCGCACACTACCAGCGCCTCGGCATCGATCCGAAAAGCCGTCAGCTGATCTTTTCCGACGGTCTGGATTTCGCCAAGGCACTGCACATCCACCGCGCCCTGATCGACCGCAGCAGACCCAGCTTCGGCATAGGCACGGGGCTCACCTGCGACATTCCGGGAGTGGAGCCGACCAACATGGTGATCAAGATGACCGCCTGCAACGGCCAGCCGGTGGCAAAGATCTCCGACTCGCCAGGCAAGACCATGTGCCGCGACGAAGCCTTCGTCAGCTACCTGCGCCACGTGTTCGGCGTCGCTGCCGGCTGACCCGGACGCGCCGCACGCTACCCTGCGGCTAGCCGCTCAGCGCGAGCGACCCCTGCTGCAGCACCGCATCCGGCTCCATTGCGCAGAGCCGATTGCGCCCGCCGGTCTTGGCGTAGTACATGCGTTTATCCGCCAGCTCCAGCAGATCCCGGTAGTCGCCCACCTGATCGCAGCGCCGCTCCGCCAGGCCGATGCTGGCGGTCAGCGGTGCGCCGTCCGGGCGCAGGCCGAGGCCTTGCCCGACAATACGCTCGAGCGCCAGGTGCGCCTGCTGCATGTCGGTATCCGGCATGATCAACAGGAACTCCTCGCCGCCCCAGCGCAGCAGGCTGTCGGACGCGCGCAGGGTCGTCACCAGACGCCGCGCCGCGCAGCGCAGCACCTGGTCGCCGGCTTCATGCCCGTGGTTGTCGTTGATCGACTTGAAATGATCCAGGTCGATGAAGGCCAGCGCCAGCGCGCCGTCCTTGCGCTGCGCGCTATCCCACTGCAGGCGCAGGATCTCCTCTCCGCTGCCACGGGAAAACACCCCCGTGAGCGGATCACGGATCGCCTGGCGCACCAGCGCGAACATGAATGCCAGCTGACTCATGCTGGCCAGGCTGGTGACGCCGGCAATGAGGATCAGCAACCAGAACGCCCCTGCGAACGACGGCCAGTTGAGCGTGGCCCAGCTGAGATAGCCGGCGAACGCCTGCGCCAGCAGCAGCAGGCTGGCCAGCACCAGATTCTCCACCAGGGTCAGCGGGAAGATGGTCAGCCCGGCCATCAGCACGAACGGCAGGAAGGCATAGCCCGCACCGACCACGGCCGAGAACTGCGCCAGCTGATAGCTGCCGAGCAGCGTGTGTGACGCGATGTAGAAGATTGTAGGTATCGCGAAGAGGATGGCGATCGCGCGGTAGGCATCCAGCAGGTTGCCACTCGGCCGGTAGAACAAGAGCAGTCCGGCGAAGGCGAGGCAGGCCATCATGCGCAACCCGGCCAACGCCAGCCACAGCCGCGGCTCGAACACCATCAGGTCGATCAGACTCCACAGGGGCGTCAGCACCGCGAAGAGAAAAGCGAACAGGCGGACACGGTTGACGATCAGCGTCGCCCTGCGCTGGCAGAGCAGCAACGGATGGCGACCCGGCGTCAGCAGATGGCGCAGTTCATTGGGCTTGAGTTCGCTGGGCAGCAGCGTTGTCAGGCGGTTGAGCAGCAAATCGAGGGGCGATGGCATCTTATTGTTGTGCTCCCAGCTGGGACGGTCTATTCGCAGCAGGCACGCCTCCGGCGACTCCCGAATACCGATGGCGGCTCTTCAATCCATTTCAAAGCGGCGACTACTCGGCAGGGCGAAAGCATCACCCCAGGCGCAAGCGGAGCCGATGGTAGCCAGTTGACCCCAGCATTCCCTTGAGCCAGGACAATGAATTGATCGCAAACAGCCATTACTTCCTTAGAGGTAGCGCCACTGAGGAACAATCGCCCTTTTGAGCGCTTATCGGCTCGGACACCAGCCAGTAGCGTGACCGGGTCGCCCGCCCCGTCTGCGAGTCGACGTATCCACAAAAAGAACAATAAGGAGATACCCCCGTGCAAAGCGCTCTCAAGCCGCTTGCGGCAGCCGTTCTGCTCACCTGCGTGTCCAGCGTCGCTACTGCCGATAGCGGGCCGTTCAGCCAGTTCATCGTGTTCGGCGACTCGCTGAGCGATGCGGGCACTTTTCCGGATGTACAAAGCTCGACTATTGACGGTCTGCGTTTCACTAACCGCATTGGCCCAACTTACGGCCCTGGCGAAGCCTTTGCGGAAGTCGGCACGCAGCGGCTAGCCGCTATGCTCGGCGTGCAGTCGGAATCCGCCACGCCGCTGCTGCGCCCCGGCACTGGCGGAACCAACTATGCAGTCGGCGGCTATCACACCGAACAAATATTCAACTCCATTTCCGGCAACTCCAACCCGGGCACCGGCAATCGTCCGGGCTACCTCGCCAGCTACACCCGCGCCGATGCCAACGCCCTGTACTACCTGAACGGCGGCGGTAACGACATTTTCCAAGGTCGGGACATGATCACAGCTGCTGGCTACCTGGCAGGCGGCGTCGCAGCCCTGCAGGCGGCGGGCGCCCGCTACATCATCGTTTCGGACCTGCCGGATGTCGGTAGCACGCCGCTTGGCACAGTCAATGGCGCGACCGATTACTGGAACGGCCAGAGCACAGCCTTCAACACCGAGCTGGCGAGCCGCCTCCAGGCCCAGGGCGGTAACTACGTGCTGGTGAATAACCGGCTGTTGCTTTCGGAAGTCCGGGCAGACCTTGCCGCATTCGGCTTCGATCCAAACGTGACGCAAACCGCCGTTTGTTTCGACCCATCCTCGACCACCACGCCATGCATGCCAGACCCGACCTACAGCATTGGCGGCACGGCGCCTGACCCGAGCCGTCTGATGTTCAACGATGGCGTCCACCCCACGGCCGCGGTGCACCAGATCAGCGCTGACTATCTCTACTCCATCATCTCAGCACCGTGGGAAGTGTCGTTACTGCCGGAGATGGGCCGCTCCGCATTGCGCGCCCACCTGCAGCAGCTGGACACCGAGCTGGCCGCCCTGCGTGGCGATTGGCAACCGATCGGCGCGTGGCGCACCTTCGTTCAGGGCGGTTACAACCGACCTGAGTACGACGGTTACGGTGGTGGAGACGGACATGGTCTGAGCCTGTCGCTGGGTGTTACCCATCGACTGAGCGAAGCCTGGCTGGCCGGCGTCAGCCTCGGGCTGGCGGAAAACTCGCTGGAGCTGGGTCGAAACGACTCCGACTACGACATGCGCAGCTACCTCGCCACGGCGTTCGCCCGTTACGAGTATCAGCGCCTGTTCGCTGACTTCAGCCTCAGCGCAGGCTACCTGGACTACCACGACCTGAAGCGCACCTTCGCCCTCGGCATCACCGAGCGCACGGAAAAGGGCGACACCGAGGGAACCCTCTGGGGCGCCGCGGTGAAGACCGGCTTCAACCTGATGCAGCCGGGCGATCGCCTGCAGTTCGGGCCGTTCATCGGTGCCAGCTACCAGAAAGTGGACGTCGACGGATACAGCGAGAAAGGCGCCCGTTCCACCACCCTGAGCTATGACGATCAGGAACTGGACTCGCTACGCCTGTCGCTCGGCCTGTTCGGCGACTATGCCCTGACCGAACGCACGCGGCTGTTCGGCGAAGTGGCACGAGAGGTGGAACGCGAGGATGAGGACCGCCGCGACTTGCGCATGTCCTTGAACAGCGTGCCGGGCAACAGTTTCGAACTGCCCGGAGCGGTGCCGACCGGCGACCAGACACGTTTCAGCGTTGGCCTGACGCACCGTCTGACACCCGGCCTGGCGCTGCGTGCCAATTACCATTACCGCGGAAACGACAACCGCGACCACGGGCTCGGACTGTCGCTGGCCTTGGATCTGTAGAGGGAGACGCTCAAAGGCCGCCGCCGCGAATGCGCGCGGCGGCCGAGCGAGGTGAACTCAGCGCCCGTCGATCTGCCCTTGCAGGTTGGCGATCTGCCCCTGCATGGCGTTGATGGTGCGAGTGACCTGGGCGCGGAAGGAATCGAATTCGGCGGTATTGGTATTGTTGGCAGGCGCCGGACGGTTTTCCAGTTCGCTGCGCAGCACCAGGATGTCCTGCTCCAGACGGCTGATCGCCTGACTCTGGTTACCACCCTGCTTGAGCGCCGCCACGTCCTTGCTCAGGCTGTCGATCCGTCCGGCCAGCTTGGCCTGCTCGTCCAGCGCAGACTTCAGCGTGGCCTGCTCGCTACCGAGGGTCTTGACCGTCTCGGCCAGCGATGCGGTGGTGCCCTGCTGGCTCTGCACGTCGGCCCCCAGCCGCTCCAGGCGCTTGCCCTGCTCTTCCATGCGCTGATCCTGATTGCCTTGCCGGCCGGCCAGGCTCTGCTGCTCGGTGGCAAAGGCCTGCTGTTGGCGAGCGAGGTCGATGGCCTGCTGCTCGAGCTGCTTGATCCGAAGTTTCACCGCCTCGCTCTCGGTGGTGACGTTGGACTCGGTCGCCACCACCTTGCCGGAAATGTCCTGCAGCCTTCCGGCGGCGTCCTCGCTGATCCGCGCGAAGCTTTCCTGCGTGGCGACCAGCTGCATCTCCAGCATCGCGATCTTCTGATAGCTCCACCAGCCCAGGGCGCCGAGGCTGATCAGCAGCGCCAGCACCACGACCCACAGCGGCGCCGTGCTCGCCTTGCCACCGCTGGCCGGGCGGCGCTTCTGCCGCGGACGGGTGTCGTCGGTGTAATCGCCCGACCCCTTGCGAATCGGCTCCAGATCCGGCGCCGGGTAGGGCTCCACACGGTCACGGCCTGCGGTCAGGCTGGGGATGTTGTCCAGTTCGTCGTGAGCATCGTTGCGCATGGGTTACCTTCGATGGCGCGGTGCGAAAAACAGCGCGCAGTATAAACGGTTCGGGGCGCGGCCATCAGCGACTCGCGTCTGCCGCCCTGGATGCACCGAGGTAGAGCATCGCGACGGCGCTGACGCGCATCACGGTGCAGTGAAAGCCAGCACCGGATCGATCGCCGACAGCTGCCGGGACTGGTTCGGCGATGGCTCGACAGTCTGCACGCCTCGCCAGCCGGGCGTTTCGCTTGCCCGTCACATTCCTGATGAGACGCAGCCAGCAAATTGGTACGCCGCTTGCTCCATCACCCGTGCCAGCGGATAGACACTTCTGACAGGGATGTCGGGCCTTAGGGCAATCACGAGGAACACAGCATGGAGCTGAACAAGGCAGTGATCGACTGCATGCGCAGCCTGCGTCGCAGACTTCGCGACGAACAGCAACTGGACATCCACCTCAACCAGCCGGACGCCGTGACCGCCATGCTTGCCGGCTGCATGCGTTCGAACGATGAACTGACGCGCGAACTCGGGCGCCAGCTCGCCGCGTTCAGCGACCAGCTGCCGCCCGCTCCGCCGCCGGTATCCCACGCGGCCAGCAGCGGCGGCAGCGTGCGCATCTACCGAGGCCAGCGAGTGCTCGCCTGAGCCAGAACCATCACTCGACCAGCAACCAGTCGCTGGCGCAGCGCACCAGATGCCGAGTCAGCTCGTCGAGCAGCTGTCCGCCGTTACGCCAGTGGTGCCAGTAAAGCGGCACGTCGATCGGCGGCCCGGACAGCACATCGACCAGCTCACCACGCGCAAGTTCGCCACGCACCTGAAGCTCCGGTGCCAGACCCCAGCCGAGCCCGCTTCGTAACAGGCGCACAAAGCCCTCCGACGATGGGCACAGGTGGTGAAGAAGGATCTCCCCGCCGCCGACCGCCGCCATGTAGCGATGCTGCAGCTGGTCGTCCGGGCCGAACACCACGGCAGGAACACATCCCAGGTCCGCAGCACGCGCGCCCCGCTGGAAGTGTCGCTCGATGAACGCCGGGCTGGCCAGGGCGCGATAACGCATCGCCCCGAGGAACTGGCTGCGCGCACCCGCCACCGGTCGCTCCGCAGCGCAGACGCAGGCCGCAACCTCCCCTGCGCGCATGCGCTTGAGCCCGACCGCCTGATCTTCCACCACGTGATCGAGCAGCACCCGGTTCTCGGCGCAGAACGGCGCCACTGCACCCGCCCACCAGGTCGCCAGGGTGTCGGCATTGAGGGCGATACGCAGGCGTTCCGGCAGGCGGTTTTCATCCAGCGCCGGGACCTGTCCCTGCAAGTCGCGTTCGAGCAGCCGTACCTGCTGCACATGGTTGAGCAGGCGCTGACCCAGTTCGGTGGGCCTGGGCGGCGTGTCACGCAGCAATACCGGCTGACCGACGCGTGCCTCGAGCAGCTTGATCCGCTGCGATATTGCCGACTGCGACAGCCCCAATGCCTGGGCGGCACGCTCGAAACCCGCCTGTTCCACGACCGCCGCCAGCGCAGCCAGCAATTTGTAATCGAACATCAGTTTTCCTAATGCCACCTGAGCATAATTGGTTTCTCTTATAGCTTGCCGATGCCCAGACTCGCCAGCAGAAAACGAACGAGGCGTGCGGCATGAATGCGATCTGGCAGAGCTATATCAACGGACTTCTGGTGGCAGCGGGGCTGATCATGGCGATCGGCGCCCAGAACGCCTTCGTGCTCGCCCAGAGCCTGCGCCGCGAACACCACCTGCCGGTAGCAGCGCTGTGCATCGTCTGCGATGTCCTGTTGGTCAGCCTCGGAGTGTTCGGGCTGGCCGCACTGCTGGCGAGCAGCCCGCTGTTGCTGGAGACCACCCGCTGGGGCGGCGTGGCCTTTCTGCTCTGGTACGGCACGCTGGCCCTGCGCCGCGCGGCCAGACCGCAGAGCCTGCGCAGCGAAGATGCACAGCCTCGCCCCCTGCGCGCCGTGCTGTTGGCAGCGCTGGCGGTGACGCTGCTCAACCCACATGTCTATCTGGATACCGTGGTGCTGATCGGCACGCTCGGCGCGCAGCAACCGGAACCGGGCGCTTACACGCTCGGCGCGGCCAGCGCGTCGACCCTCTGGTTTCTCACGCTGGCCTTGGGCGGTGCCTGGCTCGCGCCTTGGCTTGCCCGCCCGCTGACCTGGCGCCTGATCGACCTCGGCGTGGCCGCCATGATGTTCGCCATCGCCGCGCAACTCGCATTCGCCGGCTGAACTGGCGGTACCCTGCGGCGCCCTGCCACGTCCATTTTTTGCACTGAACAAGGAACGCCATCGCCTGCCCTGCGGTCCACGCAAGGCAGAGCCGATCGTCCGCAACCGAGGCGCCGCGCCGCAACCACTCTGGAACCAATAGTCCATACAGTTGCCGCGTGGTTTTGCCGCAGGTCGGGTGCTATGATCGCTGGCTCGCAGACATGGAGCGGAAGGCTTCAGTCTGTCTGTTCGGCCGACCGTGAACGGCCAGAGATTGCGCAAGCATGTAGCGAGCGAAGGGAACGACAGAGGCAAGAGCAGGACGCGATGCATCGCCTGCTCACCGGCAACGCCGGCAAACCCCGCACGTCCCTCCGAGCTGGCCGCATCAATCCTCGACACCTGAGTAGGAGATACATCATGGCTTTCGAATTGCCGCCGCTGCCTTACGAAAAGAACGCCCTCGAGCCGCACATGTCCGCCGAGACGCTCGACTACCATCACGACAAGCACCACGCTGCCTACGTGACCAATCTGAACAACCTGATCCCGGGCACCGAGTTCGAAGGCAAGGATCTGGAATCCATCATCAAGACCTCTTCCGGTGGCATCTTCAACAACGCCGCCCAGGTCTGGAACCACACCTTCTTCTGGAACTGCCTGGCGCCGAACGCCGGTGGCCAGCCGACCGGCGCCCTGGCTGACGCCATCAACGCCTCCTTCGGCTCGTTCGACAAGTTCAAGGAAGAGTTCACCAAGACCGCCATCGGCACCTTCGGCTCCGGCTGGGCCTGGCTGGTCAAGAAGTCCGACGGCAGCCTGGGTCTGGCCAGCACCATCGGCGCCGGCAACCCGATGACCGCAGGCGACAAGCCGCTGCTGACCTGCGATGTCTGGGAGCACGCCTACTACATCGACTACCGCAACGCCCGTCCGAAGTTTGTCGAAGCGTTCTGGAACCTGGTGAACTGGGACTTCGTCGCGAAGAACTTCGCAGGCTAAGCCCAAGCCCCAGCAGTGAATCAAATGCCCGCGCTCATGCGGGCATTTTCATTTAAGGCTCGGGCACGGCCTGCCGCTATAAAGATGCAGGGCAGGACGCCGTAGCGCTACTGCATGCGCGCCCGATGTGCAATGTTTCCTTCGGATGACGGGTCGCGCTTGCATCACGCAAGGCACTGCCTGCACAGTCGCCGCTGCTGACTTACCGGTGTAAATTGCCTCTTTGACGATTGCAGAATGACTATCAATACTTCCGCAACCGCGCGTCGGCACGGAAAAGGACCTTCATTTGAAGCTGGAAATGCGCAATAGCCTGTCACGGAAGCTCCTGCGTGTAGTCCTGCTATCGGCGCTGGCGGTAGGGCTGGTGCTCAGCTGCGCGCAGATCATCTTCGGCGCCTACAAGACGCGCCAGCTGATCGAGGCCGATGCCCAGCGCATCCTGCGCATGACGCGCGATCCTTCCACCCAGGCCATCTACAGTCTGGATCGGGAAATGGGTGCGCAGGTGATGGAAGGCCTGTTCCAGCACGAATCGATTCGCATGGCCTCGATCGGCCACCCGGACGAAGGCATGCTGGCACTGAAGATCCGCCCGCCCATCAGCCTGCCGACCCGCTGGCTGACCGACCCGATCCTTCACCAGGATCGCCAGTTTTCCATTCCTCTGATCGGCAAGCCGCCCTACAACGAGTATTACGGCGAACTGCGGATCACCCTGGACACGGCCAAGTACGGCCAGGAATTCGTCAACGATTCCATCGTCATCTTCATCGTCGGCATTCTGCGCGCCCTCACCCTGGGGCTGGTGCTCTTCCTGATCTACCAGTGGCTGCTGACCCGCCCGCTGACCAAGCTCATCGAGCACCTGGCACAGATCAATCCGGACCGCCCCGGCGAGCACAAACTGCCGATGATCCGAGGGCATGAGCGCAACGAGCTGGGCCTCTGGGTGGAAACCGCCAACGGCCTGCTGGCCTCCATCGAACACAACATGCACCTGCGCCAGGAAGCCGAGAGCAGCCTGCATCGCATGACCCAGTACGACTCCCTGACCGGCCTGCCCAACCGGCAGCAGCTGCAAAGCCAGCTGGACCATATCCTCGACGAGGCGCGCCGCCTGCAGCGACGGGTCGCCGTACTCTGCCTGGGGCTCGACGACTTCAAGGGCATCAACGAGCAGTACAGCTACCAGGCAGGCGACTGCCTGCTCAAGGGGTTGGCGGATCGCCTGCGCGAATCGGCGGGTCGCCTGGGCGCACTGGCGCGGCTGGGCGGTGACCAGTTCGTGTTGGTGCTCAGCGGCATCGAACAACCCTATGAGGCTGCCGAACTGGCCCAGGCCGTGCTCGACGACCTGGATAATCCGATCGACCTGGACGGCCACCCGATTCGTCTGCGCGCCACCATCGGCATCACGCTGTACCCCGAGGATGGCGACAACACCGAGAAGCTGCTGCAAAAGGCCGAGCAGACCATGACGCTGGCCAAGAGCCGCTCACGCAACCGCTATCAGTTCTACGTCGCCAGCATCGACAGCCAGATGCGCGCGCGGCGGGAGCTGGAGAAGGATCTCAGCGAAGCCCTCAAGCGCAACGAGTTCCACCTGGTCTACCAGCCGCAGGTCGACTACCGGCAGAACCGCATCACCGGAGTCGAGGCGCTGATTCGCTGGAAGCATCCGCAAGGCAAGCTGGTACCGCCGGACCTGTTCATACCTCTGGCCGAGCAGAACGGCAGCATCATCGAAATCGGCAAGTGGGTGCTCGACCAGGCCTGCAGCCAGCTGCGCCAGTGGCACGCACAGGGCCATACCGGACTGCGTGTGGCGGTGAACCTGTCCACCGTGCAGCTGCGTCATCCGCAGCTGCCAGCCATGATCGGCGAGCTGCTGCAGGCCCATCAGTTGCCCGCCGAGACCCTCGAACTGGAGGTCACCGAGACCGGCCTGATGGAAGATATCGACGCGGCGGCGCACAACCTGCACAGCCTGCGACGCTCCGGCGCGCTGATCGCCATCGACGACTTCGGCACCGGCTATTCCTCGCTGAGCTATCTGAAAAGCCTGCCACTGGACAAGATCAAGATCGACAAGAGCTTCGTGCAGGACATCGGTCAGGACGAGGGCGCAACCATCGTCCGGGCGATCATCCAGCTGGGCAAGAGCCTCGGCATGACCGTGATCGCGGAAGGCGTCGAAACTCCTGAGCAGGAAGCCTACCTGATCGCCGAAGGCTGCCAGGAAGGCCAGGGCTACTACTACAGCAAGCCCCTGCCGGCGCGGGATCTCGACCTGCTGCTGCGCCAGTCGGCGCCCTTCGATCGAGCGGGCAACTCCGAGCTGCGCTAGTCGCGCGGCCACTTCGGCATGCTGCGCCCAAGCGCTGGCCAGCGCCGGCGACTTGCGCCACACTCGGCGCCCTTCTGGCCCATCGCGGCCGACGACGAGCCGCCCATGAAACGCTTCGTACTGCTGGATACCGCCGCCATTCCCGCCGGGGGCGCCTTGTGTCTGTTCGAATATGGCGACGATTTCGTCATCAAGATCCAGGGAGGCAACGGCAACCAGCTGATGAACACTCGCACGCACGGCTCGGAAGACGCGCTGGCGGAAATCCCCTGCAAACGGATCGCCAGCCGAGCGCAGGTTCGAGTACTGATCGGCGGGCTGGGGATGGGCTTTACCCTCGCCTCGGCCCTGCGCCAGCTGGGCGCGGACGCCGAGGTACTGGTCGCCGAGCTGGTGCCCGGGGTCATCGAATGGAACCGCGGCGCGCTCGGCGAGAAGTCCGGCCATCCGCTGCGCGATGCTCGCACCCGGGTACTGAACCAGGATGTAGCCGAGCTGCTCCGGGCTCAGCCAGAGGGCTTCGATGCGATCATGCTGGATGTCGACAACGGCCCCGAGGGCCTGACGCAGAAGCGCAACAGCTGGCTCTATTCGCTGGATGGCCTCGATGCCTGCGCCCGCGCCTTGCGGCCGGGCGGCGTACTGGCGGTGTGGTCGGCCAGCGCTGACCGGGCCTTTTCCGAGAAGCTCGCCAGAGCCGGCTTCAAGGCCGAGGAGGTGCAGGTGTACGCCCATGGCAACCGCGGCACCCGACACACCATCTGGATTGCCGACAAGCGCAAGCGCTGAGCGGCCCTACCAGGCCGTCACCCCCAGCTGCAACGCCAGCCACAGCGCACCTGCCAGACACATCAGCGCGCCGCCCGCCGCCTGCCAGTGGAAGCGTCGCGCCAGCACGTCTTCGCCATGGCTGGACAGCACGAAAGGCAATGCCTCCGCCGGCCGCGTCAGGTGATACAACGCCGGCGCCGTGTTCTGCTGGCGATGCCGGTCTTCGGCCTCGAGCCGCGCTGCCAGGCGCACACGGCTCCATTCCTGCTCATCCAACTGGCCGTCGGCGTTGCTGTCGAAACGCTGCAGCAGACCGGCGAAATCACCCTTCCACTCGCGAATCACCTCGCGCTTGGCGGCGGGCAGATCCAGCCCGTGCCGACCGCCACCACGGGTGCGGAAATCGCCGATGGCGTAAAGCGGCTCGCCTTCGTGCAGCCGCTCTTCGGTATAGCGGTAGCGTTTGCCACTGCTGAACAGGCCCAGCCAGCCGCTCGGCGCAACGCCACGAGGGTGGCGCAGATCGCCGGTCCAGACCCGGCGAAAGGCTGGATGGACGTCCGCGCCACGCGGATCGATCAGGCATTCGCCGGTGGCGTCGGCCAGACGCAGCCAGGCTTCGCTGGTGCCGCGCTCCACCACGTTCCAGCTGCTGCGCTTGCCATTGGAGCGGTACTCCTCGATACGGTAGCGCCACCACAGACAAGACTCGCCGGTCAGCGGCGCCACCGGCTGTGGCACCGCCAGCTCGCGCAGCACGCCGACCAGCTCGACATAGCCTTGGGCCGCTGACCGAATGCGCGATGTCGGGGTGTCCAGCAGATGGCGCGCACGCGACCAGCGATCGATGCATATCCATGCGCCGCCGACGCAAAGGGCTGCCGCCAGGACGTAAGTGAACAGCTGACCGGGATCCATCTCAGCCAAACAGCGCCTTGAGGTTCACGTCGGCTTTCTCCGCCTCGCTGAACTGCAGCAGCGCCGCCTCCTTGAAACCGAATGCACGGGCAAGGACGACATCGGGAAATTGCTCGATGCGCACGTTGTTCAGGTTCACGGCCTCGTTGTACAGCTCGCGGCGATCGGCGATGCCGCTCTCCAGGCCGCTGATACGCTGCTGCAGATGCCGAAAGCTGTCGTTGGCCTTGAGCTCGGGATAGTTCTCGGCCAGCGCGAAGAGCCGCCCAAGCCCGGCCCGCAGTCCGGTCTCGGCCTGCCCCAGTGCGCCGACGTCGCCCAGCTCGCGGGCACTGGAAACCGCGTTGCGGGCACTGATCACCTGCTCCAGCGTGTTGCGCTCGTGCTGCATGTACTGGCGGCAGGTCTCCACCAGTTTGGGCAGTTCTTCATGGCGCTGGCGCAACAGCACGTCGATGTTCGCCCAGGCCTTGCCGACGCCATGCTTCAGACGCACCAGACCGTTGTAGAGGATCACTCCATAGGCGGCGACGAGGAACAGCACCACCAGCACAACCACCATACTCAAGCTCATCCCTTTCTCCAGGCAGTTCCAGAATGCCAGCATTCTATCGGCAGCTGTGTAACGCGATAGAGAGCCGGCGCACGCATTGGCTTTGCACAAAATGAAAATCTTTCGCATTATTGACCGCTTCCGAGCAGTCCTCGGCTTCGTTCACTCGCACGCAAAGGAACCCGCACATGCTACGCACCCCCATCTGGGCAACCGCCAGCCTTCTCGCCGTGGCCATCTCCCTCGCCGGTTGCGGTGAAGACAAGACGCCCACGAACCAGACCGCGGCCCCGCAGAGCACGACCGAAAGCGTGCCGGCCGAGCAAGCGCAGAAGCCTGACGAGAAGGCCGCCAAGGCTGTGGTCAGCCACTATGCCGACCTGGCGCTGGCCGTGTTCAGCGATGCCCATGCCACCGCAGTGCAGCTCCAGCAGGCCATCGACGCCCTGCTCGCCAACCCCAGCGAAGAAACCCTGCAGGCCGCTCGCCAGGCCTGGCTGGCCGCCCGCGTGCCCTACATGCAGACCGAGGTGTTCCGCTTCGGCAACCCGGTGGTGGACGAGTGGGAGGGCCAGCTCAACGCCTGGCCGCTGGACGAAGGCCTGATCGATTACGTCGAAGGCGACTACCAGCATGCGCTGGGCAACCCGGGCGCCAATGCCAACATCATCGCCAACACCGAGCTGCAGGTCGGCGAAGACAAGATCGACACCAGCGAGATCACCGCGGAGCTGCTGACCAGCCTCAACGAGCTGGCCGGCTCCGAGGCCAACGTTGCCACCGGCTACCACGCCATCGAGTTCCTTCTCTGGGGCCAGGACCTCAACGGCACCGGTCCCGGTGCGGGCGAGCGGCCGTACACCGACTACGTCGAAGGCGAGGGCTGCACCGGCGGCAATTGTGACCGTCGCCGTACCTATCTGAAGGTGGCCACCGACCTGCTGGTCAGCGATCTGCAGGAGATGGTCGAGCAGTGGCAGCCGGGCGCCGAGAACTATCGCGCCAGCCTGGAAGCCGAATCGGCGGAGAACGGCCTGCGCAAGATGCTGTTCGGCATGGGCAGCCTGTCGCTCGGCGAACTGGCCGGCGAGCGCATGAAGGTCGCCCTGGAGGCCAATTCCACCGAAGACGAGCACGACTGCTTCAGCGACAACACCCACAACTCGCACTTCTACAATGCCCGCGGCATCCGCAACGTCTATCTGGGCGAGTACAAGCGCGTCGACGGCAGCACCCTGACCGGTCCGAGCCTGGCCTCGCTGGTCCAGGGCGTGAGCCCGGAGGTGGACAGCACGCTGAAGACCGACCTGGAAAGCACCGAAGCCAAGCTGCAGGTGCTGGTGGAAAGCGCCAACAACGGCGAAGCCTTCGACCAGCTGATCGCCGCCGACAATGCCGAAGGCCAGGAAAAGGTGCGCAACGCGATCGCCGCGCTGGTCAAGCAGACCGCGTCCATCGAACAGGCTGCTGCTGCCCTCGGCATCAGCGACCTCAACCCGGACACCGCCGATCACGAATTCTGATCGGGAGCGGCACGGGCGCCGCGCGCTGGCGCCCGTGTCTCCGTTCGGCGAACAACCGGCGGCGGAGCCTGCAATCCGCCGCATCCTCAAATGCAAATCCCTCTTATTCCATTTCGATTAGGCTGCTAAGATTGCGCGGCTTAATCCAACGCTCCGCAGGTATCCCCGATGCGCCCGTCGTTTCGCCGCTTCTTCCCGCTGCTGGCCGTGTTTCTGGCTGCCTGCGGCAACGACGAAACCCCGCGCTTCGAGCAGGCCGAGCCCGGCGAAGCCCTCTCGGGCGGTAACGCCACGGTGATGAAGTTCGACCAGAACGCGTTCTCCATGCCATCGGCCAACCTGGCACCGATGCGCCGACTCGACTTCAGCGTCGGCAACAGCTTCTTCCGCAATCCCTGGGTCATCGCCCCCGCGTCCACTACCGCACGCGACGGTCTCGGCCCGCTGTTCAACACCAACGCCTGCCAGAACTGTCACATCAAGGACGGGCGCGGGCATCCGCCGGCAGCCGATGCCGCCAGTGCCGTCTCGATGCTGGTACGTCTGTCCATTCCGGCCGGCCCGGAACACGCCGAAGTCGTCCGCGAGCGCGGCATCGCACCGGAGCCGAGCTATGGCGGCCAGCTGCAGGACATGGCGATTCCCGGCGTCGCGCCGGAGGGCAAGGTGCGCCTGCGTTACTCCACCGAGCGCGTGCGTTTCGCCGATGGCAGCGAAGTCGAGCTCCGTAGACCGGAGATCGAACTGAGCGAGCTGGGGTACGGCGACATGCATCCCGACACCCTGATGTCGCCGCGCATCGCACCGCCGATGATCGGCCTCGGGCTGCTGGAAGCCATCCCAGAGGAAGCGCTGCTGGCCAATGCCGACCCCGACGATCGCAATGGCGACGGCATTTCCGGCCGACCCAATCGGGTGTTCGACCAGACCAGCCGGCAGACCGTCATCGGCCGTTTCGGCTGGAAGGCCGGCCAGCCGAGCCTCAACCAGCAGAACGCCGACGCCTTCTTCAACGACATGGGACTGTCCACCAGCCTGTTCAGCGGCAGCAGCTGCACCGAGCGGCAGGTCGAATGCCGGGCGATGCCCGACGGCGGCGAGCCTGAGGTAAGCGACAACATCCTCGCCCAGGTGCTGTTCTACACGCGCAACCTCGGCGTACCGGCACGGCGCAACGTTGGTGATCCGCAGGTACTGGCCGGCAAGACACTGTTTCACCGCGCCGGCTGCCACGGCTGCCACGTACCACAATTCACCACCGCCGCCGATGCCGCGGAGCCCGAGCTGGCCAATCAGGTGATCCGCCCCTATACCGACCTGCTGCTGCACGACATGGGCGAAGGCCTGGCCGACCACCGCCCCGAGTTCGAGGCCAGCGGCCGCGAGTGGCGCACCCCACCGCTGTGGGGCATCGGCCTGACCAAGACGGTCAGTGGACATACCCAGTTCCTGCATGACGGGCGCGCCCGCAACCTGCTCGAAGCCATTCTCTGGCACGGCGGCGAAGCGGAGCGATCGCGCCAGATCGTGCTGGGCTTCGATCAGGACGAACGCAACGCACTGCTGAGCTTCCTCGAGTCGCTCTGAGTGAACACATGTATCCATGCTTTCCCGGCGCGAGAGCGCTGCAAACCGGCAATGCCGACGAGGACACCATGATTCGTTCCAACACCCTGCGCATGGCCAGCGGCGGTCTGTTGACCGCCCTGCTGCTGAGCGCCTGCACGCCTGCCGATCCGCAGGCCGAAACCAGCAAGGCGCTGACCGATGGCGTCCTGCTGCCCGCCTACACCCACTGGGCCGAAACCGACCGTCGCCTGGCGGCCAGCGCCATCGCCTACTGCGCCGACAACCAGACCCTCGAAGAGGCGCGCGAAGCCTTCGTTCATGCGCAGACGGCCTGGGCCGGCCTGCAACCCTTGCTGATAGGCCCGATGGGCGAAGGCAACCTGGCCTGGCAGGTGCAGTTCTGGCCGGACAAGAAAAACCTGGTCGCGCGTCAGGTCACGGCCCTGCTCGGGGCCAAGCCCAACCTCACGCAGGCCGATCTGGACGGTGCCAGCGTCGTGGTACAGGGCCTCAGCGCCTACGAGTACGTTCTCTTCGACAAGACGATCGATCTCGGCGACAGCGCAACCAAGGCCCGCTACTGCCCGCTGCTGACATCCATCGGTGAACACCAGCAGCAGCTTGCCGCCGGCGTGCTGCAGCAGTGGGAAGACAAGGACGGCATGGCCGACCAGTTGCGCAGCTTCCCCAACGAGCGCTATGCCGAGCCAAGCGAGGCGATCGCCGAGCTGCTGCGAGTCCAGGTCACCGCCCTCGACGGCCTGAAGAAGAAGCTCGGCGCCCCGCTCGGTCGACAGACCAAGGGCCATCCGCAGCCTTACCAGGCCGAGGGCTGGCGCAGCGACACCACGCTGGCCAGCATCGCCGCAGCGGTCAAGGGTGCCGAAAGCCTCTGGCTAGGCGCCGACAACAACGGCCTGCGTTCGCTACTGCCTGCCGAGCAGGCGGACCTGGCGCAGCGCATCGACGCCGCTTACGCCCAGCTGCTGCAGCACCTGGGCGGGCTGACGCAACCATTCGGCGCGCTGCTGGCAGACGAACAGGGCCGCAGCGAACTGGATGCGCTCTACCAAGGCATCGACCGTCTGCATCGCCTGCACCAGCAGGAGCTGGCCCGCGCCCTCGGCGTGCAGATCGGCTTCAACGCTCACGACGGGGACTGAGATGAAACGTCGAACCCTGCTCGGTCTGGGTGGCACAGTGCTCGCGGCAAGTGGTATCGCGGGCTGGAGTCTGAGCCGTCATGGCGGGCAGCCGGTGCTGCTCTCCGCACGCAACGATCAGCAGGGACGGCACTATGCCGTCGGCTATCGGCTCGACGGGAGCCAGGTGTTCGCCACCCCGGTCGCCGAGCGCTGCCATGACGTGTATCCGCATCCCTACCTGCCGCTGGCGGTGTTCGTCGGTCGGCGCCCTAGCCGCGAGAGTTACCTGATCGATTCGCGTGACGGACGCCTGCTGCAGGTGCTGGCGTCGCCACCCAACCGGCACTTCTACGGCCACGGCGTGTTCCACCGCGATGGCGAATGGTTCTACACCACCGAGAACGACACCCGCGACGCCGGCCGTGGCGTGCTTGGTGTCTACCGCCTGCAAGGCAGAGAGCTGGTGCGCGTCGGCGAGCACGCAACCCATGGCATCGGCCCCCACCAGCTGCTGTGGATGCCGGATCACGAAACCCTGGTGATCGCCAACGGCGGCATCCGCACCGAGGCCGACAGCCGCGAGATGATGAATCTCGACGCCATGGAGCCGAGCCTGGTGCTGCTGCGTCGCGACGGCAGCCTGGTCAGCAAGGAACAACTGCCGGAGCGCATGAACAGCGTGCGCCACCTCGCCGTCGCCGCCGACGGCACGGTCGTCAGCGGCCAGCAGTACGAAGGCGACCCGATGGACCGCGTGCCGCTGCTGGCGATCAAACGGCCCGGGCAGCCCTTCCAGCACTTCCCGCTTGGCGAGGCGCAGCGGCAGATCATGAACCAGTACACCGCCAGTCTGGCCATCCACGACGAGCTGCGGCTGCTGGCCGTCACCGCGCCACGCGGCAACAAGGTGTTCATCTGGGACCTGGACAGTGCCGCGCTGCGCCAGGAGGCTCACCTGCCCGATTGCGCTGGCGTCGCGGCAGTCGCCGAGGGCTTCGTGGTCAGCTCCGGACAGGGCCGCTGCCGCCTGTTCGACTGCCGCGGCGAGCGTTTCACCAGTACGCCGCTGCAGATGCCGGCAGGGCTCTGGGACAACCACCTGCGCATCGTCTAGCTCAAGAAACACGTCACCCGGCCGATGTGCTGGGCAACGGCAGGGATGCTCATTGACGTTTTCTCAAACGACGAGACCTTGCCCATGCTCCAGAAGTCCCTGCGCGCGCAGATCCTCGCGCTGATCGGCGGCAGCCTGCTGCTGACGCTCCTCATCGCCCTCGGCTGCATCCGCATGCTCAGCAGCGATATCGACCAATTCCAGACGCTGCTCGACGGGCCGCTGGCCGAGCTGCAACTGATCGACGAGGCCAACCTCGAGTTCAAGGTGCAGGTGCAGGAATGGAAGAACGTGCTGCTGCGCGGCAAGCAGCTCGAAAATCGCAACCGCTACTGGAGCCAGTTCGAGGCACAGGAAGCCAAGGTGCAGAAGGTTCTTGGCGATCTGCTCGTGCTGAGTGCCGACGAACCGGAGCTGGCCGGACAGATCGAGCGCCTGCGCAACGAGCATCGAACGCTGGGCGGCGCCTACCGCAAGGGCCTGGACGCCTTCATCGCCGCCGGCAGCGACCCGCTGGCCGGTGATGCTGCAGTGGCCGGGATCGACCGAGCCACCAGCGCCCAGCTCAGCGAACTGGTCAAGCAGCTGCATGCAGCCGCCAGGCAGCGTTCGGAGGCGATACAGGCCGATGCCGAAGCCACCGCGCTGCTCGGCCCGGTCATCATGATCCTGGCCGGCGTGGTGGTGGCGCTACTCAGCCTGTGGCTGGTCAATCGACGCATCATCGAGCCGATCCGCACGCTGATCGAGCACATCGCGCGTCTCAGCCAGGGCAAGTTCGCCGAGCGGGTGGACGCCAGCCGCGCCGACGAACTCGGCCGACTCGCGGTTGCCGCCAACGTGCTGCGCGATTTTCTCGCCGATACCTTCACCCGCCTACAGCAGAGCACCTCCAATCTGGACAGCGCCAGCGGCGAACTGAACGCCATCGCCAGGCTGATGGCCGATGGCGCCCGCGAGCAGTTCTCGCGCACCGATCAGGTCGCCACTGCCATGCACGAGATGTCGGCAACTGCCCAGGAAGTCTCGCGCCATGCCGCCGAAGCGGCGCAGGCCGCCGATGCCGCCGATCACGCCGCGCAACAGGGCGAGGCGGTGATGCGCGGCACCATCGCCAGCATCACCGACATGAGCAGCGAAATCGCCAGCACCGCCGAGGTCATTCGCCGGCTGGAGGGCGACAGCGGCCGGATCGGCAAGGTGCTGGAAGTCATCCGCGGCATTGCCGACCAGACCAACCTACTGGCGCTCAATGCCGCCATCGAGGCGGCCCGTGCCGGCGACGCCGGCCGAGGTTTTGCCGTGGTGGCCGACGAAGTGCGCACCCTGGCCCAGCGCACCGCCGAATCCACCGCCGAGATCCACCAGATCATCGATACCGTGCAGACCGGCGCAAGCAATGCGGTGCGTGCCATCGAGAGCGGCCAGGTGCGCAGCGAACAGGGGGTCGGCCAGGTGACCGAGGCCGGACTGATGCTGCAGCGCATCACCGAGGCCGTGGAGGCGATCCGCGACATGAACCGGCAGATCGCAACCGCGGCCGAGGAACAGACAGCGGTGGCCGAGGACATCTCGCGCAACCTCACCGAGATCACCTCCATCGCCACCATCAACCAGCAGAACGTCGAACGCACCGAAACCGCCAGTCAGAACCTGCACGGCCTGTCGGCGCAGCTCACCGAGGTCACCCGCCGCCTCGCTGGCTGACGATCAGCGGGGCGGCCCGACAGCCTGTCGCCCGCCCCGCCTTTCGGTGGCCCTGCGCCCCCTCTCCCCCTTTACTTGCTTCCGATTCGGGGCTAAGTTCCTCCCTCCCCGGTCCGGCTGCGCCAGTGCAGCCACCGTCCAAGCGACGCTGACCGGACGTTCGAACGGCTGCCTCGATCACGGCAGTAGACAGCCGGCTCACATCTCCAAGGAAATCGGAAAATGTTGCGCCGCATGCTGTTTATGCTGGGCGCGGTGGTCGTCGTCGTTGCGATCCTTGCCGCACTCAAGTTCAACTCGATCTATCAACAGATTCAGCAGTTCCAGGCACCCAAGCCGGCGATCGATGTCGAGGCGGAAGTTGCCCGGCGCATGGACTGGCAGAGCCGCCTGCCGGCGATCGGCACGCTCAAGGCATCGCAGGGTATCGACCTCAGCGTCGAGATCGCCGGCACCATCACCGACGTGCAGTTCCAGTCCGGCGAGAAGGTCAGCAAGGGTCAGGCCATCGTGCTGCTGGACAGCGAAATGGAGCAGGCCAGCCTGGTCAGCGCCGAGGCGGACCTCAGCCTGGCCCGCCTGGAGTTCCAGCGCGCCCGCAGCCTGCTGGATCGCCAGGCCATCTCCCGCAGCGAATACGACCGTCTCAATGCCCAGTCGCAGAAGGCCGAGGCCAGCGTCGCCCAGCTGCGTGCCAGCCTGGCGAAGAAGCGCATCCTCGCACCCTTCTCCGGCACCATCGGCATCCGCCAGGTGGATGTGGGTGATTACATCGCTGCCGGCACGCCCATCGCCACGCTGCAGGACCTCTCCACGCTCTACGTCGACTTCTTCCTGGCCGAACAGCACGTACCGCTGCTGGCGCTCGGGCAGAAGGTGCAATTGCGCGTGGCGGCCTACCCGGACGAGCGGTTCGAAGGCGTGATCAGCGCGCTGAACCCGAAGGTGGAAACCACAACCCGCAACGTGCAGGTCCGCGCCGAACTGGCCAACCCCGACGGTCGTCTGTTGCCTGGCATGTTCGCCGACCTGCAGGTCCTGTTGCCGACCGAAAACGCGCAGGTGGTTGTGCCGGAAACGGCCATCACCTACACGCTGTACGGCAACTCAGTGCTGCTGGTGACCGAGGGCACGCCGCCTGAAGGGGTCAGCCGCGACGAGCCGTACCTGGTGGTCGAGCGCCGCTTCGTCACCACAGGCGAGCGTCGCGACGGTCTGGTGGTGGTCCTCGACGGCCTGGAAGGCGGCGAACAGGTGATCACCGCCGGCCAGCTCAAGCTCGACAGCGGCACCCATGTCGCCATCGCCGAGAACCGCACGCTCAAGCTCGACGGCGCCGAGCCGGCGTCCGAATAAGGGGCCTGCCGCTCCGGCGGCAGCGCCACATCGAACAGTTCCAGGGACTTGCCCATGGCCTTCACCGATCCCTTCATCCGCCGCCCGGTACTGGCGAGCGTCATCAGTCTGCTGATCGTGCTGCTCGGCATCCAGGCCTTCAACAGCCTGACCATCCGCCAGTACCCGCAGATGGAAAGCGCACTGATCACGGTGACCACCGCCTACCCCGGCGCCAACGCCGAAACCATTCAGGGCTATATCACCCAGCCGTTGCAGCAGAGCCTTGCCAGCGCCGAAGGGGTGGACTACATGACCTCGGTCAGCCAGCAGAACGCCTCGGTGATCTCGGTCTACGCGCGCATCGGCGCCGACACGGATCGCCTCTACACCGAGCTGCTCAGCCAGGCCAACTCGGTCAAGAACCAGCTGCCGCAGGACGCCGAGGACCCGGTGCTGAACAAGCAGGCGGCCGATTCCACTGCGCTGATGTACATCAGCTTCTACAGCGACCAGCTGTCCAACCCGCAGATCACCGACTACCTGTCGCGAGTCATCCAGCCCAAGCTGGCGACGCTGCCGGGCATGGCCGAGGCGGAGATCCTTGGCAACCAGGTGTTCGCCATGCGCCTGTGGCTGGACCCGGTCAAGCTGGCAGCCTACGGCGTCTCGGCGGGCGACGTAAACGAGGCGGTGCGCAAGTACAACTTCCTCTCGGCAGCCGGCGAAGTGAAAGGCCAGTACGTGGTCACCAGCATCAACGCCGACACCGAGCTGAAGACGCCGGAAGCGTTCGCCGCCATCCCGCTCAAGACCCAGGGCGACAGCCGCGTCCTGCTGGGTGACGTGGCACGGGTGGAGATGGGCGCCGAAAGCTACAACTCGATCAGCTCGTTCGACGGTATTCCCTCGGTCTATATCGGTATCAAGGGCACGCCCAGCGCCAACCCGCTGGACGTGATCAAGGAAGTGCGCGCGATCATGCCGCAGATCGAGGCACAGCTGCCGCCGGGCCTGAAGGCAACCATCGCCTACGACGCCACCGAATTCATCCAGGCGTCCATCGACGAGGTGGTGAAGACCCTGGCCGAGGCCGCGGTGATCGTCATCGTCGTGGTCTTCCTGTTCCTCGGCTCGCTGCGCACGGTGCTGATTCCGGTGGTGACCATCCCGTTGTCGATGATCGGTGTGCTGTTCTTCATGCAGGCGATGGGCTACTCGATCAACCTGCTGACGCTGCTGGCCATGGTGCTGGCGATCGGCCTGGTGGTGGACGATGCCATCGTCGTGGTGGAGAACATCCACCGGCACATCGAGCAGGGAAAATCGCCGTTCCAGGCGGCGCTCGACGGCGCCCGGGAGATCGCCATGCCGGTGGTCTCGATGACCATCACCCTGGCCGCGGTCTATGCTCCCATCGGCTTCCTGCAGGGGCTGACCGGTGCGCTGTTCCAGGAGTTCGCCCTGACCCTGGCCGGCGCCGTGCTGATTTCCGGTGTGGTGGCGCTGACGCTATCGCCGATGATGTGTTCGAAGCTGCTGCGCCACGAAGAGAACCCCAGCGGCTTCGCCCATCGCCTGGATGAGCTGTTCGAACGCCTCAAGCAGCGCTACCAGCGCGCCCTGCACGGCACCCTCAACACCCGCCCGGTGGTCCTGGTGTTCGCCGTGCTGGTGCTGGCACTGATTCCGGTGCTGCTGATGTTCACCGAGAGCGAACTGGCGCCCGAGGAGGACCAGGGTATCGTCTTCATGATGGCCAGCGCACCGAAGACCGCCAACCTGGACTACCTGAACGCCTACACCGACCAGTTCCTGGAGATATTCAAGAGCTTCCCGGAGTACTACTCCTGGTTCCAGATCAACGGCTTCGATGGCGTGCAGAGCGGCATTGGCGGCTTCCTGCTCAAACCCTGGGACGAGCGCGAACGCTCGCAGATGGAAATCCTGCCCGAGGTACAGGCCAAGCTCGATCGCCTGCCCGGCCTGCAGATCTTCGGTTTCAACCTGCCTTCGCTGCCCGGCACCGGCGAAGGCCTGCCGTTCCAGTTCGTGATCAATACCGCCAACGACTACGAAACGCTGCTGCAGGTGACCGAGCGCATCCGCAAGCGCGCCGAGGAGTCCGGCAAGTTCGCCTTCCTCGATGTGGACCTGGCGTTCGACAAGCCGGAGATCGTGGTCGAGATCGACCGCGAGAAGGCCGCGCAGATGGGCGTCTCCATGGAAGACCTCGGCCTGACCCTGAGCACCCTGCTCGGCGAGGGCGAGATCAACCGCTTCACCATCGAGGGCCGCAGCTACAAGGTCATCGCCCAGGTCGAACGCGCCTACCGCGACAACCCCGACTGGCTGAGCAACTACTACGTGCGCAACCAGCAGGGCCAGATGCTGCCGCTCTCGACCTTGATCAAGGTACGCGACCGCGCCCGGCCGACTCAACTCAAGCAGTTCCAGCAGCTCAACGCCGCGATGATCCAGGGCTTTCCCATCGTCAGCATGGGCGAGGCGATCGAAACGCTGCAGACCATCGCCCGCGAGGAAGCGCCGGAGGGCTTCAGCTTCGATTACGCCGGCGCGTCGCGGCAGTACGTGCAGGAAGGCAATGCGCTGTACCTGACCTTCGCCCTGGCGCTGGCGGTGATCTTCCTGGTCCTGGCCGCACAGTTCGAGAGCTTCCGCGATCCGCTGGTGATCCTGGTCACCGTACCGTTGTCCGTGTGCGGGGCGCTGGTGCCGCTGTTCCTCGGCCTGTCGAGCATGAACATCTATACCCAGGTGGGCCTGGTGACGCTGATCGGTCTGATCAGCAAGCACGGCATCATGATCGTCGAGTTCGCCAACCAGCTGCGTCGTGAGCGCGGCCTGAGCCGCCGCGAAGCGGTGGAAGAAGCGGCGGCGATTCGCCTGCGGCCGGTGCTGATGACCACCGCAGCGACAGTGTTCGGCATGGTGCCGCTGATCATCGCCAGTGGGGCCGGCGCCGTCAGCCGGTTCGACATCGGCCTGGTGATCGCCACCGGGATGTCGGTGGGCACGCTGTTCACGCTGTTCGTGCTGCCTGCCGTCTATGAACTGCTGGCCAGGCCGGACAAGGCACCGCAGCAGGCCGCCGAGCCCGGCATCGCCTGACGCCAGAGGCGTTAGCGCATGCCTTGTGACAGGCCGTAGAGAAGCAGGAGCAGATCCTGATCGGGGCGCGCCGCCTCGAAGCGGGATTTGCTGCCTGGCGGCAACGGGCAATAGCTGCGGCTTTCACTGCTCTGCACCAGTGTCGCTCCGGGCTCATTCCATGCCGCTACGCAAAGCGTGGTCACTCCGAGCGCGCCGATGAGGAACAATCCTCGAGCGATTTCCAGCTTCATGGCGTAAACCCTTGATAAGGCGGTGGTTAACTGACCGTAGCTCAGCTAGTTAATTCCTGCGTTCTTTTTGACGAACGGTCGAGGATGCACTGAACGGCACGCAAAAAAAACCCCGCACGAGGCGGGGTTCTTTTTATGGAGCCAAGGGGCCGTTCGGCTTACATCATGCCGCCCATGCCACCCATGCCGCCCATGTCCGGCATGGCCGGGGCCGGCTTGTCTTCTACCACTTCGGCAACCATGGCTTCGGTAGTCACCATCAGACCGCCGATGGAAGCAGCAGCCTGCAGCGCGGAACGAGTGACCTTGGCCGGATCGAGGATACCCATCTCGATCATGTCGCCGTAGGTGTCGGACGCAGCGTTGAAGCCGTAGTTGCCCGAACCCTGCTTGACCTTGTCGACCACCACGCTCGGCTCGCCGCCGGCGTTGGCAACGATCTGACGCAGCGGAGCTTCGACGGCACGACGCAGCAGCGCGATACCGACGTTCTGGTCTTCGTTGTCACCCTTGAGCTCGGAGATGGCTTGCAGAGCACGTACCAGAGCCACGCCACCGCCAGGCACCACGCCTTCTTCAACGGCCGCACGGGTCGCATGCAGGGCGTCTTCGACGCGGGCTTTCTTCTCTTTCATCTCGACTTCGGTACCGGCACCGACCTTGATCACGGCAACACCGCCAGCCAGCTTGGCCAGACGCTCTTGCAGCTTTTCCTTGTCGTAGTCGGAGGTGGTGTCTTCGATCTGCTTGCGGATCTGCGCCACACGAGCTTCGATGTCGGCCTGGGCACCAGCGCCGTCGATGATGGTGGTGTTTTCCTTGTTCAACACGACGCGCTTGGCGTTACCCAGGTGCTCCAGGGTAGCGGTTTCCAGGCTCAGGCCGACTTCTTCGGAAATCACGGTACCGCCGGTCAGGATGGCGATGTCCTGCAGCATGGCCTTGCGGCGATCACCGAAGCCCGGTGCCTTGACCGCAGCGACCTTGACGATGCCGCGCATGTTGTTGACGACCAGGGTGGCCAGGGCTTCGCCTTCCACGTCTTCGGCAACGATCAGCAGCGGACGACCGGCCTTGGCGACGCCTTCCAGCACCGGCAGCAGTTCGCGGATGTTGGAGATCTTCTTGTCGACCAGCAGCAGCAGCGGGTTGTCCAGCTCGGCAACCATGGTGTCCGGCTTGTTGATGAAGTACGGCGACAGGTAGCCGCGGTCGAACTGCATGCCCTCGACGACGGACAGCTCGTTCTCGAAGCCCGAACCTTCCTCAACGGTGATCACGCCTTCCTTGCCCACGCGCTCCATGGCCTCGGCGATGATCTGGCCGATGGACTCGTCGGAGTTGGCGGAGATGGTGCCGACCTGGGCGATGGCCTTGGAGTCGGTGCACGGCTTGGCCAGCTGCTTCAGCTCGGCGACGATGGCGATGGTCGCCTTGTCGATGCCGCGCTTCAGGTCCATCGGGTTCATGCCGGCAGCGACGGCCTTCAGGCCCTCGTTAACGATGGCCTGGGCGAGGACGGTGGCGGTGGTGGTGCCGTCACCGGCCTCGTCGTTGGCCTTGGAGGCAACGTCCTTGACCAGCTGGGCGCCCATGTTCTCGAAGCGGTCCTTCAGCTCGATTTCCTTGGCAACGGAAACGCCGTCCTTGGTGATGGTCGGAGCACCGAAGCTCTTTTCCAGCACCACGTTGCGGCCTTTCGGGCCGAGGGTCGCTTTTACCGCATCAGCCAGGACGTTCACACCGACCAGCATCTTCTTGCGTGCGGAGTCGCCGAATTTGACTTCTTTAGCAGCCATGTTGATTGATCCTCAATTCGTGAATTATGTACGGAGATTCGCGGTAATCAGGCTTCGATGACGGCGAGGATTTCGTTCTCGCTCATCACCAGCAGGTCTTCGCCGTCGACCTTGACGGTGTTGCTGCCGGAGTACGGGCCGAACACCACCTTGTCGCCGACCTTAACGGCCGGAGCGCGCACTTCGCCGTTGTCCAGCACACGTCCGGTACCGACAGCAACGACTTCGCCACGGTTCGGTTTCTCGGCAGCGGAGCCCGGCAGGACGATGCCGCCTGCGGTCTTGGTTTCTTCTTCGCTGCGACGAATCACGACGCGGTCATGCAGAGGACGAAGCTTCATTGTCGATCTCTCCTAGTAGAGTGGTTCCATGCCGATGACCCTTCATCGGCGGGTTGGGCAAATCCGGCTGTGCCGGTTGCGGCCCGCAGTGCGAGCCGCAGAAGACGGACTGTCGAACACGACAGCGACCTTGCGGTGTCCGCTACATGCGGGCGTTCAAGAGCATTTCAAGGGGCGCGGATGAAATTTTCATGGCCGCAAATGAAAAACGGCATGCCTGCTGGCATGCCGGTTATCGCGCGAGCGGATCATTTGTCCTGATCGCGTCGCTCCCATTCGCCCTCGATCACATTGGGCCGTTGCGGGTTGGCGCGGGCCTGCAAGTCGTCGGCGAAGGCGCGCTGACGGCGCATCTGCGCCTCCATGCGACGGTTGATCTGGCGGAACAGGAAGTTGCGTGTCGGCGGGAAGAGTACGATCAGCGCCAGCACGTCACTGATGAAGCCGGGCAGGAACAGCAAGCCACCGCCGATTGCCATCATCAGCCCCTGCAGCATTTCACGCTCGGGCAACTCGCCCCGCGCCAGGCGCTCGCGGGCGCGCCAGGCTGTGGCGAAACCGGCCAGACGCAGCAGCAGAACACCGGCGATGCCGCTGAGCACCAGCAGCATGATGGTGGCCAGCGCACCGATGGAGCTGCCGACCTTGATCAGTACGAACAGCTCGGCCAGCGGGAACAATAGAAACAGCACAAAGAAGATTCGCATCGATGGTCCTTGGCGGAAGATCAGCTTCCAGTCCTCTGTAGATGGCGGCATCCCGGGCCTAATTCAACCCGGGAGAGAAAAGGCCTGTAACCGGATTATGCGCAGCGCCGCTGAAGCCACGCTGAACCGCGTCAGCGCCGCGCCATCGCCACCAGCGCCTGGCGCACCGCCCCCGGCGTCGAGCAGGGCTCGGGGAAGGCTATCCAATGCAGTGCATGGCCGACACGCAGGTGGAAGCCTTCACTGTCGATACCGGCCATTTGCGCTGGCGTACTCTGCGACAGCCCGGCCTGCTCGACATAGTGGGCGATGGCCGCTGCATGATCATCGTTCATGTGCTCAACCATGCCCCGCTCCACCTCGCCATTCTCGACAGCGAAGGGATTGGCCAAGGCGACGTCGTCCAGCCAGTGAATTGCACCGAAACCACCGATGTAGCGCCAGCGCACCGGCTCCAGCACCCAGAAGTCGAAGTCATGTACGCGGTGGTAGTCCTGTGACTCGGGGAAGTAGCGGTAGTAGCGTTGCGCAGCCGCCTCGACCGCCGCCCCGTCGTCGAGCTGGCGGGCCTCGGCCAGCAGCGTGAGCCGGCCCGCTGCCTGGACGTCCTCGGCGGCGCGCTCACCGACCAGCAGCGAACAGCGCGCATCGGCCTTGAGATTGCGGGTGTGCTGGGCGATCCGACTGATCAGCAGCAGCGGCCAGCCACGCGCGTCCAGGCAATAGGGCACGACCGAGCCGAACGGAAAGCCGGGCATGGCCTGGGAATGGGTGGAGAGCACGCCGCGGTATTCCTTGAGCAGAAGTTGTCGGGCATGCTTGCGGGCTTCGGCGCTCACCTGTGGCTCCTCGATACGGTCCGGGACGACGGAGCGCCCAGCATAACGATTTCCCTGGCGGGCGTCGTTCCCGCTTAACAAGGACAACAAGGAGACGCGCATGCAACTGCAAGACAAGGTCATCATCGTCACCGGCGGCGGCCAGGGCCTCGGCCGCGCCATGGCCGAGCACCTGGCAGGCAGGGGCGCACGCCTGGCTCTGGTGGACCTCAACCAGGACCGTCTGGACGAAGCCGTGGCCGCCTGCAAGGCCGCCGGTGGCGAGGCCCGCGCCTACCTGTGCAACGTCGCCAGCGAGGAGCAGGTCTGCGAGATGGTCGCGCGCGTCGCCGAGGACTTCGGTGGCCTGCATGGGCTGGTCAACAATGCCGGCATCCTGCGCGACGGCCTGCTGCTCAAGGTCAAGGACGGCGAAATCAGCAAGATGAGCCTGGCCCAGTGGCAGGCGGTGATCGACGTCAACCTCACCGGCGTATTCCTCTGCACCCGGGAAGTCGCAGCGAAGATGGTCGAGCTCAAGAGCGAAGGCGCGATCATCAACATCTCGTCGATCTCCCGCGCCGGCAACATGGGCCAGACCAACTACTCCGCGGCCAAGGCCGGCGTGGCCTCGGCCACCGTGGTCTGGGCCAAGGAGCTGGCGCGCTACGGCATTCGCGTGGCAGGCGTGGCGCCCGGCTTCATCGAGACCGAGATGGTCGCCAGCATGAAGCCCGAAGCCCTGGAGAAAATGACGTCCGGCATTCCGCTCAAGCGCATGGGCAAGCCGGCGGAGATCGCCCACTCGGTGGCGTACATCTTCGAGAACGACTATTACACCGGCCGCATCCTCGAACTGGACGGCGGGCTGCGTCTCTGATCGGGGCGTCAGGGCCAAAGAAGAAAGGCAGCCAGATGGCTGCCTTTCTTATATATGCACACCGGATCGATAAGGCTTACCAGCCCACGCCGAAACCGATGCTGTAGCGGGTCAAGTCGAGATCGTTGTCGGCACCGCTGATGATGTCCTTCTCTGCCTTCATGTTCAGCGAAGCCCAGTCGGTCACCTTGTAACGCAGGCCGACCTCGGCATCGAGCGCGTAATCGGCCACGTTCTCCAGCGGCTTGCCGAGTTCGCCGGTACTGAACAGCTCGAAGGTCTTGCCCACCAGGTAGCGGTTGTAGTCCCACTTCATCACCGCCAGGTAGAAGTTCTCCTTTTCGCCGTCGGCAAACTCGTAGTCGCTACGGTTGATCAGCCCTGCCAGGGAGAAGGCGCCCAGCTCGTTGTCCCAGAACTGGTAACCGGGACCGGTACCGATGGTGCGCTGACGGCGCACGTCCTCGATCTGGTCGCGCTTGTAGCTCAACCGCCCCTGCCAGAACCAGTGCTGATCGAGGAAGCGGTCCAGCGCGTACTCGGCATCCCAGTTGTCGGTAACCGTCACGCCGTCGCGGTACTCGCGGTTGTAGTTGCCGGTGCCATTGTGCCGCCACAGGCCGTGACGCGCCTTGGTGTCGAAGGAGACGTCGTAGTCGTCGGTATCGGTCTCGGCACGCTTGTAGTCCATCGCCACGTCGACATTGCCCTTCCAGGTGAAGTCCTGGATCAGCGGCTTGGGATGGATGATCTGGGTGATGCTCGCCAGCTCCACGGTGCGCGGCGCGGCACCGTTGACCAGAGTGACCTGGCCCTGCTCGGCCGCCTGCAGCGACTGGGCGACCTCACCGGTGACGTCATCCTGCTTGATGAGCAGCTTCTGGTCGCTTTCCAGCGTGGCAATCTGGTTCCACTTCAGCGGGATCGAACCGCCGTATTCGGTCTCGATAAGCAGCTTGCCGCCATCGAGCACGCTGATCTTGCCGGTGAGGCGATCGCCATTCTTCAGCCACACGGTGTCGGCGAGCGAAGGCAGGGCAACGGCGGAAAGGGTCGCGCAAAGCAGGGTTCTGGTGAGCATAAATGTGCTGGGATTATGGTCGAAGTCGGTTGAAAGGCTGGCATTATCCCTATGCATTCAGCTACAGCAAGCACAGACCGCCGAATGGATCACGAGTTCGGCGAGCCGACCTCCACCACCGACCGGAAGCTCTGCATGAATGACCACGCACCGCTGTCACCCCCCGGTGCCGATGCCGAAACGCGGCGCACCGCCGTTTACCTGGTGATGTCACAGATCCCGCCGGGCAAGGTGGTGAGCTACGGCGAGCTGGCCGCCATGGCCGGCCTCGGCCGCGCCGCGCGCTGGGTTGGCCGCCTGATGTCGCAGCTGCCGGATGACACCAGCCTGCCCTGGCACAGGGTGATCGCCGCCGGCGGCCGCCTCAGCCTGCCAGCCGGCACAGCGGCCGGGCACGAGCAACGCATGCGGCTGCGCGCCGAGGGGCTGACCATCGTCAACGACCGCGTGGACATGCGTCGGCACGGCTGGCATTCGACGGAGCTCAACGGTTAGAGTGCGCCCTTCGTCCCATCAGCACAGAACCTTGATGTATGTCCCGTGATACCTGGCGCGATGCGCTAGCCGCCTACGCCAGTCCTGCCACGCTCGCCCTGTTGTTGCTGGGGTTCGCAGCCGGTCTGCCGGCGGTCCTGGTGTTCTCCACCCTTTCGGTGTGGTTGCGCGAGGCGGGTGTTTCCCGGGAGACCATCGGCTTTGCCAGCTGGATCAGCCTGGCCTACGCCTTCAAATGGGTGTGGTCGCCGATGCTCGACCAGTGGCGATTGCCCTGGATCGGCTCGCTGGGCCGGAGACGTTCCTGGCTGGTGCTGTCCCAGGCGCTGATCGCCGTCGGCCTGATCGGCATGGCGCTGTGTAACCCGCAGCACAATCTCACCATGCTCATCGCCCTGGCCGTGGTGGTGGCGTTCTCATCGGCCACTCAGGACATCGCCATCGATGCCTACCGCCTGGAGATCGCCGAGGACAAGCTGCAGGCGACCCTTGCCGCCAGCTACATGACCGGTTACCGCATCGCCATGCTGCTGGCCAGCGCCGGTGCCCTGTTCCTCGCCGAATGGCTGGGCTCCAGCAACCTGAATTACGACCAGGCGGCATGGACCACCACCTACCTCGTCTTTGCCCTGCTCATCGTGCCAGGCCTGGTCACCAGCCTGGTGATCCGCGAGCCGGACGTCGCCGCGCCGCTACCCAACGAACCCTCGCGCTACACCTTCAATCATCAGCTGGCCGCGGTCGGGCTGCTGCTGGTGCTGCTGATCTCGGTGCCGGCAATGATCAACGCGCTGATCGCCCAGGCCTGGCCGCGCGCCACACTGTACGCACTGTTCATTCTCGGCAGCGTATCGCCGGTGGGCCGCGCGCTGTTCGTCCCGGTGCGCCACATTCTCGGCCAGGCCAAGGCGCGCCAGCGGCCGACACGCTTCGACTTCGCCCACCAGGCGGTATCGGTGATCGTGCTGATCATCCTGATGGTTTCCACCACCGGCATGTTCCAGTCCTACTGGGGCGGCTACTGGCCGCGCGGCACCATGTACCTGCTGATCTGCTGGGGCTGCCTATCGGCGCCTGGGCGCATCCTGATGGGCCCGGTACTGACGCCGATCACCGACTTCATCGTGCGCTACCGCTGGCAGGCGCTGCTACTGCTCGGGCTGATTGCCACCTACCGGATGTCGGACACGGTGATGGGCGTGATGGCCAACGTCTTCTATATCGATCAGGGCTTCTCCAAGGACGAGATCGCCAGCGTCAGCAAGCTGTTCGGGCTGGTGATGACGCTGCTCGGCGCGGCCTTTGGCGGCCTGTTGATCGTGCGCTTCAGCATCCTGCCGATCCTGTTCATCGGCGGTGCGGCATCGGCCGCCACCAACCTGATGTTCATGCTGCTGGTGGAGATGGGCGCCAACCTGCAGATGCTGATCGTCACCATCTCCTGCGACAACTTCAGTGGCGGTCTGGCTTCCACCGCATTCGTCGCCTATCTGTCGAGCCTGACCAACCTGAAGTTCTCGGCGACCCAGTACGCGCTGCTCAGCTCGCTGATGCTGCTGCTTCCGCGCCTGCTCGGTGGGTATTCCGGCGTCATGGTGGAGCACCTGGGTTACAGCAACTTCTTCCTGGTCACCGCCCTGCTCGGCATACCGACGCTGGTATTGATCGCCTGGCAATGGACCCGAACTCGCCAGCAGCCGCTTGACGGCGAGGGCGAAGGCGCCTCGGAGCGCAGCTGAAAACGACGAAGCCTGCAGATGCCGGCTTCGCTTCGTTTGCAAAGGGTGATCAATGCTGCACGAGGTGCACCACGCGCTGCGGGAATGGAATCCCGACGCCCGCGGCGGTCAGGCGCTCCTTGGCCTGCTCGGTAAAGCTGAAGGTCACCGGCCAGAAGTCAGCGGTCGCCACCCAGACGCGCAACGACAGGTTCACCGAACTGTCGCCGAGCCCCGTCACGAATACCACCGGCTCGGGCTCGCGCAACACTCGCGAGTCCTCGGCGATCTCCAGCAGGATCTGGCGGGCCAGCTTGATGTCGCTGCTGTAATCGATGCCGATGTTGATATCGGCACGGCGGCGCGGCTCACGGGAAAAGTTGGTGATATGGCCGTTGGAGAGCGCGCCGTTGGGCACCACCACGGTCTTGTTGTCACCGGTCTTGAGCACCGTATGAAAGATCTGGATGGAGTTGACGGTGCCCGCGATACCTTGCGCCTCGATCCACTCGCCGACACGGAACGGGCGGAACAGCAGGATCAGCACGCCGCCCGCGAAGTTCGCCAGGCTGCCCTGCAATGCCAGGCCAATGGCCAGACCCGCGGCGCCGATCACGGCGATGAACGAGGTGGTTTCGACGCCGATCATCGATGCCACGCTGACCAGCAGCAGCACCTTGAGCACCACGCTGGCCAGGCTGCCGATGAAGCCATGCAGGGTCGGGTCCACCTGACGGCGCTGCAGCAGACTGCTGACCTTGGCGGTGAGGGTGTTGATCAGCCACCAGCCGAACAGGAAGGTCAGCAGTGCCAGCGTGACCTGGGCGCCGTACTGCAGCGCGACCGGCAGCCAGGCTTCGGAAAGATCGACCAGATAGTCGACGGAGAGGTCCATGGAGATACTCCTTCGAAGGATCGGTGTCCGCGCAGCCGGGACACCGAGGAAAGCGGGGGGTTGATGCGTGCGCCGAAGCGCGGCGGGAATCAGTCGCGGAAGTTGTTGAACTGCAGCGGCATGCCGAACTCGTGGCCACGCAGCAGGGCGATGGCCTCCTGCAGATCGTCGCGCTTCTTGCCGGTCACGCGGACCTGTTCACCCTGAATCGCTGCCTGCACCTTGAGCTTGGCATCCTTGATATGGGCGACGATCTTTTTCGCCAGCTCCTTGTCGATCCCTTCGCGCAGCACCGCTTCCTGTTTCATGGTCTTGCCGGAAGCGTAGGCATCCTTGACTTCGAGGCACTGGATATCGATCTTGCGTTTGACCAGGCTCAACTTGAGGATCTCGAGCATCTGCTCCAATTGGAACTCGGCTTCTGCCGTCAGCTGCACGGTCAGGTCCTTCTGCTCGAAGCTGCCTTTGCCGCGCAGGTCGTAACGTCGATCCAGTTCCTTGATCGCGTTGTCGATCGCGTTGGTGACTTCGTGCTTGTCCAGTTCGGACACCACGTCGAACGAGGGCATGGGATTCCTCCACTATGTTGCGCGACGGGCCGCATGAGCCGAGCGCGCGTGTCTTGACGGTTAAGAAAGCGCGGTCATTATAGCGATTCGACGTGTCAGCGCCCGCCCCCGGAGTGACAGGACGTCCCCCTCCAACTCATTGAGCTCGCCATGCCCAACCCCCAGCTGAGCATCCTCGTCGTCGACGATGCCAAATTCTCCAGCGTCATGATCGGCCGCGCGCTGAGCAAAGCCGGCTATCAGGACGTACGCTTCGCCAGCAGCGCTGCCGATGCCCTCGCGCAGCACGCCCAGCGTCCCGCCCACGTTCTGCTGGCGGACTGGCTGATGCCGGAAATGGACGGCCTGGAGCTCACCGGCCAGATTCGTCAGCGCGACGCCAGCAGCGGCCACTACAGCTACATCATCCTGCTCACCGGTCGCGAGAGCGAAAATGCCCTCGGCGAGGCCTTCGACCACGGCGTGGACGACTTCATCAGCAAGTCGACGATGAACGAGCAGCTGCTGCCGCGCATCTACGCAGCCGACCGCCTGTGCGCCTCCCTGCAGCGCCTGAAGCAGGAAAATCACCAACTGGCGGAAAACGTCGCCAGCCTTGAACAGCAGAGCCTGTTGGACCCGCTGACCGGACTGGGCAATGCCCGCTATCTGCACCAGCAGTTGGCCGCCAGCCTGCGTCAGGTGGAAAGCCGCGGCACGGCACTGTGCTACCTGCAGATCGGCCTGCCCGACGCCGGAGTGCTGAACGAACGTTACGGCGAAGCCGGTTATGCCGAGATCCTGCGTGCCATCGCCGGGCGTTTGCAGCAGCTGGTCCGGCCGCTGGATGTGGTGTGCCGGATCGACGAAAAGCAGTTCGGGCTGCTGGCGCTGATCGACGATCTGAAAGGCTGCTCGCCGAGCAGCTTCAAGCGCCTGCACGAAGGGCTCAACCTGCGGGCGCTGAAGACCAGCGAAGGCTTCGTCTCGATCAAGGCCGGCATCAGCCTGGTCAGCCTCGACGCCGAAGCGCTGCCGGTGACGCCCCAGGCCATCATCGAACGTGCGGCAACCCTGCTGCCCAGCGCTTACAGCACCGGGCGTATCGTTCCGCTGCGCCTGAAGCAGCCGGCCTGAGGCGATGACCTGGCACGTTCTCGGCGCAGGCGCGCTCGGCAGCCTCTGGGCTACCCGTCTGGCCAGAGCGGGGCTGCCGGTACGTATCATCCTGCGTTCGGCCGAACGCCTCGCCGATTACCGGCAGGCCGGCGGCCTCACCCTCGAGGAGGCAGGCCAGACCAGCCGGCAGGCGATCACGGCGGAACTGCCGGACGCCCCCATGCCTATCCAACGCCTGCTGGTCGCCTGCAAGGCTTACGATGCGGAGCCCGCCATCGCGCAGCTGGAAGCCCGCCTGGCGCCCGGTTGCGAGATCCTCCTGCTGCAGAACGGCCTGGGCAGTCAGCAGGCCATTGCCGAGCGGTGGCCGTTGGTACGCTGCATATTCGTCTCCAGCACCGAAGGCGCCTACCGGGACGGACCGACGCGCGTCGTGTTCGCCGGCCGCGGACAGAACTGGCTGGGCGACCCCGATGGCGGCTGCGCCCCCGGATGGTTGGGTGAACTCGACCGGGCCGGCATCCCCAATGCCTGGAGCGACGACATCCTCGGCCGACTGTGGCGCAAGCTCGCGCTGAACTGCGCGATCAATCCGCTCACCGTCCTCCACGACTGCCGCAATGGCGAGTTGCGCCAGCACCGCGCTCTGCTCACCGCGCTCTGCAACGAACTCTCGCGGCTGCTCGCTGCCTGCGGCCAGCACGCGGCAGCCGAGGAGCTGGAAAGCGACGTGTGGCGAGTAGTCGAAGCGACCGCCGCCAACTACTCATCGATGCACCAGGATGTCCGGCTCGGCCGCCGCACCGAAATCGCCTACCTGCTTGGCCATGCCTGCACAACCGCCGATGCGCTGGGCGTCGCCGTTCCGAGGCTGCACGATCTGCATGACCGTCTGAGCGAGTACCTCGGCCTGCGCGGATTGCCCACGGACTGAGCGACGGCTACCCTGCTGAAACCCTCCGCCAAGCCGTGCCCGTTCCATGAAGCTGCGTCAGCGCCTCGAAAATCTCCCGGTCGGCCGCAAGCTGCTGCTCGCCCTGCTCGTCCTGCTCGCCGCCGTGCTGCTGGTATCCAACCTCACCTTCATCAGTGCCGCCTACTGGATCTCGCGGCAGAGCGTCGCCCCGCAAGCCATGCACACGCTTGGCGAACTCTTCGCCACCGAGGAGCTGAGCAGCCGCGCCCTGTCCTCGCCCGAGGCAGCCAGCGAGTTGCTCAGGCGCCTGGACGGCTATGCTCCGCTGCGCGCAGCAGTGATCTACGACCGCGACGGCAACAGCCTTGCGCAGCTGCAGCAGGGTGAGCGGCTGCGGCTGCCGGAGCGGATCGACAAGGTCGCCGACTGGCGTGCTGGCGAAATCCGCGCCAACCTGCTGGTCAGGCTACCGCAAGCGGACGGCAGCGCCGGGCATCTGCTGATGGTGGCCAGCAGCGAACTGCCAGGCGCGTTCTACACCGGCACGCTGACGGCGAGCCTGGCCATCCTGGTAGCCAGTCTGCTGCTCTGGATTCTGGTGGCGCGTCAGATCCGCCAGCTCATTACCCGGCCGATTCGCGATCTGGAGGCGCTGTCGCGCCAGGTCACCCGCGAGGAGGACTATTCCTTGCGCGCCAAGCCCGGCAACCAGGACGAGATCGGTCGCCTGGCCGACGCTTTCAACACCATGCTGTCACGCATGGAGGCTCGCGAGCAGCAGCTCAAGCGCGCCCGTGACGATGCCCAGGAAGCCTTCGACCATGCCCAGGGTCTGGCCGAGGAAACGCGCCACTCCAACCGTAAACTGGAGCTGGAAGTGCAGGTGCGCAGCAAGATCGAACAGAAGCTCACCGGCTTCCAGAAATACCTCAATAGCATCATCGACTCGATGCCCTCGGCGCTGATCGCCCTCGACGAGCAGCTCTACGTCACCCAATGGAATCAGGAAGCCAGCGCCCTTTCCGGCACGCCGCTGGACGATGCGCTGAATCAGCCGGTATTCGTCGCCTTCGAGCCGCTCAAGCCCTTCCTCACGCAGATCCGCCGCAGCTCCGAGCAGCATGTGGTGGAAAAGATCGAAAAAGTGACCTGGCTGCGCAACGACGAGCCACACCACTACGCGCTCACCTGCTATCCACTGACCGGCGGCGGCGGTCGTGGCGTGGTGATCCGCATCGACGACATCACCCAGCGCATCAACATGGAAGAAATGATGGTGCAGTCGGAGAAGATGCTTTCGGTGGGCAGCCTGGCGGCTGGCATGGCTCACGAGATCAACAACCCCCTCGGCGCCATCCTGCACAACGCCCAGAACATACGTCGCCGGCTCTCCGCCGAGCTCGAGCGCAATCGCGAGGCGGCCGAGGAAACCGGGGTGCGCCTGGAGGCAGTCAACCAGTACCTGCAGCGCCGCGAGGTGCCGCAGCTGCTCGATGGTATCCAGCAGGCCGGCTCGAGGGCCGCGAAGATCGTCAGCCACATGCTCAGTTTCAGTCGCATGAGCAACCGCCAACTGGCCGACTGTCATTTGCCGGTGCTGATCGACCAGGCCCTGGAGATCGCCGGAAACGACTTTGCCCTGATGGAAGGCTTCGACTTCAAGGCCATCGATATCGTCCGTGACTTCGACCCGCGCGTGGATCGGGTGCCCTGCATCGGCAACGAGCTGGAGCAGGTGCTGCTCAATCTGCTGAAGAACGCGGCCCAGGCCATCCATGCGCACCACAGCGGTGAGCCCGGGCAGATCATTCTGCGTACCCGGCTGAACCCGCCCTGGGCGGAAATCCAGGTGGAGGACAACGGCGGCGGCATCCCCGAGAACGTGCGCAAGCGCATCTTCGAACCTTTCTTCACCACCAAGGAAGTCGGCCAGGGAACCGGACTGGGCCTTTCCGTTTCGTATTTCATCATCACCAACAATCACCAGGGTCAGATGGAGGTGCAGTGCCAACCCGGCCACGGCACCACCTTCACCCTGCGACTGCCACTGAGTTCGCCTGGCGAGCCGCCGGCGGCCTGAACAAGGAACCAATAGATGGGCAATCGACTGTCGAAGATCTATACCCGTACCGGCGATAGCGGTGAAACCGGCCTCGGTGACGGGCGCCGGGTCGCCAAGGATCATCCCCGTGTAGAAGCCATGGGCGAGGTCGATACGCTCAACAGCCAGCTCGGCCTGCTGCTTGCCGAACTGGCCGATGCGCAGGTGCAGTGGCCGGCGCTCGATGAGCTGATCAGCGTGTTCGGCCCGTGCCAACACCGCCTGTTCGATCTTGGCGGCGAGCTGGCGATGCCCGACTACCAGGCGCTGCAGGAAAGCGAGATCGAGCGCCTGGAGCAGGCCATCGACCGTTGGAATCAGGAGCTGGGCCCGCTCAGGGAGTTCATCCTGCCGGGCGGTTCTCGACTCATCGCCCTCGCCCACCTGTGCCGCAGCGTGACGCGCACTGCCGAGCGCCGCTGCCAGCAGCTCAATGCCAGCGAAGTCTTGCGCCCGGTGCTGCTGGCCTATCTGAACCGGCTGTCCGATGCGCTGTTCGTCGCCGCGCGCCTGATTGCGCGGCGCCAGGGGTGTGGCGAGATCCTCTGGCAACCCGCCGCCGCGGCAGCCGGCGCGGATGACTGAGCACCGCGTGGATCAACAGGCGCGACGGCGCGACGGGCTGCATGCCGCCTGGGAAGCCTTCATCGTCCTGCTGGTCTGCGTGAACCTGGCGCTCATCCTGTTCGATAGCCTGTTCGCGCTGCAGCCGGTCAACACGTCGCTTGCCAACCTGATGCCGCAACTGCGCGAGCGCTATCAGCAAAGCATCCACGTCAACTTCCAGTACATCGACCTGGCCTTCGTCGCGGTCTTCATTCTCGACGTGCTGCTCGGCTGGACGGTCGCGCTGTTCGAGCGCCGTTATGCGCGCTGGTACTACTACCCGTTCGCCCACTGGTATGACGTGCTCGGCTGCATTCCGCTGGCGGGGTTCCGCTGGCTGCGGGTACTGCGGGTTGGCAGCCTGCTGATCCGCCTGCAGCGTCTGGGCCTGATCGACATGCGCCGCTGGGCCGTCTACGGGCTGTTCAGCCGCTACTACTACCTCTTGATCGAGGAGCTTTCCGACCGGGTGATGGTGCGCCTGTTCGGCCGTCTGCAGCAGGAGATCGGCGCCAGCGATGACCTCTCCCGACGCCTGCTGCAGGAGGTGGTCCGACCGCGCAAGCAGCGCGTGCTCAACGACCTGTCGCGGCGCCTGCGGGACATGCTGGAGACCGGTTACCGGGACAATCGCGGCGCCATCGAAGGCTATGTCAGCCAGCTGATCCACCAGGCGCTGCAGGACAACCCGGAGATGCACAGCCTCAGAAGGCTGCCGCTCGGCAATCGACTGGCCGCGACGCTCGACGACGCGCTCAGCGATATCGCCGCACGCCTCCTGCAGGGCGCCGTCGAAGGCATGCGCGGGCCGCAGTTCCAGGCCCTGGCGGCCAATCTCGCCGACGAGTTCTTCGATGCCTGGGTCTATCAGGACGAACACACCGACCTGGCCCTGGAAGAACTGTTGGTCGATGTCATCGAAGTACTCAAGCAGCAGGTGCTCGACCGACGCTGGAGTCGTTTCGTCGGACCGACGCCACCCGCTACGCCGCCCGATTGATCGGATCAGCTCGACTGCGCTGCGCCGCGCCCGGGCTCCTCGCCCTCATCCACGCCCCGAAAGCCGGCTGCCGACTTTTCGTCGAGACGCGCACCGATGACCATTTCCGTCGCCCAGTTGACCAGGATCGATGTGTAGGCCTCCTGGCAGCGCTCGTTGCTCAGCGCATGGTCGGCGCCATCGATGATCCGATGGGTCAGTGAATGAGTGGAATGAAAGGCGGCGCGATAGCTCATGATGGTTTCGTGAGGCACGAAGGTATCGTGCTCGGACTCGACGATCAGCACGTCGCCGCGGAATGCCGCGCAGGCCGCCAGTGCACGGTTTTCCTCGGGCCGCACGCGGCGGCTGCGCAGCTGGTTGAGTACCTCGCGGTCCAGCTGGCGCTTGGGCACCTGCCATTCCTCGTCGCGGTACAGCGCAGGCACGCGCAGCGCCAGCCACTTCACTGGGCGCAAGGAGGTGAGGATTGCTGCCAGGTAACCGCCATAGCTGGTACCCACCACAGCGATCGCCGAAGGGTCGATATGCGGGTGCTGGGCGAGCAGGTCGTAAGCGGCCAGCAGATCGTCGAGGTTCTGCTCGCGGGTCACGGTTTCCTGCTGTGCCCGGGTCTGCGCATGGCCTCGCAGGTCGAACGACAGGCAGACGCAACCGAGCCCGGCGATGCCCCGCGCGCGCGTCAGATCGCGCTGCTGACTACCGCCCCAGCCATGCACGAACAGTACGCCGGGCATCTTTTCCGGCGGTGACAGAAAGGTCCCGGCGATGTGCTCGTCGCCCACCAGGATGTTCACCATCTCGCTATGCGTCGCCATAGTCCTCCACCATTACGCATTTGGTGATGAAGCCCACTTCGGCGTCCTCGTCCCGATACAGCACCTGGGCACCGGCCGGCACCTGCTGTTGTTCACCATAGAGTTCGATCGAAGACGCCTTTACCGCACGCACCGCACTGCCCCGCCTGAATGCTTCGAGCGCGGCGATCTCGGCGCTGCTGGCACCGCCGATGCGCCAGGATTGCTCGAGTACGCCGGAACGTGGTTGGCCACGCCCGTCGATGCCCTGGGCGATGTCGTAATTGCGCCGCGAGGCGAAAAAGTGCCGGTAGCAGCTCGAAGCTGCCTCGTCGTAGACCTGTGCCTGGCTGACTGCCAGGCGCGTGGTTTCCGGAAGGTCCAGTGCCAGCAGCGCCTCGAAATCACCATCGACGACCACGAGATCCGAGCCGCCATAGACCTCGTTGCCGGCATTGTCGCGGGTCAGTCGCTGGGTACCGTAGTAACTGGCCAGACGCCCGCCGACACGTACCTGACCAACGCTGAAGGTGGTGACGCGCTCCAGATGAGCTTCGAGCACGACGCCGTACTGACCCAGCTCCTTCTCGTCGAGGGCGAACAACGCCTGGTCGAGGGCATCGCTGTCGTCAACGCGCAGCTGGCCGCGCCCGCCCGTCGCGCGGACCGGTTTGATCCGCACCGCCCCCTCATGCAACAGCCGTCGCCCCGCGTCCCTGGCATCCTCCAGGCTGAACGCGCTGTAGCCGGCCAGCACGCTGCCTTTGACCTGGGTACCGAAATCGCGCGACCAGCCGACCGGCGCCACGGCGTCCGGACGCACCAGCGGATGGGTGATGGCCTTGGTCTCGACGAAGGGCTGTGGCACGACGCCGCCGAACAGGTCGCCCTCTTCGTTCAGCCCCAGCTCGTGGGCCTCATGCAGACCGACAACGGTTCCCGACGGCACCAGGTAAGGATGGGCGTCGTAGCGGCGAGTCGGATCGTATTCGCCGCCGTAACTCAGGCCCAGCAACACGGCCAGGCGTTCGGCCAATGCGGCGTGGACAATCTTCTCGTGCTGGGGCTCGCGCGGGCGATTGGGATAGGTCAGCACGACCCTGCGAGCCCCCTGCAGCGTTTGCGCATTCATCATCTTCGTGGACAGCTCCATGGACTGCTCGACATGCACGCCAGTGGCAAAGCCGTGGCGTTCGCTTCCACCTGAGCGGTAGCACGGTGTACCGGAGTAGACCGCAGCCAGCACGCAATGATCCTCAGCCGGGACGGGCACTCGCCCTGTCCCCTGTCACCCACGAAGAATCGCCCACGAAAAAGGGGAGCAACCTCTCGGTTGCTCCCCTTTTGTTCGCCGATCCCGATCAGGCCGGCGCGGAGCTGCGGATCAGGTGATCGAAGGCGCTCAGCGAGGCCTTGGCGCCCTCGCCGACGGCGATCACGATCTGCTTGTACGGCACCGTGGTCACGTCACCGGCGGCGAACACACCGGGGATGCTGGTCTGGCCCTTGGCGTCGACGATGATCTCGCCGAAACGGGACAGCTCCAGGGTGCCCTTGAGCCATTCGCTGTTGGGCAGCAGGCCGATCTGCACGAAGATGCCTTCCAGCTCGACGTTGTGCACCTCGTCGTTGGTGCGGTCCTTGTAGACCAGGCCGGTGACCTTCTGGCCGTCGCCCTTGACCTCGGTGGTCTGCGCCATCTTCAGCACGCGGACGTTGGGCAGGCTGTTGAGCTTGCGCTGCAGCACGGCGTCGGCACGCAGGTCTTCGCCGAACTCGAGCAGGGTCACGTGGGCGACGATGCCGGCCAGGTCGATGGCCGCTTCCACGCCGGAGTTGCCACCGCCGATCACCGCCACGCGCTTGCCCTTGAACAGCGGGCCGTCGCAGTGCGGGCAGTAGGCGACGCCACGGCCGCGGTATTCCTGCTCGCCCGGCACGTTCATTTCGCGCCAGCGCGCGCCGGTGGCGAGGATCAGGGTCTTGGCCTTGAGCTCGCCGCCATTGTCGAACCTGACGCGGTGCAGGCCGTCTTCGCCGGCCGGGATCAGCTGGCTGGCGCGCTGCAGGTTCATGATGTCGACCTCGTACTCGCGCACGTGCTCTTCCAGCGCGCGGGCCAGTTTCGGGCCTTCGGTTTCCTTCACCGAGATGAAGTTCTCGATGGCCATGGTGTCCAGCACCTGACCGCCGAAGCGCTCGGCCGCGACGCCGGTGCGGATGCCCTTGCGCGCGGCGTAGATGGCCGCTGCGGCGCCGGCCGGGCCGCCGCCCACCACCAGCACGTCGAAGGCGTCCTTGGCCTTGAGCTTCTCGGCATCACGGGCGCTGGAACCGGTGTCGAGCTTGGCGAGGATCTCTTGCTCGCTCATGCGGCCCTGGGTGAACAGCTCGCCGTTGAGGTAGATGCTCGGCACCGACATGATCTGCCGCGCTTCGACTTCGTCCTGGAACAGCGCGCCGTCGATGGCCACGTGCTTGACGTTCGGGTTGAGCACGGCCATCAGGTTCAGCGCCTGGACCACGTCCGGGCAGTTCTGGCAGGACAGCGAGAAGTAGGTTTCGAAGCGGTAGTCGCCGTCGAGTGCCTTGATCTGCTCAATGACTTCCGGCGCGGTCTTCGACGGGTGGCCGCCGACCTGCAGCAAGGCCAGCACCAGCGAGGTGAACTCGTGGCCCATGGGGATGCCGGCGAAACGCAGGCTGATGTTGCCGCCGATGCGGTTGAGCGAGAACGACGGCTTGCGCGCATCGTCGCCGTCGGTCTTCAAGGTGATCTTGTCGCTGAGGCCGGCGATGTCCTGCAGCAGGCTCAGCAGCTCCCGGGATTTCTCGCCGTCATCGAGGGACGCGACGATCTCGAAGGGCTGGGTGACCTTCTCCAGGTAGGCTTTCAACTGGGTCTTGAGATTGGTGTCCAACATGAGCAGCGGTACCCCGTACGGAATTCAGGAAATAAAACGCCCGGACGGTTCGCGTCCAGGCGTTGGGTTGCCAGAGGGCTTTGACCAGCCCCCCAGCACGCAGGGCAGATAGGCGAAGCCTTAGATCTTGCCGACCAGGTCCAGCGACGGAGCCAGGGTCTTCTCGCCTTCTTTCCACTTGGCCGGGCAGACTTCGCCCGGGTGAGCGGCGGTGTACTGAGCGGCTTTCAGCTTGCGCAGGGTCTCGGACACGTCACGAGCGATCTCGTTGGAGTGGATCTCGACGGTCTTGATCACGCCTTCCGGGTTGATCAGGAAGGTGCCGCGCAGAGCCAGGCCTTCTTCTTCGATGTGCACGCCAAAAGCGCGGGTCAGTTGGTGAGTCGGGTCACCGATCAGCGGGAACTGAGCCTTGCCAACGGCCGGCGAAGTTTCGTGCCAGACCTTGTGCGAGAAGTGGGTGTCGGTAGTGACGATGTACACCTCGGTCTCGGCCTTCTGGAACTCGGCGTAGCTGTTGGCAGCGTCTTCGATTTCGGTCGGGCAGTTGAAGGTGAAGGCAGCCGGCATGAAGATCAGCACGGACCACTTGCCCTTCAGGGACTCTTCGGTGACTTCGATGAACTTGCCATTGTGGAAGGCATTGACTTTAAACGGCTGAACCTGAGTGTTGATCAACGACATGCTAACTCCTCGGGGTTTTGGAAAAGGAATTCAAAAACTTTGACGGCGCCTACGATAGCGCACCCGACAACATACTGTTAATTGATTAAGGGAATAGCCTTCATTGCTTTTCACTATCAATGAAACATTTCAGTTGCAGTCTTTCAGGCGGCATCGGCAGTGACCCGCGATTGGCTCCGCGGTTCAATCCGGCCAGAACGCGCGGATGGCCGCAATGCCTTGCGCGCCTATCTGCCGAGCCCGTCCCATATCGCCTACCTGTAGCCCACCGAGCAGGAAAACCGGCCGGTCGAAGCCTGACAGCAAGTCCGCTGCCCGCTGCCAGCCCAGAGTAGGCGCGCCGGGATGAGTCGCCGTGCTCTGCACGGGCGACAAGGTGACGAAATCTACCTCCAATGCCGCTGCCAGTGCCAGCTCTTCTGCCCCATGACAGGACGCTGCCAGCCATCGCTGCGCTTGCACTGGCCGCCCGCTTCCGGCCCGCCGCAGCTGTTCGGCAGTGAGGTGCCAACCCGCGCCGGGAAAGTCCTCGACCCACTCCAGTGGGCCCTTGAGCATCAGTTGGGCACGTCCCGCGCACAGGGCCATCACACGCTCGGCAAGCGCCCGATAGTCCGCAGGCGGGAGGGACGGCGCACGCAACTGGATGAGCCGAATGCCTCCATCCAGCGCCCGCGCAATTCCTTCGAGCAAACGCGGCATGGCAAGGCCGTCGGGGGTGATCAGATAATGCTGCGGGAGACGGGCAGCGGTCACGATCGGCCGATTGGCGGCGGGAAAACTGTAGTCGACAAGCTCCTCCGGGGCGACCCAGGCCAGCGGCTGACCCTCGGCACCGTGCGGCTCGCCGGCGAACGCCAGCACTTCCCAGACATCCAGCAGCACCTGCTTGTCCGGATAATCGTGGCGTACCTGTATCAACGGTTGGGCCTGGGTCACCTCGATGCCCAACTCCTCCTGCAGCTCACGGGCCAGCGCCGATTCCACGCTTTCACCGTCCTCGACCTTGCCGCCCGGAAATTCCCACAGGCCGCCCTGATGCTTGTCGAGTGGGCGTTTTGCGATCAACACGCTCGATTCCGGCCCGCGAATGACGGCCGCAGCAACATGGATACGCTTCACTTCATCACTTCCTGCACGGCTCGTTCGCGCCAGCGCTGAAAGGCTGGCCATTGGTGGATCGTCTCGACATAAGCCGTCGCGATGGGTGGCAGCTCAACCCGATAACTGCGCAGGCGCGACGCAACCGGCGCGTAGAAGGCATCGGCGACGCCCGGCTGACCGAACAGGTAAGCTCCGCCCTGGCCGAAGCGCCCGCGGCAGTCGGCCCAGATCGCGCAGATCCGATCGATGTCCTCCTGCACCGCTTCAGGCAACTGCGCCAGTGCCTGACCACGCGCCATATCCATCGGCAGGTGGCTGCGCAGCGCCTGAAAGCCGCTGTGCATCTCGGCACAGATGCTGCGCGCCAGCGCTCGTGCATAACGCTCTTGTGGCCAAAGCTGCGCCTTGGGCGCAACCTCGGCGAGGTACTCGGCAATGGCCAGCGAGTCCCATACCGGGCCCTCATCGGTCAGCAGCACCGGCACCTTGCCGGTTGGCGAGTAGCTGAGCAGGCGCGCCCGACTCTCGGGTCGATAGAGCGCTACGGGGATATCCGAAAACGCCTGGCCGGACAGATCCAGAACCAGGGCAGCCCGCAGCGACCAAGACGAGTAGTTGCGGTCGCCAATAACCAGTTGCAAAGCCATGATCGATGCGCCTCACGTCGACAGAGGAAGTCAGCGGACGTTAAAGCTCAACGCGTGGAGAAGGCAATTCCCGCTGCACATGGGCCCATGCGCAACGGGAATAGCGAGGGGCGAGACGATCAGGTCCGGTATTCGGCGTTGATCTTCACGTACTCGTGGGACAGGTCGGTGGTCCAGATGGTCTCGCTGCAGCTGCCGCGTCCCAACTCGATGCGAATGCTGATCTCCTCACGGGCCATCACCGCGGCGCCCTGCTCTTCGGTATAGCTGGGCGAGCGGCCACCCTGGCTGGCGATGCAGACCTCGCCGAGGAAGACATCGATCTTGCTCACATCCAGATCCGGCACACCGGCATACCCCACGGCGGCGAGGATGCGCCCCCAGTTCGGGTCGGAGGCGAACAGTGCAGTCTTGATCAGCGGCGAATGGGCCACGGCGTAGGCGACGTCCAGGCATTCCTGATGATTGCCGCCCCCGTTGACCTGCACGGTGACGAACTTGGTCGCCCCCTCGCCATCGCGGACGATGGCCTGGGCCACTTCCATGAACACCTCGAGAACCGCCTGCTTGAGCTTGCCGAACAGCTCGCCGGCGGCGGATGTGATCTCCGGCAATGCAGCCTGGCCGGTGGCGATCAGCATGCAGCAGTCGTTGGTCGAGGTATCGCCATCGATAGTGATGCGATTGAAAGACTTGTTCGCCGCATCGCGCACCAGATCCTGCAGCACGTTGCCGGCCACCTTGGCGTCGGTGGCGATGTAGCCGAGCATGGTGGCCATGTTCGGCCGGATCATCCCGGCGCCTTTGCTGATACCGGTAATGGTGACAGTGACGCCGTCGTGCTGGAACTGTCGGCTGGCGCCCTTGGGCAGGGTGTCGGTGGTCATGATGCCGGTCGCGGCCTCGGCCCAATGATCGGGCGAGAGGTCGTCGAGCGCGGCCTGCAATGCCGACTCGATCTTCTGCACCGGCAGCGGCTCGCCGATCACACCGGTGGAAAACGGCAGCACGGCAGTCTCGTCAACGTCGGTCAGCGCCGCCAGCGCGGCGCAGGTGCGACGGGCGTCGGCCAGCCCCTGCGGCCCGGTGCCGGCATTGGCGTTACCGGTGTTGGTCAGCAGGTAGCGCACCGGACCGTGCATGCGTTCGCGGGTGATCAATACCGGCGCGGCACAGAACGCGTTGGTGGTGGTCACTCCAGCCACTCGCGAACCTTCGGCGCAGCGCATCACCACCACGTCCTTGCGGCCCGGGCGCTTGATGCCGGCGGAGGCGATGCCCAGCTCGAAGCCGGGAACCGGATGCAGTGTAGGTAAAGGACCAAGACCGACAGCCATGGAGCGCTCCTTCAAGACAGTGGTGGCCAACAGGCCAGGTGACGGGGAGAAAAACGCCGCGAGCGGCACAGGCCGGTCGCGGCGTGGATCAACGGGACAAGGTCGGGCTTACTGGACCTGTCCGTGGCAATGCTTGTACTTCTTGCCCGAGCCACATGGGCAGGGCTCGTTGCGACCGATCTTCGGCTCGGTGCGCACCGGCGCCACCGCGACGTCCGGCTGGCCGGCCACCTCGGGCTGTTCTTCGGGCTGATCCAGCGCGGACACCTCGGCGTGCTGGAACTGCATGCGCTTGGCCAGCTCCTCGGCCTCGCGGCGCAGACGGGCCTCTTCTTCGGCCGGGTCTTCGCGGCGAACCTGCACGTGGGAAAGCACGCGGATGCTGTCGCGCTTGATGGATTCCAGCAGGTCCTGGAACAGTGCGAAGGACTCGCGCTTGTATTCCTGCTTCGGGTTCTTCTGCGCATAACCGCGCAGGTGAATGCCGTGGCGCAGATGGTCCATGGTCGACAGATGTTCTTTCCACAGGTCGTCCAGCACGCGCAGCACGATCTGCTTCTCGAAGGTGCGCAGCGCCTCGGGACCGGCCAGCTCTTCCTTCTCCTGGTAGTCCGCCAGCAGCGCCTGCATGATTTTCTCGCGCAGGGTCTCTTCGTAGAGCTTCTCGTCCTCGTCGAGCCACTGCTGAATCGGCAGGCGCGCGCCGAAATCGCTGTACAGCACCGCCTCCAGACCGGGGATGTCCCACTGCTCGGGCAGCGACTGCGGCGGGATATGCGCGCTGATGGAGGCGTCCAGCACCTCCTGGCGGAACTCGGCGATGGTCTGGCCGATTTCGTCTGCCGCCAGCAGGCTGTTGCGCATGTGGTAGATCACCTTGCGCTGCTCGTTGGCCACGTCGTCGTATTCGAGCAGCTGCTTGCGCATGTCGAAGTTGCGCCCTTCGACCTTGCGCTGCGCCTTCTCGATGGCATTGGTGACCATGCGGTGCTCGATGGCCTCGCCGGACTCCATACCCAGCGCCTTCATGAAGTTCTTCACCCGGTCGGAGGCGAAGATGCGCATCAGGCTGTCTTCCAGCGACAGGTAGAAACGGCTGGAGCCTGGGTCCCCCTGGCGACCGGCCCGGCCACGCAGCTGGTTGTCGATACGCCGCGACTCGTGACGCTCGGATGCGATCACGTGCAGACCGCCGGCCTCCAGCACCTGCTGGTGGCGCTTCTGCCAGTCGGCCTTGATCTGCGCGACCTGCTCTTCGGTCGGATTCTCCAGTGCCGCGACTTCCACTTCCCAGTTGCCACCGAGCAGGATGTCGGTACCACGACCCGCCATGTTGGTGGCGATGGTCACCGCACCCGGGCGACCGGCCTGGGCGATGATTTCGGCTTCCTTGTCATGGTGCTTGGCGTTGAGCACCTTGTGTTCGATGCCTTCCTTCTCCAGCAGACGCGACACGTACTCGGACGTCTCGATGGTGGCCGTGCCGACCAGCACCGGACGCCCCTGCTCGCGGCATTCCTTGATGTCGGCGATGATCGCGGCGAACTTCTCTTCCTGGGTCAGGTAGACCAGGTCATTGAAGTCCTTGCGCGCCAGCGGCTTGTTGGTCGGGATGACCACCACGGGCAGGTTGTAGATCTGCTGGAATTCGAAGGCTTCGGTATCGGCCGTGCCGGTCATGCCGGCGAGCTTCTTGTAGAGGCGGAAGTAGTTCTGGAAGGTGGTGGAAGCGAGGGTCTGGCTTTCCGGCTGAATCTGCAGCCCTTCCTTGGCTTCGATGGCCTGGTGCAGCCCTTCCGAGAGCCGGCGCCCTGGCATGGTCCGGCCGGTGTGCTCGTCGATCAGCAGCACCTGGTTGTTCTGCACGATGTATTCGACGTTGCGGTGGAACAGCTTGTGGGCACGTAGCCCGGCGTACACGTGGGTCAGCAGGCCGAGATTGTGCGCCGAGTAGAGGCTCTCGCCTTCGGCCAGCAGGCCGGCTGCGGTGAGCAGCTCTTCGATGTACTGATGGCCTTGCTCGTTCAGTTCGACCTGACGGGTCTTCTCGTCGATGCTGAAGTGCCCTTCCTGGGTAACGACGCCTTCTTCTTCCTCGATGTGCTGCTTGAGGCGAGGAATCAGCTGGTTGATCTGCTGATAGAGCTTGGAGCTGTCTTCGGCCTGGCCAGAGATGATCAGCGGGGTACGTGCTTCGTCGATCAGGATGGAGTCGACTTCGTCGATGACCGCGAAGTTGAGTTCGCGCTGGTTCTTTTCCTGGAGGCTGAACGCCATGTTGTCGCGCAGGTAGTCGAAGCCGAACTCGTTGTTGGTGCCGTAAGTGATATCGGCGGCATAGGCGGCGCGCTTTTCTTCCGGCGGCTGGAACGGCGTGACGATACCGACGGTGAGGCCGAGAAACTCATACAGCGGGCGCATCCAGTTGGCGTCGCGGCGGGCCAGGTAGTCGTTGACGGTGACCACGTGTACACCCTTGCCGGCCAGTGCGTTGAGGTACACCGCCAGGGTTGCCACCAGCGTCTTGCCTTCACCGGTGCGCATTTCGGCGATACGCCCTTCGTGCAGGGTCATGCCGCCGATCAGCTGCACGTCGAAGTGGCGCATGCCCATGACGCGCTTGCCGGCTTCACGGCAGACGGCGAATGCTTCGGGGAGGATCTGGTCGAGGGTTTCGCCTTTCTCGAGACGGGCCTTGAACTCTTCGGTCTTGCTGCGCAGTTGCTCGTCGGAGAGCGACAGCATCTGCTCTTCGAGTGCATTGACGGCTTGCACCGCCTTGAGCATGCGTTTGACTTCACGCTCATTCTTGCTTCCAAAGAGTTTCTTCAATAAAGGCGCAAACATATCGACAAAGACTTCCATGCTGGGGATGGAGGCACGTCCGTGGGGTCACGGCAACGTGCAAAGGGGCCATTCTACTCGGAAACGGCACTGAGGAAAGGTGCCTGACTGCGCAGCACGGCGACCCGCCAATGGCGCTGGCAGGCGACCGTTCGCCGCTCAACATGGGGCTCGTGACGCCTCATTTCAACCACGCGCCTCCCGTACTGGCCGGCTTCGGCCGTGCGGCCTTCTGTTACCATGAATGCCGTCATCACGGATCTTCCGACCATCATGGCCTTTCGCCCATCACCGGCCCGCGCACCCGCCTCACTGTTGCGCGAAGCAAAGCCGCTCCGAGCCTTGTTTGGGGAGGCCCTGCGACTCGAGCGTCTGCAGCGGTTGCTGGAGAGCCAGCTGCAGCCTGCTGCGCGTGAGCATTGCCGCGTGGCCTCCTGGCGTGAGGGTTGTCTGTTGCTGATCGTCACCGATGGCCATTGGGCCACACGCTTGCGTTACCAGCAGCGCCGCCTGCAACGCCAGCTGGAAGCCATGGAAGAGTTCGCCGGACTGCTTCGTATCCAGTTCAAGGTACAGCCACCGCCGCCACCGAGGCACCAGCCTGCCGCTACACCGCCGCTGTCGAGCAACGCCGCTGACAGCATTCAGGCGGCCGCCCAGGGCATTCGTGATCCGGCGCTACGAGCCGCACTCGAGCGCCTGGCGAGCCGAGGCAAAACCAGCGACTGACATCCTGCTACAAATGCGCGCCCCATCCTTGCGCAGCCTCGCCCGGCACGGGTTAGCATGAGTCGGTCAATGCGGAGGTCTTCCATGTCGCTTAGCCGTTTGTCCGCAGGGGCGCGCTCATGCTGATCGGCGCCCTGCTCATCCTCACCTGGCTGGTATTGCTGGTCCGCTACCCGCTGAGAGCGGTGCCGATCTCGCTGGGGGCCGTGCTCGGTCTGGCACTTGTCGCCGGCTGGGTGCTCTGGCAGGAACATCGTGAGGAGCAGCTGCTGTCGCGCCTCGAGATCCGGCTAACTCACGACCCGCAGCACTGCCCGGGCGCTCAGCCGCTGCATGTGCAGCTGGTCAACCACACGGACAGGAAGCTGCAGAGTCTGCAATGGGAGGTGGCCGCCTATTCCCCGGGCTCACGCACCAACCTTGCGCGCCGCGCCTATGACGCTCCCGCCTACCAAGGGCCCGGCGATCTGCAACCGGGCGCGCGCTGGGAGTCCTGCCTGCCGCTGCCGCTGCTGCGTAGCGGATATCGCGCCGCGACTCTGGAGTTTCACGCCGAGCGGCTGCAAGGGCATTTCGCTCACTGACGCAACGGCACGCTACCAATCTTCGCCGCGCCCGCTTATCCTGTACAAATAAACAGTATCAATCTGCCAATGACCGAGGTGGTAAATGGCCGTCGAAGTGGTGTACCGCAGCAGTCGGGACCTGGAGCGTTTGTTCATGGATAAAGCCGAAGCCGATCGTCACGACAAAATGCTGGAGCTGGCCGAGGCGCTAGCGGCCGTACTGCAACAGGCATCGCCCTCGTTGAGTGAGCAGCAGGCCGAAGATATCGGGATCTTCATGGCGCGGCACCGTGAGTTGTTCGCCAAGGCCTTCAAGAGCAGCCCGGAAGCGCTGGCCGAGCTGAGCAGCCAGGCGTAACGCCAAGGAGCATTGCGGCGTTTTGCAGCAGTCAGGACACGCTGCGCCCGGGAAACTTGTCATTGCCTTACCGGGTCCATTGCTGGCAACCCCCTATACAGGTACTTAGGCATGACGAGTCCATTCCAGAAGATCAGTGATGTGTTTCGTCCCCGCTACAACGTCAACTTCAGCATCGAGAAGCCGGACGGCAGCATCCTGCTGACCCTGACCGGCGCCGAAGGCGTCGCGGTGAAGCGCTTCATCAGTGCGGAGCAGTGGCGCGATCAGCAACAGCTGCAACGCCTGATCACCAGCCTGCAGGTAAGCCTCGCCATCGAACGCGGCGAGCAGATGCCGCCACGCGCACTTCACGGAGGTTTGCAGCCCGCCCCGCTGTAGCGGCTTCAGCCTGACTGCCTGCAGGTTGCCGCGTTTCCTCCGATCGTCCTCAAAACAACAACAAGAACTCTCTTCCCGCTGCCGATCAACGTATCCGCAGCGTATCGTTGCGCCTGGCGTCTGACCCAGGCGCAACGGTGTTCCCCGGCATCAGAGCCAGGCAAGCGCCTTGGCCTTGGCCACCGCCTGAGTCCTGCGCGCGACCCCCAGCTTGGTGTTGATCCGCCGCGCATGTGTCTTGACCGTATGCAGCGAGATGAATAACTGCTCGGCGATCTCCTGGTTCGAACAGCCCTGAGCGATCAGGCGCAAGACAGTGAGCTCGCGATTGCTGAGAACGGTTTCCTCCGTCGCGGCCTGAGTAGTCTCCGGCTCGCGCTCGTATCTCAACAGACGCTGCCGCAGCGATTCCCCCTTCACCGCAGGCAGCACCCGCGCCAGCCACTGAGGTTGGCGGTGCGCCAGTTCGTACAGCGGCTTGACCAGATGCTGCCGAGCCGCCTCTCCCAGCGCCAGACGCACCTCGGCCTCCGCTTCCACCGCCTGGCCATCGACGTGCAAGGCCTCGGCTAGGCTGAAACGGCACTCGCACGCCAGCCCGAGGCGCTGCGCAGCGAGGTTCTGCTCGATCTGTTCACGTAACGCGGCAATCGCTTTCGCCGGCTGCCCGTCCAGGACGTCGATCACAGCCAGATAGCGGCGCACCCTCGGCAGCAATTCGTAGAAGCCGGACGGCGACAGATAACCGCGCCCTTCGTAGAGTTCCAACACCTGGCAGAGTGCACTGCGAGCCTTGCGCAATTCCCCCTGATGTAGCCAGGCCACTCCGTTTATCAGCGGCAGGATGCCGCGGAAACGCGCCTCAGGGACATGGCGCCACTGTGACAGCCGCTCGGCGTCGCGCAGCCAGTGATAAGCGCAGGCGAACTCCTGATTGCGCGCGGCCAGCTCGGCAAGCCCGACGTAGCCGAAGAAACAGTAGGAGTCGCCGCAGGTTTCGGTCTCGGCCTTGCCCAGCTGGTAGGCCTCCTGCGCAGGGTCGTCGAGCCCCTGATAGGCCAATAGGTGGCCCTGCAACAGCTGCAGCCGTCCGATCAACGGGCTGTGTCGAACTGACTCGCGCAGGGCCTGCAGTGCCTCGTTCAGCACCCCGACCGCCCGCTCGAACTCGCCGGTCAGCTCCAGCAACTGGATTCGGTCGACGCTGAGCATTACCTCATAGAGCACACTGCCCTTGAGCCGCGCGAGCTTCATGCCCTCGCTGTTGTAGTGCTGGGCAAGCTCCAGCTCGCCTTCGGCCATGGCTTGCTGCGTCAGAACCTGCAAACAGAGGACGCGTTGCGCCCAGGCGTGGTCGGAGAGCACTTCCAGCGCCTGCAGGCAGTGCTGTCGCGCCTCGGGCTCGCCGCGCAGACGCGCCAGAAAGCCCCGTAGCGCCTGCCACTGCGCCAGCAGCTGCGCCTGCCGGCGCGCGTCGGGCTGAGGGAAGAACTTGGCGAGCTCGGCCAGGCAGTCATCCACCTCGTCGAGTCGCGCCGAAATGATCAACGCCCAGCCCTGTAACACGATCAATCGCGTAGTACTGGCGAACAGGTCTTGGGGTAGCTCGCTTCGCCATTTGAGGAAGCGCGAGACGTTGTCGCCGATCAGCAACTGTTCCTGGCCGTACCGCTGCAGGTAATTGGCCGCCACTTCCGGCTGCCCGGCCCACAAGGCATGCTCCACTGCTTCGCGCATCTCGCCGCGACTGGCGAACCACTGACAGGCACGCAGATGCGCCTGAGTCGGCGCCGCGTTTTCCGCGGAGCGCTGCAGCATCAGGGCCAGGGGCTTCCACAATCTGAACCACTCCCCACAGTTGTCGATCTGCCTGATGAAGAGCTGGCGTGTCTTGAGGACATCGAGGATCTCGCGACCCACACCGTCGAGGACGTGATCGCACAGTTCTGCGGAGAAACGCGGCATGCGCGCCAGAGCCAACAGCGCGCGCCGCACCTCGTCGCTCAACCCCGCCATTACTTCCCGCTGCACGTAATCCCTGAGCAGCGGTGTGCCGGCCAGCAGCCGCTCGCGCAGGGCGTGTTCGTCGGCGTTCAGCAGCATCAGGCAGACGCCGGCTGGCCAGCCCTCCAGGACGCGCTGCAGCTGCTGGAAGCTCTCTGGGGAAAGGGCCAATCGATGGACCTTGAGCACCTGTTCAAGCTCATCGGCCGTGAATGCCAGCGCTTCGGCCTCAAGTTCGAACAGGTGCCCCTGCAAGAGCAACCGGGGCAGTTTCCACGCCGGCTGACGCCGACTGGTGACCCACCAGCTGACCGTGGACGGCCCCATGTCCAGTAGAAGATCGAGGCAATCATCGAGTTCGGGACTGGAGTCCCGCGGGTAGTCGTCGAGCATGATCCAGACGGGCTGGCGGATGCGACGCAGCAAAGCCAGCAAGTCGTTTTCAGAACCGCCGCCTGCGGGCTCCGCCAAGGCAGCACCGAGCTGCTCATGCAGCGCTTCCACCGTGCAGGCTCGTCCACCAAGGTCCAGCCAGACCAACCGCGTGTCCGCGGGCACCTGCCGAGCGCACTCGCTCATCAGCACGGTCTTGCCGAACCCTGCCGGAGCGCAGATCAAACGCAGCCGGCAGTCGCTGTCGAGCAGCGCCTGCGTCAATCGAGGCCGCCGGACGTGCAGCGGAGGCAGACGGGGAATGGACGGGAATTGCCCTGCGGGACTTGCCTCTGCACTGAGCGCATCAGGAATGAAGCGTACGGACATGGCAACGGTTCTCTTGTTCTGATCAATCCATTGAAACATAGCGCAGTGCGTGCCAGGCGTTACGCTCGGTTATCACGGCCGTCAGTCGAAACGCCATCCCTGTCATTGCATGCGGCCGCAACGTTGGCTAGCAGGTCCAGCCGGCGCGATAGCGTTCTGACACTGGAACTCTTTAATCGGAAATTATCATCCGCTGGTTGGAAGCAAAAAAAAAGGCGGCCAATCCGGCCGCCTTATTCACAAGCCAAATATCAGACGATCAACGTACCCCGGCATTACGCAGGGCGGCCGGCGTGAAGTCACGGGCAGAGGCACGATAGCCATACTCGTGAGGCTTCTCCTCGTTGCTCATGCCGATCGCGATATAGCGGCCGGAAATGATGTCGTACAGCGCCTCGAATGCGTAGGCCGGAACCTTGTGCTGGTAGTACTGCAGCGAATGGGCTTCACCTACGCGCCAGAGCTGTCCACGGCCGTCGTAGAGCTCAGACTGAACGATGGTCCAGCTGTCCTCGTCGACGAAGAAGCGACGCTTGGCATAGATGTTCCGCTCGCCGCTCTTGAGAGTCGCCTCGATTTCCCAGACACGGTGAAGCTCGTAGCGCGCCAGATCCTGATTGACGTGACCGGCCTTGATGATGTCCTTGTACTTCAGGTCACTGGAGGCGATCTCGTAACTGTTGTAGGGGATGTACAGCTCCTTCTTGCCGATCAGCTTCCAGTCGTAGCGATCCGGTGCGCCACTGAACATGTCGAAGTTGTCGGTGGTGCGCATACCGTCGGATGCGGTACCCGGGCCGTCATACGCGACCTGCGGAGCGCGGCGAACGCGACGCTGCCCGGCGTTGTAGATCCAGGCCTGACGCGGCTCCTTCACCTGATCCAGCGAGTCGTGCACCAGCAGCACGTTACCAGCCAGTCGAGAAGGCGCTGTCACACGCTGCTTGAAGAACAGCAAGGCGTTCTTGGCGCGCTCCGGGTCCAGATCCGTCATGCCCAGCGGGAAAGCCACTTCGTCCTCGAAGTGAACCATGGTGTAGCTACCGTTGGTTTGCGGAGTCGCCTGCACGATGTTGCGGCGCACATTGCCGCCGCGGTAACGAGTGATGTGGTTCCACACCACTTCCAGACCATTTTTCGGAATCGGGAAGGCGTAGTAGCGACTATCGGTGAAGTTGGCGAGGCCGTTGCCACCCTCGACGAGCTCGGTATTGACTGCGCTTTTCTTCGCGGCTTCGTAGATCTCATCTGGCACAGCGACGGTACGGTGCGTGGGGAACACGCGAATCTTGTAGGTTTCCGGGTAACGCTTGAACATGGCCAACTGACCTGCGGTCAGCTTGTCCTTGTACTGCTCGGCGTTCTGCGCGGTGATGACGAACTTCGGTTGCTCGTCCTTGAACGGATTGGTCAAGTGACCGTTCTTGAGCGGCGCGGCGTCGGTCTTCAGGCCGCCGGCCCACTCGGGGATGGTGCCGCCTGCGTTACCGGCCTTCTCCGCACCCAGCGGCGTGAGGGACGTTCCGAGTTTGGCCGCTTCTTCGGGGGAAACCGCGGCCATCACACTGCTGGCGAGCAGGGAGAAGGCCAAGACACTCAATAGCTTTCCTGTTTTTTTCATACGATTCCAGTTCCTCTTGATCTTGTTATAGGCCGGAGGCCCATGCCTGTCGCTGATGTCCGGCCGATCATCCTCATCGGCCGGACACTCGGCTGGTCTCCTTAGAAGTTCACGCCCACGCTGAACGCGAGGAAGTCGCGGTCAACCAGCGTGTTGTAGTCGCCGCCGAAGAAATCGGTGTAGGACAGGCTGGCGGTGTACATATTCTGGTACTCGGCATCCAGACCAATGCTGACCGCCTTGGAGCCTTCGTTGAACAGACCGTTGGGGCCGTAGCCGTCGACGTCGTGGGAGAAGGACAGGTTGGGCTTGAGGTTGATGCCGGCGAAGACGTTGTCGTAGTCCGCGATGCCACGCAGGCGGTAGCCCCAGGAGTTGGCGGTGACGAAACCGTGGCGGCCGTAGCGGGCCAAAGCGGCTGGATCATCCGGGGTGCCGTAGATAGGATCACGCCCATAGCGCAGTTCGCTGGTGCTCTCGAGACCGCCGACATGCGTGTAGCCGACCTCGCCCACCACTGTCACCCTACCAGCGCCCAGTACTTGATCGAAGAAGTGAGTGAATGTGGTCTGCAACTGGGTGATTTCCTTGCGGTTGTAGCCGCGATTTTCTGCACCGAAAGTACTTTCAATGGGAGAGGTTCCCGGCGCAAGGGGATTAAGCAAAGCCCGAGTGAGGTCTTGAGTATTCAGCTGAACCGGTGCATTGGGTCGATAGCTGATCTCACCAGACCACGCGGTGCCAGTGGGCAATGTCGTAGAGAAGCTAAGGCCGTAAAGCTGGATATCTTCGGGGTACTCAAGGTAATAGCGGCCGTTGCCAAGCATGACGCTCTGCGCCAAACCAGAGCCAGCACCAGGCACGAGCCCATTAGCTGTACCGATAATGCCAGGCAGCTGCGCTGCGGTAGCCAAGCCAGCAGATCGCGTACTGACGTTTGGCGTCCGACTGTGGTAATTCATGAAATACGCACCATACTCGGTGGCATCACCCAACCAGCGCAATGCAAGACCGAACTGCCCCGAATCACGTGCATCCCGGTCGCCAGCTCGCGGCAAAACCACACCCTCAGGAGTGACTTCGAACCCCTGCCCGAACGCAGCAGCGACGGGTTGAAGAGGAGCGATTGCCGGGCTGCCCACGTGGTAGTTGGCATCACAACCATCCTGAACGACATCTACAGCGAAGAAAGTACCGCAATTATCGGCAACGGTCTGATCCCACTCGAGTTGATAGAACGCCTCCATGCTCAACCGGTCGGTCAGGCTCTGCGAGATGTAGAACATATTGACCGGAATCAGCCCCTCTTTGATCTCAGCACCCGGCCGGCGGAATGCTGCAGCGTCCAAGGGATTGATGGAGTTTATGCTGTTACCGATAAAGGTACTTTCGCCCCAGCTCACTACCTGCTTCCCAAGACGGACGGTCCCGGGCAGATCACCAACGGAATAATTGTGATAGACGAACGCGTCCAGAATTTGCGCGCCGGATGATTGAGCGGCTTCTTTCCGGTTGCTGTCGCTGATGTCCTTGAAAAGACGACTCTCATCCTTCAGCTCGAAGTCATACCAATACTTGCCGCGAACGAAGGCACCGCTATCGCGATAACGAAGCTCGAGATCGTGCACACCCTTGAAAATCTTGGAGAAGGTCTCGCCCTTCTTGAAGTTCAGACGACCATCGTCGCCGGTCTGGGTAAAGCCGGTACCGCCGTTGTTGATGCCGACCAGATCCCTGTCCCTGTCCGCCATGGACCAGCTGGCACCGATGGACATCGCCGAGTCGAATTGCCCTTCGATCTCGCCGATATTGAAGCTCACGGCGTAAGCCGGGGCGGCAGTGCCCAGCGCTACGGCGAGAGCTAGGGACTTCGGCTGGAAGATTCCTTGCCTTGTTGTTTTTGTCATGAGGCGCTCCTGATTGGTTCGAAGTGCGTAAACCCTACCCAGACGTAGAAGGAGGGTTAAGCGCACTAAGGTTTGATTTAGCTTGTAATCCTTTAGTATGAATAGCCTTTACAGCAGTGGCTTTCAGCGTGATTTCGTTCGGCCATGCGTATTAAGGACGTTCTGAGCTTAGCCGTGAACGCTAGCAGCGCAAAGCCCGCCGCAGAGCCTTTCGTGCGGTTGGAATGGAGAAATGTCGGCTGGTTATCCGAAAGTAGTATTCATCACGCCGATAAGGCAGCCCAATCCGCCTGGATCAAGGCAGCCGGCATTGTGAACCACGAAACGCAGCCAGCCCGACAACGAGCGGATCAGGCGTGGGTACGCCGCCGCTGCGTTACTTTAGGAAGCGCAATGGGGCCAATCGAAACGTAACCGCCGCAGCTTCCCAGATCGAAGCGCGCATGGCTGTCGCCAGGACGGCGAATCGTCGCGGCTAAGTCGCTGCGCACCCATTGCGGGCGCGCGTGACCATGAGCTCCGCCGAGACGCTTACATGCCTTTTACTGCGTAGATACCCGGGGCGTTACGCCAGTAGCCCTTGTAGTCCATCCCGTAACCAAAGATATAGCGGTCGATGCAGCTGAGCCCAACGTAGTCCGCTTTCAGATCCGGGCGCGCCTTGCGCTGGTGGTCCTTGTCGATCAGCACTGCGGTATGCACGGCGGCAGCCCCGGCATGACGACAGAAATCGATGATTGCCCCCAGCGTATGCCCCTCATCCAGGATGTCATCGATGATCAGCACGTCGCGATCGATGAAGGAAATCTCCGGTTTGGCCTTCCAGAACAGCTCGCCGCCGCTGGTCTCGTTGCGGTAACGGGTCGCATGCAGGTAGGACAGCTCGAGGGGGAAGTTCAGCTTCGGCACCAATTTGCCGGAGAAGATCAGCCCTCCATTCATGACGCAGAACACCACCGGATTGCGCTCGGCCAGCTCGGCGTTGATGGTTTCGGCAACCTTGGCGATCGCCGCTTCGACTTGCTCCTCGGTGTACAGGCAGTCTGCCTCGGCCATGACTTGGCGAATATGTGCGAGATCGACGGACATGAAGCGATTCCCCCAGAGAGTTTAGTTGGGAGCACCAGCCGGGGCTGGCAGCTCGAGCGGTTGAATCGCCGTGATGCCAGGCGAACCCGGACAGCGAAAAACCTGACCGAACAGCCGATTTTCGGCCGTTCGCGAAAGGGCGGGGAAGATACCCACCCTCGCCGTGCGCAGCAAGTCCGCCGGCCGGATGACACGCGAATAGCCGCTGACCCGACGATGCTTTAATCTAAGCCGGTTTATTTGCCCGCCGGAGCCCACAATGCCCATTCGAGAGATCCGCCACCCGCTGATCCGCCACAAGCTCGGCCTGATGCGCCGTGCAGACATCAGCACCAAGAACTTCCGTGAACTGGCGCAGGAAGTGGGCTCGATCCTCACTTATGAAGCGACTTCGGATCTCCCGCTGGAACACTACAGCATCGACGGCTGGTGCGGCCCGGTGCAGGTGGAAAAGATCTCCGGCAAGAAGATTACCGTAGTACCGATTCTGCGTGCCGGCATCGGCATGCTCGATGGCGTGCTCAGCCTCATCCCCGGCGCCAAGGTCAGCGCGGTCGGCATCGCCCGCAATGAAGAGACGCTGCAGGCGCAGACCTACCTGGAAAAGCTGGTTCCGGAAATCGAACAGCGCCTGGCGATCATCATCGACCCGATGCTCGCTACCGGCGGTTCGATGGTCGCCACCATCGACATGCTGAAAAAGGCGGGCTGCAAGGAGATTCGCGCGCTGGTCCTGGTCGCCGCACCGGAAGGCATCGCTGCCGTCGAGAAGGCGCACCCCGACGTGCTGATCTTCACCGCCTCCATCGACCAGCACCTGGATGAGCACGGCTATATCGTTCCGGGCCTGGGCGATGCCGGTGACAAGATCTTCGGCACCAAGCAGAAGGACATCTGAGCATGTCGCATCCCGAAGAGCCGGTAGGCCGGCAAGTACTGGCCGGCGCGCAAATGCTGTTCGTCGCCTTCGGCGCACTGGTGCTGATGCCGCTGATCACCGGCATGGACCCCAACGTCGCTCTGTTCACTGCCGGTCTCGGCACGCTTCTGTTCCAGCTGGTCACCAAGCGTCAAGTGCCAGTATTCCTTGCATCGAGCTTCGCCTTCATCGCCCCGATCATCGCTGCCAAGGGCGAGTTCGGCCTGCCTGCGGTCATGGGCGGCGTGATGGCTGCCGGGCTGGTGTACATCGTGCTCGGCTTCGCCGTGCGCCTGAAAGGCCCGGGCTTCATTGACCGCCTGTTGCCGCCCGTGGTCATCGCTCCGGTGATCATTTCCATCGGTCTGGCACTGTCGCCGGTAGCAGTGAACATGGCCATGGGCAAGGCCGGCGACGGCAGCGCCCAGCTCATCCCGTACCACACGGCGATGCTCATCTCGATGCCAGCGCTGGTCACCACGCTGCTGGTGGCGGTGCTGGGCAAGGGTCTGTTCCGCCTGGTGCCGATTCTCGCCGGGGTCGCCGTTGGTTACGGGCTTTCGCTCATCTTCGGCGTGGTCGACACCAGCGGCATCGCCGCAGCACCCTGGCTGGCGATGCCCAACTTCATCGCGCCGGAGTTCAACATTGGCGCCATCCTGTTCATGGTCCCGGTCGCCCTGGCCCCGGCGATCGAGCACATTGGCGGCGTGGTCGCCATCGGCAGCGTGACCGGCAACAACTATGTGAAGAAGCCAGGGCTGCATCGCACGCTCCTGGGTGACGGCGTGGCGACATCCGCAGCCGGCCTGTTTGGTGGACCGCCGAACACGACCTACGCCGAAGTAACGGGCGCGGTGATGCTGACCAAGAACTACAACCCGAAGATCATGACCTGGGCGGCGATCTTTGCCATCGCCCTGGCCTTCATCGGCAAGTTCGGCGCCGGCCTGCTGAGCATTCCGGTACCGGTCATGGGCGGCATCCTCTGCCTGCTGTTCGGCTCGATCGCCGTGGTCGGTCTGAGCACCCTGATCCGACATCAGGTCGACCTGTCCGAAGCACGCAACCTGATCATCGTCTCGGTGACGCTGGTGTTCGGTATCGGCGGCATGGCGATCGGCTACGGTGAATTCACCCTGTCCGGCATCTCGCTGTGCGCGATCATCGCGCTTCTGCTCAACCTGGTGCTGCCCGGTGGTGAGGGTTGGCGCAACAAGCAGCTGAACGAAGAAGTCTGAAACTTGCGGCCCCAGCGTCCGCTGGGGCCGCCCGCCTCTCTGCCCAGGTCGATCACATCGGCTAGACTGCCGTCATGACTGACTCGACCATCCCGCTCAAGCAACTCGAAGACCCCACCGTCAGCTGCTCCACCTGCGCGGCGTGCTGCTGCCGTCTCGAAGTCATGCTGTTCGGCGATACCGGTGTACCGCAGCGATTCATCGATAGGGATAGCTGGGGCGGCGAAGTGATGCGGCGGCTGGATGACGGCTGGTGCGCGGCGCTTGACCGGGACAGCATGCGCTGCACTATCTATGCACATCGCCCGCTGATCTGCCGCGAGTTCGAACTGGGTTCGCAGGATTGTCGCGAAGAGCGCAAGGGCAGCGCCACTGCGTATGGCTGAGGCCGCCTGAGAGCACTGCAGGGCCGGCGACAGCCCTGCAGCCTGGACGCTATCGCTTAGAACGCCATCCGGTAGTGCAGAGCGTAGCTCTCGACGCCGTCGTTCGGCTTCTTGATACCCGCGTTGGAGTAATGGATCGCACGTACGCCGACCTCATGGCCGCCGGCAAAGCGCAGACCCGCACCGATACGGTCCTCGAACTGGAACGACGACCCCAGACGGTTGCCTTCCACCTCGGTGTTTTCGAACGCCGCCACACCGATACCCGCCTCGACGTAAGGCTTGACCGACTGGCCGGCGAACTCGTAGACGAAGACCGGTGCCAGTGAAATGCTGTGATTGCTGGTGGACTCGTCGCCCTCCCAGTAGGTGTAACCTGCATCCCAATAGCCGGTCAGTCGCCCGACGCTGGTCTGGAACCAGCTCCTGTTGAAGTCGAATTGCGCACCCAGGCGATAGGTCATGGTCGACTCGTCGGTCTGGCCGACCGCAACGGTGAAGTCCACAGCGTGAGCAGCCGCCATCTGCCCGACCGAGAGTGCCGCTACCGCAGCCAGGGTAAACAGTTTTTTCATGGGAACTTCCTTATAAAAACACTGCGTTTGTTTGGTTAATTATCGCCAGCATCAATTGAGAAACTCCGCCGCGGCGGGAGTTCCTACCGGGAGAACAACTCGACCTCTGCATGTTCTCCCCAAAGTGTAGGCAACACGCCGGACATTCGCTGCGGATCGCCGCTGCAATAAAACTGCTGACTGGCCTCGCCGCTGCTCAGAAGATGGCGTTCGGCCAGCAGTTCGTGCAAGTGTCGCGCGACGGCCGCCCCGGTATCAATCAGACGGACGTCGCCGGGCAGCAACTGCGCCAACAGTGGTCGAATGAACGGGTAATGGGTGCATCCCAGGATCAGGGTATCGCAGCCCTGCGCCAGTAATGGCCCGACCCATCCTTCGAGCATGGCCCGTGTGTTGGCGCTGGCGAGGTCGCCTGCCTCGATACGCTCGACAAGCCCCGGGCAGGGCTGAGTGATAACGCGCACGTCGCCGGCGAAGCGATCTAGCAACGCAGCGAACCTGGCGCTTTTCAGCGTACCGGTGGTGGCCAGCACGCCTACCACGCCACTGCGGGTGGCCGCGGCGGCGGGCTTTACCGCCGGCTCCATGCCGATGATAGGTAAATCCGGGTACAGCTCGCGCAGCTCGGTCACACCGACCGCCGTCGCGGTGTTGCAGGCCAGCACCAGCGCCTTCGCGCCCTGCTCGACGAAAAATGCCGCGATGATGCGGCAGCGCTCGCGGATGTACTCCGGACTCTTCTCGCCATAGGGCACATGAGCGCTGTCGGCCAGATACAGCAGCGATTCGTGCGGAAGGCGCCGGCGAATCTCACGCAGCACCGAAAGCCCGCCGACGCCGGAATCGAATACGCCGACGGGGGCGTTGCAATCACTCATCGGTCGAGCCACACACCGCGCAATGCGGATCGCGCTTGACGCGCAACTCGCGAAAACGGCTGGACAGCGCATCGATCAACAGCAGACGGCCGATCAACGGCTCGCCGAATCCGGCCAGCAACTTGAGCGCCTCCAGCGCCTGCAGGCTGCCGACCATGCCCACCAGCGGACCGACCACGCCCGCCTCGCTGCAGGTCAGCTCAGCCTCGCTGCCATGCCCGTATAGGCAGTGATAGCAGGGGCTGGCTTCCAGCCGCGGATCGAACACGGAGAGCTGTCCCTCGAGACGAATCGCCGCACCGCTGACCAGAGGCTTTCGGGCCTTCACGCAGGCTGCATTGACCGCCTCGCGGATGGCGAAATTGTCCGTGCAGTCGAGCACCAGATCGACCTGGGCAACCACTGCATCCAGCGAGTCGGCATCCAGCCCGCTGCGATAAGGAATCAGGCGCACATGCGGGTTCAATGCTTCCAGCCGGGCCATGGCCGAATCCACCTTATGCAGCCCCAGGGAGCGGCTGTCATGCGCAATCTGGCGCTGCAGGTTGGTCAGGTCCAGCGTGTCGAAGTCGGCCAGATGCAGTTCGCCAACCCCTGCAGCCGCGAGATACAGCGCCACCGGCGAGCCGAGCCCGCCGAGGCCGACGATCAGCGCCCGGCTCTGCTTGAGGCGCAGCTGCCCCTCGATATCGACCTGCTTGAGCAGGATCTGCCGGCTGTAACGCAGCAGTTCTTCGTCACTCAGCATCAAGCACCTCGCGTAACAGAAAGGTCATGGCAGCCGCCCGAGACTGACGCGCTCGTGGCCGCCCAGGTCGCGGCGGCTTTCGCACGCCTCGAAGCCGTGCGCCGCCATCAGTGAACGCACCGCCGGCGCCTGATCGAAGCCGTGCTCCAGCAGCAGCCAGCCGCCCGCGGTCAGATGGGCGGGAGCCTGGGCGATGATCGTACGGATGTCGTCCAGCCCGTCCACCCCGGCCACCAGCGCACTCTGCGGCTCGAAGCGCACGTCGCCCTGTTGCAGATGCGGATCGCTGGCAGGGATGTACGGCGGGTTGCTGACGATCAACTGGAAGCGCTCCCCAGTCACCTCGGCGAACCAGTCGCTGCGTGCGAAGTGGGCGTTGCCCAGTCCGAGGCGCAGGCGATTGCGTTCGGCGAGCGCCACTGCAGCTTCGATACGGTCAACGCCGCGGACGTGCCACACGGGCCGCTCGGCCGCCAGCGCCAGCGCGATCGCTCCGGTTCCGGTGCCCAGGTCGAGCACCCGGGCCGGCGTTGTCGGAATCAGCTGCAGAGCGGTTTCCACCAGCAGCTCGGTGTCCGGACGCGGAATCAGGGTATCCGGCGCGACCTCCAGCTCCAGGCTCCAGAAGCCCTGGCGGCCGAGGATATAGGCAACCGGCTCGCCGCGCCGACGGCGGGCCAGATCAGCCGCGAAGCGCTCGGCAAGGTCGCCCGGCACCTCACGCTCGGGCCAGGTGCGCAGGTAGCTGGTGGACTTGCCAAGGGCGGCAGCGAGCAACCACTCGGCATCCAGCCTGGCGCTCGGCGAATCCGGCAGATCGGCACTGTGCAGCAGGGACTCGATGGTAGGCATGGGATGCTCGTGGAAACGCCGCAAGGCGGCAAGGATCAGTCGCCCAGCGCGGCCAGCTGGTCGGCCTGGTATTCCTGCAGCAGCGGCTCGATGACCTGCTCCACGGCACCGCCGATCACTTCGTTGAGCGAATACAGTGTCAGGTTGACCCGATGGTCGGTGACGCGGCCCTGAGGAAAATTGTAGGTACGGATGCGCTCGGAACGATCACCGGACCCGACCAGCAGCTTGCGCGTCTCGGATATTTCCTTGTGCGCCGCGGCATCCTGGCGGTCCTGCAACTTTGCCGCCAGCCAGGCCAAGGCCTTGGCGCGGTTCTTGTGCTGGGAACGCTCTTCCTGACACTCGACGACGATCCCGGTCGGCAGGTGGGTGATGCGAATCGCCGAATCGGTCTTGTTGACGTGCTGGCCGCCGGCGCCCGAGGAGCGGTAGGTGTCGATGCGCAGGTCGGCCGGATTGATTTCCACGGCCGCCTGCTCGTCCGGCTCCGGCAGGACCGCCACGGTGCACGCCGAGGTATGGATACGCCCTTGCGACTCAGTTTCCGGCACGCGCTGCACACGATGCGCGCCGGATTCGAACTTGAGCTTGGCGTAGACGTTGTCGCCCTCGACGCGGGAAATCACTTCCTTGTAACCGCCGTGCTCGCCCTCGCTCTCGGAAAGGATCTCCACGCGCCAGCCCTGTTTCTCGGCGTAGCGTGAATACATGCGGAACAGGTCGCCGGCGAAGATCGCCGCCTCGTCGCCGCCGGTACCGGCACGGATTTCCAGGAACACGTTGCGCCCGTCGTTCGGGTCTTTGGGCAGCAACATGCGTTGCAGATTGGCTTCCAGGGTTTCGAGCTGCGCCTTGGCCTCGGCCACTTCCTCCTCGGCCATCTCGCGCAGGTCGGGATCGCTGTCCTTGAGCAGCGCCTGGGCACCTTCGAGGTCCTGCTGGACCTTGCACAGCTGGCGATAGGCGACGATCACCGGCTCGACCTCGGCGTATTCGCGCGAATAGGCGCGGAAGCGGTTCTGGTCACTGATGACCTCGGCATCGCCGAGCAGGGCGGTGAGCTCTTCGAAACGGTCCTGCAGGATGTCCAGCTTGTTCAGCAGCGAAGCTTTCATGTCTTTTCCGTGCCCTCGTGCAGGGCGAAGAGTTCCTGGGCCATGCTCAGCGCCTCGACGCGGCCCTCGGCGGAGAGTTTTTTCAGCTGCACGCTGGGGGCATGCAGCAGCTTGTTGGTCAGCCCCCGGGCGAGCTGGGCGAGGACGTCCTCGGCGCTGGCGCCATTGGCCAGCAGACGCTGGGCCTTGCTCAGCTCATCGTCGCGAATCCGCTCGGCATGCTGCCGATAGGCCTTGAGCACATCCACTGCGGCCAGCTCGCGCAGGCGCTGCATGAAATCCTCGGTACCGGCGGCGACCAGCTCCTCGGCGGCCTGGGCAGCACCCTGACGGCTCTTGAGGTTCTCCGCGACCACCTCGTGCAGGTCGTCGACTGTGTAGAGATAGACATCATCCAGCTCGCCGACCTGTGGCTCGATGTCCCGCGGCACGGCGATATCGACCATGAACATCGGCTTGTGCTTGCGCCGCTTCAGCGCCTGCTCCACCGCACCCTTGCCGAGGATCGGCAGCTGGCTGGCGGTGGAGCTGATGACGATGTCGCTGTTGTGCAGCTCTTCCGGGATGTCGGCGAGCAGGATCGCCTGCGCTCCCAGCTCCGCCGCCAGGGCGCTGGCGCGCTCGAGGGTACGGTTGGCGACGACGATCTTCTTCACGCCCTGCTCGTGCAGGTGGCGCGCCACCAGGGTGATGGTTTCGCCGGCGCCGATCAGCAGCGCCTGGCTGCGCTGCAGGTTGCTGAAGATTTGCCGTGCCAGGCTGACCGCGGCGAAGGCCACGGACACCGGGTTCTCGCCGATGGCCGTGTCGGTCCGTACGGTCTTGGCCGTGCTGAAGGTGGCCTGGAACAGTCGTCCGAGCAGCGGGCCGATACTGCCGGCCTCGCGGGCGACTGCGTAGGCAGACTTCATCTGCCCGAGAATCTGCGGCTCGCCCAGCACCAGCGAGTCGAGCCCGGAGGCGACGCGCATCATGTGACGCACAGCCTGGTCGTCGACGTGCACATAGGCGCAGGCCTTGAGTTCGTCGAGGCTGAGGCGGTGATAGTTGGCCAGCCAGGCCAATACCGCGTCGGCTTCCAGCTGATCCTGCTGCAGATAGAGCTCGCTGCGATTGCAGGTCGAAAGAATCGCAGCCTCGCGGGTGGGCGTGACGCGACACAGCTGGCGCAAGGCCTCGACCATCTGATCCGGCGTGAAGGCTACGCGCTCGCGGACGTCCACCGAAGCGGTCTTGTGATTGATGCCAAGCGCGAGGAAAGCCATGCAGAATCGCTGATTCGATAACGGAGCGCGCAATTCTCCTACTTCGCCAGATGGAGAACAACCATTGCCCTCGATTGTCGGATTCGATTGGTACGGCCGAATGCCGGCCAAACCGGCCTGCGCGCCCCATGGGGCCATGGGCTTGCCCTGCGGCTTGTGTCATCATGCCGCGACCGCACACCAGCCGTACATTTCCCTCTATGAATAGACTCGCCGCACTTGCCGCCCTGCTGATTCTCGGCGGCTGCCAGACCTTCACCCAGCAAGCGCCGGAAAGCGGCCCGCCGGTCGAGGACGCTGCGCCGGAGGCCGCCGCCAGCGAGGTCACCGAGTACGGCTCGTTCACTCGTCAGTCCCTTTATGCACTGCTGGTCGCGGAACTCGCCGGGCAGCGCAACCGCTTCGATATCGCTCTGGGCAACTATGTGCAGCAGGCACATGCGACGCAGGATGCCGGTGTCGCCGAGCGCGGCTTTCGCATCGCCGAATACCTCGGCGCCGACCAGGCTGCGCTGGACACCTCGCTGATCTGGGCACGCAATGCACCGGAGAACCTCGACGCCCAGCGCGCCGCCGCCGTGCAGTTGGCGCGCGCCGGGCGCTACGAGGAATCCATGGAGTTCATGGAAAAGGTCCTGCAGGGCCAGGGCGACACGCACTTCGACTTCCTCGCCCTGTCGGCTTCGGAAACCGATCCGGACACCCGCGCCGGCCTGCTGCAGAGCTTCGACAAGCTGCTGGCCAGGCACCCGGACAATCCGCAGCTGTCCTTTGGCAAGGCCGTACTTCTGCAACAGGACGATCGCAGCGAGGAAGCGCTCGCCCTGCTGCAGAAGCAGCCGGCCAAGCAGCGGCAGATCCCCTCCATCCTGCTCGAGGCGCGCCTGCTACAGAGCCTGCAACGCAGCGACGAGGCCCTCACACTGCTGGAGAAAAGCCTGCGGCAGCATCCCGAGGACAAGCGCCTGCGCCTGACCTATGCGCGCCTGCTGGTCGAACAGGAACGCCTGGAAGACGCCATGGGCGAGTTCGCCACCCTGGTTCAGCAGTACCCCGCCGACGATGACCTGCGCTTCTCCATGGCCCTGGTCTGCATGGAGGCCGAAGCCTGGCGCGAAGCCACCGTCTACCTCGAGGAGCTGGTCGAGCGCGGCAGCCATGTCGATGCTGCCCACTTCAACCTCGGCCGCGCCTATCAGGCCATGGGGCGGAATGCCAAGGCACTGTCCGCACTGGCGCAGGTTGGCCCAGGCAACGAGTTCCTCCCGGCGAAGCTGCTGCAGAGCCAACTGCTGTATTCCGCCAACCGCGACGAAGAAGCCTCCGCGGTGCTGGCCGACGCCCGTCAGCAGCAACCCGACTATGCCATCCAGCTGTATCTCATCGAGATCGAAGCCCTCTCCGAGCACAACCGCACCGAGCAGGCCTGGAGCCTGGTCGAGCAGGCGCTCGACGAATTCCCCGACGACCTCAACCTGCTGTATACCCGCGCCATGCTTGCCGAGAAGCGCGGCGACCTGGGCCAACTGGAACGAGACCTGCGCTTCATCATCGAGCGTGAGCCGGACAATGCCATGGCGCTCAATGCCCTCGGCTACACCCTCGCCGACCGCACCGATCGCCATCAGGAAGCACTGCAGCTGATCGAACAGGCCTACCAGCTCAACCCCGATGACCCGGCAATTCTCGACAGCCTCGGCTGGGTCAATTTCCGTCTGGGCAACCTCAGCGAAGCCGAGGCCCTGCTGCGCAAGGCCCTGCAGCGCTTCCCCGACCACGAAGTGGCGGCGCACCTGGGCGAGGTACTCTGGACCAAGGGTGAACGCAGCGAGGCCCGCGCGGTCTGGTCGAAGGCACTCAAACTACAACCCGACAGCCAGATCCTGCGCGAAACGCTCAAGCGGCTGACCGGATCGGAGAAGCCCTGAGCCATGACCCTGCTGAAAAAACTCGTCGCCCCCTGTCTGGCCCTGCTGCTCGCCGGCTGTGCCGGCATGGGCCCGCGCGAATCGGTCGAAGGCCCCGGCAACGCGGCGGCCTGGAAGGAGCACCGCAGCCAGGTCGAGACCCTCGACGGCTGGCAGATCAGCGGCAAGATCGGCATCCGAGCGCCGCAGGAATCCGGCAGCGGCACGCTGTTCTGGCTGCAGCGCCAGGAGTATTTCGACATACGCCTGTCCGGCCCGCTTGGCCGCGGCGCCACCCGACTGACCGGCCGACCGGACGCCGTTTCACTGGAAGTGGCCGGCCAAGGCCGCTTCGAAGCGGATTCGCCGGAAGCGCTGGTAGAGGCTCAGCTCGGCTGGCAATTACCGGTATCGCACCTGCTGTGGTGGGTTCGCGGCCTGCCCGCACCGGACAGCCGCAGCCGCCTGAGCCTGGACAGCGACAGCCGCCTGGCGCGCCTGGAGCAGGACGGCTGGCAGGTGAACTACCTGGCCTACGCCGAGCACAACGGCTTCACCCTGCCCGAGCGCATCCGTCTGGAAGGCCATGACCTGCAGATCACCCTGGTGGTCAAAGACTGGCAGCCGCGCCAGCTGGGCCGCTGAATGCAGGTACTGACCCTGCCGGCGCCGGCCAAGCTCAATCTGATGCTGCACATCACAGGGCGCCGTGCCGATGGCTATCACGAGCTGCAGACCCTGTTCCAGTTCCTCGATTACGGTGACGAACTGGTCTTGCGTCCGCGAGAGGATGGGCAGATTCGCCTGCTCACCGAATTGCCAGGCGTGGACCACGACAGCAACCTGATCGTCCGTGCCGCACGCTTGCTGCAGCGCGAAAGCGGCTGCGCGCTGGGCGCCGACATCCAGCTGACCAAGCGCTTGCCCATGGGCGGCGGAATCGGCGGCGGCAGCTCGGATGCCGCCACCACCCTGGTCGGCCTAGACCATCTGTGGAATACCAGACTTGGCGAAGATCGCCTGGCCGAACTGGGCCTGAACCTCGGGGCCGATGTACCGGTGTTCGTCCGCGGTCGCGCGGCCTTCGCCGAAGGGGTCGGAGAGCGCCTGCAACCGGTCGATCTACCCGAACCCTGGTTCCTCGTCATAGCGCCGCAAGTCTCTGTTAGTACAGCGGAAATATTTGCCGACCCGGAGTTGACACGTAATACCCCGGCCATTACAGTTCGCAGCCTTCTTGCAGGGGGCGGTCATAACGACTGTCAGCCGGTGGTCGAGAAGCGTTATCCCGAAGTTCGTAACGCTTTGAGCTTGTTGAACAAATTCGTTCAGGCAAGGATGACCGGCACTGGAGCTTGTGTGTTTGGGAGCTTCCCAAACGAGGGCGAGGCTGATAAAGTCCGCCGCCAACTTCCAGCCACTTTGCCGAGTTTCGTGGCCCGCGGCCGCAACGTCTCGATGTTGCACCGAAGCCTGGAACGGATGGCACAGGAAGCGAGTGCGTAGCACAAGGGTTGTACGATACAGGGGCGTCGCCAAGCGGTAAGGCACCAGGTTTTGATCCTGGCATGCGTTGGTTCGAATCCAGCCGCCCCTGCCATAACCTTCCAAGGTTCGTACGATCAGCGCACTAGAAGTTGACCCTACAGGGGCGTCGCCAAGCGGTAAGGCACCAGGTTTTGATCCTGGCATGCGTTGGTTCGAATCCAGCCGCCCCTGCCATACACTTGAAGCTGTTCAAGAGCTCGCCTTTTGAACAGCTTTTTATTCATCGGACCCACCCTCAGGCAGGTACTGCGCGTGTCCAAGATGATGGTCTTCACGGGGAACGCCAACCCCGATCTGGCCCGGCGTGTCGTACGTCAGCTGCATATCCCCCTCGGTGATGCCTACGTCGGAAAGTTTTCCGACGGTGAAATCAGTGTCGAGATCAACGAGAACGTTCGCGGCAAGGACGTCTTTCTGATTCAGCCGACCTGCGCGCCGACCAACGACAACCTGATGGAACTGGTGGTGCTGGCCGATGCCTTCCGCCGCTCCTCGGCTTCGCGCATCACCGCGGTGATCCCCTACTTCGGCTATGCCCGTCAGGATCGCCGTCCGCGTTCGGCCCGTGTGCCGATCAGCGCCAAGGTCGTGGCCGACATGCTCGACGTCGTCGGCGTCAACCGCGTCCTGACGGTCGACCTGCACGCCGACCAGATCCAGGGTTTCTTCGACATGCCGGTGGACAACATCTACGGCTCGCCGGTCCTGGTCGACGACATCCAGGCCCAGCGCTTCGAGAACCTGATGATCGTCTCCCCCGACATCGGTGGCGTGGTGCGTGCCCGTGCCGTGGCCAAGTCCCTCGGCGTCGACCTGGCGATCATCGACAAGCGTCGCCCGAAGGCCAACCAGTCCGAAGTGATGCACATCATCGGTGACATCGAAGGCCGTACCTGCATCCTGGTCGACGACATGGTCGACACCGCCGGTACCCTCTGCCATGCCGCCAAGGCGCTGAAAGACCATGGCGCTGCCAAGGTCTACGCCTACTGCACGCACCCGATCCTGTCCGGTCGCGCCATCGAGAACATCGAAGGCTCCGTGCTCGACGAGCTGGTGGTGACCAACACCATTCCGCTGTCGGCCGCCGCCCAGTCTTGCACCCGAATTCGCCAGCTGGACATCGCGCCAGTGGTGGCTGAAGCGGTACGCCGCATCAGCAATGCCGAATCGATCAGCGCGATGTTCCGCTAAGCGAACGCTTGGCACACCGCACTGAACGTAATGTGCCCCGCCTCGCGCGGGGCTTTTTGCCCAACAGCCCGAGCGCTGGTCGCAAGCGCGACGGGTAATGTTGTTACTGGAGAAACGAAATGACCGATTTCACCCTGAATGCCCAAGTGCGTTCCGACCTGGGGAAAGGTGCGAGCCGCCGCCTGCGTCGTAACGCCGCCCTGGTTCCGGCCGTCATCTATGGTGGCGACAAGGCCCCGCAGTCCATCAGCATCCTGGCCAAAGATCTGGCCAAGCTGCTGGAAAACGAAGCCTCCTTCAGCCACGTGCTGAGCATGAACGTCGACGGCCAGACCGAATCCGTTCTGATCAAGGCCCTGCAGCGCCATCCGGCCAAGAGCTTTGTCCTGCACGCCGACTTCGTTCGCGTCGTTGCCGGCCACAAGCTGACCGCTACCGTACCCCTGCACTTCATCAACCAGGAAACTTCGGTTGGCGTGAAGCAGCAAGGCGGCGAAATCCTGCACAACCTCAACGAAGTCGAAGTTTCCTGCCTGCCGCAAGACCTGCCGGAATTCATCGAAGTCGACATGGCCAACGTCGAAGTCGGCCAGGTTCTGCACATGACCGACATCAAGCTGCCGAAAGGCGTTGAGCTGGTTTCCCTGGCCCACGGCAGCGACCTGCCGGTTGCCAACGTTCACGCTCCGCGCGTGAGCAAGGAAGACGCTCCGAAAGAAGAAGGCGCTGCCGAGTAATCCACTCGCCTAGCCGAAGAAGGGGCCCCCGTCGTGACTGCCGTAAAACTGATCGTCGGCCTGGGAAATCCAGGCCCTGAATACGACCAGACCCGGCATAACGCGGGGGCCCTTTTCGTTGAGCGTCTGGCTGCCCGCGAGGGCGTCTCGCTCAGCAACGATCGCAAGTACTTCGGTCTGGTCGGCAAGTTCAGCCATCAGGGCGAAGACATCCGCCTGCTCATCCCCACCACCTACATGAACCGCAGCGGTCAGGCGGTGGCGGCACTGGCCGGCTTTTTCCGAATTCCTCCCGAGTCCATCCTGGTCGCCCACGATGAACTCGACATGCCCCCCGGCGTCGCCAAGCTCAAGCAGGGCGGCGGTCATGGCGGGCACAACGGGCTGCGCGACATCATCGCCAAGCTCGGCAACCAGAACAGCTTTCATCGCCTGCGCCTGGGTATCGGCCATCCGGGCCACGCCAGCCTGGTCAGCGGCTACGTGCTGGGGCGGGCGCCGCAGGCCGAGCGCGAGAAGCTCGACGCCAGCATCGACTTCGCACTGGATGTCGTGCCGGAAATCCTGGCCGGCGACTGGACGCGCGCCATGCAGCGCCTGCACAGCCAGAAGGCCTGAACCTAACTCCGAGGCAAGATCACCATGGGATTCAACTGCGGCATCGTCGGTCTGCCCAATGTCGGCAAGTCCACCCTGTTCAACGCCCTGACCAAGTCCGGCATCGCGGCGGAGAACTTCCCCTTCTGCACCATCGAGCCGAACAGCGGCATCGTGCCGATGCCCGATCCGCGTCTCGACGCGCTGGCGGCCATCGTCAAGCCGGAGCGGGTGATCCCGACCACCATGGAGTTCGTCGACATCGCCGGCCTCGTCGCCGGCGCGTCCAAGGGTGAAGGCCTGGGCAACAAGTTCCTCGCCAATATCCGCGAGACGGATGCGATTGCACATGTGGTGCGCTGCTTCGAAGACGAGAACGTCATCCACGTCGCCAACAGCGTCGATCCCAAGCGTGACATCGAGATCATCGACCTCGAGCTGATCATGGCCGACCTCGACAGCTGTGAGAAGCAGCTGCAGCGCGTCGCCCGTACCGCCAAGGGCGGCGACAAGGAAGCGGTTGCGCAGAAGGGTCTGCTGGAAAAGCTGATCCCGCACCTCACCGAAGGCAAGCCAGCGCGCAGCCTGCTGAAGCACTTCAGCGACGAGGAGAAGCGTCTGACCAAGACCTTCCATCTGCTGACCACCAAACCGGTGATGTACATCGCCAACGTCGCCGAAGATGGCTTCGAGAACAACCCGCATCTGGACGTGGTCAACGCCATTGCCGAGGAAGAAGGCGCCATCGTCGTGCCGGTCTGCAACAAGATCGAGGCCGAAATCGCCGAACTGGACGATCTGGAAGAGATGCAGATGTTCCTCGAGACCATGGGCATGGACGAGCCGGGCCTGAACCGTGTGATCCGCGCCGGTTACGAGCTGCTCAATCTGCAGACCTACTTCACCGCCGGGGTGAAGGAAGTTCGCGCCTGGACCGTCAAGGTCGGTGCCACGGCCCCGCAGGCCGCCGCCGTGATCCATACCGACTTCGAGAAGGGCTTCATCCGCGCCGAAGTCATCGCCTACGACGACTTCATCCAGTACAAGGGCGAAGCCGGCGCCAAGGAAGCCGGCAAGTGGCGCCTGGAAGGCAAGGAATACATCGTCAAGGACGGCGACGTGATGCACTTCCGCTTCAACGTCTGAGTCGCCAAGCCGTTTTCCTGATGTTTCATGAAACACCAGGAAAGCATGAAAATCCCAATAAAACCGCGCAGTTGCGCGGTTTTATTGTTTCATAGCGCTGCTTCAAGTTTCCCGAGCAGTCAATGCATGCCTGAGTACGCTAGCGAGTACAGCTCTTGGAGTATGTACGAATAAGTGAGTATAGTGCCGCT